>ERZ1036431.67-NODE-67-length-126694-cov-63.041788_pt1 | contig 126694 bp, 162 predicted proteins | sample MGYA00514222_ERZ1036431 | MGnify/ENA primary metagenome ERZ1036431 (study PRJEB33795, sample SAMN09464926) | human gut metagenome | host: Homo sapiens | place: USA: Stanford, California | collected 2016-08 | study: EMG produced TPA metagenomics assembly of the... | reverse complement strand
TAATTATATTCATTATTATGTTTATCTTCTATTTGATTAATATCATTACTAATTATATTATGAATAGTATTAAAAATATTATTAGTTATTGTTTTATTATCTTTTTTGTATGTTCTTACGCTTTGATTATAGTGTAGTCAGAATCACTACACTTACTAATAGTACTATCAGTATCAATAACCTATATGCTACTGATATACCTATCATTATTATGATTAGTAATAGTATGATATCTATCCACCTAACCATGTATTAGTACCTTTTCCTATTGAAGTCTTTGGTAATCTTATCTTCATATATCCTACCTACTTCTATATCTAATTCATGATTTTCTATGGTATGTCTATTCTTAGTTTTATCACCTACGACAATAACCCTTGTATTCTCACCATATGCACTATACTTATTTGTAGCATAACTTTGTACATACTCGTGAGTAGAGCCATCATATGAGGTAAATAACAAAGTATGAATAGTATCTCTAGTACGTATTAGTAATTCTTTTAATTGATACGCATTAAAAGCCTTCTCTCGCCAATCCGTTAATGATTCAAATAACAATGTACCATCTTCTACCATGTAATCCTTATCAGCTATTTTACATAGGTTATCTTGATACATAACAAGACATTCATGATTAGAAAATTCTACACTCCCTAAATCCTCTAGCAATAAGTCTACATCTGACCTAATTTCATCACACACAAACATCACCTACTTTCGTAAAAGTAAAAAGACTAGATAACTGATTATTATCTAGTCTCTATTATACTACATATGGGTCTTATTTGAAATTACTTTTATATAATTTTTTTACATAATATCCTTTATATAGGTATGCCTTATGATTACGACATTTATATTTATCACAGAAATCTTCCTCTGATAAAGTATTGTAATCAGATAAAATTACTTTTAAAGCTTCTTTATTGTATTTAGACTTTCTGCCACGTTTTTCAACATAAGAAACAGTTTTAGTCTCTTTAGTATTTTCTGTTTTAGTAGTCCCATCACTACCAAGAATATCAGCTGTAGTATCGCTCGTAGTATCATTAGTAACATTTTCCTCTACTGCAGAAATAGTTTTAGTATCTTGTATATACTCACGTAATCCTAAATGAAATGCCATAGCATTGTCAACTAACTTCAATGTATTGCTACCTAGAATAGTTACGTAATCTTTTAATTCATGTGTATTGACAAATCGCATCTGCTCAAGCATAATACATGTATTTGTACCATTTAACTTGAAATCTACATGCGTTTTGATTTTATCCCCTTTACCAAACTGACCAGTAGACATAGGTGCGATTGTACAGATTTGGTCAATCGTTCTATTATCAGATACAACCACCCAAGGTCTACGACCATACTCAGCATAATCAGAACGATTATATTTAGTAGTATTGAATTGTTTTTTATCTTTTGACTCATCAATATTGTAAATGAATACCATCCCTTTTAGTACTCGTGTATATTCAGATGTATTAATTGTGTTTGTAATAGTGTTGTTATCCATTTTAATCTTCTCCGTTAATTTTATCATAGTGTACATTAATTAAATTGCCATCTTCGTCAAAATCTTCAACATACAATTCATTAGGTTTATTAGTACGGAACATCATACTGTAACCATTCCCTACTTCATTTCTGAAAATGTAAATTTCATCGCCTACTACATTCTCAGCAATGTGTAAACCATTTTCTAGTGCTAGAATATCTTCTAGATTTAAAGCACTATCAATTTTGCTTTGTAAATCTTTTTTCATTGACTGATTTACCTCCTTTGTAAAATTACCACCCTTACTAACAATACTAAAGGGTACATTCATATATTACCATATGTGTAAAGAAATGTAAAGTCCATAAATAAAATAGAGGTTAAGACTACTTATTCTAGTCCTAACCTCTATTATAATATTCTAATATAATAAGCGATTATTCACCTTATCATACATTACTAATTTCCCACTACCATTAGCATAATATGGAGATAAGTTCCCATGCTCATCACCAATATATACTAAATTTGTTCGAGTATCATATAATAATACATACCCATCTACTCGACCAATCCGCTCAAACACATTAAGTGAAATCTCACCATCAACAACTTTTGACTCTATATTGTATAACTCTAAGTCGCCAGACCTAATTTTATAATGTAGATATGCATCCATAACTAACGAATACACCATAGATACAAATGCTAATATTAAAAACAGAATAACTAAAATTCTTGTAAAAGACGGCTTATATGTAAACTTCATAACACTACCCCCATATTATCAATAATATTTCATGATGTAATCGTCAAACTTCATTTTAGTTGTCGTATCAACAATAGCATATGCATTTTCAATCCACGGATAATCTTCAGGTAACCAAGCGTAACCATTATCGCCCCAATCATTACCCCATGAGTTTAATAATCGCCAATGAAATTTATTGTTAATATAAGACCAACCAGTGATAGTTACTGCATGACCACCATAGTTTACTATGTCCCTAGTAGAGTCATACTTAACAATACCATCACTACCTACATCATAAAAGCTATCAAAAATAGGTATGCCTGTAATTATAGCCTTAGTAGTTACAATAGCTACTTGTATCTCACGTCTAGAACTACACACATAATAGGAGTCTATTTTAAATTCATCTGCCTTTGTGCGTAGAGAATCCATATTACTCTCTACAAGACTTAAAGCCTCACTTGTTGTATAAAAACCAGGCAAGTCATTATACAACACAGAACCAATATCTGTGCCACCTTTTAAGCATGTACGTAAATACATGCCTTCAAAGTTCTCTTCTTTAGGTCTAAGACCATAATTAAAAGCAGGAGATAAAGGTAATGTCAATGATGACTGACTATTATCAGACTCCTGTAAATATCTAACTGCACTATAAGAGCAAGCACAACACATCTGTGAAGAGCCTTGATTGTATACAAAAGGAAAAGTATCACTTTGATACTCATAAGGAATATTAACAGAACCTAATCTAACTAAGTCCTTGAACTTATAGTCTCTACTATCATAAGGAGATACTAATAGACCACTACCTAGATTCGTATTTACCAATGTAAACTACCCCCAACTATACTAAAACCTCTACATCAATCCTACTTATTCGTTTTAACGTATCTTGCAAGTATAGTTTATTTACAATGTCTTTACTTTCTAACCGTAAATACTCTTCAGTCTCTCGATAAATAGTATAACTGTATCCATCATGATACACGCTACTTTGTACGATAATATCAAACTCTGTGTAATAATCTTTTAAATTTTCATCTCGATATCTAATATGCTTACCAATAATAACACCCTTAACAGTTTTATATGAACCCTCAAACCGTAAAGGCTTTTTAATAGTAACCACATCTCCTATATCAAAGACACCATCCCTAATATTTGTCAATGTTGTTGATAACTTAGTCCGTATCTCTTCATAGGTATTATTTTTTAATATATCATCTAAGGAATCTACCTTAAAGATTTTAACTAAATCAGAATCAGTATAATATGAAGCATACCCTCGTATTAACATTACTTTATTACTGTAATCTACAGCATCTGACAATATGCTACCCATAGTAATATAACCCCTCTAATTAATCACTAATCTTTGTAACGTCAGATACCGATACTTCATATACCTCACGCTCTAAAGTAGAACCATCTTCAAATTTCTTAGTGTATACCCTTGACTGAATCCTACCACAAAACTCAATCTCTGTACCTACACCCATTTTTGACACATACCTAGCATTTCTACCCCATACAACACAAGGTATGTAATCAGATTTATTATATAACCTATTTACAGATAAAATCACATCTGAAATCTCCCTACCACCAGGAGTCTTCCTATGTACTACATCTTTACAGATAAACCCATGTAATGCAATCTTATTTGTAAAATCATCTGCAGAATCTAATACTTCAATTTCTTTAGTAAATAAGAATAAACGTAAAGAAATCTTTCCAGTATCAGTATTATGCTCATTAAAAGACCTAAATTGTCCTTCTACAGAAACAATAGAGTCTACTTGTATTTTATTTACGTTAAATACCCTATCAGATATTTCAACTTTAATAATATCTGATGCACTGCTATTTAACCTAGGAACTCTCACAGAGAATTCATAGAAATCCTCACCATGTGTGCTATGATGAATCTCTGGACTACTAACCACATACCCTACAATCTTAGCTGTATTTGTTGCATTGTTAGTAACATCTGAGATAATGCAACTCATATATGTTACTTCCCCTTTTGTACTCTAATAAAATCTATTAATATAATTTCTTATATCGTATGTTCGCTAAGACTATATATAACTAACTGACTATCCTTCTAAAGTACCTAAGTCAATGACAGCATCAATATCAATGGTCTCACCATCAAAATTATCATCAATTTTACCATAGTGAATCACAGAATCAGGTAACAAATCCCATGTAGAAATATCATCCCAAAAGATATTACCTTCTTCATTCCTTACAGCTACATTTGTTTCATCTTCATAAGGACGAATCTCCACTACTTCACCTATAAAAGAAACAAATGTATTATGCTCAACCCTGTCTCCGACTTTTAACATATTATAACCCCTATTCTGAATATATTAGTTTATTCTTATATTCAAGTAACTCACCTAAAGTAATGTTATATAAAGACCTCATATCTTTCATATGAAAACAATCTTTATATTTAGAAAAGAAAGACCTATCCTCCACATAGGATAAACCATAGTAACGTAATGTACCTTTTAGATTCATCTTATTACCTAACATATCTACCTGTTCGATAGCATCTTTAATTGTATACTTACTATCTAATTTAACATTTCTATCTCTAGCAACCACTAAGCACATCATAATACACATTCCCCTTCCATTATATAAAAAAGAGTGTACGTAAAATGTACACTCTCTAATCATTTTATTATATTCTTATAATTCTTTGTAACCACTACTAGCTAATACACCAGAATGTAATTTCATATTCTCTAATAACATCGCATTTATACGCTTTTTAATAGAAGAGCGTAATTTCTTAGCTAACTTTTCCTTAGCTAACTCCTTACCAATGTTGACATCAAACACATCACCCTCTTGACAACGTGCTTTTGCTTTATAAGTACTTTTCATTCGAATAAGATTATAAAAATTAGCTTTATAATCAAAGTACATTATCTGAGATTTATCTTTTACCAACTTAGCAAAAGCATTCTCTGCTAAGAATTCACAATGAGTGTTATAGGCAGTTACTACTTTCTGCTTTTCATCAACTTTAATAACAACAGGAATTGTATAACCCTTAAAAATTGTAATTCTTTCCATCTTTTGTACCTCATGTATAACACAATATAAAATTGGTGCCTGTAGTAGGATTTGAACCTACAAGAGTGTTAACTCAACAGATTCTAAGTCTGCCGTGTTTTCCAATTTCACCATACAGGCATGTATGCATACTTTTTGAAGAAGTATGCAAAACTTATTTGGTGAACCCTGTTGGGATTGAACCAACGACCTGTCGGTTATGAGCCGACTGCTCTACCCCTAAGCTAAGAGTTCATAAATGTTATAGAAATTAAACCCTCTCCCATCTGAATCCAAAAGCACTTTTTCGTTCTTTTCGTAGAACCCTACTAATAGCAATCCTAACATTTTCTATTTTTGAACTAGATGAAATTTTATTTTCTATTACAAACCTAGATGCATCTGCTATAGACTTAAAGTATATATCTAAATCAACACACCTTACACCTACTGTATTCCTATCTTTCCAATCTGTAACATCAAACTGAGAAGAAATTACTTTCCTCACGCTATCAGCACTACACCCACAACTAAGAGCAATCTCTTTCTGACTATAAGTTGTATCTTTATATAAAGTAATTATCTCACCATAATCTAAAGTTTTTCTAGACTTACCACCAAGACTCATATTATACCCATTATAATAAGAATCTAACTTTTTTATCCAAAACTCTTCTCGTACAAACATATCAGACTCATCTACATCTTCTAGTTTATCAATGAAAAAATGCTCTAAACCAAACTTATTCATATCAACATACAAAGGACGATGCTTACATTTAACCCTCTTAGAATCTATTACATGAGTATTAAATCTATCTTCTATGCTTTTTGTAGTGCAACCAACATATTTTACATCATTAATATCATTGTATATTACATAAACTGTTGGCAAATATATCTCCCTCCCAAACACACTGATTAACAGTCAGCTGTCTCTACCAGTTGGACTACATCGGAATATAAGAGGATGTCCGCAAAAATATTATATCGGTTTTTATGTTATATTATATTCTTTATAAAAAGGTTCAATAACACAGACTCTCTTGACATATATATTACTATATGCCTTCAGCGATGCATGATTACTCCTCTGTTTTGCATCCTATACCGATTGGTGAATTTTTAGTTTAAAGGGGTTACACCACGTCAAGGTAATCACCTAGTAACCCTGACCCTAGACAGACTCGAACTGCCGACACATGGTTTAGGAAACCATTGCTCTATCCACCTGAGCTATAGAGTCATATTGGCGGAAAGAGTGGGATTTGAACCCACGGTGGGAATATTTTCCCACGCTTCCTTAGCGGGGAAGTGCAATAAACCACTCTGCCATCTTTCCGTGCATAATTGGCAGGTCTTAAAAGAATCGAACTCTTGTTTCTAGATTTGGAGTCTAGCGTGTTACCACTACACTAAAGACCTATGGCGGAAAGGAGAGGATTTGAACCTCCGTCACATCTCTGTGAAACGGTTTTCAAGACCGTCACCATAAACCACTCGGACACCTTTCCATATAGTAGTTTTTAGAATAGCTAGTGAAATCTAGGTAACTACCAAACCTTGATAAAGTTTAATCCAACAAGTACAGTATTAATAGTTCTATCTAAAACGTAAAAATACAATACAAACTAGCTTATTGTGATTATATCTCGTTCCACAATCACACATATAATTATACATGATGAATTAAGTTTTGTAAAGTAATAATTAATTAATATCTCCACCAGTAACCTGTAAACGTTCTTCATTTACAGTAGAGATATACTTAGAATATAAGAATGTATTCTCATCTTTAAATTGTTTAGAATTAAATCTATCTTTAGAAATAGATTGTAACTTGACAACATAACCACCAATGATACATTCTTCCTTACCACTATCCCTAAGAATATCTTTCAACTCTTTATTTAATTCTTTTACCTCAGCATCAAGAATAGAGATTTTGTTTTTTAAATCCTTATACTTCTTTACTTTAGCTAGTAGTTCTTTTTCATCCATAATACAATCTCCTTAATAATTTTAACCCTTTGTAGGTATTTCTATCTTGATATTTGTCTTTTTATCTTTATTAGTAGAATATCTAAAAGAACCAATCTCAGAATCTAACTTAGCATCTACATCATGTTTTAAGACATCATACTCAACAGACGTACTTACACCATCTTTTGTAACCACATTTTCTAATCCGACTTTAAAGTCTTTCCCTTCTTTGTCGTCTGAAAATGTTGCAGTAAATTTCATATCATTACTGTTATCCATAATATACCACCAACACTAAATTAAGTCAACTCAAAATTACAAAAAGTTACAGTTATTTACTCTCGCAATAAGAAGAATTATCACCAAATAATCTTAGTTTTTCATTCTCTAAGTCTATAACCCTATCTTTTAGTGAATCTATTTCTTTAAGAATACAACAAATCTCTTCATTAATCTGATGATATCTATTAACCCTAGTAGAAGAGTCTTCAATAGATTTATAATAATCAAATATTTTATCTAAAGAAACATCTTTGAAAATATCTCTACTAAAGGGAAAATCACCTATGTATATGTTCATAATAAAATCACCACCTTTGTAATAGATTGTACCACACTTTACAAAATATTACAAATAAAAAGAGGTGTGATATAAAACCACACCTCAAATAGAAGAATCTTAATGTTCTTCACTAGATAAGTAGATACCACTTTTAGTAGTAACTTGACTAGCTTCCAACTTAGCGGCTTCTTCTACAATTTTTTCAATCCTAGCAACAGCCTCAGTCGCATATTTTTTGATTTCAGGTTGAGTAGAATGACGTGCTAATTGAATTAAACGATACAAGGAGAATTTATCGCCTTGTTCAGCATGCTTCACCAACTCAGTCCAAGTCCAATCGATACCAACATTACTATCAACATTAGTACCTAAGAAACCCAACAACCTATTCATTTCTCTATCCATACTTAATAACCTCTAGAAATTACTAAAAACTGATTATGAAAATATATCACCTAAAGGTATATATACAAATATAAAAACAAATACAGTATCACTTTACTCTAATAACCACTCTTTGAAAAATCTGCTTCCCATCCACATAAGGCTTAATAATTTTTATAATATCAAACCTTTTGCTCTGCTTATGACACAATATAGTTATAGGTACGCCTTGTAAATAGTCAGCATCCCAGTTAATGTTTTTTAACCTATCAACATTAACTATATCTGTCCCATCAATATATGAAATGTTATCAGACTTAACAGAAACAGGTAACTTAATAAGGTAGTAATCTACATTCATATTTGTTATATAACATGTATTAACACTTATTAAATCTCCACAGGAAGAGATATACTTTGAAAATTCCCCTCTTAGTCTACCTGTATACCCTGTTGTCCAATCTCCCACTTTATAACACCAACCCATACATAAAACTGTCATAGGACATATAACCAAATACTTTTTATCTATAACCCATTCAAAAAAATTCCTGTAGTTAGAAAAAGGCGGATTCGTTACAATAACGTCACAATTTTTCTTTATATTATTAGAAGTAATAGTATCATATCCACCAATATCATAATGAGCAGTAGTACGAGAAGTTCCATCATATTTGAAATAATTTCCATCTATATCAAAAGACTCTACACTAATGATGCCAATATCATGAAAATTATCAACAAAATACTTAACAAAGTTAGATTTTAAATAGTTATCACAAGGACAATAAACTCACAACCCTGTAAAATCATGATGCCTCAGTTCAACATCAACAGTCTTATACTGAGTGTAAAGTTCATCATTCTTATTCCCTACCCTGATACGTAAATGTTCCTGACCATTTTCTGCCAATAAAAACAACCACCTATAAATTAAAAAGCCTTCTTTAAAGTAAATGCACTAACTGTATCATTATCTAAAGCAATACCATCAAGACTTAAACGTAATGTAGCTACATCAAAGCCATTGAATGTACTTAATACTTGTTTAATTGCATTAGCACTCATAGAAATTGAACCAATATCAAAGATACCACTTACATCCAAAGCATCAAGTTTAATAGTGGAATTTCCCCTACGTGAAATAATCTCAATATTAACAGTATCTTTGAATGTAATAGTGATATCACCAGTAGTCTCAGGTAGATTACATGCTAAATCAATGATTTTTCGTAAATGGTCTAAAGATACATCACATTTATTATCTACAACCATACGACCATATACAGACTGCTGAATAGAATTATCTTCTAAAACAAAAGCCTCAGTCTTAAATACAAATGTATCACCACAGTATAAATCCCCTTTTGAATTAAGAGAAATGTTATCACCACTATCAGAGTTAGCTAATAAAGCTAATAATTTACAATCAGCTAAATGTAGTCTAAAACCACTACCAAAGTTATCATCACATGTTAATTTAGCCATGTTATTATAAGACTCTACAGTAATTGTATTATCCTTAAAGGACAAAAAACGACTCCTACCACCAGCCGTCTGAGAGTAATTAAACAATCTCTTAATATAAGAAATTAAATTCTCCCTATTAGAAGTGTGATTATAAGTAGCATCGTAGGTATGATTGAAACGTGATTCGTCTGAGTTATAATTATCTACCCTAACCTCACCACCATGTACTGCGATAGTATATTCTTTATTTACACCACCATCTGACTCTTTTGTACGCTCAATTACAGTAAACACATTGCCACATAATTTTACAATACGTGCCAAAGAACCAGACGACAAACAGATAAAATCAGTAATAAATTTATCACTATTCAAAGGTTTAACAAACTTAGAAATATTACGTTTGTTATCAGATAACATAAATTTAACATTACCTTCTTCTACCTTGAATGTAACTAATTTACCTTCATAAGAGTTTTCACCACCTGACTTTAATACATTAGAAATATTTAGAATTGTATTAATTTCTTTGGTAGGAATAGAAATATGTATCTCTTCTGAAAACTCATCAATAAAAGAATCTTCTACACCACTATCAGTATTATCATCTAACCCTAAAACTGTTTCAAATTCATTAACTTCATCTAACATCATATCTTCGCCCATCTTTTGTATCCCTCACTAAACGATAATCTTCTTATTACCAACTTTTACACGATTATAACATTCAACAGCTTTATCATGTGTAATAACACCATCTTTTAATAACTCTGTATAATGCTTCGCTACCCATATAGGCTCATAATTAAAGTAGTCTTTTTTCCTTGTGTAAAACTCACCATCTTCGCCCTTTTGAGTACCACTCATAACACGTAATAAGTATTTATCTTCCTTAACAATATAAAAACCACAATCATTGAGAAATTCTTCAGTATACTCTTTGATATTATCTACCTTTTCAAAGATATTAATAGCAAAAGTACCATCTAACTTTAACGCATTACAACTGTTATAAATTGTATCCTTATAAAACCCATCTACCCATGAATCATATGTATTGAATTTAACATATGATTGTGTATCAGATTTTGAATATTTTTCTGTATCAAAATATGGTGGTGAAGTAAAGCTAATATCAAAATAATTCTCATATTGAGGATAATTATCTATAGTAAAATCCTCAGAGCCAATTCTATTAACATATGCTTTCTTAGTTAAGCCAAAACGCATCTGCATAAATTCAATAAATTTATTACAACTATCAGCAGTATTAGGGTCTATACCTATATACTCTGCAGTATTCTTAGCAGTAAAGAAACCTAATAATCTACCACCAAACCCACTTGATGTATCTAACACTCTACAATTATCTTTTCCATATAACTCGTATACAGTTTTAGCAGTAGCGGGTCTGAAATTTGAACAATATCCTGCACCAACAAAAGCGAACATACTTCGCATATCATTAGGTGATTTACCATACTTCAAAAGCTTACGTACATATCGTGTAAAAGATTTTTCTGAACTCTTACAAAAATCTCTCATACAACAACCTTTTACTTTATCAACATCCTCTAATTCAGTGAAGAAAGTTTGTAATACAGAAACACCAATACTATTAACACAAAACTCACCATCTGAATAAATATCTGAAATGCTTAATGACATTAAGGAATTTACGTTATATAACATATAATCATCATTATAAATTAACCTAGCTACCTCATAATTTTTATCTAAAATCCATTTCTTAACAATAGATTCTAAATGCAATCTCTCATCATCGCTAGTGTTAGTGTCTTGATATCGCATGAATATATCATATCCATGATTTATTTGAAAATCTTCAAATAAATATGTATATTGATTTTCTAATTTAAAAGCCATATAACACTAAACCTCATTAATATATTTTAACAGTAATTCTCTGCAGTCATTAGGTAACTTTTCATCACCCATGATAATATTATAAATCCTATCAGAATCCGTCTCAGTAGTATCTACTAACTTATCAGCTAGATTAGATAATACATCTTGTAAAGCATTCATGCTACTAAATGTTTTCTTATTTAAGATATACTCACTAGCAACATCTTTATAATCCCTATGAGCAATCTCAATCCGTCTAACTTCCTTAGGATTCTTTATATCATCTATAATGACAAAGTTAGGCTTTCTTGTGAAATTATAGTTATGAGATGTACCCCTAAGAACTGAACCATGCCTAACTATCTTTGTCGAACCTACAATGACATCATTATAATCTTCATGGTCATGCCCCAATACTACTAAATCATACCCTAAATCTAGTATATTAGTATCTGTTAAGTTGTGCTTTTCGTCTGAAAGAAAACCACTTTTCCCATAGAACATATGTGCTAATAATATGTTTTTATTAAAAGAATTATCAGCCTTAATAGGATATTCAGTATAATCAACTGCAGTCAATAATACTGTATCATTGATAATAACCCTAGTATCCAAATTAATATGTTCTAAGACACCCAACTTAAATAAAATCTGAATAGGACTTTTATCTAAATTTTCTAAGGAGTTCCTAACTATATCATGATTACCTAAGATAGAGAAACACCTCATGCCTTCTTGCTTAAAACGTAATAATATGTCAGCTAACATGGTAATAGGTTCAAAAGGACATTGAACCCTATTAACAACATCACCCTCAAAAAATACATACTTAACATTTTCAGCAATACATTTATTAAAGATATCTACTAACTTATCTTTAAGAGTTGTAATGATATCATCAACACGTGAGTCAGGCATTTTGCTATCTACATGAACGTCTGAAATAAATGCAATCTTCTCACCTTCATTTAACTTTAATCGTATATCACTCACCTAACTCACCACCCCTCAACAACTTAGTATTCCCTTTAGATACTTCATAATGACGTACAGCATAAGAAGTGAATCTATCGTCATGTGTAATCAAAAGAATTTTCAGTCCATTCTTCTCAGCCATCTGATTAATTAATTCCATGAAATTTGGAATGTACTGACTAGATAGCTGACTTAGACCTTCATCAATAAACAATACAGGTTCTAACCTATAATGTGTAATGAAAGCGATTTGTGATAAACAACCAACAACAGTACGAATACCACCACCACAATTTTTAATGTCAGGGTCTAGTTTTACACCACTTTCATCATCATATACTAAATGAATTGTAGCCTTAGAATTTTCTGATACCCTAATCTCAATAGAGTAATTACAATCATCAAAGATAGATTTAACACCAAAATCAAGAATATTATTCAAATGTTTAATGAACTTACCAGACTCTTCTTTAACTAAGACATCTAAGTAATTAAATGAAAACTCACTTAGATTTTTTAAGTTATTTAATTCTTTCAAAGATTCTGATTTGGTGTTGATTAAATGAGTCATGTTATCTATATCTTTCTTCGCACTCTGACATCCTCTCTTGACTTTAAAAGTCATTTGAAGTTCCTACCCAATGGTCTGCTCTTTTAATAACATTTTAAAAAAGTCTTACGTCCAGACAGTAGACTAACCCCATGTGTCCCACGGTTATAATTATATATTTACATATTTACACTTCTAAAAGTCGTAATCCTTCATTTAGAATATTTATCGCTGAGTTTATATCTCTATCATGATGAACACCACACTTAGGACAAGACCACTCACGAATACTAAGACTCTTTACTTCTTTATTTTTATAACCACAATTAGAACATAACTGTGATGACGGATAAAATCTATCTACTTTAAAAACAGTTTTTCCATACCACTCAGCTTTATATTCTAATTGTCTTACAAATTCATACAATGAAACATCTTCAAACGACCTAGCTAATTTGTGATTTTTCATCAATCCATTAATATTGAGATTTTCTATACAAATAATATCATAATCTTTAACCAACTCAGTTGATAATTTATGTAGAAAATCTTTCCTAATATTTGAGATTTTCTCATGAAATCTAGCTAACCTAATTCTAGCTTTATTTCTATTATTTGAATTGATTTTCTTTCTAGAAACAGCTTTAGCTAATCTTCTATATTTCTTTTCAAGACTCTTTAATATTCTAGGATTCTCGATTTTCATGCTGTTACTAAAGATAGCAAAATCTTTTAACCCCAAATCTATACCCACCATTTGATTGGTTCTCTCAAAGCATGGAATATCGACCTCGGCTGATATACTAGCATAATATTTCCCACTAGATGTCTTAGAAATAGTAACATTATAAATTTTGAGAATATTACACTCTCCCAATCTATACTTATCATTATATCTAAGTAAACCCACTTTCGGAATAGTGATAAAAGAATTAGTTACTCTAGGAGTAGTACCATTAGTACGATAAGAGTTTTTATCACCTTTTCGTTTAAATTTAGGATATCTTGCTCCACTATAAAAGTTTTTATAAGCACTATCTAAGTCTTTTAAAGCGTTTCCTAATGCCCATTTATCAGGAACTCTAAGCCAAGGTTTTTGTCTTTTAAGTTCTGTCAACATTTTTGAAGTATGGTTATAAGTTATTTGTATCTTAAATTCTCGATATAAATAACTCTTCAACTTCAAAAAATGATTATAGACATACCTCGATGCACCAAATGTCTTTTCTAAAAGTACCTGTTGCTCCTTATTTGGATATATCCTAACTTTAAAACTTTTATTCATAAATGATAACACCTCCTCTCGTACTAAATAAAAAATATTACTATCTTATTATAATACTAAAGGAAATTTTTATCAAATATATAATTATAACTATGAAATTTTTGAGAGGACGCTCGTTCAACTAAGTACGCTACCACTTAGCCAGCACCACTACGTGCATCTTTAGCTTTCACTAAAGCACAGACCATATCACAATCTTTATCTTTTATAAAGACCTTCACCACTTCCACTATCAACCGCTTATAGTGTACTCCCCTCACGGGATGGTCGTTGAACCTTTCCTTTCGGACTTGGATGCTGATTATCCATTATTACAGTACTTAGGACTATATTTTACTATAGCTTTTATTTCACCTTATACCATCTAACTAATTTTTTCTACTTTCGCTACTATCACGCTCATATCATATTATTAGATATCACGTTGTAGTTTAGTTAGCTTTAGGAGTTCCCAGCAATTCAATGAATCTCCGAGATGTAGACTATCTCGGCACACACCTATCACTAGATGCATGGACTATTCACACCAATTACTCATGAATTTAATCATGAATATACGTGGTGATTCTAATCTATCATAGCTTTATGTTCAATGACTCTACGTACAATAGATAAATCAGACATATCACTCACCATCTTTATCTAGATACTCAGATAATTTTGTATTCAAATTATTTAACTTAGTATCTAAATCCTCTCTCATTTGAGAGATATATACCCTAGCATCTTCAATCGTATCTTTATCTGTTAATTCAAATAATTTCTTAACAGCTTTATTATAAGCTTCCTCTGCAGATTTTAGTTGCTCTTCAGTCCTAATTAATTCATCTTTTAAAGACTGATTTATTTTCTCTACACTGCTAAACTTAGCCTTTACTTCTTCTAATGTAGCCATCTATAAAAAATCCCTTCCACAATAAGGACAATACCCTATCTCTACCTTCAACTGTTCAAATTCTTTATCACTATCTAACACTTTAGATTTTAACTCTTCTACCTTAGCTTTATATCTGCTGAAGATATCATTAGCATTAATAAAATCTTTTAAACTAGACTCCATTATATCCAACTTAGCATAATTAGAATCCATTGAAGAGATAGTGTTTAACATTTCCTCAGTATCACCAACTACAGAATCTTGTATCTGTGTAACCCTATTACTCAATGTATTTTTTGCATTAAGAATAGTATCTATTTCAGATAGAACACTACTAGCAACACTTATTGTATTATTAATAGAATCTATACTATGAACCATATTAGAACACTCAGATAAGAAATTAATCCCATTATCTATATCGCTCTTTGTAGTATTAACAATAGTAGAAAGAGTAGAAACACTCAATGAACCACTATCAATATCACTAATAACAGTATCTAAAGAGTTTAATGTATTATGTAATGATTCTATAATACCATAAGTACTAGAAACAGTATCCATATCAATATTTGATAACTTACTTGTTAAGTGAGATTTACGAGTACTTAACTTATTGATTAATAAGTATAAATCATCAATCTCACTTAAAATAGATGAAGATTCATCATATACCTTACTCTTACTATCTACGTCTAAAGCGTCATGATATACAGTATCAAAACCATCATTCTTATCTAAGAAGTCTTTCTTATCATTAATTAAAGACTTATATGTATTAATCTCTGTCGTTATAGTATTAATATCAGAATTAATTACTCTAACATCACTACCTAAAGCCTTTAAAACCCTAGCATAGTTATCACAAGAACTTAATGATAAGAATTCATATAACTGACCTGAGGTCTTATCCATAAGAAAAGGTTTATCATTTTGATACCAAAAATTAATCTTCATTTTAGTACCATTATTCATTTTGACCTCACGTATATTAAACATACGTGAAACCTCTTCTAACTGACCACGACCAACCTTCTTTTGAACAGTACCATCATCAAACTGATACGCAGTCTTTTCATTCTTACCTACATTATCCCTAGCCATGAGCATACTATGAGTATCATTAACTATTTTGATACCATAATACCGTTGACCACCTCTGACCATAGCATCATCGCCTAAGTTAAATAATGCAGAATCTATAGCACGAATAATAGCACTTTTACCATTATTTGTAGCACCAGTAATTACAGTAATACCAGGAGTTAATTCGATATAAGCCTTCTTTAAAGACTGAAAATCCTTAATATCTACTGTTAATTTATTTGACATTATTCCTCACCACTATCCTCAGATGGTTCATCAAACACCTCAGTACCATCAAAGACTTCTTCGTCATAAGATTCATCAACTAAATCTACAGTACTTGCTTCATTAAGCAATAAGCGATAACCACCCTCTGACTCAATAAAGTCTTTTACAATACTTCGATTAGCGTTAATCCATTCAATAACACCATTCATACCTTGTACTTTAGGAGCATCCCCTAACTTAATTGTGTACCATGCACCACTTTTAACAATCTTACCACGTTGCTCTAAGAAGTCATAATAAGCATACTCATTAGAAATCCCTTTACCAAAAATAATTGCTAATTTTAATGGAATCTCTGGACGTTCATAACGATTCTTAACTGCTTTAATTTCACAAATAGCACCAAAAGGAACTTTTTGCTCACCAACTGCAGTCTGCTCAGTACGTTCTAACGTACCCTTATAAGCCTTCTTCATTGTCAAACGAATATCAGGGTAAAATTTTAGAGCCTTACCACCAGCTTCAACCTCTGAAGTCTGTTGACCATACCCCATAGCAATCTTAGTACGTAATTGATTTACAATAATCCATGAAGTACCAGCACGTGTACTAGTCGATTTATGACGTTTTAAAAACGTAGACATAACCCTACTATCAATACCAGGAAGTACATCCTCAGATGAAGAATCTTTAACCTTTTCAGTTAAAATAGCAGTAGCTGAATCAATAACTACTAAGTCTACATCTTCAACCAATTCATCTAGAATCTTATCTGCTTCCCTAAATGTTTGAATTTGGAATAAGAAGAAGTTACCATCAGGGTTTGTATTAGCATCATACCTAAACTTAGTTAAACCCATAGAGTTTAACTGTGCTAAGTTGACACCACTCTCAAAATCTAAATATAATACTTTTTTATTCTGAATACAATATGCTTTACTTACATGTAATGCTCCAGTAGACTTACCTAAACCACTATCTGATGACAATAAGATAAATACTCCCTTAGGAATACCCCCACCTAGAATGGAATCAAGCACAACTGAACCACTCTTAACAAATTCAGGAGCATCTAAAGAATGATACTCACTAGATAACTTTTGTACACGTTTTGCGAATTCACTTACAGATGATTTTTCTTTTTTAACAGCCATTATCTTATCTGCTCCTCAACAATTTCTCACCTTCATGAGATAAACCTATTACCTCACTTTTTACCCTACTAGCAAGACCATTAATATCTAATTTAGTTATCATTCTTAGTAAAAAGATAAATGATTCAGCTTTATCATTATTCAACCTACCCCTTGAAACTCTCCCATTAGGAGATACACTATCAGGGATATGAACATTGAAACTATCAGATAATACGTCTTCAATAAAATATTTTACCAAAGCAGTACTTTCACTCTTCTTATAACCTCGTCTACCATGAACCTTAGTCAAAAAAGATGGAGATAAAATATACAAGTCAGTTATAGTCGTATAACGCTCAAATATATTATTTAAAATTGTATAGTCTAATGCGTATAACCCAGCAGAAAAATTTCCAACAGGAGGTGGAATCTCTGAAATCACAACATCTATAGAAATATTATTTTCACTAAGATATGTATCTAATTTATTCTTTAACTGATACCATTGCACATGAACAGCATCAAATATCTTCTCAAACCCAATAGAAGTGCCTAACGGATATGATACAGTATCAATAAATACATTCTTAGAAACGCTATCATATAAACTAAAAGATAAAGCCTTGAAACTAGGGTCTATAGCTAAAACAACCATATATTATAAAAATAGAGGTACATCATCAATTAAATTGTTAAGTACCTCTATTTTCCCCCTTATGTATTAATTACCTATTATTTAAAGAAATCATCGAAATTGCTTGAAGAATTGCCAAAACCACCAAAGGAGTTTTCACTACCACCAAAACCTTTATTCATATCATCTGACGGTTTAGCACCAAATGTAGCTTCATCATAGATTTTAATAAATGTAGCTTCATCTACACTACGTGCCAATGCCCTATATGCCTCACTAGCAGATTCTTGCCATTTATTATTCAAGAATTCAACAGCCTTAGCAGATTTTCTCCAACTAGCCTCACCAGTAGGAATAAGTGTTAATTTTTGATATTTTTCATCCGTACAGTTTACAGACAAATCAACATGAGTAATACCACCTAAACTACGTACAGTACCTGTATTAGCAATCATGCCAATATTTTGATATAGTTCATTGCCCATAGACAATACTTTTAATTCAATATTGCTAGATGCTGGGTCACCATTTTTAGTAGTGTCATATACACAAACTGGTACAATATAACGTACAGCAGGGTCACCCATTAATTGACAACATTTACCACCTGTACATAAATAAGAACCTTTCCCCTCAATGTAATGATATTTGATAGGAAGAACTTGCTCGGAAATGATAGAAATTCTATCAATGTTACCTTGTTTAGCTTTATACTTTTCAATAGGTACACGTTGAATCCTATCACCAAAAGAAATAGGTTTAATTCCTAACTCACCTAGTGTTTGAGAACCTACACCGTCAAGGCTAATTACAAAACTTTCAGGGGTTGCAATGCTAGTTGTAGGTGCAGTTGCTACTTCATTCTTAACTGGCTCAGCTTGTGCTTCTGCAACCTCATTGTTTGAACTAAACATAGCGTCAAAATTTTCAATCTCAGACATAACTATTCTCTTCTCCTTCTTGGAAATTAAAAAATATATTGTAATAGTGCATATCACTAAATACCTAAGTTAATAATCTAAATCATCTACATTTACAGTAGGAACATCATCATATGTATCATAACTTGTATATGTATCATATGTAGGTATATCACTACTAATAGCATTATTAGAGGTTAAATCAACCCCCTCTAAACTAAATGTATTTGATTTACTAGAATACTCTTTAACAGAGTTTACTTTAGGAGTTGCATCAACATGCGACACCTTAGTAGGCTCTATTTTAAACCCTAAATCAAAACGATTTGACTCATAAACTGTAGCAGTTACGTTATTATGACTCACATTATTTTGAGCCTTAATACCCTTTCTACGAGTCGTAACATCCAACTGATTTTTTACATCACTACTCATTTTACCTAGTACTTTAGTGTAAATGCCTAATGAAGTAAAAACAGATAAGTCCTTGATTGAGTTCCTTAATACACTTCTATCTACATCTGATAAAGCATAATCAGGATTATCTCGCATCATAACAATAAGTCTACAAAAGTTCTGTAGAGCATTATCATTTGGAAAATACTCTTTCAATTCTTGAACTAATCTGTCCTTGAAAACATCCTCTTCCATAATTCTCCTTTCCTATATAACACATAAAATTATTCATTAATAAACCTAACAGCATTAATAGTATTAAGTTTATTATTAGCATTTTTTATTAAGTCAGAAATCTGAAACTTATGTTCATTGAATTCATCATAATATCTAGTTACCTTAGTTTTTAAGTTAGCCACTAGCTGATAATCAGATTTTGTAGTTACTTGTAAATTCTTCATCTCTGATAGGTTCTTATTAACAACACTAATACGTAACTTCAAATCATTTAACACATCAATAGTACGTATTAATCTTTCTGATACCTCATATTGTAATTTAGGACTACGGTATAAAGCCTCATAGGTTGGTAAGTCTATGATTCGCTTGTTTTCCACAAGATACAAATCATATACTTTATAAATTCTATCTTGTAAATCCTTAGCCACTTTATTCATTTCTAATTCAATCTCAAGAATAGACATTATACTATATTCCCTTTACCTAACTGCATTAATAACCATAAAGTCCTATATTCCCTATCTGTATCATTTTTACACTCCATTGTGTAAACCCTTTGAATAATAGGTACTATTAATTTATCGTATGACTTATTAAAGTCCACTAATAATCTAAGATACTTAGAACTATTGACAACAACATCTTCTAAATTTCTTGACTTTTCTAAAAAAGACAACACACCACTAAATATTATGTTATCAGAATAAGACTCACGTAATTCTAAATATACTTTTAAAATTTCATGTCGAGTCTTACCTAACACACAATATAAATCCCATAATGATATATCTACACTATCAATTTTTGACCTACCTAGAAACCAAAAAGTTTTAAAATACTTGATGAAATCATAGTCAGACATAGAATTTAATGTAGAATATACCTTCTCACTAGGCTCTTTATTAAATTTACCATATAGTACTTTAATAGCAGAATCCCTAACTGTCAAATCAATATCTTGAATACCTATATTATTAATTGCTATGAAACTTCTTGTGTTTTCCTTTAAAGAAGAAACAACACTTGAATTTACTTTCCCTACAAAAATAATATCCCTATTGCCATCTAAGATATTAAACTCTGTGCGTAATTCATAATTAGGATACATGAAACATACTAAGTCTAGGTAATTAATACCTTCTTTAGTATCTTCAACTTTAACCACCTTATTAATTAAGCTATAATCGCTCATACACATCACCGTATCTTAGTACCAACCATGATATTAATTAACCTACTATTATTATATCCATACTTATCACCAGCCTGTTGCTTGATAGAGTATAGACTAGGACACATATTAGCCATTACCTGTACTTCTTCAAACTCAGACATCTTCTCTTCCCTAGTTGAATTCTTTTCATTAATATATGAAATAGTATCTGCAACACTAGAAAAGTTAAGATTCTTGACAACATCCCATCTCTTAACTATTATCTTCATTCTAGACATGATAATTGGTGAGATTTTATCGCCATAAGACAATATAATAATAGGAAGTTTAGACTCTTCTATAAACTTTAATAAAGAGTTCTGTCCCACATGTGATAGATAACCAATGCCATCTAATACTAAGAATTTACTATTAATATTAGAAATTCCATCATAAGAATCAATAAGATACCTAACATCATCTAATGTATAGACACGTTCTATTGTATCTTTATATACCTTCTTAAACTCAGTAACATACTTACCTATCAACAAACAAGGACACATTTCTACATGTTCTAATAGCTTTTCTATGAACACATTCATATCTAATTTATTGTAATCCATAAATCACCTATTTAACATTAAGTAATAAAATCTTAACACTTATTAGTCTTAAAATCAAGTATAATTTATAACACTTGTGATTTTAAAAACTCTTCCTTTAGGATACAAGCATCTTTTAATTTATCATACCTAAAACCAATAAATACACAATGAGCGAACCTACCATTTTTAGTAATTTGTTGCCCATCTATCTCTACAACCTTACCATAGTACTCAGGTTTAAGTACTGTCTTGCCATCAACTATAGTACCCATATTTTTACGCATGTCTAAATTAAAACCACTAAACTTACCAATCTCTCTGACTTCTTGTGAACCATCTTCTTTTTCCACATATACAGAAACACATATAGAACCTATCATGTTTTCAAATGCAGAACCTTTATTACCTAACTCATACCCAGTAATAAAAGCATCGATTGTATCACCAAAAGAGAAAGTAATATCACCACTCACATCATCTAAAGTATCAAAAGCACTTAAAGATGAATTAGAATTGAAAGCACTTAATGAATCAGACAAAGACCTTTTACACTTAACCCATCCTTTGAAATTACGAGTTGTATCAGGAACATATACACCATCTAAGCGTTTAGCTACTGTACCCTCTAACCCCAAACTAATTAAATGCTTATAAAATTCCTTTTTATTCTCTACTACATACTTAACAGGTCTAACATTGAAATTAGCATAATCTAACATTTCAATAATATCAGATAAGTACTCCCTACGCTTAAATAAAGGAGTCTCCATAATCCAATCATTATCACAATAAATGCAATCAAAAGCATTGAATACTAAGTCTAAGTCATTAAATTCTTGAATATCTAATGCCCTATCAGTATTAGAGCCTAGTATAGAAGTCACAGCTTGTAATTGAGAACTTGTATCTACTCCATACCCATCTAGTACAGTACAAATATTAGGATTATCAGATGTCAACTCACAATCTAAGATAAAAGACTTATTTAATCTATCATACATAAAGTCCTTTGGCAATTTTACCTTATCAGTAAACTCTATAGGTAACAAGTCAATATCACTATTGTGCCTACTATATAAATGAATCCCAGTACCATCATTAACGATGAAACACCTTACACCATTTAACTTTTGCTCCATAGACCAATTATCTGAATCCCATACCTCTTGTTGTTGCTCTTCTTTAAAAGAATCAATCCTACCAGCAAGCATAGGAGATTTTAGATTTAACATTAACTGTAAATGCTTAGGAGTATTATCAACAGAACCATACCTAACAGATAAATTATGTTCTCGTATAGGTAGAATATAATCTTCTTTTTTCAAAGACTTACCATCTTCTCTAGGTGAGATAGTTAAACCACATTCGTATGACATCTGCTTTAATTCATTTAATGTTCTACCAACACTAATTGCCATTGGAAACAACCTCCCTCAAGTCAGCTAACACAATAGTATTTGAAGAGATATCATTTCCCATAATTTCACCTATATCTACATTAAGTGATTTACACAGTTTTAGAATCGTAGATACGGATGGGCAAGCCTTAGAATTCTTGCCCAATCTTAAATCTTCAATCCTACAAATCACATCTCTACTAATACCAGTTAAATTAGAGAATTCAGATATTGTTGTCTCTAGTATATTAACACGAATATACCTAACATTCTTACCTAACTGAACTAACTCTAACATATCACACATTAGCAACACCACTCTTAATAAAATTAATCAAAGAGTTCTTATCATAATCATTATCTACCGTATCATTAATTACTTGTAGAACATCATCAATAGAACCATCTAACTTAATACCAAACCTAGCAAGTTTACCATTCATCAATGCATTTGAAGTGATGAACCCATATTTGTCATCTACAATATGATAAATATAAGTAGATAAACTAGCATTATTTCTATCAAGTACCATATTAGACATTCTACGTAAAATGACTAAGCAATCATCAATATCGCCTACGTCTGATAATAACCAACTAAGAGGTACTTCATTGAACCACTCAACCTTAGACATGTCTACTAAAGACCACTTATTACAAACATGATAAGCAACATCTAAACGCTCAACAGCGTTACCTAACTTCTCATCCTCATAACTAGCTAAATATACTTTAACTTGATTAAACTCACCTTTAGTAATATTAAATACCTTTGATGTATCAATATATTTAACTAAGTCATTAAGAGTCAAACTATCAAAAATAAACTCTTCCATATTAATCCCCTATAAACATTATGCTAAATCAGGCTCAAAATGATAACCCAACTCTGAATCATCCTCAACCATATGGAAATCATACACCCGACCCATTGACCAACCAACAGATGGGTCAGTAATAATCTCAACTGGCCACTCTGGTAACTTAACAGATTGTGTTTCTTTAATAACTTTTAATGCTCTCATTAACTTAGTAGCACGTATTGTATAGCCTATTTCATCATGAATAGCAACCCTCCAAGAAACATCATTCTTGAACTCTTCATTATTAAAGACTACTTTCCATAGCTTAATCATTACCATTTTAAGAATATCACCAGCAACACCTTGTACGCTAGTATTCCCAGCACTACGATTAGCAAAACCTATCTGTCTATTCTCATAATAAGAACGTAACCTACGAGGTCTACCAAAGAAAGTCTGTAGCATACCTTTCCTCTTAGCACTAGCAATAATTCTATCTTGCCATTGAAATAATGTAGGTAATGCTTTTTTATACTTGTTATAGAAATCTTCTGCTTCTTGTAAAGATTTAAAACCATAGCGACTATCTGCATACAATGAATGAGAACTAGCACCATACAAAATAGAGAAGTTCGCATATTTAGCCATTTTACGATAATCCCTATTATAATGTTCTTCGCCCCAAATGGCACAAGCCGTTGATTTATGAATATCATTACCAGATGTAAATGCCTTTACCCAATTAGGCTCACGACTTAAATTCGCTGCGATTCGCAACTCCTCAGCGGCATAATCAAAGCTACAATTATGAGTAAGTATCGAATTGCAATAGAAACAATGTTCATCTTCTACCTCAATATCAACCATATCAATTTGGTAATTAAGGTCAATAATACATTCTATATTACTACTATCTTTAAACGGTAATATGTTTTCTTTTCTACCCATTTTTCGTCTAACCCAATAAGAATATGACTCAGATACACCATATTTTTTAGAAATTAACCTAGATAGGTTTTTAGTAAAACCTCCTAATCTAGTAGAAATATCAACGATTTTCTGTATCCTATCATGATATTGCTCCCAGTGTTTAGCATTAGGATTATTATTCCCATTCTTAAACTTTATTTTTGTACTATGTTTGTTTAAGTTATATTTGTTATCACCTATTTGTAGATTTTTAATTGTATTATTCTCTTTATTACTATCAATATGGTCAATCACTTGAAAACCAAAAGGCTTAGATGATTCATAATAGGATTCTAGAATAGCCCTATGTACTCTATAGCCACGTGTTCTAGATTTAAACTTTTGCCCAGGCTTTGATACATTATATTGTGCATAACCAGAACTACATACTGTAGTGTTACATTTACGTACAAATTTAGAACCATGACCATCTGGACCCAACATCTCACCTGTATGTACATTAATTTTATACCTACCCTCATAACCATACAACGGCAACCACGAAACATCAGAGAACATATTTTCATCAACAATTACACTATCATCTTCTGTAAAGTCTTTTAACTTTACCCAACCTCTATCTGTCATAAAAGAGTGTTCTTTACTACAAATAATCTCCCTACCATTTTTAAGCACTAACTTATAAGCATCTTTTTTACCACTATGAATATAATTAGTAATTTTACGATAACCATTAGGAGTTTTTACATGTACTGTATTACCACTCTCAAGTTTTTCTATGATATAAAAAAGCGGTGCATATTTAAACTCTTTTGTCTCAATAAAAGAGGTTTTAGGGTCTAAACAATACAAGAATTCATCATCGCCACTATCTTCTAACATCTTAGGAGATATAGCCATACGAAGATTCAAATCATCATCCATTCCCTCAACCCAACCTATATAAGTAGAGTCTTCAGGTACAATATGTTTTCCTTCCTCATCATAAGAAGAATAAACAAACTTATACCCCATAATGATATTATCTTTTTTAGAGAATAAATTCCTATCTCCTAAGTCAAATACGTCTTCCATCTTTACATGTGGCTTAGGTAATGAGTTATGTGTAATAAAACCATTCACACAATATCGATGAGTCACATCTACATGTATATCGTAAACTTCTTCTTTACCAACATACTCTATTGACTTTATCTTAACCCAACCAACTACATTGTCAAAATCAAGTGAGTTACGAGTATTGAGATTATTATTACTAAAACCAATATCAACAGAATTAATGTTTATAGCTACGGAATCACCAACATTCAAGTCTTTAAGTTCTCTAAAAGCAGAAAAAACTACACTACTATATAGCTGATGCTTATCAGTACAAATCAAAGTCTTACCATCACACAAAGTAACTTTATAAACATCTTGAATGCCATTATTATAAGTATTAAGAACTTTTCTAAAAGATTCACCATCCCAAACATTAACACCAACTGAAATGTCCTTAATAGTCTTGACACCTCTATCAGTAAACAACTCAGATGAACCAACTACACATTGAGCGTTAATGGGACTGAAGAAAGAATTCTTTCCATCTTTACCACAAGCTAGGCGGCCCGTTGGGACCTCAGTCGTCTTATAAGCAAAACGACAATAACCCCTACTCTCATACTCTTTCATTAAAGGTTTAATATAAGAAGATAAAAGTTTTGCTGTCTTCTTATAATTAATATATGATTTTAAAGCAGGGAATTTTTCTATATACTCTTTAGGTAAATCAGCTAAAATCTTAATACCTACAGACATAGTCCCCTTTGAGGTACGCTCACCAGTATCAATACCTAACCTCTCAAATGCTTGTGCTACTTGAACAGGAGAGTTTAAATTAATCTGCCCACCAATCATTGCATACACATCACGTTCCATCGTATCTACACGCTCAGTAGCAACTCGATACAGATTTTTTAATACTTCCCCATCTAACCAAATCTTCTCATTCTCGTAATGTAATAAAGGATATAACATCATATTATCAAACTTAGCAGAATATTTTCCCTCCGAGAAGTATTTGACAGTAGCAGTTGCTAGTAAAAATGTACACAAAGCATCTGCGGCGGCATAGAAAACAGTATCTTGATTTTCAGACGGGTTTAGATAGAAGAAAGAGCCAGCGTTTTCTATTACTTCATCAAAATGTAATTGTTCAATACCTAAGAAATGTAAGCTAGACCACTTCAAACTAGGGTATTTCTGATTTGTATCGGCTAACCACACAGGGACAGACACATCATAATAATCAACCTTGGACATATCAAACTTAGCATACATCCAACGTCTTTTATCTAAATCTTCTTTATTTTCTTTATACCCATAATATTCCATAATACGAGCATCATATCGCATATTATACATGAAAACCTTTTTAGCTTCGCACATACGCTCATATATGAATTTTACAGATTCTTCCCCTAGATTACCTTCATATTGAAAATGATATACAGGCACATAATAAGCCGTCTTACCATCTAAACAAAAAGAATAACCAACTAAATCAATCTCTTCAAAATTTAACCCTGTTGTTTCCGTATCGAAAGCCATGTAATAATCTTTTTTATCTTTAAAAATATTTTCTAAGTCTTCCATACTTTCAACAAGTACAAAGTTAAAATTCTTATACCATGAATCAACTTTAGGAACAGCACCTACCCAATGCTTATAATCAATCTTAGCTTCTTTATTAGCCATAGATAGCCTTTTATTCCTTCCTTTTAAATCTACAGTTAAACATAAGACCTACAAAGTAATCTATTCCACCACCACTCATGAATACGTCTGAAATATGTACACATAAGTCTTCGTCTTGTAATAGAAAGCTAATAGTCTCACTTATATCCATAGAAACATACCCTACATGATATGTCCCTTTATAACCTTCTACAGACAACATAACTTTAACAGCATTTCTATCATGTATGTTTTCAGGCTCACGTACTAATTCTATCAATACCCTATTTACCATATTCGCATCCATGATTGTCTGTAGTATAGCTTGAGCATTAGGCTGAAATGTACTCCCTACTAATTTTAAAGTAAACACACAGTCACTCACATCACATCTCAAGTCTTGTAGTAACTTAGGTATTTCTTTCATCACTTTGAAAAATCCCCCTTTGTGTTTATCCATAACTTAGTCTTAGAAAATAACATCTTAATAGCGTAACGCTCAGATATTACACCCATTATAGGATTCTCTACAATAATACCCCTTGACCGTAGAGTCTTAGCAAGTTTTAAAAACTTATCACTTGTAGCTAATAATACAATCTTATTAGTCCCCAAAGATAAACATAACCGATATAACTCCTCAGAAACGATATGACACCAATCAGTTTTAAGTACTACATTACCTAAAGTGACATCACCATCAAGTATATCATCTTGATACATAACACCTAAACCAGTTAGGTATACTATATCCATCTCTTCTATATCAGCATACTCAGATAATATCTTTAAAAACATTCTACTATTAACATAGTCTATAACTCGTTTGTTTTGTTTTCTGCTAGTTCCCCTAGTATGTATTGGTATTACAGCTAATCCATTCCCTATAATAGGTGTCTTCTTAGCCATTAATAGACTCTAATAGAGTACATTGATTCACTTCACCAGTAGACTCATTGACTACTTGATACTTATTAAAGAACTCATCTGAAGAAGAAAATTCTTCCCCTACATTACTAATATCAGATTTAGTAACTTTAACCCTACCATTCGGTAGACGAATTGCAGTAATATTCGCCATTTTAAATTCTCCTTTAAATAAAAAATAGATGCTGTAGTTTAATTTATTTCTACAACACCTATTATACTTAATTTTAAGTATCTTTACAACACCTATTTACTTAAAATCCATACTATTTATTCTTGTACTAAAGATAATACCTTGTATAAAGCATTTTTATACTGCTCATATGTAACTTTACCAGACTTAAAAGCAGATAATATATTCTTATTATAAAAATCCCATCCAGTATCTTCTACCACTATATCTTTAACCTTTTCGTCATACTTTCCTAAATATGATAATCTATCTTCTTTAGATAACCTAGACCATATTTTTTTAAATATAAAGTTAACATCCTTGCCAAATAGAATCTTTAATGCATGATATGCACTATACACACGATTTTCAGAAAAACAATATAGTAAATCAGTATCAGAATGATATTTAGCTGATGGCTTCCCAGTAATATCGTCATCATGAAAAGGACAATACATTGTAGAACCGTCAATATAACAACCATACTCACGTAATAAGTCACTCAACTTAAAATGACTGTTAATTACATCTACCTTAACTAAAGGATTTATCTCACCAACTAAAGTCTTATCAAAATCACTACCACTGGTCTTATTTGTATTAACTAAACTATCGTCTACCTCAGACATATCTAAACCCATATCAAACGAGTTTTCTTTTTTAGCCTTTTCTTTATTTTTAAACCCTATACCATCAACGTCAAATAGTCCCATAACTTAATCTCCCACAATAAAATAGAGGTGTACCAATAAAATGATACAATATTTTTTCCGAATGTTACTGACATCCTATCTTGACCTAAGTCTCAAGGTTCCTATGTACATCTAACTTAACTACAATCAATATAATCAAAGCCATTGGTCAAATAAATTTAATAGGCTATCCCTGTGTGTCCCACAGTTCTTAAATATATCTCTAAGAATTTAAAACTCTTAATCCCTCATTCAGAATATTTATTGATGCATTGATATCTCTATCATGATGTGTACCACACTTAGGACAAGTCCATTCACGAATTTTGAGATTTTTGACATCTTTATTTTTAAACCCACAATTAGAACATAACTGACTGGACGGAAAGAATGTATCTACTTTAGAGGTAATTTTACCATACCACCTAGATTTATATTCTAATTGCCTTATAAACTCATACAACGAAATATCTTGAAATGCTTTAGATAACTTATGATTTTTCATCATATTTTTAACTTTAAGAGTCTCAATGCAAATAATATCATAATCTCTTACTAATCTAGTAGATAACTTATGAAGAAAGTCTAATCTTCTATTCTTTATTTTCTCATGAAATTTAGCTAATCTAACTTTATATTTTTGATAATTACTACTACCATAAACCATTTTAGACAACTTACGTTGCATCTTAGCTAACTTCTTTTGAGCATGAATAAAGAGTTTAGGATTACATACTTTATCACCATTACTAAGAATAGCAAAATCTTTTAAACCTAAGTCTATACCTATATTTTGATTGGTTTTCTCAAAATGTCCGATATCAACCTCAGCGGATATACTAGCATAATATTTTCCACTAGATGTCTTAGAAATAGTGATATTATAGATTTTAGTAATTCCCTTAAATTTACTTTTATCTCTAAACCTAATACTACCAACTTTAGGAATCTTGATTGTACGATTTTCAGTATTTAGCCTGATTCTTTGATGAGTACGATATGAGTTTTTACTCCGTTTCTTAGTTTTAAATTTAGGATATCTACATTGACCACTAAAGAAATTAACATAAGCCTTGTCTAAATCTTTAAGACAGTGTTGTAAAGACCTGGAATCTACTGATTTTAGCCAAGTTTTAGTTTTCTTTAACTCTGTTAGAACTTTAGAACAGCTATTATAACTCAAACTAATTCCAAAGAATTTATACAACTTATCTTTAAGATTAAGCATGTAATTGTATAGAAATCTTGTAGAATTAAATGTATTCTCAATAATATCTATTTGTCCTTGATTAGGATATATCCTAACTTTAAAACTCTTATTCAATAAAAACTACACCCCCTATAGTATAATAAGCACTAATATTATACTATAGGGGGTGTAAAATCTCAATATATAATTTTAAAGACCTAATTTTTTAGAATTAGCTACTACATCTTCTACCTCAGAATTAACTTTTTCAATATTATCTTCAATTAGATTAGAAGTATTATTTATAGTATCATCTACTTTTTTACTCGTATCTTCTAAAGTAGAATTTACTGTATTCTGTACTTCATCACGAGTATGATTAACAACAGAATCAACACTCTTACCTAAGAATAACACTCTAATGCAATCAATTAATTTGTCAATGAAACCCATAAATTACCACCTATATCCCTAATTCTTCAGACAACATTTGAATAGCTTTAGCTTTTTCTTCCCTAAACCTATGATTTAAGTTTTCCCTTAGAGGTGAATTATTCCACTCTGTAGTCATGCACACATCGTAGATAGAAGTAATTAAGTCATAATCAAATCGTTTTTCATCTACAAAAGAAAGATTATCTAAATCTAGATTTAATTTCTCACCCATAATCACTAGAGCATCTTCAAACATTTCTACAATATTACCTGTGCCATATTGAATCGCACGTGAAAAAATTACATCCTTCATAGTCTCACTATGATTTTCAATATTAAATAAATGCTCCCTCAACAATTCTACTGAAACATCATAGTACTTATAAATAGCATAATTGTGTTGCATGTTATAGAAATTATCATAGTCATTATTCGCAAAATAAGTCCAAGCATTATCGAAATCATATGAACCAATTTCATACTTGTTTAACTCTTCTGCAATCCAACCATACTCAGAATTTAGTCCCCATGCAATAAAATCATCAACAGAACCTACATTACTAGCTAATTGGTACATACCATATGACTTACCACCGTAATCACCCTCACCAGTGGAAATCGCACCAATATCGCCATTAGATTCGTATTCCTTGCTTAAATCTCCAATCATGAGCAATCTCCTATAAATCATCCTCATACTAACAATACCAATCTGATAAACTACTACTTGTCAATGTGTAGTGGTAGCTTTGGTACTTTACTACTATCAGAACCAACATTGACTTGAACACTATTATTTGTTATAGGAGTTCTGTTGTCCTTATCAATAGAATCAGGTATACCATCACTATCAGAATCAGTAAATAAACCTATAATAGCCATTAAACAAGCTACAGCAGAAACACCAGTGAGTATGCTTATTAACTGTTCTAGCCTAGGTAAAAACTTTAGTATCATGTCGGGTTTATAGTCATAAAATACACCTAAAATGACAAACACTATATCTAATACTATAGGTGTCAACCAAATAAGAGCAAGTATTCCTATGAAAACTTGAATCTTCTTAGGAATACCACTCTTAGCATTATCTAATAATGTATGAAATATAGGTGTAACATTTTTTAAACTATTAAAGTCCATCTGTAACACCTCATATTCGTTATTTTAGTTATCTTGTGTACTTTTTATCTAAGAGAATATATGATTAAGCGTTTTTCCACACATTCATGTAAATATCCCATTTCTTTGTTTCATCATGATTGTATACTTCAAAATCAACTTTATTGAAAGAAATATCACTAGGTGGAACTGACTCATCTGCTACTACAATTTTATTAAGCATGTATTTTGGATAAAAAATGTTATCCAAAGCTAGATTACCGTCTTTCCACACAAAATTAGGAATATATAATACCTTAATGTTAGAATATCTAAATGCGTTCACATCAATCTCAGTTGCCTTAGGTAATTTTACAATATTATAATCAGTGCCAACAAAAGCCTCAGCACCTACTTTAACTACATTAGGACAAGATAATTCACCTTCTAAATCATACTTACCGTAGAACTGTTTAGGTAAAATCTCAGTTGCAGTATCAGCATTGAAATCACCACCAGGAACTGGAATATCAGGTTTAGGTGGTTTATTTTTATTTTCAAGACTATCTATTGTAGATACCAACTCAGTTAAAGTGTAACCTTTAGTATATGCTCTCTCAACAGCATCAACAATATCACGATAAGCTGAGATACCTTGAATCTGACGAATTTCTTCTGCTAATTTAGAAAATTTTCCTTCAGATGTAACACCTTTAGACTCAATTGCTTTTTGAATTTCTGTGATGATACCACCAAATTTGTCAAGTTCTGCCACTAAATCAATCATAATTTCTCGTTTAGACCTTCCCATTACTAACTTTCTCCATTAATACTCTTTAACTTATTAAGAATCTGTTCTAAATCTTCTTTAGTAATAAAATTATCATCTATCTCAGATTTTCTATACAGTACCTTACTACCTTCATCAAAGTCTTTTGTTGACAACAAAGACCTAGAAGTAGAACCATCCCACCATGTAACCCTACTAGCAGATAATGCAAGAGGTTTATCTTTATGACCAACCTCAACACCATTGCCTTTTGAAAGTTTAATTAAAGACCAAATAGTCCCATTAGTATCTTTACCATATAATGGTATATTATTGTCTAATACCATACCATCTGATATATCAGAATTAATATTCAAATAGTATGTCGTATCTTTAGAGGAGCAATAAAGTATTACACGACCTCTACAATTAGATGCCATATAAACCTTACTGTCTTTATATACAAAATCCTCTAACTCAATATCCTTGTTGATGCCAATCGATTTTGAGTTATAAGAATTATTGAACTCTACTAAAGAACCATTAATACCTATAATGATATTCCCATTAACAGATAATGCACCATTAGTATCATTATTATTAGATACTACATTCACAGTTTTTGTTTTCTGTAAATGAAATGATTCATCATAATAATTGATAACCCTTGAAGTATTATCATTTCCAGGGAGTATAGATATAAACTGCCTTGAAGAAGTATCATATGCTAAGTTATGTACTTTTTCAGTTACAGTTATTTGAGATTCTATTTCTAAAGCATCACTCAAAACAGTTACTTTATTAGGGTTTACTGCACCATTAGTAACATATACTTTCCTATTAAAGTAACATAACGTATTACAATGACCTAATCTATCCTTATCAGAATATGTCTTTTTTGACAACACACTAAATGTATTGCCATCTAACACATATAATACTTGCTTAGTGTTATCAGAGTTTACACATGCTAGAATAAATTGATTTTTATCACTATTATATGTGAAACCTTGACATTGATTAACAATGTTATCTAACTTAACCTCAGTTATTTTAGCTATATTCTCGTCAACACCTAATAACCATGTACCATTATCACCAGAAGTACCCATACCACCTCTTTTTGATAATAATACAAGATTACCACCTACTTTTTGATAAATCTTCCCATAACCAACATCTGACTCACCTATAATGAAAATAAGTGTGCCATCCCTTAGAGAGGAATATCCACTAGAACACTCAGCATCCGTATTGAAAGTTTTTACAGCTAGTCCACCGAGATTACCCAATCTTACCCTAGCCATTATTTAACCTCTTTCCAAAACCCTACTATATCGATAATATAACGAGTATTAGCAGGAACACCCCAACCTTTAATATCCCTAGAATTAGGTTCTAAATATATAGAGTTATTATTCGCATTAACAGAATTCTCTAATAAACGAGTCGGTATAGGAGAATTATTAGGTAATGTCGCAATGACATTACCATTACCACTAGGATTTTTTAGTTTTATATCTAAATGTAACTTACCAAATCCACTAACAGTACTATATTCTAAATAACCTCTATCACCACCAGCAGTACTAGGCTGAGCATTACCCCATAAAACATTATAAATCTTTACCTTATCCTCTTCAGGTTTAGGCTTCTCAGGCTCAGGTAGATTATTGTAATCTATATCAACAAATAGGTCTTTGTTTTCATCTAAAGTGAAGTTAATATTAGGCATTAAAGAACGTACTAAATTATCAGTTGTATCACCTAATACATACCCATTAATACGTTTATAGGAATCTGTTTTTCTATCGTAATAGTATAATTCTTTTTTAGCCATCTTACACCAACTTCCAAAAACCTATAATATCAAAATTATAATCACGACCAGTGAAACCTTGTGTCATACCATAACCCATCAAAGAACGAGAACCTTTATTAACAAATACGCTACCAGTTACATCGTTACTATTACGGAATTGCTTATCATATGTCTTTAAAGCAAGAGGAGCATTACTAGGTAAATTAGCTATAATTCGATTCATGTCAGCATCACTATTTAGATGAAAATCTAAATGCAATACACCCCAACCAGTCGCCCTATTATAAGCTAAATAACTCTCAGTATCAGCAGTCGCTGTTGCTACGCTCGTGTAAGTAACATCATAAAATACTACATCATTAGCAGAACCACCATTGCCACCACTAGATGCAGTTATCTCTTCCCACTGTTGTACATTATTAGTACCTATAGCAATATATACCTTATTGCCTACTACAGCTAACTGACCAATAAAAGATGCATTTGTATTAATGTTATTCCTTACCTCAGCACTTGTAATAGGAATCGTAATATCCTTAGAACCATCAAAAGAAATCCCATTGATATTAACAGCTTTATTTAACTTTTTAGCAGTATCTGCTACAGAACTACTTTGAGTCTTTAAATCTTGTAAATCTACATTACCAGTAGATGCGTCATCATATGTTAATGTTAAACCATTATTACTATACACAATCTTTGATATGTTTTTAGTAGCCTCACTATCAGGAACAGTCTTAACCCAAAACAAAGGTTTATCAGCACCAGTAGGCTCAGTCTCAGATTCAGAAATTAATGCGTGAGTCTCATTGAATTTTGCTAGTCTAGCATTAATACCCTTTACATCTGATGCAACTGTAGATGCAAAAGACTCTAGATTACTAACCAATTTATCACTCATACATTAATCCCCCTTATACAGAATCCCTAGCAGTAGTATATACAGACACTAAATCCACAGTAGGGTCACCAATACCTAAATTAGCACATGCTTGTTGCTTTTGTTGCGTAGATAAAGATTGTGCTTGACTATAATCAAGTTTATTAGCTACTGAAGAAGTTAAAGCAGTAGTCACAGTCTTATCGGCTTTTAATGCTTCTTGTACTTCTTTAAAAGTATCCATAGTCGCATCTGCACCATTCACAAGATTTGTTACTGCTTCCCTAATCTTATCAGTTAATTCTTGTTTAGTCGCTACAGTACTTAAATCAACACTTGCTTTAATAGTACCATCTGGAGTTAATGTTATACCACTACCAGCAGTTAATTTATTTTGTTTAGTATCTAGTTTACTTTGTAAACCTGTTGTAGTAGTGTAATCATTTAACTTAGTAGTTAATTTAGTATTATCTACATAATCAGATAAATCCACACTAATTTTTGTCAAACCAGTACCATTATCTTTTGTGATTGAAATTTTTCCCTCAGGAGTTAATTTATCTTGTTTAGCTTGTAGCTTAGTATCTACAGCTTGCTCAGTAATAGCACCACCTTGAGCAGTAACAATATTAGCCTTTACCTCATTAATAGCTTCAACAATAGAAGATTGATTAGTCGTAGATAAAGAACCCAATGTGCCTATTTTATCGTCTGTAGATTTGATAGATGCTTTGATACCCTTAATATCAGTACCTAACTGAGTCGCTAAACCCTGTAAATTATCTTTTAAATCTGCCATTAATTCTCACCTTTAGCCAATAAATACAAAGCTGTTAAATCAGCAATATTTTCGCCTTCTTTAACAACTACCTTATCTGCTGAAACAGATATTTCATTCGTATCTTCATTTAATAAAATACCACTTCCAGCCACTAATTTATTTTGTTTTTCTTTTAGCATATCTTTTACTTCTTCTTTAGTAACTTTAACCCTATTAGAAGTCTCTGCAGTTCCACTACCAGCGCCACCAACCTGTGATTGTATATTAACATAATCTGAGTTAATACTAACCTTACCAAAGTTGCCACTAGACTTGATTATACCCTCATTCATTCGTTAAATACCTCATCACACACTTGCTTTAACACCCTAAAAGGATAAATATGCGTACTGTATATATTTGAATCATTCAGTAGCTTATATCGAATTTGTACATTAATAACACTAGGACTAAACATATATGTCTCTAATTCAGTTAAAGGTACATATACAAGATTCTCAGCCTTATTAATTTTCACATCCTCAAGTTTTTTCTTTAGTATAGTGATACCCTGTGAAACATAAACAGTCAAACCATCTATATTTTCTACCTTAATACCCCTACCCATTCTAATTTCAAGAGTAGGGGTAGTTCCCCTAAAAATTACATTTCTTTTCATGGACTACCCCCTACTTGTTGTAACACTAACTATATATAATTTTCTCTAAGATATGAATTATGAATATAAAATTAAAGATTAATCGTCAATCCACAATTCTGCACCATTGTTAAAGCGTACTCTATCAACTGCACCAGCAGGACCGCTTGCGAACTCTTTCCAACCATCTACAGCGTTAAGTGTACTAACAGCTATATATGTTTTACCATCTGCTACAGCGATTTGACCAACATAATCAGGACGAGTTGTAATATTAGTCCTTACTAATTCTGACTTCTTAACAAAAGAATCATCTACTTGTTTTTTAGAATAGATAGCTTCCCCATAATGCTTAGTAGAAAGTAACGTATATGACGCATTTCCACCATCCCATGTCTTAACTTCTTTACCAACAATTACAGTTGTAGCAGTCTTATCGCCTATCTCTGAAGAACCAGAACTACCTACCTTAACAAGACTTAATGTTTTACCATCTGCAGTTAAACCAGACAACGGTGAATTGTTAGGTAATAGTAAACGGTTTACTTTCATATTATTAATATGAACAGCATTAAACTTATTACTTATACCCCTAAATATATGTACTTTATGTCCTTCTAACACACTAAAATAAATATACCCATTTTTAATATCAAAGTCTTCTATCTCATAAGAACTATCAATCTCTATAATTGTTTTTGTATTCCCAAACACATCAAACTGTAGAATTGAATTGATACTAGCACACATGATATTCCCATTATAGAACATAGCACCATTATTATTGAAATCTTTTGTTAAGAAATCAACATCAAATTCCTTAATAACAGTAAAGTTAGTATCTAATATATACACATGACGTAAACTACTAGTCCTATTTCCAGGCATAATGGAACAATAACACTTAGTGATAGGGTCATACGCAAAATTATATTTCTTAACATTTGAAGAATCAGCATGTACACCTGTTAAAGAATAAGTATTGCTTAATTTAGCCATCTTTAAAGGATTGGAATTTGTATCACCATTACATACATACAAAGTAGAAGTATCTTTGTTATAGGTCATAGTGTTACAATGACCTAACTTCTCGATATCACTAAATTCTACCTTACGCTTTACACTAGAAATATTATCCCCATCTAAGATATACAATATCTGATTTGTATTGTCAGAATTAACAGTCGCTAATACAAACTCATTATTAGTAGAGTTATAAGCAAAACCTTGACATTGATTTACTTTATTTGTATCTAGAGCAATCGTGCTTATATACTCAATATTACTAGGTGCAGTCACAAACATATCATCATTAGGAATAAAAGGAACTTTCGCATTAAAAGAACCTAATACAATTACGTCTTTACATTCACCAATGAAAATGTTTTTAGTGAGTTTATACACACCAGGACTAATAATTAATACTTTCCCCCTAGCATCATTGACACATTGCTCAAACTTAGCAGTATCATCAACAACACCATCTGCACCCATTTTATATTCTTCAGTAGCAACTATATCACTATGACCAGTCCTAAGATTAGCTAACTTAGTAGTAACAATATTATCTATTTTACTATTAATAGCCTTAGAAGATTCTTTAATCTTATCATCTACATCTTTCTCAGTTACTGTAGTAATAGCACCTAGTTTACGTTTAGCCTCATCTATATAATTGTTTACAGTATTATTTAATGTAGAAGTCGCTTCTGTAATCTTAGTATTAACTGTCTGTTGAGCAGTATCAGTAATAGACTTGACTTTAGGGTCTACTTTATCATTAATCAACTTAGTAACAGATGCATCTGATAAAGTAGCACCCAATCTAGCATTAATAATAGGGGTAATAACAGAATCTACTCTTTTAGTAACTTCATTAGGTAAATTAGTCTCAACAATAGAACTTACACGTGTAGGAACAGTTGTTGCTAATTGTTTAGTAACCTCTGCTTCAACCTTAGCAGGCACTTTAGCATCTAACTGTTTAGTAACCTCACTAGACATCATAGCAGGGCCCTGTTCCCCTACTTCTTTCTTAACAAGCGGACCGATAGAAGAACCTACATGAGAAACTACTAAACCATCTATCTCACTTGAAGATAATTGCCATATAGACTGTTGTGACCATTTCCCAGCTGATGTATCATTGCCACTCTCTTTACAAAACCATAGAGTACATTTATCATCTGAATTTAAAATATCTAGATTATAAATGATATCCCCAGCTTGCCAATTATCACCAGTATAAGGTCTCTTCTCAGTACCTATAGGGTAACGATAATCATAATACAAAAAATGTACTACATAATCTTGAAACTTATTCCTGTGAACATCTACTGTTAATTTATGATATGGTGGATTCTCAGGTATAGTAAACTGACCACCACCATTAGCCTTTAGATAATTGATTACGTCTTCTATCTTCTCTTTAGTAAAGTCGTTATTTCCTGCGTATAATGACATAGGTACATTTGATAGTGATTTTAGTATATCTTCTAATGATAATACTTCACCATTATCTGTAACTATCTCAACCATTTTATAAGGAATTTTATACATTCTTTACCTACCTATGCATCATAACCATGAATCCTCGGCCACCCCATAACACTCAATAATCTACAATTTTCATCATCTGCAAAAACATCACGCATCCTAGTAGAACTAAATGACGCACCCAACTTTAAACCCCACCAATAGTTACCAGTAGAAAGTTTAATAAAATTAGTGCCATTATAATATTTATTAGCTACATTACCATAAGACATCTTACGTAATATGCCGATATCAAAGCTATTAAACTCTAAGTATTTATTACTCTCATCGCCAGTTAATACTAAATACATTTTCTTATATTCAGATAGTGGTGCTTTTAATCTCTTCTCACCCATATCAGAACTATCAGCTATAAATTGATGCCATAAAACATCTACGTCCTCAAAATTATTAGGGTATACAGGTTGAAATTTTGTATCAGCTATAACATTTTCATTATTCCCACCACGAGTATACATCTGCCCAGAATACTGTTCAATCCACAACTGCATAGACTCTGCAGAATTATCCATAGAGCAAGGTAAGTTTATAAGTTGACCGTATCTTGTAGGCTGATTTTTAAACACATTATTACTATAATAACTAGCAAAAATACCTAATTTATTCATCTCAGCATTTGTACTAGGTAGTTGCATATTATTAGGTCTATTGTGTAACAATGACATCATATATGAACCCCTATCAGTTGTATCTAATGCAACGAGTTTATAACTACCATACTGAACTATATCTAAAGGATTACCATTAAAGGAATCTAATACAGAATTTGAAGAATATTGAAAACTACCTTCACTAATATTTAAAAAGGTTTTTCCCTTTGATGTCCTAATTAAATCACCATATCGATATATTTCCCCAATTCTCCACTCTTTAACTCCAGTAGATGATTTAACATCTTCCTTAGATGCCAATTCAAGCCAATCAGACTGATTAGCAGAGCCTAGAGCGAAACCTATCTTTTTACTTAATTTATCATATGCAAATTGACCTTCAAAGTTAGGTTTATTGTTTAAGTTGCCACTCTTATTAAAATGGTCTATTGATGCATACCCTCCATTGCCATCTGATATATAACCCAACTGACCACCATATTTTTTAGATAGTCGTGTTCCAATAACCTGACCCCTTGTAGTCTTATCATATGTTGGAGTTGTTGCTACATCTTGAAAGCGAACTTCACCACCACCAGTTGACTCATTAGATGTGTTCTTAGTTGAAACACCATTAACTGTAATATCACCATCTGTTGCATAATAAACAGTCTTTACTGAATCATCAACAGTCATAGTATTTACAACATTAACTATTGAGCCTTCTGCAGAACGAATGCCAAATCTAGCCTTCCCATTTAAAGTACATGAATCTAACTTTACTTTAGAAGAAAAGGCATCAACGTGAATAGTATTAAAATTACTACTACTCTTCTCTTTATTTACAATTTCATTATTAGAAATTGTAAAATTACACTTAATGAAATTAACAGTAGAATTTGTAATTAATGCACTTCCATATGAGCCTAAACTACTAACTACATCTGAGGTATACATATCACCATCTTTAAAAGTAATATTCTCAAATATAACAAAATCACTGTTAGAAATATAAACAGTAGGTAAAGTAGCAGAACTGTTCCCTGTATTAACAAACCTAACCCTACCTCTTAAACCCAAGAAAAGTAAATTTATCATTTTTAAGGTGTTAATATTAGCGAAGTTGTAATTATTTACACCCTTTGTATAATCACCAGGAGCAATATTAACATGAATCTCTTTCATATAGTTCATATGAGCCATGCGAACTGCATCCTCTAAATATTTAAAAGGCTTATCTTTATCTCCAGTACTTTCATTACCACTATAATTGCAATCAACAAAAATATGACCACCAGACTCACCAGATAAAAAAGCACAATTATCAGGATGACCAATAACTATATTTTTATTATACTCTATATCCCAATACAAAGAACTATATGTGATATGTATATCTTCTGACTGATTCGCTAAAAAATACACATTAGAACCCATATCAAATAAATAAGATTGATAATTAAACATCGGAGTAGAAGAAGATAATTGATATTTATTAGCAGTAATAACTGCATCTCTAGGGTTTAATTTCCTAAAAGATAATGGCATAGATGCCATTGAATGATGATTAGATTTTAATAAATCAATGTTTGACGGTAGAATATATAAATACTCCTTCATAACTTCCTTGTCGCCATCACCCTGTGCTAAGAAGTTCCTACCAATATATGAAACTAATAAACATATTGAAGTATTATTATAATTACCATTTACCCAACTTGAATTATGCTTTGCAATAGCTGTATCATCATTATTATGAAACATTAATTTAGCACCATGAAAATCCACAACCCCACTAGGTGCTGTCTCAAAAGGAATACTCTTCTGACCCGATGCTGTCTTATGCTCGTCATATACTCTTTTTAAATCAGAGAAAGACATTCCATAAATACCACTAATGCCACTCGGATATTTAGTTACGTCTTGTACATAAACTTTCGCAACTAATCCCTCTTTAATAAGCCTAATTGCATTCCCATAATGGTCTTCATGCCAATGTGTTATTAATAAAAACTCAAACTTAGTGATTTTATTAGCTGACATAGCACGTTTAATTGAGTAATAACCACCATCCCCAACAGACTTAGAGAATGTATCAATCATAAACCAATGTTTTTTATCAATCCCAACAAATGTACACTCACCTACATCATTAACACTAGCATCGTCACCATCTTGCTTAGAACCATACATTGGATATACAATATCCAAACTTTTTTCTCTAGACAATTCATCTAAATTTTCTTTGATAGAATTTACTAACTCTTTAAGACTATCAAGGTTTAAAGTAGCTAATACATATTCACTACTACTAATTAAGTCTTTAAGTTTTATATCTAGTGCTTTAACACCTTCGCTAACTTTTTCATATTCACTTTTTAATCTTGTCAAGTCATTTACAAGACTTGTAGTACTATTATTGGTATATAGTGAATGTGTTTGTTGTAATGCAGAATACAACTCAACTAACCTAGACTCAAGACTCCTAGCAGAATCATATTGCTCTTTTGCATTCCTAACTACTATGTCAATATCATGTAAATATTGATGTAAATCTTCTTTAATTACATTAGATTTGATAGTTACAATACGTAAATCATCTGTTGCTTTTCTATCAAATAATAATTCAATTTCAGTAGGAGAGTTTTCTCTATAATCCCTATCTTTCCATTGCAACACACCATTAAAGTAAACAAATACTTGATTACTATTATAAGGTATATCTAATGTAATGATTTTATCATCACTACCACTAACATTATCTACTTGATATTTATCCCCTAAAGAAAGTACTATATCACGAAGAATATTAAACTGCTCATCGTAAATCTTCCATATCTCTTTAAAGGAGTAACCATTACCATCTATCTTTTTAAAAGGTTTAATTTCCACTAATTACTACCCCTCTTAACCCTTCAATTCATTAATAGCACCAGTAACTGTCTTACTAGTCGTCTTTAATGAATCACTACCTATTAACTTATCTAACCTATCTACTGTACGTGATAAAGTAGTTACAGTAGTAGATAATGTATTTACAAAATCAGATATAGACTCCAAAGCTACTATGCTTTTATCTAGACGATTTACAGCATCAATAATGTTTTTTGCACTGCGTACTGTAATATCACCACTACCTAATACATCTTTAACTGCTTTTACTTCTTCTTTAGTAGCAACTTTAGATACACTAGAGAAAGAACCATCCCTATTTACTTCAAATACAACACCCATAGTATGGTTAATCCGTGTATCAGCTGAAACAATTTGAGTCTCTACTTGTTGTAACCTATCTGGTATAGGTACAATGTTCATACTTGCTAAGTCTTTTATTTCTGTATATGTCTGACCAAAACATGCTCTTGTTAAATAATTTGATACCTTTTCTAATAACTTAACATCTGTAGCACTTGCAACACCTTGTGTACTAGCTAATTCTTTTAAATAACTAGATGTCAAAGATTTAACTAAATCACCAGCAATATTATTGAAATCACTCTTCAAAATAAATAATGTATTGCTTTCTGTTTTAGTGTATACGTCTTCATCTGACTTTGATTTATTAATAAACGTAATGGGATTGTCCTTTAAAACACCCTTCATTATTTCAGCAATCACTCGTATCTTATCAATAGAGTACTTACCAAACGTGTCAGGACCCCATAGTTCCTCACCATCTTTTGACTCAATTCTTGTAGACATATCTATATAGCCTCACCCATAATGCTATGTGCTATTCTAGAGAAATATTGATGATTAAAAATGTAATCCCCTACATCTCTCAAAAAACAGAAAGCATCATTATCTCTACCCTCTAATTTAAAATGCTTAACACCATTATCAATCAATAAATTAATCTCAGAATCAGACATTGAAACACCTAATAAAGGAAACTTCTGTCTTACACTTAGACACCATGTATTGATAGTATCTAGTTTATCTTCTTCTAGAGAATAATCACCACCACTTAACATCTTCTTACTCAAATCAACCTGAGCCTTGTAATGCTCACCAGCTTTAGGACAATCAGGGAAACATCTGTGATTAGTAATAAATTCAACTCTATCAATATGCTTTAAACCATGAATTATATTAGCATCACACCACTTATTAGGATTCACTACTACAATATCAAATAAATCAAATAACCTATTATAATATTCTACAGTATCATTCCCTAAACCAACTTCTACTGATGGCTTAACTTGTGAAGAAATTAATTCTAAAGAGTTATAGGTTTTATAAATGTATTCCCCTAATAACTCAGAGGTTAAAATAATACCGTTCATCCTAACACCATATTTTTGATTGTTTTCTTCTAAGTGTTGCATGAGTTGATTTGAAACACTATCTTTTAATTCATCCTTTGTTACATACATTGATGAGAAAGTTAAACGACACCCAACCCCTAATTGATTGTATCTATCAATCAACTTGAAAGCATTTTCCATAGTTGCATCTCTAGGAGTTACTCTCCCACCAACTAATACAGTCGGTATAGTCCCAAATACATATTTTATAGGATTAACTAAGCCTAACTCTTTCATGACTATAAATAGTTTTTGTATGTAATCATCATGTGCGTATAAAGCACCGATATTCCAGTCAATGGAATCTGAATTATATTGTTTTAAAACACCCATCTATTTGTCCTCTTTTGTACTTTTTAATTCTTCTCGTAATGTATTGAGTTCACTAGATAAAGATTCTATTAAACTCATCGCTTTATTCAAAGTCGCAGTCGTCTCAGCTAAACTTTCTTTAGTATCTTCTAAATCTTTTTTAGCATCACTTAATGCAACCCTTGCATCATAATTCCTCTGTTCTTCCTCTGTTTTTCTAAACATTGTACAGAACATATTTTGTACTCTTTCAGGCATATATTCCCCCAAATTATCTGACGTAATAAAAAGATAGAGATGTGTAATACACACATCTCTATGCTATCAATACTATATATAGTTAGAAACTTGTACTAAAAATATAGATTAAGTCCTATATTCTTTTTCCTTAAAGATACAAGCAAGCTTCTTAACCCTAGGACGATTAAATGCCTGTGTAGTATTTAAGTCAATCCTAATTTTAAAGAACTTAGAACCCCTAGACTGATTGTTAGTAACCATACTATCAATCTTATTGATATTCCAAGTATATTGCTTGAACTCTTCATCTACATTTGTAATAGAGTCTAAAGATACCCTTTTTACTGTTGTACCACCAATATTAACAGTCGTATTATCTGTAGCAAGTTTTACCCAATCCCCATCTTCTTTATCCATATAGAATACTTCCATTGATGTATTTTGAGGTAAAGCGGCTTGATAACTAATCTTCAACGCTTGATAAGGATTAGCGAAGTTAGTCTCATCAATAGACTTAGAAATATAAGTAGATTGTTTACTATCAAGGAATGTCCTTAATGCAACCCTATCTCTAGCAATAAATGGTGACGTACTGAAATCAGTTGTAATCTCAGCCTTCAAATCAATATTCCTAGCATATGATTGTAAATCCCTAAATACTAATGTATCAATACTTAACCAATCAGATGGAACTTCTCCAACACCAGTCTTAGTGAAACGATAGAACCATTTCAAACCAGTACGATTTGAAGATACCTTCTTACTATCACTATCGCTATCGACTTCATAACTTGCATCTAACATAATACCAGTAATATCAGATAAAGGAACATTATTAAAGATAATTTCCCCATTGCCTGTATATTGAGTACGATACAAGTTAAACATTAAATCAGTACCTTGATGTGCTGTCCAAGTACTAGAGTTAGAAGAACTGAACAGTACACCAGTAGCATAAGGGTTAACTACTAATTGCTCGTTTTTACCTAACAATTTATCACCCATATTAGCTACATACATTTCATAGTCATTACTATCAGATAACACTACGAAACAGTAATACTGTTTAGCATAACAATATACAGGTTGATTTAATACAACTTCTGTAGCAACAGGAACATTCGCATCTGTAGGAATCTTAACATCCTTAGGGTCGATTACTACTTCTGCATATACTTTCTCACCAGGATAACCATTTACCATATTACGTACTTGCAATATAGCAGGACGAGTAGCAGATTTTTTAGCAAAATACAAATCTAATTTAACTAAGTTCCTATCATACACATTATCCATAATGAAAGACTGAGCCAATGGGTCATTAGCATACAAATTATCAATTTCAACTAATACTTTATAATGTTGTGTAATAGTTGTTGTATTTGTTACAGTAGTAGTTAGAATTGTACCATTAGCAGTATAGTTAGCAGTACCTGTATGAACCTCACCACCAGAATTAGTAGCTTGCATTTGGAAAGCTACTGTACCACAAGGAGTCTTATCAGGAACAGTAAATTTACATGTTACAGTACCATTGCCATCTGCATTAACTGTAGTATATGTTTTACCATCTACAGCATAATTTGTACCAGCAGTACTATTGCCATTTGGAACTAAACTAATCGGTCTGCCATTAAATAAACCCCTAATATTACGAGCATTAGCACCAAATGCAAAACCTTTTACATTTACATCTTTTACACGCATGTATTCATAGATAGATTTTGCAACTGACTCAGATGTACTATTAGAAACAGTAGTATCACCTTTTGTAGTTGTTTCTTTTCTTTCAGTACGCAAGAAATCACGTAAATTCTTAGTCGCATTCCTAGACCAATAACCATGACTATATATATTAGTTGTAGTATCATATTTAACATCTTCAACAGTATTAAAGACATTAATTTTATTTGTATTCACCCAATTATCAATAGCAGGGTCTAACTCAATTTTACATAGCGGGCCGTAACTAGCATAGGGATTGACATTCATCGTACCAGTAGCCATTTGTTGACTCACTGTTAATACATTCTTATAAGGTGCGGCGATAATATTGCCAAATGTAGCATAACTATCACTAGACCTATCATCAATAGACAAATCAACACTACCAATAGTAGCAGATGTAGTTAACTCACCTCTATCATAATCAATACATGCAGTATAAGCTAATCTCCTACCAGTATCAGTATATGTTAAATCAGATTTATTGATATTTTCAAAACCATCTGTAAAATAACCAGATAGGCTAGATAAATCTTCCCCATTCTCAATGCTACGTTCCATATCAAGAGATGCAATGCTATCTTCTAATTTATTGATACGTCTCATCATAACTAACAAATTATCTTGTGTCAACCTAACACCATCATAATTTGTTACACTAGATAATTTAGTGCCACTAGCATTATTACCTAAAGCATCCGTAGGATAAATATCTACATAACCCAATTCAAGATAAGCTGAAGAACCATTATAAGGTATGATTAAATCAGAAACCCTATCAGGAGTACCTTCAATTACACTCAAATAACCACTACTATCAAGAAGAATTAAATCCCTTCTTGCAAGAGTGAAGTTATATGTAAAATACATTAAAGAGTTTTCAGTAGGTTTATTACCATTATCCAACAATACAATATAAGAACCATCAACTGTATTTTCAACCCTAAAATCAGTACCTTCCCTCATAGAGTAGTTAAAAATATAATCTACATAATACGTAGTACCTTGTACAGGTTCAGTAGCACCATCGCCAGTCAAAGACCAATCGACTTGGTCAGAATATAATGAATAATCCCTGCCACTTACATAAGTAGTCTCTTTATTATTTTGAGCATTCTTTGTATATACACTAACAATACTTTGTACAGGAGTATTATTTAAAGCTTCTTGACCACCTTTAACATTACCCCTAAATTTACGCTCACCAATAACAAGAACACTAGCTGTAAAGTTCTGAATACTAGCTACAGGAGAATTTGATAATTTATATTTACGTACTGAAGATTTGAAGTAATGAGTCTCACTTGTAACAATACGAGTAGATTTAGATTTATTCAACAAAATACTACTCATAGCAGGCTTAGTTACGTCATAACCACGAATATAAGCCTTACCAGCACTTACATATAAACGAATCTTATCTCCCTCATCCTCAGTTACTGATTGAAGATTCAACCCATCTACTTTATAGTTACCATTTTCATCATATGTACGTTTTGCTAATACATCATTTAAAATAGAATAATTATCTGTTTTAGCTTCTTTAACAACTACACCATCATTTAAGTTATATACTACAGCAGAATAATCACCTAAAGCACTATTATCACTAATAATAGAAAATGATACTACTTGCTTTAAACGATTAGCACCTACTTGATTATAGTTTTCAGCATTTTGAGCAGGGTCACGTAAAGAACTATCCTGTGTAGCAGTTACAACACTTGTAACTAATGTAGCTACTACTTTTTCCTTACCTACACCTATAATTGCTAACCTTACTTCTTCTGTATTCCGAATTAAACCACCCAAGTAAATTCGACCACTTCCAATAGTGATGTAATTATTAGCTATATTTACTTCGCAACCGCTAATAACAAAACCATCTTTATATAAGGAATCGCCAATCCTAGATAAATAATCTTCTTGAATAGACTGTATCTCATTAAACTCAGATGCCTGTTCTGCCCTACCAGGAACAGCTAATACTCTTATATAACCAGCCTTACGATGGTCTGATTTTATATCGTCATACCTATCATAATAAGGACTTTGTGAAACAATACTCATCGACATCTCCTATCAAAATTAAAACTCAAGAATAATTTTTAACTTTTCCCTAGCATCACTATCACGATATACAGGCTTCCTAAAGTCAATAACTTCTAACAACCCTTTATCAGTTACTTGATTAGGTAATAGGTTATATACATTACCCTGTACTGAAGATGACTTCTTTAAACCAGTATAAATGCCTACCTGACGATAAGGCTTATCAGTTGGTAATTCATCATAGGACAACTCAGTGGAAATATATACCCACCTAGCACCCTCTGTAACAGCATCTGTAGGTGAAACAATTCGCCAATTTACACCCCTATACTCCAATGAACCATTATCATCTTGAACTACCATTGCTTTAAACTCAGCTTTTTTAAAGCCTACAATTTCTTTCATATCATCTGTATTCTTTGGAACAGGAGGATTGTTTTCATAATCCCTAGATGCATCAAAATTATCTATATCACTAGCACTCCACGGTGTAGATTTACCAATAGCAAAATAAATATCTTCCTTATTGTAAAAATCTAATGCCCTAGAAACATGTGCTTTTAACGTACAAATAGCCAAATTAATGTTCCCCCATTAAATATTATTAAATAAAACTATACTATTATATATTAATCAATTCACAACTATAAGATACTACGGAATAATGTATGCGTGAACTCTAATTTATCTGCCCATTTCTTATCAGTATTAATCTCTACACCATGAGAATAAAAAGCATCACGATATTCCCATTCATGTAAATCAGCTACATCATCAACAGAATATAAAGAGTCACTAGGTAAAATAGGCTCTGCATGTACAAAAGCATCAATTACACCATCTTCGATACCACTCATCTTACCATTGCCAGAACGATTAGAAGAGTTTTCACTTCTAACAGCAGTCAACCTAACTTCTCTATGAACATCTAAATCAATGTTGTTATTGTAGATAGAACTTATATCCCTATGAATTGCATCGATACCCTTGTTATTATAAGTATCTAAGTATTCACCAGTGCTAGATTTTTTATAACTACTATCTGTTAAACTATTATTACCATTAACAGAAAACTTCTTAGACAGATGTGAAATAGGAAGAGTCGAGCAAGCCATATTCATTATGTAATCACTATTTGTAATAGTAGTTAAATGACCACTATGATATTTCTTACCCCTAACTTGACTATGTATTAATATATCCCATAGTTCTTCCATATCAACAAGCATATCAACTTCATATGTGAAATCAATATCTGTATCCCTATCATAAGGTGGCACTTCTTCGCTTTTATTCTTAGGATATACCCTCATCTTCTTATAGAATGATAATTCATTATAAGAACCTATTTCTAATATATCAATCCCATCATTAGGAAAGAATGAAGATTCTACTTGAAATATATACTTCCTACCAGCAGGCGTTACATCATAAATTCGTTTCTTAACAGTCTTAGTTAGATTTGGTACAGAAAGTAAAATAACACCTGGCATATAAGTTCTGCCATCTTGAAATACATGAGTACTAGAGAACTTAGAAACACTATGCCTAAAAATCCTATCTCTAGGTAATTCAAATGTAGCAGGCTGTGTATGAGTATAGTAATTTGGAATCCATAGGTCACCACCAACCCATCCTACATTATCACCCCATGTTGCGGCGTCAATGATAGATTTCTTAGAACCACGCTGTTCCCATATATCAAACATACGCATAGAGAGTTCCCTATTGAAATCATTTTTTGCTAAGTGCTGATATGTATAGTTATTGTAAGCACCTAATGCTTGAAGAAATTTCATAGGCACACTATCATTATTAATTAGCTTAGTGAAATTACGTATGTTTTCTCCATTAATATCAAACTGCTGTATCAATAAGTAGAAAAATACTAAGAAATCATCGTTCTCACGATATTTTTCAGGTATTAACGTCATGTATCGACTGTTTCGTATTCTATCAACTAACTTCATACATAACCCCTACCTATAACTCTTCTACTACCCTTACAGATATTTTATTTAACCTCGGAAATTGAATATTACCAACTTCTATATCTTTACTAGGAGTACGTACAACTACGTCTTTAATATAAGGAGAATAAGCCTTAATCCTTGAAGTCATAAGAGAATAAGATATGTTCTCACCAAATGACATATTCTCTGCTCGATACGTAGTATTTAAGAATGAAATTATTTCAGTCCTTAAACGCTCCTTAGCAGTCTCATTATCAACAGAAAGTACTACGTCTACATCAATATTAAAATCTACTGACTCTACTTCTAATACTTGTACAGTTACATCTGCTATCGCCTTAGACATTAACTCTTTCTTTAACTTCTCACGAGTCAACTCACCTAAAGACTCCCCTAATGTATTAACTGCCCACACTTTAACAACATAAGGCTCGTTTACATAATCAGAATACTTCCAATCTTTAACAACAGCTTGGAACACATAAGACTGTTCATACACTGTAGTCTCAAAATCCTCTAATGTAATATACCTACCCATAGTTACAGCATTACGCCTAGCTAATACCTTCATATTTTGTAAATCAGCACTACTAGGAGAATCAGATGCATCATATGACTTTGTAGTATTATAAATACGTTGTACGTCTTGTAAATTCATATTAATAGTATCAATCGTATCCATATCTATGATACCATTAATACCATTTGTAGTGACAAAGTTAATATCTAAACTTTCTCCTTCTTCTACTAATTGTAGGAAATTTACTGACATTAACACATAGACTTGACCGTCACTATCAACATGAACAGAATACCATCTGCCACCTTCATATTTTAGTAACGCATCATCACACTCTTTCCAAATGTTACCATGTTGTACAATCTCAACAGAACCATCTGAAACATTTTTATACCCCAAATAAATACGTCTTGATACATCGCCATCAACATTTTTATTTGATGTCAAATCATCCTTTGACCATGAAACAGTTCTAGCAATACCTTCCATAACAGGAATATCTATATAATCAAAAGAGCCACTTTTTGTAATTGTCTCTTTTGCAACAAAGTTTACTACACTTGAATTGATACTACTTGTAAAAGAGGTGTATTTAGGAACTGTTATCTCCCTATTGTCATTATTAACAAATACAATCCTAACCTTACACTCGGATGACTTAGCTAATGGAATCCGATAGTTCATAGAACGTAGTAACGCTCTTACATTCTTATCTTGAACTGCAGTATCTAAATACGTCTCAAAAGCCTGTGTATCCAAGTAAAAGTTTTGCATATCTTGAACACCAGCCATCAATTCAATAAGTGTAATACCTAAGTCAGATTCATTAAAATCTGTCCACTTATCTGTTAACTTTGGTATAGTATTTATTAACTCTTTACGTATGCTAACAATATCCCTATTTGTATATGATAAGCTATTATTACTACTAGCCAAATATTTACCTCCTTTCTAGTACGATGTAGTACTTACAGCACCACCTAATTCATACATATCCACACCATCAATAGACTTATTAAAAGGATATACATATGAACCCATAATATTACTATTAGCTATGCGATACGTTATATGTATAGGTACTGTATTTGAGTCCTCCCAGTTACTACCTAAACTAACATCTTCGACAACAATTCTTTTTTCCCAATTACCTAATGCTTCTTTTATATAAATTGAAATTAAATCATGTGCAACAAATTTATTCTGTTCAAATATAACTAAATGTAACCTACTACCAAATTCAGGGAGAAAAAATCTTTCACCAACTCTAGTAGATAATATAGTGTAGATACTTTCATTAATCTTATCCTCACCACTTATTACATTCGTTATTCCTTTACCATCTCTAAAGTTTTGCTTAAATGTCTTTGACAAGGATAAGCCACTACCAGCTATTGTATTCTTAAATTCCTCATTGTAGTAAAAAGCCATAAAATCACCTATACCTATGTCACTAATTTTATTTATTCATACCTCTCCCATTAATATATAATTAATTCACATACCTAAATTAACACAAAAATAGCGTACCCAATTTACATGAGTACGCTATTTTTGAACTGTGTTCATATTTGAAAGGAGCGAAGTTTATGTACAAAATAAACTCCTGTAATTAAGAAAATGAAAAGAAACTTAATTACATTAAAAGTATAACATACAATAACATAATTGTAAAGAGTTATCCTTCTATAATCCTAACATTATCTGCTTGCATGCGTATACTATTAGAATTTACCTTGAAAGAATTAGATTTTACACTTACACTATCAGCTGACATAGTAATAGAATCCGATATTGTAATAGTAGCACCACTTGCTTTTAATGTAATATTACCACTATTAGGAATAACTTCTATCCCCCTACCACCTTCATACCCTATGTCAATCTTACCATCATGTATCTTAACTAAGACATTATTCTCACCTTCCATGAGAATAAACTCTTTACCCTCAGCTGATGAAATCTTAAACTTCTGACTATTAGCATCTTCAATACCAACAGAATTTATCTCCTCATCTGTGTCGAAATACATCATAGAACCAAGTCTTGACTTATAAATCATCTTATGAGTAGGAGATTCACGTTGTGATTCTATTGGTACTTCATTAGCACCTACTACACCACTCCATACACCAGTAGTCTCCTCACTACCATATCTCTTTTCTAAAGTAGAGTCAGTTCCAAAGACAGAGCCTAAATATACAGGTTTATTTGAGTCCATATCCTCGAACATTACCCATACATACTCACCAATCTCAGGTACAATAAAAGAACCATAGTTATATCCACCACCAATAGAAGAGCAATAAGATGCCCAAGGTAGTGATTCAGTAGAAGTGCCACCACTTGAAATAGTGCGGTGTATCATAGGTACACGTATTTGAACCCTACCTATACCTAGAGGGTCTACATTATTCTCTACCCTAGCACGGAATATACCACCTAACTCTGTAGGTGCTTGCAAGCTACCATAGAAGTCATTACTATTTACTGACATATAGATTAACCCCTATATCCACCGCTATTGTGTATACCACCAGGGTTATTATCATTCCACTCAGTACCATCCATTTGAACATCAATATGGTCGTCCTCTAAATTCATGCCTAAACCAATAGACCTACCATACTCAATGAATTCATAGCACAAACTGCCAGGAGTATCATCACTATTGATAATCCAACCACCAGACAAACCTTCAGGACCAAACCAATCATTAACATCCATCTTCCAACCATTAGCATGACTATGCGGACCACTTGAATGCTTACCATTTGTACCAGCAGTACATACTAACTTATGACCTGTTCTATCGAAGAACCACTTACCTAAGTCATCTAAAGCATTAGGTACGTCTTTAATACAACCCTCCAAAGTAACATGACTACCCTGTTTAACCCAATATTTACCATCTGTATCATTGATTTTATTTTCGTCCAATTTCTTTGCACCTTCACCTTTCAACTTCTGTCTAGCTTTATCACTATTCTTTTGTAAATCCAAAGAAGTAGTAAACATACCATCTGAAATAGTATCCGTAATCCCTTGAATATGATATACACCACTTGTATGATGTAAAAAACCATATTTTGTATAGACTGCAATCTTGATATGACCATCAAACTTAACTTTAGTATTGCCCATTATCTCAAGACTAGCCCCATATACTGAACTAAAGTATCTAGACCACATACTAGCGGCTGATGATTCTAAGTTTTTAAAAGAAGAACCACTCATACCTAGTACTACACCAACACCAGTAGTTGACTCTGCTCTATCTTTATAAGCATCACTTGCTAGACTACCACCAATACCCTCAATAGTACACTCTAGCATCTCATTCCGAACAGAATCGATACTTAAAGCATTTGTAGGTACTTTATCTGTAGCAATCTTATCAGACTCAAACTCAGGCGAGAAACTAATTACTTGACTATCTCTACGACCTGTATAAATCTCAAATTCACCACAAATCTCCATCTTTTGCTTTTTACCACCAAAAGTAATAGAGCGTACCCCTTTTTTCATCTCTTCATCTGTGATACCATCATTCCCTAAATTGATATTAGCACCTTTTGTAGCATTGTTTAAAGCACCATTAAGACCTACAACACCACTATTAACACTATTGGGTATATTCGCTTTTAAAACTTCATCTCTAGACACATTAGCAATGCCAGTCGTAGATGCCACGATACCACCAAGAGAACCTGGCTTAGTTAATTGAGGTAAACGACCTTTAATGATATTACCAATACCATTATTTGTATCAAAAATAGTAGTCCCTACTTGCCCTTTATTGACAATGTCTAACATAGAATTAGCAGTATCTATATACTTAGAAATCTTAGACTTCTTCCCTAATACATCTGATAATCCTTGAATAGCACCTTGAACACTAGTCACATCTTTAGCACCATTCAATGCCTTGTAGATATTTTGAGCAGTATCTACATATTTTTGTACCTTCTCTACTTTTTCTTTACCAACAACACTTGTCAGTAAATCTTTAGCCATGAAACGAGTATCTTTGATATCAAAATACTCCCTATTCTTATACAACTCAACTAAAGTCTTAGCAGTCTTTACATAAGTATCAATAGCAGTATTGTTAATCCCTAATTCTTTTGAAATAAGAGATTCTATTTCTCCATAATCACCACTTCTGATTTTATCATTATCTAAAGACATCACAGATGTAATCTTATCACGAATCTTTTTAATGTTAGGTGATTGATTTGGTAATAGAGTATTTAAAAGACTATCTGCTATTCCACCATATAATGCTGTCTTATTGTTTTCTTGATTATTAAGTATTTTATCCCTATTCTCAGAAATAAGTTTAACAGCATCTGATACTATCTTAGAAACACTACTAGAACCTACAATGCTTTTAAATACATTAGCATAATCATCTATAGTCTTTGAGTCTTTTCCTTGAATAGAACCACTAAATTTATTAACTAAATCAATATACTTAGTAATATCCCCATCTATCTTATCCTTACCAAAAATCTTTAAGAAAGATTGAGTTATCTTATTCATATCAGGTTTTGAAACCTTTTCAGATGAACTCAAAGGACTTACATTATCTATCGTAGCAGTTGAACCTAAAGGTGACTTTAAAGAACCTTCTTGAATACTTAGTAAATACTTATGTAAATCACCTAAATCTGACATCAATGTAGCAATATCTTCTGAATCTGATTCAGCCAAAGCCACAGCTACATATTTTGTAATCAATTCTTCAATAAAAGCATCGTCACCATAAGTCTCTACTTCAGATACATTGCCTTGATAAGAAGAACGACTAAGCATATCAGGCACACTATGAGTAGTAAATTCTACACCATTAATTATTCTACCCTTATTAGCTACATCATAATGCCTACCACTATTAATTGTCTCTTTAAAATAAATAATGCGATTATATACGTCTTGCATTAACCTCTTATTATATGATATACCATCTTCCTTAGTATTACTACTTTTTAATGATAATAAAATAGAATTAAATATATCAACATAATGAAGTTCCCTACAATGATTATCACCTATAGCACGATTGAAAGCCTGTATCTTACTATTTTTGATAGTCGATTTAGCCATGAAAACAGGTAATACAGAAACAACAAAGAACTGAACACCCATTGACTCAAACTTACGTGCTAATAAGTTATAATAATCTACATAATTAATGATATTATCTAAGTCATTTAACCCAAGCATCATATAAATACGACTACCTAAAGATGCCTGACTTTTTATTGTATCTATATTATCTTTTAACCACCTATAATTAGCCTTTTCATCATAGATATATGCTATGTCCTTATTTGTAGGTATTGACACACTTAAATCTTTAACCCTAGAATCCCCTACAAAAATTACCTTACCACTACCAACTACACTAACATCTGAAGAACAATTATTCCCTAATATATGAGAAGAAACACCCATGACTTTTAAGTATGCTTCATTACCTACAGCATTACCAACATTATTAGCAGTCGTTGCACTCGTAGAAGATGTATTATCTTCCATCTTCTTATAGGTAACAACTGTCATATCACCATACATTTCATTTGGTACAAAAAAAGCCTTCTCTACACCATCTACCACTTGTGTAAAATAACGATAACCAGGCTTATCAGAATCTAAAGGCTCAGATTTTTCTAACAACTCATCGGAAATAAACTCCCTCATGTTCTTAGTCTCAGTCTTAAATTCCTTAGGTTTACCATCCTCACCTAATATAGGTTTAGTATCTACAATACGTCCTATAGCAATGCCAGCTTTTTGACACATCGCACGTACAATTTCAGATGGCTTGCCACCATAAGTAGCTACATCAAAGGTCATATTTAACTTCTTAGTAGAATTAACATCTGACTCAGCTACACAGTTTAAAGTTAAAGTTAAGGCAGGCCCCACAAAGTTGAGTGTATATTTTAAAGCCTTACCTATTAAAGATATATCTTCAATAACTTGACCTTTTCTATTACACCAACCATATCGACACCTAACATTACCCTCTTGTTTAGCACTTACATTCTTTTTAGTACCTTCTTTATGTGTAGGGTCTTTCTTTTCATCTTCTTTTGTATATGTATTAGCCTTTTCAGCTTCTTCATCTTTCTTTTTATTTTCAGAATTTTGCCAATCTACATTACCCTGTGTAACAGCATTGCCTGTATCTTTTAACTGTTTAGCTGTTTTCCAATTCTTACCAGCTGGGATAGCATTAGCTAATAATTCTTCTATGCGTAAAGCAGTATCATCATATAACTCAATGTCAAAAGTCGAACCAGCTAAATCTTGATTCGACTTTCCCTTACGTTCCACATTAAGACTGATAACTGACTCATTGTAATCTTTATTACCAAAATAAGAGATATTATTACCATCAATCACTAAGTCAATAAAAGCATACAAAGGCTGATGACCACTTAAATCTCTTGTTATTTGACTCTCTTTGAAATCACTCATATCTGAATAACCCCTGCGTCGTAAATAGATTCTATAGCTGGTATTCTAAGAACTACACCAGATGGTACATCTAAAGGGTTATCTATATGATTCATAACAGCTATTGCCCAATACATCAAAGGAGTGCCATAGAATTTATTAGAAATTAAATCTAACCTATTTTCATACCCCTTCTCAACAGCATAGTATATATCACGATTACTTTCTTTTATCTCAAATTTATTAGGTGATTCTATATATGTATCGCCATTTAGATTAACTAATCTCTTTAAATTTGAGTACCTAGATATTTTATCTTGTCTACTTTTAAAAGACTGTGTAATCTCAGTTTTTATTAATGACGGTTTATTCACTAAAACACCTACCTCACAGGACCTTCATCAAACACATTATCTGCTTGCATTAAAGACCTTGCCCTTATCTCAGTAAAACTAAAACTTATTTGAACATCTGAATAGGTAGGAGAACTATTTCCACCTAAAGACTCACTATCTAATGTATCACCTAGAATAGTGCCAGCCGCACCACCCCACTCAATACTCACTGAATTGACTATTGCAGTAATATTTATCATAGCACCAAATCTTACATAACAATAAGGTGGTGTTACTAAACTACCTGTATATTTAGGGTATACTAATTTCTTACATTCTAATACAACATTTTCCATATCAGGAACTATATCTTTATGTAAAGTTACACTATAAGAAACAGTTCTAGCCTCACTCCCTTCATAGTTGAAATAAGGCGAAGAACGTCCCATAGGCTGTTGTTGACCAAAACTAGCACCATAATCCTCAGAAACGTCTGTAGGTAATGTAGCAAAATTAATCTTAGTACCAGTAACTAGATTAACAATATAGCAAGGAATTATATTAGTAGGATTCCATTGCATCGTTGTTACACCACTTTTACCTACTGACATTGAATAATTGTCAGAACTAAAGTCATTAGCCATCTATTTACCTCAAACCTTCAATAAATTATTCACTGATGCATCTGAACTAACACCACTACCACGATAATTAGAACTACTCGCTATCACATTAATTAATGTATCTAACTTGCTTTCTAACCTCATAACTTGCCACTTAATAGCATCTACCACATCATCTGAACCACTATTAGAATCAGATACAACTGTACTTGTAGTATTAGTATTTAAAGGATTCTTATCAGCAGGCACAACCATCTCACCCTCATGGATAAGAGCAACTTGTGTATCAGGCACAAAAGGAGTCCCTTGAGCATATTGAGGAGTACCTTTTGTATTTTCTTCATAGAACTTCTTAGACTTTTCTAACCTACTAGCGGCTGAATCAGCACCAAAACCTTCATACTCTCTACCGAAAATATCAGATGCACTATCAACAGAGATTTGACCTTTTAATGCATCTGAAGTACTAGAATAATTGCTTTGTAATTCTTTTAACAAGAATTCAAGTTGTGTTTGGAAATCAGCAACACTAGTGCCTTTAGATTGAGCATAATCCCACAAAGCACTCTTACGACCTTTATCAGTCCACTGTGCTAAACCAAATCCACCTTCATGTGCCAAGAAAGCATCTTTACTAGCAGTAATTTGTTGTAATAAAGATTCATTTGTAGTACCACCATCATCTTGTATAGCACCACTCCTAAAGCCACTTTCTTCATGTAAATTACCTAGTATGCCAGCTATACCTTCTGCAGAATAACCAGCCTTAGCTAAGAAGTCCCAAATCCTCTTACCATCACCATTACCAGTAGACATACCAGCTGGCTTACCACCACCAACACTACCACTACTAGAAGAAGAACCACCTTTTAAGAATTCTTTCAACTTATCAAAGATAGAACCACTATCACCAAGTAAATTACCTAATATACCACCAGTACCCATATTTAATAAGTGTTTGAAAATATTACCAAATAAGCCACCTTCTCCATATGTGTCTTGTCCAGTGATACCAAATACACCTCTAAAAACTTTTTCTAATACAGAACGACCTTGACCAACTTCGCCATTTAAACCTAAAGCATCAATGAAACTACCACCCATTGGTATTCCACCATCTGACCTAACAGCACCAGCCTGTTGTGAGGTTAAAACTGCTTCGCCCTTATGTAGGAAAGCAGGGTAATTATCATAAGGAACATTCGACAAACCATCTGCATGAGAACCAAAAGAACTTAATACACTACTCATTAAACCAAAAGGATTTAAGTATGACAATGTACTAGCTATTGCAGTGACGTTATCAGTAGTAGACTTGTTAGGATTGTTTTTCTCCATACCTAATAAACTACCAATCCAAGAATCAGCAATTAAATCATGAACGGCATCAAATGCTGTAGTAAATGCACCTATAATCTTATCAGGAATAGATGTGATGTAATCAGTTAATGATTTGAAAGCACCAGCAACCCTATCACCACCAATAGCACTCGCTATAGCACCTATAATAGCACCAGCTAAAGCACCCATCGGCCCACCAACAACAAAACCAGCCGCACCACCTTTTATTGCACCACCTAAAACCTCAAAAAGATTTTCCATAAAGGTCTTTTCACCCTTAATACCATTACCAGTACCAAAGATAGCACCTATTAAACCACTCAAGATAGTCTGTAATAAGTTATGGTCTTTCCCAAACCATTCATCTGCTTTATTTAAACCACTAAAGAAATCTAATATAACATCAAAGAAACCACCTATAATAGGTATTGCTTTTCCTAAGAATTTGAATACTCCACCACCAAAAATCTTACTAGCAAGTTTTCCTATACCAGTTCCACCTATCTTAGAGAATATATCCCCAAAAAATTTTGAGAATACAGGAGCCATCTTAGAACCTATTTTAGAAAATACTTTTATCATCTTATCTGGAGCATTAGCATAAAATACTTTCCCTATCCAAGAGAATACAGACTTAAACTTCTTAATTATAAGAGCAATAAAAGAACCATTCCCAGTAAATACGTATTTTAAACCTCGTGCTATACCATCACTTAAAGCACCCTTAGAACTAAATAATGCTTTTAAGCCACCACCTTTAAGGAAACTACCAAACCCTTTCATAGGAGATACTATAGATTTAAGTAATGATTTAACATCACCCCATTGATTAGCTACTGTATAAGCAATAATAGCGTAATTAGCCATGTTAGCGGCTTTAACATCTAACTCACCAAAGAAGTCAGAAACCATCCTAACAGGGAAAGAGTCTGATAACCAATTACTTAACTTTTCTATCGGACCGCTTGCATACCCAGCCATACTTTCAGAATTAGATTTAGTTAGATTTGAGTTCTTATTAATATTATCAGAAACCTTTTTTAAGTCCTCTGATAAATTATCAGCATTAGCAAACATCTGTGCTACAGCATCTGAACTAAACCCTACTGACTCCCTTAATTGATTCAAAGCGAATGGGTCGTCTTTATTAGCAACAAAGACATCTTGCATTGACTTCATGACTTCATCTGCATGACCACTATCAATAGCACCTCTGAAATCTTCAGCACTCATACCAGTCCTAGACATGAAATTAACAAAATCATCATCTTTTAGCAACTCAGGAACTGACATCTTAGACCATTCAATAATCTTTCCACCAGCTTCTTCAACACCCTTATTATATTGTTGCTGTTGAATACTTTCCATTATTGCTAATGATTTAGTCATACCCTTAAACTTAACAGAATCTTTTTTAGACAAACCATATAAATCTTCAATATGTTCATTCATTGAAGATAACATAGCATTACTATCAACTGTCAAGTCTTTATCAGCACCTAACCCAGTAGCGATATTAGACATCTCACGTAGTACATCACCCTTACCACCACTATTGATATCCATTTTGATAATACTCGATAAATCACTAATATTAGCATCAATAGCAGTATGTAAACTAGCTACTTCCTTAATATAAGGGTCTAACTGTTTAGCAGTCTTCATGCCCATCTCATCCATGACACTATTAACAAGTTCAGATGCCTCGTTCCTACCCATAGCATAAGATGAATCTACTACACCACCTATCATTCTTTGATAATCACTTTTAGTGATATTACCATTTAATTTAGCACTTCTTTCACGAAAATTATCAATGAATGAGTCAGTGATATCTGTTAAGCTACTCTTTACAGAATCAGCCATATCTGTTAATTCTAAAGCAACAGCGGCGTCCCTAACACCCTTAGAGAATCTTTTTATCCTATCAGTAAATGAATTGGTCATACCAATCATTTCTTCATCAAACTCATCGGATATTTCACCAAAACGCTTAGACACAGTATCCTTCATAGTCTGTAGACTTTCATCTGCTACTTGAATCATACCTTTATAGTACTTACGATTTGAGTTATCCATATATTTTGCATATAAGGTAAATTCACGTTTCATATCAGCTAAACTATCTTCTAATATAGCCTGCTGATTGTCCATACTATCCCTAAGCATTCCTTGAGCTGATTTGTTAGTAGTATTATAAAAAGACTCTAACATTGTCATTTGAGAATCTAGCATCTTAGCAAAACGCTTTTCTCGTAACGCTATCTTCTTCTCAGCCTTCTTAGCTTCTCTCGCTTCTATCTGTTGTATACGTTTATTTAGTTGTTTCTTATCTTGTAAATCAGCCATATATACAACCTTTAATAATTATAAAAAGAGATGAGGTTATCATCTCCTCCTCCCTCTAGTAGACCTTTTATCTTTAGCGGATTTGATAGCCTCATCTTGTGCTTTCTTCTCTTCTTTTTTCTGGTCGACCAAAATTTGATACATCGTCCTTCTCTCTAATGAACTCATTTTTTCAACTGATTCATAGGATATTTTCCCAAAGTATGCTAATTGAAACTCCTCCTTCATTAAAGAACGAAAAGCAGTAAAACGTATATCTCTAGCCTTATTATTATATTCGTCTGAATTGAACTCACTTAATAGTGGGACGAAAGAATTCACTCGTAATAGGCATAGCAAAATCATAAATTTCACCACAAGAAGTACATTCATGGTCAACAATAGTATCTACACCTACAATGATACTATTAATTACTGTCTGCATTTTAGCACTATCCATAGACACCATGTTTTCTACATAACTACGAGCATCTACAAAGTCTACAGCCTTACCATTAATAGCAGTAATGTATTTTGCCATCCTACAGATATACATAACTTCTTTGTAATTTTGATTGAACTGTTTAGCGAACCTACGTGCATACTTTTCAACAAACTCTGTATCAGAATTACGCAACAAACGTAATGACAAAGTATCACCACTAACAGGTAACTCAACATTAATAGGTTCAGTGAAGTTATCATCTAAGTACATAATATCAAAGTCAGATAAACTAATTTCATGTTCATCTGTATTACCACAATGAGGACATGTAGAACGTACTTTATATTTATCACCAAATGTTACCATACGTAATTGAAGAATTAGGAACATTTCATCTGCACTAATTAGACGATTGATATCAATATTCTCAGGAGAAACGATACAGTTCCTTAGAATCTTTTTGAAAACATCTGCACCTTGACTAGCATACATAATTTTTTCATCACGTGTTGTCATACCACGTAATGTAATATTAGCAGGAATGCCATCCTCTTTATAAAGAATACCCTTAGATGGTAATAGTACAGTAGATTCATAATCTACTTTTGTTTTCTTAGAACCAGCTTCTTTACTTTCCCTCTCTAAGTCTTTAGCAATCAAATCTTCTTTTTTTGTTTCTTCCACTTTTACCCCTTCTGCAGTATTATTAATTACTTCTTTAATATCTTTATCTACCACTGTAGACGTAACCTCAGATGTACTATCTCCAAATACATCTGCACCTAAATCAAATCGATTATCTTCCACCTTATACCTCTTTTGTATTATTCACATACACTATCTAAAAAGTATTAAACTATCATTTTACAAAAGTATATATAGTGTAATCATATTTCACAGTTAACAATAAAAATAGAGATAGTATCACTACTATCTCTACTATACTAAATATAACTATTAATCTATTTTAAGAAATCATTCTTTGATAATCGCTTACGATAAATATCCTCTATATTCTTAATAGCCATATCAGATACATGATTATGAAAGTCAACATGTTTTCTGCAGAACTGCTCATAATAAGTTATGTCGGTCATGATATGGTCAAAACTTTCTTTTGATTTAGCTACATTATGTAATAAATCATCATTAAATTCTAACACCCTTGACCTAGCATTAATTGCCCTAGTCTCAGAAATTTCATATGATAAACGACTTAAATCCTTACTGTTTGACTCACCAAATTTTTCAAGCTTCTCAACCCTATCAATTACTTCCTTATTTAATTCCCTCCCAATAATAGATAAAATAACTGAAAGAGGATTAAACTCAATAGGGGATATTTGTATGATAGTTAGTAAAAGTAATGTTGCCAATGAAACATCACCTATACTTATATTCATACCCAAAACAGATAACATCTCAATTAAATTCATAAAACACCACCTCTACTATACCAATATGATTACCTGTAACTAGCTTTAGTATCCCTATCATAAAGTACTGTGCAATCCACACATAATCATCTAATGTATTCCGTAGAATATGATGTAAAATGTATCTACCTAACTCTCACCAATAATGTATATAAGATGAAATTTAACTATAATTCACAAATCAAAATTTAAAGTATAATTTTTGTATATATAAAATAGTTACTTATGAAACACCACAATCTATCAATAATAAAGTTAAACAAAAATTAAAAACATAAAAAGAGTGTTACATCAATAAGAGCCGAAGTAATTGATGTAACACTCAGACAGGAGAGCAGTGTGACTATCAGCACACTAAATCATGTAAAACTATATTCCAATAAGAAAAATAATAAGTATTCTGTAGTACAATGCGAAAGGAAAACTTAAAAACAATGTACTACAAAGCAAGACGGAGACAGATACTCAGACTTAACGCACTAAAAACATCTCAGCATCCATATATAGGTAGGTAAACCACTCCTACCTACTATCTAAAATATACCACAAATATCTCAATCTGTAAACCCCAAAAGCTTCCCCTCAATCATATATAAAAATAGAGCGACATTTTATAAAATGTCGCTCTATTAAAAACCCATGTCTGAGTCATCATCTAACACAATTAGTATACTATAGATACTTATCTAAGTCAATACCTTGTATAACATAAAAATAGGACATAACAAAGTTATGTCCTATCATCTATACCTATAGACTAATCAGTACCGTAAATATGCGTATTTTGTCCATCACGTACAAGATAAGCAGTATCTACAGACAAGTTCATGCTGATTTGTTTTTTATCACCACTAGAATAATCTAATTCACCTAAATCTAGACTTGTCGGCCAACAACCATCACATTGCCATTTCCTCAATACTTCTCCATTCGGACCGTATTGAACAATCATGCATGTACGTTTATAGTTATTTGCCCAACCAACTTTACCAGTTTTAGGGTTATAAACCTTCATCCTCCATTGCCATAGAATATTCTCTACGTCAGGTTCGATAAAGTCTTTTACAGCAACTGTAATATCATCGGTAGTTGCTTTACCAGCTACCTTGATTTGTGAGTTACCATAATCCAACTCAATAGGGTCATTAGATACAGTAGGTAGACCTGTGCTATCACAAGCCAATTCAATAATATCACCACTAGAAGAAGAAGTGTTATTAGAGAACTCACTTAAATCTACAATGAACCTAAAATTGTTGGTACGTTGAACCTCATACGTTGAGTCCATAGACATGAAAGAGGCGTTTAATTGACTCATATCATATCCCCCTTATTAATTGAAACTAGCACTATAATTCATTATGTTGAAAGTCAAACTAATGAACTCAGCGGCTTTAATAGGTTTAACGTAAATACTAATAGGCATACGATTATTTTCATAGTCTTGTGCAGTTGCTTCCAACTCAATCTTATAATCGTACAAACCACCATTATTTTTAGCATTAATCAAAACTGGTTCTACAAGAGTTTTCCAACGCTCCGTCACGATAAATATGTACATATTTTAAATATTACACACTTACACTTTGATATACCTCACAATATATCTTCCTTATTCATAGTGTCCCATTTTGCATACGCTACTCTGGTTTATATAACACTCCTAAGGCTTAAATTCCCTAGTAACGATAGGTACATATATAGTGTATCTTCTATTTGATATCATCTATATTATAATTAGCTAGATTAATTGATGCATTAATGTCTCTATCAATAACATTACCACAACAATCACATCTATATACTCTGTCAGATAATTTTAAGTCTTTCTTAACATTACCACATACATGACACGTCTTTGAACTAGGATAAAATCTATCAGCTATCGCAACTTCAATACCATATAACTCAGCCTTATACTCTATCTGTCTCCTAAATTCATATAACTTCTGAATCATAATTGACCTAGATAGGTGACGATTTTTCATCATACCACTAACATTCAAATCTTCTAAAACTATACGAGATGGCTTGGTTTTCACTATCTCAGTTGTTATTTGATGTAAATAGTTAGTTCTGATATTTAACAATCGTCTATATAACCTTTGAATTATATGTCTTTGTTTTTGAATGTTCTTACATGACTCTAAGTCTTTTATATAAACTGGTCTATCGTTATCAAAATAATGACTTGTATTCATAAGAATCTTACGTGAAAACTTACGTTGCTCACGTTTTAACTTTCTCTCTAATCTCTTTACTTCACAAGTTTTATTGATATTATGGTACTTCTTAACGCCATTACCATCCTGATTAGAAACAACAGCTAACTCCTTAATACCTAAATCTACACCTAATTTAGTGTCTGATAAACCAACATCTAATTTATTGACCTCAAAACTAATAGATAAATACCAAAACCTACCATCAAAACTAATCTTAGGGCTACGGTATTTTTGATTTTTTCCTATCTTAGGTAAAGATTCTCTTGTTTTTACAATACCAATCTTTTCACCTTGAAACCCATTAGAAGTCCTTTTTAGACTTTCATAATTTACATAAAAACTAGGCTTAGACTTTTTCCTAGACTTAAATTTAGGATATCCCTTGCTATGTTTAAAGAAATTTTGTAATGCTATATTGGCATCTTTAACACCTTGCTTCATTACATTACTTCCTACCTCTTTAAGCCATGTATGTGTAGTCTTTTTAAGATGGTTATTAATATACTTTCTAACTTCTTGCTCAAATACATGCTTTGGTTTACTATTATCTGCTAACCACTCTTGATATACCCTGTAACTCTCAGATAAAAAGTAATTATATGACCATCTAGCTACACCTACACTCTTCCAAAACAAAACCTCTTGCTCTTTTGTCGGTAATAACCTAATCTTAACTGACCTATATATTTTGTTATCGTTACTATTTAATTTTTCTACCAAATTGACACCCCCTTTCTATACAATTTAATTATATAGAATACTTAGAGAATGTCAACTCTACATATAATATTTTAAATTATACATATTTATCTTATTCACATTAGAACGCAACTTCTAATGCAGTCTTACTGTCACCAGCAGACCTCTTATGCTTTCACATAAGCGTAGACTATATCTTCATCCTGTCTATCTTAAAACAGGAGCAACATTTTTCCTCCACCATAAGCTTGCGGTTTTACTCTCCCTCAAGGAGATAGTCGTTGAAGGTCTCCCATATCTTACTACTAAGACTTAGGACTTTCCCTGCTAAACATCCATTGTTTACAGCACTTAGAACATACGTCTTCTGAGGTTCACTATTTTATCACTCAGACACTGATATGCTTTTATTTCATCATATGCCATCTCTACTATTTTTTCTGCTTTCGCACCTTAGATTATCTAATCTCAGCTTATCGTTTCCAATTACTGTTTAGGTCGTAGAACTTTAGGAATTAAAAGCAATTAACGTTGAGTCTGCACCCCTTACGAGATACAGAGGGTATTCTGTTCAAATAAATTTTTAATTTATTAATATTTGTATAATTAAATACAAATATATTGTAACAGTTTTGTTACCCATGTAGCATCATAGTTTTGCTCGAATACAAAGTACCTAGACTTCGCTGCGATACTACGTTCCAAGAAACTCATCAACCTACGTACATTAACCCTATCTAATGCAGTTGGTTGACGTAATAAAGTTTTGTTACCCCAAATAACGATACCTTGACCAATGAAATTAGTGATACAGTTTACTACATTCCTATGACCATATAAAGCATCACGCTCACCTTGTGTAGGAGAATACTCAGTTGAAATCGCTTTGGTAATCCTACCACGATTTAAACCAGCAGGTGCTAACCAAGGGAAACCTACTTTATCATTGTATGCATATTGACCAGCTACAAAACCACTAGGTGGTAGCCAAATGTTTTTATTAGTGAAGTTATCACTAATTTGTAACCACGGCCAATATAAAGCACCATAAGAAGTATCTAAGCCATTTTGATTAGTGTATGAACCCTTGCCATTAGACCAATTAATCATTTCTTGTACACTCATACCAAATGGTGGGTCTACAAGGAAAATGGAATCCGCACGGTTCTCTACAATACTCAAACCAGCTTTAATAACACTAGCATCACTCCAACCACTAGCAGTCAATACATCAATAGTAACAGTCTCAGGGTTAGAGAAACTTTGTAACCCACCACCAGAAACGTCACCAATGATATCACTAGCAGTAATTCCAAGAATGCCATCATCACCACCACTGAAGATTAATGTATCTTCATGATATGTAACAGATGAGTCAGTATCAACTTTAGCATTCACACGAATAGAACCATTATTAATAATAGTCTCAACAAATCGTGGAGATTTAGGGTCTAGAGATAGTGTACTGAATTGCTCAACCACATTACCATTCTCATCTACAATGCGAACATTAAATGTTTGAGTGAACTCTTCAATAGCACTAAAAATAGCTGAACAACCATTTAATTTAGAATCAAAGTATTTTGACTCTAAGAGTACTTTATTTGTACCCTTTTTGCCAGCGTGAGCATTAGAACCAGTGTTACCACCTTTTACAGCGTCACCTAACACAAAGTCTTTTGCCTCGATACTACCTGTAGTCTGTAATTCAGCACGAATCAATTTTGACTTAGCGTTAATTACAGCTTCTACAAAGTTTTCTTCAGAGGAAGTCAAAGTCAAATCTTCAAACTTTTCTTTCTCTACATCCTGTGAGTCTTTAACAGTAACTGTAAATTTACCACTAGTCAATGCAGATTGAGTGATTTTAAGACCATTACTAGCCTCACCAATTACAGCGGAACGATAAAGAACTTTATCAGTGCCAATCTTACCAGAAGTAGCTTTTGTGCCACCTCGTACAACACGAGTATAAATTACTTGACTAGCATGAGTCAATGCCATTAAAGCACTATATAACCCATACTCACCTTCAACAGGTTCGCCAAAAGTTTTAATTAACTCTTGTTGTGAAGAAATCAAAGTAGGTACACCAACAGGACCGAACCTAGCACCACCTACCATACCGATAATACAAGTAGAGGAGTCTGTAGTATATTGACTTTTGTCAACCTCGTTCATGTATACACCTGGACTTAACATTGTTAGTGTAGCCATTACATACCCCCAAAAACGGATAATAATTTATATTATAATATAAGTTATTCACTTTACCCATCTTTTGTACATAGAATATTTCTTTAGTATATACAGATATTTATTGTTTAATGTTTTCACGTCCTATATATAAAAAGCTATACACTTATATTGTGTATAGCTTTAACTACCATTATTTAATATTATCAACATTATAATGGAAATCATGACATAAATTCCCATCTTGAATCCCACTGACTAATGAATTATATAGCCTAAGTAATTTATCAAAATCACTTTTATAAACGACATCATAAGAACTAACCACAGTATCATTAATCGTTTCATCTACTGTCAAAACTTTAGATAATATATCAGCATCATGTAACTCCACTACGTCTTGCTGATAGTATTCAACATACTTTCCCATAAGTTAAATCTCCTCTTAAATTAAACTTTTAAGAAACTATTTTATTTTATGATAGGAATCCGATGACTCCTCATTCGCTAATTTTAAGTCATCCCTAGTCCTAACACCAGGACTAATACCATCTGTATTGAAATCTTGACTAGAAGAATTATTAGAACCATTATTAGGTTTAATCTTATCTAAATCTTTTTCGTCTAAAGGTAAACCATGAATATCAATAACAACTTTATCAATCTCAAATGCTTTATCTACTCTGTAAATATATGCGTGGTCAATGTTAATTGTAATTGATTTACGATAGAAACGATTTGTCTCCGCAAAACCACTTACATCTGTATTATCGCTTACACCATCTTCTAATGCTAATTGAAATTCTTGTACATGGTCACCAATATCCATAAATTGAACTCTAAGATATGGTCTTTCAGAAAACTCCATTAACAACTCAGAAATAAGACCATCACATACATCACGCTTAGTAGCATATACATCAATTTGATACTGTAGCATTACAGGTAAAGAGTGTACCATAACCCTTTTACCCCTAAATTCTACACCATCCTCATCTCTAGCCTTCTGATTCGACCAACCACGTCGTACTTGACTATCATTATAAAACTCATAATTGACAGAGAAATCAGGAAGTCGACTAATACCTATGAAAGGCATTACTACTTTCCCTTGATGTTCCCTAGCATTTGCTATGAACTGCTCATCTACATCTGCGAAGAACACTTCATCGTATAAGCTATGTATCCTATTATACATGGCTAAATCATATTGATATAAAGGACTATGCATATATTATCTATTTTCCCATCTAATATCAAAATCTTCATATTTATCAACAAACTTCATGAAGTTCTCGTGCAACATACCACTAAATGTAGTAAAACTTTCTTTTTGATAAGACTCATCTACCTCAAATCTGAAACCCTTTTTACCTATAGTGGAATAGTAGTCACCAACAATACCAACACGGAATTTACCTAACTTATCTCTTTCACCTTTATTACTACCATAGGTATATAAAAGATAAGCATTTCCTTCTAAGTCTATAAATAAAATAGAATCTTGCTCATATTTTTCACCTAAGCGTTTAAACACTTTGAGCATATTCTTTTCATCTTTACCATAGACAACAAAAGAATTATCTTTCTTAGTATCCCCTGTCTCTTCCTCTTTATAACTACCAACGACTTTATTATAACCAAACCCAGCCAAACGAATATACTTTTCTAACTCTTTTCTACGTTTACTGTTTTCAGATTTATCCAATACTTGTCTATCAGACGTAATAAATACAATAAAGTCTTTACCGATATGTTGAAATAATCTACCTAAACTAGCTTCATTTATAGAGTCTTGTTTTAATCCTTCTAAAATTAATTTTTGTTTATCCATAATGCACCTCATAAATTAATCTAACTTTACACCCATAGTATAACATATAAATATATATGTGTAAAGTTTTGTTAAGTAGTTACCTTCTACCCCTAGAAGATTTTAAAACCTTCTTATTCCTAAGATATAGATAAGGTACTCTATTATTTTTAATCTTATCTAATTCTTTTAAATACATCTTATAGTACCTTGATATATGTTTAGAAATATAACTCGCTATTGGTCTAAATAAAGGACGAGGTGGCATAGTCTTTTTACCATTTATAGTATTCTTATTTGTACCGTATTCAACATATCTAGCAATCATATTCACTTGTACACCACTATTAGGATATACTTGTTTTTGCTGAAATCCTACAGCTATAAAGTTATTAAACTTCTTGAATATAGTTATATTATTTTTAAGAAACCCAGTAGCTTCCCATGTATTTAAGGAAAAACCCATCCTCTTCTTATATGTTAAATAAGACACGGAAAGCGGCGCCCACTTAGTACCTTTATACCTCTGAGTATCTATTGCACGTTCAAATTCTTTAGCAAGAGTTACAGCCATAAAGATTAGGAAGTCCATATAATACTGACTTCCTAATTCTTTCTGTATTCTCTTAGAACCTAACTTAAACATATGCTGAGAAACAGTTATATAGATACCATCTATATGCTCCATCTCAACAACACTTCTCAGTATCTTCATATGATACCTCAATTAAAAATTCTGTTTACGTACCACCATAGAGCCACCACGTACAGCTTTTACTTTATTATCAAAATCTTTTCTGAAATCATCTTGACTCAAGTAGTTCTTAGGAGCATTAGGGTCTACTTCATTCCTACCAGTTACAACCATTACTTTACGATATACTTTATCAGGCACAACAAACTTAGTACCTTTCTTTTCTAATGCAATAACCCTATTCTGCTCTAATGCTTTCTTCTCTTCTGCAGATAACTCTTTTGCATTAGCACCAGAACTAAATACAATCCATGCATAATCACAGAATTTAGCACCTTGACCTTCCAAGAAACTAAATACAGATGATTTTACATTGTTATGTGTAGAATGGAATATTGTATCAGGTACAACCCTATCTCGACTCATATTCCTAATAAAAGCCTCTTCCCTATTAGCAACTACCCATACTAAAGAAACTTTATAACCAATCGTCTTACACATCTTAGCAATGTTTGTAATCTTAGATTCTTCATCACCTGTAATATCAAAAATAATATTAGGTAATTTATCTGACATTACAGATTTAAAGAAAGTCTCTTCCCTTTTATCTTTAAGTTTTAAATCTTTTACTTTTTGATGTAATAAAGATACGTCTTCAGGGTTTTTAAAGTTGTAATCACCATTACGTTCATCATCAAAGATACCACTCTTAGCACCTTTAACATACAACTGTTTCAATTCATCAACATCAAAAGTCTTACCTTGTAACATAATTACATTCTTTAATGCAAAACCCTTGCCTGAGCCTGCTCCGCCAGCCATAATAACAGCATGACCAAAGTTAGGATTCACTTTACCATCAAACGTAACTACCTTAGCCTCATTAATAGTACTCTCATTTAGTTGACTACGTAAAGATTCGACAATTAAATCACTACTATATCTCATATTTAAAAACTAACCTCAATTTACATTAAATCTACCACCACGAACCTTATCGCTACTTTTTGTATTCTTATCTTTCTTAGGTACTTTGTAATCTTCTATGATATCATAATTATCAATATATTTTTTGCCATCTACAGAACCAAATGTCGTAGACATATTATCCTCAGCCTCAGTATACCCTACATTATTGCTTTCTGTATTAGCAAAATTAATACTATCTGCAGAACCCTCTGTGTCGTCATTATCAACTATTTGATTAACATAAGAATCGTGTTCATATGTCCTAAAGTCAGAGGACTTTTCATAATCAGAACTATATCCATCTTCTAACTGTTTAGTCATATACTCAGTATGCCTAGGTCTAACCTCACTACGTTTTAAGAAATGCTCACCATTCAATTCAATCATAGTGAAATCATTCATACGCTCAGGTGCTAATTTACATACCCAATACACACCATACACACTATCCATCTTCTTGTCAGTAACCCTAAAGTCTGCAGTATTAATACCACCAAAGTAATATAACCTAATAATAGAATTTTCTTTGACATCTAACAGTTCTTTAGTCATCCAATCTTTATACATTGGTAAATAGACTAATTCAGGACGCTCATCATCCTCTGTATACCACCCAAGATTTTTTAACACCTTAACTTTAGGAGCATCATCAAAGATAACAGGTAATCGTATAGCATCGTCCCACATTAAGTTTAAGTCTTGATTGAAATCTTGCTTTTCATACTTACAATTATAAAAATCTACTGTAATCCCAGTATGTAAAGCACTCTCCCAAAACATTCTCCTCTGTAATTCTATATCTTCATTGACAATAACAGGGTTATTAACACTATGCTGTCTCTCTAACTGATATCGCCAATCTTTACCATATTCGTCAGCCATACACCTACTACCTATATGATACTAACATAAATTCCTTAACAGTACTGAAACCTTTAGCATTCCCTGTGCTTTTAGCAAGTTTAGCATCTAAATCTTTATTTTTTAATACCTCATCAAATAATGTAGTAATAACTTTCTCAGCTACAGATTTGAAATCAGTTGAAACAAATTGTAAATCTTTAACTGCAGTTATGTCACATTTAACTTTAAAAGGTTTAAATGTATTTAAAGTAGTTACAGTAGCATCTAATTCTTGAACAATAATCTGTTTAGCAGTAATAGTTGTCGTACCATTTGTTTTATCTTCTGATGTAAACGTACCATCACATCTTACAATAAGGTTAAGTCTAGCATCTAAATCATGATTTTCAACATAATACTCTACATCTAAAGTATAAGTACCATCCTTAATCTTATGAACCCTAAAACCTGTTTCTACATTATAGAATTTACCACCTAAAACCCTTTTTAAAAGAGTAAATGTTTTGCTATTACCAATCTTACGTAAATCACCCATGACTGTCTCGCTAACAACGTTCTTTACACCCTCTAAAATAGAGTCGTATTTTGTTTTCTTCGTCAAAATTACCATTTATACCACCATGTACCATGAATATAATATCTATTAAATCTTCTTCTATATATAATGCATTATGACATAAGAAAAAGAGATACTAAACATAGTATCTCCAATCTATATTACATGTTATCAAGATATAAGTTATATACACCTAACCCTAAGTCAGAATCAGATTTAAAACCATACACACTTTTAACAATATCATTATTATGTTTAAGAAGAGCAACTAAATCTACAGGAGTATCATTTTGTAGACTATTTACAGTAACACCATTCTGAATATAGTTATTTATTAACTTAGAAATATTTTTAAAACTGTCCCTAAGTGACTCTTTACTATCTTCATCTAGCTTGGGAATATAGAAACAACTATGAAAATCTTTGTTGTAATTAATATTCCCAAATGAAGTACTGCAGAACTTCCTCATAAAAGTTAAATACACGTCTGACAATAAAATTGCAAGGTATGCATAATCACAGTCTAATATAAAACTCATATGACTGCCTAGAAACTCTGAATTCCCTTCATATAACCTAAATGATAAAAAGGAATCAGTATCACAAATGAATCTAGGTATACAAAAAAAAGACTCTTTGAAACATCTAGCCTTATAAATAGTGCTACGCCCACTATCCATATACTCTTTAACAATCTTATATATACTACCTATATGTGAAACAGAATCTACTGTATTAGTAATTAAGAAATTACTAATATCAAACACATAGTAATCACTACATTTAGAGCATATAAAGTCTTGTCGAATTGCTAGTATGAAATACTTTTCTAACCATGAATTATCTGCTAAAATGACATCTCGATCCTCACTAGAAAACACATGAGTAGTATCATATACATCTGAACTACCTAATATGCTAACAGGATTCAAACTAATATCACACTTTGGTCTTACTAAAGTATCTTTATCTGTACCTAATCCATAAATATTTAGGCTACTATACGTATGAGTTTTACCATATCTATCAATATAGTATTTAAGTTTATCACTCTTTTTAGAAGAGAACCCCAATACACAACAATAAGTCTCTAAAGATTTAAACTCAAATGTATCATACATAAAATCATAATAGATATGACATCGTGACTTAATATAATTAAAAGTATTATATAAGATAGTGCCATGAACTACACAATCACTAGACAATATAGATGCTCTAATATCACTATTTTGAATAAACTCTGCAGATTTTATATACCAAAAACAACAAAGGTCTAACCCATCTCTACCTTCAAAATTATAGAAGTTATCTTCTATTGTACGTTTAAGTGCTTTCTTCATATTAGAAGAGCCTAAGAATGGTGGGTTAGCTACAATATATGATAACTTGTCCTTAGGTACAACACTACCCCAATCTGTTTTCAAAGAATCAGCACATGTAATCGTATCACATGAAACTAATTCACCACTAAACCTATAATACTCTAAAGATAAAGATAAACTAGCTATATAAGCTGACCTATTATCTAACTCTATACCATAGAAATTGTTAGGTTTAATATAATCAGAATACTCACCATCTTTTTGCATGCTTAACAATAAATGATATATGTATACTAAGATATTACCACAACCACAAGCAGGGTCAAAGAAAACTAAATGACTGATATCACTATATACTTTAGTATCTGATTCTTTAACTCTACCCAATAAATCATTATAAAATAAGTAATCTATAATTCTATGAATATCTTCTTTTTGTGTATAATGAACCCCATTACTATGACGATGACTAGCATCTAGTAATGATTGATAGACATTCCCTATCAATAAACAATCATACTCTAAAGAGATAGTATCCAAATAAGACACCATCTCTTGTATATTTAATGTAGTGTTAATGCTACTATAATCTTTATCACTAAAATAATGATATAAAATTTCAACTACACTAACCTCATTATCTTTAATTTTGTATTTTGAAGTTAACCACTTTACAAGATTTAAAACAGTATTCACTCTTGACCCCTGTTAAAATAAAACTCTTTCCCCAATGCTTCCATATCACGCTTAGGAAATTTCCCTACAACCTTATATAATGTAGTACCATCCTCATCTGAGAAAAACTTACCAAATTCAAAGTAATTCACACCTATATTAACTTTATCAGTAATATACTCTCTTTCTTCAGACGGACATACTAAATCTATACACACATCTTTGAAAAACTCAGCAAAACTATCATGAGAAAGAAAACCAACAGAAACACCATTCTGATAAATACCATATACCATATTAATTGCATCCATAACTATTACCCCCTAGTATACCCATTGACTCTCATACAAGCCATTATCACGATTGTAATGTTTTAACACTACATCTTTATAGCCTAACTTTTTAGCCATATTTAATACAGCTACAGTTGCTACTGTTAAGCCTGTTACATACAACACAAGAGTATCAGATGTCTTAACTAAACTATTAAATGCAAGCATCTCTAATTTACCAAAATTGAACATATCTTCAATTTCATCAAAGACATACTCACTAACAGGCATAGCATGTCTGCCTCTAACTAAACCATAAACATCCGCTTCTACCTTAACAGGTTCGCAATCCCAATATCCACTGTCATGGATATTAACAAAGTCTTCTACCTCTGCCATATTTAAACCAATAAAGTTATGATAGTTATATACGCTCTTTTTCATTTTAAAATCTCCTCTTATTATAACACATTATTTTAAATCTATTAAGTAATGTTGAATCCCATCACCATCCATAGCATGAATTGAATCCTTATGCACTAACTTCCATCTAAAAGTTTTGTACTTATTAGATTCAATGTAATCTAATAACTTACAAACTTCATCTTCTGTGTAGTTGCCTTTAGTAACTAACTCATTCAATGAAATTTCATATTTGGAACTATCTTCACCACTAACAGCATAAATTTTAAAGTTTTTCATTTCTATTTCTCCCCTTAATTACCACTCTTATCACATCTTTATTATACTATACCTATATTAAGTTGTAAAGTCTTGTAAAGTTATTTTTTTGAAAAAAATAAGAGGTATGATGTCAACGCATCATACCTCTAAAAAGTCATCTAAAGTACCTATTACTCTTATTTAGTTGTATAACAATATTAATATTGTAAATCCATGTAACGTCTACCATGCTGAATAGCATCATCATAACTATTCATTACGATATCAACATGGTCGTAGTCACCATCACCAATTCTATCTCCAACGATGTATGGAACACCATCTAACCACACTTGTGTGCCTAAAGGTAAGAAATCTAGGGCAACATAACCCTCTTGAACCCATAACCCATTAGCCATGTATCCAGCTTGCTCATGAGGTGTGTATGCAGTAGTCATTACCATACGTGCGTCTGCACTACCTACAAAACCAAATAGAATACCACAAAATGTTAGAATTGATAATACAGCCTTAATCTTATTAGACATAGATTAAAACGGCCTCCTTTCGTTTCGTTATGCTTTTGTTATCTATCATCATTATTATCGGCTAAAACATGCTCCAAATAACTAAGATAATAAACATACGCTCACTACTTCTACTTGTTCAGTCGTTATTCTCACTTCTTCATAAGAATAATTCTCTTACATTATACATCAACCTAGGAAAATGTACAATCCTTATATATAATTTATTATATATTAAAACCCTAAAATATCACTCATCTCTTCTATCATAGATAAATACTCAAGATAAGCCTTATACAATTCAGAATCCTTAGGAATATTACTAGAACCCATATATTGAGATAATATGTCCTTAATAATATTTCTTTCCTCCGTTACATATCGAATATGACACTTAGATACACTTGTTGTACACCCATTAAGACCTTTATGAACTCGAATCTTAACAAATCTATGTTCTCCTAAAGAAATATCTAATGTACCACTATTAAAGAAAAATTTATCACTCTGTCTAATAGGTAAAAGTTGAGTCCCAATCTTAATAGTACCTTTACCACCTACATATGTCAATTCTCTACTATACTGAAAAGCACCATTACCACTTACATAATCTAGAATATTATCACACCTATCAATCTCATCTAACATAATAGATGTAGCAATCCTAGCTAATAATCCATTACTAGTCTTATGTAATTCATTAAATCTATTAGCATTAATCTCTCTAAAGCTATACATCTTCTTCATTACCTCTCTCAATAATCTCAGACAATGTATTCCAATGACCACCTACAAATGACTTTACATCTGCTGTATCTAACTTATTATTAGACATTTCATGGTCTGTATAATGAAATCTCCACTCTTCCATACCATCACAAATTTCATGACGATAAAAATATCCCTTAGTAGTGAATATCTTTAAGTCAATAGCTACCTCAGGAGAACCATACCCACTATTAAAATAATCATGTCTTGCTACTTTACAGAAATCTTCCCAAGACATATGCCCACAACTAGTCATGATAAATAATACATCTTTTGTACGCATATGATACTCATGTAAACTACGAATGAAATCCGTAATCAAATGCGTATTGCCACATCTTTTAATTTTACTAAGAACCCTACTCATAACGTAATCTCCTTTTAAATATTATAAGTAAAATATATCTACATGCCAATCATACCATAGGTGTAAAGTTTTGTAAATATAATAAAAAAGAGTGTATGAAAACATATCATACACTCAAGCATTATCTAAAAATTATATGTACACCACACATTGCTAAAATCATTAACAATAATACAGTTGCAACAGATAATAAATAATACCACATATTCTTATCTACAAAGTAATCCTGTATAACAGATAAAATTAGTACTGATATTGTTAATACTAACACAAAAGAAACTAATACCATATATCACCTAAATACAAAGAAATCTATTCGCATACATAATAGCACGTTTTACATTTTCAAACTTAGTAATGTGATTAATACATTCTTGCACATGTACTTGATTATCAGAAAAGAAAATAAAACGAATTGCCCATTCATTAACTGTATACTCAATCGTAATTGTACTATCCTCATGTACAGATACATCAACCTCAGTACATGAAATAGGTCTTGATAACTTTGTACCTTTAACAAAATCTACTACATTCCTAACTTGATTAGTTAAATCCATTGTATTATAGTCTTTTTTAAAAAACTTAACTAATTCAATAATATCTTCCTCAGAATGTACTACCATAATAAAATCCCCTTTTAAATTAAATAGCACTACTATCTAATAGCTTTTTAAATTCTTCAATAGCTTCTTCTACAGACATAGCATCTAAATATAGTAAATCTACTACATTATTTTCTTCACTCAATGTATCGTAATGATACATACTAATTATATCCATAGGAAGAAATTCAATGTCTAACTGAGTTCCATTCACTGCTTGAATAGAAATTAGAATACTACCAATTGCTGAAGATAGAATTGTTACACCACATCTCCTATGCCAAGGATTCGTTTTATCTAAATCATATACTGATTTAATAAAATCTTTTGCATTAGATATGACATCTGATGCTACTGCATTCCCATCTTCTAATTCTATAAAACTATCAATCGTATCAACCCAAGTATCTAATTTAGACGTTTCTTTGTACACTCACTAATCCCCTCTTCTTTACACATCTCAAATATAGAATCTATTATATTACTAACATTACTATATGAAAAGCAACTCATGCATTTAGTAATAAAAGCCTTTAAAGGTATTGTAATATATACATCAACTCCATGATAATGATAGTCAGACTTTACCACCATATCAAATGAACCACAAGGAACAGTATATACATAATCTTCCTCTAAATCTGAATACATAACCATATATGCCATGTCTCTAAGTGAGATATTGGTATAAATATACGAGTTCTCGAACTTTTCTTCAAAACCTTCAACATCTAATTTCATGTAATCTAAATAAGGTTCAGATGGATATTCTCCATACTCACCTTCCCTACCTATACATAGTTTAGCTTCTATATTACAATCTCTTAGACTTATATTTCTTTGATAACACGTTAAGAACTCGTCCATGACCTACACTCCATTAAAACTCATAGCCATTTTTAATTAAATTCCTATAATCACTATCAAAATATGGTGTAGCCATTCGATTATGTTTATTTCCAGTCATTTCGCATACATAATAACCACTTACACTAGGCTTATATCCAGAACTCTTAGCATACTCAGGGAATACTTGAAAACTAGATTGATAGATATCCCATACTTGACGTGCTACAGGTTTTTTAACAAATTTATTATGTTCAATTCTAACCCTAGGTCTAATCATAGGCTTATGCTTATGTTCAAACCAATTCACATCTGCATTAAAATAATCATAAGCACCCTCTGTAGAGCGATGTTTATGTAATATTTGATGTATGTATAGGTTATCATTTACATTAAAGTATACAATACCCATACAACCTTTATATAGCGATTTATCACCTAATAAACTAGCAATCATCTCTTCAATAGTGATATATGCTTCATTATATGCACGTTTAGGGTGATTACCCTCCACAATACCAATCAACTGACCACTCTCATATAACGGTCGAATATCATCTACTAAAGTATAAATCTGCTCACTACCACTACACCACTCTTCAAGTACATTACCTTTAGAGTTCTTAGTCGTAGTATTTGTACAGTCACCACCTAGGATAACTTTACACCTATCTCCAAGAGATAACAAGAATTTAACAGTATCTTGCAAGTACCTTCTATCATTTAAACCTTGATGTACATCGGATAATACAGCTAAAGCGGCTTTATCGCCATCTACCCTACATTTGATAATATGTTGCTCGTAGCTTTTAGTTAATTTATCTAACTGACCCATTAAAATATATTCACTTTCTTTTTATCATAAAAATAGTATTGGTATTACTAGCTTTTATCTAATAATCCCAATACTATATATAGATAATACGCTATTTGCCTACATTATAGCACATTATACTCTAAATGAACATACTTATTACTATTTTTAACCAATTTCTTTAATAGATTCTAATACGCCATCTACAAATGTCAATTCACATACTACATTATCTTCGCTTGTTAAAATAGCTACACATTTACCTTCTGCCTCAGCTACTATGTCTTGTGCAAAATTGTATGTTTTACCATTATAATTAAAAGAACTCATATCAATATACCTCACTTACTACTTAATCTTAGATGCATGCTTATCTAGTTCTTCTTTAGATACTACACTACCAAATGCATATTTCTCTGTACCATCTGATGTCCAAGAAGTACCACCACCAGCAAATACATGAATATTACCATTTTTATAATGTGAGAAATGACGTTTACAATGCTTAGGGTCGATATCGCCATTCCATACCCATACAGGAGTATTGACTTTAACCTTAGACCATTCAATCTTATCAATAATATCTCCTACGTATAACTCTTTATCCTCTTTAGGTACTGGAATACCTAGAATTTTACAACCACTAATAGTAACAGACTTTTCCCATGACGTACTAATCTTTACTTCATCACGATTTTCAGTACGAGTAATCACACAATACCCTTGCTTGTATAATTTATATAACATCCCAAGTGTTGCGTCATCATAATCTGCCTTAAAGAATTTAGCCATAATTCATATCTCCTTTTCTTATAAGAAATCAAATGAATCATCTATACTAGCAAAAGCACTCTCTACACTAGCTAGACCATCACCACCAAAACTACTATTCATACCATCTTCAGACATAAACACATAAGATTCACCATCTGCATACACAGTTACTGGGTCATACATAGTCTGACCAGCACGATTTTTAAGTATTTGTACTTGTGCTGACTTCCTTGCCTTTAAGTCCTCTGATGTATATGTAGTAAATACCCTAGCACTACCACGCTCTAACTCATTTGCATCTGCTAAACAAGTAATATCATATCTACCATCATTCCTACTTGCTTTTTGCCAAGAACTACGATTGATTTGTGCTAATAGTATCATAGTTAATTGACGTACTTCCTCAGTACCATCTTCTTTAATTTCTTTCTTAAAGTTCTGTGCTAACCGTCTAAAGAAAGTAACATAACTATTAATCTGTGAGTTAGCATCATAAGTAACACCTTGACCACTAAATTTACACAACTGAATATAGTCTACAATAACGCAATCAAGTTTACCACCTAATTTATCATCTACCTTTTCAATAACGCTAGAAATCTCACCAAAGCTAAATGTCTTGAAATCAGATTCGTCTAGAATGATAACCTTACCACGTTTACGAGTATTCCCCTCATCATCGATATAATCATTCTTTAAATCAGGCTCTACTTCATTAAAAATAAAATCTTCTTCATCATCTGTCATAGTACCCCAACGCATCTTAGCATGAGATACAAAATTATATCGTTGGAACTTTGTATTATAACTATGACAAGCTAACAAGTTCCAATTAATATCTTCCTTAGGAGTCTCAAGAGATAAATAACACACATTATACCCCAACTCATATGCATTAAGATGTGCGATATTTAAAGAGAACGTAGTATTATGTGTTACATACCCATTTAAACAATACGTAGGAGAACCATCAACAGTCAAATCATACATGTAACATTCAGATTCTTCTATATCAGTTACAGTATTCCATACTAACTCAGAACCAAAGAACTCATAGATATCATCTTTAGAGATAGGAATAAATTCACCGTTACCTAAATCTCCCTCATGCATTTCAGATAATTGTAAACGATGAGCAACATCACTATATGTATCTGCACCTACTACATTGATAAAACTCTGTAATGAACATGAGCCTTTAATAAATAACTTACTATTTACAAAGACTGTAGAAATCCCTAATGCTGATAATAAACGACTTACAGAATATGCCTTCTTATCATTAAGAAAATACATAAAGGTCTTACCCCCTTTAATGACATACCCTATATGAGTAAATAATTCACTAATAAAAGCCTTCCAACAATTCAAACTTTCAGTAAACAAAATATCATCGAAAGATTCTTGTGTTCTAGCAATTAACTCAGCCTTATGTACCCAATCTGACTCATCACCACGATGACCATCATGTGTATATTTTTTTAATGATTGTACAACTCTATCTCCACATTTAAGATTTTGTGCTTCAACCCATTCTAAACCACTATCAGTTAATACACGAAATCTATGTACAGGTGATGTCTCAATAGGTATACCCCCTATATAAATGATATAAGAGTTTTTAATACCTTCATCATGGACTGCTACTAATTCACGCATACCAAATTCTGATTGAACCATTAAATCCTTATGCCCATCTTTAAATAGATGATATACTTCCTTAATAGTTAATAAACCTTTATTAGTACGTACACGCTCTTTTTCTGATACACACTTATACTGCGATGTAAAACCAGCAATCGTAGTTACAGTTCCAGGACTCATACCACCAATCTTATCATCAATCTCTGGTATACCAGTTACTAAACCTACAGGACGTAACTTCTTATTATCATATTCTTGCTTAGAATCTATTTCTATATTAATATCCTTAGCTTTATTACGATTAGACAATGAAGTTAACTTAGTAAATTCTTGTGCGATATCATCTGTAATACCATCACTCTTTACCTTAGCATTTAATTCATCTAACCGATTAGCTATATATTTATTAACCCTTTTATCAATGAGATTAAAAATATATACCCTAAAGTCGTTGATACCAATCTCTTCTGCTACACGTAAATCATCCTCTACAGGATATTCACTAAACATTTTAATAAATAAATCTAAGCTAGGTGTCTCACCACTCACCTCATATGATTTAATGATAAAATCCATGAACTTACGTTCTACATCACTTAGTACACCATCTATCTTAAACTGCTTCTTATAATTATCTGCCTCTTCTTCAAAGATTCTAAGATAATCTACATAATAAGGGTCAGACTTAGATAGACATGAATATATTACATTTCTCATTTAACATACTCCCTATTAATATAAATCAGCTACATTAGAAGAAACCTCTGCTACCGTCTCAGTAGTTTTAGTAGTCCGTTTTCTAACTGCTTTCTTAGCCTTAGTATCATTACTATTGAAGATAGATGGTATATCTTTATTCAAATCTACAATAACAAAACTATCGCCTGACTTAAACAAATCATAAATAGCTTTATACCCATCCCTATCTAACATATCAGTCATGAACCCATGAAAGTATAGCCAATTTATTTTATTAGGTAACATACAACGATTAGTAATTACAGTACCTACTACACTAGCATTACGTGTTGGAATCATTTCACGATTGATATATACACATAGTATCTTTTCCGTAATATCTTGTAACGAATACATTTTATCTTCATCCATAAGATGCGTGTTTTCACTACCACGATTACCCCAAAAAATATCATGTAACTGCATCATACTACAATAATAATATGATTGTAATGTATCAAACCGACTCATTAACGCTAAAAATAATTCACGATGTATATCCTGACCACCTATGAATAGAATATTCTTATTCATATCAATCGATGATAACTGTCTTGCTAGTTCATCAATACGTTTCCCATACGCAACTTTATCAGACTTAAACGTATCTACATTAATTAAATTCTTATAATGTAGGATAAAGTTCTTTGTATGAAAGTTCTTATCGTATATCACACGTCCATACTTATCCACTTCAATCAATCTCCTTCTTAATCTTAATAAAAAAGTATTTGTATATAGAGTATTATAACACATATACAAATACTTTACACCATATTAAATAGTAATCTCACCATCTAACCCTACAGATGCAACAGGCACATCCTCATCTGCAGTATCTAGAATCGTAGACATTTCTTTTTCTTTTGATTGAATCACTTGTTTTTCCATTAATAGAAAATTAAGAATCTCAAAATTAACAATGCAATCGCTAATACGTTTTTTCATAATACCAGCATCGACTTCGCTAATATTATCAATCTTAGATAACAACTCTTTTGACACCTTAATACGCTCACCTAATGTATCAATTTGAGATTGTAACATACTAACATTTTCTTCCATATTTTCTACCCCTCTACATATACTATGTCTGTATTCACATTACCACTATATTTATTGCACATCAAAGGAAATACTGTCTTTTCTTTAATATTATGTATATCCATAAAACCAAAACTACTCTGTCCTTTAACAATAATAAATTGTTTATCCTTATTGTTTTTAAATGATATGATATCACCTACAAACAATAATTTACCATTACAGTCTAACACATCTGTAGACTGACGTATAGTATTATAATCAATCTCTACACGTGATACCTTAGCATCTGCCTGTAATGTAGCCTCATCGACAAGTAATAAGTAATCCTTACGTATATCTTCAAAATGGCTATGCTTTTGTACATAGCCATAATAAAAACCCATATACTCTTTTGTAGCATCATCTTTATCTAATGCTTTAACTAGATGAGGTCTTGTAATCGATACGCAATCGATATGATGCTTATTTTGACTGTTGCAACAAGATTCCATTTCCTACCTCTAAGTACTTACCACTATTCACATAATAAATATCTTCAAAAGAATATACTGTATAGATAATACCATCATCTGTAGTTACCTTATAGATATTAAACACGATAGCATACAAGAAATTGAAATCTGTACGAATACTATAAAAGATAAATATGATAAACGCTACTATCAATATAGCACACATAGATGTACTCTCTACAGTTAAAAACCCCATTGGTAATACTATCTTACCAATGAAATCTAATACATAAGGAAATACATTTGTATCCCTCTCTGCACCACATACTTCATAGTGATTAGCATTTTTAAAATGCCAATTCTTTCTAATCTTAAATATAGTTACTAATAGATACCCTATCAATAACAAGAAACAAACTACTGCAGTTGGTATAAACATAATATATTAACCCCCATATCTTATCTACCTATTAAATGCATTAGCAATAATATTAACATAGTCGTTTAAATTAGACTTAAATAACTCATTAGCCATATTAATATTGTCTGTAGTAATATAGTTAGATGCAACAATAGCAATAAGCATCTCTTTACTAGGAATTAGAATCATGCAAAGGAAACTAATAATAGTTACAATTAATAGAGGATACTTAAACTTACTCGCAAAATTAATATCACTCTCTATCTCTAAATAAGATTCATTAGTCTCAATGCTTTTACTACCCATAGCCTCAGTATAAGAATCATACTTATTCAATACAAACTTTCTGTCTAAAATATACCAAACCCAAAAGAAATCAAAAATCATAATAACCGGAAAAACTACATGATTAAATCCATCTAGATTAACCAAGACTTGTAACCAAAAAATAGTCCAAGGACTAATGACAGGTTCCATAACTCAAACCACCCCTTTAATATCTCGTAATCTATAAAATGCATATAACTCAGCTATAGAATTGATAGCCACCATTACAGCCTGTAATATAATAGCTGTATCTATACATAACCCACTACCTATAAGTACACCTATACCACCACCAACTAATGAACCAAATAAACAACACGACTTATTTAGACTATTGAAAGACGTTAAATCGTCTCCATGAATTGTATTGTTAATACCATCTAATAACATAACACCCCATATAGTTGCTAATGTACCATTTGAAATAGCAATGCCTATAAACCGAATAGTTGGGTCATCAACTGAAAATAATACAATGACTGCATAGATAACAGCATCCAACAACCCAATAATTGGTGCATACCTTTTAAACAATTTCCTAAATGAGTTTTTACTTAGAAAACTATTAATAGTTCCAGCTAAACCAGCATCTAATATGTTAGCGATACTTAATGTACTAGCAATAACTAAACTCATAAAGTATATCTGTACTGTAGGTGTAGTAAATCCAAATACAATATTCAGCATAGTCGCAATTATAATGATAACAGCTTTAATCTTAGTCAACATTTTCTATCTTTACGTAATCGTTTAGGTGGTTCCTCAATATATGCCCAACAATTTAATTTATTAACTGACATATTAAATAAGAAATCATCACTCTCACTTAATACAGTTACTTCACCCACTTCATCTAGTTTACGCAATCTTCCAACATAATACTCATACTCATCATACTGTACTAAAATTAACTTATCAAATAAAGGAAGAACTTTTGAAAAATCATTCCATTTTAACTTCATAGTAACTAACCCCCTATCTTTTTCATGAAATCTTTATCGTTACGCATTTTACGATAAAAATCTTCTGCTTCTTCACGTTCTATATTATCTTTTAATTTCTTACCAATCATATTGATATACACCAATACAACCAATACAATAAAAGCTACTACAATCATTTTTATATCTCCTTGTATGATTAAAGCGGATATAAATCCGCATTAATCACAAACACATCTAGTAAAGAAAGAATAAATAAGATAACCAATACTAACTTAAACCATTTAGTAGGTGCATACCCTTTGGAATGTGCATATACAAGTACTAACAATAAAACTATTAATACCATAACAGGTAATCCACTTAAACATCTTACTAATTCCATTTTCTTTCTCCTTTTGAAAAACAATATCTGTACCATCTATCTGGTACATGTATAGTATAACATATTTGTAAAGTATTGTAAAGTAATAATATAAAAGAGGTAGAATTTTCTACCTCTTTTCTCTATTTATCTACATATAATTCATCTGTATCTTGTAATAGATGCATACATACGACCTTAAAGAATTCATCACATGAAATCTTCTCACCACTATCTGTCACCATATAGTAATTGTTATCCTTATCTCTACGAATATATTCAATCCCTAAATGCTGTAATACATCTGTTACGCTTGTATTAATATTAGCCATACACACCTCTATTCTAATATAAATGATATAGTATTATAAATAGACACTATGACAATACATAGTATAGATAGTATGATTGATGTCTTAGTATATACCTTACAGAATATATCTAACTGATATGACCTACTAACACCTACCACTACTGATACTAACATAATGATAAATACATACAATGATACACCTAATATAGAATACACACCATATGCAAAATCAAATATAGCGTTCACACCTTCCATATGTATCACCCTTAATCAATGAGATAGTACAACAATGGTAACTTATTAATCGTGCCTACATAAGTAAAGAATCGATGTAAAGGCTTAGGAATCACTTCTTTTGTTTCTCTATCTGTTGTATACACATATAATGTATCGTCTTCCATATCTAAAAAGTCATATCCATGAATCATGTACTCAGTAGCTAACACTCTCGCTATATCTTTGACATTTACCTTTGAACTCATATTTTGTAATGTAGCTAATACTATGTCTGTAGATTGAGTAGTATCTTCTGTTTCTACTTCATTATTAACTGTAGTATCTACATTACTACTTTTTGCTTCTTTCTTACGTACAGCATAATCCTTATATACATACTTCATAAGAGTACTTAATCGATTCTTAATAAGATGCATATCATCATGATTTTTATTATATAACTCATATGTTTGACCTACTCTATCAATAAGATGTAGTATAGAATTTACGTGTGTCTTAAACGTATACAAAGCCATTTTAGTATTAAATAACGCTAAATATTTATAAGCATCATTTTCAGATGCCAAAATATAATCATACACATTATCCCATTCTTTATCTTCCACATATACATCTCTTGTAGTGATATCACCATTATGATATGTTAATTTCAATGTAAAGAACTTATCATAGTTATTCATATCGTGTACTAATTCAATATCTTCTACTTCATCATGTACACCCTGTAATTGTTTAGTGATACCATTCATAATAGTTAATAAACCCTTACGAGCCGAAAGTACATAATCTAATGACCTAAACCCTGTCTTTTCACGTAATGTATCTAATGTGTACATCCCAAAAGATGGTAACATCGAACCTTTACACATCAATACGTCATCTTCTTCATCACTAATATATTCATTAGAAATAAAATCAAAAGACTGAGTCACAGAATAATCATAGAATACATAATCCTTAGGATGATACATTAACTCACTCATCATAACTAACATAGCAATACTATGTGTAAACCTTGTATGACAATACCATGTAGCACCTAATACTTTTAAGTAATCTAACATCTTAACAAGTATATTAGATATGACATACCCTCTAGCATCCATATCAGCATTAACGACAGGAGTATTATCTATATCAATATACTGGTCTAATGGTATAGTCATTTCACGATACCCACGATTGAATGTAAAGTCATTATCAACTATACATTCTACCTTACCATCTAATGTCTCTTCATTAAGAGTAATCGCATGACATATCTGCTCTAAGAAAGAATATGTATGATTCCTTACTAGATGACGATGATAGTATATTACATACAAATTCATAGCCTGTGATATATGAGGATGCGTATCTTCATATGCATACCCTATATTATCTAAGAACATCATATCGATATTACTAAACTTAGCATAGCCATCACCATACACACCGCTCAATATCCTATCCGTATGACAAACCATAGCACTCACGATATCAAAAATTGTTATATCCTCTAATGAATGGTTATTACGTGTACACATTTTAAGTGCATCACGTAAACGCTGAACCTTAGAATACGTATTATAATATGAGATATCATCTGCCTCAATATGTAAACTACCATCTACATCTTTAATGTAATATGTATTAACTTCTTGTGCAGGAGATTCATCAAACATGAATTGATATTTAATCCGTGTACTTCTCTCACTAGCAGATATATCTTGTAAACATTTAGTATACAATCTCTCTAAATGTTTACAACGATTGAGATGTAGTTTAGATGCCATATACATTAATTCCTCAATTGCATCTACTACTTCATGTACTGCTATTTCTTTCTTATCAGTAAACGCTACATACTTCATAATGTCAAAAGACAATCTAATATCATCACCACGGTTATTGTACATATGAAATGGATAATAATACTTATCCTCCTCACAATATCGTACACAACAATTTAGGTAATCCCCATCTACAAAGAATGTATATGCGTCATAACACATTGATAGGAAATCTAAAAAACCTTTGAAACTATTTCCTTGTAATAACTCATGTGTTGTGAAATTAGGACATAACTTAGAAAGAGTTTTATCAGTCATTGCCTTAGCACTGACTTCATATAAAGGATAAATAGCATGTGTTAATACATACTTTAATCTCTTCAATAACTTCCCTACAGTCATATCCGATTTACCATCTAATGCCCCTAAAGCATCTAATACTTCTTCACTAAGTTTATAGTTATAAAAGTCGCCTTTGAAATCTATCCCACAGGAATCAATAGATGTGATTGGTAAATCATATTTTATATTCTTACCCTTAGCTTTTAAATAATAAAATAGGTCTACACAGCTGACGTAATCCTCAGCTGTGAAACGTATCTCTTGTACTGTGTAGTCCATAATGTAATCTCCTTTTTATTATTTACACATAAACACGTAATATGTTAATGGTAATAGTTCTACTTTATCAATATCATAGAATACACGTCGTAACGAATTAGGAATGTATTCTTGACGATTATCCTCATATGCATACACTACTAAATTATCCCCATCACGCATGACTACATCATAACCACTACTAATGAACTCTAATGCTAAATCACGAGCCAATACTTTATAATTATTAGTATCTGATAACATAGTTAAATCACGACCACGTCGATTAGGATTACCCATGTTCATATTATTTACAGAATATTTGATATTATCAGTACATACAGTAGTACTATTTACCTCACACATAACTACCTCTTCTTTATTATAACTATTTTCACAACAATTCACAACTACACCCAATTTATGAATATCACTATCTAATGTATCAAAATTATCCCCTACTGTATATCCAAAGTACGTATAGGAATTAAACATTAACTCACGTACTTCATTCAATATCTCTAGTAATCTATGTAATGATACATCATAGATATGATAACCACTATCTTCATGAAAGAACCCAAACACAGTATGTCGACACCCATAAGGTACATCTATATAGTGTATATTTGTTTTACCATCATGTGTCTTAATAGAGAAAGCTAACTTATCAAAGTGCTTTACTCCCTCTACACCAATAGACACAGATTTAATATCTGATGCATTAGTAGATTCAAACACAGTAAACATTGTATTAATGATTTTCCGTAACAACACTTTCAATGACATATACTTAGTATTATGAATCTCTGTCATGAACTTAGCACGTTTTAAATCTTCCTTAGTATATTTACCACACATAGGAATGACCATATCACCAAATGCAAGAATTGTATCATTACTCAACGGTATACCATAAACATTTGTAGCATAGTTTAGATTATCTCCTGTTTCATAATCAAAATACACATTAGCATTATCAGATAATTTAGATACCTCTGAAATTAATTTAAACCCATTTAATGCATCAATGAATACTGTATTGTAATTAGAATTCCATGTATGATAGAAATTAAATACTAACTTACGAATGAGTTGTAACAGATAAATGACTTCATCACTATCTAACTCAGTACAAAATGCTTCTCCACGAATATAATCAATGACAGAAATACAATCATCTGCTTTATGTTTAAATTGTATTTTAATTAAATGCTTTGTATCCCATGTAAATGATGTAACATATACATCCTTACAATATTGTATGTATGCAAGTAACATATCTAATTGATTCATGGAATCAGTATACACATTACCCTTATATGCAATCATAAAAGCATTCACACCTTGATGAATGTAATCATCACCACAATGACCAATACTCGTCATAGATAGTAATAGCTTATTAATATATCGACTACTATTCGCTACATCCTCTTTAAACGTAGACTCATACCGATACCTCATATAACTTAACATAGCACTCGCTACAGTTCCTACACAAGATACAATAGGACGATGTAACATGTCTTTATTAGCATTCACAGCATCTACAAAACATTTTACTTTTTCCCAATCATTTAATTTCGCAATCCGTAGCTTTACACCAATATCATCAACTACAATGACATCACCTTCTAAGTTAGCATTGATATTTTTACTATCTACATAATTCACTTGACCACGACAAGTATCAATATCTACTGTAGTTAGTACTTCATCATACAAGAAAGTATACACATCTGATACAGCCTCAGAATGTAAACGCATAATATAACGAATCACTGCACGAATATTATCTAGTACCTTCTTAACAGTAATCGTACACGTACCACTAAAAGCTACAGTAGGTAATAACACCTCTTCTATGCTAGTACCATACAAAGGAGTCCCTGTGAAGATATTATCGTTCTCAATCTCAACACTAAATGTTACACTATCATTCTTGATATCATAATGAGGTACTAATCTATCGTCATCTTTAAACTTATTTACTATATTATACAAATATTGATACTTATATAGTAAATCTAATTTACAAGCATCATCCATATTATCATAATCATATAACGTAGTGAAATTAGGTATTAAGTTAAAGTTCTTATGACTTCGATTATATCGTGCTAAATCACCAATACTATCTACTACACCATGTACTACTTCTTCATACAACTTCTTAATTAAAGTCGTTACACTTATCATCTTACCACCATCAAGTAGTAATGTAGTATATGTATCTAATACCTTAGCATCAAACCGTAAATCTTTTAGATAACGACTATCTGTTATCTTTTTATTGTCTATATCATAGAAAGTAGGTACGCCCTCTTTAGATAAACACATTTGTGTAAATACACCTTTAATAGATACTACTGTACGTAACTTATAAATAGTACGTACTAACTCAATATATGTACTAGCATCCATTCGATTCATTCTATAACAAAGTGCCATACTAACCTCCTATTGTTTAGTAATAAATATATCCCATTGTTTCTGTATTGTATCAATAAAGAAACAACAACTATTATAATAACCACTAATCTTGTATGTCCAATCTAACCCAGACTTTTCACCTAATAAATCATACATCTCGGGACTTAAATGATTAGGATACAACATATACTTAATCTTAATAGGATTATCATTATTAAGTGAAATCAGAACACTATGTGCATAATAAGGTTTATTATCCATATACACTACATCACCACGATGAGGTAAATTAAGTATATCAGTAATAGCATATACCCCATTTTTTAATACTCCACGCAAGCCTAACATATCAAATGTAGAAGATATGTTTAAATATGTCTTACGAGATACACGATGAGCCTTTACATCATCTGCAGTATATTCTTGTACAACTGCTAATACTTCATCCCCTACTTCAATAGTACGATACCCTTTTGCATATAAGTGCATGAATGTATCTTTTATATATGTGAAATCTGTATCATCTACAACAAAATTCCTATCAATACACTTAGGTGTGTTGCATGATATCGCTACATCTACCTTACCAACCTCATCACTCTCTTTTACACTCACTGTAAATAAAGATTTTAAGAAAGAAGAAAATGTAACTTTCCCACTTGACTTAACTAATTCATGAATACGTTTAATATTATCAGCACTAAATTCTTTTATATCTACATCCCCATTATCACGTAAGAAAGATAGTAAGAAATCCATTTGATACCCTTGTAATCTCTCCTCACTTTGAACAGGATAACGTCTTAGATATCGTTTATACACCTTACCCATAAATTCATTAAAAGCGACTACCTCACGTGGTGGTAATATGACCAATGCAGGTGTTAATTCACTTAGAAACATTAGATTACCATCTTTAACTTTAGCAGTATAATATACATTCCCATAATCAGAAATATGACGTCTCAAGAACGTAATATCTAAACTCTCTAAATACCCTAAAATAGCTAGTGTAGCCATTGAAGTATACTTACTCATTCTCTTATATGTTTTATTCTTAGACATTATTCTTTCCCCCTTAATACTTTTTCTAATACATAATACTCATCTGAAGTATATGTTACGTTATCGACTGTAAACTTATAATTCTTCTTATTCTTTTCATATAGATTTAATAGCCTATCTAACATATGCTTATTAAACCCTTGACCATACTTCTTAGCTTCTACATGATATAAGTCCATATCTAATGCCCCATCGCATATCTCAGTCACTACATTAGAATAGATATCTGTAAAAGAATAGATGTCCTCATTATCAGATACATCTGCTCCTTCTACATGTTTTAAATATTGAATGCACTCATCTACAATGAGTCGCATGAGTTTATAACTAGGAATCATTTTCTATCTCCTTATGATAATACGTACACAGCACATGCAATAATAAATAGTGTTATATTAAATATATGGTCTGGAATCCCTATTGAAATATATGGCTGTACAAAAGACAATAACAATATAATAAACAGTAAATAATATGAAGTCTTTAACTCACTCATATCACACCTCACAGTAAATAAAACTATTATTACACTATAAGTATACTAAATATAATAAAAAAGAGATAATACAAACTTTTTTAGCGTTTTGTACTATCTCTATAAAAAACTTTTATAATCCCTCTATTTAATATTATATTTTTTGATACGTGTATCTAAACATTCACGATATTCAATCATAACAGATAACTGTTTACATAGGATATAATAATCCTCGTGTTCTTTATTTTCATCTAAGAATGTAATTAAATGATTGATACGTTCTTCTAATGTTTTGAACTCTTCTAGTAAATTTTCTTTCCAATCCATAGTTTATCTCCTCTATAAATTACTATATAGTAATACAATATTTAATAACAGAAATAAAAAGAATGATGATTCTAACACCACACCAAATACAACTTCTAATCTACCCCTAGTAGTATTAGAATCTTTATACTTAGTAACACTATCATAAATACTAATACTTGCTAAAATAGCTACTAATATTAAAAATATAATCGTTAATATAGCTATAATTGGTGGCTGAATACTAATACTATACATTTTCACTCCTATCAGTATCATGAGAAATAACTGTATTGTGTTTCTTTTCATACACGTCTACATATATTTCATCCTTATCACCATTATAAGTCACTTCAATTAATTCTTTAACATGTACTCCACTTACAATAGCTTTCCAATTCTGTAATGTTTTGCATGACCACACTACAAACATATCACTAGGAATTATTTTATTAGCATTATAATTAAAATCACTAAACAATACCATTCTAGTTGCATTAATTGCTTTCTCTTGTATAGTACTACTCATGTTATTCTATCTCCCATGTATAATTAACAACAACCTTCTTTTTCATTATTAATATTCATGATTGTATAATCTCACTTTAGAAATCTCATACCCATATTTATTACCTAATTTATCTTTACAATATTCTAACATATACCCCTGTCCGCTCTTTTTATGTTTGTAATAAATATGATAAATATCACAACCACCAATACACTCACAATTACTATCAACTTCTATGCAATCTTTTAACAACTCTTTATATTTCATTTTTTATTGCCCCACACCCATTATTTAATACCAAATAGTAGATTCTTTATATATTCTAAGTTATTAGCAATCCAATAACTAATACTGAATGTTTCATCTTCTACACTACTATTATCACTATTAGTATCACTATTAGTATCTTCTGTATCTGTTTCTTTCTTATCGTTATCATCAAATAAACTGTGATATAACCATGTACCAGTAAATGCACCCATTACACTATTAAAGAATCCACCATTATTATAATAGTAATTATTTGTTACACTACGTGTTTCACCCCCTGATGTAGTACTCTTTGTAGGTTTAACACTATTACTATTACTCTTACTAGGTGTACTCTTTACAGGTGTACTTTTAATAGGTGTACTCCTTATAGTTGGAGCTGACCTAACCACAGGAGCAGGTCTAGCTGATACACCTACTGCATTTACATAATAACATGATACACTAGCTAATACAGATAATACAACAATTCTCTTAAACAATGTACTCATTACACTTCAATTCCTCTGTTTGTTTCTTTAGTAAATCATAAGCCTTACGTCTCATATCTTTTTCTACATCATAATGAGATGTAAACCCTTCTACATATACTTTAGAATACCAATCAAAATCTTCATCGCTCATCTTCTTTTTAGAATCTTCTATTGACTCTAAGAATTTTTTGTAACGACTTTCATTATTATCTTCATATGCCTCTAAGAAATGTAATATAGACGTATTAACACACCTCTTATACAACTCAGTAGAACTAGTCATTAACTTATTTAAAAGATAAACCTCAATTTTAAGTCGTATAACAAAGAACCCATACTTTACTATATCTAACCATGAAGTCTTCTTATCACTCATATCTTATCATACCTATCCGCTACTGTATCCCTAAATGTTTGATACTTAGCATCTTCTAAATAGAAAGGGTCAGATGTGCCTAATACCTCTGTAGCAATATAACATAATAATTGCCCTAACCTCAACTCAGGATAACAACCCCAAATATACTCTATATCACGTAACACATCCTTATGATTATTAATCACTTCTTGATTATTTGTATAAGAACGTGTCCTATGCTCTACTTCCCTATGAATGCACATCTAACAAACTCCCCTTAAAATAATTTACTATAAAATACCAACTCTTTACCTACATCATCTAACACATATGTGTCATGATAGAAGTCTAAATCAATCCTACCATATCTCTTGATGTACTCACGTCGTAATGATATATCTTTTACTATATCACGTTGATACACAGCCATAATTGTGTTACCTTTACACCATGACATTGCCTTATCTACACTAAATACTACATAATCATGACTGACACTAACTATGTCACCAACACTTTTATATACCTTGTAGTAGTTTGTATCAAATAGCCTACCACTATAATATTCAGCTAAGAACTTATTATAGGTAGCCATCTTCTCAGCACTTTTATATCTACTATAGAAATAATATGATACAAAGCCTAACACACAACACATGAATAAAGAAATCACTAAACCCATATAAACACCACCTACATTAAATAATGAATTTGATTATATGATACTATCTTTTCTCCAAATCTAAGATGTCTATACGTTATAATATAGAATACAAAATCTAACCCATCTACATTATACACAGATTGATAATCACGTCCATATAAGAACCTATACTTATCTATTTCTTCAGGACAACGCTTATATACATACATGACTGAATGACCATCATAATACATATGATTTTCAGTGATGCCAAAGATAACATAATCGTCACTAACACATACATATGTATCACCAGTTACACAATAATACATATCATATACAGATGTATCAAATAACTCACCATTATAGTATTTAGCATCAAATAATAAATATTCCCTAAGTAATCGATTAGGTAATGTTATCTTATATACAGTATATATCAACACTATTAAACATATGAAGAAAGCTAGGTATAATAGCCAATTTATTACATTGATTGTTACAGTATCCATATGCTACATTAACCCACATTCTGTATCTTTATCACTATTCACCATATCTACATAATGCTCTACAACTTTAAAGTTCTTTACATTATCCGCATTAAGACTCTTATTATCTACTAAGTCACTTACAAAGAACTTGTTATACGTCCATGCAACCTTAGTAACATCAAAATCAACTGTATATACTACTATGAAATCACTACCACTATAATGATAGATAATTGTATCTTCCTTTTCAGAACTAATACTTAAATATGAATTCATAAAATCATTAGCAACTACTTTATCTGTAAATAAGATAGTTAAACAATCAATACAATCACTAATACGACTAATGACTTCATGAATGACACCATTACAAAGTAATTCGCCATTTTCATTAATAGGATAACTATCTAAAAGTCGTACATTCCCTATATAGTATTCAATCATAAAATACTCACCAACTTTATATTGCACACTATATAATCTGATATCACCATAATTATGTGTTGGTACACTTACATTACTATAGTAATATTTGAATACAAACTCCTCTGCATTATAACTTGTATGAGTCGCTAATAATTCTAATTGTAATCTAAATTTATTAAATCGTTGAGTATCTATTGTATGTGCCATAATCTATCTCCTATTTAATACGTCTTACCATAAATCCACTTCATACACCCTAATCGCATATAGTACATTGCTCTCTCTAGTGATAACTTAGATACACCTTTACGTTTCTTAGCACGCCTCTCATACTTACCAAATTCATAAAAAGCACCGTCTTCTGTATCTGTATCTACATCATACAATAGAATTAAACCAGCATCCCCTAATTTACTATCTATGATGTCTTTATGTAAATAGTACATATTACTAGGTAAACAATAATAGAAATACATCACTTCACTGCTTTCATGATATATCTTCTTCTTGAAATCATTTAAGAAGTCTTGTAGATTTAATTTAATCTCTACCTCTGTTAGGTGTAATGACTTTAAATTAAAATATAAGAGGTCAGCTTCATACTGACCTTTTTTAGGTACTGTCATTAATACGTTAGGTACACATATATTTTGTTTAAATAAATGTCCACCTAATACCTGTAGAAAATTGTACTCACTTAGAAATCTACTCATCGTCCAACACCAATGTCACAATACCATCTTTATTAATTACTTTTGCTATTTGGTATGGAGTCCCTACAGCATTCTCTACTTGAATTGTATCATCTACATAACATGATGTCTCTAGTAATTCACCAATTAAGTCCTTTACGTTATATATCATCATAATTCAATCCCCTTTAATCTAATCTCTATAAATGACATGTGTTACAGTATATTCACGTGTATAGATAATATCCCCAATTAATTCTTGATATTGTAAATATTCAGTATACTTATTAACTACCCTATAACCTCTTTGATTCATGTCTTTAATTATTTTATCTACCTTATAATCATCATACTCACGACTATCATATGAAACATATAATGTATCACCTGTATGATTCTTTAAGACGTTATCATTCATAATATGTATAGGGTCAGATTTTAATTCATTATGCTTTCTTTGATTATCCTGACTTATTGACACCAATGCTGTAATAACAAGAATAAAAACAATCAAATAGAATACCCACCTACATATTTTCTTTAGTATAATTTTTATCATTTCTTCCGATACACCACAGTAACGCCCTTATTAACATTACTAAGAAAATACATTGTCTTAGAAACAAAGTATAATGCAGTATTATCATCATACTTAATAGAGTCTACCTTATACCCTCTGCTATCCATGTATTCAATCGTCTTAGGTAAATAATCACTTATACTAAGTTCATCCCTCGTATATGTATGACTAAACACATCTGAATCTTTATTATGTTCAATTAAGCTATCACTCTGCTTAGTAATATAATAATTTAACTTCTCTTCCCTACTAGCAGTTATAGGTGGTTGATTTTTGTCAGCTATATCATTACAACCTCCCACGAAGAGTGAAGTTAATATGATAAAACCTAATAACACATATCGCATATCTCAACCACCCCTTGTATAAAATATTTATGTCCACATAGCGAACCAATTCCTACGTAAAAACTTTAATGCACGCCTAACACATCTAACGTCTTTCTCTTTCCAAGAATCGCCTTTCTTGAAATAGTAATGTAATACCTTATACGCATATTTTAATTCCCTATGTATTTTCCTATGACAGTCATCACTATCCCAATCAATGATAGAATCCTCTAGGAAATACTTTACATGAAATGCAATCACACCACTTAATGTAGAATCTAAATTCCACATAGCTGAACCCCTATATCTAGTATATAGTACTTCTAACTCATTATACAGATTTTCTTGTAGCCTACCATAACACACATCACGCTCTTCTACAAACACACTACATGTATTGATATTAGGTTCTTCTTTTACTACACCACACTCACCACTGCGTAGACGTATACACTCTCTCTCTATTTCTTTTAATCGTAGATACTCATCCATGTCGATGGATACCTTTACAATCGAATCAGGGAAGTATCTGATGTCATCTTTTGTATTATTACTACCTACACTATTATTATCCATAACTACTACTTACTGCCTATAATTAGACATTACTCTTCTATAATACCCCTATTAACAAAAACACCTCTCCCATCAATCGTATTCCGTGTACCTTCATGCTTGACACTATTTACACATGTACTACAACCACTATTACATGTGTTAGTACATGTAGTGTCTTTTGTATCTACATACCGTAAATACTTATAGTATTCTACATCTGCAGTATCACGTACTGTATCTTTTGTACGTCCACCACCATATACACAATAACTCGTTGATAGATTAGGTACAATAGATTTAAAATATCTCTTAAACCATGTGATGCCATTATTTGATACATCTACTACCATACCATCTTTTAATACACCACTTGTGATATCATCTTCTATTGCTTTTGTAGTTAGTTCAATACAACTTCCCTCTTTGAGTTCATATACACTTGTAATAAGAGAATAAATATAGAACGCTAAAGACTTAGGCTCATTCCCTACATGATTATACTCATGACTATTAGCATTAACGCCTAAAAGAATATGTCGTATGCCCATAGAGTCAGAAATATGAATAGAATCCTCTGTCCCCATGTCTCTGCTGACACCACTAAGGATATCCCCACTAGAAGTAGTATTAAACACAATATCATTTCCAACATGATTTACACCTTCCCCATCGCTACCATGAATATCACCAACAGTATCAGAAACCTCACTACTGATGTCTCTGTCCGTAGCAGTTGTATCCCCACTACCATTAATACTATTGTTGGAATCATCTCCATGATTATCACCATTTACCTCTTTATTACCTTCAGACTCACTATGAGTCATCACCTTATTACCATACCATTGCTTAGTCAACTCATCATATACAGGTCGACTATGAAACAACAGTAACCCATTCTTACTATCATACGACAAATATTTAATGCCCCAATGATAGAAAGACCACAATAACCACTGTACACCATCTTTTGTAGTTAAGTTTTTAAAACTATCCCTACGTACACTATCTTGTAATAAGAATTGTGTCCTTATATCTAAACTATAAAACCTATTCATTATCTTCTACATTGTTAGTATCAGTCGCTACCTCAAATAACGTCCCTACGTCTACATTTAAAGCCTCTGCTACTTTACGACATGTACTAATACGTACATACTTTACATTCTCATTAATTAAGCTATATAAAGCAGGACGACTAACACCACTACTCCGTGATAACTCACTTATTGAAATCATACGCTTCTGCATTAACTTTTGTAATGCACCACTACGTAATCGAAATTGAATCAAACCCATAATATAAATCACCTTATCTTTAGTATATAGTAACACTATACCAATGTTACAATTACTTCAATATCACTCTCTCTTTGTAATACTTCTTTGACATCACATATCTCAGTAATAATTGTATCTAATGTAGAAGTATCATAACCGTCTCTGTAACCCCTTACATATAGATTACACTTCCTATCACTATAATACAATGTCGCATCTAATGTCATAGTACCATCTGTCATAGTACATTTAACACTCTCTACAGAATAATCCACTGCTACCACATAATTACTACCACGTGTATCAGTACTTACCCCATCTATGAGATTATCCTTGTAATAACAATCAAGTGCATTCACTAATTGTTTTATCGTATTCTCTAACATACTACACTCACCTACTTACTTAGGAATTAAACCCCTTCTTAAATGCTTCTTGTAATGCATCATATAAACTATCTGCACTAATAGAAAAGTCTTTCTTATCTACCTTACCACCACGATGACGTAATGTATATCCTTTATAGTTACCACTCTTGATATCGTCTGTATCAATAGACATGACTAAACTAGAAATACCACTATCATCTGTATCTTCTTTAGCATTAATATGAGATTTAAACTTCTCAGCAATGCTTTGTTTCTTCTCTACCTTAGGAGTAGCAGTAAAGTTATTGAACCCTACTTCTTCTAAATCATCTTTCTTAGTATTGATATCATGACATAGATTAATGATATTATCCTTAGCTGATTCTGCTTCTAATCGAGTAGTGAATACATTACCCATATACAATAATGCATAATCATAGATATCGTCTTCCCATACATCTCTGACTACATTATTATTAGTATCTACATAATAATACTCACCACCACACATATAACGAGTCGTATCTTTCTCAATACTATATGCACCACTCAAGATACTAAATACTTCCCCTAAATTCAATACTGAATCAGTATTGCAATCAATGAAAGAACCATCACTATCTACCTTAACAATTTTACCTGTTTCTGTAACTCTAAAGATATCGTCTACCTTTAATTGATGAGCCTTTAAGAATTCATTAACATAGTAATCCATATGCTATACCCCCATATAAAACTATACTGTAATACTTTGTAAAGTTTTGAAAGCTAAAATTAAATCAAACATATTCGATATGGTGAATGTATCATGAGATGAATTGTATGAGTGTTAGCCTTCTCCTAAATAAAAAGACCTATTTGAATATACATGAAAACATTACATAATCTTACAATAGTTTACATTATGCTATATAGACTAAACGATAATGAATCAAACCATTATAAAACCCTATACTATAATCAATGTATAGATATGATACACTCACTATATCTTATTCATATAATACCATATCTGTATTGAATTGTAAAGTTTAATATTTTTATGTAAATAAATAAGTACACAATAATACAATAGTTATAAACGCTAACAATCCACCAAAGAATAGATATGAATATGACAAATCACTCATATCACTTGTAGTGTTCTTATACTTTTCTATCCCTACCTTAATATTATGTGCTAATACATCATAATAGTCAGGACGACACTCATAGTCTTCTACATAAAAACGCTTATAGTCCATATCAGAAACAGAGTGTTTAAAGTAAATATGCAATAAAGTGCCATACTCATTTGTCTCTAAATCTATATCCTGTAAATCCTTTACATGATACACACCTCTGTCCCAATCCCAATAAGAATTAGGAAACCCATAAGACCCACATGACATGCCAATATCATAAAAGAAATAATAACCTACCATCCCAAAAGTTGCATAAGAATGACCTACCATATCTACCACCCCTCTTAGAATAGTAACAAGTACGCATTAAGTAATAATGATACTACCAATATTACAAATAATATTGTATCAGATGTATTCTTAGTAGTCTCTTCTTCATCTTCAGCACCATGAATAGTATCCACTAAATCCATTAATTCTTTTTGTTTTGCTTCCTTAAATTCATTTAAGAACTCTACCAACACGGCAATATTTTCACGATTTACAAAAATATTTTCATAACTTCGTGTATTATCCGTGAAATCTAAGAACATACTTTCACCACGTAGAAATATATCCTTTACATCGGAAAGTTTATATGTTTTACTCCCCAAAATTACAACGTAACCATTATCAATATAAAAATCATCTTTAGTATACATAATTTACCATCTCCTTATAGTAACCTTAACATCACCTAATATATAACTGATATCCAAGTACCCTTTATCTAATAATCGTATCTTTTCTTTTAATTCATGACTACGATTTTGTATGCTCCTATACCTATCAATAGCATTTAATAAATCAGTCTTAGCAGATACAAATTCTGTCTCTATATCAGACAATTCTAACTCATACTTTTCACGTAACTCTTTAGTATTAATCTCCATCAATACGACTCCTATTTGTATAAAAATAATGATATAACTGAATCTCTTCTTCAGTCATACGATATAATAACTTTAATAAGTCATTATGCATATCTTCTTGTATATCACTAAATGATTTACTTACTATTTTATTATCATCCATACACATATTACATTACATCCTTCGAGCAAAAGACATACAATAACAAAAACATAAACAAATAAATACTCGTAATGCTGTAGTATGTAAATCATGAGTTCCACTATCATAAGCAACATTTAAGTACATCGCATATGACATAAGAGCAATCATAAATACTATGATATTAATAACCCTACCCATGTAACACACTCACTAACACCATTCCAACAAAGCAAGAACACACCATAACAGACAACATGATAAAACCAAAGATACCCCATTCAATAACTAAGTAATCTTCTGACTTAGAATTCCTAATGAGTTTATTAGTATCTTTTATAAAGGAAATTACGTCCTCTATATCTCCTTCAAACCCATTAAGACTAAACCAATCACCAATCCAATCTTTCTTTGATACCTTAAAATAAGTATCTTCTAGATACAATCGATGTAATGAATCTAATTTATAGTAAAACCTATCATTAATCACTACATAATCATCAATCACTTTATAACTCTCTAGAATCAAATGTAACACCACCCTTACGATACAAACAAAATATTTATTTACACCCTAATAATACCATATTTGTAAAGAAGTGTAAAGTTAAAATAAAAAGGGGTAGTGAAACTACCCCTTTAAATAAACATATAAAGTATTGAGAATATAAAACAAGTAATAGAACACACAAAGAGTACCATAAATGTAATTCTAAATACTGAAAAACTTAATCTACCTTTTGTATTATCTAAATCGTCTTTTAACGAGAAATAGAATGAAACAACAAAGAATGGTAATGTTAAGACAAAACATCTTGAAGTTAGATATGAGATGTCCATAAACAAATCAGACACAGTCAAAACAATCACTCCTCTAAACTAATTACTCTAGTAGTAGTGTAATCAACATTATAGCCCCAACCATAATCAATTAGGTTATACTTAAATGCCCATCCACGAATTGCCTCATTGACAATCAATTCTAAATCTTCTTCAATTTTATCATTTGTAAAATCATAGATACTGAAACAATCCCTACTATCTTCTAAATCTTCTTGCATAAGATTTAAAATATCTTCGTCCCATACATGAGGAACATATTCCTTACACCTAGAAATATAGAATTCAGTCATAGTATCATCTACTAAATGCATACCGTCAACATAACAGAAATCTTCATAATCATTAATATCAGGGAACTTTTTAAACAATTCCCTACCCCATGTAACAGCTTCATCAAATGTATTGAAATAGATAGGTGAAAACACATCATGTTTTTCTAAATGAACGATATACTTATAAACAATATCATCTGCATAGTATGTTTTATAGAAAATATCTTCACGACAAGAATAAAACTCACCTTTAATTCCTTTAATGATAAAGTCACCATCTCTAACAGACAAAGCACCTTCTAATGTCCTTAGAAATAATTTACCATCACAATTATAGAAACAATTATCAGTACCTACTTCTTCCTTTAATAGTCTAGTAGACTCTTCATCATTATAGAAGAATTGAAATGCTTCAACTGTTACAGGCTTTTTAATATATTTCCTCATTATTTACCCCTTGTTACCAAATAAGCAGTTGTAAAGTTTACAGAATCTTCTAAATCATATACCTTAGGCTCACTACCCTTCATCTTTACAACAGTAAATACATATCGAAGTTGCTCAGTATTATTTTCATGGAAATGACGTAGAATCACATAATGTTTTACATCTGTAACACCCTTAGCTAAAGACTCATCTACGTCTGCTACATACACTACCAAATCAACATCTGCCTGACGTAACTGAGATTTAATTTCTTTAGGTAATTTATCAGCATCAATTTTCTTCCAATCTAAATCTACATCTCTAAACTTAGTCATACCATTTAAAGATGCGTCTTTAGTAAAACCATAACTTGCCCAATGTAAACTATCATCTAAACTTAATGTATGCCCCATCACAGATGCATATGGTTTAGATAAAATCTTATCAGATGGTGGGATATCAATCACTAAACTAAGAATGCCACCAATAACAAGAATAACAACTAAAACACTGAAAGATACAGAAAGCCAAGTCTTCATAGTACCATCTTCATTATAACCAATTTTCTTATTCATAATAAACCTCCTAAAATTAAACCCCTATAAAATACGATATGCTAAAGTAACAATGCCTAAAGAGATAACATGACAAAGTACTGAAACACATACTAAACTATAAAGTCCTTTGTGTAAACAATAACAAGTAACCATAAAGAATAACAAAGTCAATAAAATATACATAGCAACCATTCTCAATCACCCCTTAAAAAACTTAATGAAACTATGTAAACAATTCATAAAACCAACACTAAACATCCTATTGCAAAAGAAAGAAGTCACGTCTGTAGGTTTAAATATATGCTTAAACAACATATAGTATTTAAACCACACAACATAAAAATTAAAATTATTTGATTTTACCTTAGCACTCTCACCATCATCACCTAAAGTAACAGATAAGTAGTAATCCATACAAAACTTGATATCATCTAACCTAATATCATTAATATTAATAGGGGCAATATCAAAAGGGAATTTACCACCAAATGACTCATCTAATACAGCTAATGATACAACATCAATCCAACCAACAGTAGACGACTCATAATCATTAACCAAAATATGAAACCTAATATAATAATCATCTAAAAACTTATAATAACTATCAATTTGTATGCTTCTGCTTGTCTCCATAATATACTATCGCCTTCTCTTTCATATCATCTGAAACAGTAAAAATATTGTAAATACCATCAAATAAAAAATCTTTACCCATAATAACACCACTCTCTGATATAAAGAATTTGGTATTAGGATAATACCACCGTAAAGCCTTTAAGATAAAATCCACACTATAATCACACATCACATATCAACACCATTCTTGATAAAAGTAACCTACACAAACAGTAAAACCACCACTCTCATTAGGAATAACACCCATATAAGAATACTTTTTATTCTTAGTTAGAATTTTGATAGCCTTATGAACTTTAACAAAACCACCTTTGAAATGGTATAAACGAAAATACATTATAATCACTCACCCTAAATAACACTTACTTTATTTGTTGACATTATAATAACATAGTTGTAAAGTTTTGTAAAGAATAAAATGAAAAATAAAAAGGAGATAGTATTTTCTACTATCTCCATAAAATATAAATATGCTATTTTTTACACAACTTCAATACTTCTTTCTGTATCAATTTAGAAATCTCTATGTTATTACCTAACAATAAAATTCTACCTTTATTCAATGCACCATCTTTAATGGATAGTAACATCTTTTTGCCTTCATCTGTCGTAAAGTATTGCTGATACTTTGTCTTTAACACAGCAAAAGGAATATCTTTATCAGTAATATAAGAATATAACTTAATACAAGAATCTAAATCAAAGTCTGCAGTATCACCCTTAAAAGGTTCAACTAGAAAACGATAACTTGCAATCTCACCACTTGCATCACTATAAGTACAAGGTACTAATTGCTTTTCCACTACTTTATAATCAGCTGTCTTAGCTTTACGTGTTCTTTTCTTCGTACCTTTATATGCCCATAGTAACTCATCTTTTAATACACGCAAATCATTAGCATCTGACAACAGCATATCCTCAGACAAAGGAATATCCTTACCAGCACCAACTGCACCTTTAACCATATTTAAGTTGTTATTAAACATACGATACTTATACTCATCGATTGTACGTTTTGTTACTAACAATATAGCATATTGAATATCAAATTTTGAATCCCTACGACATACCCGACCTATCGCTTGAATCATGTTCTTAGTTGAAAATGAGATATCATAGAATATAATCGTATTGCATTTCTGCAGATTTACAGATTCAGTCCCAGCTGATGTAATTAAAACAACATCCCTAGAACCAATATTTTCCTCTACAGCTTCCCTAACTTTAATATTAATAGAACCAGTTACTTTATGTATTTTACCTAAGTTAAGTTTTTTCTTATTCTTCTTTAGAATAGATTCTAACCTAGAAATTGTTTCTTTGTATTCAGCGTAGATAATAACACTATAACCATTACTAAATGCACCCTCTAAAGAATTTAAAAGTAACTCTTCTTTAGGAGAATACTCAGTATCACAATAATTAGCTAATAGGTCTTCCATTGTTTCATCTGTATACACCCTATCAACAAAACGCTGTAAATCATGCATCCTACGAGAGAAATTTCTAGCATCATCTTCAAAGTTCAAAATGCCACTAGATACTCTTTTGTATATCTCGTAATCTTTATCAGATAAATCGCAATCTAAAGCAGTAAATTTAAGATTGTACTCTTTACCACGTACAATCATAATCTCGTTAAGCTTTTCTCTTAGTATATCTAAATTCTTATATCCATAGACTTCTTTAACTTTAATCTTAGTAGCTTTACCGCCACGTTTAATATATTGGTCTCGTAAATTCCACAAAGTAAAATTATTATCAAATGTATCTTTCTTACCCAAGAAACCAGGAGAAGAAAAATTAACTATATTGTACAAAGAATCTAAAGAGTTAAGAATAGGAGTAGCCGTCATAAGCCATACAATAGAACATCTAGAACGAATACTAGACATAATCTGAGAGTACTTACTTTTTTTATCTTGCAGTTTATGTGCTTCGTCAACATTTAAAATCATTGACACGTTTCTAGATTTTAACTCAGCTGTAATCCTATCTAACTTTTCTAGTTGAGTATCTGTACACACAAAAATACGATTTGTATCTAAATTATAAGAAGTATAATCTGCAGAAATAATCCCTACCTCATCTTCTTTTAAGAGAAGTTTTTCAAATAACTCACGTCTAAAAGCCTTTAGAGCCTTAACAGGACATACAATAATAGATACAACAGTATTATACTTATCTAGTAATACTTTGTTAGCTACTGACGTTATAAGAGTTTTACCTAAACCACATTGTCCACCTAAAATACATCCTTGTCTAGCAAGCATATATTCAGCACACTCTACTTGGTCACTCCCTAAAGTAATCCCATTAAAAGAGATATACTTATCTTCTAATTTATAATCAGCCACATTTACCTCATCTTTACAAAATAAAAATAGAGTCCACATTAGACATCATGTGAACCCTATTTTTAGGAGAAATTTATGTGAATAAGCTTCTGTAAAAAGCTTCTATTGGAATTAGTAGTCTTAATAGACTGAGTGATAATTGAACTTAGGAACTAACCACAACCGTGACGAAAGTTCCTTGTTTGTGAGAGTGATTGAGAGAGAACTTCAATGAAATCACTCAGTCTATTAAGACTACTAAAACCTATATAAATAATATACCATAAATTATAAACACATGCAATAGTCTATTATTATTTTTCTACAAATCTATTGCGTTCTTCTTGTAGAATATCAGATAATTCAAAAACCATCTTCTTATACAAGTCTTCCTGAAAATAAGAATCCTCACCCTTTAACATACATGAATTCACACAAGCATATGTATACTTACTGATACATTTATCTATTTTCTCCTGTAATGTAGATGCATCAAACGACACCTAATCACCACCATCTTTAAATAAATCACCTAAAACTCGTGGAGTATATACACGCTCATTCATATATAATTTATGATAAGACTTATTAACATGATTTGAAATCTTTCCCAACTCATTCACATATGAAGTATCTAATTTTAGTATAGGCTCAATTAGTTCTAAGATATCTTTTGCTTTTCTACGAATCATAGACACATCTCGTATAGAACTTACTACTTTAGTCTTGCCACTACGAGTAGTCGGATAACGCAACTCACAGTAATGATATAAATCTCCTAATGCCTTATCACACTCATTAACCACAGAACTAAAATACGAATCGTTATTCCGTAAATACTTAACCATATCTACAAAATCTTTTGTTATACGATTAATATCTTCTGCAGAATAATCACTCTTAAATTTAACATCATCAAAAGACATCTTAACCACCCTGCTACTCAAATTATAGACATTATGCCTATAACGAGATTTGTAAAACCTCACAGTTTTTACTTACTGCTTCAACGTATATGCTTTCGTAATTTAATTAAATATACTACACACAAGTTCTTCTATACTCCACAGTCGTAAATTCCCAAATAAGCCTTCGGTACATACTCATACATTATGTTTATTGTATAATTGTATAAGTTCTAGCATCCCTCAAATTAAGACTTGCATTAATATCCCTATCTTCAACATAACCACACTCTGAACATACATAAGTCCTATCAGACAATTTTAAGTCTTTCTTAATATGACCACATTTATGACAAAGTTTAGATGACGGATACCATCTATCTACAACTCTCAATTCAATGTTATTTTCCTTGCATTTATGAACTAATCTCGTTTTAAATTCAAAGAACTTTTGTTGTGCTACAACTTTAGATAGATGTCTGTTTTTCATCATACCAGACACATTCAAATCTTCAATAACAATATAAGCAGGCTTGGTTCTCACTATGTTATGTATTGTTTTATTGAGATAATCAGTTCTAATATTTGTCAATCTTTGATAAAGCTTCTGTACCTTTAACTTTTGTTTTGCAAAATTCTTTTGAGTAGACTCTCCTTCCTTTATTGAAATAACTTTACGAGATAACTTTCGTTGCTCTCGCTTTAACATCTTTTCTACTTTTCTAACATTATGTGTTTTGTTTATGTTTTGATAAGTAGAACCATCTGAACATATCGCTAAATTCTTTAACCCTAAGTCTATACCAATGCCAAAAGTATTGATTGTCTCAGTATCTTGTTCTTGTATACCAACCAAAACAGATATGTAATATCTACCAGATTTATATGAGATAGTCCCACTCCTAACAATAAAACCATCTTTAGATGTTGGAATGTACCCCTTCTCTTTTAAGCGAACCCATCCCAAAGTAGGAACTTTTATTCTATGACGTTCACTTAAACAGTCAGTCCTATGGTCTTTAACAAAATACATTTTAACATCGGATTTATTTTTCTTCTTAAACTTAGGAAACCAACTCTTATGATTGAAAAACCTACCAAAGGCTGTGTATGCATCTTCCATAGATTTCTTGACAGACTTTGTAGAAACTTCTCTAATCCATACCTTATCAGGATTATTAGGAAGATACTCATTATTAAGCCAAACACTGAAACGTCTACCAGACATGAACTTCTCACCATTTTCATAAAGTTCTTTGTTATGAGCAATGTAAAAATTGTAAATAAACCTACATACACCAATAGTTTTATTTATTTTTATTATCTGTTCTGCTGTAGGATTGATTTCAGTCTTAAAACTCTTTAGCAATATTAAACACCACCCTCACAACCATCTAACTTAATATTAAAGAAATCCCTTATAGAAGTCAATGATACAGGAAAATAATTATTAGCATCTACACCAACATCATACCTCAAAACAGAATCATCTCTATTTTTTAAGTTATATTCATACTGAGCATGAATATGTCCATGTAAATGAATACTTCTTCCCTTATAACTTCCATTCCACTCCATTAAAGGATAATGCATTAATACATACTTAATCTTTTCTTGATTAAATTCTTTATAATCAAGAATATCTTCAAACAAGCTACTGTCATATTTTAAATCATGATTACCACGAATTAGAACCTTACGTCCTTTTAACTGTTGTATTAACATATTAGACTCTTCAACCGAAATCTTATATGTCAAATCACCTAAGATATACACTAAATCATTTTTATGAACCATAGAGTTATAATTTTGTATTAGTTTTATATTCATATCTTCTACACTATCAAAAGGTCTGTTCTGAAAACGTAGGATATTAGCATGACCTAAGTGTAAATCGCTTGTAAAATATGTTTCCATAAGAACACCTACAAATTATCTAACTCATCTAATTTACTATGAATAAGTAAAAAATAATCCCTTAAAAACTCAATAGAAGAATCATCTGTTTTGTAACCAAAGTAACCCCTAAATTCAACAATGCTATTAAGATTTGATGCCATATCTTTAAATGATATACAACATACAGATAAGAAAGTATGATAAAAATCTAATGAATCGTCAAACATATTATCATAGTTAGATACATAGTAATCATACATTATATATGGTATTAATGATGTATCAGTAATTAAGTGTGTTTCACCACCAACAACAATAGTAGCTTTATCAGTATACTTATCATACTTAATAGCGTTATCACCTAGCTTAAATAAATCCTTCATGCAATCATGAGCATAATCTAAATAGCTAGATAGTACTTCAATGATATCATATATTTTACAGAAATTATTATACATAAAGCACTCCTAAATGTAATCACCTAATGTATATCCATAAATAACACCATTATCCATAAGATACTTCATCCACTTCTGCACATCATCATACACACGATTAGCTACAGGTATAGTACCAATATACATCTGATAATCATAAGGCTGTAAAAACAGTTCATCTAACACATCAATCTCTATAGCCTTAGATTTTTTATTGATTGTGACATTAAAGCTAATGTCACAATCCTTATCACCAACACGTCTACTAAAATACCATCTGTCTTTAGCATAATCAGTAAACCCAATCTCACGCATCATATCATCTGACAAGATATTAGCTTTTATATTAGCATTTTGATTCCTTGAATCCAAAGGAACATTATCATTTATACAAACTTTCATGTTTACCCCCACTAGCATAATACATATGCTTAACATCTATAATACTCTTATCTTTAAGTTCATCAATAAACTTTGTCCGTAAAAAAGAAACAAAATCTCTTGTAAAATCATCTAAACTATCTAAGTTAATATCTTTACCTCGTAAATAAGCACCTAGTAAATCCCTACAATACTTCCACCTCAAATATGAATCAGATTTAATCTTGACCATATAGCCACGAGCATCTGTCAACACATAACCCTCAAAATAAGCATCATGAGCCTTATTGATACAGTAATCCAATTCTTCCATATTAGAGATATAAAAAGATTCTACTGGAATTAAAGAATAATCAAATAACAAAGATGGATTGTCAATAAATACTTGACTAAACTCATCCATACATTTCTTAGAAAACTCAGTATCTATATGAATACCACTATCTAAATGTAACTTGTTCTGTACAAAATCTAATAAAAATAATCTATGATTCTTAGCATAATCAATGATATGCACATCTTTAGGATGCACCACCTCAAATACTGCAGAACACTTATACTTAATAAGTATATCACGTAAAGCATCTTGAACTAATGTATTAGCTTTATAGAAATTCTCTTTTAGATAACCAGAATGCTCAGAGTTAGTAGAAGTTTTACTAGCGAAGATGAAACAATCGTTATCAAAATCCCAAGAAATAATTCCTAATGAACCATTTTCTTTTTTAGCAACACGAATAGGATATTCTAAAGAGTTTAGTTCTTCCACAGTATCCATCCTCTGCCCTAAGTTAAAGAATTTATCATAAGACCGTGCTTTTACTTCTCCGCTAACCCTATCAACAAATAAACCACGTGCTTTAACAGTAATATCATTCCACAAATCATGCTTAAATGCATCCCTTGTGAAATTTAAACTTACCATAGAGCCACAGTTTTTAACACTTACTAACCTAGAATTAGCAATAATATTAACCTCTAATGATTTAGTATCTAATGGAACTTTACCATACTTCTTTGTAAAGTTAAAGTTATCTTCTAAGTATTTTTTATTATATACTGTGTTTTCATAGTTTAATACAACTGCACCCTCAGTATTAATATCTAATACACGTAGATTACCACCAAATTCAACTTTACCCTCTAAAGAGTAACTAAACCCATCTGCAGTAGTTACGCCACGATGACCAAATACTTGAACATCTAAACCAGAAGTATGATGTCTCATAAATTCTAGTGAAACTTCAAAATCATAACCACCAACACCACTAATACATTGATTAGAAGATAATAGCATCGCATTACTAGGAAAACGTGTCAACCCAGCATGAGTTACCATGTAACGAATATTGCCACACTTAAAGAAGTAACAAGAATGTAACTTACGATATAAAATACGTAATTCTTTCTTTAATAAGTTTTCATCTTCATAATGAAGTAACCAATCCTTCAAAGTTGTTTCTACAAATCTTTGATAACCAGTATCATCTCCAACCTCACCATGAGCATAGCGAACCCAATGCGACTCATGATTACCTTCCAACAAAACAACATTCTTCTGCTCAGATAACCATTGAACTGTCTTTAATGTATCGTAGTGTTCAATCCCCCTATCAAAGTAATCACCTACGAAAACATAAAATGTATCAGAATTAAAATCCTTTAAAGCATCTTGAAGAACACTATTACAAGAATGTATATCACCAATAACTTTTACCTTATTATAAACATTAGAATCGCATAAGAAATCTACGTTATAATCAGATAAGAAATCTTTAATAGAATCTATTTTAGTAATCTCTCTATGTAATTTAGGAGTATCTTTCATAACTTTATACATCTTGCTACAAATATGATGTGGTACAAAAGAGTATGTTCCTCTACGCATTTCATTCTGTTTAGCTATCTGTAATAAATCAGTAGGCATGTCATAGTGATAAATCCTATAATTATACCTCTTAGCTAACTTTCTATATTCAGAAATTTGTTTTTGTAATGTTTTATGAGAAGAACAATGTGTCGCATCAATAATAGTAAATTCACCTTTACTCATTCGATACTCTAGCATTTTGTACATAGTCTCAAAAACTACATCATTACACTTCTGATTAATAGAAGAATCTCCTTCTTCATTCATTACAGGAGAAGAGTACATAAGACGTAATTTATCAGGAGATAGAGCATAAGGTTCTAAATCTAAATCACGTATAAGAGTTGATTTACCACTACCAGGACATCCCCTCATTAATAATAGAGCCTTCATTATTTAATCATCATCTCCCTAAAAACAGACTCATTATAAAATTTCTTAGCGTGTGTTTTAGCAGTATCTAATCTATAATTAGATAATAACTTATTTACTTCTTTAACTGTAACAACCAAAGAAAGATACTGCTCCTTAGTTAAAAGAGATTGAGTACTAACTCTAACCATCTCATCACAAACCAACATATTTAATCTGTATGAAGTAGTATTATCCCACCCATTAGTTGATTCAGTAATTTTGATTAACTTAGATAAATTCTCATCTTTAAGAACATGAGAATTTAATATCTTCAACCTATCATCAAAACAATGTTGAACACTCTGAATAATGTAATTACCATCATAACGCTCGCCTACTCCTAAACGAAAAATAGGTGCTATATTATTAGGCTCACCTTGTAATAAAGGGAATTGATTTGAAGAAATAGAGCGTAGCATAGTAAATACTTTTTCATCAAATAAAGAACCTTCAACAGTAACCAAATAAGAAGAATAAGAATTATCAATTACAGAATTATTATCATAATATGCAGATAGATTACAATATCGATTATCAATAGTAGAATATCTGATATTACTCTCCTTAAAATCAGAAAGCCAATCTAGTAATTCACCCATAGGAACATTAGTGATATCATAGTAGTTATAGTTTATCATTATTTGTACCCCACTATTACCTCAGAACTTACACATGAACCTAAATACTCTTTAGCTTTCTGAGCCTTTAATTGTAATGCAATCCCTTGTGTTAAAGAATTTAGCCTATCTAAAGCAGTACAGAATTCTTCAAAAGTATCAGCTGACATAGAACCTAAAGTGCCATACAAAGGAATGCCTAAAGAACCCAATTTAACACTACACACTAAATCATTATTTGATGTTAAACTCATATTAGCAATAGACTCTATTGCAGAATCCCCTAAACATTGATAACAGAAATTGCCATAATCAGACTTATCTTCTAACAATGAGTATGTTTTATATAATTCATAAGAACCATTATTAAGAATATTAAACTTACAAAGAAAAGTAGGTAGGTTCTTAATGTCCTCTTTTTTAATCTCATAATCTTTTACATGCTCATATAATGTATCAAAAATAGGATATACATCATCCAACAACATGTAAAAAACATCCCCAGAATTCTGGATTAAACTTGAAAGACTAAACTTACCACTTTTAAGCATCAAAGACTTATCACGCTCTAAGATATACTTGAAATCATAATAATTGGACTTAAAAGCCAACTTATGAATATCAAGACCTAAATTTACTAAATTATATGCAATTTTATGGTAATCTTCAAATGGAATATTAAAATATCTAGTAGCCATATTACACCTCTTTATAAACACCAACATTAAACAATCGAATTGCTTTTAAAATAACATCTATACACTCGTGATTAACAAGAACAGAAGTATCCTTAGCAATCTCAAAAGTCCATTTACGATAAATAACAGTAACCTTACCTAACTCAAAAGTAAAATACACAGAGTAGTCATACCAAAACACATGTATTGTTTTATCTACAAAATCATAGAACCCTCTTTGCATATCAGAAAGTTTTAACTGCAACAAACCCATCTTACCACAAACCTCAATGTTTAAGTTCTTTGGTATAGACTGATAGAACTCAAACTCTGTAATTTGATAAGTATCAAAAGAGTCAGCTAATAATACTTCCTCCAATATAGAATCCTTAGGTGTACAGGTATAATAATACCCATCTACCTCAAATGTACCTTTCTTTGGTAGACAAGATTTGATTGTATCATTACAATAATTAGGAATTTTTAAAAAATCATATCTGTACAAATCCAACATAATTATTTCTCCTTAAATAAAAATGAGTATGTAGAATTAACAACATCTACATACTCATTATAACACTATATTATTAAGTTGTAAAGTTTTGTAAAAATGAACTTAGAAATAAACGATATTATTTACTATTCCATTCTAACTTACTACCTTTAATAAGTTGAGTATACCTCACATAAGGATTCTTTAATACGCTATTATGATTATTAATAGAAACCTTATCAGAATCCAAAGAGAAATCATCAAACCAAATTAATTGTTTCTTCTTCCTTTGTTTTATATGTTTCATTAAGACTTACAAACCTCTAAAAAATAATTATATACTTTTGTAGCACATAAATAGGTATTAAAATTGCCATCTTTTTTCACTTCAAAAGAAATTTCACCTACACATTTTTCTGCATCTATTAAAGTTAATGTCGAAGAAATCTCATGTGTCACAAAGTCATCTTCAAACTCTTCAATGTCTGCTAACCACACTACTTTAATCTTACCACCAGTAGACGAAAATGACTTAATCCCTACTAAATGAATACCCATAACAGAATCTAAATGAACACAAAATCCTCTAGTCCCTGTAAAATTCTTATTAATTTGTAACAATGTATTAGCTAACACATCATAGTCATGTCGTACAATTAATTCCATCCACTAAACACCCACATCCATATAGACACAATCAAAGATATCATAGAGATACCAGAAAAGATAGAACTTAGAGCATCATAAACTAATTTTTGTTTTTCATTCTTAGCACTATCTTCAACGAATACAAAAATAATGGTCATAACAAATGATGCTATAAATAACTTAAAGAAAAAATAGTAATCCATCTTAAAAATTACTCCAAACACAAATTAATCTTTTTTGATTCTAAAATATAAGAATGAATTAAGTGCATTGATGACTTAAAAGACTCATCGTCAAAATCATCACTACCTAAAGAAATCTCAGAAACTTCTCCGTTGACACCTAATACATAAAAGATATTATCAAAAACATAAATATCAGCAATAGCTTTTAATGAAAAACTACGACCACATATTCTAACAATCATATCACCACTAATAACATTATCCATAATTTAATCCCCCTATACTAATTAAAATCCACAATTAAAACCACTATTTAATCGTTGTGTAAAAGATTCTACTTCTTTGTCTGTGAACTCATAACCTTCTAAATCATTATCTTCTAAGTTAGTAGAGGAATCAGTATCATCAAAATCAATGAAATTAAAAGACATTAATGTACTTTTATCTCCCCATACTAACCACCACTCATATCTCTCGTCAAAATCATTGTAGTAATCAATGATTTTACCATTTCTATATGTTGTTACAGTACCTAAACCATTTACAACAGTATACGTATTAACTTGTACAGTACAACCTAATTTATTAGAAATTGACTGAAAATTACGTCCAATCCCTACACGTAAATAAATAATAGCCACTACCTCATCATCGTCAACCTTGACAGCATCATAACTCCAACGATAATGATTCAACTGCTCGATAACATCGTCCTTATCAGAAAAGTCAGTAATATGTGCAACAATACCTAAATTATCACAAGTACTAGCAAAAGTTGTATAAAACATAAAAATCTCCTTTTATTAAACAACGAAATCTATTACAACAACACTATAGCATAGTTGTTAAGTAATGTAAATAATGCATTACTTAATCATTTCTAATACGTCTAATTCTGTATCATCCTGTTTAGCCATTTTAAGTAGGTTTTTACGAGTGTATATTTCAAAGGTATACACCAACCGCTCACCACTAATCTCATCCACATCTACTTGCTGACTACCTACTTGACTATGACTGAAATCACTATGATTAAATGTAAAATATGTATCAGCACGTCTAGTAGTATTGACCTTTGTTACATAAATAGAGGTTACGTCATTAATAAACATATTATAAATAGATGAACCACCAATTACAAACGCACGATTATCACCTAAAGCTTCAAGAACTTCTTCTCGACTATGAAATATTCTAACACCAACAGGAGCCTTGTAATCCTTATCTGATGTAATTACCCAATGCATTCTATGAGGTAAAACCTTAGGTAGACTCTCAAAAGTTTTACGTCCCATAATAATTGTAGTACCTAAAGTCTTCTGCCTAAAGTTCTTTAAATCACCACTTAAACGGAATAATAGGTCACCATTGACACCAATACCATCACAATTATCTACACAAACAATCATATTAATCATTTTTACAACCCTATCAAATATAATTCACAGATAAAAACGCTATTTAATATATCAAATTTAAACCGTGTCGCATTTTCAATTAACACATATAAGTTTATGTATGTAAATATGTAAACGCTAACATAAAGCAAAATATGAGGTATTTTAAGTATCTGAAAAATGTAACGACATCTTAAATAAGCCATCATATAATAAAGAATTTAATATATCAGTCTTAAAATAGCCACTCCCCATAACCTTTGCATACAATAAACTAGAAGATACTTCTACTGAGATAACAACATGATGTGCATGTAAAAAAGCAACATAATCAGTACTCAAGCATTGTGAAACAACTTTATCATTATGCACAGAAACAACATCACCAACTAACTCATCAAGAGTATTCACATCACGACCAAGAATATGACTAAAAACACAATCTCTCTCAGTAGATGGGAAAATATCAAACATTTCCAAAGGAGTTGATATATGTCTTCGATATAAACCAAACCACACCAACCTATAGTCACTACACATCTTATCTCTAAGATAAGAAATCGTATTCAATAATTCAATTATATCTTTACTATCTAATGAATCCATATCCTTAAATACGATATCAAAATTAAGTACGCTAGAAGAAACAACTTCTCTACAACCTACATTAATTCCGAACACAGTCTTAATATCAATAGATGATAGCCTCCTAGGATATACTGTATCACCTAAAAAACTATTAGCAGTATATTCTTTTAGAAAATCTCTTATACCATTAAAAACATTTCCATTAAATGTACTGAATATAGCATCCCCATATACGACTGCCAAATCTTCTATAAGAATATTAGCTAAATAACCTATATACTCACTAGAACCCTTGAACATATTTCTATGATTCTTAGATAATACCTCATGCTTATTTGACACCTTAATATTCATATAGCTATCCATAGAACCTCTTGTGAAACTATAAGAATAGTTAAGCACACCATGAGGAGTACCAGAAGAAAAAGTATTATACTTAGGAAGATACGTAGTGACACTTGTATACAATAACCCTATATCCCTAAATTTGTACAAATATGGACTTATCATATCTTTAAGCATTTTTAGTTCTGTACGAGTAAATGCCCTAGAATCATCTGTAACAAGAATACAAGTATCTTTTAAATACCACCGTATTATTAACATACCATACTCCTATTCCTTAACGATATCACTATAATCAAGTAATAACTCAGCTAACAACTTACGATAATTACTGCCATTAAAGAAATGCTTTCCCATAACTTTATTAGTCAACAAACTAGCATTAATATAAACAGCAAAAGACACTTGTGTAGAACCTATATAGTTACGATAATATACAAAAGCATCGCCATTAAAAAACCATTTCTGTATTGTATCAGCCTTATATCTCTTATAGCATATATTAGATAATACCTTTACATCTGCATCACTAAAGTAACCAGAGTCTTCCAAAACCAAATCACCACTCAGTAAACGTACAAACTCATCATCTGACTGAAATATCTGTTCCCTTACATAAGATAAACACTCTAAAATATCTAACAATACCTTAGCATTTATATCAATTTCAAGTCCATCATGAAAACATACAACAAATCTACGTAATGCAATAAAAGTACCAGCTTTTATATAATCAATAAAACATCGTATATTATGCCCTAAACTAGAATGATATACACCTTTAATAGCTGTATCTTTATTATACAACCTTTTTGACAACTCACTAGATATATCTACCTTCATACGACTAAATGCATGTAATAAGAAATCTTTATAGTATATTATCAATAACTCTGACACAACCCTTACTACTTCATCATAGTTAGTATTAGACACACCTTTACTAAAAACATACTTTATAGGACTGCAATTTGTTAAATCAATCGTACAAGTATAATTATCTGTCTCTTTAACATACTTAAAACTAGCAACGATATTACCATACTCCATAGGATAAGTATGCTTGAAATCAGCTGACCATACTATACCAAAATACTTAACTAATCGTAATATATCAATATACTTATACAAGATAGTATCTAGTTTAGCACCTATATATGGATTCAAACATACAGCATTTCTAGAAAGTATATTCCCACAACCACGACTCTCTACATACACAATCATAGCTGACACCACCTATCATGATAAGTAACCAATATATTTACCATATGCATATAATGCATCATACAATATTTTATCTAACACATTAGGATTGAAGAAACTACTCCCCATTTTCTTATGCAAAAATAATTTACAAGATACAGTAAAATAAATCATGCAATCCAACGCTCGTACAGTATAAACATTGCTGGGTAATGTCCTACAAGTGATGCCATTACCTAAATCACACAAACAATAATACTTAAAATCATTATTGATATGATGCACTACACTATTGACAAAACTCACGTCTTCCCTATCTTCAAAATAAGGAATATATGAAATATACCCATGTGACATCAAAGTATTATATGTATCAGTATCAGAAATCACGTTACGACAATAAGCAAGCATTTCTAACATATCCAAAACATCATCTGCAGTACCACATGTATCAAAAGCAATAGGTACAATCTCAAAATGACTGAACATCCCACCTATACGAAATGTCAAATACGTAACACTAAAACCTACTTTATCACATAATTCACTATGATATTTACCTTCAACTAAATGATTAACATCATAACGACCAACTGCAGTAACATCCAATCCACCAAAACGATTATTAAACAATATCCCTAAGTGATAAATGTAAATATGCCCAAGACTAGAACGTATTAAGGATATAATCTGTTTGACAGATTCATAATACTGATTCACACTATCGTCTGTATTGACACCTCTAGACATAAAAGCATCACTAAATAGAATCTTGTGAAATACGTGTTCATCATCTAAAAAAGTAAAGCAAAACTGTTTATCATACCCAAAGTCGTACTTAAACTCGACACGACCAACACCATCTACTTTATAACAATCAGTGCCACTTAATTGAACATTACCACTCAAACCAATATACATACGTACAGAATCACGATATAAACTAATTATATCAGAAATGCCTTCCTTAATAGAACTTATATCTATTTCATGATTCAACTCTATAACAGGTGAATCATCATTAAAGAATATAGCTAACATATTTGTAATCTCCTTTACAAATCAAACCTTATATACATAAGATACCATATATGTAATGAAATGTAAAGTAATATTAAGTATTGTAATATTAATTGGTAATGTTATTAGATAGTGTTATCTAACAACTTATCTGCAGTATTCAACAAGTGCATGTGATACGTAGATAGGATATAAGCCAAAATCAAAGACTCGTGTTGCCATCATCTTACGCATAAATTGATTCAATGATATAACTACAAACACATACCAATCACTAATACTATTAGTGATACCAAAATCATTAATATATACGCTACACAAACAATTATCTGTCTTCGATTGATTAATCCTACCAATCTTACCACTCTCTACAACCTTACCTAAGTAACCCATGATATCACATAAGCCAGTATCAACATTCATAAATAAATACCCATGTAATGTACCTATAGCAGAACCTCTATCTGTTCTATGACTATCTTTGTAATCACGTATATCTTTTCTAAAATATGAAATGATATGGTCATGCACATATGCCATCGTTTCTAACACATTGAGTATAGTATTAATATCTTGTTTATCTTTTACATTACGAAAATTAAATTCAAAACTATCATTTGTATACTCACAAGATAAATCTATTTCTATATCCCTAATCCGTAATTCATTTGTTAGCTTAGAAGTCATAACGACTTGATTCGCTATATCACTATGATACACACTAGAGATAAAACCATCACTACTACGCTGTAATAAAGCATCCCTAACTTTCTTATTCATCATGAAATCAACATACACAGGATATAAGCCACGTAATAATCTATCTAGTTCCTTTGTTACTTGATTCATATGAGATAACCAATCAGTATACACACTAGATTCTGTAAACGCACAATCTTCTTGACAATCCATGCGTATCTTCTTAGCAGACATTAAATGTGTTAATACATCACGACTAAAATTTTTAGTGAAATCAATATAAACCTCACCTATATTATTATCACTACAAAACGATTTGAAACTATAGATATACTTTAGTACATCATGCAATACATGAGAATCATCTAATAATAAGACCTTATATCTCTTATATATCTTGATACACTTTGTCTGATAGCTAATCGAATGTACTGTATCTCCTAGGTTATAATTCGCTACATAATACACCAACTCTCGATACCGTGAAAATACCTCAGCTAATGTATCAGCTATATATCCATACTCACTACTCAAGTCTGACCAACACAAACTATAAGAATTATTATCCGTATTAAACAATGTCATCCCCATGCTATATGATGAAGATAATACTACTAAACGAAATGTATAATTATTGATGTCTATATCATAATCCTTACCATCTCGTGTGATAACACCCATAACCTTTTACCTCATCCTAACCTATTCCATAAATTCCTCTAATATCTTTAAATACATATCATAGAATGTTTTAAATGTAAACACCCTCGATGCCATTACCTTTGTAAACAAATTGTTAACATGTATTGTCAAACTCACTTTGTAATCGTTCTCATCAAATTCGCCAACACAACCATCTACATACTTAGTACCATATGCTAAAGCACCCTTACGATGGAGACTTAAAAATGAAGTCGATAATTGACCTACACCATCTGCTCGTACATTAAACGCATATTCACCATCTACATTATCGAGTACTATATCATGTAAATACGCTAATGTCTCTAGCACATGCAATACACCATTGACTTCCTCACTACTGAGTTCTTCTTTTCTAATATCATAACAAAATTCTGTATTCTGACAGTAATTTAATTTGTACTGATTACCTTCTATAGGTGATACACTAAATGTGTACATAGCATCAATACTAAAATTAGTCACCCTACAATATTCTACATCGATATCAGCATAAATAGTACTCGTTTTAACTACATCACCATGATACACACTTGATACTACATGATTCGCATATCTAGACCATACCACATCTGACACCCTAGGTGACATCATATACATAACAAATACTACATACAACCTACCTAACACACTCTCTATCCGTTGTGAAACACCTTTTAATAATAATTCCCACGTACCATAATCACCATAGCCATCATAACCACTATCTCGAATAGCCTTAGCTTTTAATATATCATCTCGTAATAATGATTCTACATAATCACTACCAAATGTGATAACAAAGTTACCATACATACTCACATAAATACTATCTACACCATACAAATCCACATCGTATTGATTAAACCCATGTACACGTAATGATGCCACATCTATCGTCTTCTCTACTGATTTATTATCACGTGTAACACATTGTATATAGTTAATCACTTCTCGATACCTAGATACTATCTTCTCTATACCCATACGTATTTGATTACATTCAGCAACAGAATTATGTAACCTTTGTACACCACGACTATCTACATCGACTAAGTTAACATCTACGTCTAAATCCTCTAACCTACCTTGTATAGATAATAAAGTACGTACCCCATTATCTGTATCAAATGCTCGACTCACTCTCACTACTTCCTTTCCCTATCAAGTCCTTACGTCAAGTCCTTACGTTATGTCCTTACCAAACACTGACTTAGCATACGCTACCAACAATACAGTATAATACCACTCCAATAAACCTACATCAAATACCCTCGATGCCATTACCTTTTTACTTAATAGACTAGCTTTGATATCAATCACTAACCCATACCCATAATATAAATCGTCTAACTCACAGATAGCACCTTTCTCACCAATAGTCTCAGATATAGCTTCATCCTCTTCATTCGCTACCTCCATAAACCGTTGACTTAATTCCCTTACGCTTTCACTCGTACTGACTATGATATCACTATCTATGTCCCCAAAATAATCCCAACTCTTATGTAAATAATAACCAATTATTTTATCATTGATATATGCCATCATATCTAAAATATTGACTAACCTACATAAATCATCACTATCACCCATACCTAGATTCTGTATGTCTATTTGATTTGAACGATTCGTCTTTCCTCGTACATTCCCTTTATCATCGATTTGATACCCATACAATACATCAACATAGTAATCCAACATTCGTATGCCATCTATACCTATATTGACCTTGATATCAACACTATCTCCTAAATCACTACGATAGACACTACGTACTAACCCATCATCACTACGCTCTAATACATACTTAGCGACTTCATGATTCGCCATCATACCTACATAGATTCCATACAATCCACTTAATACCCCTTCTACACCATCTACAACTTGATTCATGTACCCTAACCATTCACCAACTCTCTCCGATGTATCGTCTATAGTATCATCCATCTCACTCGCAACCCTTATATCTTGTGCCTTGACTAGATTACGCAATATGTCATCATTACGTGACATGTCACTTATAAACCGTATCTCGATTGTCTCACTACCTTGTTTATAGTCTATTTGACTCACCGTCTCTTGTACCCTTTTAAGTACACCCCTATCAATAGGATAATCTCGTATTGTATCGCCTAATTCTGATATACTTACACTCTTTGAACCAATATCATTTACATCACTACACGTCATTAAATAGGACATTAATTCCCTATACCGACCAATAACACTCGCTAACTTTACCTTAACATACTCTACCTCATTCGCACAATCAAATGGAATTAATGCAATACTACCATTCACTATACCCATGATGCCTATATCTACTTCAAATAGACTATGTCGTATAAATAAAATCCATTCACGTTTACATCCATGCGTACACTTATTGATATCTTCTACACATATTTCTCGTTTCATCTTTTGTATCCTTTCAAATCAATGACCTCAATCAATGACCTCAATCAATGACCTCAATCATGACTTCCTATTGTCCCTACGATTATCTATCCCTTTTAAACTATTTTCATACCTCTCTTGTACCCTATGACTCATACTTTTTAATAGTACCCTCAAGTCATCACCTAGTACCATCGCATCTGACCTTACCTTTACACCCATCCTCTTTAACACAGTCTTTACCACTGACACACTCACTACATCGTATCCCACACTCTCTATCTCCCTTAATTCCTCTATTAACCTTTCATCTATCTTCACTTTTTTATCCTCTATTTCCTAAATCTGCATCTCCTTATATCACTATATCTTTATATCATTATCTGAATTGTAACATACTTTACAAATTATTACAATATATTACAATAATTTACTTCTTCTTACCCCTACTCTATTTTATTGTATGGTTCTTTTCTTTATGTGATTCATTCCCATACACTATAATCACATATTCGATACTCACTTCTTGTTGAATTCCCCTATATTAATTAAATCAAATCTATTCAATGAACTCTATTCAATGAACTCTATTCAATGAACTCTATTCAATGAA
>ERZ1036431.57-NODE-57-length-141307-cov-81.540764_pt1 | contig 141307 bp, 131 predicted proteins | sample MGYA00514222_ERZ1036431 | MGnify/ENA primary metagenome ERZ1036431 (study PRJEB33795, sample SAMN09464926) | human gut metagenome | host: Homo sapiens | place: USA: Stanford, California | collected 2016-08 | study: EMG produced TPA metagenomics assembly of the... | reverse complement strand
AAAAGTACAAAATCCTTGGCAGCAAAAAATAGTTTTGTCCTTAAAAGCCGAAACGGGCAATCTGCGAGGAGAGGCGACGCGTCCGGTCTTTTACCTTAGAGATCGATTTCTCCGAAATCGATCCGCCCCACCAGGGCGGGGGACCGAAAGCCGCATGTTGCCTCATTCCAATGAGGCAAGCGTGCCCTTTCGGTGGTGGATGAGGACGCGAAGCAGACGTTTCCTTGCGAGCGGCTAGCGAGGCATATCCGCCCGGAGTTTCGAAGGACGCTTTTGGAGCGAAGCGGAAGTCCGAGAAACATGTTTGAGGGCGGATTAAGTTCGGACCCGTTCCCCCGCAGGGGGCGGTTGGGGTCCGGCGTTACAGGTACCTATGTAGGCCTAAAAGGCCCGAGGGAACCCCCCTTAACGCGCGGCGCCAAACCGCCCTTTGGGAGGGCGCCGAATTGATTTTTCGATAACACGGTTCTGCGGTCTGCCTAGCGCAGAAAACTGCGCTTACGGACAGCCTTGAACCATCGAAAAATGTTCCTCGCTACCGCTCGTAGGGAGACGTCGGGCACAAACCGCCCTCCTCATCCACCACCCACCAAGCCTGCTTGGTGGATACCCCCGCCCTGGTGGGGCGGAACGGCTTTCGCCGTCTCTAAGGCGAAACACGAAGGCAAAAGACTGTACACCAAAAGTACAAAATCCTTGGCAGCAGAAAATAGTTTTGTCCTTAAAAGTCGAAACGAGCAATCTGCGAGGAGAGGCACCCTGTCGGGTCTTTTGCCTCTGAGCTCGATTTCTCCGAAATCGATCCGCCCCGCCTTGGTAAGGCGGAACGACATTCGCCGTCTCTAAGGCAAAAGATAAAACCAGATAGTGCTAACAAGAAGAAACCGTTTCCTGCTTTCGTGCTGCGAAAAATCGTTAGGCTAAATCAAATCAAAAATATTGCCATCCCCAAAAAAAGCCGTAAACCGAATTCGTGTCTTGATTCGGTTTGCGGTTCTCTTTTTATGTTGAGTCTTTTGCCTTAGTACTCGATGCGAAGCATCATTCCTAAAGAAACAGCGCCAAACCGAACCTTTGATACGCGTTCGGTTTGGCGCTGTTTGGTTTATTCTTTATAGCCTGACAGCCAGAGCCGAAGGCTCGAGACAGCATTCGTCCGTGAGGACGAATAGACAGCTTGACAGCCTTCATAGCATCACAGCTTCACAGCTCCCTTACATCAGCTGTTTACTCAATCACCTTTCTCACAATCTCCTTAATAAACTCAAACATGCGCATAGTGGAGGGAATGCTGAGCCACTCTTCCGGCGAATGGAGGTTGCCGGCGTCAGGACCGATGGAGATGCAGTCAAGATCCGGGCGCTTTTGAAGGAAGAAGCCGCATTCAAGACCGACATGGACAGGCGTTGCGGCAAGTTCCCTATGAAAGACTTCTGCGTACGTCTTTGTTACAAGGTCCTTGATCTTGGAATCCGGGTGATTGGGCCAGCCGGGATAGACGGCGTAGACGGCAAGTTTACCGCCAAGAAGTTCAATCAAGGTATCGAACCGGTATTTGACAACGTCGCGCTGGGAATCAAAGGAGGAGCGGACTTCCGATTCTGTTGTAAAAAGACCTTTCTTGAGGTCCAGATCTGCTTTCCCCGTATTGATGGAGGTCTGTACGACACCAGGAACCTCCCCGTTCATTTCCATGACCCCTTGGGGCATGAGAATCAGGAACTGGATGAGGGCCTTGGTCTCCTTGACGGAAAGGACCGCTTCGATTTCATCCGCAGCGACTGGGGTCTTGGTGAAAAAGAGCCGAGGATTGGCGCCCTTATATTCTGCCGTAAGGGCCTTTTCCATGGTTTCCATAAGGGCCAGGAACCCATCCGTAACATGGGCCGGAACCCCGATGACGGCACTTGCTTCGCGGGCAATGGCCAGACGGAAGACCCCGCCAGTCAAGCCTGCAAGCTGGATAGGAATGGCTCGGCGGGCTGCAAAAAGCATCCGGGAAAGGAGGCGAATAGCGCTTCCCCGTCCGCGGTGGATATCTTCCCCAGAGTGGCCGCCCATCATGCCGCCAACTCCAATCTTGAAATAGGTCAGGTTCTTACCAGGTTTTTCCGGTATGACGGGCCTTTCGTAGTGGATCCCGTAGCCGCCGGCGCTTCCCGTAGTGGCATGGTTTTCCCGGGCATTATCGATATTGATGAGTTGGTGGGCATGGAACCAATCAATATCTGCTGCCGCGGCCCCGCTGAAATCCTCTTCTTCTGCTGTCGTGAAAAGAACTTCGATTTCCGGATGGGCCTGGGTTTCATCGTCTAGGAGAGCCATGGCAAGGGCCACGCCAATGCCGTCATCAGCACCCAAGGTCGTCCGGCCGCCCGTTGTGAGGCGGTCCCCCTCAAGGGCAAGGGTGAGCGGATCTTTATCGAAGTTATGGATAACGCCCGGTGCGGCCACGCAGACCATGTCCAGATGGGCTTGAAAGAGCAGGGCCGGTTTTGCTTCATAGCCCGGTGTGGCTGGTTTCCGAATATATAGATTATGATGGGTATCCTGCCAGCTCATCCATTTCTCGTGTCGTTTGGCCCACGTGTAGATTGCGTTGCTCAGGGCTTTTTCCTTAAAGGTAGCATGGGGAATTTCACAAAGCCAAAGAAAATAGGAAAAAACAGGATGCTGGTTCAATTCTTCAAGTGTTCTTGGTACTGCCATGGCAAAGACCCTCCTCTTTGGTATCATTGTTCTCATTGTAGCATATCCCTTTGAGGTTGTCACAAGGACTTCTCCATAATCGTGATTTGTAAAGAGCTGACCTTATTTTTTGCGAATCATTAGACAGTTTTGCTCCGGTAGTGTCCACTGGGTAACAACCATTATTCAAGCAATGATAAACATGATTAGATTTCTCCAATTTGGCTTAACACATACATGATTTGTAGTATAATAGCAACATGCATTGAAATACATCTGCTTCAGGTCGTATTGGGAGTTATGGTGGGGAGGCCTAGCGGATGATAGGGAATCTTAAGTTAAGGAGTTGCATGATTAATATGGATACTGAAAAAGATTATGGGGAGGCTCATCTGAACCCCTTGCAACGCCAGAACATGAGAATCTTTATCGAAGCTACGAAAAGTCTCATGGATTCGGTCGGAGAAGAAGGGCTTTCCATCCGTAAGATTGCCGCAAAGGCTGGTTACAACAGTGCGACAATCTACAACTACTTCCAAGACTTGGATGAGCTGATGCTCTTTGGTTCCGTGAGCTTTTTTCGCGATGTTTTCCAAAAGGTCCTGGAAGGACGTACGGACGACATGACGTGGAAGGACCGCTATATTTATTTTTTCCGCAGCCTTGCCAGTGTGAGCTTTAGAAAGCCAAAGGCCTTCTATAATATGTTCTATGGTCCCCACAGTGAAGAGCTGGGACGTATTATGCGGGTCTATTTTAACCAGCTCTATCCCGAAGAGCTCAATGGCATTGATGCCGGTTTTGCCCAGGTGATGCGCGAGGGAATCCTCGTGAATAAGTACCGTCTGCTTTTTACCAATCTGCTGCGGGAAGAAAACTATACGGAAGAAGTTGAAGAAATTACACCCGTGCTCTTAAATTCTCTCTATCATACATTCCTTCACGAAGCCATCAAGCGGGGGAAGGATTTTGATGTGGAACAAAAGGCCGCGTATTTCGTGAACCTGGTAAAGACTATCCTTGATGGGTCCGTTATTATTTCCAATTATCAAAAGGAGCATGACTGACCTGGCTGTACTGCAAGATGGTTCTTGCAGTACTTTTTTGATGGACAAAATCAATCTGAAATACAGTGGATGATGAGCCTTTCAGTGCACGGCCGATGAAGGCAAGGCTGCCTCCAGTCAATCAATCAGCGTAAATAGGCCCATCCGGTTCAAGAAAACCGGATGGGCCTATTTGTTTGAATCGATGATTTCACGGCGCCCTTTATTAGATGAGTGCCCGGCGCCACGTACCCTGATGCCAGCGCCCGAAGAAAACGAGACCGTGGCTGCATTCATCAAGGGCCATGGCGACCCAGATGCCGACAAGTCCCCGGAGAAGATGGACACCGAAGGACCAGCCGCCCAAAACGGATACGGATCAGATAGAAAGGATGTTCGTATCCTATCGCGATAGAAGGCAGGATTCAAGGGATGAAGGAAGGATGCGAATACGGAAAATATTCGGATGGTTTTTACAGGCAATCGCGACCTTGGGTTAAAATGCCTTTCGTGGGATTATTCCTTGATTTTAGCATGCTGACCTTTGCCCAAGGTTTCTAAAAGAAGGCTTAACTTTCTTCATCCTATAGGCGCATACAAAGTCTCCCTCCTCGTTTCTTACCCCAATCGGGCCAAAGAGTTTATTTGGAGCCTGCAGAAACTGATTTTTTATATAGATATTACGACACCATCTGGAGCACCACGCCTTCGTATTTTCCAATGCATCGATTCGCATGTATAAGGGTGAATGAAGTTCAACGCCAAGTGCCGTAGGGACATGGTTGGGTGTTGACCCTTTGGCTTTTTTTATTTCCATTTGCTTTTTGCGAATTTTGGTCAGATGGGTCCAATTGTGAGGAGACTCTGCTTCCACTGACAAAATCCCACAGTCACAGTTTTCTGCGCGTCCATGATTCCACTAATAAAACGATAAAATCCTAGGAGAGACGTATGTCGGCATTCTTTTGGCATCTTAAAAATGAGATTGTGATACGTACTATTTTATGATGCACCATGCCTTCATTGCCACCTCATGAATCGTAAAAAGGCAATGCAGGCAACTCATGATGATAATCGGCACGATTTTTGCGCCGGGTAATAAGAAACCTATCGCACGGTCCTACGCACCGCCCTAAGCCCCTGCATAACATATCGTAACAGGGCACTGGGCCATCAACTTGGCAAAATTTGCGCGCCAAGTAACCGGTTTCTGATCTCCTTCGCCAGGGCCTGCATCTTCTTTTCCTTGAATCTTGTCCCGAGGTAGGCAATGCCGATGCGGCGCTGGGCGTTTTTTGAGGCGAGGGGGTAGAAGCGGACGTTGCTGTCTTTTTTTGTCAGTACAGGCAGCAGGGTAGAGGGCAGGAAGGCGACGCCGTAGTTATGGCTTACGAGGGAGTAGACAGTATCAAGGTTGTCCGATTCATAGATGGCTTTGGGGAAAAAGTCATATTCTCGGCAGAGGCGCTGCGTCAGGTCGTGGAACTTGAGGCCTTTGCGGAGCATGATAAAGGGAAGGTCCCGAAAGGGGGCAAGGTTGAGGCTCTTCCCGTCCCATGCGTGCTTAATGAGGGCAGCCGCGTCCTTATTTTCTGCTGCATGGGCAAAATAGACTTCTTCCTCATAGATTGGAATGAAGTTGATGTCCTCATGATGAATGGGTTCTGGGAAAAAGCCCATGTCAAGGTGCCCTTTGAGGATCTCTTCTTCAAGATGGTCACTGGACCCTTCGATGATTTCCACATGGTGGTCCGAGGCCGTACTGCGCAGGACGTCGAGCATGGGCACAAGGAGGTATTTACCATAAAACTGGGAGGCTCCGACGGTGATGCCTTCTTTTTTACCCCAGCGGTAAGCTACCATCTCCTTTTCAAGGTCGCTGATGGCAGCAAGGACGGCACGGCCTTTTGTTACGAAGGTAACGCCAGCTGGCGTGAGTTTCAGGCCCTGCGAGCCGCGCAGAAAAAGGGCGCAGCCCAAGCGGTCCTCGACGCGCCGTACGTACTGGCTAAGGGCAGGCTGGCTGACGGAAAGGTATTTGGCTGCTTCGGAAAAGCTGCCCTTTTCACTGATGACAATGACATACTGCAGTTCCCGGCTGTCCATGAAGTCACCTCTTCTATAATATCATATTATAGATATATCATAAGCAAATATTATACGAAAGGCAAGCACTATGATAGGATATTTTCAGAATCCTTTGATATTGATTGCTTAAGAAAGGGGAGCTTCATGATGAAAGAAAATGTAGCGCGTAAATTGATCCGCCGCCATTTGGCTGCACCCAGTGACATGATCCCAGGCAGTGAAATCAGCCTGATCGTTGACCATACCCTCACCCATGACATCAATGCCGTCATGGCTTATCTGGCCTTTGAGGCCCTTGATGTGCCCCGCGTCAAGACGAAACTATCCGTAAGCTACATTGACCATAACCTGCTGCAGATCGATAACAAGACGCCGGACGACCATATTTATCTCCAGACCCTTGCTAAAAAATACGGCCTTGTCCTTTCCAAAGCGGGCAATGGCATCTGCCACACCCTGCACTGCAGCCGTTTTGCCAAACCGGGCCTGCTTCTTTTGGGCGGCGACAGCCATACGCCAAGCTGCGGTGCCGTGGGCATGCTTTCCATCGGTGTAGGTGGGATGGATATTGCCACCGCTCTTGCCGGCTTTCCTTATGTCCTGAAGATGCCTCAAATTGTCAAGGTGAACCTGACGGGCCATCTGCGTGCCGGAGTAGCGGCAAAGGATATCGTCCTTGAAATGCTGCGCCGCGTTTCCGTCAAGGGCGGCACGGGAAAGCTCTTCGAATATGTAGGTGACGGGGCAAAAACCCTTTCCGTACCGGAACGCATGACCATCACCAATATGGGCGCTGAAATGAATGCCACGACGTCCCTTTTCCCAGCTGATGACGTGGTCCGTGACTATCTGAGGGCCCAAGGAAGGGAAGGGGACTTTGAAGAAATCCTGCCTGATGAAGGCTGCTCGTATGATGAGGAAATCGATATTGACCTGTCGGCCTTGGAGCCGCTCATTGCCCTGCCGCATCTGCCCGATCACGTCGTACCCGTTAAAGAGGCACCGAAAGTGCCCGTCAACCAGGTCTTTATTGGCAGCTGCACCAATGGTTCTTACAGCGACTTCAAAAAAGCCGCGGCTGTTCTTAAGGGACACCAGGTGGCAGAAAGCGTGAGCCTTGTCTGCGGCATCAGCTCCCGCCAGATTTACCTCAAACTCATGGAAGACGGCGTGATCGGAGACCTCCTGAATGCCGGCGCCCGTGTCTTGGAGCTTGCCTGCGGTCCCTGCTGCGGCATTGGCTGCGCCCCCAATTCCAAGGGGGTTTCTGTTCGTACGTCCAACCGCAACTTCAAAGGCCGCAGTTCCACACCTGACGCATCCCTTTATCTTGTAAGCCCTGAAACGGCGGCTGCGACGGCCATCAAAAGGGTCTTTGCGACAGCTGACGAAGTCATGGACGATGTGTCCGTTCTTGCTTCCATCAAGGAGCCTGATGCGTATCCTGTAAACGACAGCCTGTTCCTCCAGCCGGCGCCGGAAGGAAATGACGTGACAATCGTCCGTGGCCCCAACATCAAGCCGCTTCCCGTGGCCGATCCCCCGGAAGATACGCTCACGGCCCGCGTCAGTCTGAAAGCCCGCGACAACGTATCGACCGACGATATTACGCCGGCAAGTGCCGAGTTTTCCTCCATGCGCTCCAACATGCCCGCCATGGCCCAGTACGCCTACTGCCGGTATGATCCGGACTTTGCCAAACGGGCCCAGACCATGAAAAAGAGCTTCATCATTGGCGGCAGCAACTATGGACAGGGCTCGAGCCGCGAACACGCGGCCATTACGCCCATGTACCTTGGCGTCAAGATGATCATTACGAAGGGCTTTGCCCGCATCCATAAGAACAACCTCATCAATCATGGTGTCATTCCTGCTGTCTTTGCCGATTCGTCCGACTATGACAAGATTGACCAGGAAGACGAACTTTCCATCGAAAACCTGCGGGAATCCTTGAAAAACCGTGAATTTATCGTGACGGACGAAACGAAGGGCTTTACCTTCAAGGCAAGACTCGAAGTGAGCGACCTTGAAGCTGATATCCTTCTTGCCGGCGGGAAACTGCGCTATACGAAAAAACGATTGGCTGAAGCGTAGGAAAGGGGGACACACCATGTTTGCTTATGTAGGTTGCAGAACGACGAAAAAACGCAATGCCCGGGGAAAAGGCATTTCCTGCTACGAGATCAATGATAAGGGCGATTGGACGCTCAAAAGCATTACGAAGATCCTGGAAAATCCGTCCTTTCTCGCTTTTGACCGGACAACATCCTTTCTCTATACGGTGCATGGCGATGATAACGATGTGAGTGCTTTCAAGGTTGAAAATGACGGCAGCCTGACCTTCCTCAATACGGTCCGCGCCGAAGGCCGGAACCCTGTCTATATTACGCCAAGCCTCAACAACAAGTTCCTTTTTGTGGCGACCCTCCAAGGCGGAGCCGTGGCAAGCCTGCCCATCCTGCCTGATGGGAAACTGGGCGCTGCCGTTTATGTAGAGCATCTTGAAGGCCTTGACGAAAACGGCGTGTCCCATGCCCATGAATGCCTCCTTGACCATACGGGGAAGTTCCTCCTTGTTCCTACGCAGGGACGCAAGATTGGCTATGAACGGGTATGGGTCCTGCGCGTCAACGACGAAACGGGCAAGCTGACCCGCGTTCATATCGAAGATGCCCGCACCTATGACGAGCCGCGCCACATTGACCTGACGCCGGACAATAAACGGGCCTATTTGGTGAACGAAAAAGGCAACAGCATGCGCTACTTTACCTTTGACGATACAACGGGCGTCCTTACGCCCCATCAGGTGACGCCGACCCTGCCCGAAGACTATGTGGGCCAGGGCCAGGCAAGCGCCAGTCTCGTTCACCCAAGTGGCCGCTTTGTCTACGCTTCTAACCGGATCCATGAGAGCATCGCTGTCTATGGCATCGAAGAACCGAGCGGCTTTTTGCGCAGCCGCCAGTTCATTTCCTGCGAAGGCAAGACGCCGCGCTTTATGACCTTCAGTCCTGACGCGACAGAACTTGTTGTGGCAAACGAAGACAGCGACACGCTGAAGTTCTTTGCCATCGATCCCGTAACGGGCCGTCTCACCTATACTGGCAAAACGGTTCATACGGAAAGCCCGACGAGCATCGTCTTTAAGTGAGGTGAAGGCATATGGATCTAGGTGTCATTTCCCTTGTACTGCTTCTTTTGGCGATCATCCTCGGTTTTTTCCGCAAGACCAATGTCGGTCTCGTATCCCTCCTTTTTGCCCTCATCCTGGGGCGCCTTGCGGGCATGAACGATGCGTCCATCCTGAAAGGCTTCAATCCGAACCTTTTCATCAAGCTCATGGGCGTCACCTTTCTTTTCAGCGTTCTTACTGTGAACGGGACGATTACCCTGCTTGCAAAGAAAATCGTCTCCCTGGCAGGAAGAAACAATTTCCTTATTCCCATCCTGATCTACCTCATGGGGGCGGGGCTTACCATGTGCGGCCCTGGATCCATCCCGGTCCTTGCCATCATGCCGGCTTTTGCCATTCCCATTGCGAAAGCCCATGGCTATAACCCCCTTATGCTTTCCATCATCGGCTGCTGCGGCTGCTTTTCAGGCCGCATGACCACCCTTACGCCTGAAGGGATCCTCACCTATGAGCTCCTTACAAAAGCGGGCGTCGACGTGGCCCAAGCTGTCCGTCCCGTTTTTGTGAACCAGGTGATTTCGGGCCTTCTTCTTGCGGTGATCTGCTTTGTATACTATAAAGGCTGGCGCGTCACGGTGCCGGAGGAAGCAGAAGATGGGGAGCAGGAATCCTTTAGCAAAAAGCAGCTCCTGTCCCTTTCGGGCCTTGTCGTCATGAGCATCCTGGTTGTCCTTTTTAAGTTCAATATCGGTCTGGTCTCCTTTGCCGTGGCGGCGGTCCTTCTTATGTTTCATTGCGCTAGCGAAAGTAAGAGCTTTAAAGGCGTGCCCTGGGGCGTTCTTATCATGGTTTCCGGCGTCAGTACCCTTATGAGCATCGTCATCAAGACCGGCGGAATCAAACTGCTGACCCTTGCCCTGTCGTCTCTCATGACGCCCTTTACAGGAAGCGCCATCATGGGAGCTACGGCTGGTATTATGAGCCTCTTTTCGTCCGGCCTCGGCGTTGTCTTCCCGACCCTGCTTCCCACCGTCTCGAGCGTGGCGGAAACCGTGGGCGGCCTGAACCCGATTGAACTGGGATCCCTTGTTGTCATTGGCGGCACCATTACAGGCCTTTCTCCGGTCTCTACAACAGGGGGCATGATCATGGCCCTGCTCATGGCTGACGAACAGGACAATCAGGAAAAGGAACAAAAAATCTTCCTTTCCCTCGTCTTCTGGGGCCTTGCGGCGTTGGTGCTGGTTTTTGTGTTGGCCCTTGTTGGTGTGTATCGGGTGGCGTTGTAGTTTTGGTCGGAGCAAGGATCGCTCCGACTTGATGTAGGTACGTGTCATCATTGGCTTTTAAAAGATTGCTCTGATGCCAATGATGGCATGCCCTGCCGCAAGAAGATACGCACCACAATTGCATCGTTAAGACGCCCGAAATATGCCTTCGTTCCTTTTGGGCTGAGTAAAAAATAAATAAAAGAGCCATAGTTTTACTCTATATCATGTTCATAATTATCTATTATACAAAATGCCTGCCCTGTGGTAGAATTTGAAACGTAGCGATCCTCAATCACAGGAAACCAAAGGGTTTGCAGATTGAAATCCTAATAACAACCTCTAACACCCATACAATAAGAAGCCTGGAAACTGACAGGGACAGTTTCCAGGCTTCTTATTGTTATGTGATTGGAGCGTTACCCGCGTCCCAGGACATGTTCCCGGTCCCGTTCAATGAAGGCTTTCATTTGCTGATGGTTTGCTTCAATCTTGATCCGCATGGCCTTCGCCACTTTCTGGATAAAGGAATCGTTTTCCTGATCCCTGCTGCAGTAAAAGCCAAATGTCCGCGTTGCGGACGGTGTCAGGAGCGGAAAGAAAAGAACCCGGTTTTCTTTTTCGGACAGATTCGTGAGGGGTGTCAGGGAAAGGATGGCCACTCCATAATTGTGATTCACTAAGGAATAGAGCGTATCCAGGGTCTCTGATTCGCAGATGGGGCGGGGGAGGAACCCAAAACTTTGACAGATGTGGAACGTCAGGTCCCTCAATTTGGCCCCTTTTGTATGAAGGACGAAAGGAAAGTCCCGAAAAGCGGCTAAGTCAAGGAATTTGCCGCTCCAAGCGGATTTTAGGATTTCGACCGCTTTTTTGTTGTCCCGCGATACGGCAAAGTAGAGCGGATCCTGGCAGAGGGGAACGAAAGCCACATCACTGCGCGCCGGCGGTCCCGGAAAGATTCCGAAGGAAATGCGCCCTTCAAGGATTTCCTTTTCAAGGAGCGTGGAAATCCCGTCGACAAACGCCACGTCGGAATCAGGCCGCAGCTTATGGACAATCTTGATGATGGCCGGCACAAAGGATTTTGAATAGGACTGGGAAATGCCGACACGGATCATGGAGCGGTTCCGTTCTTTGGCAAGGTGCAGCGTTTCTTCCATTTGATGGATGCAGTCAAGCAGTTTTTCCGCTTCCCGCGCGTACACTTCTCCAAAGGGCGTCAGCATGACCTGGGCCTTATCCCGAAAGAAAATCGGCTCACCCAAGCGCTGTTCCAAACGGCGGATGTATTGGCTCAGTGAAGGCTGGCTGATAAAAAGACGCTGTGCGGCTTTGGAAAAATTCTGCGTGTCCCGCACGGTCAGTACATACGTTAAATCACGGCTGTCCATAATCATGTCCTTTTCTGTAAAAGAAAGAGTTAATAGCTTTCACCTATCATATCATAATAGAGATGTATTATACAATGGGTAAGCAAGGTGTTATCATCAGGGTAACAGCTTGAATGGCTGCATGCGATGATGATTCTGAGTCCCCCTCAGGATCTGGACTCCGGAGCGTAAGCTCCCGTTCATTTTTCTGGCCTTACGGTGCCCCTCACCGGAAGGCCTTTTTTCTTTGGCTTTTACACGGTACAAAAACTTACAGGAGGGAAAGCAGTTTTTCCACATCCTCTTTTTTCGTGGACCAGCTGGTTACAAAGCGCACGACGAGGGTGTCCTCATCCTTGCGTTCCCAGACCTCAAAATCGACGTTTTCCCTGAGGGCTTGGACCACTTTTTCCGGAAGGATGACAAACTGCTGGTTCGTATAGGAGTCGATGTGGAGGGCGTAGCCTTTTTCCAGCAGGCCCTTTTTCAGTTCCATGGCCATGTCGATGCCGTGGCGGCCCAGCCGTTCATACAGATGGTCCGTAAAGAGCTCCGAAAACTGGATGGCCGGCACAAATCCCTTGGCGAGCATGGCACCCTGACGCTTGGCGTGGGTCGGAAAGAGCTTATCCATCCCTTTAGGAAAGACGATGGCTTCCCCTAAAAGGGCACCGACCTTGGTCCCGCCGATATAAAACGCATCGCTGAGGCGCGCAAGGTCCTGCAGGGTCAGTTCGTTTTCCTTTGCGGCAAGGGCATAGCCCAGACGGGCCCCGTCGATATAAAGGGGAAGGCCATAGGTGTTGCAGACGGTACGGATGGCTTCCACTTCACTGAGCGTATAGAGGCTGCCGTATTCCGTAGGATGGGAAATGTAGACCATGCCGGGCTGGACCATGGCTGTGTAGGATTCATCTTCATAAAAGGCCTTGAGGTAGGTTTCAAGGGATGCTGCGGAGACCTTGTCTTTTTCCGGCAGGGTGAGGACCTTGTGTCCCATCGCTTCAATGGCGCCTGCTTCGTGGCAGTTGATGTGACCTGTTTGGGCGCAGATGACGCCTTGGTAGGTCTTAAGGAAATGGGAGATGACGATGCTGTTTGCCTGCGTGCCGCCGGCCGCAAAGTAAACGCCGCCTTCCGGAACGCCGGCTGCATCAAGGATCTTTTGGGCCGCTTCCTTTGTGATTTCATCGCTGCCGTAGCCTACGTGGGGCGTCAGATTTTCCTTTGTGAGACGGGCAAGGATTTCCGGCGCGCAGCCGCAGTTATAGTCGTTCATGAAAAATAATCTAGCCATTATCTTTTTTCCTTTCCTACATAAAAGAAGCGTCCGCTCCTGCGGGGGGACGCTTCCGGATGTTCGTCCGGATAGCCAATGACGCAGTGTCCGATGCCGATATAGTCGCCTTTAAGGCCCAGCTGGCGGAGAAATTCCTGCCACACAGGCTGCTTAAATTCCTCATAGGCCCGGTGAATCCAGCAGGAACCAAGACCCAAGGCGTGGGCGGCGGTCATGAGGTTTCCTAAGACAAGGGACCCATCATAAAGGGCCGTCGGGACCTCTTTGGGTGAAAGGACCACAAGGACAGCCGGGGCCCCATAAAAAGGATCCGTCCCTTCTTTATAGCCTGCAATCTGGGCATTGGCACGGGAAAGTCTGGCGATGACGTCAGGATCCGTGAGGCAGAGGATGATCGTTTTTTGACGATCCATACCGTTTGCCGCATAAAGGCCCGCTTCCATGATTTCATCAAGGAGTGCCTGGGGGACAGGGTCAGGCCTGAATTTCCGAATGCTGCGCCGCGTTTTGAGGGCAGTCAAGACTTCGTTCATAGGATTCAGCTCCTTTTGTCTGTTTTATGGGAACGCTTGTATCCTTCCCATGAGATGATAGGATAACTATAACGCAAAAAAATCATTTCGACAATAAGATGGATGGACTGGCCCCTTGATGGCTGGCTTTTTTCATGAAGGATCAAAGAACGGGGCCAGCGGCGGACGCAAAAAGTTTTCGATTTCCGCCTTGACAATCGGCAGAAACAAACTGACAATAGAGAAAAGAGATTGGAAAGGAGCATCATCATGAATTTTTCCCATAAAGCCCTGGGGCTGACCTTGACCGCCCTTTTGCTGGTTTCCTTCTTCAGCCAGGTCGGTGCGGCCCAGACCCCGAAAAAAGCGGCTCCTAGCGCCGTAAAAGTGGGCACTGCCAAAAAGGACCCCTCTATGACCCTTGATTTTACGAAGGAAGACGCGGCAAAAAAAATCATCCTTTCGGCAGAAACGCTCAATGATTATTTTAAAACGCATACAGATCAGAACCTTACGTATCGAGTCAAGGGAAAAGTGGTGAGTTTCCTTCTTTCAGCCGATTTGGATGTAACCGGCAAGATCCATATGGAGCCTTATTCCGTCAGCCATTCCGTAGGGACCGTGAGGACCGAGGGACTTGGCGGGAAAGCGGCAGCCAGCGTGCCCATTGAAATCTATACGGAAGAGACCCAGGACGCGTATGTGACCTACGCAAAGGAAAAGAACCTGTGGGTCAAGGAAACGGTTCCGAAAGAAGCCGACGCGGCGCCCCTTGATATGGCGGCCGTCAAGGACCTTATGACCCGTTCCATCCGCTCGGCCCATGTACTTTCGCAAGATGGCGGTAAGGAAGTCATCCTCTTTCGGATGGATGCCCTTGAGCCCCTTTGGGGAAAGGCTGCCAGCAAAGGCATCCTCAAATATATTGGTGGATCGGAAGACCCCCTGCCTGACAAGTATCAAAAACGCTTCCTTGACGCCTTGGCGCAGCAAAATTACCTCGTTACGATCGATGAAAAGACCCATCTTCCTCTAAGTTATGATGCCGATCTGACAGAACTCGTGCGAACCACGGTCTTGATCCAAAAAGAGGCGGAAGAAGCAAAGCGCGGAAAGAAATTATCGACAACGCAGCAAGCCATGGCCACGGCTTTCCTGGATTCCCTGTCCCTTAAATTCCATATGGATCTGGCCCCTGAAGAGGGGAAAACCATCGTCATTCCTAAGGACGTAAGGAACGCAAGAGAAGAAAATAAGGCGGAAGCCGCCCGTCCCGCCTAAGGAAAAAACGCAGCTAGCTCCTCGCGCAAGGCGTCTTAATGGACTTTTGTCAATAAAAAAATAAAAAATCCCAACGACAGGACCCTTCCAGATCGTTGGGATTTTTTGCTGGCCTTGTGAGCCGAAAAAAGACGCACAGACAGGCCTCAGCGGGCCCCTCGGCAGGAAATGATTTGCGCGTCAGCGATAAAAGATCTCGGACTGCGCCGTCCTCACATAGTTTTTCTCCAGCATGGCCTTATGGGACAGGAACCGGTCATCGTGGAAGAATTTCGCGTGTGTATGGCAGTAGACGATGCAGGCCTGGCATTTGATGCACGTTCCCGGTACCTCGTCCGTATTGTTCTTATTGATGGCTCCCATGGGGCATACGGCGGCGCATTTGCCGCAGTGGTCGCATTTTTCAAAATCGGTGAGCGGTTTTGCCTTGAGGAATTTTGCCGGCTCACCGTCTTCGCCCAAAGGAATGTAGTAGGGGCCTACAGGAGCGCCGTCCTTGATGGTGATGGATCCAAAATCTTCTTGCCCGATCTTGACTTCCGCAACGCCAAGGAGCGTTTCCAGTAAGTTGTTATCTTCCTTGGTCGGATGCTCATGGCCAATATTGGCAAAGGCGTGGGGCCGCGCAAAGGCACCGGCTGCAAAGACACGGAATCCAGCAGCTGTCAGTTCTTCATTAAGTTCCGTGAGCGAGGAATCATAGCTGCGGTTCCCAAAGGTCACAAGGGCCACAGCGGGCGCGCCGCCGCCGACAAAGAGGGTCTTTAAAAAGGGCAGGGCCTTATTGGGCACGCGGCCAGCATAGGTGGGCATGCCGAAAACCACGAGGGTTTCTTCCGTAAATCGGCGGACCTTCTTTTGATCTTTAGGCAGGGTAAAGCTGTCATAGGAAAGGGGCAGTTTAAGCCGCCCGGCCAGCGTTTCCGCCGCTTTGTCGACAAGGTCACGCGTACTGCCCGTGGGGCTGAATGAAATTGCGGCAATCTTTTTGATCATCGGTTTTCCTCCTGTACCTGATCGGATCATTGATTCCTTTATTCTACCGTTATTCTACTTGAAAAAAAGGAAAAAGACAAAAGAACTTTGCAAAGGCCTGCAAATTTGTTTGCACTTTGTGAATATTTCAAAATTATTTGTGAAAAATCATCGTCTTTCTTCATTCCCTAGTGGTGAGAGATTCATTTTTATGCTACAATGTGAGTATTCAAACGGAAAAAGAACTCCGTTATTGTTAGGTTGTGGACGTATTCTGTTGATGGAGGTGATGTGCTCATGGAACTCAGGGTCCTGCGCTATTTTCTTGCCATTGCCCGTGAGGAGAACATGACAAAAGCCGCTTCTGTACTGCATTTGACGCAGCCTACCCTTTCGCGGCAGATTCACCAACTCGAACAGGAACTGGGAACGACATTGTTTATCCGCAATGGACATCATATTTTCCTGACCGCATCGGGTATGCGCCTTAAACAGCGAGCCCAGGACCTGGTGGAACTGGCTGACCGAACGGAAGCGGAAATGAAGCAGAAAGATGAAATCATTGCTGGGGAAATTTCCCTCGGGATTGGTGAGACCGTGAACATGGTCTTCCTGTCCCGTGTCATGAGATCCCTGCAGGCCCGTTATCCAGATGTCGTCTTTTCCGTTTATACGGCCATTGCTGACGATGTCATCTGCCGTTTGGACCAGGGCCTCCTTGACTTTGGCGTCCTTATTGAACCGGTGGACATTACACGCTACCAGTTTCTTGAACTGCCCAAAAAGGACCGCTGGACAGCGCTGCTTCCTAAAGCCCATCCCCTTGCCCAAAAAGAGGCCCTTACCCCTAAGGACCTTTCCCAGGAACGACTGATCACGGCGGAACGAAAATCGGTGCAAAACCTGATCGACAATTGGCTGGGTGCCTATGGGAACCGATGTACCTCGATGAACCGTATGAACCTGTCCCTTTTCAATAAATGCGTGATGGTGGAGCAGGGCCTCGGCATTGCCCTGGGATTAGACTTTCCCTATGTGCCGGAAGGCCTCTTGATGAAACCCCTTGACCCACCGATCGAGAACCGTTCGTATCTCGTGTGGAAAAAGGGTCCGCTCTTGTCGCCCGTCCTAGGGCGCTTTACTGATGAAGTTCGCCGCTTCCTTTCCCAAGAAGCGGAGGATGAGTGATATCGAAAGGAGTCGATAAGCATGAAGAAAGTACTGCTCATTGTAGGATCCATGAGGGAAAAAGCCTTTAATCGACAAGCAGCCCTGATGGCCCAGAAAATGCTTGAAAAAAAGGCGGATGTCTCCATCCTTTCCTATGAGGATCTGCCCCAGATGAACCAGGATATTGAGTTCCCGGCTCCTGAAGCAGTGGCACGTGTCCGTAAAGAAGTGGCCGAAGCCGATGGCCTCTGGTTCTTTACGCCTGAATATAATCACAGCTATCCCGGCGTCCTCAAAAACCTGCTGGACTGGCTGAGCCGTCCCACGCAGCCGGGCGTTCGTGAATCGTCCGTCATTTGGGGCAAAAAAGCGGCCATAACTGGAGCTTCCGGCCGTTCCGCCGCTAGCTTTGCCCGGGCAAAACTGACAGAACTCCTTGACTTCATCGGTGTCGACATGATTTCCACCCAAGTCGGGATGGCCATCACACCGGAAGAATTTGAAACGGACGAACTCGTCCTTTCTGACAGCACAAAGTCGGAACTAAAGAACCAGGTCCAGACATTCTTGACCTATTTGGACTGATTACTCGCTTTTTGGGGGCGCGCACAGGGCACGCCCCTTTCTTTATCTATAGAGGGGGATTGCCGTGAGCGTGCTTTACGTTTTCTTGGGCGGCGGCCTTGGTGCCGCCTGCCGCTATGGACTGAGCCTGATGCCCGTGGGTATGGACTTTCCGGCCATGACGCTCTTGACGAACTTGGTCGGTGCCCTTGTCATTGGGGCCATCACGGAACTTGCCGCAATCCACGGCACGAGCGGGGCCTTTTTGCTCTTTTGGAAAACGGGATTTTGCGGCGGCTTTACGACCTTTTCAACCTTTTCCCTGGAGACCGTGACCCTTTTTTACCGGGGGGATCTCGCCAAAGGGTTCCTTTATATTTTCCTTAGTGTGGGCCTGTGTCTTTTAGGCGTCCTCCTTGGTATGGGGGCCGTGAGAGGCGTGCTCAAATAGGCGTGAAAAGCGATATGAAAGTAGATATGAAAAACGGGAAGACAGGCGGCCTTAGCGGGCCGCTGTCTTCCCGTTTTTTAGGAAGAGAGACAAGCAAGGATTTCATAAAGCTTTTTCTTGAGGGCTTCTGCTTCTTCCAGCGTCATCGAAAGCCCTCGCTGCATGAGCTGGCAGCTCATCTGTTCCGGCACGGAAAGGGCCTTTTCCTTGAGGTGGGCGCCTTTTTCCGTCAACAAAACAACAACGACCCGTTCATCCAGCTTGCTGCGCGTACGAGCAACATAGCCCTGGCGTTCCAAGGTCTTAAGAACGGGCGTGAGGGTTCCTGAATCAAGATAAAGCCGGGTTCCCAGGTCTTTTACGGATATTTCTCGCTCTTGCCAGAGAACCATCATGGTAATGTACTGCGTATAGGTCAGGCCAATCTTTTTCAAATAAGGATGGTAGGCTGCTACAATCTTACGCGCACAGGCGTAGAGCGGGAAACAAAGCTGACGATCGAGCAGCAGCCACTGGTCCTGGTCATTTTTCATGGAACTTCTCCTTTGGCTGAATCTGAGGTCCCAGAAGGGGACGACTCTATTCTAACAGACTCTAGGTAAAAAGAAAAATTAAATTTTATAAAATTTAATTTGACAAAATTAAATTAGGACGATATACTGTGACCATCAAAAGAAAAAGAGTCCAAGGGAGGAAATCAAAATGAGTTTGCATGGAATCGTAAAAGGCCGCCCTTTTGAGGCGTTTGTTGAAAAAATGATGCAGGGGGAAGCAACCGGTGTCATGATGTACTATGCACTGGCCCGGCTTGCAAAAGAACAGGGACTTGACGAAGTAAGCAAGGAATTTATGGCCATCGGAAACGAAGAAGCCTTCCATTCTGGATTCTACGCCGTCTTGAAAGGGGCTTATCCCCAGGATTTCTGGAACCTTGTAAGAAGCCTGCAGAAAGTCGAAGCCGCCGGTGAAGAAAAGATCAAAGCCATCTCTGATGAATTTCGGGCTGCCGGTTTATCGGAAGCCGCTGATGAAATGGCTGTTTTTGCCCGTCAGGAAGGGGGGCATGGGTTCCGCCTAGAGGCGCTTATCAATCGGTTTGCACCGGAAGAAACATCCGTGGAAGGAAGGAAAGTCTACCGCTGCCCCGTGTGCGGTTATGAGTATGTCGGGGACCTTGAAAGCGAACCGGATGACTATGTCTGCCCGCTCTGCGGTCAGCCTAAAAAAGCCTTTGTCCTTAAAAAATAGGCAAAGTCAATCGCGGGAATCTTATAAGAAAAAAAGAGCCTTACGGTTTTTCGCCTCAGGGCGGCGCACGGCTCTTACAGAACCCAAATAAAAACTAAGAGCCCTCAACTGAACTTGCGCTTACGTTCGGTTGAGGGCTTGCTTGTTGTCTTATGCCTTTGGGTCTTTTTGCCTTAGCGGTTTTAACGTGTAACCGCCTCAATCAGCCTACCTTTTGGGCCGGATCCTGCCGCTCAAGCCCCACGACATGTGCCCGGCACGCGCTCAAATCAACCATGAGGGAAGCTAGACGCAGGCCTCTTTCCAGGTCGGTCGTAAAGCAGATTTCCGTAGTTCCCGTGCCGGTTTTGCACAAAAGATCCCGCTCGCAAAGGTCATAGCGGCATTTTTTGGCGGTGACTTCCGCCGGATCAAGGACGGTGACGGCTGGTCCCATGGCGGCTTCAATTTCTTTTTTGAGGAAGGGGTAATGGGTGCAGCTCAGCATTACCGTATCGACGTCATGGCTCTTCAAGATATCCGTATATTCCTTGATGGCGTCCTTTAGTTCAGCCGTCCCAAACTGTTCGTGCTCGATGAGGGGAACAAGACGTGGACAGCCGACACCAAAGACTTGATACTCCGGATGGGCGGCTTGGATTTCCTTTTTGTGGGCTCCCGTACTGATCGTAAAATCCGTTGCCATGATGCCGATGCGCCCTGTTTTGGTGACGCGCGGGATCATCTTGCTGCCCTTGGCCATGCCGATGACTTCAAAATCATGGCCGTTGCGGATGGTTTCTTCTCCCAGGACCGTAATCGTATTGCACGCCGCAACCAGAGCCTTGATGTTGCGGTACGAGAGGTAGTCGGTCATTTGGTTCACGAGACGGATGATATCCTCACGGGACCGGTTGCCATAGGGCGTATTGAGCGTATCGCCCAAAAAGATGAAATGTTCATGGGGCATGAGCTCCTGCAGGCGGCGCAGGACTGTCAGTCCGCCAACTCCGGAATCAATGACGCCAATCGGTTGCTGTTTATTCATGATGTTTCCTCCTCGGCAATTGCACAAAAAAAGGCCTGAAAGGGCGGGACGCCGCGATTCAGGCCTTACTTACGGACGGATGGCAGGGTAACTGCTTCCACATAACTAAGGAATGATGAAGTTATTCATTACTGATGTAACTGTACCATAGATTTTTCAGAAAAGCAAGATATTTGTTTGACACGCCTTTTTCTCGGGTGTAGGATGAAGGTATACAGCCGCGTAGTCCTATTTTTGCACCAATAATCAGAAAATAACGGCCTTGAAAGGAATCCATCATGAAAACCTATCCACCAGATTCTGTCTTTGTGACCGGCGTCGCTCGGGTTTCCAAGGAAGATGCCATCAACGCCATGTACGGCACCTTTACCTTGAGCCTCGTCGTGGATGTAAAAACGGGAACCATCATCAACTGCAGCGCCAATATGATCATGAGTGATACCATTGATTTCCTGCGCCAGATCATAGAAGGCAAGAACCTCGTGACCGATACGGACCTCATTACGGATCTGCTCAAAAAGCGTTTTCTGGCCCTATCCCAAAAAGCCGTTGTGGCAGCCTTGAAGGACGCGCAGAATCGCTTCCTTATGGCCTATCCCAGGAGCTGACCTTGCCCGCGGCCCATGGGGGGCGGCGCGGGATAGGCTTTCCCTTTTGCCCCCTTGCTGGGAGGCTGTCTTTTTCCCGTCTGGCGCCGTGGTCCCGCCACTACAGAAAGGAGGTCCATCAAAGTTCGTTTACTGCCTGTCCCTATATCCTTTTGACCCATCTGCACCAAGAAAAGGAGGAGTCCTCATGAGTCAGCCTCAACAGCCCGCTCAGGAACAAGTCGGCGGCTTCCTCGGTTTCATCGAGCGCGCCGGCAACCGCATCCCCGACATTACCATGCTCTTTATCGCGGCATTTTTTATTACGTGCATCTTATCCGCGTTCTTGTCCCAGTTCCATTTTGGTTATATCCATCCTACGACAGGGAAAGAAATCATGGTCACAAACATGCTTGCCCCAAAGAGCCTTGTTACCCTGATGACCAAGATGGTTTCAAACTTTGCCGGTTTTCCGCCCCTTGGCATGGTCATCGTTGCCACGCTTGGCATCGGCATTGCCCAGGGCTCGGGGTATATCAATACAGGCCTTAAAAAGATCCTTTCCGTGACGCCGCGTTTTCTCATGACGCCCATCGTGATCGTTGTCGGTATGCTGAGCCATTTGGCGCCGGACAGCGGGTATATGATTATCATCCCGATTGCGGCCTACCTTTTCTACGCTTCGGGAAAACACCCCCTTGCCGGCGTAGCCGCTTCCTTTGCCGGGATTGCCGGCGCGTTTGCGGCAAACTACACGCCTTCTGCCATTGATCCCGTCATTCAGGGCTTCACCCAGATGGCGGCTCAGCTCATTGACCCTTCTTATGAAGTGAACGTCCTGTGCAATTATTTCTTTGCCTTTGCCGCCACCTTCCCCATCATCCTTGTTTGCTGGTGGGTGACGGAACATGTCACCGAACCGTGGTGCCGCAAGGCCTGCCCCCTTGACGCGGATATCGATGCTTCCGAAGACGCCATGAAGCCCATCACGCCCCAGGAAAACCGTTCCTTTGCCGTGGCTTCTTGCGTGCTCATCTTCCTGCTGGTGGGTCTTTTTGCTGCCCTGATCCCGGAAAATTCCCTCTTCCGTGACCCTGCTGGCAACATTGCCAGCTTCAAGGCCCCTGTGATGCAGTCCATCGTGGCTATCATCTTCCTCTTGTGTGCCATCCCGGGCATTGTCTATGGCATCATGAGCGGGACCTTCCGGTCCAGTAAGGATTTTACCCACTCCATGGAAGAAATCACGCATACCCTCGTCCAGCTCATCGTCTTTTATTTCTTTGCCGCCCAGTTCATGTATGCCTTTGGGGCTTCAAACCTGGGGGCCCTCATTGCCATTGCGGGAGCGGAATTCCTGAAATCCTTGGCCCTGCCGCCGCAGATCACCGTCTTTGGCATCATCGTCTTTGTTGCCATCTTGAACCTGCTCATTACGTCGGCATCGGCCAAATGGTCCATCCTGGCCCCGATTTTTGTCCCCATGCTCATGAGCGTCGGCATCGCGCCGGAACTGACGCAGGTCGCCTTCCGGATTTCGGACTCGGCCGTCAACGTCTGCACGCCTATGTTTGCCTTTTATCCGCTGATCATCATCTACTGCCAAAAATACTATAAGAAGACCGGGGTAGGGACCTTGTCAAGCCTTATGCTGCCCTATACCATCGCCCTTCTTGTCACGCTCACCGTCCTGCTTTATGTCTTCTGGTTCCTCGGTATTCCGCTTGGGTTCCAAGGGGCTTACATTTACCCGAGACCCATGTAACGGTTAGTTTACTCGGCGCACAAATCGCGCCGATTGGGGGGCGGTTATGAAAATATAATGATTCCTATCACTCTATCGACCTAAGGAGGCAATCATAGATGGAAATTCGTGAAACACTTGTCAATCGCTTTTATGACTATGTCGCCATCCCTTCCCAAAGCTGCGCCAATGGGGGCACGAAGGTCCCCAGCACGGAGGGACAGTGGGACATGGCGCGGGCCGTCCAAAAGGACCTGGAAAGCCTGGGCCTTGAGGACATCCACCTGAGTGAATACGGCGTCCTTACAGCTCGCCTGCCGGCCCATCTGCCTGCAGGGTTCACCAAAAAGGTCCCTGCCGTGGGCTTTTGCACGCACCTTGATACGGTGGACGTCAACCTTTCGCCTGTGGTCCATCCCCACATGGTCAAAAACTACGACGGGAAAGACCTCGTCCTGAACGCAGATCAACAGATCGTCATGACCACCAAGGACCATCCAGAACTCCTGCGCTATCAGGGGGATGACCTCATTGTGACCGATGGCACGAGCGTCCTTGGCAGTGACAACAAAGCCGCCGTCACAAACGTAGTCACCGCCCTTGAGACCTTGACCAGTGATCCATCCCTTTATCACGGCGATATCTATGTCGCCTTTGTACCTGATGAGGAAGTGGGCCTATTTGGGTCAAAGCATATCGACTTCAGCCGTTTTCCTGTCGACTTTGCCTATACCATCGACTGCTGCGAACTCGGGGAAGTCGTCTACGAGACCTTTAACGCCGGCAGCGGCAAAGTAACCATTCACGGCGTCAGCGCCCATCCCATGAGTGCCAAAGGCGTCCTCGTCAACCCGACCCTATTGGCCGTCGACTTCATTAACCTCTTTGACCGTAAGGAAACTCCGGAATGCACGGAAGGCAAGGAAGGCTATATCTGGTGTCAGGCCGTCCAGTCCAACCAGTCCACCGCCGTTGTGACCCTCAATATCCGCGACCATGACAAGACCCGCTATGAAGCGCGCAAGGCCCTTATCCGGGAAAATGTCGAGCGCCTTAAGAAAATGGAACCGCGGGCCCGGGTCGAACTGGAACTAGTCGACGTCTACGGCAATATCGCCGACGCTGTTACGGACGAGAACCATAAAGCCATCGATTATATCTACGACGCCATGAAGGAACTGGGGATAACGCCAAAGACCATCGCCATGCGCGGCGGGACCGATGGATCCTACATTTCAACGCAAAAAATCATGACTCCGAACTACTTTACGGGCGGCATGAACTTCCATTCCCGTTTTGAGTTCCTGCCCGTCAGCTCCTTTGTAAAAAGCTATGAAATGACCATGAAACTCCTGGAACTCATTGTGAAAAACGCCTGATAACGCAAAGGACCGTGAGGAAATGCCTTTTTCCCCGCGGTTCTTTTTTTATAGATAAAAGGGAATCCTTAAGGGCAGCCCGTTCCAGCATAGCATGAATCCATGCACCTTCTTGTTAAAAAAACATACAAAATAGGGAAAAACCTGTGAAGAATTTGCAAACAGAGAGATCCCTTATTGACTCATATACCTAATAGGGGTATTATAACGAAGGATTTTCCTAGGAATTCTATTATATGCTTACAAGCAAGGAGGCACGCCATCATGACGTATTATACAAGTATGGAAGAACACCCGATTGACATCCTGAACCTACCTTCCTTGGAAGAACGGGTCAAAGCGAACATGGAACGGGGCGCCTTTGGGTATATCCGCGGCGGATCCGAGGATGAATGGACGCTGCGCGAAAATACGAGGGCCTTTGATGACCTGCAGATCATCCCTCGGGTCCTCCAGGGACTGAGTGGGGCTGACCTTAGTACTTCGATTTTTGGGATTTCCCTCAAGACCCCTGTGATCGAGGCCCCATCGGCCGCCCACGGTCTGGCTCATGTCAAAGGGGAAATCGATACGGCCATCGGAACGGCCGCGGCAGGGTCCCTGTTTTCCTTAAGCACCTACGGCAGCACGGACCTAAGGGATGTCGCTGCCGCCGCGCCCGGCGCCCCGCAGTTTTTCCAGCTCTATATGAGTAAGGACGATGGGTTTAACGCTTATCTCGTCAAAAAAGCCGTCAAGGCAGGCGTCAAAGCCATCATCCTCACTGTGGATTCGACCCTGGGCGGCTACCGTGAAGAGGACGTGCGCAATCACTTCCAGTTCCCGCTGCCCATGCCAAACCTTGCCGCCTATTCTTCCCAAGACGGGGTCGGCAAAGGCATTGCCGAGATTTACGCCGCGGCAAAAGCGGACTTTGTTCCTTCCGATATTGATAAGATCAAGACCCTCTCTGGGCTGCCCGTCCTCGTCAAAGGCATCCAGTCGCCAGAAGACGCGGAGGCTGCCATCAAGGCCGGTGCTGATGGCATTTGGGTCTCTAACCATGGCGGGCGGCAGCTCAATGGGGGGCCTGCTTCCATTACGGTCCTTCCGAGCATAGCGTCCGTGGTTAGGCGCCGCGTTCCCATCGTCTTTGACAGCGGAGTCCGCCGCGGCAGCCACGTCTTCAAAGCCCTTGCAAGCGGCGCCGATCTCGTGGCTCTGGGACGCCCCCTGATCTACGGATTGAACCTCGGCGGCGCCGAAGGCGTCAAATCCGTCTTTGACCAGATCAATCATGAACTGTCCATTGTCATGCAGCTAGCGGGCACCAAAGACATCGAAGCCATCAAGCGTACCCCTTTGCTGCATAAAGCAGCGCCTCTTGTGTGAAAGGAGCCATTCTCATGGTCATGACCCATTACATGGAGCTTTTAAGTCTTCATTCCCCCTGGTTTTTGATTCTCTTTATGGCTGTCCCCGTGGTTTTCATCGAAACCATTTTTATGGCGGAAGCCTTCAGCCTTTTAGGAAGCGGCAAAGAAAGGGAAAAATGGCAGACCCTCTCCCATCGAGGCGGTCTCTTCTTTAGCCTCTATTTCATCGTGGCCGCCCTCTACCTAGTTACGCGCTACATCCCCACCATTGAGTGGCGGGGCCCCATCGACCTTATCGCGGTCTGGGCCTATGTCCTTGGCATCATCCCCGCCTTCCTGCTTCTTTTCACGGAGCTCGGCTTTATTGGTAACGGCCCGGACGCCAAGAAAAATGCCAAATGCCATATCTTCATCCTGCTGCTCTTTGTCTTTTTCACCCATGTTGCCATGGTCTTTGGCATGGTCGATCCCCGTCTTGGCGGCTATGAAGTTTCTGCTCCCATGCATCAAGACATGCAGATGAATCCCGCTTTCCAGCATGGCGCCATGATGGACGGCGCGCGGCAGGGCGGCCCCCAACAGGACCCCATGAACGGCTCTTACGGCTGCGGGCAAAATCCCTGACGGGTCAGCATAAAACCCCTTCCGGTCTAAGCGGAAGGGGTTTATTTAATATTTGACAAATTTTATCAAAAAAACTCATTATTCTTGAAATTTTACAAATAAATCAGTGAAGAAAACAATCATGGGAATGGCAATGATTGTTTTTTCAAGAAAAATGATAGCAAGATCCATGATGGTTATGGGCAACTTGGAATTTAGCATAATGGAACCGACTTCTGTCATATAAATGATTTGGACTAAAGAAAGGATACAGATGACAAACCGTGTCTTCATGGAAGTGATTCCTGCACAGATCATGGCAGGAATGAACATATCAACAAAACCGACAACAGCCCCGGGAGCTGCGGCTGCATATTCTTTCAGACCACAGAGTTTGAAATACCACTGAAACGGCAGGGCAATCCATTGGAAGAGTGGAGTATAGGATGACAGACAGCAGGCCAGTGTTCCGATGCACATGGTAACTGGTACCAGTGTGAAAATGATATTGAGGAATAGCTGTATTCCATTTGAAACCAGCTGGAAGAAGGTGGGCCCTTTTTCAGCTCTTTTTATAGCCTGATGAAGTGCCCAGCGGGAGCGGCTGATTCCCGCCGGATGAACTTCCTGGACTTTACGGCCGACAGGAGGATAGTACTCGTCCTTCCATTTCCCTTCAAGAGGCCAGATACGGCTCATGATCATAGCGGACAGGGTTCCAACCAAACTGAGAATAAAGTATAGTTGGATAAAGTATTGGTCAACGCCCATAATAGCCGCAATGACAAGGCAGAAGGGGAGGGAAGTCGCGGAAAAACAACTGGCAATCAAGATGGCTTCACGGTCTGTATAGTATCCAGATTCATATTGCTTTGTTGTGAGGACAACCCCTACGTTGCAGTTACCAACCCAAGAGGCTAGAAGATCGATGGCGGCTCGCCCTGGCAAGTGGAAAAGCGGCTTCAATATATTTCTCAGCAAGGTTCCAGTAAAATCCATGATTCCATATTCTGTAAGCAGAGGAATCAAAAAAGAGGCTGCTAAGAACCAGGCAATGAGAATCCCCATAAGCTGGATGATGGATCCGCCTGTTTCTTCAGAAATAAGCCAATCAGGACCGGTTTGGGTGGCCACGAGAATCGTGATGACAGCGCCTATCGTCCGAATAAAAAGATAAGGATGGGAAACGTAAAAAAGCTCATTCCATAGACTATTCGTGCGTGACCAATTAGGTCTCCAGATAGTGCAAATCCATGAAAAAATTGCAGAGATTCCTACGCAGATCATGAGAATTGCATTGGAAAAAGGATGAATCCATTGAGCGATGGCATTGGAAATGAGCCCAAGTGGAATGTTCATATTCCCATCAACCCAAACGGGAAACAGGAAGAGAAACAGCCCCATAAAGGATGGAACAAAAAATCGCAAGAAGGAAGATTTACGTAAATGGGAAGAATCTTTCTGAACAGAATCCACGATTATGCCACCTCTCTTTTATTCATCACGGTGATGAGCTGATAAGAACGCTGTTCTTAGCTAAGGTCGGGCAAAACAACCTTTTTGAGGGTTGCTTCCTTTGAAAGGGCTTCTGCTGTTGCTTTAAGTTCCTTTTCGAGGAAAGCATATCCCTTATATTGGAGTCGGCTGGTCGGACCGGAAAGACTGATTCCTGCGGCTAGATTTTCTCCGAGGAAGATAGGAGCAGCAATGCAGGAAAGCCCATAGTCATATTCCTCATGATCATGAGCAATGCCGTCACGGCGAATCTTCTCACTTTCCTGAAGGAGAGCTTCCTTTGTAGTTCGTGTATTGATTGTTCGTTTAATGGGGTGGTGAACTTTAAAATAGTGCTCCAATTCTTTATTTGTCTGATAGGCAAGGAAGATTTTTCCAACTGAGCAACAGTAAAGTGGTGTAACGGGAGGCAGGGAAGCCACTAGGGAGCGCTGCTCTGCAAGTTCCGTGTGGATAAAAAGTACATAATCCTGAAACATGATTCCAAGATTGACTGTTTCCTCACAAGTCTTTGATAATTTTTGGAGGTAAGGTTTGGCAACCAACATAAATTCATCATTATGTTTGGCTCCAGCGCCCAGCTCGATCATTTTACTTCCTAGAATGTAGCCGTCTTCTTTGGGACTGACAGCTTTTAATTCTTCCAGAGTCTTCATGATTCTAAATGTATTTGCTTTTGGAATGCCCGTTAAGCGTGCCAATTCGGAAACGCCGAGCGGCTTGTCACTTTTTAGGAGTTCCTCCATGATTGTGAAGGCTCGGCCAAGAATGGTGATGAAAGAGGGTTCTTTGGGTTCAGATGTATTCATAGTAGACTCCATTTCTTATGATGAACCGATTCTTTTCTCTTTTCGAAAAAAGGAAAGGGAACTTGACAAGGATAATTGAACATGCTATTTTAAAAAAAGAGAAACGCGTTTCATAATTTGATTCTAGTACAGTCATCTTTATTTGTCAAGCTGAATCCCCTTCCTAACAAGACGAGTAAGAAAGCAGGTGGAACATGGATACGGTATCGCTGAAAAATTTATTGAAGTTTGTGGTTGGTACACTGCTCGGTCTTTTCTTAGTTGTTATTCCGTTAAACTTTGGTAAAAATGTGGATACGTTCACTTTTTACTACTTGAAGAAGTTTGTTTCCTGGATGGGGCATCCGCTCGAGATTCTTATGACCACCATCATCGTACTAAGCGCCTTCATCGCTTGGATTGATGTGCTAGCCAAACCAAAGTGGATTGAGGATCATCCTATGTGCAGAAGCCTCTTTTCCTGCACAAAGTTTGAGGCTTTTGTAAGATTGCTGGGTGCTGTTTTTGCCGTGTGTTCGTGTTTTACGCTTGGCCCTGAATTTATGACATCCATCGATACCGGAGGAACGATGCTGCCGCTCGCAACGCAACTTTCCATCCTCATTCCACCTATGATTCTGTTTCAGACCTTCATCCTGGAATTTGGTCTTATGGAATTTTTGGGAACCATCATCGGTTTTATCATGAAACCCCTTTTCAAAGTTACGGAAATGGCCTCTGTTTCCATCATCAGTGCTTGGTTGGGACCTGTTTCAGCCGGTGCAATGGCAGCTAAGCAGTTTTTTGACGAGGGATATTTTACTGTGAAAGAAGCGGCTACGGTAGCAGCTTGCTTTGCTGTTTCCAGTATTGGGTGGTGTTCCCTCGTAGCAAACGTCTTAGGTGTAATGGATTATTTTTCCTACTTCTATCTGACCATCGTTGTGGTTGGCATTATCTTGGCGATTGCTACGGTTCGGATTCCTCCTTTGAGCCTGTATCCAGAAAGTTATAAACCAGGCGTCGAAAGAAAGGAATATCGGGCCATTGATGGATCTCGCCTGACAAGAGCTACGGTGCTGGCCTGTGAACGTGCAGAAACTGCGGGCATAAAAAACTTTACTGATAAAATTTCATCCATGGTCAGCTATGTTGTATCTCTTCAACCAATCGTCATGTGCTATGGGATGGTGGCTCTGATTTTATGCACTTATACGCCTATCCTGACTTATCTATCGTATCCGATTGGTTGGTTTATGGATCTGACAGGCGTTCCCGAAGCCTATACAGCGGCTCCAGCTATCATTTCCGGTTTTGCTGATAACTATCTTCCCATTATCCTGGGGAAAGCTGTTGCGTCACCTCAAACAAAGTTTATTGTCGGTACCATGAGTATCCTCGAATTGATCTACATGAGTGAAATCGGGGCCCTGCTTATTTCCACCAAACTTGTCAAGAACATGGGGCATGTCGCGCTGATCTTTATTGAACGAACCGTGATTGCACTCCCCTTTGTTGTCTTGATAAGTACAATAATTTTCTGAATAATATGAAAGAAGGGAAAAGAATGAGCAAAATAAGTGTGGATTATACGCGCTGCAAAGGCTGTTTCCTGTGTGTCAGCGTCTGTCCGAAGCAAGCGCTCACACCATCCACGGAACTGGGTGAGAAAGGCTATGAAATTGTTCATTTAGACGAAGAAAAATGTATTGGCTGCGGTTCCTGTTATAGGATGTGCCCCGATTATTGCATCGAAATCACGAATTAAAGAGGGGGAAGGAAATATGTCGAAAGTATTGATGAAAGGAAATGAAGCGTTTGCCGAATCCTGTTTGCGGGCTGGCTGCCGTTTCTTTAGCGGTTATCCAATTACCCCACAAACTGAAATCCTGGAATATTTATCTTGGCGTATGGAAGAAGTCGGTGGTCAGTTTATTCAAACCGAATCAGAAATTGCTGGAATCAATATGGTCTTTGGTGCAGCATCAGGGGGGGCTCGCGCCTTGACGACCTCTTCGGGTCCTGGTTTCTCACTGAAACAGGAAGGTATCTCTTATCTATGCAGTGGTGATATTCCCGCTGTCATTGCCGATGTGATGAGGATTGGCTCAGGATTGGGGGATATTTTCCAAGGGCAGGGGGATTACTGGCAGCTTACCCGTGGCGGTGGGCATGGAGATTACCATACCATTGTCCTTGCTCCATCGAGCGTACAAGAAAATGCTGACCTTGCTTATATCTCCTTTGATCTTGCTGAAAAATACCGCCATCCTGTTCTCGTGGCATCAGATGCGGCGATTGGACAGATGGTGGAACCAGTTGAACTCCCAGCTATGAAAGAACATGATATCAATCAGTATGATTGGGTCATCAGACCTCGCAGAAAGGGAGAAAAACAGCGGATTGTCTGGAATCGTTATTGGGATATCGGAGCAGAAGAATATGTAGATTATCTGTGCAGTAAATATGCCGAGATGGAAAAACATGAGCAGCGTTGGGAATCGGTCATGACAGACGATGCAGAGATTGTCCTTGTTGCTTATGGCATCAGTTCCCGTGTCGCTAAAGCAGCCGTTTATCAAGGCCGTGAGGAAGGTCTTCGCCTTGGTCTCATTCGACCCATCACGCTGTGGCCTTTCCCTAAAAAGGCATTTGAAGCACTGGGACCCCAAGTCAAAGCGTTCCTTGATATCGAAATGAGCATCTTGGGACAGATGAAGGACGATGTGATCCTTGCCTGCGGAAATAGCCGACCTGTGGAATATTATGGGGAGTTTTCGAATGTACCAGAAGAAAAGAAAATTCTTTCCAAAGTACGGGATATGCTGAAAAGATTGTAAGGAGGGATTTTCATGGAATGCAAAATTCCTAATGGAATCGATATGACGCAGCAGGCGAGCTGGTGCCCTGGATGTGGACATGGAATCATCGTACGGCTTTTGGCTGAAGCGGCGGAAGCACTGGGAATCGAAGACCGTATGCTTACCGTCGAGGACGTAGCCTGCGGTGAATTTGCTCAATTCGCACTGAAATATAATACCATCATGAGTGCTCATGGCCGACCCATCATTGCGGCGGCTGGATTGAAACGAGTTCGTCCCGATGCCATTGTTGTAGCTCATCCTGGTGACGGATCGGCCTATAGTATCGGGATTGAAAGCACCCTTCATTGCGCTCTTCGCAATGAAAACATCCTAGCCCTCGTGGTAAATAACAGTGTATTTGGAATGACAGGTGGGCAGATGTCGCCGACTTCCATTGTCAACATGAAGACAACTTCTTCTCCTCATGGCAGAACAGTAAAAAAAGATGGGAACCCTATTGATATCACAAAAATCCTTGGCGGACTTGATATCGCTTATATGGCTCGGGGCGCCTTGGATACGCCGGCTGATATCATGAAGACCGGAAAGATGATTAAGAAAGCTCTGCAAAAACAAATGAATGGAGAAGGGTTCTGCCTTGTCGAAGTGCTCAGCCCTTGTCCTACGAACTGGCATATGACACCTGTTGCCGCTATGGACTTCATCAAATCGAAACAGAGCGCAACGTATCCGACGGGTGAGTTCATCGATAAAGGAGGTGCAGTCTGATGGTAGAAATCATTTGCTCTGGATTTGGTGGTCAGGGCGTCCTCGTTGCAGGTATGATCCTTGCCGATGCCGGCATGGAAGAGGGAAAACATGTGACCTGGTATCCTTCCTATGGTTCAGAAATGCGTGGCGGTACAGCAAACTGCAACATCAAGATGGATGATAAAGAAATCCCCAGTCCCTACTGCCATGACATTGACATCTTATACACGCTGAACGACGCGGCCATTGATAAATTTGAAAGTCAGATCAAACCAGGCGGTATCCTTTTGGTCAACAGTAGTCTTGTGCGACCGGAACGGAAGTTCCGTCATGACGTGACTGTCATCAAAGTTCCCGCTAGTGATATTGCCAATGAATTGGACAATCCGAAGGGAACCAATATCGTTATGCTGGGTGCTTTGTCCTATGCATCACACCATTTTGATGTAGCGTATATGAGGGGGGCCGTCGATCATTTCTTTGCAAAGAAAGGGAAAAATAATCCTAAAAATGGGGTATGCTTTGACCGAGGCGTTGAAGCTGCTAAAAAACAAATGGAATGACCCGTAGAGGAGTGCCATATACCCAGCCCGGGCAGAGGGACTCCTCATCTTAAGGATGAATGGAGCTTACGCGTATGGAACCGAAAACTTTGCCACTATCAGGAATCAAGGTCGTAGAACTTGCAACTGTTGTAGCCGCTCCCACTTGTGCACGCATGCTTTGTGCCTATGGGGCTGAAGTTATTAAGGTGGAGGCCTTGCAGGGAGACGTGATGCGTTCGGGGGGCGTTCATGAATTTGTGCCTTACGAAGATGACTTGAATCCTCTTTTTACCATCCACAACAGCAATAAAAAATTTCTTTCCCTTGACCTGAAAAAAGAAAAGGGGAAGACCATCCTTCTGGATCTGCTTAGCCATGCAGATGTATTCATCACAAATATTCGAGAACAATCGCTCCGACGTAATGGATTGGATTATGAAACCTTGAAGGACATGTTTCCGGCCCTTATCTATGCCCATTTTTCAGGCTATGGTCCCAAAGGCCCGGCTGCCCAAAACCCAGGGTTTGACATCACGGCTTTTTGGCTTCGTGCCGGCGCTGTTGCTGATTGGCAGACCAAAGATTCATTTCCTTTTGTCCCCACGTATGCTTTCGGGGATATGGCAACAAGTTCTGTCTTTCTTTCAGGAATCTTGATGGCTCTATATGCAAAAGAAAAGACGGGAAAGGGAACAAAAGTCATGACATCCCTTTTTGCTAATGGAATCTGGTGCAACGCTATCGGTGTTGTCCAGACCCAATTTGAAAGAAAACACCTGAACCCAGATCCACTTCGCCCGTGTGACCCCTTTAGTCAGACCTATCGTTGTAAGGATGGCCGCTGGATTGGAATCTACTGCAATGAATATATAAAAGACAAAGAAAAATTTGCAAAACTTCTGGGACTGGAGGATATCATCGATGACCCGCGCTACAAGGATGTGGAGACCTTGCAGCGCACCGGTTCCATTGTAGAGATAACGGAACGCTGCAACCGGATTTTCTTGACGCGTACCAGTAAGCAGTGGCGTGAATATCTAAGTGAGCACAGCATTTCCTGTGAAATCATGATGGAATCGCAGGAAGTCAGCCAAGATAGGCAGGCGATAGAAAATCGCTATATGGTTCCTGTGGAGTTCCCGGATAAGGGACATACAACGGTCATGATGCCAACCCCGCCGTTGGCGTTTAGCCGATATGCATGCCGCACTTACAAACCGACTCGCGGAATTGGGGATAATACAGAGGAAATCCTGAAAGAGATGGGATATTCGAAAGAAGAAATCAAGGCATTGACCGAGGCGAACGTGGTCCGTTAGCGTGGCCTTGCCCTCGTCAGTACAAACGGAAAAAGTCTCCCGCAGCTATGTGATGGCTGCGGGATTTTTGTGTATTTAAGCGGTTAAGAGGACCCATCAGGAAGAGTTATGGCTAAACGACTAGGCATGGATGATGTGCGGAAGAAATGGGGCTGGACGCTCATAGTTTTCTTTAGTTTGGTCAACGGGGATAAGAACGAAATAGCTTAGTCTGTCACCCTCACGATAAATGGATTGCCGTGCGCAATCATCTTCCTTCCCTTCGTGATAAGAAATGTAAGCCTGACAACCCCCTTTGAGGTTTTTCCGTCAGGGTACCTGTCTCAAGGCGGCGAATGCCGCTCCGCCTTACCAAGGCGGGGGACCCTCAAGTGGGTCATTTTATGACCTCCTTGATGGTGGTGGATGAGGCCCCCCGTTTTTGGGGGCAACGTCTCCACACGAACGGGAGTGAGGAATATTCGCCCAGGTTTCGAAGGCCGCTTTTGGAGCGAAGCGGAAGTCCGAGAAACATGTTTTCGGGCGAATCAATTCGGCCCCCTCCCGTAGGGCGGTTTGGGGCCGGCCGCACAGTCTTTCCCCTGCTTATTTTTTATCTCAATCCTGTCCCATTTATTCTACTGCATATTGCTAAAGAAACATGTATAATAGAGACTGGTGTGAAGGGTGCATACAGTGGTTTTTACCTATTTTGGTGGTTCTTACGATCATGATTTTATGGCATCACCCTTGGATTGTGGTCCCCCGCACAATATGCAGAATCGGTATGCTATTTCCCTGTAGCTGAGGAGGATAAATTACGTGGAAAGACTGATTGATGTGGCAAGTTACCCTGTACTTCCCGTACTGGACAAACTGCTTCAAAATAAATCCACAAAAAAGAATATCATTTGGGCCACGGACACGTATGCGTCCTTTGGAAATGGCTTCCAGGATACGGACCAAATCGACCGGACCCTGCTGCTCCAGCATGCAGACGTCATTCGTCCCCGCATCCGAAAAAGTATGGAAGATCAGGCCCAGCGGACGCGCAAAAAGGCAGAGGTCTTTACGCCGGCTTGGGTCTGCAACGAAATGAATAACGTCTGTGATGAAGACTGGTTTCATCGCAAGAACGTTTTCAATACGCCTCAGGAGGACCATTCGTGGGTTCCTACGGAAGGAAAGATTGAGCTTCCCAAACGGAAACGGTGGCAGTGCTATGTTGATTCAAGACGGCTTGAAATCACTTGTGGGGAAGCCCCATATCTTTGCTCTCGTTATGATGCGTCGACGGGTGAAAGGATCGAACCCCTGAACCGCCGTATTGGCATTGTGGACCGGAAACTCCGCGTTGTGAATGAAAATACACAAACCCGCGAAGAATGGGTCAAATGGGCCGTGCGAGCCCTTGATGCATCTTATGGGTATGAATATCAAGGCGATAACGTCCTTATTGCCCGCGTCAATCTGTACCTTACGTTCATCGATTATTACAAGGAGCGGTGGGGCGAGATCCCGCCCGGAAAACTGCTTCGGAAAATCGCAAACCGCATTGCCTGGAACATCTGGCAAATGGATGGCCTTAAAGATATCGTGCCAACAGGAAAACCCTACGAAGAGTTTCACCAAATGACGTTCGGCGAGCTTTTCTCCTCTGATTGGGAGGAAGCAGAGCGAAAGATGGAAGAAGCCGTTGCGATACCGGCTGTTACATACAATTGGCGTTCCAAACTCTCAGTTCTATTCAGGAAGGTGAAGGAAAAGACCATGGGAAAGAAGTTGTTTGATTTTGTAATTGGAAATCCTCCGTATCAAGGACAACAAAATTCAGAAGACACTGCTGAATCGAAAAAGAATTTTGCTCCTCCAATCTATAACTTCTTTATGGATGAAACATACAAGATTTCAAGTAAAGTAGAACTTATTCATCCTGCCAGATTCTTGTTTAATGCTGGTAGCACTAAAAAGAATTGGAATGAAAAAATGCTTAATGATCCTCATCTAAAAGTCTTGCGGTATGAGGCCGAAAGCAGCAAAATATTTCCCGGTCTTTCAACACCTATCAAAGGTGGTATCGCAATAACTTATCATGATGAGACAAAAGATTTTGGCGCTATAAAAATTTTTGTGAAGTATGAGACCGTTAATTCAGTTGTGCATAAAGTTCTAAATTCTAAAGATTTTGTGTCTCTTATGGATATTGTCTATTCAAGAACCGCTTACAGAATGAATGACAAAATGCACCTTGATTTTCCAAATGCAATTGGGAAATTAAGTAAAGGTCATGCATATGATGTATCCTCCAACATATTTGACCGAATTCCTGAGGTCTTCTATGACGAGTGTCCTTCTGATGGCTCTAAGTATGTAAAGATTGTAGGGCGTTCTGAGAATAAGAGAATTTATAAATATATTAAGCGAGAATATCTAAATGATGTTGAAAATTTAGAGTCATACAAAATACTTATTTCCCAAGCTAACGGCGATGGATCTTTTGGAGAAACCCTTTCAAAACCTCTAGTTGAAGGGCCTTACTGTGGAAGTACTGAAACTTTTATAAGTATCGGGAACTTTAAAACTCAAAAAGAAGCTGAAAATTTGAGCAAATATATTTCTACCAAATTTTTAAGAACCTTATTGGGGATTTTAAAAGTTACGCAGAATGGAAACAAGCCTGTTTGGAAATATGTTCCCATGCAAGACTTTACTCCTTCTTCCGATATCGACTGGTCTCAGTCTATTCATGACATCGATTTGCAGCTTTATCAGAAATACGGACTTGACGAAACGGAGATCGAATTCATCGAAAGCCATGTAAAGGAGATGAAGTGACGTGACGCCTCAAATTAGATCCTTTGAACGAGTTGTTCCCATGATTTATGCCTATACGACGCCGACTGTCACGTCAAACGAGGGTTGGATCAAGATTGGTTACACGGAAAAGCAAACTGTAGAGCAACGAATCAATCAGCAGACGCACACGGCCTCCATCCCTTATACGGTAGAATGGCAGGATAATGCCCTATATAAAGATGGTTCAGGAAAATCCTTTACGGACCATGATTTCCATCAATATCTGGAAGTCCAGAAGAGCATTGAACGGCGTCCTAAGACGGAGTGGTTCCATACGGATGCGGCAACTTCCTATCTGTATTCTGGACAATTTGCAAGCCGCAAGGATGAGCCAACGCAGCAGGGCAGCACCTACGAACTGCGTCAGGAACAGCAGGATGCCGTAGCAAAGACCAAGGCCTATTTCGAAAAAGGGGGGACGGAATTCCTTTGGAATGCAAAACCTCGTTTTGGGAAGACTCTTACTTGCTATGATTTGATTCGGCAGATGGGATTCCAAAAGGTCCTCATCGTTACAAATCGGCCGGCCATTGCAAACTCCTGGGCAGAAGACTTTAATAAATTCATCGGTTGGCGCGGAAAGCTTCGCTTCGTTTCGGATACGGATGCTCTCAAAGGCAAGAAGGGAGTCTATACGCGGGAAGCTTATCTTGACGCGGAAAGCCGCCTTCCGGAAGGAAAATCCCATGGTATGGTTGCCTTTGAATCCCTCCAAGGGTTAAAAGGGTCCGTTTATTTTGGTGGTAACTACCAGAAGCTCGAATGGATGGCCAAATCCTATAATGACTTAAAGGGTATAACGCATCATGGCATCGATTTCGACCTTCTTGTCATTGACGAGGCACAGGAAGGCATTGATACAATCCGTACGGAACATGCCTTTGAAAATATCAGCCGAAAACATACGCTTTATCTATCAGGCACGCCGTTTAAGGCTCTTGCTTCCGGACAGTTTTCAGAAGAACAGATTTATAACTGGTCCTATGCGGATGAGCAGGAACGAAAAGCATCCTGGCAAAGCGATGACTATAATCCCTATGAAGTTTTGCCGCAGCTTTCCATGTACACGTACCAGATTTCTGGTATGATCCAGGAAAAACTTGAACGAGGCGTTGACCTTGAAAATGAGGATGGTGCCGTCGATTACGCCTTTGACCTCAATGAATTTTTCCTCACGAAAGGAACGGGGGAGAGTACACACTTTGTTCACGAAGAAGAGGTCAAGAAATTTCTTCGCTCTCTTACATCCAATGAAAAATATCCTTTCTCTACGACGACACTGCGCAAGGAACTGGCTCATACCCTTTGGATGCTGAACCGCGTCGACAGCTGCAAGGCTCTTGCCCGTATGATGAAGAGTGATGAGTTCAAGGATATCTTTGGCGAATATGAAATTATCGTCGCTGCCGGTGATGGCAAACTTTCAGAAGATGAGGAAACAGAAAAAGCCTTTGACCGCGTGAAAAAAGCCATTGCGGAGCACGAAAAGACGATTACCCTCTCTGTGGGGCAGCTTACGGTCGGCGTGACCATCCCGGAATGGTCAGGCGTTCTTATGCTGTGCAACCTGAAGAGCCCTTCAAGTTATATGCAGGCTGCGTTCCGCGCGCAAAATCCCTGCATGATTCGGGTGGGGGCAGAACAGTTCCGTAAGGAACGAGCTTATATCTTTGACTTTGATCCGGCTCGTACGCTTATCATTTTTGACGAATTTGCCAATAACCTTCTTTCCAGTACGACCAATGGGGGCGGAACGGCGGAAGAGCGCAAAGAAAATATTCAAAAACTTCTTAATTTCTTCCCTGTCCTTGGTGAAGATGCAGAAGGAAAGATGGTCGAACTTGACGCTGCTGCTGTCCTTACCATTCCGAGGCGGCTTAAGAGCCTCGAAGTTGTGCGTCGTGGTTTCATGTCTAACTTCCTTTTTCAAAATATCAGCAATGTCTTTGGTGCGCCGGGCACAGTTCGGGAAATCTTGGAAAAACTGACGCCGGCCAAAGAGGAAAATCCGAAAAAGGAAAGGGCCGCTCTGGATCCTGCCGAAGATATTTCTCTTGACGATACGGGAAATGTTGTTGTTCCGGAGGAAATTGTTATCGGAAAGAGCAATGAACTTTTTGGAAATAAGATCTATGCAGCTCCGGAAGCGGTGGAAGAAGTAACGAGCGGTCTCAGCAAAGATCCTTTCCACATCGAAAATACGTTCCATAAAGTGCAGGATGCGGTGCAAAAGCAGATCAAGAAGGAAGTCATCGATGTAGCAAACAAAAATTATCAGCTCAAACCGAGAGCGGCGAAACAGGTCGAAAAGGCGGTCAATGAGCATATTTCTCGAGAAATTGAGCGTATTAAAACGGATACTCATCAGAAAATTGCCATTGCAAACGCTGAGTTTGAAAAGCGCAAAGCAGAAAGCACAACGTCTGAAGAGATAGAATCAGCGAGTAATGACTACCATAATACGCTGGATGAACTTGTGGCCAGTGCTGGTGACTCCTTAAAGTCTGCAACAGAAACCATATTTAAAGAAAATCAGAAAAATGTGGTTGAACAGATGGAAAAATTAAAGGCCGAAGAGAAAAAATCTGATTCTGAAGATTGGTCAAGAGCTCGGCTGAGGGGATTCTGCCGCAGTATTCCAAGCTTTGTCATGGCTTACGGTGATGAAAACTTAACCCTTGCCAATTTTGATGATTACACGGAAGATGATGTATTTAAAGAAGTAACGGGCATGCCGGAAGAAGACTTCCGTTATCTCCGTGATGGCGGAGAGCGAATCAGTGAAGCTACCGGTAAATTAGAACACTTTGAAGGACATTTGTTTAACGAAGTCGTTTTCAATGACTCCATCCAGGAATTCCTGAAGAAGAAAAAGGAACTTGCCAACTACTTCGACGAAAGTAAGAATGAAGATATTTTTGATTACATTCCGCCACAAAAGACGAACCAGATCTTTACGCCCAAAAAGGTCGTGCAGGACATGGTAGACCGCCTGGAAAAAGAAAAACCCGGATGCTTTGATGATCCAAATAAAACTTTTGCGGATCTTTACATGAAGTCCGGTCTTTTCATTACAGAAATTGTAAAGCGACTTTTCCGGTCGCCGAAGATGAAGCAGCTCTATCCGGACGATAAAGCGCGCATCGAGCATATCCTACGCAAACAGGTCTATGGCATGGCGCCGACGCGCATCATCTATCTCATTGCAACCAACTATATCCTTGGGTTTGATGAAACGCTGAAATTGGAAACGAAGAATTTTGTCCAAGCCGATGCTGCGGAAGCATCGAAAGATGGCACGCTGGAAGAACTGTGCCGAGAGTCGTTTAATTTGAAGTAAAAGTATGTGTCCTCACCCAAAAGGGGTGAGGACATGTTTAATGTGGGGAAAATTTCCCGTTTTAAGCGTAATATGTTTCTTTGTAGGGTATAAATAATCCATGCAAAATAAAGGAAGGTCTCCCCTGAAATAGCGTGATCTGTCATCAAAATAATAAGGGAGGCTAAGAACGAATTCGAGATGAAAAAGGTCCTCTGGAGCTTTCTCCTTAAGGCGGCAGAACCTATTGTAGGAAACAATGGGTTCTGCCGCCTTAGCGGTTAGTTAAAGAGGAATTGGGACAGGCTAAAAGCCCCACGCCATGCATAAGGGGCTGGAAAAATCAGGGAGGTGCTATGGGACGGGCAAGAGCAGCCATAGGAAATGTAAGCTCCATTTTCCGCATGTAATGAGGCTGCAAGACAATCTTATGGGGGGACTTTCGAGAAAATGCCGACACATATGCGTGCCTCATCAACCGATTCGCTTTCTTTTTCCGTGGCATATACTGCATGGCGTTGCTCTGCCATTTTTTCTGTCTAGAATGTATCCGTCCTCGCAGCCATTGGGACAGGAGTATCTGGTTCCCTTTGGCGGTTCACCGACGCCTTTTTTCAAAAGCCCAATAAGATAGGCGGACTCATTACGAATTTGCCCATAAGGCATGTATTTACTCATGACGCGCATAGCGCCTTTGATTGTTTCCGTGTTCCACTTGCGCAAAACTGCATTGGCAATGGCGGCATTCATACCGAGCTCCTCAATGAGTGTTTTACGAAGGCCATCTTTTTGTGCTTTTTCTTCGGGAGAATCGACCTTTTTCGCTTTTCCATTAAGTCCCGTTTCTTTTACTTCTTCCCCGAACACAGCGAAGAGATGATCTGCCCTTTTCATATTTTTTTGGGAAGGTGTTGCTTCACAAATTTCCAGTTCAAGCGGCGGCACAAAAAAGTCATGATCACTCGTTTGCTTTTTCCCCTGTTCTACATTTACAGACGTTACTTGTTTAGAAAAACATGTTTTGTTGTTTTTATTATGTTTATGTAAATATAAAGATGAATAGTCTATATTCGCGCGCGAGGCTTCTTTTTGAGTGGATGTCACGGTTAACGCATTTTTATCCGAATCCGTTGTAACCCGCATAGAATCTGCATCTTCCTCATATGTCACGGTTATGTCACGGTCACTTTTATTGTGACATGTCACACCCTCATTTTCTTCAAAATCGTGACATGTCACGTTTACCTGCTGGAAATCCGTGACAAAAGATTCTTCTTTGCCTTGTATTTTTTCATTTATGTCACGGATATTTTTGTATCCTTGAGGGAGCACTTCTGTCCCTGATACATAAATTTCTTGAATTTCATTTTTGGTTTGAGAAGATTTCTTAGCTTCTTTTTTTGTTTTTTCCTCTTGCTCGCAGCGCAGTTTTTCTTCTCGTAGTTTTTTGTTTAAACGGCAACGACGCTGACGAATGGCGTCATTAGACAGGCCTTTTTCCTCTTTAGACGCGTTTTTAATGGTTCCGCCGATTGCAAGATAGTGTTTCCAATTTTTGATGCGAATAACGCCATGATTGCACTTTAGAAGACCGCAATGATCAAAGTAGCGGATGCCTTCCATGATTTTAAATGTTCCATCGGAAAGGTGCAGTTTCTGCAGGAGGATATCCTTATCAAAGGGCGCACCATTTGGGGCGGAAATTTCGCCGTTTTTATCGAGTTCGGCTGCAAGCGTAAGAAGACGCAGCCAAAGCATGTTGTATGTGTATTGTCTGTCCGCCATGAGGGGCGTAATCATTTTCATGCTGTCGTCGTTTAATAATTCAATCAGAGATTTTAGATTTGTCATGGTGAAAGTTCCCTTCTTTGATGACGTGATTTACTCATTTGGGCAAAAAATATAGGACCGCAGGAGCGGTCCTATATGCATGTTAAAGGCAGTTTACGCTGCCTTTTCGTAAGTTCCTCGTCTTTTGAAGGAGTCTATGGTACCGGCTGTAGAGTGTCTTTGGTGGAATATGATGTTTTTGGGCGAGCATTTTAAAAGAGCCATTCTTTGTTGCCGATTCAATCAGTAAGTTTCTTTCTTCGGTTGTAAGTTGATTGAGCACCTCTTTTACGGTCTTGATTTTTTCTTTCATGTCAAGATGATGATCCATTTCATAAGTATCTTCTTTAAAAATTTGGTCTAAGCTAACTTCTGACTGTCGGTATCTTGCTTCTTTGCGCTGATAATTACGGAGCGTGTTTAGAAGGAAAGTTTTGGCATAACCAGGAAATTTCTCTTCAGGTCCTTCGTAGCGAAGCGCTGCTTCTAGAAAGGCAATGGATAAAATGGAATGAAGATCTTCTCGTTTTAAAAGATTTCTTTCCTTTTTCTCGAAATGTTTCAAAAGAGGCTGAAATTTTTTTAGAAGGTTCACCATTTCGCACTTTCCTTCGTTTGTCCCCGCGAGTTTGCGCAGCTGATTCATGGTAGCTTTACCTCTACAAGCTTAATCAATTCATCAATACGGTGGCAATGGAGGCATTTGCACAGACGAACTAAAACCGTAAGCGTTGGACGATAGGAATCGTCATTTGCCTTATAACTTGCATAAATCCGATTTAAGGTGGCTCTGCTGATTCCTGCCATGCGTGCGACTTGGCCGATTGAGAGATGTCGTTGTTTGATAAGGGTAAACATTGGATTATACTCAATTCTCATTGTTATAATCTCCTTTTCTACTTGGAATTGGAATGATCCGGAGCAGATCGCAGTGCGTCATTGTGTTTCATCATTACAAAAAATAGTACAAATTCATGGCCATGTAGATGTGCATATTGCAATGATTCAAATAATAAGAATGCTAAAAAATAAGAAAATATCAAATTTTTCAACAAACACGACTTTTTTATAATATCATAAATAATCAAGATTACAATAAGCATTTTTATTATAATAGAGAGAAATGTATCACCCATGATACACTTTTAATCCTGAAATGCGCACCATTCCTTTATTCTTTAAAATTCAAAATATTTTTTAAAAATTTTGAAGAAATCCATAAAGTGCAGACACTTATATAGTGTAAGGCGAAATGGGGAAGATGAGCTTCCTACCGCCAAAAATGATGAGGAGTGTGGAAACATATGAAAAGACTATCGCGTTGGGACGTTTGCCGAAGGGCGGAAAAGGACTATGGGAAACTATCCCATATCTATCTTCACTGGACAGCCGGATTTTATGATCAGACCTTTCCTGATTATCATCTTAATGTCACGGGAACAGGGGATGTCCTCAGCGCATCGGATTGCTTTACCGAGCTTTTATCCCACACCTATCTCCGCAATAGCGGCGCCATCGGGATTGCCATGTGCTGCGCTAAGGACGCCGTCATGTACGCCGACCGATCTTTTGACTTGGGTGTTTTTCCGCCCTCCCCGGTGCAGGTGGAAGAAACGGCGGCCCTCGTGGCACTCCTGACCCTTACCCTTGATATTCCGCTTGACAAAGCGCATGTCATGACTCATGCGGAAGCAGCTGACCTCGACGGATACGGACCAGCCCTGGCGGGAACGAACCGATTCGAACGCTGGGATCTGTACGAAATCAAAGATGGAGATGGCAAGTGGAAATATGGGGGAGACGTCCTCCGCGGAAAAGCTCATTGGTACCGACATCATTTGGCATCGCTCTTACCCTTTCAGTTAGCTTACTGATTGAAATCGTAAGCGTCTGCCTCATGTTCCACATTCCTTTATCGCTCAATCGTCAAAATACTAAGGAGGAAACACAGAATGGAAAACATCAAAGAAGTCACTCTGCAGCTCGAAAACGTGAACGAAGTCAACGGTAAGATGAAGACGACCCGCGTCACTTATAAGGGTATGAACCCTGACGCCGAGGATGCAAAGCTGCTGGAAGCTGGAAAGGCCATTGGCAGCCTCATGGAAGACACGCCGGAAACCATCTATGCCGTTAAACGTGTCGAACTGAAGGCGTAAGCCTAAAACCCACCATCGACTAGGACGTCCCCTAAAAGCGCTCTCGCCGCTTTTTAGGGCCACTTAAGCGAGAACTTAGACCCCAAAGGAGAATCATTATGTCTCAATCTCTCGAAATGATCTTTAAACTTGGTGACAACAAAAGCAAGACCATCCGTATTGCAGCTCCTATTGCTGATATCAGCAGAGCCAATGTGGAACCGGTCATGCAGAAACTTATTGACCTCAACGTCATTGGCGACAGCGTAAGTAAGCAGCTTTCCGCCATTAAGGGCGCAACGCTGAAAGAAACCACAAAGGTTTTTGAAGTGCTGGAAGCAGCTGAAGACGAACCCGTTGCCTAAGCTTTATCATGGATAGCATGTCCGTTCTGCTCGGTCAGGCCGCCCAGTACGGCTTTCCCATGGTAATCAGCTGGTATCTGCTTGTTCGCATGGAAAGTAAACTTGACGCTCTGACCGTCAGCATCAATATGTTGCGTGAAATCGTGACGAAATAAGAAAATCCCGCAGCCCGAAAAGGCTGCGGGATTTTTGCATATTTGAATGTTCGATAGGCGATATCAGAATATAGTATAATAAGATATATAGACATAATATATATTTTTTGCTATAATTTACGCGCAATGGAAAACATTGTTTTCAAAAAGAGATCGTGAGAGATGGATTGGAGACCCATTTCTCACGGTCTTTTTTGTGTTTATCTATATGTAAAATGAGATAGCTGGAAGGAGTAAATCATTTCCCTCAAATGAAGCTAAAGAAGAATCATACTTTAGCAGAATTGTTGAAGAGAAGGAAATAATAATCCCAATTGAGTATAGATTTTATATTTAAATTTAAATTTAAATTTAAATATAAAATCAAAGATGCCTAAGTAAAAAATATTTCTTGGTAGGGAAAAATAGTCCTTGTAAAATAAAAGGGAGACCCCTATTGCTGAAATCGTGTTGTCTAGACAATGCCTATCAAAATAAGGGAAGGTCTCCCCTGAAATAGCGTGATCTGTCATCAAAATAATAAGGGAGGCTAAGAACGAATTCGAGATGAAAAAGGTCCTCTGGAGCTTTCTCCTTAAGGCGGCAGAACCTATTGTAGGAAACAATGGGTTCTGCCGCCTTAGCGGTTAGTTAAAGAGGAATTGGGACAGGCTAAAAGCCCCACGCCATGCATAAGGGGCTGGAAAAATCAGGGAGGTGCTATGGGACGGGCAAGAGCAGCCATAGGCCACGTAGGATCCATTTTCCGCATGTAATGAGGCTGCAGCACAATCTTATAGGGGGCTTTCAAGAACATGTCGACACATACCAGGAACCCAAAGCTACAGCAAAATTTCCTCCGATATGATATAATAAACTGTCAAACTGTCATTTAATCCTACGTGAGGAGGGTTCCATAGGATGCGTATCTTCATCTCGGCCGGTGAAGCTTCCGGCGACCTGCATGCCGCGGCCCTGACGAGGGAAATTCTTTCCCTTGCACCTGATGCCGAAGTGTTTGGCATGGGCGGCGACGCGCTCCGGTCTGCTGGCGGAGAGGTTATTTTTGATTATAAAGACAACAGCGTCATGGGCTTTGTTGAGGTCCTCCGGAAACTACCAGACCTGTTTCGGCTCCGGGATGCTTTTCGCCAGGTTATGGTGGAACGGAAACCGGATATTTTTGTGACTGTCGATTATCCAGATTTTAATATGCGTGTGGCCAAGGTCGCAAAGCAGTTAGGTATTCCCGTTTTTTCCTTCATTCCGCCTTCGGCGTGGGCCTGGCGGCGGGGGCGGGCCAAGATGGTAGCCCGTCTGGCAGCCCGTGTGGCCTGCATCTATCCTTTTGCTTATGAGGTCTATAAGGAAGCCGGCGCGCCTGTTGAATTTGTGGGCAATCCTCTTGTTGATATCGTAAAACCTACGATGAGCCAATTAGAAGCCCAAAAGGCGGTCGGTAAAAGGCCAGGCCATCCGCTCATCCTGTTGCTCCCAGGAAGCCGTCAGGGTGAACTTCGAGGCGTCCTTCCCGTGATGCTTGAAGCATTGCCGCTTATCAAAAAGGACCAGCCTGATGCGGATTTCATTCTCCAAAAGGCGCCCAATGTGGATCGTCGGGAGCTCGAAGCAGCCCTTGATACGTCCAAGATTCCCGTCCGCATTGTCGAAGGGCATCCCTATGACACTATGGGTGCCTGCGACGCGGCCCTTGCTACGAGCGGGACCGTCGTCCTGGAAGCGGCCCTCATGGATCTTCCCAGCGTCATCTGTTACAAGGCAAGTCCCATCAGCATGGCCATTGCTAAAGCCCTCGTCAAAGTGAAATATGCAGGCCTGCCCAATCTGTTAGCAGGCCGGGAAATCCTGCCCGAACTCATTCAGGAAAAGATGACGCCGGAAAATATGGCCCGTCATGTCCTGCGCTTTTTGGATCCTGCCGAAGGGGCCAAGGTCCATCAGGATCTTCGGGAGGCCATTTATAAGCTCGGAGCTCCGGGCGCCGTCAAGCGGACGGCTGCCCTTATACTTGAAACTGCCAAGGAGAAGAAATGAACCTATATCTTAGAATCCTCAAATTCATTCGTCCCTATTTGGGACGCCTCATTGCAGCCGGTTTCTGTACGGTCATGACGGCCGCTGCCAACCTTTATGTGCCGTGGATTGTCCGCGATGTCATTGATAAGGTCTTCCAGAACAAGGATAGTGATCTCCTTAATTTGATTTCCCTTGGAATCGTAGTCATTTTCTTTGCCCGCGGCATTTTCTACTATGGTCAGAGCTATCTCATGAACTATGTCGGCGAGAGCATTGTCATCGATGTACGAGGAATTGTCTACCGCAAGCTCATGACTCTGTCGACTCATTTTTTTGACACGAATAAGCTGGGTACCATCATGAGCTATGTCACAAACGATGTGGCAGCCCTCCAAGGCGCCATGGTGGCCAATTCCATTGAAATCATCACGGAAACGAGTGTCCTTATCGGGAGCGTCGGCGCCATGGTCTACCTTGACTGGAAGCTGACCCTTTTTACGTTCTGTACTTTCCCAGTGGTTCTTTTCTTCATGGATTTCTTTGGCAAGAAGATTCGCAAGAGCGGCCACCGTATCCAGCAGGCAACGGCGGATATTACGTCGATCCTGCAGGAAACCTTGGCTGCTACGCGTGTTGTGAAGAGTTTTGTCCGTGAACCCTATGAAATTGCCCGCTTCGATCAGCAGAACAAGGCCAATTTCTACGCCAATATGAAAAGTGCCAAGCTCATGGGAACCCTGTCTCCTGTCATTGAGTTCATTGCGGCCCTTGGGGTCACGGCCATCATTTGGTTTGGCGGCCGTTCCGTCATCGGCGGTGACATTACGGCGGGGTCCCTTGTGGCTTTCCTCGTCTATGCCATCAATATTTCCAATCCGATCAAGCGGATTGCCCGCGTATTGGGAAGCATCCAAAAGGCGCTTGCCGCGGCTGAACGTGTCTTTTACATCATGGACCTGACGGATACGATTCCGCAGAAGCCTGATGCCATCACGCTGCCCAGTGTTGAGGGAAATGTGGAATTCCGTCATGTATCCTTTGCCTACAATAAAGGGGAGACCATTCTTCACGATGTGAGTTTTTCTGCAAAGCCCGGTCAAGCCATTGCCCTTGTGGGGCCTTCCGGTGCCGGTAAGTCAACGGTGGCAAGCCTTTTGCCCCGTTTTTATGACGTGACGGAAGGGGCCATCTTTGTTGACGGCCACGATGTTCGGGATGTGACGCTTGCCAGCTTGCGCGAACAGGTCGGCATTGTGCCTCAGGAAACCAACCTCTTTAACGACACGGTCTATAACAACATCCTTTATGGACGGCTGGATGCAACGCGGGATGAGGTCATTGCAGCGGCTAAAGCCGCAAATGCCGATGAGTTTATCCAGCAGCTGCCTAAGGGCTATGATACACAGCTTGGTGACCGGGGCGTCAATATTTCCGGCGGCCAGCGCCAGCGCATTTCCATTGCCCGGGCCATCCTCAAGAACCCCCGTATCCTGATCCTTGACGAAGCAACAAGTGCCCTTGACACGGAAAGTGAACGTATCGTCCAGGAGGCCTTGGACCGCCTGATGGTGGGGCGCACGAGCTTTGTTATTGCTCACCGGCTGTCGACGATCCAAAACGCTGCCAAAATCATTGTCCTTGATAAGGGCTCCATCGTAGAAGAAGGTACCCATCAGCAGCTCATGGCAAAACATGGTCTTTATGCCCATCTGCACGATATCCAGTTCAAGGAGAACCAGACGGCATCCGGCACTTTTGGGGATGACGCAAGTGAAGACGCCTAAAAGGTACGGGAGATAGGCTTCCCGATAAAGTGAAACGAGGGTGACTCATGTATTATCTGTATAACTTCCTGGCAGTGATGCTGCTGATCTTTTTTGTACTGCCTTATTTCATCTGGCGCTATTTCCGGGAAAAAGGATTTCCCCGCCGCTTCCGCCAGAGCATGGGCTTTATTCGTGACGATGAAATCGCAGCTGTTGCACACCAGAATTGTATCTGGATCCACGGGGCCAGCGTAGGTGAAATTGTGGCCACAAGCCCCCTTGTGAAGGAAATCCGCAAGGCTATGCCTGATGCCAAGATCCTGGTTTCTGCCGTGACGACGGGGGGCTATAACATGGCCCACCAAATCATTCCCGAGGCGGACGCCATCATCTATTTCCCGCTTGATATGCCGTTTGTATCCGAATCCTTTGTCAAGCGCATCATGCCGCGTATCTTCATGCCTGTGGAAACGGAGCTGTGGCCGAATTTCCTGCGTGCCATCAAGCGCCGCCGCATTCCCGTCATGATGGTAAACGGCCGTATTTCCGATAAATCCGTCAAAAGTTACCGGTACCTTTACGGCATCCTTGATGATATGATGGGAAGCGTGACCCGTTTTTGCATGCAAAGTTCCATTGATGCCGAATACATTGAGCATCTGGGCGCGGAAAAGCGCCGCATCTATATAACGGGCAATACGAAATTTGATCAGACCTATGCAGAAGTGACGCCCGAAGACCTCAAGACCTACAAGGAAGAACTCGGTCTTTACGATGATTATCCAGTCATCGTCGCGGGGAGCACCCATCCGACGGAAGAAGAAAAGCTTTTTGAAGCCTTTACAGAAGTCCAAAAGGAATTTCCTAGGGCACGGCTCCTCATTGCCCCGAGAAAGCCGGGACGGACCCATGAAATCACGCGTCTTGCCGAACGTTTCGGTCTCACGGTAGGCCTGCGCTCCGTCCTTCGCGACGAAAAAGGGCAGCGGCCGCGTTACCCTGTCATCCTCATTGATACGATCGGGGAATTGGGCCGCATCTATGCCGTGGGTGATGTCGTTTTTGTCGGCGGCAGCCTTATCAACCATGGCGGGCACAATGTCCTTGAACCGGCGGCTCATGCCAAACCCATCATTGTGGGTCCGAGCATGTCAAACTTCAAGGATTCCTTCTCTCTTTTGAGCAAGGTGGGAGCCTGTGTCCAAATTCGGGATACAAAGGAACTGACGGCTATGTTCCTTACAATCCTGCGTGATGACGCACTCCGTAAAAAGATGGGCGACGCGTCCATCCAGGTTATCCGCGAAAACCGCGGAGCCGCGGTCCGCACCATTGGCTATCTTAAGGAACTCCTGCGGCTTACAGCCACAGAGAGCATGGTCAACACCCACTATAAGATCAGCACGCGCAACATCAACGATGAAGTATCGCCCCGCATGCGCCCTGGGGATGCAGTGACACAATATTTGATCCAGCTTTCCCATGGTGAGGACAACAATGTGCTGGACTGGTTGGTCCTTTCCTTGCTCCGCGTCCTATCCGTACTTTATGAAGTGGGGGTTCGCCTCAAACTGAGCTGCTACAATCACCATCTCCTGCCGACAACAAAGCTGGACTGCTGCGTCATCAGCATTGGCAATATTACGGTTGGCGGTACCGGAAAGACCCCAACCGCCCAGAAAGTGGCTCTTATGATCCGCGACATGGGGTACCGTGTCGTTATTTTGAACCGCGGCTATCGGTCCCACTGGCAGGAAAAGATCGGTGTTGTTTCCGACGGCAAAAAGATCTACATGACTGCCTATGAAGCCGGTGACGAAGCGTTCCTCATGGCAAAACAGCTGCCTGGGATCCCCGTTGTCATTGGGAAGGAACGCGCCATTACAGGTCAGTATGCTGTCGACAAATTCAAGGCTGAAGTCATTATCCTCGATGATGGCTACCAGCATTGGCAGCTCCACCGGGACCTGGATGTGGTCCTTGTGGATACGCTCAATATGTTTGGCAATGGCAGCATCCTTCCCCGAGGCACCCTGCGCGAACCGCTGAAGAACCTCAGCCGCGCCGACCTCTTCCTGCTCACCAAATGCGACCAGAGTTCACCCATTTCCCGGGCCACGCTCTGCGACCAATTGCATCGCTACAAACCCAATGCGCCCATTGTGGAGAGTATCCACAACCCCTGTGCGTTCATTGAGATTGCCGATTGGTATAAAAATGATGGCTCCAAGGCACTTCCCCTTGAGGCACTCAAGGGACAGGAAGTCATGGTCTTTTCGGCCATTGGCAACCCGTCAAGCTTTGAACAGACCATGGCTGGTGAAGGGCTTCAGATTGCAGAAGCCATCCGTTACCCGGACCATCATGATTATGGCATGGTGGAAATGCAGTACATCATGGAACGGGCCATCAGCAAACGGGTCACGGCCCTTGTCACAACAGGCAAGGACGCCGTTAAGATCCCGACAGAATTCATCTACCTCCATCGTGAGGTCCCCCTCTATGTCCTAGACATGGAAATCCAGATCACCAGTGGGGAAGAGGCGTTTGTGAAAACGATTACCACTGCCATCGAAAAGGAGAACAAAAGACAATGAAAGTTTTATGTGTGATTCCGGCGCGTTATGCTTCTACCCGTCTGCCGGGGAAACCTCTTGCAAATCTGGCCGGTAAGCCCATGATTCAGCGTGTCTACGAACGGGCAGCCCAAGCCAAGATTCCTGATGAGATCATTGTTGCTACCGATGATGAACGCATCAAGGAAACCGTGGAAGGCTTTGGCGGCAAGGCCATGATGACGGCGGCTACGCACCCGTCCGGTACGGACCGTCTTGCTGAGGTCGCCTTGAGCTATGATAAGGTCGATGTCATCATCAATGTCCAAGGGGATGAACCGATGATTCCGCCAGAACTGATTGATTCCCTCTGTGAAGCTTTCGAAAATAACGACCAGCTCCAGATGGCGACGGCAAAGACCCTTATGGATGCGTCAGAATATGACGATCCCAACGCGGTCAAAGTGGTTACGGACCAAAGTGGTTATGCCATCTATTTCTCTCGCAGCTTGATTCCGTATCCCCGTCACAAGACACCGGAGTTCAAAGTGTATAAGCATATTGGTATCTATGCATACCGTCGTGACTTTCTATTGAAGTTTGCGGCACTGCTTCCTACGCCTCTTGAACAGATTGAAGGTCTGGAACAGCTGCGTGCCCTGGAAACGGGAGCCAAGATCAAGGTTCTCACGACGGATTTCAAAGGCATTGGCATTGATACGCAGGAAGATCTGGATCGGGCCAACAAGGTCTTTGAACTGGAAGAAGAAAAGAAACGTCAGGAAGAAGCGGCACGAGCTGCCGAGGAAGGAAAGTAACATGAAGACCGTAGCGATTGGTAATTACAAAGTCGGTGCCGGCCATCCGCTCCTTGTCATGGCTGGTCCCTGCGTCCTGGAAGGCTATGAACGGAGTCTCATGATCGGAAGACGGGCCAAGGCCATCTGTGAAAAGGTGGGCCTGCCCTATGTTTTCAAAGCTTCCTTCGATAAAGCAAATCGTTCGAGCCTTACGGCTTTCCGCGGCCCGGGTCTGGAAGAAGGGCTTGAAATCTTGAAGCAGATCAAAAAGGACCTGGGCGTCCCTGTTGTATCTGATGTCCATGAAACCTATCAAGTGGAAAAAGCAGCGGAAGTCCTCGATATCATCCAGATCCCGGCTTTTCTCTGCCGCCAGACGGACCTGCTCGTGGCAGCTGCCCATACAGGCCGCGTGGTGAACGTCAAGAAGGGCCAGTTCCTGGCTCCGTGGGACATGAAAAATGTCATCAATAAGCTCGTCGGGTCTGGAACCGAAAAGATCATGCTGACTGAGCGCGGGGCCAGTTTTGGCTACAACACGCTGGTAACGGACATGCGGAGCCTTCCCATCATGCGTGACTTCGGCTATCCGGTCATCATGGATGTGACGCACAGCGTACAGATTCCTGGCGGCAAGGGCACAAGTTCCGGCGGCCAGAGCCAGTATGCGCCCCATATGGCCCGCGCGGCTGCAGCAGTCGGTGTCGATGGTCTTTTTATGGAAGTCCATGACAATCCGGCAGAAGCCCTTTCCGACGGGCCCAACATGATTGCCCTTGACAAGATGGAACAGGTCCTTTTGGACGCTAAAGCCATTGATGCCATTGGGCGTAGGGAGTGATACCATGTTTGAACGCGCAAAAGAAGCTCTCCAGATCGAGGCGGATTCCATATTGGAACTGATTCCCCGTGTCGATGAACATTTTGGAGCGGCTCTGGAAATGATCCTTCACTGCCCCGGCCGCATCATCGTAACGGGGATGGGAAAAAGCGGCATCATTGGCCGCAAGATTGCAGCAACCCTTGCCAGCACGGGGACACCGTCCTTTTTCCTGCATCCTGCCGAAGCCATTCACGGCGATCTCGGCATGGTGACACAAGGTGACGTGGTCCTTGCCATTTCAAATAGTGGGGAAACGGGCGAGGTGCTTCATATCCTGCCCAGTATCCGCCGCATTGGGGCCCGCATCATTGCCATGGTGGGCAAGCCGGAGTCGACCCTTGCCAAGAACGCGGATATTGTCCTTGATGTCGGGGTCAAGAAGGAAGCCTGTCCTTTGGGCCTTGCGCCTACGAGCAGTACGACGGCAACCCTCGCTTTTGGCGATGCCCTTGCCATGGAGCTGCTGTCGGCCCGCCATTTTACGGAAAATCAGTTTGCCATCTACCATCCCGGCGGAAGCCTGGGCAGGAAGCTGCTCCTTACGGTTGGGGATATCATGCACAAAGGGGATGAAAATCCGCTGGTGCCGTCTGACATGACGGTAAAGGATGCGCTTTTTGTCATTACCGATAAAGGTCTTGGTGCTGTATCCGTTGTCGATGGACAGGGCCGGCTGAAGGGACTTCTCACGGACGGCGATATCCGCCGCGGCTTTGCAAAGAGCCTTGATTCCCTCAATAAACCGGTTTCTGAACTCATGACAAAGTCGCCGAAAACCATTACAGCAAGAAAACTGGCTGCAGAAGCCCTTCATCTCATGGAATCGAATAAACCCCATCCGATCACGGTCCTGCCCGTTGTGGATGAAGAAAAGAAAGTCGTCGGCCTGCTCCATATGACCGATCTTGTGCATCAGGGAGTGGTATAAATGATGAAAGACGAAGAGTTTGCCAAGATCCGTCTCCTTGCCCTCGATGTGGACGGTGTCATGACCGATGGATCCATCATCATTGGTCAGGAAGATGAACTCAGCAAACATTTCAATGTACGCGATGGCCTGGGCATCAGCCTTGCCATGAGAAATGGTATCCAAGTGGCCCTGATAACGGGGCGTCACAGCGAGATTGTACTGCATCGCGCCATGGAACTTGGCGTCAGCAATGTCTATGAAAATGTAATCTATAAAGGAAAGACCCTCGTTGAAGCGGCCCAGCGTCTGGGTATCCCGATGGAAGCCGTGGCTTTCATGGGGGATGACCTCAATGACCTGCCGGCCTTTAGCCGCGCGGCCTATTCCTTTGCCCCCAAGGACGCGGCGCCTGAGGTAGCAGCCCGTGCCGATTATGTCTGCGAAAAAAAAGGGGGAGAAGGCGCTGTCCGTGAAGTCTGCGAGAAGATCCTCAAGGCCAAGGGGCTTTGGGATGGCATCGTGGAAGGGTATCTGGTAAAAGGGTATGGTGACAGACAGTAATGCTTTATGCGATTCTCAAAGGGATGAGCACCTTCGTTTCCTGGCTTCCTTATAAATTTGTGGTCCGCCTGGGACGAAATTGTGGTAAACTATACTATCATATTGCCAAAAAGCAACGCGTCCGTGCGGAAAAGACCATCATGGAGCGAATGGGCATGGAGGAAAAAGAGGCCAAGGAAACCATTTACCGCCTTTTCCTCAATCTAGGCATGACCTTTATGGAAATGCTCTACATGCCTGCCCTCAATAAGGACAACATCCGCGGCCTTGTGACCTTTGATCGGCCCGATGTCCTTTGGGAAGCCCTCAGTAAGAAAAAAGGGGTTGTCATGCTCGCCTGCCACATGGATAACTGGGAATGGCTCGGAGCGGCCTTGGCTCTTAATGGATTTCCCCTCAGTGCTGTGGAAAAACCTCAGCCCAATCCGGTCTACAGTGATTTCATGAATGAGCTGCGCCGCGGTGTCGGGCAGGAAATCTTTGCCCGTGGGACCAATGAGATCCTCGGCTGTGCCCGGGCGATGAAAAAAGGCCGGATGCTGGGCCTGATTGCCGACCAGGACGGGGGCTATAACGGCATCTTTGTGCCGTTTTTTGGGAAGATGGCTTCGACACCGGAAGGTCCGGCGTATTTTGCCCGCAAGTTCAAGGCTCCTATCATTCCCATCTTCATCATCCGCAAGAAAAATGGCTGCGGCCACCGCGTGTTTGTGAAGGATCCCATTTATTACGAAGATACGGGAGACCGCAAAAAGGATGATTACAACGTGACGCTCAAGATGACCCAAGAAGTGGAAGCCATTATCCGCGAATATCCGGACAACTGGATCTGGTTCCAGCACCGGTGGAATACACCTTATGAAGGATAAGAAAGGAAAGCGATTCATGCGCTCTGATAAACGGACAATCATGATGGTCATTGGGGCCGTGCTGCTCATGGGCGGCGTCATTGCTTGGCTTCTGTCAAGCAAACCCACGGCAGGAACGGTCAAGAAGGCCAAGGAAACAGATCCTCATCAGGTCATTGGATCCACTATCGAAGAAAACAAGGATGGCCGTAAGGTGTGGTCCCTGACGGTGGAATCCATGGTCTACGATAGGAAGGCGCAGATTGATCATATGAAGGGCATCAAAGGGACCTTCTATGATGAAGATGGTTCAACCATGACCGTCACAGCTGATGAAGGGGACGTGGATGTAAAAACAAAGAGCGTCATCCTTACAAAGAACCCCAAAGGCACGACCAGTACCAATGGGACCGTGACGGCCGATAAGATTACCTGGAACAACGAAAAGCAGATTGTCATTGCCGAAGGCCATGCGCGGCTGACCAAGGATGACGTTGTTGCCACGGGAGGCAAGGCAACCTTCAATGTGCCTATGGAGCACGCCACGCTGGAACAGGATGCACATGTACAGAAGGGAGATTTTTAAATGAAAATGAAAGCACTTTTCCTCACTTGTCTCATGACAGGCCTTCTGTCCATGGGCGCTGTGGCTTTTGCCGCTTCAAGCGTCAGCGGTGACAAGGTGGAGTATGATTTTAAGAGCGGCCAGGCTGTGGCCGAAGGTAACGTGGAAATCCGCCACGATAAAGGACGCGCCACGGCTAGAAAAGCAGAATACAACACCAAGACCGGGGAAGGCAGCCTTGAAGGGTCCGTCGTTGCCGATCAGGAAGACGCTCATCTGACGAGTGCGTCCCTCATCATCAAGAATAAGGGCGATTATCTTTCCGCCATTGGCAATGCCGTCCTTAAAAAGGCGGACAAGACCCTGCGCGCGGAGCAGGTCAACTACGACTCGGCGGCCAAATACGCTGAAACTGTCGGCAGCTGGGCCCAGCTCACCATGGATGATGGGTCAAGCCTTGACGCGGCATCGCTTACGTATAACATGGAAACAAACAAGGCTTTTGCTGACGGGAATGTACGCCTGATCAGCCCGCCTCGGGATCTTACGGCCCGCGCTGATTCGGCTGAATATGACCTCAACGAATCCGATGGGACCATCCATCTGAACGGCCACGCGACAGCGACACAGGAAGGCAATACGGTCAGCGGCGATACGCTTACGATCCGCGGTGCCGGCGGCAAGATTGCCCAAGGCGATGGTGATGTGCGCATGGTCATCATTCCGCGCAAGAAGGAAGAGGCTCCCCGTGAGGAAGTCCCGACCTTCCAGATTGCAGGGCGCGAAGGTGTGCCCGATTCGGTCTATAAATTTTACAACTGGCCCGGTGAGCCTGTAACCATCGGTTCTGTTGATACGGAGCTTGCTTAAAGGAGAAAGAACCTGTGAAAATTCGTGCAAATGATCTGGTAAAGGAATATGGGGGACGCATCGTTGTTGACCATGTCAGCCTCGAAGTGGCCCAGGGGAGCATTGTTGGCCTGCTCGGTAAAAATGGCGCCGGCAAGACAACAACCTTTTATATGATCGTCGGTCTGGAACATCCAGATCGGGGCACGGTCCATTTGGATGAGCTTGAGGTGACGCACCTGCCCATGTATAAACGGGCGCTCGCGGGGATTGGATATTTGCCGCAGGAAGCGTCCATCTTTCGAAAATTGACGGTGGAAGAAAATCTCCTTGCCATCCTTGAGGACGTGGAGCCGGATGGAAAGAAACGCCAAGAAAAAATGGAGGCCCTTATTGAAGAGTTCCATATTGGGCATATCCGTAAGAGTCTGGGAACGGCCCTTTCCGGCGGTGAGCGCCGTCGTGTGGAGATTGCCCGTGCCCTTGCAACGGAACCGGCCTTCATCCTTCTTGATGAACCTTTTGCAGGCATTGACCCCATTGCCGTGGCCGATATCCAGGTCCTTGTCAAACATCTGGCCAAACGCGGCATTGGCGTCCTCATTACGGATCATAACGTGCGGGAAACGCTCAGCATCGTTGACAAGGCCTACATCCTGAACGAAGGCAAGATCATGGTCGAAGGCCCCAGTGAGAAGGTCGCTGCCGACCCGATTGCCCGGAAGTACTACCTTGGAAAAGACTTTAAGATGTGAGGCGTACCATGAGGATACTTGATAAATATATTTTAAAACAGATGCTGCAGCCCTTTGCTTTCGGGGTAGCTGCCTTTTCAACCATCTTTGTGGCAAGCTCCTTTCTTTTCCGCGTAACCCAGTACATTACGCAGTATGGGGCGTCCTATTCATCGCTTTTTCGTCTGTTCCTGTGCCTCATGCCGGAAGTCATCAACTACACTTTCCCCATGAGTATGCTGCTCGCCTCGCTTTTAACCATGGGACAGCTGTCTGGAAACAGCGAAATTACGGCTATGCGCAGTGGGGGAATGAGCTTCCGCCGTATTGCCATGCCAATCCTTGCCGCTGGATTCGTCGTCAGCCTTTTTTCCGTGGTCTGGGCTGAAAAAGTTGTGCCGCCGGCGAAAGCCGAGTATGAACGCATCATCCAGCAGGAAATCAAGAACAACACGAAACCCCGTACGCAGGACCATATCCTGCTGAAAAACATCTCCAAGGGCCAGCTGACGCGTCTTACTTATGCTCGGACCTTTGATGAAAAAGCTGGCGTCATGAAGGACATCACCATCGAGGATTGGGATAAGGGCCGCGTCGTCCGCATCCAGCGCACGCCTGAAGCCAAATGGCAGAATGGGACGTGGATCATGGAAAAGGGAACCATCACGGAAATCACAAACGAGGAAGGGCTCACGCGGACCATGACCTTTGATAAGCAGGTCCTTCCCATTACGGAAACGCCAAAGACCATCACCCTTGATCAGAAAGACCCTGATGAAATGACCATCGGTGAATTGAAGATGTACATTGGTATCTTGGAGCGGCAGTACCAGCCAACGAGCAAATACGTCATGGAAATCTACAGCCGCTTTACCGTGCCCCTTGCCAGCTTCTTCTTTGCTCTCATCGGCGTGCCGCTGGGTGTTCAGAGTCAGCGGGCAGGAACCAGTATGGGCCTTGGCTTTTCTGTGGTCATCATCTTTATTTACTACTCCATCATGACTTTTATGACCGGTCTTGGTCAGGGCGGCGTGATTCCGCCTTTTATCGCGGCGGCCGTGCCAAACTTCCTGTGCGGATGTGCAGGGGCCTACCTGATTTGGCAGAAGGATCACTAACTGTAACGTAATGCAGGAACCCTTCCGATTTCTTGCAGCCGCAAGCCTCCATGGCTTCCTTGCTTTTAAGGAAGCCATGGAGGCTTTTTTGATTTGCACGAAGATTCCTTTCTCATGGGGACTTCTTACGCCTCGGCGCTCCCTTTTTGAAGGACTGTTTGGATGCTCCCTTTGGGTCCGCCGTGTTGCGGAAAAGCCTGTAGATGGTGTTTTTTCAAACGCTTATTATTCTTAAAAGGGACTTTTTTACCAATGACCCCTTTCCCGTGCTGAAAGGCGGTTTTTACGCGATAATCGGGAAACATGTTTTTTTCAATTTACGGTATAATAAGAGTAGGCCTACAACGCTGCAGCAAGATCTGGATCCAGCACTAGAAATCGACAAAAAGGAGTATGCATCATGCAACAGAAACCAAACGGTTCCGACAGCGATTTTTCCTTTGATATCAAGCGTCATATCGGTGTTCTTTCGACGACGCCCCGAGGGTGGACAAAAGAACTCAATCTTGTTTCCTATAATGGCGGCCGCAGCAAGCTTGATATCCGCCTGTGGAGCGAGGATCACCAGAAGATGGGGAAGGGAATCACCCTGGTACGGGAAGAAGCCGATATCCTTTACGCCCTTTTGACGAATATGCGGAATAAAGAGGCCCCAATGCGGGGGCAGCGGTAAGAAATCCTAAGCGATAGTTTCATAGAGAAAAAGGAGCTTCAGTCCCTTGATCCGGAAAAGGGCTGAAGTTCCTTTTTGTGTTTGGAAATGGCGGTTTGGCCTTTTTCCCTGACAGCGCGAAGGCCTTTGACAGGATAACCATACTGCTTCAGGATGATCCAAAGGCTTCTTTAACGCAGGGCCTTTTCAACTAAGAAAATCCAGCAGCATGCTTTAGGCCTTGTTTCATCATCCTGACGAGTTGACGAGTCCGGATGAATGGCTGACAATCAGCCAATTCCCATTGCTCAAACCTCTTTTTTTCGCTACAATAAAGGTGTAACAAAGAGTCTGAAAAGACGTCAGAGGAGGTTCATATTGTGAAGGTTTCTGTTGTTATGCCTGTAACAGATGCACATAAAATGGCCCTTAAAAAGGCCGCTCCAAGCGCTGAATTTACGTTTGGAAAGGACGAGACTGCGCTCAAGGAGGCAGATGTCATCATTGGAAATATTGCGCCCCAGAAGGTCAAGACCTTGACCAAGCTGCGGTTCCTGCAGCTGAATTCAGCAGGAGCCAATACCTACTGCGAGCCTGGTATCCTGCCAGACGGTGTGGCTCTTACCAATGCTACAGGGGCCTATGGGATTGCCATCAGTGAACATATCCTGGCGACGGTCCTTTTTCTCATGAAGCGCCTTCCGACTTATTATGATCAGGGTAAGGCGCATCGCTGGGAAGACGCCGGTCCGGTGAATACGCTCTGCGGATCTACGGTCGCTGTCATTGGTTTTGGCGATATTGGCCGCCATTTCGGCCGCATTGCAAAAGCCATGGGAGCTCACGTCATTGGTGTCAGACGGCGCTCGTCCGACCTTGTTCCAGAAGCGGATGAAATGGGAACTTTTGCTTTGCTGGGGGATATCCTTTCCCGGGCTGATGTGGTCGTCTCCTGTCTTCCTGACACGCCGGCTACGCAGGGATTGTATACGGAAAAACGTTTCCTTGAAATGAAGGAAGGGGCTCTTTTTGTCAACATCGGCCGCGGCAATGCCGTCGACCAGGACGCGCTTAAGAAAGCTCTTCAAAGCGGACATCTTGCCGGCGCTGCTATTGATGTGGCAACGCCTGAACCGCTTCCTGAATCAGATCCCTTGTGGGAAGCACCGAACCTTCTTGTGACGCCGCACGTAAGCGGCGGGTACCATGCCCAATCGACGTGGGATGCAATCATTGCCATAAGCTGCCGCAACCTTGCGCATTTCATCAAGGGGGAACCCCTCGAAAATATTGTCGACAGGGAGACGGGTTATCGCAAATAGATGCCATTTTTTGGGATTTTCCTGCAAAATTGCGGACCAATCCATGATATAATACTTTATTCACTATGATGAGTTGAGAGGAGGCAGTACCATGTTTTATATGATTATCATGGGAATCCTTTCCCTGTGTGTAGCCATCTTTGCTGTTCAAAATGCCGTGAGCGTGGAAGTTTCCTTCCTCTTCTGGCATTTTTCCATGAGTCTTGCCTTGATTATCATTGGCTCCCTTCTCATTGGCCTTGTCCTGTCAGGTCTCATTGCCCTTAAAGTAAAGGCCGGTCACTTCATGAAGGAACGCCGCCTCAAAGGGCAGATCAAGGCCCTTGAAGAGGAAAATGCCGAGAATCGGCGCAAGATGGGGACGGTTCCCCATTTTAAAGCAAGACCTAAGGCCTCTGACGCGCCCCAAACGGATGATGATCCCATCATCAAACCATTTGACCCAGGAAAGTAGGAATTTCGTTCATGATTTGCAGTAAAATCAGTCACAAGGCAGGGCCCCTTGACCCTGACCTTTTGGAAACGGGAAAGGCCCTGGGCCTTTCTCCTGTTCTTATGGGGATCCTCAAGCGAAGGAACCTGACGGACCCTGAAGCCATCCGGACCTTTCTTGACGGCAGCCCCGAACCTTTTCATGACCCCTATGGACTGCTCCATATGGAGCGGGCCGTCACGAGGATCTGTGAAGCCCTCAGCAAGGAGGAGAAGATAACGATCTACGGGGACTATGACGTAGACGGGACTTCTGCCAGCTCCTTGCTCTTTCTCTTTTTAACAAAAAATTTGGGCGCCAAGGCTGCCGTTTATATTCCTCGACGCGATACAGAAGGGTACGGACTCAACCTAGAGGCCCTTGAAAAGATTTACGCTGGTGGATCGACCCTTGTTATTACTGTCGACACGGGAATCAGCGGAGCGGATGTGATCAAGAAAGCCCCCACCGGTCTTGACGTCATCATAACGGACCACCACCTGGCTCCGCAGGAGCTTCCGCCGGCCTACACGGTCGTAAATCCCAATCAGCCTGGTGATTCATACCCAGAAAAGGGCATCTGCGGCTGTGGGGTGGCTTTTAAGCTCTGTCAGGCCCTGTGGCAGCATTTTCATCCCGAAAGTGCGCTTTGGACAGATCTGATCGAACTTGCTGCCGTGGCAACGGTAGCGGATGTGGTGCCCCTTGTAGGGGAAAACCGGGAGATTGTTCGCAGGGGACTCAAGAAAATCGCCAATACGTCTCTTGTGGGACTGCGCGCCTTGATCCAGTCGGCGACGCGGGAAGGTTCCCCCATTACGAGTGACACCATTGGGTTTGGCATCGGGCCTCGCATCAATGCCGCTGGACGCCTGGACGACGCCATGCTTGCCGTAAAGCTGCTGATAACAAGTGACAGCGAGGAAGCCAAGAACCTTTCCCGTGAACTCAATGACCTCAACGCCAAGCGCCAGGAAATCAGTCAGCGCATCTTTGAAGAGGCAGAAGCCATGCTGACCGCGTCGGGCAGGGTCCCGACCTGGGGCATTGTCCTTGCCAAAGAAGGCTGGCATCCTGGTGTCATTGGTATTGTGGCGTCCCGACTGACCGAAAAATACCATGAACCGACAATCCTGATGTCCATCAAGGACGGCATTGCCAAGGGGTCATGCCGCAGTATTCCTCCGGTCCATCTTTATCATGCCCTGGAAGCCTGCCGCCCCGCCCTGATCCAGTTTGGCGGCCATGCCCAGGCAGCGGGCCTGACCATGGAAGCAGATCAGGTGGACGAATTGCGGCATCTTTTTACAGAGGCCGTGAAAACGGCCCTCCATGGCGAAATTTATGAACCGGAAGTGGAACCGGATTATTTCATTCCCGAAGGGGAGGCTGTGACGGAAAAAATTGTCCACGAACTTGAACGGCTCCAACCCTTTGGCCAGAACAATCCGGCTCCGATCTTGGGATTTGAAAGGGCCGTCATCACGGGCGTGCGCACTATGGGAAAGGACGGCAGTCATTTGCGGCTGGACCTTTCAAGCGGCGGCTATGGCTATAAGGGACTTTTGTGGCAGGAAGGCCCGCGGAGCCATTACTTCTACGAGGGAGAAGAGGCAGCCGTGGCCTTTGTGCCCCGCCTCAACACCTTCCGCGGCGTAACCACGGTGGACCTCGAGGTCAAGGCTGTCGATACGGCACAGACCATCGTTGATTGGCGTCACAGCAACCTGAGCAAGGAAGCTATTTTAAATACTATTTTACAAAAAGAAGAAAAAACAGTACTATATAAGCAGGAAAGTGAAACAGAACTGTCCTTTCCTCCCGGGGTCGATGTCCTTCCTTACGGGGCGCCTCTTCCCAGCGGGGTCAAAACGGTTATTTTCTATGATGCCGGTGCCTTTGCCCTTATGGATGAGGCTCATTTTCCCCTGAAAGGAGCGGGTGCGCTCCATCTCCTGTATCATCGCGACGAGATGGTGGCTGCCCGGCAGGCACTTCATGCTTCCTATCCGGATGTGATGGGCTTACGCCACTGCTATGCCCATATTCGGAGCGTCCTTAACTCGCGTCCTTATGCCACGAAACAGGACCTTTTGGGATCGACACGGGAAGGGTACCGCATTACGGAACGTGTCTTGAAGCTCTTTTTTGATCTGCACTTTTTCCTGGAAAAGGATGGCACCATTGTGCCGCGGCAGGTACAGCCTATTGACATGGCGGAAAACCCTGCTTATCAGGAATTTTGTGCTGAGCGGGACCGTAAGGAAAAACGCCTGACCGCCGCTTGGCAGATGAAGGCCGCGGCAATTGCAGCCTTATGGAATAATTAGAGGGGGTGAGAAGATGGAACAGTTAGATGCAACACCAATCAGTGCAGAGGAATTTTATGTGAGAATCGGGAAATATCTGACCCCTCGCCAAGTGGAGTTCGTTCGGGAGGCCTATAATTTTGCGGCGGAGCAGCATGCCAGCCAGAAACGGGCCAGCGGTGAACCCTACATCATCCATCCGCTGGGGGTAGCAAGCATCCTGGCCCAGCTTCATATGGATGATACGACCCTTGCTGCCGCCTTCCTCCATGATGTGGTGGAAGATACGGATGTGACCCTCGACCAGCTGACCGATATTTTTGGCCTTGAAGTGGCAGGACTCGTCGATGGCGTCACCAAACTCGGCAAGATTGAATATATTTCCCGCGAGGAGCAGCAAGTCGAAAACTATCGGAAGATGTTCCTTGCCATGGCAAAGGATATCCGCGTGGTCCTGATCAAGCTTGCGGACCGTCTGCATAATATGCGGACCATGAAATACATGCCGCCCAATAAACAAAAACGGATTTCCAGCGAGACCCTTGAAATCTATGCGCCCTTGGCGCATCGCCTAGGAATCTATGCCATCAAATGGGAACTGGAAGATCTGTCTTTCCGCTACATGGAGCCGCAGCATTACTATGAGCTTGTGGAGCAGGTCAAGGTCAAACGGCACGAACGGGAAGCCATGGTCCAGGAAGCCATGGACGAATTGAGCCATCTGTGCAGTGATAGTGGGATCAAATGTGAAATCCAGGGCCGTCCCAAGAGCTTTTACAGCATCTACAAGAAGATGCAGAAAGACAACAAAAGCATCAATGAAATCTATGACCTTTTGGCAGTCCGTGTCCTGGTTGACAGCGTAAAGGACTGCTACGGCGTCCTGGGGATTGTCCACGGAAAGTGGCGCCCGATTCCGGGTCGTTTCAAGGATTATATTGCGGTCCCCAAATCAAATGGCTATCAGTCCCTTCATACGACCGTCGTTTCCTCGAGCGGGCAGCCGCTTGAAATCCAGATCCGCACCTTTGAAATGCACCGCATTTCCGAATATGGTGTTGCCGCCCATTGGCGTTATAAGGAGTCCGGCGGGTCCAATATGCCGAGCTCATCGGACAAGTCGGCCGATGAAAAGATGGCCTGGCTGCGGCAGCTCCTTGATTGGCACCGTGACATGCGCGATCCCCACGAATTTGTTGATACGGTCAAGATGGACGTTTTTTCTGATGAAGTCTTTGTCTTTACGCCCCAAGGTGACGTCATTGACCTGCCTTTTGGCAGCGTTCCCATTGATTTTGCCTATCGCATCCATACGGGCGTGGGCAATCGCTGCGTCGGTGCCAAGATCAATGGTAAGATCGTTCCTCTCGACTATAAGCTCAAAAACGGCGATATCGTGGAAATCATCACGTCCAAGACGAGTCCTGGACCGAGCCGCGACTGGATCAACATCGTTGGGTCAAGTCAGACCAAAAATAAGATCCGTCAGTTTTTCAAGAAGGAACGGCGGGAAGAAAATATTGTCAATGGACGGGATATGCTTGAACATGAATGCCGGCGCCTGGGCTATGATACGGCAAAGCTCCTGACGAGCGAAAACCTCAAGGAAGTGGCCACACGTTCCCACTTTGACGGCAGTGAGGAAAATCTGCTGGCTGCCATCGGCTATGGCGGCGTCCTTGTGAGCACGGTCATGGTAAAGCTCATTGAGCTTTACAAAAATGCCCAGAAAAAGAATCAGACCAAGAATCTGTCCCAGCTTCTTAAGGAACTTAAACCGCGGGTATCCAAACCCCATAAAGGAAGTCATGGCATCCTCGTCAAGGGTGAAGATGATATCATGGTGAAGCTTGCCCGCTGCTGCAACCCCATTCCAGGCGACCCTATCGTAGGCTATGTTACCCGCGGCCATGGCGTGTCTGTCCATCGCGTCGACTGTCCCAATGTCCTTGCCAATAAAGAGGAATCGGACCGTATGATTGAAGTGTCGTGGAACATCGACACGGATGAAGCCTACAAGGTTGTCCTGCGCATGAGCTGTATCGACCAGACGGGTGTCATGGCCAACATCATGACCGTAGCCAGTGAGACAAAGGTCAATATCAATTCCCTCAATGCCCATACGAATCCAGATAAAACGGCTTATGTGGACCTGGGACTTGACATTACAAGCCTTGAACAGCTAAACTACATCATTGGCCGCATGCGCCGCATCAAAGGCGTCTATAAAGTCGAACGCAAGACCAGTGGTCTGTAAAGGAGCATTATGAGAGCAGTCGTCCAGCGCGTATCAAGCGCCAGTGTCAGTGTCAATCACGAATCCATCGGCATGATCCAAAAGGGTTTTCTTGTCCTTTTGGGCGTTGAAAGAGGGGACACGGATAAAGACCTTCACTACATTGTGGAGAAGGTTGCCGGTCTCCGTGTCTTTGACGATGAAGAAGGCCGCATGAACCGGTCCCTTGTGGATACCCAAGGCGAGCTCCTTGTCGTCAGCCAGTTCACCCTCTTGGGGGACGCGCGCCATGGCAAACGGCCTTCCTTTACCCAGTCGGCCCCGCCTGATGAGGCGAAACGGCTTTATGAAAGGGCAGTGGTCCTTTTTCGGGAAAAGGGCATCAAGACCGAAACGGGACAGTTCCAGGCTCATATGGAAGTGTCCCTGATCAATGACGGCCCGGTGACGATCCTCATCGACAGCCGCAAAACATTTTAGGAGAAACCCATCTATGAAACTCTATCGCATCGTTGTAGGCCCCATTCAGGAAAACTGTTACCTCATCAAAAATGAGGAGACAGGGGAGGGCATCATCATCGATCCCGGTGATGAAGCGCTCAAGATTATGGAGGCTGTTAAAAAAGCCGGAATCAAAAAAATTACGGCCATCTTTATCACCCACGGTCATGGTGACCATATTTCAGCTTTGGACGAAGTCAAGAAGCTGACCGGGGCCAAGGTCTATATGAGCCGAGAAGACGCGCCTATGCTTCGCGTTTGGAACAGCAGCCTGTCGTATTCGACAGACCGGGATAAGACTTTTGATCCGCCGGACGTCTATTTTGAAGACGGCATGACTGTTACAGAAGCCGGTCTGACCTTTACCATTGCCGCAACCCCGGGCCATACGCGCGGCGGTGTGTGCATCATTGGCGACGGCGTTGTGTTTGTCGGGGATACGATTTTTCTTGAATCCATCGGCCGTACGGATCTTCCCGGCGGTTCCTATGATGATATCCTCACTTCCATCAAGACAAAACTCTTGACCCTTCCCGATGACTATCGGCTGTTTCCCGGTCATGGACCGGATACGACCGTGGGCTGGGAAAGACGGAGAAATCCGTTTCTGCAGTAAGAGGCGGCCCTATGATGACACAAAAACCTCGGGGAATGCTTGTAAAGTCGGCTTTTGCACTTCTTGCTTTTGCGGCTTTTTGCCTTGTCGCCGATTTTCTGCTTCCCGTCCTGATTTCCATTGCTTTTTCTTATTTGCTTTATCCCATTGTCCGGGCGCTTGAAAAGATTACGTGGGGACGGGACCGCCGCATGCCGAGTGCGGTGGCCGTCCTCCTGTCATTTGTCATCTTTCTTCTGTTTATGAGCGCTGCCCTCCAGATCCTCATGGTCCCTTTGGTGACACAGGTCAATACCCTCACCAAGGCCCTGCCGGGTTTTGCTGCCCAGGTGTCAGCGACCATGAACTGGTTTTTTGGCCCGGAGGCCCGTGCTGCGCTTCCTGCCAATGTGCAGGCCCTCATCAATGAAGCCCTGACGACGGCGGGCCGTAACGTCATGGCCCTTTTCCAGGACCTCATTTCGTCGACTTTTCGCGTGGCCCGTTCCATGGCGAGTATGGTCCTTGTTCCTTTCTTGACTTTTTATTTCCTGAAGGATTGGCGGACCCTAAAGGCCATGGCTGTCAAAGTCTTTCCCTATGACCGGCAGGCACTTGCCGAAAAGGTTCTCGAAGACATTGGCAGCATGCTCTGCACCTATGTGGACAATATGCTGAAGCTTTGTCTTGTGGCCGCAGGCTGCCTGACCGTTGGCAATTATGTCCTTGGCGTGCAGTATACCTTGGTCCTTGGTCTTCTTGCCATGCTGACAGAGCTTATTCCCCTCGTTGGTTCTGTTGTGGGGACCCTTGTCGCTGTTTTTGTCGCTCTCTTGCAGCGGCCCGCCTTGGCGCTCCAGGTCCTCATTTTTTACCTTGTCTACTACCAGGTCGACTCTCAGGTCATCATGCCCACCCTTGTGGGAAAAGCCATTACCCTGCATCCGGTCCTCATTATCCTATCCGTCATCATCGGAGGGAAACTGGCCGGTGTCATTGGCTTGATCTTTGCTGTGCCAGTACTGGCCATCATCAAGATCCTTTATGGCTATTTCTGGCACTGGGGTGAGCCTCTTCCCAAAGAGGAGGAAAAGGCAATTTAGGCCGCTTTATATTGAAATCATCCAGTATCTTGTGGTAAACTAAAGTGGTTTACATGAAGTTTTTTATTGAAGGAAACGGAGGGGATTATTATGTTAACAACGGCACCCCGTGGTACCAAGGACATCCTGCCCGGCGCGGTCAATGGCTGGCGGTATGTCGAATCCGTCTTGCGCGACGTTTGCCGCGAATTCAACTATCAGGAAATCCGCACGCCAATCTTCGAGCATACGGAACTCTTCCAAAGAGGCATCGGTGACGGTACGGACGTTGTTGATAAGGAAATGTATACGTTCAACGACCGCAGTGGCAGAAGCATTACGCTTCGTCCCGAAAATACGGCTGCTGTCGTACGTTCCTTCGTCGAAAATAAACTCTATGCTGAACCCATGCCGCTGAAGGTCTTCTATATCGGACCCATGTTCCGGTACGACCGTCCCCAGGCTGGCCGCATGAGACAGTTCCATCAGTTTGGCGTCGAGGCGATGGGCTCCCCGTCCCCGGTGGTGGATGCGGAGACCATCCTGCTTGCCATTACGGTCCTCAAACGGCTTGGCCTCAAGGACCTTAAACTCAAGATCAATTCCGTCGGCTGCCCAAAATGCCGCCCGCAGCACCGCACCCTCCTGCAGGACTATTTCCGTCCGCATCTGAGCGAACTGTGCGAGGACTGCCAGAGCCGCTTTGACCGCAGCCCCCTGCGTATCCTTGACTGCAAGGTCGACCATGATAAACCCTTCATGGCTGGGGCTCCAAAGATCACGGATTCCCTGTGCGAAGAGTGTCATGATCATTTTGAAATGGTCAAGAAACTTCTTGATGAAGCAGGCGTGGACTACGAAGTCGACAGCACTCTCGTCCGTGGCCTTGACTACTATACGAAGACGGCTTACGAAGTCCAGTATTCCCCGCTTGGGGCGCAGAGCGCCATTGGCGGCGGCGGCCGTTACGATGGCCTTGTTGAGGAACTGGGCGGACCTTCCACACCGGGCGTTGGCTTTGCTATGGGCCTTGAACGCATCATCCTGGCCCTCGAAAAGCAGGGACTCCTCAAGTCCGAAAAAGAAGCCATCGATGTCTTTGCTGTTGTGCCTGATGAAGGCGGCACGGCAGACGCGTTCAAAGCCGTCATGACCCTGCGTGAAGCCGGTTATTCCTGCGACATGAACCAGATTGGACGCAGCATGAAAGCCCAGATGAAACAGGCTGACCGCACGGGTGCCCGCTTTGCCCTCATCTTCGGGGAAGAAGAACGCAGCCGCGGTGCCGTGACGGTCCGTAACATGGCTGACAGCAGCCAGGAAGAAATCAAACGATCCGAGATTGTATCCTATATGAAAAAGGCAGAGGTGTAAAACAACATGAGTTTTGAACGCAGTCACCACTGTGGTGAGCTTAGAAAACAAGACGCCGGCAAGGAAGTTACCTTGTGCGGTTGGGTCAGCAAACGGCGTGACCATGGTGGAATTATCTTCATTGATCTACGTGACCGGTCCGGTCTGGTCCAGGTCGTTATTGACCCGGCCCATGATGACAAGGATTTCCATAAGGCGGAAACGGTCCGCAGTGAATTTGTCCTGCAAGTCAAAGGTATGGTCCGCAACCGTACGGAAGAAACGGTAAACCCGAACCTTCCGACCGGTGAAGTGGAAGTCGTAGTCGAAGGCCTCAATATCCTGAACCCGGCCAAGACGCCTCCTTTCTATATCCAGGACGGTGTGGACGTCGATGAAAATGTAAGACTGCGCTATCGTTATCTTGACCTGCGCAGACCAGAAATGCAGCGCAACCTCATCCTCCGTCATAAAGTGACGAAGCTCGTCCGTGACTTCATGGATAACCAGGGCTTCCTTGAAATCGAAACGCCGATGCTCTGCAAGAGCACTCCGGAAGGCGCCCGTGACTATCTTGTCCCGAGCCGTGTCAACCCTGGCAAGTTCTATGCCCTGCCGCAGTCTCCGCAGCTGTTTAAGCAGATTCTCATGGTAGCCGGCATGGAAAAATACTTCCAGATTGCCCGCTGCTTCCGTGATGAAGACCTGCGCGCCGACCGTCAGCCTGAATTTACCCAGCTTGATATGGAAATGTCCTTCATCGACGAAGACGACATTATGACGCTGACAGAAAACCTCATTGCCTATGTCTTTAAAAATGCTCTTGGAAAGGAACTGCAGGTTCCTTTCGGCCGCATGACCTGGGATGATGCCATGGATCAGTACGGTTCGGATAAGCCGGACCTGCGCTTTGGCATGAAGCTTGTCAACATGAACCAAGCCCTTGAAGGGACCCAGTTCAAGGTCTTTAAGGACATCATCGAAAAAGGCGGTCTTGTCAAAGCCATCAACGTCAAGGGCTACAGCGCCATCCCGCGCCGTGAACTCGACGGCCTTGTAGACTTTGTCGGTATCTATGGTGCCAAGGGCCTTGCTTGGATCATTGTCAACGAAGACGGTTCCATCAAGAGCCCGATTGCCAAATTCTTCAGCGAAGAAGAAATGAAGCGCATCCTGGAAACGGGCAAAGCTGAAAAAGGCGACGTCCTGCTCTTTGTGGCTGATAAGAATCCCCTTGTCGTGGCAGCCGCGTTGGGGGCCCTTCGTCTTGAAATGGGCAAACGCCTGAACCTCATCGATCCCGATAAGCTTGCCTTTACGTGGGTTGTGAAATTCCCTATGTTCGAATACAGCGAAGAAGAACACCGTTATGTCGCTATGCACCATCCGTTTACGTCTCCCTGCGATGAAGATGTGGATAAGCTTCTCACCGATCCAGGTCATGTCTATGCCAAAGCCTATGACATGGTCCTTAACGGCGTAGAAATTGGCGGCGGTTCCATTCGTATCCATGACCGCACTGTTCAGAACAAGGTCTTTGAAGCCATTGGGCTTACAGATGAACAGGCTCAGGAAAAATTTGGCTTCCTCCTGAATGCCTTCGAATTTGGCGCGCCTCCTCATGGCGGCCTTGCCTTTGGCCTTGACCGTCTCATCATGCTCATGGCGAAACGTCCGTCCATCCGTGATGTCATTGCTTTCCCGAAGACGCAGAGTGCTGTGGACGTCATGAGCCAAGCTCCGAACATCGTCGACGAAAAACAGATGCGCGAACTGCATATCAGGAGCACGGTCGTAAAGAAGGAAAAAGAAGAATAACCCCATTGACTGCGAGCTGAGGAGAAATCCTTGGCTCGTTTTTGTATGACGGGGAAGTCTCAAAGGTAAGGGTAAAAAGTCGGAAAGTTGAGCTGCGAAGGTGCGAGCCAGCAAGCGGGCACGTAAGGCGAAAAGTCAAGAGGGCAGCAAAATAAGCCCCATGCGGGAAGCCGTCATGCATTTTCTTGTTCCTTCTGTTTTTGCGCAGCGGGGAATCGTTCATTTTGCCAATCAGTCCGCTTTTTGAACTGGCTGATTCTCCCTCAAACCTTGCACCCATCCCCATTTCTTGCTATAATACAGGTAAAGAGCAACCCTCCGATGTACGAAAAAGTCCTATAGGTTTTGAGCCAACACTCTTTATAAGGGAGCCCGAAAACTCCGGCCGCTCATGGTATGCCCCCCTGAGGGGACATCAGCAGTGACAGGGAGGGCACCCACCTGCTCATGCAGGTTCAAAACAAGGGACGGAAACGGCATTGTAGGGCTCTTTCTTTTTTATATCAATTCATTCACGTTCGAAGGAGTCCGAAGCGTTATGCCTCTTGTTCTCATCAGTTTAGCCGTCATTATCCTGGACCGCGTGACGAAAATCCTGGTTCAATCCCATCTGGCAGAGGGAGAGAGCATTCCCGTCGTGCCAGGGGTCATGAGCCTGACTTATATTCTTAACCCCGGTGCTGCTTTTGGAATGCTGGAGCACCAGCGGCTGTTTTTCATCTTGATGACGGTTGCCGTCATTGCCGTCCTGATTTATTTCTGGCGCAGGATCAAAGAAGAAGCGATTGTCGTCCAATTGGGTGCAGCCTTTTTCCTGGGCGGGGCCGTGGGAAACCTCATCGACCGCATCGAAACGGGCTTTGTCATTGACTTTTTTGACTTTTATTTTTGGCCCATCTTCAATGTGGCCGATATCTTTATTTGTGTAGGAGTGGGGCTGATTGTATGGAATATTGTCATGGACGAATGCCGGAAGACGGAACCACAAAAGTAACTGAGCCCGCTGCAGAAAAGGATCAAGGGCTTCGCGCGGACTGCTATCTTGCTGACGTCCTGGATCTTTCGCGTTCAAGCCTGCAGCACGATATGGAAAAAGGACTTGTCACCAAAGAAGGAAAGCCGGTCAAGGCAAGTTATAAGGTCAAGTTGGGGGATGTCTTTACGGTTGTCATTCCGCCTGCTGTGAGCCTTGAGGCAGAACCTGAGCCCATTCCTTTAGCTATCCTCTACGAAGATGAGGATGTGATTGTCGTCAATAAGCCGCGGGGCATGGTTGTCCATCCCGCGGCGGGAAACTATACAGGGACCCTTGTAAACGCCCTTTTATATCACTGCAAGGATTTATCAGGAATCAACGGCGTTGTCCGGCCCGGCATTGTGCATCGCCTCGATAAGGATACTAGCGGCGTCATGGTCTGTGCAAAAAACGATAGGGCTCATCTGTCGCTTTCCCAACAGATCAAGGACAAGGAAGCCAAACGTACATACATTGCTGTTGTGCGGGGCAATATCAAGGACGACCGGGGCCATATTGAGACCCTCATCGACCGAGACCCCAAGGACCGCATGCGTATGGCTGTTGTGTCTTCCGGCGGCCGCCTTGCCGTGACCGATTATGAGGTTCTTGAACGTTACGGCCGCTTTACGGTCGTGCGCTGCCGCCTCCAGACTGGAAGGACGCATCAAATCCGCGTCCATATGACTTATCTGGGACATCCCCTGGTGGGAGATCCCAAATATCAACCGCAAAAGACCTGTTTTTCCATTGACGGACAGGCCCTTCATTCTGAGACATTGACGTTCCGTCATCCCCGGACGGGAAAGATCATGTCCTTTACGGCACCCCTTCCCAGCGATATGGAAACGATCCTGACGCGTCTGCGCCATGGCCAATTTCATTAAGGAGAATCCATCATGAGCATTTCAGTGAAAAAGAAAACGATAATGGATGAAGATGCAATGCGCCGCGCCCTTGTGCGGATTTCCCACGAAATTGTGGAACGCAACAAAGGTGTGGAGCACGTAGCCCTTGTAGGCATTACGACCCGCGGTGTACCGCTTGCCAGACGCGTTGCAAAGACCATTGAGGAAATCGAGGGCGTCAAGGTTCCTGTTGGCTCCCTGGATATTACGATGTACCGGGATGACCTGTCTACCTTGGGGTATAATCCTGTCATGGGAGAAACAGATATCCATTTTGACCTTAACGGTCGGACCATCGTTCTCATTGACGATGTTCTTTTTACTGGCCGGACCATTCGCTGCGCTCTTGATGCACTCATCGATATGGGGCGCCCTAAAGCCATCCAACTGGCGGTTATGGTCGATCGGGGACATAAGGAACTGCCAATCAGGGCGGACTATGTTGGAAAGAATGTCCCGACGAGCACCCATGAAACGGTGAACGTCACAATCAAGGAAATCGACGGGACAGATGAAGTCGCTTTGGCAGATGTCAAATCAAATTAAGAAGGATGGACCTACGTGCGATTAAAGTCATTTGAAGCCCATGGCTTCAAGTCCTTTGCCGATAAGGTCAATGTCAATTTCGAAAATGGGATCACGGCCATTGTTGGGCCAAATGGCAGCGGCAAGAGCAATATTTCCGATGCCATCCGCTGGGTCATGGGTGAACAGAGCATCAAGTACCTGCGCGGGACCAAGATGGAAGATGTCATCTTTGCCGGCAGCAGTGCCCGCCGGCCCTTGGGCATGGCCGATGTGACCCTTGTTTTTGACAATCGTGATCATGATCTTCCGGTGGACTTTGATGAAGTCAGTATCCGCCGCCGCGTATACCGCAGCGGTGAAAGTGAATATGCCATCAACGGCAAGAACTGTCGGTTAAAGGATATTGTAAATCTCCTTGCCGATACGGGGTTGGGGCGCGGGTCGCTTTCCATCATCGGCCAGAACAAGATTGATGAGATCCTAAACAGCCGTCCCGAAGACCGGCGTACCATTTTTGAGGAAACGGCAGGCATTGCCAAATATCGTCTCCGTAAAAAAGAGGCCCTGCGAAAGCTCGATGATACGGCAGGAAACCTCCTGCGGATCCACGATATCCAGACGGAAATTTCCAGCCAGCTGAAGCCCCTTGAAAAGGCAGCGGAAAAGGTTCGTACCTATAAGGAACTGGATGCTCGCTATGAATTGGTGCGTGTAACGCAGCTTGTGCGCAGGCTGGACCACCTGGAAAAGGAAAAGGGCGATATTGAAGCGCGTCTTGAAGGGTGGGGGAAAGAGGAAAGACGCCTTGACGAAGAGGCGGCTAAGCTCCAATCTGAAATCGATGCCAAAAATAAGGAGCTCCAGGCTCATGAGGCTTCTTTTGGCGCCTATCAGGTAGGTGTGCGCAAAAAACAGGAAGCGCGCAGCCAGTGCGTCAGTGAAGCGAGCGTTTATCGTGAGCGGATGCGTCAAGGAAAGATCCAAATCGAGCAGATGCAGGGCGTCGTGGCGCGTCTTGAAAAGGACATCGAAGCAAATCAGGAAAACCTGGCCCTCCTCACGGGCACCTATGATGAGGAAGAGGCAAAGTATCAGGCAGTGAAGGCGTCCCTTTCCCGTACGGAAAAGGAAAAGGATGAACTGACGCGCCTTGTGGCAGCAAGTGAAAAGCGTAGGGAAGATGCCCAAAACGAAAATTTTGAACGTATGCGGGAACTTGTAACGCTGCGCAATGACCTTAACGCCGCCCATCAGGACGAAGAACAGCTCCATCGCCGCCTGGCCCAGATGAAGGAAAAAATGGACCTTGCTGAAGATGAGGTAAAAAGTGCGGCAGAACGCCTGGCAAACGGCAGTACAGCCCTTACAGACGCAAAAAACCAGCAGGAGCGTGTCAAGGAAAAGGGCACGGCTGCCAAAGCCCGTCTTGATGAGCTTGCGGCTCGTTTGGAAGAAGCCAAAAAGGCCGTGGCCGCTAAGGAAAGGCAGCTGAGTGAAAAGAAAGCCCGCATCCAGGTCATCCAAAATATGGAACGGGACCATGATGGCTTCAGCCGCGGGGTCAAGACCATCCTTCAATCAAAAGCAGGCTGGCGCAGCGGAATCTGCGGCGTTGTGGGCGAGCTGCTCCATGTCGAAGGTCGCTATGTAACGGCCATTGAAACGGCGCTTGGCGGGGCTCTGCAGAACATCATTACCCGTGATGCCCAAACGGCCAAGGAGGCCATCCGTCACCTTAAGAGCCAAAAAGGAGGGCGGGCGACTTTTCTGCCCCTTGATACCATCCGGCCCCGCAGCCTTTCCCCTAAGGAAAAAGAAGCCCTCAAGGCACCTGGTATCATCGGCCTTGCCTCAAGTCTCGTTTCGGTCGATGCGGACCTTATGCCGGCTGTGGATTTTCTTCTGGGACAGGTCCTTGTGGCTGAAACCCTGGATCAGGCCCTAGATGCGGCTAAACGGGCCGATATGCGCGTTCGCGTCGTAACCCTTGAAGGGGACGTCATCTATTCCGGTGGGTCCCTTGCAGGCGGTGAAAAAGAAAATCGCAGGAGTTTCCTTTCCCGCCATCAGGAACTTGAAACGCACCAAAAGGAACGGGCCCAATTGGAAAAAGAGTTGGCAGGACTTAACCAAGCCCTCCAGGAAGTCCTTCATCAGGAACAGGATGCAGTCATTGACCGCAATCAGTGTGCCGATACCTACCAGAAACTGGCTGTTTCCATGGCAACCCTGTCCGCCCAAGTGGAACAGGCCCAAAAGGAATTGGGTGAAAAGAATGAAAGTCTCCTCCTTCTTTCCGATGAAAAAACGGAAGCAGCGAAGGCCTATCTTGCCATAACTGAAAAAATCAAGAGCCTTGAACCCCAGGTAAAGACCCTTGAGGAGGCAGATTCACAGAAGCGGGAAGAAGCCCGCAGCCAGGAAGAAACCCTCCAAAAGGACAAGCTTCGCCTTGAGACGTTGAACCAAAAATATCAGGATGTCATCATTTCCTATAACACCCTCAAAACGCAGATCACATCCCTTGAAAGCCGCATGGCAGAAATCGACGAGCGCAGTGCCAAAGCCGAAAAGGATCGCCTGAACGAAGTGGCTGAAATCGAAAAGACCGAAGCCATGCTGAAAAAATCAGAAGGGACCATTGCGGCCCTTGAGGAAAAAATCAAGGCCTTTGACAAGAGCCTTGAAGGGACGGATGAAAAGACCCAGGCCTTTATAAAGACGCGAAAGGGCTATGAAGAGGGCCGTGACATCCTTCTTGAAAATGCCCGCAAGCTTCAGGAACGCCTGGAAGGCCTCAAGGAAAAGCGGCATCAAGTCGAGATGGACAGCGTAAGAAAAACCTCTGAAATGGAAAGCACGGCAGGAATCTTAGCTGATAATTTCAAGCTGTCCGTGGAGGAAGCCCGGGAAAAAGCCCTGACTGATATCGGGGAAGGAGCCCTCAAGAAAGAAGAAATTCTCCTTGCTCAAAAGATTGAGGACCTGGGGCCTGTGAACCTTGCGGCTGAAGAGGATTACCAAGCGGCAAAGGAACGGTATGAATTCCTCACCAAACAGTACGATGATATGGTGACTGCGAAAAAGCAGCTTGAACTTGTCATCAGTGGAATCAATTCAGATATGACCAAACGATTCCGAGAAGCCTTTGACAAAATCAACGAGTATTTTGGCAAGTGCTATGAGAAGCTCTTTGGCGGTGGGAAGGCACGTCTTGTCATCCAAAATGAAGAGAACCTTCTCGAAACGGGCATCGACATTGAAGCCCAGCCGCCAGGGAAAAAGATGCGGAACCTATCCCTTTTTTCTGGCGGGGAGCGGGCCCTTACCGTCATTGCCTTGCTTTTTGCTCTTCTTTCCTATCATCCGGCGCCTTTTGTCATCCTTGATGAAATCGACGCGCCTCTTGACGAAACCAATATCGATCGTTTTGCTGAGTTCCTTCGGGACTATGGAAAACGGACCCAATTTATCATCATCACCCATCGTAAAGGCACGATGGAAGCTGCGGACACGCTGCACGGCGTCACCATGAGTGAATCCGGCGTCTCCCGTGTCCTATCCGTTAAACTATCGGAGGTGGCCGCTTCATGAGTTTTGTTGAAGAGTTACGTCAGGGCCTTGAAAAGACCCGCAAGAATTTTACAGAGCGCATGGAAGACCTGGTCGGGATCAGTGTTGATCTGGACGAGGACTTCATGGATGAGCTCGAAATGATCCTCGTTGCAGGCGACGTAGGCATCAAGACGACGGAAAAGATCATGCAGGCCCTGAGAAAAGCGGCAGCAACGCGGGAAATCAAGTCGCCCGCTGAAGCCCTGCCTTTTATCAAACAGTACATCGCTGACATGCTCACCGTCAAAGGTCCGCGCATGAATTTCAAGGGCCATCCCACCATCGTCCTTGTTGTAGGAGTAAATGGCGTGGGAAAGACAACGACCATTGGAAAGCTTGCCAACTATTATCGCCTCATGGGCTATAAAGTCATGTGTGCGGCTGCTGACACGTTCCGTGCCGGTGCAGTGGAGCAGCTTAAGATTTGGGGCGAAAAGGCGCAGGTCCCTGTCATCAGCCATGGGGACATCGGGGCAGACCCGGCTGCCGTCGTCTATGATGGGGTAAAAGCAGCCATGGCTCGCCATATAGATGTCCTTTTTGTCGATACGGCAGGCCGTCTCCATAACAAGACGAACCTCATGAAAGAACTTGACAAGATGTACCGTGTCATCCGCAAGGAAGTGCCCGATGGACCCCATGAAACGCTTCTTGTCCTAGATGCAACGACTGGGCAGAACGCCATCACCCAGGCCAAGATTTTCTTGGAGACCGCTCATGTTACGGGGGTTGTCCTGACAAAACTCGACGGTACGGCCAAAGGCGGTGTCGTTGTTGCCATCAAGGAAGAACTGGGCCTTGACGTCAAATGGATTGGTATCGGAGAAGGTATGATGGACTTCCGGCCCTTTGATCCGAAAGTCTTTGTGGATGCACTTTTTGATCGGTGATGAGGACCGTGAGCCGAGCCAGCACAAGAAACCGGATTTGATGCAGGATGTGAGCCCATTGCTTTAGACAAGTACTTGTTAAAGCAATGGGCTCTTGACCTTATTATCCAATGGAAGGTTTCGCCTTAGGGAATAATGGACGTTTGTCTATTTTCGCTTCTTCCTTTCTTTCTGCTTGCTTGATGTAGGTAAGCGGCAAAACCGGAAACGTCAAGCTGGACTTCCTGCTGCATCGAAGCGGCCGCGTTCACTCTGATTGCGGCAAGTGGCTTCAGTCTCTTTTCTGATGCCCCAAAAATGCAATCTTGACAAACCAAACTGTAGTAGATAAAATTACAGTAATCAAAGAAATCATTCTCCATCGGTCCTTATGGATCTCTTGTCATAAAGGAGTGTTTGATATGGCATTTAAAATGATTACTGGTGAAACTTTTGAAAACGAAGTGGTAAAGAGCAAGAAACCTGTAGTCGTAGGATTTTCTGCTCCTTGGTGCAAATACTGTGCAAAATTGAAACCTGCTCTGGGTGAGCTAGCCATGGAAATCGATGATAAAGTCGATTTTGCAGGTGTCAACATCGATGATGACGAAGCCCTGGCCCGTCAGTTCCACATTGAAGTCATTCCGAGCCTGATGCTCGTCAGCAAGGGGACCTATAGTGAACTCCTCGTCAACCCGCCGACGAAAGAAGCTGTCGCTGACTGGCTGAAGGAAAAAGGAGTTCTCTAAGGTATTTCCGTTCTGGTTAAAAAAGCGGCCCAAGCGGCTGCCTGAGGGGATGGAGTGTCCATTTCCTTTTTGTATAAAAGGAGTCGTGTGAGTGAAAAGTGATTTCATTGTGGCTGTTCATGCCTTGGTTTATCTGACCCATTTGGGCACTTTGGTCTCCAGTGATGAACTGGCACGCAATATCTGTACGAATCCCGTCAGGGTCCGTAAGATCATGGGAAAATTAAAGAAATTGGGCCTTGTTGAAACCAAGGAAGGTCATGTCGGCGGTTATGCTGCTGTATCGGGCACTGAAAAGGCGACGCTTCTTACCATTGCGGATGGTCTCGGCATTTCCTTTGTCGATACCAAATGGCGGAGCGGGACGGAAGATATGGACTGCTTCATATCAAGCGGGATGTCCCTTGTCTTTGACCGGCTTTATGAAGAGATGAACCGCGCCTGTCGGGAAGAATTGAAGCACATCACCCTCGAATCCATTGCCCAAGAAGTTGTTGAACGTCAGCGAGCCCGTATGGAAAAATGCCATGGCGAGCGCTGTCATGATTGCCCTGCGTGGGATCGATATGAACGAAACCGTTCCAGATCCTGATCCAAGGCAATCGAATTGAATCCGTCAAAACGCCCCTATGAACGATATGGAATCGTTTGTGGGGCTTTTGCTTTTTGGAAAAAGCTGGCAGATCCCAAGAGATTCAAAAGGGAAAATCCATGCTCAGGAATTTTGCCCTTTTGTTTCAACCACGTTGGTTAAAGAGTTCACCCTCTTTTCACTCCCTCATGGTATAATAAGGCCATCAAATGTAATGAGGTGAATCAAAGTGAAAAAAATCTTAGCATCTGCCGCACTTCTTCTCTGTGTTTTCAGTACTGGCCTTCCCACGGTTCATGCCGAGCAGCCTCTTGATACGGTTGCCGTGACGGGAACGGCCCGCAAAATGGTGGCACCCGATATGGCAACGGTCACGTTTTCCTATGAAACTACGGGAGATACGGTTGAAGCCGTCCGCGCCAGCGGCGCTCAAATGTCAACAAAGGTTCTAGCCAAACTTACGGCCCTGGGGATTTCCAGTGCTGATAGGGCAACGACGCGCTACACCGTTGCACCGACTTATACCTATGAAAAAAATGGACGCCAGAAACTGACGGGCTATCGCCTCTATTCCTCTTGGTCTGCCAAGGTCAAGAATCTTAATGACTTGGGAACCGTTGTTGACGGTGTGCTTTCAACTGGTGTGAACCGGGTGGAATCCCTTTCCTATGGTCTCCAGAATGAGTCCGTCTATCGCCGTCAGCTCATGACGGAAGCGGTCACAAATGCCCGCCAGAGTGCCCAGACCATCGCCAATGCGGGGGGACGGGGACTTGGCGTCCTGCGTCAGGCCAGTGTCAGTGAATCGAACTTTACCCTCGGCGCTTCTCCCCGTCTTCTCATGATGGCAAAAACTGCAAGCGACAGCACCGCACCGGAAACGAATATTGCGCCCCAACCTTATGAAGTGAGCGTTACGGTCAATACGGTCTTTGCCATGACCTTGGAGTAACCCATGTCTGATGCCAGACTTACATCTTTGAGAGAAGGGAAGGGACCTATCGTCCTCCAAGGCGCCATGGAAATGGAAGTGGCTCCTTTCATCAAGCGCCTCAAAGGGGCTGAACTTGAAGTGTATGGGGATTTTTTCTTTTGGCGAGGAACCTTTGGCACGCGTCCCCTGATCATTTTGCAGACCGGCATCGGCACGGCCGCGGCTGGTGCAGCAACGGCTCTTGCCTGCGCTCTTTATCAGCCCTCCCTTATCGTGAACCAAGGTACGGCCGGCGGTTACGGCGACCTTGCTGTAGGTGACGTGGTGCTGGCAAGTGCCCTTTATAATGCCAACGCCCGCTATCTGGGGCGTGATGGCCTCCTGCGTTTCATGGAGCTTGGCAGCCTTGAACACGAGTCCGTGGCTGCCATGGACTTCCCCGATGTGCCGCCGCTTCTTGAGACGGATGAAAGGCTCCGATATATACTGGAGGCTTTTCTCAAAAAAAGCGGCGCTTCCTACCGCACGGGCATCATCGCCTCAAGTGATCAATGGAACGAGGCGTCTGAACAGATCAGGCGCATACGGGAAAAAACGGGAGCCCTCTGCGAGGAAATGGAAGCCGCTGCAGTTTGGATGACTGCTAAACGTTTCCGTGTTCCCTGCGCGTTTGTCCGCATCATCTCCAATAATAACGAACGGGGCTTATCCTTTGACCCCTCCGTTTGTGAGACGTTATATCGCTTATTGAAGAATTTCCTCATGTAATCAATGGTTACCTAATCGACAGCCTTTTCCCTTCGAATCGGGAGAGGCTGTTTTTATTATGTGGGCGGCCCCTATGAGGTAAAATGCATCCTACAGGCCTATTTCGACCTTGAAAGGGGCACGGTTCCAACTACGATGAGAAATGGAGCCGGGATGTGGGACTGCGCTGGAGCTTCTGCCCCCTTCGCCTATATTTGCTGTGGCTAGGAAATCATCCTTTTGGGAACTAAAAATCGCAATTTATGTAACAATTATTACATAAATTAAAAATAGTCATCTTGTTTACAAAGAAATCTTATTTTTGATAGGAAAAAATAATCATTATCTGATAAAATGATACCAAATATAGGAATGGATGGGAAGAATAGAGAGATAAATCAAATAATTTATAACGAACCAAACTTGCCATGTCTTCTTATGGAATCGTTCTTTGGGATGTCTGGAAGAGGGGTAGGCATTTTTTCTGGGGTTTCGGTAAAAAAGGCTTTTTCCTGTAGAAACAGATATGAGTTGGAAAGGTGGTGCGCAAAACCCCATTTTCATTCGGTCCCCTTTTCCCTTGGGGGATATGGGCACAGTGTGACAACAGATGGCATTGATTTGAGGACATATTTTTTCTCACTTTGGCAGAAACATTCAAGGAGGAATGATGATGATGTATTTATCCCATAAGAAAAAAGTACTTTTATCGGCGGCCGTCCTCTTCGCGTTAGCGTCGGGAGAAGCTTTTGCAAGTTCCTATCATGGCGGAACATCGGACGTGACTTCGTCCAATGAAACACTGGACGAACTTTATGCAACAAATAAGGCTAAGGTCACCGTGACAGGGAGCGGTACGATTACTTTTACCCCATCAGGAACCACCGATGGTGAGGGAGCCATCGACGCCAGCGGAGGATCTGTCGTGACGATTGGGTCAAGCTCTTTACCTTATGACAGGTTGACGGCAAATGGGGAAATCCTTGCCGAGGACACGAGTAAGGTGAATCTTTATGCAAAAGAAATCACCATCAATAAGGGGGACGATTATGCAGCGGTAACAGCAACCAACGGAGCGACCATTACCATAGGGACTGCAAATACAACTTCCCTTACGACAACGGGAGAAGTGCTGTCAACGGATGGAGATAACGGTGCGGCGTCTTCCGTTACCCTAAATGCAGGCGATGTGACCTTGAACTATAGCCCAAATCCTTCTGCTGATTCGGGAAGCGGGGGAGATGAGGATCACACGCTCTATGCGGACGGTCGCAGCAGCCTTGCTGTAAATGCATCGGGTACGGTTACCATAAAAGGCCCGATTGGAGCTGTTGATTCCGGCAGCAGCATCACTGTCGATGGTTCCACGATTTCCCTGACCCATAATATAGTTGGAGAAGATGGCGTCACTTATAATTATGACCTCGAAACGCGGGGGATTCATGTGGAAGAGGGAGCTTCCGTTCGAATCGGCAGCGATAGTACAACGTCCCTTGCAATCGATGTGGAAAATAGCAGCGATGATTCGTCCATTGTTGTTAGTGGGGGTGCCTCCAAGCTGGAGCTTTATGGAAAGACTATTTCCGTCACGGCAGAAGACGGTATCTATAATGGTAAATTAACAAAAGAAACCTTTGATACTGAATATGAAGGCGGCAGCTTAGTGATTGGTTCGGACAGTACGGATTCCTTAATCGTAAACGGCCCAATCCAGACTGTAGGCAGTGACGCTAGCACGAAGCTTTTGGGATCTTCCATCGCTGTACAATCTCGCATCTATACCTATAGGGGTGGGGCCTTGACGATTGGTTCTAAAAGCACAGAATCTGTCTATGTGGATACTCTTTTTGATTCCGTCAATACAAAGACAACGATACTCGGCAATGACATCACGATTGGCAATAGTAGCTACTATTTAGACGGAATGTTGTACAGTAGTCCATCTATTGATATATACGATGGAAGTATTGTCACGATTGGTGACGATACTACAGCAACTGTTACCATTGGGGGTGATGTTGGGGCTGATATTGATGTGACGGATGCTGACCTCACCCTAAAGGGAAATGAGATTGTCATTGGACTAAATGATGATCAGCATTTTGCGATTTATCACGATTATGGCGGAACCGTTACCATTGGCGATGAGAATACCGAATCAGTCGTCATAAATACTGCGCTGCTTATGCAGACAACACCAAACCACCAAAAAAGCAACTTGACGACTGTCACGGGAGATACGGTGACGTTCAGTGGAATTGTGAGCACATATGGGATAGAATCTTCCCTCGTAGTAGATGGAACAACAATTTTGTTGACGAGAGATACGCCTATTCTAGAAGTGTCTCCGTATCCAATTTCAGCACTCTATGGAAGTGCCATTGCCCTAGGAAGCATCAGGACCGAGTCCCTTACCCTTGCTGGTACGGTTGCTTCTGTTTCATTAGGGGATGGGACCGATACAGAAGTATCCCTTGATGGCTCGGCGATTACCTTGCAGAACGGCGCCGTTGCTACGGGAAATGGGGCTGCACTTACGATTGGCAGCGCCGGGGTGACAAAGACCCTTACAGGTGACCTTACGGCCACGGATAAAGGCGTTGTTACGGCGACGCTCTCCGGAACTTATACGGGAGATGCTTCGGCCACGGATAGCGGCAATTTGACCTTAACTACAGGCTCCCTTACGGGTGACCTTACGACTTCCGATAGCGGTACTCTTGCGGCAACTGTCAGCCATACCTTTACAGGTAAGACGACAGACGATGCTGATACGATGACACTTGCCCTTAGCAGCGGCGCCACGTGGAACCTGACAGATTCTTCTACCGTCAATACCCTGAACGCGGAGGGAGGAGCTATTAGCCTCATGGACGGCACGCTGGGTGAGACGCTGACGGCAGGTTCCTTTGCCGGTGACGGCGCAACGCTCTATCTTGACGCTGATGGGTCGACCAATACGGGCAACGACCATCTCTACGTCACGGGAAGCCATACGGGAACGACGGCCCTGCATCTTAGCAGCACGTCCAATACCTGGTCCGGCGCCCTTGGAACGGTCCTTGCGAGCGTTGGCGAGGAACAGGGATCCTTTGCGAGCGAAGGGGAAACGGAAGCGGCTCTCTACTACTACAACCTTGAACTTGCAAGTACCAGCGACAACGTGACAGACGGCTACAGCACCGATTGGTACCTCAAGGGCTTTACGAAGGCTCCGACAAATGACGAAGGGCACCACACGACGGTGGTCCGGAACCTTGGCGGTATTACGGGAGGCAACTACCTTCTTTGGAGAAGCGACATGGATACGCTCTTCCGCCGCATGGGTGAAGCGGATGGGTCCCTTACGGACAATACGGATAACGGGATCTGGGCTCGGGGCAAGGGCAAGAAATTCAGCCGCGAGAGCGATTTTCTTGTTGACTCCAAGTATAATGAGTACGAAGTGGGCTACGACTGGCTCCATAAGAAGACGGACACGAAGGAGCACGTCATCGGTGTGGGCTTTGCCTACCTTGATGGCGATGCAACCTACGTGTCAGGGAAAGGGGACCTCAAGGGCTATACCCTAGGCCTTTACGATACGCAGGTCTGGAAAAACGGGCAGTACCTTGACCTCAGCCTCAAAGGGTCACGGTATGAAAATGAATTTGGTTATACCGGTCTTGGCCGATTCATTGACGGTCAGTCGAACAGTACGGGCTTTTCCTTCGGGGCCGAATATGGCTACAAGAAAAAGGACGAAAAGGGCTGGTTTGTGGAGCCGCAGGCCCAGGTTGTCCTGGGACACTTCCGGAATGATGCCTTCACCGATTCGAACGGGGTGCACGTGGAAGGCGAAAGCATGAACACCGCCCTGGGACGGATTGGAGCCCGGGCTGGGTATGAAAGCCCGCGCGTTACGGTCTATGCGAAAGCCAACTGGTACCATGACTTTGGCGGCAACCATGTGACGGTCATGTCCGTGGATACGGACCGGCTGCGCGTCCATGAAGATTATGGCGATACCTGGTTCTCCTATGGACTGGGCGGCGCCTATAAAATCAATGACGGTCTGCAGGCCTATTTCGACCTTGAACGGGGCGATGGTTCCAGCTACGATGAGAACTGGAGCTGGGATGTGGGACTGCGCTGGAGCTTTTGATCAAGAAATCACCCTGCCTCTTTGGCAGGGTGATTTTTTTGCGTTTTGAGCATGAAAGACTGAGCTCAAAAGGTATGGCGCGGCATCTTGACCCTGCCTAAAAAGCGTGACATACTGTATTTGCTAACAGTGCGTCAGGATTCATTTCAAAGGAGTGCGATAGCCATGGAATTCTTGAATCTCATAAAAGAGCGATATTCCTGCAAAAAGTTTGATGGCCGTCCCATCGATGAGAGTGTCCTTACAGCCATCCTTGAGGCGGGGCGCTTAGCCCCAACGGCAAAAAATGCCCAGGCTCAGCGCGTTTACGTCCTTACTTCCCCCAAGGCCCTTGCGGCCCTTGACAGCATAACGCCCTGCCGTTATGGGGCTCCTGTTGTCCTTGCCGTAGCCTATGATCGGAACAGTGTCTTCCATTATCCGGGAGATACCCGCGATTCCGGGGCCGAAGATGCCTCGATTGTGGGCGTCCATATGATGCTTGCGGCAAAAAATGTGGGAGTCGACAGCTGCTGGGTCAATTTCTTTGATCCAGAAAAACTCAAAAAGGCCTTGACCCTTCCGGAAAACGAAGACCTTGTGCTCCTTCTTGATTTAGGCTATAGAGGGGAAGGCGGCGGACCTCTTTTGAATCATACATCAAGAAAACCTCTTGTAGAAACTGTTAGGGTTTTGTGAGAAGGAAGGTGCTTTCCATGAAAAAAATCCTCGTTGCCTATTTCAGTGCAACTGGAACGACACGAAAGGCTGCCAAAGCCCTTGCTGAGGCTGCTGACGCGGATCTTTACGAAATCCGCCCCAAAGTGCCCTACACGGCCAAGGACCTTGACTGGATGGATCCTCGTTCACGGTCATCTTTGGAAAAAAAGGCCGGGGCGCCTTTACCGGAACTTTTGGACCACAATGCTGCGCCCGCGTCCTATGATGTCATTTTTTTGGGCTTTCCGATTTGGTGGTATGAAGCTCCCAAAATCATCACGAGTTTCCTCAAGGCGTACGATTTCAGTGATAAGAAAATCATCCTATTTGCCACAAGCGGCGGCAGTGGTTTTGGAAAGACGTTGGAAAAATTGAAGCCTGCCGCAGGGCCTCATGCAGACCTTATGGAAGGACGGATCCTTAATGGCCGTGTCGGTGAGGGCACACTGAAAAAGCTTCTGGCAGCTTCTGTATAAGAAAGGACGGATCATCATGAATCGAATCATGAAACTAGCAGGCATCCTCTTAATGGGCTTTATTCTGGCCTACATGGGCGGCTGTGCTTCAGCCGGCGGCGAAGAAAAGGCGGCCACCAAGAAGGCAGGCGCAGAGCAGGCAGCTTCACCCAAAGGGCGTCCGGACGTTCTTGTTGCCTATTTTTCCCAGACGGGAAATACGCGGACCGTGGCCCAAAAAATTGCGGCCCTAACGGGCGGCACCCTTTACGAAATTACGCCGGAAATTCCCTACAGCAAAGATGACCTTGACTACAATGTCAAGGACAGTCGGGCCAATCGGGAACAAAACGATGCCTCCGCCAGACCTAAACTGCGGGGAACGCCTGAGCATTTCCAAGATGTGAAAGTCATTTTCCTAGGGTATCCAATTTGGTGGGGGATTGAGCCGCGCAGCATTGATACTTTCAGTGAAAGTCTCGACTTTACAGGAAAGACCATCATTCCCTTCTGCACAAGCGGTTCCAGTGGTATCGAAAAAAGTGAGGAAAACCTTGCCTCCCTGATTCCTGGTGCCAAATGGAAGAAAGGCAGACGATTTGAAAAGACGGTAAGTGAAGAAGACCTTAAAAAATGGATCAAGGAACTGGATCTGTCCCTTCATTGAGAAAAAAGGGGTCCTATGATTGCCTTGGACTGGCTATCATCTAAAAAGCAGGCATCCCATGGGCCTTTTTGCTTACTTTTACTCCATGAATGTTTGATGCGTCTAACAAATATCAATGAAAAGGAATCAGAACATGAAAGAATTAGGCCTTATTGGGGGAACAGGCCCTGAATCAACCCTTATCTATTACAAAACGATTACCTCCCAGGTTGAGAAAAAAACGGGGAAATTTCCTTATCTGACGATAGAGAGCCTGAGTGTTTTTGACGTTCTTCAGTATGCTTCTTCAAATGACCGGGAAGGTCTCACTGAATATCTTCTTGAAGGGTTTCAGCATCTTGCTGGGGCAGGCTGTGAGTTTGCAGCCCTTACAGGAATCACGCCCCATGTAGTTCTTGATGAAATCAGGAAACGGGCACCCATCCCCGTCATCAGCATGATTGATACGACGGCCCAAGCGCTGCTTAAACAAAAAATTTCATCTGTCCTTTTACTGGGAACGAAACCGACGATGTCAGGCACGTTCGTAACGGAACCACTGGAACGCCAGGGTATCCATGTCTTAGTCCCGGAGCCAGACATCCAGGAACAAATCAATGATCATATTGAAAATGAATTGGAACTTGGCCTTGTAAAGGATAGTACCCAGCAATTTTTTAAGACCTATTGTGAGGACACGCTGACAAGGCACTCTGCCCAAGCCATTATCCTTGGCTGTACAGAACTGCCCCTGGCCTTTAAGAATCTTCCTCTTCCCGTCCCCACTGTGGATGTGATGGATGTCCATATCCGCACGCTTATCGATATGATTCTTGCCTGATATGGGGCATCTTGAACCATACTGGAAGATTTCCGTTGCAGCATCATTTCATGGGATTCATGCCGGTGGCAACAGACGGTCATTGGAAAAGTGTGAAACGGGTGCGCGGCATATCCTGATGACGTGGCAGCCATATCGTTCCATGGACCTTGATGGGTAATAGTCCCAGCAAGGTCTTTTTGTATCTTTTGAAAACCACGCCATAGTGGCGTGGTTCCGGAAAGCTTATAGCTATAAAAAAACCTCCTAATGAAGTACAATGCAGTCGACCTGTCAGTCAAGCAAAGTAAAAGATTAGGAGGTGCACTGCCATGCCAAGTGGGCAGAGTCATGTCGTTCATAGTTTAACACACACAAAGTGGAATTGTAAGTATCATATTGTGTTTGCACCAAAGTATCGTGGAAAAGTTTTCTATGAGGAAAAACGGTTAGCAATAAGAGACATCTAGCGACAGCTTTGTGAATGGAAGGGCGTAGAAATTTTTGAAGGTGAAATTTGCCCTGATCATGTACATCTGTTGGTAAGTATCCCGCCCAAAATTAGCGTTTCGTCTTTTGTAGGCTATCTGAAAGGCAAAAGTAGTTTGTTGATTTTCCAGAAGTTTGGAAATATGAAATTTGCCTACCGATCTCACCTCGATTCGAGAACACGGGCGGCCGGCGAAGTCGCCCTTGCCGTCCCACGTGAGGTCCGCCGCAGGCTTCAGCAGTGTGTCCGCCCAAGCGAGCAGGTCCGACGCAGGCAGCCGCCACTCGCTCACGTTCTGACGACGCCGCTGGTAGATGGTGAGCCTGACCTCGTCGATGTCGTAGAGATCGCCGAACTGGTCCAGGGCACCTAAGCCGTAGCATTTGAGCTGCGGGTTGTCCTCGGCGGACACCTCGATCTCGGATCCATACTTCAAGTCGATGATGTGCAGCGTCCCGTCCGCGATGATGAGCGCATCGGCCGTGTCGAAGCCCTGCCGCACCCAGCGGGAGAAGTCCACGCGCTGCTCGACCATCACGGCCGGATCAGGGCAGGACTGTTTGGCGGCCTCCACATGTTCGAGCACGTACGGTTCGCGCTCGACGCGGAGAGAATCGCATGGGAACTAGCGGCCATCGTCGAGTCCCTCCACATCCCTGAGCAGCGCCTCATAATGCTTCGGATTGACTGCTGAAAGCCTGTCCGCGCCATACTTCCGGAGCAACTCGCGGATCTGGTCCGTGTGACCGATGCGCGCCTTGTCGGCAAGCACCGCGCGCACGTCCTCGAGCCTCAGCTCCTTTCGGCGCTAAGGCCGAGGCGGAGACCGCTCAAATGACTGCCGGTGAAATTGGTCATAGTCGGTCACCTCAATGCGGATTGCTCCGCCTCATGTCGGTGACCAGCCGTTCGTCTAGCTGGCACGCTGTTAACTTTGCTAGTCCGTCATCCGGTTACGAACGCACCTCGCGGCCGCGAAGAAGGCGAGCCGGATTCGGGAGAACGGTTTCAGGTCATGTTCGGGACTTCGAAAGCTGAGAGAAAATTAAGCGATAAAGCAATTATCAGTTAATATGCGTAGTAATATTCCCGATAATGTGTTAGACTGATACTTGACTATGGATGCACTTGACTGCCCTCGCTTTCTGTATTCAGCTTAAAAAGCGAGAGCTTGAAAGTCTTTGCCTTCGTTTTGCCACTGGTTTGCCAGTGTTTTTCCGGGAGCATCAAAGGAGGAGCGGACCGATGAGCGAACTGAACATCTTGTCCTACATCCGGGCCATGCAGCCAGGATTCAAGGACAACAAGCAGGAAGCGGCCGCGCGGTTCCTGCTCAGCGCCATCAATGATCAGGACTACGTAGCTTAAAACGGGTATCGGACGAATAGCCTGGACTCAAAGAAAATCAGCCGCCTTGTCAACCAGAAAGACCCTGTGCCGGACAACCTCATGCAGGCGTCGATGAGGCAGGAGGTCATTGACGGGACGCTCCGAACTCAGGGAGCAGCTGATCGGCTTCAGACGGCAGAGAGCGGCCGTGCAGACCCAGCTGAACGACGTTCGCAGGGACATGACGGGACAGAAACGCAGCTTCAAAAGGACGTTCAGCGACCTTGAACGATTCTTCCCCAACGAGGAATTCCGCACCCTCGAGAAGATCGAAGGCTTCCACCACAAGCTGTCAAGGATACTGGATTCCGAATTCAAGGAAACGGAAGGCGACCTCGCCACCACCTACATGCTGCTGGGCGACGAGATCGCCCGGATCAAGAACCAGATCACCGAGATCAAGAACGTCCCGAACGTCTCGCAGGCGATCCTGAAAGAGTTCGCCCAACTCTCCACGGAACTCAACAACTTCCGCGAAGCGAACCATAACTACGACGAGCTCGAACGGCTGAAGGCCATGGCGGCGGACTACGCGAAAACGAGGGATACGGTCACCCAAGAGCAGCTGCTCACCATCGAGAGCGCGATCAACCAGAACATGCGGGAGATAAGCCTCGACATACTGAGGGACGCCACGCATCTGCCACCCATCCTGAGGCTCGAGAAGCTGAACAAGTACACCTTCAACACCCCGAACGACGGAGGAACCGGCGCACAGTACCGTGGCCTCATCACCTTCGATCTCGCCAACATGCTGGCCGCCCCGATCCCGTTCGTCGTCCACGACTCCATCCTTCTCAAAAACATAGACAAACCCGTCTTCTCCGAGATCGTCCGCGTCTACGAGAAGCAGAAGGAACACGGCAAGCAGGTGTTCCTGGCTTACGATACGCTCGCATCCTATGATGCCGGAGCGCAGCGGATACTAGAGAAAAACGCCGTATTGAGACTTTCGCCCGCTGGCAACGAGCTGTTCGGCTGGGCATGGAACAAGGAGGAAAAGAATGACGCAGACGAAACAAGCTAAGAAGGAACTACATTCCGAGTTCTCCTACAACCGGCTCTGGAAGCTGCTGATCGATCGCAACATCAAGAAAAAGGACCTACAGGAAATGAGTGACGTCAGCGCCGCATCCATCGCGAAGATGGGACGCTGCGAAAACGTCACGACCGACGTCCTGCTGAGAATCTGCGAGGCACTCGACTGCGGCCCCGAGGACATCATGGAACGAAAGGACAAGACAACGGAGGAATAAGCCCGCTTCAGCGGATGACGAACCTCCGCCACAAAAAGTCTTCTTACGAGGAACGCACGCATGGAAATATTCAACAACACCACAAACGTCGTCAAAGACGACCTGCAAAAGACGATCCGCTCCGGCAGCAAAGTGTCCATCGCCGCCGCATGCTTTTCCATCTACGCCTTTCAGGAGCTCAAGGAGCAGCTGGAGTCCTGCGAGGAGCTGCGCTTCCTCTTCACGTCTCCGACCTTCGTCGCGGAGAAGACGCCGAAGGAACGCCGCGAGTTCTACATTCCCCGGCTCCAGCGCGAGAAGAGCCTGTACGGCACGGAGTTCGAGGTGCGCCTGCGCAACGAGCTCAAACAGAAGGCCGTCGCGAGGGAATGCGCCCAATGGATGCGCCGCAAGGCGAAGTTCAGGTCGAACACCACCCGGGACTCCATGAACAACTTCATGCTCGTCTCCGACGGCGACGAGACCTACGCCTACAGTCCCATGAACAGCTTCACCACGGTCGACCTCGGCTGCGAGCGGGGCAACAACATGACGAACATCGTCGTGCGCGTCGAATCCCCAGAAAGCACCCAGTTCCTGCAGACCTTCGATCAGGTGTGGAACGACAAGGAAAAGCTCAAGGACGTCACCGGTGAGGTCATAGACATGATCTCCACGGTCTATCAGGAGAACCCCCCGGAGATCATCTACTACATGACGCTCTACAACATCTTCAGCGAGTTTCTGGAGGACATCTCCGAGGACGTCCTCCCCAACGAGGCGACCGGCTTTAAGGACAGCGTCATCTGGAACAAGCTCTTCAACTTCCAGAAGGACGCGGCGCTTGGCATCATCAACAAGCTCGAACAATATAACGGCTGCATCCTTGCCGACAGCGTCGGACTCGGCAAGACCTTCACCGCGCTTGCAGTCATCAAATACTACGAGGGCAGGAACAAGAACGTGCTCGTCCTGTGCCCGAAGAAGCTCTCCGAGAACTGGATGACCTACCGGGGCAACCTGATCAACAACCCGCTCGCAAAAGACCGGTTCCGCTACGACGTCCTCTATCACACCGACCTGTCCCGCAACAGCGGCAACACGGCCGTCGGACTGCCCATCGACAGGATCAACTGGGGCAACTATGATCTTGTCGTCATCGACGAGAGCCACAACTTCCGCAACGGAAACGGGACGGACAGCCAAGGCGGCGAGAAGGAAAACCGCTACATGCGGCTGATGAACCGCGTCATCAAACCCGGCGTGAAAACAAAGGTCCTGATGCTGTCGGCTACCCCTGTCAACAACCGTTTCTACGACCTGCGCAACCAGCTGGCGCTCGCCTACGGCGGCGACCCGGAGGAAATCAACGGGAAGCTGAAGACGAAATCGGACATCGACACGATCTTCAGGCAGGCGCAGGCCGTCTACAACACATGGTGCAAGCTGCCCGAGGCGCAGCGCACGACGGATCATCTGCTTGCGAGCCTGGACTACGACTTCTTTGAAGTCCTCGACAGCGTGACCATCGCCCGGTCCCGGAAGCACATCCAAACCTATTACGACGTGACGGACATCGGGTCCTTCCCGAAGCGGCTGAAGCCCGTATCCCTGCGGCCCAAGCTGACCAAGCTCAAGGACGCGATCAACTACAAGGAGGTGATCGAGCTCCTGACCGCGCTGCACCTGACCATCTACACGCCGACCGTCTACATCCAGCCGAGCAAGTTGCACAAGTATCTCGACGAGAAGGAGACGGAGAAGTTCCGCATGGGCCGTGAGATCGGCATCCAGCGCCTCATGAGCATCAACCTCCTCAAGCGCATGGAAAGTTCCGTCCACTCCTTCCTGCTGACGGTAAAGAGGATCTGCGACTACCTGTATGACACCTCGCAGACCATCGAGGCGTTCCGGAATGGCGGCTCGGGCAACCTTGACGAGATGACGGACCTGTCCGGCGAGGCGGCGGACTTTGACGACGACGACCAGAACACGGACTTCTTCGGCGTCGGCAAGAAGGTGCGCATCGACCTTCGGGACATGGACTACCTCTCATGGAAGCGGGACATCGACGAGGACATCGGCACCCTGTCCCTGCTGATCGGCATGGTGGAGGACATCACCCCGCAGTACGACTACAAGCTGAGCGAGCTACTCCGCGTAATCCGCGAGAAGGTCGAAAAGCCGATCAACCCCGGCAACAAGAAGGTCCTGATCTTCACCGCCTTTTCGGACACGGCGGAATACCTGTACGAGCACGTGAGCGGCATGGCGAAAACGCAGCTGGGACTCAACACGGCCCTCATCACGGGGGCGGTCGACGGCAAGACGACGATTCCGGGGTTCAAGGCCGAGATGAACCACGTCCTGACCTGCTTCTCCCCGAAGTCCAAGGACAGGGACGTGCTGTACCCCAAGGACACGGAGGACATCGACATCCTGATCGCGACGGACTGCATCTCCGAGGGGCAGAACCTGCAGGACTGCGACTACTGCATCAACTACGACATCCACTGGAACCCCGTGCGCATCATCCAGCGCTTCGGACGAATCGACCGCATCGGCAGCCGCAACGAGGCGATCCAGCTCGTCAACTTCTGGCCCGACCTCGACTTGGACGAATATATCCAGCTCAAGTCACGCGTCGAGGAAAGGATGCGTATCTCCGTCATGACCTCGACGGGCGACGACAACCCAATCGACCAAGAGGAGAAGGGAGACCTCGAATACCGCCGCAGCCAGCTGAAAAAGCTGCAGGAGGAGGTCGTCGACCTGGAGGATATGACGAACGGCGTGTCCATCATGGACCTGGGACTGAACGAGTTCCGCATGGATCTAATCGCCTACAGGAAGGAGCACGGGAACATCGACCACATGCCGTTCGGCATCCACACGGTCGTGAAGGGCGACAAGCCCGGCGTGATCTTCGTCCTGAAGAACGTCAACAAGCAGGTCAACATCCAGAACCAGAACAGTCTTCACCCCTTCTACATGGTCTACGTCGGCATGGACGGCGAGGTGGTCACCAACCACCTGCAGCCGAAGGACACGCTGGACATGATGCGCCATCTCGCACGGGGAAAATCCGTGCCGGACAAGGCGCTCTGCGGAAGGTTCAACAAGGCGACGGACGACGGCCGGAACATGGGCCGCATATCGAAGCTGCTGGAGGATGCGATCATGTCCGTCATCGACGCCAAGGACGAAGGTGACATCGACAGCTTCTTCGGCTGCGGACAGACCACCTTCCTCTCCAGTGGATTCTCGGGACTCGACGACTTCGAACTGATTTGCTTCATGGTGGTGCTCTGACATGATGAACTTTCCAACCGCGACGACGGTGAGGAAACGCCTGCCCAAGGAGGCGTTCTACCGTCACCTCGCGCTGACAAACGCACTCAAGGAAAAATTCGTATCCGGCGTGGACCGGATCATGGTGGAGAACAGCTTCACCAAACAGACGCTGAACCTGACGGCAAGCGCCGAGACCAAGGAGATCCTCCTGCTGTCCGTCAGGCTGAAGAAGCAGGAGTTCGACGGCAAGGTCACTGAGGCGATTGCCCGGCAGAACAAGCACCGGCTCGTCTTCTTGCTGTGCTTTGAGAGCAGGCGGCAGCTGGCGCTCTATTACGGCAAGCTCTACCGCACGCCATGGATGGAGGCGTCGGATGTCCATCTGAGCCTGCACGGCTTCACCTTGGACGAGATCTGGAACTCCATGGTCGAGCAGATCGCGCTGCTGGAGGAGGACGCCTCAGGGCAGAACGAAAATCTGTCCATCGATGAGCGGCTGGACAGGCAGGACAGGATCGAGAAGCTAAAGATGCTGATCAGCAGGACGGAGGCGGCAACATGGCGACAGCAGCAGCCCAAGAAGCAGTTTGAGACCTACACGCGCCTGCGAGAATATCAGAAGGAACTGGAGGAGTTGACTCATGGAGAAGATGAACATGCACACGCCTGACTTGGCGAAGGAAAACTACGAGAAGCTAGCTGCGCTCTTCCCGAACGCGGTGACGGAAACGAAGGACGAGAACGGCGAGACCGTCCGCGCGATCGACGCGGATGTGCTTAGGTCAGAGATCGCCGCCACTGTCGTTGAAGGCACGCAGGAACGCTACCAGTTCACGTGGCCGGACAAGAGAAAGTCCGTCGTGCTGGCCAACCAGCCGATTGCAAAGACGCTGCGCCTCGACCGGGAGAAATCCGTGGGACGCGACGGCACGCCCGGCAGCATCGACACTGAGAACATCTACATCGAGGGCGACAACCTGGACGCCCTCAAGCTCCTGCAGGAGACCTACCTCGGTAAGGTCAAAATGATATACATCGATCCACCGTACAACACGGGGTCGGATGCGTTTGTGTACGACGACGACAGCTCCATCAGCGGCGAGGAGTTCGCCGAGCGCAGCGGGCAGCGGGATGATGATGGCAACCTGCTGTTCGACATGCGAACCAACAACGAGTCAAACGGCAGGTTCCACACGGACTGGCTCAACATGCTGTATCCGAGGCTTCGGATTGCAAAGGATTTGCTTACGAATGATGGGCTGATATTCATTTCAATTGATGAGGGCGAGTCGCATAATTTAAGAAAAGTATGCGATGAAGTTTTTGGTGAGGAAAATTTCGTAGTTCAGATTATATGGGAGAAACGATTTACGCGGAGTAATAATTCCAAACGATTTACCACCCAAACCGAGCCAATAATTTGCTACGCAAAGAGTATTTCTGAGATTCAATCAATACAGGAAAAAAGAAATGATAAGGCGGATTCTATCTATTCAAATCCGGATAATGATCCAAGAGGTCCTTGGACGAGCGTTTCATATGTTAATCCTGCCCTAAAAGAGCAGCGACCAAACTTGGCCTATCCGATCCAGAACCCGTATACACATGAATGGGTCAACCATCCAACAAATGCATGGAAATATGAAAAAGGAACTTATGAAAAACATGTTGCAGAAAATAGACTCTATTGGGGGAAAAATAAGGAAAACAAATATCCGAGACTGAAAAAATTTCTTTCCGAAATGAATGGAGGAATGGTTCCTGTTGATCTATGGCGAAGAGAAGAATCTGGAACTACCGATTTGGCCAGTAAAGCATTAGAAGAATTGCTGGGACGAAAAATATTTGACTTTCCAAAGCCAGTTGAATTAATTAAAAGAATAATTTCACTCATAATAAACGATGAAAACAATAAGGATGATATTATCCTCGACTTCTTCTCTGGCTCAGCTACCACAGCTAACGCGGTGATGCAGCTGAATGCTGAGGATGGCGGCAATCGCAAATTCATTATGGTGCAGTTGCCAGAAGTTTGCGATGAAAAAAGCGAGGCATACAAGGCTGGCTACCGTACCATCTGCGAAATTGGCGAAGAGCGCATTCGTCGTGCGGGTAAGAAGATTAATGAAGAGTCTCCTCTGACAACGACGAAATTGGACATTGGTTTTCGTGTCTTCAAAGTGGACAGCTCGAACATGGAGGATGTCTACTATCGTCCCGCCGACGTGAAGCAGGCGCAGCTGGACCTATTTGCGGACAACATCAAGCCGGACCGCACGCCGGAGGATCTGCTCTTTCAGGTGATGCTGGATCTTGGTATCACGCTGTCCTCATCGGTTGATGAGGAGATGCTCGACGGCCGGAAGGTGTTCTCGGTCGCCGACGGCTATCTCATCGCTTGCTTCGATAAGGACGTTACGGATGAGACGGTCAAGGCCATCGCCAAGCGCCATCCCTTCTACGCCGTCTTCCGCGACAGCGGCATGGCAAATGACAGTGTAATGGCCAACTTCGAGCAGATTTTCGAGACGTATAGTCCCCAGACGCAAAGGAAGGTGCTGTGATGGCGGAAGAACTCATGCGGATCGCTTATCACAGATCGGACAATCTGGTGGCGGATTCGGAACGAATCATAGAGACGGCTCAAGGGAATGCCTATCAGGCTGTCAATCTGCTTCTTGTGGAGCGGAACTGGCTTCTCGGTAAGCGCATCTCCGAGGAAATCGCTAACGGGGATGGGCGCACGGAATATGGGTCCGAGGTCATGAAGAAGCTGGCGCGTGCGCTGACCGCGAAGTACGGCAGAGGGTTCACGATGACGAATCTGTACTATTATTTTTCGTTCTATCGTGCCTTCCCGGAGATTTTCCACTCACTGCGTGGAAAATCTTCCGCGCCGCTTTTGTCGTGGACGCATTATCGGACGCTTCTCCAGGTGAACGACGAGAAGGCGCGGCAGTGGTACGCGCAGGAGGCGGCAACTGAGAACTGGAGCACCCGTACCCTGCAGCGCAACATCTCGTCGCAGTACTACTACCGGATGCTGAAGACGCAGAGTCAGGATGCCGTCAAACGTGAGATGCAGGAGCTGACGGCGGAGTACCAGAAAAAGCTCGAGTTCATCAAGAGCCCGGTCATCGCCGAGTTTCTTGGCATGCAGGAGGACACGTCGTATCTGGAGTCGGACCTCGAGCAGAGCATTATCAACAACCTGCAGAAGTTCCTCATGGAGCTCGGCAAGGGGTACGCATTCGTCGCCAGACAGCAGCGCATCCACACCGAGAAAGAAGACTACTCCATCGACTTGGTGTTCTACAACTACATCCTGAAGTGCTTCGTCCTGATTGACCTGAAGACGAAAAAGATCACGCATCAGGACGTCGGCCAGATGGACATGTACATCCGCATGTACGACGAGCGGAAAAAGCAGCCGGACGACCATCCGACCATCGGCATCATCCTGTGCGCGGACACGGATTCCGACATCGCTCGCTACTCGATCATGAACGAGAGCGATCAGCTCTTCGCGTCGAAGTACAAGCTGTACCTGCCGACGGAGGAGGAACTGCGCGCGGAGATCGAGACGCAAAAGGAGCTGTTCTATCTGCAGCACGCGGACAAGGAAGGAGGGCCGACGGATGAGATTTAAATTTTCCATACAGCCCTTCCAGACGGATGCCGTGGAGAGCGTGGCGGACGTGTTCGCGGGACAGCCGTACAACGACCGGTTCACCTACCGCAGGGACGTGGAGGTCCACCGCGACCTCACGAACTGGTCGAAGTCCGACGAGGAGCTGACCATGGGCTTCGCCAACGCCAGGGTGCAGATAGGCGAAGCGCAGATCCTCGCGAACGTCCGGCGGATTCAGATGAGGAACAACATTCACGTGTCCGACGCTCTGACACAGACCAATCTTGGCGCGTGCTCGCTTGACGTGGAGATGGAGACGGGCACGGGCAAGACCTACGTCTACATCAAGACGATGTTCGAGCTGAACAAGCGCTACGGCTGGAGCAAGTTCATCGTCGTGGTGCCGTCCATCGCTATCCGCGAGGGTGTGCGCAAGAGCTTTGACACCATGTCGGACCATTTCATGGAGCAGTACGGCAAGAAGGCGCGCGTCTTCATCTACGACTCCAAGCGCCTCTCCGACATCGATTCCTTCAGCCAGAGTGCCGACGTTCAGGTCATGATCATCAACACGCAGGCGTTCAACACGTCCTTCAACAAGGACAAGAACGTGGAGGGGCGTAAGGGCAACGACGCGGCGAGGATCATCTTCTCCCGGCGCGACTCGTTCGGAAGCCGCCGCCCAATAGACGTGATCGCTGCCAACCGTCCCATCGTGATCATGGACGAGCCGCAGAAGATGGGCGGCAAGGCGACCCAGAAGGCGCTTGAGGCGTTCAACCCGCTGTTCTGCCTGAACTATTCGGCCACGCACAAGGAGCATCACGACCTCGTGTACGTGCTGGACGCGCTGGACGCCTACAACAAGCGACTGGTCAAGCGAATCGAGGTCAAGGGCTTTGACATCAAGAACCTGCGCGGCACGGACAGCTACCTGTATCTGGAGAGAATCGTGATCTCGCCGAGAAAGCCGCCGATGGCACGGCTGGAGTTCGAGATCGCCTACCAGAAGTCCATCAACCGGGAGACCCGGCAGGTAGGCGTGGACGACGACCTGTACGCGCTGTCAAAGGGCATGGAGCAGTATCGCGGCTACCACGTCAGCGCGATCGACCCGATCCGGGGCGAGGTGAGCTTCACCAACGGCGTGACGATTCACGCGGGCGAGGTCACCGGCGACGTGTCGGAGGCGGACATGCGACGCGTTGAGATCCGTGAGACAATCCGCTCGCACTTCGAGAAGGAGAAGGCGCTCTTCGACCGGGGCGTCAAGTGCCTGTCCCTGTTCTTCATCGACGAGGTGGCGAAGTACCGCAAGTACGACGAGGACGGCAACGAGACGAACTCCGAGTACGGCGACATCTTTGAGCAGGAGTACACGGACATCCTGAACGAGTACCTGACGCTGTTCGACACGCCCTACGAGCGCTACCTCAGGTCCATTGACGTGCACAGCACGCATGCGGGCTACTTCAGCATCGACAAGAAGGGCCGCAAGGTCGACAGCAAGCTCAAGCGCGGCAGCGACGAGAGCGACGACACGTCCGCCTACGACCTGATATTGAAGGACAAGGAGCGGCTGCTCTCCTTCGACAATCCCGTGCGCTTCATCTTCTCGCACTCGGCCCTGAGGGAAGGATGGGACAACCCGAACGTCTTCCAGATCTGCACGCTCAAGCACGGCGGCAACTCGCCGACGCAGAAGCGGCAGGAGGTCGGACGGGGACTCAGGCTCTGCGTGAACCAGAATGGCGACCGGATGGATACGGCCATGCTGGGAGACGCGGTGCAGCAGGTCAACCAACTGACCGTCATCGCAAGCGACGGCTACAAGGACTTCGTTGCCGACCTTCAGCGCGGCATACGCGAGGACCTCTATGACCGCCCGACCAAGGCGACCGAGGATTACTTCGCTGGAAAGACCATCGTTCTGGACGGTGCCGAGAAAACGGTCAGCGACAGGCAGGCGCACGACATCTACCGCTACCTCATCAAGAACGACTACATCGACGACGATGACCACGTCTCGGACCAGTACCGGACGGACCTTGCGAACAACGCACTCGCCCCGCTTCCCGATAGCTGCAGGGAGATTGCGGACGGCGTGCACGCGCTGATCCAAAGCGTGTTCGATGAGCACGCGCTCGACGGCATGGTAAGCGACGGCCACGAGACCAAGGTCCGTGAGAACGCGCTCAACGACAACTTCTACAAGAAGGAGTTCCAGACCCTCTGGGGTTACATCAACCACAAGTACGCGTACACCGTCTCGTTCGACGGCGAGGAGCTCATCGCCAAGGCAATCCGGCACATCGACGAGAAGATGTTCGTCGCCAAGCTGCAATACACCGTGACCCAAGGCGAGCAGGGACAGGACTGGAGCACCGAGAAGGTCAAAGCCGGGATCGGCTTCGTGGCGGAAACCAGCGTGACCTACAACCTCGACCGAGCGGAGGGCAGCTCCGTTCGCTACGATCTGGTCGGCAAGGTGGCCCAAGGAGCCAAGCTCACGCGCCGGACAACCGCCCGAATCCTCAAGGGCATCAAGCCCCAGACCTTCGCCATGTACCAGAACAACCCGGAGGAGTTCATCGCCAAAGCCATCCGTCTGATCGACGAGGAAAAGGCCACGATGATCGTGGAGCAGATCCAGTACAACCAGACGGAAGGCACCTATGACAGCGCCATCTTCACGGCCGAGAAGAACACGGACTTCGCCCGCGCAATCGAGGCCAAGAAGAACGTGCAAGACTACGTGTTCCCGGACTCGGATGGCGAGAAGGCCTTTGCCGGAGAGCTGGAACTGGACGAGAAGGTCGTGGTCTACGCCAAGCTGCCGCGCGGCTTCCAGATACCGACGCCCGTCGGCAACTATGCGCCTGACTGGGCAATCGCCTTCAGCAAGGGAAGCGTGAAGCACATCTTCTTCATCGCGGAGACCAAGGGCACGATGGAAAGCCTGAACCTGAAGCCCATCGAGCAGGCAAAAATCAGCTGCGCAAAGCAACTGTTCAAGACCCTATCCAACAAGGACGTCGTCTACCACGACGTCGACACGTATCAGCACCTGCTCGACGTGATGGAGGCCATATAAGACAGTCGGCTGAACAGCGTATTAAACCTTTTAGCGGTAGCAGACAGGAGGTGTCACTTTTGACTCGAACAGCAGGAGGACTTTCAAAATGGCTGTAAAAATCCTATTTGTGTGCCATGGCAATATTTATAATATTTCTGGGAACCCGCATGGAATGGGCTTGTATGGAAATTCGATAGAGAAATTACTACTGTTTTACTACTCGACCACAATATATAGTGGTTAAAATGAAGAATTTGCTACTATATATAGTATGAGTGATTTATATGTTTTTGATCGACGGAGGAGAAAGTGAAAAAACATATGAATTTATAATTTGACAGGTGATGAAATGAACGTATTATTTCTTCATCGGTTTTTTTGATGCTGGATTAAGATACTAAAAGGCACCAATTATAAAATTTAAACTTGGCACAAATCAAGTTCAAATACTAAAAATCGCTAATTTCAGTATTTAAGAATACGGAACATACTGGAAATAGCAGGAAAGTGGGGAGAGACAAGATGGGGCAAGAGAATGAAATGTGGTTGTCGACTGAACAAATTGCTAAATATTTGGGGGTAAGTACTATAACTATAAGAAAGTGGATTAGGGAAAAAAGAAGAATTCCGTTTGTGCGGATAGGGCGGCAGTACAGATTTAAAATCTCAGCAGTCGACGAATGGATAGACTCAGGCAAAAGTAGTATCTATTAATGGTGTTTGAAAAATAAACAAACAAAGGAACGGAGCTATTTGCAAGGTCATCGTACCCGGCAGATAGCCCCATTTTTATAGGGATAAGAATACATTGAGAAAAGTCAAGTGGAATTAGACCGAAAAATATCTCTACGAAAATAATGCATTGTGATATAATAAAAAACATAAAGCAAACAAGTGTTCGTCTAAACGTAAACATAGATTGTGTTTGTAAAGCCTAGAAATATATTTCAAAAAGAAAACAAAAATATATTAAAAATATACAAGAAATTCAATGTCGAAATAAACATTGACGTATAGGACAAAAATAATATATAATCTTCCTGATGCTAAAAGGAGGTAAGACTATGAATGTGAACTTCAATCCCAGAACTCTTTTTGAAAATATAGAATTCCTGCTAAAGACTCAGGGGCGTAAAATTGGAGAGGTGGAAAATGCCGTCGGCGTAAGTGCTGGTTATATTTCAAGAAACAGCAAAGAAAATTCCAGTAAACCAGGAATTGAATTTATCATAAATATCGCTAGGGAGCTGAATGTGAGCCTTGACACTCTTCTTACGGTTAACCTTGTGGAATGTACTCCCACAGAACAATATTTAATATCTTTTATTGATAAATTAAAGAATGATACTGAACGTGATGAATTAGCATGGAATAAAGAAGTTGCTCAGGATCTAAATTCTGTTCCTGTTGATGAAAATGGGATTCCCAATCATCCTTTATTCGTCCCTAAGGAAAAACCCGTTGATGACGGTACTTATTTCGATGTGCCTTATGAGTCTTATTTCCCGTCTCATTCGTATGGGAAAGATACCCTCATTAGCGGGGATTGCTTTGACTTGAGTCTAAAAAATTATTCCAAGCTATATCTTATGGCGGTTACTAAGGTCTTAACACAGAAAACAGACGCGGAAATTCCAAGCGATAAGGAAGAACAAAGGGATACTGGCAAAAATAAGATTTTTGATCCTTTAGCCATTGAACTCTGGATGGATCTTTCTCAAGGACCTGCACAGTACTTATGCAGTACCCGTGGAAACCCTAGCTTGCGCGATAAGATTCTAATTCTTTATAGTACGGTTTCCGAAAATTCAAATCATCCTCATGTGAAGAAAGACGTCCGGTATATCATTGATTCCTTTATGAAGAATGACATTGAAAATGATTCATTGGATGCCCCCCCATTCTAAGAAAGTGCGAGCAGTCCTGAGGTTGATAGATGAATTCAGCTTAATTATCTTATGTGAATGGTAAATCATTTTTTCAAAGGAGGAATGTACAGGATGAGCACTTTTAGGAAGCATATTCGAGATCTTCATGACGGCACAAGTGATGGAGCACGAGTTTTCGATGCTGTCATCGAGGATGGTGTGGTGTATTTGGAAATCAAAATCGGCAGAGGTGAGTATAAGCGCATCTTGTGGACGGATGTTACGTATCAAGTGGATGCAGCTGTAGAAACAGCAGGGTAAAGCTTAAATAAAAAATAAAGTAAAACATATAGAAGTCACCAAACAGTCTGATATAAAGTGCGGAACTGTAAAAAGGGGCTATCTATAACAACCGAAAGGTGTTATAGGTAGCCCCTTTTTTTTTGAGTATTTTTCTTTTAAAAATTTACCAACATAAATTTAAATCTGGCCTAAAGTTCACTTCCGGACGCGGAAGTGCCCAGAGCTGAAGGCCGGAATAGTTAATTACCGTCAGCCTACTGGGATGGTTGACCATGGAAGCGGAGATGCATCTTATGGTCAATTGTGACAGGCTGCCTGTGTGGATCTTCGCTTCGCAGTTAGCGAAGGAGAAGATCGCACATGGCCAATCTACAGAAAAGCAAAGACAAAAAGTATTATATTCCTCTCGAAATTACGGAGGGAACCATTATTACAAAGGAGTTTGAAAATGCACCAAGGGTGTGGTCGAAAATCGGAAACAAAATGGTCAGGTCGATCCTTGTGCCGGCAACAGAAGAACAGTATAAGGCCTATATGCGTCCTGAATGGCGAGAGGATAAAAGGCAGCAAAGACTTGCTGAGAGCCGTCGCAAACGTGAAGAATCCCTTCAAAACGGAACTTTGGATAAATCGATTAAGTCCTGGGACACTGCTGTTTCATATGAGCAGCTGAGTGAGATGGATTTTATGTTTGAAGAGACCCAGACGCAGCTCACCTTAGAGGAGCTGGTTGAGAAGAAAGAACTACTTGAAACCTTGAAAGGGGAACTTGCAAAGCTAGAAGAAATCGATCGAATCATCCTCCTGCTCTTTTCCAAGGGAGATAGTGAAGCTGCGATTGGTGCAAAGGTTGGTTTGTCTCAAAAGGGTGTCAATAAAAGAAAGCAGCGCCTCTTTCAAAAGCTCCGGGAACAGCTCAAGGACTTTCGCTGAGACATCCAGCTGCAAATTTTTTAGAACTGGGGGTACTTAATCATCATGGCCTTGTCCTGATACCTTTGAAGGGCAGAAGAAATAAACCCTGGAAAGGCGGGTGAGGAAGATGGAGATAGTATCGCTGAAATCTTATCAAGAGGAAACCCTTGATAAGGAGCTGGTGGCCATTCTGATGGAAATCAGCCGGACAGCTGCGAGTGTGGCAAGAAATGTCGTGAGGTTACGAATTCAGAGTAAATCAAAGGGAGGCAATCAAAATGAACGATGTGTTGCTGAAAGATGCCATTGTGGAAATAAGGACATGCGGAGAATTTTTAGTTAAATACGCCGCAACTCTTGAGGAAGAACTCAAAAAAGCGAATCATCCGGAACCGGTGGCTGAAACAGTAAAAGTCGAGGAACCAGCTCTTACCCTTGAGATGGTACGAAAGGTTGCCGCCGATAAATCTCGCTCTGGTTTTACGAAAGAGGTGCGGAGCCTTATTCAAAAGTATGGTGCCAACAAACTGTCTGACGTAAACGCTGAATCCTACGTTCCCTTTATGAAGGAACTGGAGGAATTTGGAAATGGCAAGTAAACACGCAATTTTATCAGCCTCTTCGAGCCACCGGTGGATTGCCTGTCCGCCATCAGCTTTGGAATGCGCCAAGCTGCCTGATGCATCAAGCAAGTTTGCAAAGCAGGGCACGGATGCTCATAGACTTTCTGAGTATAAGCTGAAAAAGTCGTTAGGGGAGAAGGTTCACAACCCTCAAAAACGGTTAGCCTACTTTGATGAGGAAATGGACGAATCCAGTAATGACTATGCTCAGTTTGTGATGGAAAAACTCGCTGCGGCAAAAGAACGGTGCAAGGATCCTATGGTCATGGTGGAGCAGCATCTGGATTTTTCCAGATGGGTTCCAGAGGGGTTCGGTACCGGAGATTGCCTGATAGTCGCGGATGATACCCTAGTCATCATTGACTATAAATACGGGCTTGGTGTTCTTGTAGAGGCTGAAAAGAATCCGCAGATGATGTGTTATGCTCTTGGCGCCCTGGAACTTTTCGACGGTATTTACGATATTAAGAACGTCGAGATGACCATTTTCCAGCCGCGGAGAGACAATGTCAGCACTTACGTGATTTCCAAGAATGACCTTCTTTCCTGGGCTGAAGAAGTGCTTCGACCTGCAGCAGAACTTGCTGCCAAAGGAGAAGGCGAATACCGAGCCGGTGATCACTGCAGGTTCTGCAAAATCAAGGCAACCTGCAGAAAACGGGCTGAATATAATCTTGAAATGGCAAAGTATGATTTTGCTATGCCTTCAAAGCTCGAAGATGGGGAAGTTGAAGTCATCCTGGAAAAGGTTGATGAAATGGTGGCATGGGCAAACGATGTCAAAGAGTATGCTCTGCAGCAGGCCCTCTCGGGAAAACAATGGGATGGCTGGAAAGTGGTAGAAGGACGAGCCAATCGCCGGTACATCAACGAAGAGGCTGTTGCCGCGAAGGTCGAAGCCGCTGGCTTCAATCCATACGAAAAGAAACTCCTGGGAATCACGGCGATGACCAAACAACTTGGCAAGAACCGTTTCGAGGAATTGCTGAATGAACTGATTGAAAAACCACAAGGAAAGCCGGTTCTTGTACCGGAATCCGATAAACGGCCTGCAATGCATACAGCGGCAGACGATTTCAAAAGTGAGATTTGAGGAGGAAATTATTATGTCTAAAGGTTATGTAAATCCCTGTAAAGTCATCACTGGTACCAGCACTCGTTGGTCTTATGCCAACATATGGGAACCCAAAAGCATCAATGGCAGCACGCCCAAATATTCCGTCAGCCTTATCATTCCAAAGTCTGACGTACAGACCGTCAAGAAAATCCAAGCAGCGATTAAGGCCGCCTACGAGGAAGGGCAGGGAAAGCTGAAAGGAAACAGCCGTTCCGTTCCGTCCCTTGACGCAATCAAAACTCCGCTTCGTGATGGCGATCTGGAACGCCCCGGTGATGATGCATATAAAGACTGCTTCTTCATCAACGCCAATTCCACCACAAAGCCCGGTATTGTCGATGCGGACTGCCAGCAAATCATGGAACGCTCCGAAGTCTACAGCGGGGTATATGGCCGGGCTTCCATCAACTTCTACGCCTTCAACTCGAACGGAAATAAGGGCATTGCCTGCGGCCTCAACAATCTGCAGAAAATCCGTGATGGCGAACCTCTCGGCGGGAGAATGCGCGCTGAGGATGAATTTTCCACCGTGGAAGAGGATGACTTTCTGGCTTAAGGAGGAACAAGGATGCTTGGAGAATTTTTTGTGGCAGTCCTTTGCGTTGTAGGCGCTATTTCGCTGACCACCTTCCTTGCCAAAATTGTGAGCGGCATCATGGAAAAACGGTATACGAGGCAGCGCAAACGGGAAGCTGACATGGAAATCTTGAAAAACAAGGTGGATTATGTGATTTCTCTTTGTGAACGGATCAATAACGGTAAATAATTCCAGGGCGGCAGGAGTTTCCTGCCGCCTATTTGTCTAGGGAGGCGAACGTCGTGAAAACCCTGTCAATTGACATTGAAACATACAGCAGCGTCAATCTGGGGAAAAGTGGTGTCTACAGGTATGCAGAATCGGAGGATTTTGAAATTCTTTTGTTTTCTTACTCGGCAGATCACGGCCCCATCCAGGTTATAGATATGGCCTGCGGGGAAGAGATGCCGGAGAATGTGAGACGAGCTTTGACAGATGACAGCGTGGAAAAATGGGCCTTCAATGCCCAGTTTGAACGCGTCTGTCTGTCTGCCTGGTTCAGACGCAACCACCCGGAAGAAGTGAAGGAGCTAAACAAAAAAGATAAAAGCCTGCGGGGATTTCTGAACCCCAAGGCGTGGAAGTGCTCTCGCATTTGGGCGGCTTATATGGGAATGCCCCTTTCCCTTGAAGATGTGGGTGCGCTGCTTAAGCTCGAAAACCAGAAGATGGCAGAAGGGAAAGAATTGATTCGCTATTTTTGCGGGCCTTGTAAGCCCACGAAAACCAACGAGGGAAGAACCCGAAACCTTCCTACCCACGATATGACGAAGTGGCGACTTTTTAAAAGCTACAACAAACGAGATGTAGAGGTGGAAATGGCTATCCAGGAAAAGCTGCGTAATTTTCCCGTGCCTGATCATCTGTGGGATGAATACCACATGGATCAAGAAATCAATGACCGCGGGATTGCTGTTGATGCGCTTCTTGTTAAAGAGGCGATTTCCATCGATGACAGATCGAGGGTGAAACTCATGGATGAACTGCAGAAGGCAACCGGACTGGAAAACCCGAATTCCGTGCAGCAAATGCTGCGCTGGCTAAATGAACACGGCCTTCCTATGGAGTCGCTTGGAAAAGCGCAGGTCGAGGAAGTCCTGAAGGTGGCAAAGGATCCCTTGCGTGAAGTGCTTCTCTTAAGGCAGAAACTTGCAAAATCATCCGTGAAAAAATATCAGGCCATGGAACTTACTTCTTGCCAGGATCACAGGGCAAGGGGCATGTTTCAGTTCTACGGAGCGAACCGGACGGGACGATTTGCAGGGCGCCATATTCAGCTGCAGAACCTTCCGCAGAACCATCTGGGCGACCTTGAGGAGGCAAGAGCCCTGGTGCGGCAGGGAAACTATGAAGCACTTGAACTTCTCTATGATTCCATCCCGGATGTATTGTCCCAGCTTATCCGCACTGCCTTTATTCCTAGAAAGGGAATGAAATTCATCGTTTCAGACTTCTCTGCCATTGAAGCACGTGTACTTTCCTGGCTCTCTGGAGAGACTTGGCGTTCTGAGGTATTTGCAAAAAACGGGGATATCTATTGCGCTTCTGCAAGCTCAATGTTTGGTGTTCCAGTGGTAAAGCATGGCGTAAATGGGCATCTTCGCCAGAAAGGGAAAATCGCGGAACTGGCTCTTGGCTATGGCGGTTCTGTTGGCGCCCTTAAAGCCATGGGTGCCCTTGAAATGGGGCTTGATAAAAATGAACTGCAGCCCCTTGTTGATTCATGGCGAAGCGCCAATCCGAATATTGTCTCCTTTTGGTGGGATGTGGACCGGGCAATCAAACAGACCGTAAAGAGCCATGTCTCCATGGAAGTGAAGGGAATCCGCTTTGCTTGCAAAAGCGGGATGCTCTTTATCAGGCTTCCCAGCGGACGAAACCTCTCGTATGTGAAACCAAGAATTGGCGAGAACCAGTTTGGTGGGGAGTCTGTTACTTATGAGGGCATTGGACCTACAAAAAAGTGGGAACGACTGGAAAGTTATGGCCCTAAGTTCGTGGAAAATATTGTCCAGGCTATCAGCCGGGATATCCTTTGTTTCTCGATGCTGAACCTTGAAGATCAACTCATTGTTGGACACGTTCATGATGAACTGATTATCGAATGCGACCCGAAAGTAAAGGTGGAATCCATCTGCCAGAAAATGGGCCAAACGCCACTGTGGGCATCCGGACTTTTGCTGCGTGCCGACGGGTATGAGTGCAGCTTTTATAAAAAAGATTGAGCGGGAAGTTCTTATTTTCCTGCGGCTTGTCCTGTTACTTTTAGAAACAAACCCTAAAATTTTGTAGGAGGCGCTATATGTTTTACGCAAAAGAATCTGTTGGAAACCACATGAAGGTCTTGGTTGATATTACAAAAATGAACGTATTTTGCCGCTGCCCGATCTGTGGAACTGAAATCCCCGTCAATCTCGAGGAAATCCTGAACGATGGAAACGCCCTCGAAGATACGCTTATCGTATGTGATGAATGCGCAAAAGAAATCATGGAGGGAAAGCATGGAGAACTTGAAGCGTAATGCGGAACACTATCCGGATCCAACCGCTTACAAGGCCCTCAGGAATTTAATTGGTGTGAAATTTTCTTTTATGCCCCTCGTCTATGTCTGCTCACCTTATGCGGGTGATGTGGATGAAAATCTTGAACGGGCAAAAAGATACAGCCGGTATGTTTTGGATAAGGGGTTTATTCCAATAACCCCTCATCTGTTTTTACCTCAGTTCATGGATGATAAAACGGAACGAAATCTCGCTATTTTTATAGACTTGGTACTCCTTTCAAAGTGTGCAGAGGTCTGGGTATTTGGAGAACAGATTTCTGAAGGAATGGAAATTGAAATATCCTATGCCAATCGCAAAGGAAAAATCGTGCGTTACATAAAGGAGGTGCAATGAATGGAGTTTACCTTGTTTACGGCCCCTTGTGCGGGGAAGGAATCTAACTGCAGGTACCCTACAAAGCAGCTGATTGATTCTTCGGAAGCGCTCGGAAAAGCGGTTCGATTTGACCATGTGTGCGCTTCCTTTCTAAACCAATATCGAAGTAAAGAGAACTTCCAAAAATCTGATGTCATTGTAATGGATTGCGATAATTCCCATACGGAAAATCCAAAGGGATGGATTGCACCGGAGAAGCTGCCTTCCATTTTCCCAGGAGTGTCCATGGCCATTGCCACATCAAGGAACCATATGAAAGTAAAGGACGGGAAAGCGGCCCGCCCTCGTTTCCATGTATATTTTCCTATTGAACCGATTGTTTCGGAGGTAGCCTACACCGCCCTCAAGCATTCCGTGTTCGACCAGTACCCGTTCTTTGATGGGTCTGCGCTTGATGCAGCACGGTTCATATACGGGACGGTAGAATCCACGGTAACGTGGGTCGATGGGACAATCGATATCCTTGATTTATTGGCCGCCCGAAGCGGCCCCAGCCACAGCATTCCCCAAGGGAAAAGAAACAATACAATGAGCCGCTTTGCCGGACGCGTCATCAAACGCTACGGGGCCTCAGAGAAGGCGTTCCAGATTTTCTTTGAAGAATCCAAGAAATGCGATCCGCCTCTTGAAGAAAAGGAACTGATGCGAATCTGGCACAGCGCTGAACGGTTTGGTGAAAAGATTTCCAAGCAGGAAGGGTATGTCGATCCAGAAAAGTATAACAGGGAGTTTGGCACTGGAGAATCCCTGAAACCAGAGGATTACTCAGATATTGGACAAGCAAAAATCCTTGCAAGGGAATACCGAAATGAACTGCGCTATACCGATAACACGGACTTCATCCGGTTTAACGGGATCTACTGGGAAGAATCTAAACAGGCGGCTGTCGGGGCGGCAGAAGAATTCCTCGATTTGCAGCTTGCCGATGCCCTGGATCAATTGGCAGAAGCAAAGAAAGCCCTCGTCGAATCTGGCGTTCCCACTGCTGCCTTCGAGAAGGGCGGAAAGACACTGGAAAAGCTCATCGAGGAGAACCAAAGAAAGGATTTCAGTCGGTACCAGGTCTGCGAGGCATATAAGGCTTTTGTCATGAAACGGCGGGATATGAGATATATCATTTCGGCGCTTCAGGCGCTGAAACCGATGATCCATATGCGGGTCAACGAACTGGACCGGAGTGAGTTTCTGCTCAATACGCCTTCAGCCACCTATGACCTTCGAAAGGGAATCAGCGGAGGAAAGGCCCACGACCCCGAGGACTTTATTACGAAATGCACGACTGTTGATCCAGGTGAACTGGGAAGGGAAATCTGGGACAAGGCCCTTCGTGAATTCTTCTGCCAGGACGAAAGCCTCATCCGGTATGCGCAGCAGATATGTGGCCTGGTGGCTATTGGAAAAGTTTTCGTCGAGGCACTTGTCATTGCCTATGGGGATGGCCGAAACGGGAAATCCACCTACTGGAACGCAATTGCAAGGGTCATGGGAAGCTACTGCGGAGGAATCTCTGCCGATGCGCTTACGGCTGGGTGCAAACGAAACGTTCGCCCAGAGATGGCGGAGCTCAAGGGAAAACGAATGGTTATCGCAGCTGAAATGGAAGAGGGGGTGCGCCTTTCGACATCAATCCTAAAGCAGCTATGCTCCACAGATGAAGTGAGCGGCGAAAAGAAATATAAGGACCCCTTCAAATTCACACCCACGCACACGCTTTTTTTATATACGAACCACCTTCCAAGGGTTGGCGCCAGCGATGAAGGCACGTGGCGACGGCTCATCATCATTCCATTCAATGCCCAATTCGAGGAGAAAACGGAAGTCAAGAACTACACGGAGTATCTCGTGGAAAAAGCAGGCCCTGCCATTTTGGCCTGGATCATCGAAGGTGCGCGGCAGGTCATCAAGAACGCGTTCCATCTTGATGCTCCGGAGTGTGTCACTGAGGCCATCCAAAAATATCGCGGACAGAATGACTGGCTGCGGCATTTTCTTGATGACTGCTGCGATGTCGCTCCTTCCTTCAGTGAAAAGTCTGGTGCTCTTTACACGGCCTACCGCTCGTACTGTCAGCAGATGAATGAATACACAAGAAGCACAACAGATTTCTATGCTGCACTGGAAAACGCGGGCTTTCAAAGAAGACGAAATAAAAATGGCCGAATGGTTTACGGACTTATGGTAAAAACCACTGATTTTCTTGAGTAAAAAAGAAAGGGTGTCAGTCGGTGCTAGTCTATTCTATAATTCTCCTTTAGGACAGATTTTTATAAAAAATCACTATAGAGAGAATTATGGAAACGAGTGACATAGACTGACACCTCAGCAAAAAGAGGTGTTTGATTGTGCGAGAAAAAGAGATAGAACATTTTCTGGTGATAGAAACCCGGAAACGTGGCGGTGTGGCTTTGAAGTTTGTTTCCCCTTCGTTTTGTGGAATGCCGGACAGGTTGGTTTTATTGGGGGATGGGAAGTCGGGCTTTGTGGAAGTAAAGGCGCCGGGGGAAAAGCCGAGACTGTTGCAGTTAAAGCGTCATGCCATGCTTCGGGCTTTGGGCTACCAGGTATTCATCCTTGATGGGAAAAACCAGGTGGAGAGTATCCTTGAACAAATCGCCACCGGACCCGAAGGGAAAGGCGCAGATCATGATGAAATTTAAGCCCCATGCCTATCAACAGTACGCCATCGAATATATCAAGGAGCATCCGGTTACGGCGCTGCTTCTTGACATGGGCCTGGGCAAAACGGTAACGACGCTTACGGCCATCAAGGATTTGATGTTCGATTCTTTTGAAGTCGAAAGGGTATTAGTCGTGGCCCCACTTCGAGTAGCAAGGGATACCTGGCCCGATGAGCTTCGAAAGTGGGAGCACCTGAAATGCATGACTTGTTCCGTGATTGTTGGAACCTTGGTAGAAAGGAAAAAGGCCCTGATGAAACAAGCCGATATCTACATCGTGAACCGCGAGAACCTTGCCTGGCTCTTTAAGAACAGCAAAATGAAATTTGACATGGTTGTCCTGGATGAGCTTTCCTCTTTCAAGAACCACCAATCCCAGCGATTCAAGGCAATGAAGGCCATGAGGCCTTACGTGAAGAGAATCGTAGGTCTTACAGGAACGCCCAGCGGGAACGGGCTGATGGATCTTTGGGCCGAGTTTCGTTTACTCGATATGGGAAAGCGGCTGGGAACCTTCATCGGGCAGTACAGGACTCAGTACTTTCGACCTGATAAATTTAACGGCCCTGTGGTTTATTCCTATAAACTTCTGCCTGGCGCAGCGGAAGCAATCTACCAGAAGATTTCTGATATAACGGTGAGCATGAAGGCTACGGACTTTTTGAAGATGCCGGAAAAGATAAGCGTGAAAAAAGAAGTTGTCTTAGCAGATCCTGAACGAAAGCGCTATAATGACTTCAAGAAAAATCTTGTCCTTGACCTTGAAAAAGGAGAGGTGACGGCAGCAAACGCAGCGTCGCTTACCATGAAGCTGCTGCAGATGGCAAACGGAGCCATCTACACGGATGATCAAAATACCGCGGTCATCCATGAAAGAAAACTGGATGCCCTGGAAGACCTGGTAGAAAGCGCAAACGGGCAGCCTGTTTTGGTGGCCTACTGGTTCAAGCACGATAAGGAGCGGATTCATCAAAGGATGCCGGCAAGGGAACTGAAGACGCAAGAGGACTTCCGGGAATGGAACGAGGGACGGATTCCCATCGCCCTTATCCATCCAGCATCCGCAGGCCATGGCCTCAATCTGCAGGCTGGCGGCAGCATCCTTATTTGGTTTGGACTGACCTGGAGCCTGGAACTTTACCAGCAGACGGTGGCAAGGTTATGGCGCCAGGGGCAGAAGAGCCGTACCGTGGTCGTTGAACATATCGTGACCAAAGGCACCATCGATGAACGGATCCTGAAGGTCTTGGAGCATAAGGACGGATCCCAAGCGGCTTTAATTGACGCCGTGAAGGCAGATTTGGGGGTTGGAACATGAATGTAAAAGAATATCTGGAGCAAGGGCTCTATCTAGATAAAGAAATCAACAGCCAGCTTCTTGAAGTCACGAACCTGAGAAGCCTGGCACAAAGCCTCTCTTCAACCGGTTTTGAAGAACACCATAATCCTAACCGACCCACCGAGGCATCCTTCACAAAGATCCTTGAAAAGGTCTGGGAGCGGGAAGAACACATCAATTCCCAGATTGACCACTTGGTTGACCTGAAACAGGAAATCAGCAAGACCATCGATAAGGTTGAGGATTCAAAGGAACGTCTGGTACTGCGTTACCGCTACATCCACTTCCTTAAATGGGATCGGGTCGCAGCGATGGTAGGAATCAGCAGGAGGCAGGTCTTTGTGGTTCACAAGGAGGCCCTCCTGAGCGTTGAAAAAATTCTTGGAACCGTGCACTAAATTGCACCCTTTGGTACTTTAACTTCACCATGGAAAAGTGATATGATGGTCACAGTGAATTAGAAATAAAAAAGCCTTGTGGCACAACGTAGTTGTGTGTCGCAGGGCTTTTCTTTTACCTGAAGGAAAGGCGTGAGAGAATGGGAAGTTATGCATTCATAAAACTATTGGGCAGATACCGTGACGTTCTTTCGCGGCAGCAGCTTAGGACGTTTAAGGGACAGGCTCTGTCTGGAAATGCAGCCGCTGCATTGAAGGGCCTTGAAAGGGTGCTAAAAAGACACGGCACCCGTATCCCTGAAGGATACGCAAAGGGGTGAAGGAAGTGCCGCAAAGACCTAAAACGCCGTGCAAACATCCGGGCTGTCCGAACCTTGCTCCTTATGGCGAAATGTACTGCGCTGAACACGCAAGGCTTCATAGCTCTGACCGCAAGAACGCTTCACGCCGCGGCTATGGATGGCGGTGGCAGAAGGCAAGCCGCCTGTTTCTTAAAGCCCATCCGTTTTGCGTGCGCTGCAAGGAAAAGGGACGGCTTGTAAAAGCGACGGTTGTTGACCACATCATACCTCATCGCGGAGATCCTGATTTGTTTTGGGACGACAAAAATTGGCAGCCCCTTTGCAAGAACTGCCATGACCACAAGACGATGACAGAAGATCGGAATGTCGAATACAGATATTAATCGTTTTTAGAAGAACTATTGTACAACTAGCGAAGCAGGAGAAGGAACCAGTCCGTGTTGTCCGGAATTGACTCGTTCAAGGGCTCAGAGCTCCAGTGCGTCAAGTATCTCCATTTTGAGAACAGGGCAGACCCTAGGGCCTCCCAGTTGTAAATGTTGCTGACAAAATCTGCAAGCGGCTTGCCGGGATGGGCTGTTTCCTCCTGCTTCAGACGTTCTTCAAATTTTTGGCCGCGGTCCATTTCAAAACCAAGCAGCTTACATTCCTCACCAAACCATAATTCAAAATCATGAAGAAAGAAGTTGGAGGCCTGTAACTTGTTGCATTGAAAACGGCTCATCCAGATTTCAGCAAACAAGTGGATGGCTTTTCGACTGGCTAGCATGGAGATCCCCTTCTTTATTTTTTCTTAGTTTATCATGGCAAGCGGTTATGGACAAGAAGGCGGGGGGGGGGATGTAAATCTCTGCCACTCCTAAAACCCTGACCGCCGCCCCCTCAAACGTGAAAAAACGCGAAATTCCATAGGGGGGATATTTGAAGGACGAAAATATAATAGCGAAAGCTCCAGGTTCTGGCCCGGAGCTTTTTTTGATGCTCGAAAGGGGTTTGATTACATGAATGAGTGCCAGAGAAAGCAGATTAAAACAATGCGAAAGCAGGGCATTGGATATAAGGTCATTGCCAAGAAACTAAAGCTGTCAAGAGACAGCATTCGAAATTACTGCAAACGGCAGCACCTGAATGGGTACGGAACCGTCCTTGCAGCCATTTTTGGAAAGGAAAACACACATGAAGAAAAGTGAGATGCAGTGGAAAGACCTCCCCATAGATCAGCTGAAACCCGCTACATACAATCCGCGAAAAAAGCTCAAGCCGGGAGATAAGGAATACGAAAAAATCAAGAACTCCATCAAGGAGTTTGGTTACGTGGAACCCATCATTGTGAACTATGACATGACCGTCATTGGCGGGCATCAGCGACTGACCGTTCTCAAGGATCTGGGCTATGAAACGGTTCAATGCGTCCAGGTTCACATCGAGGACGAGCATAAAGTAAAGGCTCTCAATGTAGCCCTCAATAAAATCACTGGAGCTTGGGATGAACAGCTCTTGGCAGACCTTTTGGTTGACCTGAAAAGTGTCGACTTCAACGTAGACCTTACCGGTTTTGAAGCGCCGGAAGTGGAGCAGCTCTTTTCCAAAGTCCACAGCAAGGACGTCAAGGAAGATGACTTTGACGTGGAAGAAGAACTGCAGAAACCCACCTTCTCCAAAACCGGGGATATTTGGCATTTGGGTGAACATCGAGTGATTTGCGGTGACGCGACGCTCCCGGAAACCTACCACAGGCTGATGGACGGGAAGAAAGCAAACCTTGTCCTTACAGATCCTCCCTACAATGTGAACGTGGAGGAGACTGCCGGGAAAATCAAAAATGACAATATGCCGGACGATAAGTTCTACCAGTTCCTTTTCTGTGCTTTCGTGAACATGGAGCAGAACATGGAAAGCGATGCTTCCATTTACGTTTTTCATGCCGATACGCAGGGGTATAACTTCAGAAAGGCTTTCAAGGACGCAGGATTTTATTTATCCGGGTGCTGCATCTGGAAAAAGAACGCGCTGGTCCTCGGACGCAGCCCTTATCAATGGCAGCATGAACCGTGCCTTTTTGGCTGGAAGCTGGGCGGCAGGCATCAGTGGTATTCCGACAGGAAGCAGACCACAATCTGGGAATACGACAGACCAAAATCCAGCAAGGATCATCCCACCATGAAGCCCATTGCGCTCATGGCCTATCCAATCAGAAATTCTTCCATGTCCCATTGTATCGTCCTCGATCCCTTTCTTGGTTCCGGATCCACCCTGATGGCCTGTGTGGAAACAGACCGTATCTGCTATGGGATAGAGCTTGATGAGAAGTTTGTTGATGTCATTGTTCGGAGATACGTAAAGGAAAAAGGCCCTGATGGGGTATTTGTAGAACGGGACGAAAAACGGATGCAGTACAGTGAGGCTGTCAATGAAACGTAATCTTACTTTGGGGAGCCTCTTTTCAGGCAGCGGGGGATTTGAACTAGCTGGAACACTGGCGGGAATAACGCCCGTCTGGAATTCGGAAATAGAGCCTTTCCCAATCCGAGTGACACATAAGCGATTCCCGAACACGCGGCATTACGGGAATGTGAAGAACATCAGCGGAAAAACGCTGGAACCCGTAGACATCATCACCTTCGGAAGCCCCTGCCAGAACCTGTCCATGGCAGGAAATAGACAGGGACTTGAAGGCAAGGAAAGCGGCCTGTTTCGGGAGGCCATCAGAATCATACGAGAAATGAGGGAGAAAACAGATGGAAGTTACCCAAGATTTGCTGTGTGGGAAAACGTCTGCGGAGCCCTATCGTGCAGCGAAGGAAGAGACTTCCAGGCTGTGTTACAGGCGTTCCTTGACGCAGCAGGAATTGAAGTTCATGTGCCTATGCCTGAGAAATGGGAAAAATCAGGAGCCATTATCCTGGACGAAGGAGATTCCTTTTCTCTTGCGTGGAGAACCCTTGACGCCCAATTTTGGGGAGTCGCCCAACGCCGTCGAAGAATCTTCCTTGTCGCGGATTTTGCAGGACAAGGTGCCCTGCAAATATTATCTGAGCCGGAAAGCCTGTCTTGGAATCCTGAGACGAGCCGAGGCACGAGGGAAGGAACTTCCTGGATTGCTGCGGGAGGCCCTGATAAGACAGGCACAATTTGCCTGAATGACCAAGGCGGTAAAAACATGAGCGTGACAGATGACCATACGGCAACGCTGCGTGCCGAGGCTCATCATCCACCCGTTGTTCTCACCCAAGTCTTTGAGAATCATGGTAAGGACGCAAGATATAACGGCCCGCTGAAACAATGTTCGACACTGACTAAATATATGGGAACCGGTGGGAACAATGTCCCGCTTGTTGCCACCTATGATGTGCGGCTTTCCAGTTTAGGAACCAATAAGGCAAGTGCCAGAGGAACAATCAAGGAAGCCCAGACGAGCCGAACGATTGACTGTGCCGGAAACAACCCAAATGGGCAGCAGGGCGGGATTGCAATAGTTTACTGCGCAAGCAAATCGGATTATTTCACCCGGGCCTCAAAAAATATTGCCGGAGCTCTTCCTGCAACGGATTACAAGGTTCCGCCAATCATCAATGAAGGGATTGGATACGTCCGCCGGCTCACACCTCTGGAATGCTGCAGGCTCCAGGGCTTCCCAGACACTTGGTGCGACGGAATTGTTGATTGCAATCCATCGGAAGAGGAGATGGAGTTCTGGCGAGTCGTATTCCGTGATTATGCAAGCGCTATGGGGGGCAAGGTGAAATCAGACCGACAAATTCAGACATGGCTTTCAAAGCCACCAGCTGATAGCGCCATTTATCGGATGTGGGGAAACGGAGTTGCCCTGCCCTGCGTTTATTTTGTTCTCTCTGGAATTGCTGATTATATTAGGCGCAGCTGTAAAAAATGACTTGCTATATTCAGGGCTTAGAGTGATATATGTACTACCAAATTATAGGAGGACAAACATAATGGAAATTCAAACGAGCCTTGATAATCGAAAGCAACTGGTAAAAATCTTGGAGGAATTCAATGGAGAACCCTTGGTCTACACCGGGACCCCATCCTTTACCTATGAGGGTACGGGATTCAGGATTCTGAGGGACGGAACGATTGACTGCTATGATGAGAGCATCCTGCCCGCTCTTGAAAAATTCCTGCAGGAAGAGGAAATCCTTTCACCGGAAGCCAATACAATCAAACTTGAAATCCCCGTCCAAAGTCAGGATGGCAAAGGCCTCATGAATCTCGTATTCATGCTGTATGCCCAGCAGTATCTACTGAATCGGGTGATGGCACCTGATGCGATTATTATTCCGGAAGCTTTCGTTGAAGCACTCAAGGAGAAGGCTATCAATACTGTTGATGATTTCTTGGATGTTTGTAAGACCCATTCTGACGGCATCAAGGGTGTTTCCTTTACGGAAGATAAAGTACTCTTCCGATTTTCCTTTAAAGGACGCAGTGAGAAAGTTCGGGGCATCATTGAAATGCTGGGACTGGCTTTCCAGTCTGCTAAGAAATCAAAATGCATCAGCCTAAGAAAAAAGGAGCCTGAAAACGAGAAATACTATATGCGTATGTGGCTCCTTCGGATTGGCATGGGGGAGAAAAGATACCACGAATCCCGCATGGAACTCTTGAAGGGCCTAAAGGGATACAGTGCATTTCCTAACGAAGAAAAAGCACAACTCCATGCTGAAAAAATAGCCCAAAGATAGCATAAATAATTGTGCAGATTTTCAATAAAAATTAAAAATAAATTCATAAATATTTAGATATTCGCTTGCTATTATGTGCCTTTAGAGTGATATATATACATGCAAAAGGGGAACACCCAAATTAAAGCACACGAAAGCGAGGAAACAAAAATGAAAAAAGCAACTTTGAAGAAACTGGTGGAAGCCTACGGACTCTCGGAAAAAACAACCTCCGAAAAGCTCGATGTGCGTTGGGAGCATGTCATGGAATACGGAGACAAGGTCATTATGGCAGGGTATTTTTACAACGTTGGAAACTGCTGGTTTGCGGCATCTTACAGATACACCACCGAGGATCATACCTGCGAAGGGGAAATCAAGCCGGTTGCAGTCAGCGAAGAAAGATTCGAAGATGCTGGCCATGCCATTGAATGGGCCATGAAACACTAAAACAAGAAAAAACGGAGGAGCCGCCGAGCGGCTCCTTTTTGCTATAAATCAGAGGAGGTGAGTGCTATTGGCGATTCGAGGAAGAAAGCCGAAACCGACAGCACTCAAAGTGTTGGAAGGAAATCCAGGGCATCGGCCCCTGAATAAAAGGGAACCCATGCCAAAAGGGCGCCTGCCCAGATGCCCTGACTGGCTGGAGGAAGATGCAAAGAAAGAATGGAAACGGCTCGGAAAAATCCTTGCTGAAATGGGGATGCTGACGAATCTCGATATGATGGCTTTTGCTGGTTATTGCCAGGCGTATGCCCGCTGGAAGGGTGCTGAAGAATTTATTACAAAGCATGGCGATATGGTTCGAACGCCAAATGGATATCTCCAACAAGTTCCACAGGTATCCATCGCTCAAACAAATCTAAAAATCATGCTGAAGTTCTGTGAGCAGTTTGGCCTGACCCCATCTGCCAGAAGTCGCATGATTGATGATTCGATTGAGAGCGAGGGGGCTGTTGATGAGATGGAACGGATTCTGGGAGGGTAATGAATTTTGGAATTTGTATATAAACCGTCGCCTTTCATGCTGCCGACTTCTCATTACGATAAAGCGAAAGCAGACAGGGCCGTTGCCTTTATCGAGAACCTATGCCATACAAAGGGAAAATGGGCAGGGAACCCCTTCTTCCTGCTTCCCTGGCAGGAACAGATTGTCAGGGACCTATTCGGTATCGTAAAAGCAGATGGAAACAGACAGTTTTTGACGGCCTATATAGAAATCCCAAAAAAGAATGGCAAGAGTGAACTTGCAGCGGCAATCGCCCTGTATCTGCTCTATGCAGATAACGAGCCCAGCGCAGAAGTTTATGGGGCGGCATGTGACCGTAACCAGGCGTCAATCGTATTTGACGTGGCAAAGCAAATGCTGGAAATGAGCCCAGCTCTTTCAAGAAGATCCAAGATTCGAACAGCCGGAAAACGAATCATCAATTATCGAAATGCCGGATTCTACCAGGTTCTTTCTGCTGAAACCGGAACCAAACATGGCCTTAATGTATCGGGCCTTGTGTTCGATGAAATCCATGCTCAGCCAAATCGCCACCTATATGACGTCTTGACAAAAGGCTCCGGGGACGCACGGGAACAGCCGCTCTTTTTTATTATCACGACTGCCGGCACTGACAAGAACAGCATCTGCTATGAGCTTCATACGAAGGCCCTCGACCTTATGGCGGGGAGAAAAAAGGATTCTGCCTTTTATCCCGTTGTGTTCGGGCTTGAGAACCAGGATGACTGGACGAAAGAGGACAACTGGTACAAAGCAAATCCCTCCCTTGGGTACACTATCCAAATCGATCGGGTGCGGGAAGCCTACCGGAATGCCCTTGAAAATCCGGCAGAAGAGAATGTCTTTAAACAGCTGCGCCTCAATATCTGGACGTCAGCTGCTGTTCGGTGGATTTCAGAGCAGGTGTATGACAAGGGGAATGCGGCTATAGATAAGGAACTTTTAAGAGGCAGGCGCTGCTATGGTGGGCTTGATTTATCGAGCACATCGGACATCACCGCCTTATCCCTTGTTTTTCCGCCTCGAACAGAAACAGAAAAGTACATCGTCCTTCCGTATTTCTGGCTTCCTGAAGAGACGCTGGCACTTCGCTGCCGCCGAGATCATGTGCTTTATGACGTCTGGGGACAGCAGGGATTTATAAATACGACGGAGGGCAATGTCATCCATTATGGTTTTATCGAGCAGTTTATTGAAAAGCTCGGCATGGAGTATGACATAGCTGAAATCGCCTATGACAGGTGGAATGCCACACAAATGGTTCAGAACCTTGAAGGGATGGGTTTTACCATGATTCCCTTCGGTCAGGGGTTTAAGGATATGTCGCCTCCGTCAAAGGAGCTGTTTAAACTACTTATGGAGGGAAACTTCATTCACGGCGGGAACCCCGTCCTTAAATGGATGGCGGGGAACGTGGTGATGCGGCAGGATCCGGCGGGAAACATCAAGCCGGACAAGGAAAAATCTGTCGAAAAGATTGACGGGATCGTTGCTACGATCATGGCCCTTGACCGGTCCATACGCCACGGGTCAAGTGGCAGCATCTATGATGAACGAGGCGTTCTTTCATTTTGAATAGAAACGGGAAATCCGGCATCTGCTGGGTTTCCCGTTTTTCGTAGCTGCCTGAAATGGCGACATCATTTGCGATAAAAAATCAGGAGGTAATTTATGAGGATTCCATTTTTATCAAAGCTCTTTCGAACAAGGGACAAGCCGAAAGACTGGTATTCCGGCACAGATTTTAGGTACCTGTTCGGGCCTACGACAAGCGGAAAAGCCGTCAATGAATTCACGGCCATGCAGACAACTGCCGTTTACGCTTGCGTACGGATTTTGTCGGAAACCTTGGCTGCCCTTCCGCTTCAGCTTTATCGCTACACGGATAAGGGAAAGGAACGGGTCTATCGGCACTCGCTTTACCGGCTGCTTCACGACGAACCCAATCCTGAAATGACTTCATTCATTTTCAGGGAGACTTTGATGAGCCATCTGCTCATCTGGGGAAATGCCTATGCCCAAATCATCCGGGATGCCCTGGGACGAATCATTGCGCTGTATCCTCTGCGTCCGGACCGGATGTCAGTCTATCGAGATGAACAGGGAAACATCCGGTATGTCTATACAAAAGTAAATGACGAAAATCCCCATATAAAGCCCTATGGTCAGGTTTCCCTTGACCGGAAAGATGTCCTTCATATTCCGGGCCTTGGTTTTGATGGCCTTGTTGGTTATTCGCCGATTGCAATGGCGAGAAATGCCGTAGGCATGACGCTTGCTTGTGAGGAATACGGAGCTTCGTTTTTCGCAAATGGGGCAAACCCCAGCGGCGTGCTGGAGCATCCGGGCATCCTGAAAGACCCGGCAAGGGTCAGGGATTCCTGGAATGCCGTCTATCAAGGAAGCGGAAATGCACACAAAGTAGCCGTCCTTGAAGAAGGCATGAAATACCAGCAGATTGGAATTCCACCAGAAGAGGCCCAGTTCCTTGAAACGAGAAAATTTCAGCTCAATGAAATCGCAAGGCTCTACCGGATTCCGCCTCACATGATTGGGGACTTGGAAAAAAGCTCCTTCAACAATATCGAGCAGCAATCCATGGAATTTGTGAAATACACGCTTGACCCTTGGGTCATCCGGTGGGAGCAGGCTATGCAAAAGGCGCTCTTTCTGCCCGGGGAAAAGGAGGAATATTTCCTCAAGTTCAATGTAAATGGATTGTTAAGAGGCGATTACGAGAGCCGTATGAAAGGCTACAGCATTGGACGTCAGAATGGCTGGCTGTCAGCAAATGATATCCGGGAAATGGAGGACATGAATCCAGTTCCCGATGAGGAGGGCGGGAATCTTTATCTTGTAAATGGAAGCATGACAAAACTTAAGGACGCTGGCTTGTTTGCTAACAAAGGAGGTACGAATGAACCGTAAATTTTGGAACTGGGTAAAAAACTCGGTTCCTGACGAATTTGGAAACACGAGGACCTTGTACCTTGATGGGCAAATTTCGGAGGAAACGTGGTGGGGCGACGAAGTCACACCAGAAGCCTTCCGGAAAGAGCTCTTTGAGGACAGCGGGGATATCACGCTGTGGATCAACAGTCCTGGGGGCGATTGCTTTGCTGCCGCCCAAATCTACAACATGCTGATGGAATATCCCGGCAAGATCACGGTCAAGATTGATGGGCTTGCTGCATCAGCGGCTTCGGTTATTGCAATGGCGGGGAGCCGTGTTTGTATGTCTCCTGTTGCAATCCTCATGATCCATAATCCAGCAACGGTGGCCATGGGGGATACGGAGGCCATGAAAAAGGCCATTGGTATGCTTAATGAAGTCAAGGAAAGCATCATCAATGCCTATGAACTGAAAAGCGGTATGGACCGGGCGAAGATTTCCAAGATGATGGATTCCGAGACCTGGCTCAATGCCAAAAAAGCGGTGGAGCTTGGCTTTGCCGATGAAGTCCTGTATGGAGAGGCTTCTGTGCCGGAAGGGTCGCGAGCCATGCTCTATACGCCAATTACCGTCACAAATTCTTTTGTCCACAAACTGGAACCGAAGAAAACCTCTGAGGGCCGGGTTAAGAAAACTCTCGCCAGCGATTTGGAACATCGGCTGGCTCTTCTCATTCATTAAGGAGGAATTCGAATGGATACGATTTTAGAATTAAGAGAAAAGCGTAAAAACATCTGGGAATCTGCTAAGGCATTTCTGGATACGGTCCGTGATGAAAATGGGCTGGTTTCTGCCGAGAACACAGAGCGTTATGAAAAAATGGAAAATGATGTTGTACAGCTTGGCAAGGAAATCGAACGGCTTGAACGGCAGCAGGCAATGGATGCCATCCTGTCCAAACCGACTTCCCAACCAATCATCGAGCAGCCCGGCAATGGTACGCAGATTGAAAAACTCAAAGGCCGCGCTTCCCAAGCCTATGCGCAGGCGTTTTGGAACAGCATCCGTCATAAGGGCTTCATCGATGTGCAGAATGCACTGAGCGTCGGTACAGATTCTGATGGTGGGTATCTGGTTCCTGAGGAATATGAAAAGACGCTTGTCGATAAGCTTCAGGAAGAAAACTTCTTCCGTAAATTAGGTACGGTCATCCACACCAGCGGGGACCGAAAGATTCCTGTTGTGACCGGCCATGGGGAAGCCTCCTGGATGGAAGAAAATGGCCTGTACCCTGATAGCCAGGATACGTTTGGTCAGCAGTCCATTGGCGCGTACAAACTTGGCACGGCAATCAGGGTTTCTGAAGAACTTCTGAACGACAGTGCCTTTGACGTTGAAACCTACATTGCAAACGAATTTGCGCGTCGTATCGGAACGAAGGAAGAAGAAGCCTTCCTCATTGGTGATGGCAAGAGCAAGCCTACCGGCGTCTTTGGCTCTGCAGAACTTGGCGTGACGGCAGGAATGACGTCCATTACGTTTGATGACGTCATTGATCTCTATCATTCCCTGCGCACTCCGTACCGCAAAAAGGCCGCTTGGATCCTGAACGATTCTACGGTAAAGACCCTGCGCAAACTCAAGGACAACAACGGGAACTATATCTGGCAGCCTTCTGTTACGGTGGGAACACCTGATACCATCCTGAACCGTCCCTGCTACAGCTCTTCCTTTGCCCCTGAACTTGCAGCGGGCAAACGACCGCTTATCTTCGGTGACTTTAGCTACTACTGGATTGCCGACCGGGAATACCGCTCCTTTAAACGCTTGAATGAGCTTTACGCTGCAAACGGTCAGATTGGGTTCCTTGCAAGTCAGCGTGTGGACGGTCTCCTGATGCTGAAGGAATCTGTCAAGGCACTGGAAGTAAAAGCGAAGGGATAAACCATGTATGTGACACTTGAAGAAGCAAAGGAATATCTGCGTATCGATCATGACGCAGAAGATGAGACTGTATCCTATCTGCTTGCTTCTGCCGAAAGGCTGTGTCTTGATGTACTGCGAAATGAGAATCCTCCAAAGACCGAGACGCTTCGCATGGGGATTCTCTTTTCCGTAGCCTATTTTTATGAGCACAGGGAGGAGGCCAATTATCGGGAATTGGTTCTCATCCTGCGCTCCTTGCTTTTCGGTGAGCGAAAGGAATTGTTCTGATGAAAATAGGAAAGCTGGATAAACGGATAGAGCTTTTCAAACCCGTCAGTTCCGAAGATGGGTATGGTGGCCTGAGCACAGACTATGAAAGCGCAGGATTTATCTGGGCACAGGTTGTACAGACAAATTATGCAGAGCAGCAGGCCCAGGGAACACCAATGAACAGGGAACAGCTCAGACTTAGAATCAGACCGCACAAGGAAATAAAAAGAGGATGGCGTCTTTCCCTTTTGGGGGAAATCTTCGAAGTCGAGACTGTAGATAATACGTTTCGGGATATGACCACACTCATCATTCATCGTTTCGAGCAGGGGGTGTAAGGATGCCCTTTTTTACCGTAAAGGTTACCTCTGGTGAACTTGGAAAGACCCTCCGGGAAATCTCGGCCTGGGATGGGAAGTCGCGGCTTAAGGTCGAAACAGTGCTTCGTAAAGGAACCACTGAAATCGCTCGTGAAGCTCGGCAAAGAGCACCAAAGAGAACGGGCACTCTTCGGAAATCCATCAAACAAAGGTTTTCTGCAATGCGGCTGGAAGGACAAGTGTTTAGTGAGCTTCCATACGCCCATTTGGTGGAATTTGGAAGCAGGGCGCATACTGTTCGCCCAAAGAAAAAAAGGGCTCTGCATTTTTTCAAGGAGCAAGCTGTCTTTGCTAAAAAAGTGAGGATTCCTGCACGGGCAGGAAAGCCTTTTCTAAAACCCTCCTATGATTACGTGGAGCCTTCCATTATTGATCGAGTAAAGAAAGCCATGAAGGAACCATAACCATGAAGAGACTTCCAAACAATGCGCTTACAAAAGCGCTGATTCAATTTCTGCGGGAGCATACAAAGCTGCCCGTGTACGATTTTGTCCCTCAAGAAGCAAAGCTCCCGTTCATTACGCTTGGAGCAACCACGGTGCAGGATAAATCTTCCAAGACGGAAGATATGACTCATCTTTCCGTCCATATTCATATTTACAGTAACTACAAGGGTCGCTTTGAAATCAATAACCTGGCAGAAAGACTGATCAACCTTCTGGGAGCCAACCAGATTGACCTCTCAGCAGACGAGTTTTACGTGAATGCCCAGGGTGTTGATTTTTACGAAACCTATCCTGAAGATGAGACGGGATATAGTGGCGTGATTACTTTTGAACTGCTCATCCAAAATATCCATAAGGAGGAATAGTGTATGGCAACGACAACTTTTCCTAGCCGCAGTGATGTATCCAATACCGCAACGGCAGGTAAGGATTATCTGATCTATCTCAATGCCGGCGAATCTGATGTGAACCCTACTTGGCTGCTCCTTGGCGGCCAGAGAAGCGGGGACCTTACGAGACAGGCCGATGAAATCGATGCAAGCAGCAAAACCACAAGTGGATGGAAATCCACCATTCCAGGGCTGCGAAACTGGTCCATCGACTTGGAATCCGTCTATCTTGCTGGAGATAAAGGCGCTCGCTTCCTAGAGGCATCCTTCTTTGCCGGAAAGCAAGTACACATCAAATTCGAATACCCGGATAAGAGCTATGTGACGGGCTGGGGTTCTGTGACGGAATGCAGTCTTTCCACACCTCATGACGATGTCGCTACTCTTTCTGGCACAATTTCCGGCGACGGCCCATTGAGCGAACTTAAAAAGTCTGATGGGGCGAGTGCTGCCGCAGCAAGTACCAGCGGCAAGTAAAAGCAAGGAGGAATTTGGTAAATGAAGAAGATTGATTTTGAAGTATTCGGCCCCGGTCAGTACCTTTATTTTGACATCGGGCGCCTGATCCAGGTGGAAAGCCTGACCGGTAAGAGTGCCGGAGACATCATCAAGAACCAGGACCTTAATCTGGGCATCCTGACAGCACTTCTTTCTATTGGTCTTCGCCACCACGGAATCAAAAATCCTCAGTGGTATGCCACCAAGATGCAGGAGCTGATTGATGAAGGACATGAGCTTGATGAATTTACGCAGCCTGTAGTAAAGGCTATTGCAGGCTCTGGAATTCTAGGCAAAGAGGTGTATTATGCCGTCTTTCCGGAAGAAGCACCAGCCGGCGAAAAAACAAAAACAAAAAACTGATGGCGGGGCAGCGGGCTGTCCCGTCTTTTCATGAATGGCTGAAATGGGCAGAAGAGGTGGCATATGGAATGCTTGAGCTTCTGCCCACCCAGTTTTATACGCTTTCACCCATGGAACTTGATCGCATGGTTGAGTGTCGTTTTAAGTCAGAGCAGCGGAAGCGGTGGGAAAAAGCCTACTGGATTGCCTGCCTGATGAGCGTTCATACAAAGAAGCCTGTACGAACAGAGAAATTGATGCGTCCATTTATTCCAAAGAAAACAGCTGCCCAGATGACTGCCGAAAGGGATGCCTTCTTCGAGGAATTCAAACAGAAAGGAGCTGAAGAGCATGGCGACAATCGCTGACCTTCTTGTCAAGATCGGGGCAGATACGTCCGATCTAAAAAAAGAACTGAATGCAACCAAGCGTCAGATTAAAAGCGCCTTTGGCCCCGAGGCCTTGGATATCTCGAAGAAGTCCCTTGCTGTGTTAGGAGGAATCGGTGCAGGGCTTATTGCCCTTGGAGCAGCTTCCGTAAAGGCCGGGGCGGGGCTTCAAAGTACCAAAACGGCCTTTGCCAATATGCTGGGAAGCGCGGAAAAGGCACAGCAGTTCTTAGCAGAGATGCAGGCATTTGCCGCGAAAACGCCTTTTGAATTCAATCAGGTATCCCAGGCAGCCCAGAAGTTCATTGCCTTTGGCTTTTCTGTTGAACAGGTCATCCCGACCTTGACTGCAGTTGGGGATGCGGCAGCCGGCGTAGGGCTGGGAGCTGACGGCATCAACCGTATCACGCTTGCTTTGGGACAGATGGCTGCAAAATCCAAGGTGCAGGCCGGCGAAATGATGCAGCTTACGGAAACGGGCATCCCGGCTTGGAAGATGCTGGCTGAGGAGATTGGCGTTTCCGTACCGGAAGCGATGTCAATGGTGTCTAAAGGCGCCATTGATGCCGCAACGGGGATTTCCGCACTTGTGAACGGAATGGAACAAAGCTTCGGCGGCATGATGGATCAGCAAAGCCAGACCATCAGCGGGACCTGGTCCACGCTCATGGATGGAATCGAACAATCCGCGGCTCAGGTGGGGATGCGCATTGCAGAAGCCCTTAATATCACCGGTATCTTCCAGTATTTTGGGGATATGCTGACAAACTTTGCGGCGACGGTACAGGCATCCGGTATTAAAGAAGCGCTTCTTACGGCGATTCCACCGGAATTTCAGCTTGGCATCCTGCTCATTGTGACAACTCTTGTTGGCCTTGCCATTCCTGCTATCGGGCTTTTTGTGACAAAGCTCGCCATGATTGCGGCACCCTTTATTGCCGCTGTTGCAGCGGCTTCTCCGTTTATTGCAGCGGCGCTTGCTGCCGTGACGGCCCTTTATGCACTATGGAAAAGCGGCATCACGGTTCAGGACACGTTGGGGGCCATGGGCATCAAAATGGAAAGTGTAACGAAGACCATTGATTCCCTTCGGGAAATGGTGGGTACGGCGGCTCAATATATTAGTGCAAGCCTCAAGGCTTTGTCTCCTCTTTTTACCCTCGTTGGGGCTGTGATGGCGGCTGCTTTTTATGCGTCGCTTCAGATTATCGGGGTTGTTGTAAATGGCATCCTTAGCTTCATTTCAACGCTCAGCGCTTGCGTGACGTGGATCCTGGACGGCTTCACCTGGCTTGTTTCTGGAATCGAATCTTGCACGGATGAAATTGGAAGTATCCTCTCAGATATGGCAGAGAGCATTCTGCCGTCCTGGGCATCGAGTGCGCTATCCACCATCGCAAACTTCGTAAGTTCTGCAATCAGCTGGCTGACTAATATAATCCAGAAAATCGTCGACACCAATCAGGCGCTTGGTGCAGTCGGAGGAGAGGAAGCAGGTGGGGAAAGCGGGGGAAGCCCAGCTAAAAGAGAATTCAAGCTTCCTGATTTCAGTAACCTTAAAGGCAGTGAAGCACCGGCCATTCCAGCTGGCGGCGGAGGTGCTGCTGGCGGTGGAGGCGGGGGAATGAAAGGCGCCGATCAGCTTGCTAATTCAGCCGCTCAAACCAGTAAAAGTATTGAAGAAGAATGGTTCCGCACCTTTCAGACAAAAAGCGCTCTTGTTGATCGCTGGTACAAAGAAGAAGTCGATGAACTTGAAAAGTCTAAAACGGCAAATGAAAACTATGAGCGAGATAAACAGCGCCTCACTGAACTTTATGCACAGAAGCGGCTCGATGCGTTAAGCCAGGAACAAGCTAAGGAACGGGAGCTTATCAATAAGGCCCGTGACCTTTCCTTTGATTCCATGACTGCCAACTTTACCCTATATGGCAACAAACAGGAACAGGAAATTGCCAAGATGCAGTCTGATATGGAAAAGGCCATGGCATCGATTGAAGATAAGTACGCTAAAATCTCTCAAGACTTCATCAGCCTAACCAATGCTGAAAAAGCGGTATTCCTGAATGCCCTGAAGGAAAAAGGCATCGCTTTTGAGCAACATGGAGTCAATGAAATCTCCTTTGCCCAACAGGTGAACCTTGAAAAGGCCGCCGCCTATAAGAGTGCCCTTGATGAACAAAATGCCTATTATGCCCAGGGTAAGGATATCCAGACGGCCATTGATGAGGCGTACAATCAAAACTCTCTTGCTATGCTTCAGGAAACCCTGACTGCGGAGATGGCGCTTCGACAAAGCAACATCGATGCGGAAAAGGCCCTCATGGATACTTACCAGGAAGCCTATATGAATGCCCACATGGGAACCCTCGAACTTATCGCGGATCTTACCAGTACGGCATTAAGCGGTCTTGAGACAGCCTTTACGGATATCCTCATGGGTGCCAAAAGTGCAAAAGACGCCTTCCAGGATTTGGGAAAGGCCATGCTCAAGGCCATTGCCAACTACTTTTCCCAGATGCTTTCGGGTATGCTGGTTACTGCTCTTTTTGGGGATAAGCTCAATGCAGCAAGTGCAGCAAAAACCGTAGCCCAAGGTACAACGGCGGCAGGAGCCTTGGCTCCAGCAGCCTGGCTGAAACTTGTTATTGATCCTTCAGCCGGCCCTGTTGCAACAAGTTTGCTATCAAGCGGAACGGCGGGCTCTATCGGCATCGGTATGGCGGCTGCGGCAACAAGCAGTGCCGCCAGTGTAGGAAAAGGGGGAGAAGCTCCTCACTACGCAAAGGGCGGCTATTTTACAAGGCCCCTTATCGGTGTTCTTGGTGATGCCGGGGACGAGGTGGCCCTCCCGCTTAACCAGGCTGTGTTTGACAGCATCGCGGAAGGCATCACAAGTTCCAGTGAAACGACGGAAAACAAAGAAATGAACACGACGTTCAATAACTATGGTGATATCAACAATGCCGCCGATCTAAACGATTTGATGGACGGCTTTACAGATGCTGTGCTTTCGGGATTGAGAGGTGCTTAGGATGATGTTTCCAAAAAGGAAAACAGGAGAGACGGGCCTTACCATTACCAAAAACGGGGTGGAATATAAACTGCCCGCTTCCTGGAGCCTAACTGACAGTGGAAGCTATACGTTCCGCAGCAAACTCCAGTCCCGAGCTTTTTCCCACGGCAGTGATGCCGTAGGTGACGGTAAGATAGACGGACGAACGATTCAGGTGGAATTTTCCATGTCCGGTCTAACTGAGCAGGAGCATGACGAAGTCCTGAACGAGGCCTATACCTTTTTCAGCCAAACGGATTACTCCCTCAGGGCAGGACGGGATGACCGAGTTTATCACGTGGCCTGCCTTTCAAAAATAAAACATAAATTTGAGAAGGGCTTTAAACAGCGGTGGAGCATCATCACCATTTCCCTGCTTCTTTCAGATCCCTTTCGCTATGAGGCCCAGGAATCCAAAGTGGTCTTTACCTTTCCGCAGGCGACCGTCCAGGCCGAAATGGTTCTGCATAATCTTGGCAGCGTTGACACACCGCTTACCTTCCGCTTCATCCCTGCGGACCGCATGACGAATGTTACTGTGTGGCATCAAGAAGCGAAGGAAAAGTTCACCTTGGCAGACGCCCTTCTTGTTGCTCCTAAAATCTCGATTGTAAATGGTAAGGAAGGAACAGTCTGGAGAGGCGAGGATAACAGCATCAATGCTTTTACGGGAACTTTCCTCCATGCTAAACCGGGAGGCAATCTCTTTCTTTATACAGGTGGGGCTGGAACCGTTGAAATAACCTATACCAATCGGTGGTTCATTTAAGTGTGTGAAATCGGGCCTCCTGTAGCGGCAGGAGCCTTTTTTATATGATAAACGGCAGACCTCGAGGTCTGCTTTTCTAGGTGGTGAAAATGAGTAATTTCATTTTTAAACGCGGTATGTACGGCAGATGGATCTTTGCCGGGCCTATCGGCGGCAGAGACGGAAAAGGGGACCGGGGAAAGGTTCATGAGTATTACCCAGGACAATTTGTCGTTTACGCCTATAAGAAGGACGGAACGAGAACGGCCATCTTCGGAGGCGGCAGTGAAGCCAATTCCCTGAATGAGTTGAGCTTTGAAATTACAAATACCGGCTGCGGTCAGTGCCAGCTTTCTTTTTACAGACGGCCGGATAATACGCAGCTTGACTATATGCAGCGCATCGATATCCATCTTTATGGGGATCAGAAACCTTGGTACAGCGGCTACATCATCAGCCAACCTATTGAAGGCACGACAGAAACGAAGTTCGTCTACAAAGGGTATGGCTTCTATAATCGCCTGGATAATGTGATGCTCTGGAAAACCTACGAAAAGATGGATGTGGGCGATATTGTGCGTGATATTGCGCGGCAAGTGGAACGGCAGACCCTTCAGGTTGTCTATAACGATAGCAAGATTCAATCGGTCGGCTACAGTCCCACGAAACTTGTCTTTGACGGAGTAACCGTAAAAGAGGCCCTTAAAACCCTGGCAGACTTTGCCGTGGATTACGTGTACGGCGTAGATGAATTCCGCTACCTTTATTTCAGAAGACGGGATGCTTCCGTGAACGAAGAGGCACGCCTTACCGTAGGAAAACACCTTGCTTCCTACACGCCTTCCTGGGATGTGTCAAAGCTCGTAAACTGGGCACGGATCAAAGGCGGGAATATAGACGAACAAGGCGAGCAGTGGCTCTGCATAGTAGAAGATAAGGATAGCCAGGGAACCTATGGCGTGCATCAAAAGGTGTGGAATTTGCCTGAAGCCTATAATACGGCTGATGCCCAGCGGTGGGGCATTAACCAAATTCGTCAGTACAAAGCCCCTTTGAAATCCGCCAAGGTAAGCGGCATCAACCTTGAATACCCGTATCCTGATGGCACCTTCAATGTGCGGCATATGTCGACGGAGGGCCTTGCAGAGATTCGGAGGCTCGATGGTAAGACGGATACCTATCCAATCAAAAAGATAAAATACACGGTTTCAGGATCCAGTGGCATCAAAACTGAAATGGAACTTGGGGAACCTCAGTTCTCGGTTGACCGGTATCTTTCTGACATCGAAAGACGGTCAAAAGATATTGAGCAATCCCAGTCTTCTGCAATCAAGCAATGGAAGGGAGGAAAAGGATAATGGCCATTCATGACTATCGATTTGACCCGTTTGAAAACACATTCAACATCAAGAAAATCTTTGATGAGACGCATACAATTCCTAATAACAGCCCCTACACAATCCGTCTTTCTGAGGTGCCTCAGAAAACCTCTCCGACGACCGTTCAGATTAAATTCCAAGACGGTACAATGCTTACCGAGGTTTCGGAGGAACCGACACAGGGACAGTACTGGCCGGATTACCTTACAACAGAACACGGAATCGAAGGGTGGAATACGGGAACCATCAAGTTCTCGGCAGCCGATGCTGGAAAAGTTGTGAAGGTGACCTATAACGGAATGGGAACGCTGACAGATGACCGGCTGGTTGATCAAGTCGAAATTTCTGTCACGTCTAGCACCCAGCCCGACAGGGAAGCTATCGTTATGCGTGTCGCCTCTTGGGATAACACAACATATTCAGGGCCTGTAAAACATGACTTTGAAAAGGAAGTGGGGCATTTAAAGACTCACCGGGGCATACCCGCAGGTACCTATTCCCTGCGTAGGATTTTGCAGGAACTGGTGAATCGTTCCCATACGCAGGAATATACAAGATCCATCATTCGGACCAACTGCAATTGCGACTGCTCGGACGATTCAGGAGGAAATTAAGATGCTTCTCATTGATGAAAATAAAAATATCCAGGTTTCTCAATACGATACTTTTTCCATTCGTTTCCGATTTAGTAACTACAAACTTACGAATGCAGATAAGGTGGTCTTTGCGATTAAGAAAACTACCAATTCTACAGAAGTTGTCTACTCTGACACCTTTTACAATCCGGACAATAATTTCGTCGACGTGGTGGTTCCGAAAGGAGCACTTGATGCCCTGGAACCTGGTTCATACATTTATGACCTTGCCATCATCAACGATCAGACAGAGCAGATTCTGACCTGCTTTTTTACGAAATCTTTCATTATCAAGGGGGTGGCGCACAATGTCTGACAAAGCGAAAACCGCCAATGTGGAAGTGACGCTCGAAGTAAGAAACAACAGTGAAGTCGAGATGGCAGGTATCGTTGACGGCTATGCCGCAGACCAGGCTAGGGCCTATAAGGAAGAAGCCGGGCTTTATGCTGCCGATGCCCTAAACAGCAAGAATATGGCAGAGGCGTGGGCTGCAAGTGATGGGGCGCCAGCTGGCGAAGGATCGCGTTCTTCTAAAACCTGGGCCGATACGGCAAGACAATGGGCCGAAAGTGAAGGAGCGCCGGATGGCATCTCAGAGGCCCGGTCAGCGAAAAGTTGGTGCCAAACGGCGCAAGCCTGGGCCGAAAGTGCTGAGGAGCCAGATGAAATCCGGGGCAGCCACTCAGCAAAAACGTGGGCAGAAGAAGCCAGGGTGAGTGCTGGTAAGGCCTTTGAGTCCGCAAGTGCCTCCCAGATTAGCGCCAAGGCATCAGCTGATAGCGCTGAAGCGGCAGGGAAAGAAAACAGTGCGGCCCAGAATGCAGCTACCCTGGCGAAACAGAGTGCTGATGCGGCCAGCGAAAAACTGGCGCAGATGCAGGCCGATCTTAACTTAAAGGCCAATGTAAATAACGCATTTCTTACTGGGACGCCTTCTGCTCCGACACCAACGGGAACGGCCCAGGAGACACAGATTACCAATGTGGCCTATGTAAAACAGAAAATCGCGGAACTGGTTAACGGCTCGGAGGCTTCTCTCGATACGCTGAAAGAACTGGCAAACGCCCTTGGCAATAATCCACACTTTGCGACAACGGTCATGGAGGCAATCGGGAAAAAGCTGGATGCGACCGCAACAGCGCAGGCTGCCATTAAGGACGAGGCTGGAAACAACATCAAGGAAACCTATGCCACAAAGGCTGAACTTTCTGGTCAGGCTGGTGTTTTGTCCGTAGTTGCCACAACGGGAAGCTACAGTGACCTTCTCGATAAACCTGCCATTCCGTCAGCAACCTCTCAGATTGAAAATGATAGCCGCTTTGTTTCTACCGATTCTGACGGAAATCTCGTCCTTTCAGGGACGATTACGGCAGCGAAAGTTTATAACGCTGTCTATAACGACTACGCAGAATTCTTTCCTCGCGGCGGTGATTCCCAGCGTGGGGATATCATCGCCCTTGATGAATCCGTTTCTTATGAAAGATATGTCAGGGCTACGGAGAATTCCAGGTGTGTTGTTGGCGTTCATACAGAGGAATTTGCCCAGATCATAGGCGGGAAATCCCTTGAACCATCCGATGATATCCTAAAGGAAAATCTTCCAAACTATATCCCGATTGCCCTTGCGGGAAGGGTTCATGTAAGGATGTACGGAAAGGCGGAAAAGGGCGGCTGGGTCATCCCCAGTGAAATGCCTGGTGTCGGTCGCATGGCCATGGATGGGGAGGACATCTCTCAATCAGTAGGGCAGATTGTAAAAGCAGATGCTGCGCAAAACGTAAGGCTTGTAAAAATTTTGGTAAGGAGCGGAAGATGAAATATTTTAGAAGAACCGTGAATACGGTATTTATCATGCTGGGAAATTCGTGCAATATGAATTGCGCTTACTGTCTCCAGCACCCTCTCGTTCATGAACCCTTGGCGGCACAAATAAACCCTGAAATCTACGACTTCCTTGAAGAGCTTTCAGTGGAAAGCCTGCAGCCAATTCACCTGCAATTTTACGGTGGAGAGCCGCTTCTTTACTTTGATGCGATTAAAGAAGTCGTTCTGGAAATGGAAAAACGAAAACTCGAGATGACCTTGGGTGTCATCTCAAATGGAAGAGCACTGACGGACGAAATGGTCCGTTTTTTTAATTCCCACCATTTCTCCGTATGCATCTCGTGGGATGGGTCTCATGTGAAGGAAACCCGGGGCTATGACGTGTTTTCAAATCCTGAAACAAGAGAGCGGATTCTTGCCATCGAGCAGCTTTGTTTATCCGGTGTCATTTCGGCAAAGGCCTATCCTAAAGAAATCCTTGATGCGTTCCAGGAAATCTCAAATGAATACAACGAAATCCATGGCTATCAAGTTGCCATCAATCTCGATGAGATCATGGATACGGGCCTTCCTGACAGAACGCTCCTTGAAATTGACTATAAGAGGGTGGAGCAGGAAATTAGGGAGATGACCCTGTGTTTTCTTGAACATCTGGACAAGACTGTTCTTCCGCAGGAGTATACCAAGTTTGGCTATATCAGCCAACTGTTTGGCGCTTTGAAGCATTTCTATTTGGACTGTGACGGAAAGTGGGAGAGCAGCACTGTGCAGTGTGGAAACGGGCTCAGCACATTGAATCTTGACCTTGCGGGAAACCTGTACCCCTGCCATAACACGTCCTGCAAGGCAGGGACGATTCATGATGGGTACTTTGCCTATCTGCAGAAAATCCTTTCTGGGGATCACACCCGGGAATACCGAAAGGGATGCCTTTCCTGTCCTGCGCTTTTTTTCTGCAAAGGGGGCTGTAAGCTCGTCGGGAAAAAGGCTCGTGAAGAAACGTACTGCAAGCTGAAACAAGCGGTCTTTACTCCGGTTGTTTTGACAGTCCAGGAGTATGGGCAGGCGATATTGGAGAAACATCATGGCTAACAACGGAACAATCGAAAAGACGGTTTTTACCGATGGGGCAGGGCTTTCAGGTGAAGATGAGGTTCTTGTTAAAGCTATCCACGTATCGGAGCTTCAGGAAGCGCTCAGAAAACTGAATGACTACGTCCAAAATGTCGATAATTGTGGGAACTGCGCATTCTGCCAGGTTTGCCAGAGATGTCAGACCTGCCAGAAATGCCAAAGCAGTAAGTGCCAGTCCATATCCTGCCAATCTTGTCAGAGCATCAAACAGTGCAGCCATAGAAACTGCAAATGCCAGACCAGAGGGCAGTGTGACTGCAATTGCAATTGCAGGAGTGACTGCGACTGTTCAGATGATTCCTGAAACAGCTGGGTGGTGATCAGATGGCATATAAAAATGAGATAGTAATGGAAAAGGACGTCGCTGATATCCAAACCGGGCTGGAGGAACTCTCGAAGAAAAGCAAGGTGGAGGTTGAGCTATCATCTTGTGATTTCACAAAGATTCACAAAATCAATGTAGCGACCTTGACTCTTGCAATCCATCATCTTGAGGAAAGTTTCTCAAATAACTGTTGCCAGGCTAACTGCTGCCAAACCTGTCAAACCTGTCAGGGGTGCCAGAAGTGCCAAACCTGTCAAGTTTGCCAGACCTGCCAGAAATGTCAGGGATGCCAGACGTGTCAGAAATGCCAGTATTACATGATGGTAAACTGCAACTGCGATTGTAGTGATGATAACTAAGAAAGGAGTCCATTATGGTTATTGTAAAAGGTCTTGTCCTTACGGCTGAAGGGCCAATCCCAGTGGAAAAACTTGAAGTGGGGATGCTCGTCATTGACCGGGGCCATCGGGCAAGAAAGCTCACAAAGATTGAAAAGGTGCATCTCCATCAGACCCTTCACTTTGAAAGAAATAAAAATCTCGTCGTGGCCGGCAACAGTGTGCTTTTTACTGTCACGGGAATGAGAAGCGCCATCACGTTAAAGAACGTGAAGAAGGCCAAGGAGGGGCGAATTCAGATGCTCCTTGATGCAAATAAGCTTCAGGACGATACCATGAAAATCAAAAAAGAAGAAGCTACCGGCTATCGGCTTTTCATTGAGGGCGGCAGTGATGTCATGGTAAATGGATATAACGTTACCGACAGGGAGGTGGAATGATGCTTAAGATTTTGTATAATGAAGAATCCAACGCAGATCATGTAGTTCATTTGACCATCAGAGGAAACTACTGCAAGGCTGAATGCACAAGCGCTATCGATGGCCTGAAAGGCATAGATGCAATCGAAAGCATGAGACCCTATAGTTCCTATACGCTGACGGAAAGCAATGGCACAATCAAATCTTTTCGTCGTCCCATGCAATCTGACTACAGGTGGCTTGACCTTAACCGCCTTGGAGTTTCTGTAAAACTCGACTTTGGAATCCTGACCCAGCTTTATGGAAACCATACAATCCTCAGCGTAGATACGGGTGTGATTGCAGATGGTGAGCGGGATATCATCGTAAGGCTGTTCAACGGGAAAAAGGAAAATTTGACGGTTGAAGCCGATCAGGAATTTGAGCTTGTTCCTTTTAGCAGCGAAGCCCTGATACTGGGAGACCATCCTCGCATGAAACTTTGGGACAGCTACGCACTCCAGTCAAATGACCGTGAACTTATGGCGAACCGGAAAGGATTCCTGGTGGCAGGGGATTCCGGTGACCCCTTTGTGCCAGAAGAAGGCCATGACTACATTGACTTTACCATTCAAAAGTACAAGGGAGACTTTTCGACCGGAGAAAAGCTGACCCGTGAAATTGATGACGAGGAGGTTCTCGTTGAATCCTCTGCAGGCATTGTGAACAATAGGCGAGTGAAGCTTGACCATGGTGTAGGTCATTTTCATCTTTACCCGCTTGGGTATGCCGGGGCTTTAAAAATTAAGCTTGGTCGAAAGTGGTATGAGGTATGGAATGACTATTTTATCTATATCGGGAGCCAAGACGAAAATGAATAAAATCAGGCGTAAAAATCTGGTTAATCAGCTTAATTTGCAGGAAAAGAGAAAGGTGACAATCTATCTTGGCAGCAAGTGCAATCTTTCATGTGCTTATTGTCATCGGGAACCTTCAGGAGATGAAAGTAGTATCTCTCCAGAGTTTCTGAAGGAACTTCAGGAGAATCCACCGATGGAAGTCAAGTTTATGGGCGGAGAACCCTTGCTCTACGTGAATGAAATCAAGAAAGTGGTAGAGGCGCTTCCTAATGCCAGATTTTCCATCAGCACAAACGGAATGGGTATTGAGAAGCATCTGGATTATTTCAGGAAGCACGATTTTCTAATTTGCATAAGCTATGACGGGGCTGAAAAGGATCTCAGAGGTTTTGACCCTTTCACGGCCCTTTTTGATTACCCCAATCTGGCGGTGTCGACAACGCTTTATCATGGCAACACAGATCTCGATTCCATCCTGAAAAAGTTCAGGGAAAAAGAAAAAATTATTGGACGCAGACTTTCCCTATTCCCGCATCTTATCCATGTGACGAACGAGGAAAACCGGAAGTTTGCTCTGACGGAGGAGGACTACGATTCCATCTTTTCTCAATACAAAACCTGTGTCAGACGATACCTTTCGAGCTACTTGCGTTTTGGAATCGAGGACCTACGCTACCAGGGGATTTTTATGATGCTGGTAAGAAGGCTGGATGCCCATTATTCGTATGGCGAGACCTACTGCAGCAATGCGCTGCTCGAAAAGCGAGATTGGAAGGGCAGGCGCTATCCCTGCCTTTATATCAGGCAGGATGAACTGGGGGAGGACTGGCTTCAAAAACAGCAGGCCCTCATTGATGACATCTGTCCAGGCTGCAGGAATTGCCCTGTTTATGATATGTGCGGTAGTGCCTGCATCGTAAGCAAAAAACATTCTTTGGAGTGCGCCTTTTATAAAAAACTCTACGCTTGGTTCAAACAGGAGCATAAGAACTTTCTTGAGGAAGTGAAGAACAGCTATGAATTCCATCTTCATCTTTACGAACGCAATCCATCAAGCGGACTGGATCCGATTTGACCTGGAAGGCGATTTCTTGACTTTTTGGTGCAACTCCCAGAAGGTGGCCTTTGACCTCCGGGCTTTGCAGACGGGTTCTTCAACGGTCATCTTGAAGAACCCACGAACCGGCAGCGTCTATCCTCTTTTTAATTACAGGGAAATCCTTCAGATGGTGGATATGGAGCCACAGGAGTTTCTGCAATCTCTTCAGATAAACGCTTATGTGCAGATTGATAAATCAGGGGATGATACGTTTATCAAAGTGTTTCTGCCTGTAGAGCAGGACGAGCTTGAAAGCAGGACCCATAATTTTTCAAAGTTCCCTCATGTGACTATGGCTGACCTTCACAAACTGGACCGGCTCTTTAGCTGGAGCATCAGCAAAATTGATTTCAATATTTGCCGGGGAAGAATAGAGGGAACGCTGTATTTCAACTGTTCTTCCTTCTGGAAGGAACCTGTCTTCGTAAATCATGCAGGTCAATCCCAGGAGCTGAAGCAGGGAAAGAATTTCTTTTCCTTTTCATGGAGTCCAACAGAAGATCTCTACTGCGGGGCTATAAAGGGGCGGTATAAAGGTCGAGCGCTCCATGTTGTCCGACACTATCCATAAGGAGGAAATAATCTCATGATGGTAAATGCTTACACATTCATCAATGCTGTCATCAGCGTTCTTGCTGTTTTTGGGTGCTGGCTCATCCTGCGTCCCCAGAAAATTGAGAACATGGCGCTGCATAAAAGCATTGATAACAACACGAAAGCCCTGGAAGATTTGACGGGCCTCATCAACGAAATGCGGGTGGCACAGGCGGGAATCGAAACAAACATCGATAACCTCTGGCACCGTTACAAGGATTTGAAAGATGAAGTTGACAAGCTGAACAATCATATCGGAATGGGGAATCCGCCATGTTTGAAAAAATAAGGAACGGATTCTTTAAAGAGCTCGCCAATGCCAAGACAAGGCTTATGCAGTTCCAGCAGCCCATCAAATACTTGATTCTTGGCTATCTCGCGATTGTGTTCATCTTTGTGGTTTCATACTATGGATTCTGGTTTTACCTGAGTATTACTGAAAAAATTCAACTGCCTGATCTCCTTGCGATGATCAAGGAACTTGTGGGGCCGGCAATGGTGGGGTTCATCTCCTTCATTGCCGGCTGTTTTGTTGACCTGAACGGGAATGGCATTCCCGACACTTTTGAAAAGGGGGAAAAGAAATAATGAAAGTTTTTATTAACCCAGGCCATGACCTGGAGTATGACAGTGGCGCCGTTCATCGTGACGATGCGGGAAACGTTGATCTTCGTGAATGCGATGTGGCCGCCGATATTGGAGAACGGGTAAAGGGCTATCTTGAAGCCGCAGGCTGTGAAGTGAAGATGCTCCAGTCTGACAATCTTTGCCATGATAGTGATTACTATGACCGTCCTGTTGCCGTGTGTGATGAAGCCAATGACTGGTCTGCTGATATTTTCGTCAGCCTCCATTGCAATGCGGCAAACACTCAGGCAAGAGGAACCGAAACCTGGTGCTATTCCGATTTTGGACAAGGTGCTCTGCTTGCCGAGAAGATCCAAGACCAAATTGTAAAAAGTGTACCCACCATCGACAGAGGCGTTAAGGTAAATCCAGGACTTATGGTGCTCAAACATACGGATATGCCATCCGTCCTTGTTGAAACCGCCTTTATTGATAACGATGTGGATGCGCAGCTTCTTGTAGAAAAAAGCGATCAAATTGCGGCGGCAATCGCAAGAGGCGTGACGGATTATTTTTGTGCGCAGAGGTAAATTTGGATGGAAACGCTAAAGTATATCCTGGAATCCCTGAAATTGGATGATTCCTTTCTTTTGGGGCTGGTTTTGGGAGTAATTCTGAGAGAAGCCCTCATTTCTTTACTTCTCTAAAAAAATACACCCTAGGATCCTTTGAGAATAGTTTTCTCTAAAAGCACGACACTTGAGCCGTGTAAAACAAAAATGCCGTTAAAATCGGATTTTGTGGGTTATGGGAGCATTTTGAAATTTTGACGAATTGAAGAGAAAGAAGGTGGCGATTATTGAGGAAAAACGCTTGTATCTTGCTTATCTTATTGGCGCTGTTCTCGTTCTTACCTTCGGTTTCCTATGCTTCCGAATCCTATGTCATCGCGGAAGCGGAACTGATCCAACTCGAGAACAACTTAGACAGATTGAAAGCCATCAACAACAGGTTACAAAAGGAATCCAATCTGCAGAAGAAACGAATGACGGAATTGGAGACGCAATTGACCGAGGCGCAGAACGAATTGAAAAAAGCAAAGGAACAATCCAATCTGCTAAGGAGTCAATTGAAAGAACTGGAGATGACCTCGACGAGGCAGGAAGAATCATTGAAGAATGCCAACGCATACTTAGAAATGTGCGAGAAAGAAAACAATAGAACAAAGCGTAGATTAAAGGCGCAGCGCAATATGGCTTATACACTTAGCGCGGCACTCATCTACGCATATATACGGAAATAACTAAAGCCATGGCGCGGAAATTTGAATTCCTGCCATGGCTTATTTTGGTTCTTTGTCAAATTTTGGGGTGCTAAAGTGTCTATGCACTCCTGGAGAGGACATGCACTGAGGACAGTGCGAGTCCTTTTTCGTTGCGTGTGTTAATGTACAAAATCCTATTACGAAAGCGCTCAAAATTGCAGGGATAGATAAGAGCACTCTTGATCTCTTCGTCCCAGTAGGTAAAGGACTTAACCAGAGAGTTCATTTCCGGTAAATCAGCGCTTTTTACCAGGTCTATCCATGCTGAAAGTGCCCAAGAAATGTTGGCATTATCCTTGAATCGAAGCACCTTGGAAAATGCGTATTTTAGCGCGTAAGCACATCTTAGACGAGGAGAACAGCGAAGGATTCCCTCCAGCTTTATAAGCTCTTCTTCGGTTAATTTCTCATATGGTTTCGTTAAGATTGTCTTGTTGGACTTAAACATTCGGCTATGGTGACAAAGGCGCTTTTGCTCTGCTTTGCGAACGCGCTCCATGGCCCATTGGACTAAGCGGATCATATGAAAACGGTCTGCCACGATGCGCGCCTTGGGGAAGATCGTTTTTATGACTGAACGGAACTGCATAGACATGTCCATTGTGACAAATTCTACTTTTCGTCGTTCACTCATTGGGAATTGATAGAAATACTGGAGCAGAGCCGGTGTGGTTCGTGCCGGAAGAACGTCCAGTATACGCTTGTTTTCAGAGTCAGTGATGATGACTTGGTACTTCTGACCCGCGGCATTTCCTTTACATTCATCGATGGAAAGCACGCGGGGAA
>ERZ1036431.45-NODE-45-length-169748-cov-25.756207_pt1 | contig 169748 bp, 167 predicted proteins | sample MGYA00514222_ERZ1036431 | MGnify/ENA primary metagenome ERZ1036431 (study PRJEB33795, sample SAMN09464926) | human gut metagenome | host: Homo sapiens | place: USA: Stanford, California | collected 2016-08 | study: EMG produced TPA metagenomics assembly of the... | reverse complement strand
ACTTTGGTCTTATCCGTACCCTGAGCGTCGTCGCCTGCGTACTTCATGCCGTCGTTCAGTGTTGCCACTTCTTCTTTGCTGCCGTCCGGCTTTTCATATACAACGCGAGTCGTCGTCGTTCCCGGTGCTCCGTCTACGCCCGGCTTGCCGTCACGAGTTACTGTAATGGTCGTCGTTACGCCGTCATGACCGTTAATACCGATCTTGCCGTCTTTACCGTCTTTACCCGTTGCCGTAATCGTATCCGTTTCCAGGTTTTTATCGAGCTTTACATCAATGGTAGTATTGCCGACGCTGTCTTGATTAATAATGGTTTTAACGTTCTTGCCGCTGTATTCCGTATCGGCTTTAGCACCTTCGCCTTGAACCTTAACTGTAGAACCGAGCTTATTCGTCTTTACGCCGCCCGAGTTGGCATCGAATTTGAGACCCTTGTCCGTCAAGCCGTCTGCCGTGTTCTTTAAGTCCGTTACGTTGACCGCTGCATTTTGCGTCTTCGTATCGCCTGCCGCTGCATCGAGTTTATCGAGGTACGTAGGCGACGTTACGCCCGGAGTCGTATGGTTGGAAATAGCGCTGCCCACGTTATTGACGATCATAGTACCGCCCGTCGTGGCTCCGCTCGGATCCTTAAAGGAAGCAATAACGTTGGAATTATTCACTTCCGTGCCGCCCGTCGCAGACGTATAGAACTTACCGTCGTCGTGGAGATATACCTTGTTGCCGTCCTTATCCGTATAAACAACGGGGCTTGTCGTGCTGACCGTATAGGTCTTTTGTCCCGTCGTCGCATCGGAGGTAGACGTAACCGTTACGTTATCACCGGCTTTAACAATAGTACCGAGGCCTGTAATCGTCTTTTTACCGTCATTGGTAATATTGGTTAAACTCGTATTAGCCAAGCCCGAGTCGTCAAAGCTCAATGTAATTTTTGAATCTTTCGTGCCGTCATCGGCTGCTACGGTGCTGATACGTCCGGTTCCTTCAACCTTCAGAGAACCGTCGTGAACGAGGAAGTCCGATTTTCCCGTATTGCCTTTTACAATAACACCGACATTCTTCAACTGAGCCACGTTGACGGCATCGTAGTCGTCGGAACCGCCGGCTACGTTGATAATCTGGCGTTTATCGTTATCATTACCGACTGAAACGGCAGACTGAGTAGCACCGGACGTACGTGCAGGAGAGTTATACTTACGAGTATGAATAGCTCCACCGTTTGCATAAGCCGCATCATAAGGAAGGGATTTAAGATCCGACGTATCTCTCGACGCAACCGCTCCCGCACCGAGGGCTACACCGCCGTTGACACTGGTCTGAGATCCGGCACCGAGAGCCACCGCATCATAAGCGTTCGAAACCTGTGCACCCCAGCCCATAGCCGTGGAACGTACACTGTTCGTTCCCGCTACATTGGCGGTTCTGCCGATAACTACGGATTCTCTGGCTGCCGAGGACGCACCGTGACCGATAACCGTGCTGTCCGAAGCACCTTCTCTGGCCTGAGCACCCTGACCGATAACCGTTGAATAATGAGTGTTCTTCTCTGCCGAACTGTCTTTACCGATAGCTACCGTTTCGTTGGATTGTTCGCTTACAGTCGCATTGGTACCGATAGCCAACGTATCACCTGCATTATATGTATCAGACGCCGTATTCGTTCCTGCACCGCTGTGAATAGTCGACGTTTCCGTATTGTAACCGCTTGCCCCTACAGTACCGCCCGTACCGGAGTACGAATAGGTCGACGTAGCATCCTGAGCCTTTGTCGTAGCTCCCTTGCCGATAGCCATAGAGCCGTAAGCTCCTGCATTGGCCGTGCTGCCGATAGCAAATGCACTGGTATTGGTGGCGTTGGCACCGTAACCCATTGCATAGGCAGCGGTAGCCGATGCCGTAGCATCTCTACCCAAGGTTACCGAACCGGCCCCCGAAGCCGTCGAATGATAACCGACAGCCGTTGACTGATTACCGGTAGCATTGATTTTTGCGCCGGCTGCAAAACCGCTTTCTCCGCTCGCATTCGCTTCCGTACCTACGGCTGTGGCATACTTGCCTGTCGACGAGGTACGACTACCGATAGCATTGGAATCTTCGTTAGTTGCCGTCGTGCTGTAGCCGGCCGCTAATGACTGAACACCCGTTGCATTAGCCGTATCACCGAAAGCACCGGCACTTTGAGCTTTGGCTTTAGCCGCCTTACCCACAGCCGTTGCACCGAAGCCTGTTGCTTCCGCGTGATCGCCCATAGCCTGAGAGCTCTGTCCGCTGGCAGCCGCATTCACGCCCACTGCCGTCGAGCGAAGTCCCGTCGCATTAGTCCACGTACCGAGTGCCGTAGCTGCCTGCTGAGTGGCTGTATTTTTACTGCCGATGGCAGTAGCATTAATTGCCGTTGCTTCACTTTCCGCACCGACAGCAACGGACTGTGTGCCTGTCGCTTTATCTAACGTACCGATTGCGACTGATTCTAACCCTGTTGCATCAGTCTTGCTGCCCATAGCGGTAGAGTATGCACCGGCCGCAGTCCCCGACGCATTCACGTGAGTCCCGATGGCTACGGCTGCCGCATTCACAGCCCATACGGAATTACCGAGAGCTACGGAACCGCCGATCGTCACACCATTCTGTACAGCTTCTCCGGCATGTGCATCAACGCCGATAGCCGTAGATCCGCCGCCTACAGCTTCGTTACTGCTACCGATAGCTACGGACGAATCTTTGCTGGCCGTATTCCCGAAACCGAGAGCAATACGACCGTTTCCGGGAGTTCCTGTAACATTATTCTGGCCGCCAATAGCAATGGCATTTTTATTAACACCCTTGTTACGATAAGCCGGATAAAGACCGTTCGGTTCAATATTGATAGCACTATTACTGTAATCGTCACCTGCCAAAGCCTGCTGCGGTGCTAAACCGCCGGCAACGCCGGCCATCATGAGACCTGCCAAGACGGTTGCCAACACCTTCTTCTTGCCGCCGTTTGACTTGGCATATTCCGACACAACTACATAACACTGTTTAGACTTACTCCAAACAATCTTAAAAACCTTATTCATTCTTCACATTACCTTCCTTTCCAAAAACAACGATACAAACATACAATTGTCGATGTTACAGGTTTTTAACCTTTCGTTTCGTCGCATAAACGAAACTTTCGCCATGAGCTCAATTTTTTAATAACTTACGTGCATGTTATTTTACAAAACTTTTTCTATTATTTCAAGATAGTAATCGTTTTCCGTTAGTAATTCATGAATGAGTTGAACTCATGTTTTTTGATGAGGTTATCAAATTTATTCATGATGACAAGCTCTTGATTTTTTATAAAAAAAGACCTTTCCAATATGCGATAATACCGCATACAGTAAGGTCGGAGCTTGTTGTCCGCGTTTCTCCCACCCCCCGGAACTTCTTCTCACCAAATACGGACTCCATATTCTTTTGTGTTATTATTTATTTTTCGTGCATACTCTTTCTACCCATACCACCCTCTCATATGCCATACACATTTTTATATTCACGTCATTCTAAAACGGAATATAATTTATATTTCGCTAAGATTTTACCATTAATTTATTTCCGTTTATTTTTCATTCTGTTACAGTTTTATAACATTCGATTATCCGTTACGTTTCATTCCATGTTACTCGGTTATAATGCTGTAAAAAACGGGAACCCCTGTATCATACAGGAGTTCCCGTTCCGGATTACATGAATTCTTCGTCTTGTTTACGACAAACTTTCCAATTCTTTTCGCTTCGTTTCCCTTCCCAAGGTAAGGACAATAAAGGAAATAAGTACAAATACACCGGCGAAGATATAGAATATATGTCCCATGTCCCAAGCATCGGTCAAAAGGGCTCCTACAAGAAGAGGTGCCACCATACCGCCTACACGACCGAATCCCGTAGCCCAGCCGCAACCCAGACCGCGAATCTCCGTCGGATAGAGTTCAGGTGTATAAGTATATATAACGCCCCAGGCACCGAGATTGAAGAAAGACATGGTCGCTCCCCAACAAAGCAGTGCCGTAACAGTCTCAGCGTGTCCGAAAAAGTAGCTGGCTATGCCGCTGCCCAACAAAAACAGGGACAAGGTATAGCGCCGTCCCAGTCGATCGACGAGCCAAGCCGCCGCTGCATATCCCGGCAGCTGTGACAAAGTCATGACGAGGACATATTCAAAAGTTTTGACTACCGTAAATCCTTGTTTAAATACAAGGGAAGGAAGCCACATAAAGACACCGTAATAGCTGAAAACGATGCCGAACCACACGAGCCAGAGCATGACGGTTCGTTTAATAAAACGGCTTGTCCAAAGAGACGTAAAGGAGCCTTTAGTTTCTTCCGCCACATCCTTCTCCGTCACTTCAAGGGGACGAGGTTCCATATGGCAACGTTCTTCCAAGGAAGAAACGATTTTTCGGGCTTCTTCTATTTTTCCCTTTTTTAAAAGATAGCGAACCGATTCGGGTAAGTGCATACGAATAACCATGGTATATAAGGCCGGTAAGGCTCCGATGAGAAAGGCTGTACGCCATCCCGTCACGGGAATAATAAAGTAGGCGATAAGGGCTGCCAACAACCAGCCGACGGCCCAGAAGCTTTCCAAGAGTACCATAAAACGACCTCTGGCACGCCCCGGAACGTATTCGGTCACCAGCGTAGCCGCTACGGGCAACTCACCGCCCAGTCCCAGCCCTACTAAAAAGCGAAAAAGAACGAGTAGCTCATAATTCGGTGCTACGGCACACAATCCCGTAGCCAAGCTGTACAACACTATGGTGACGGAAAATACGGTTTTCCGCCCCACTCTGTCGGCTAAAGTTCCTGCCGCTACGGCTCCCAGGGCCATGCCGACAAGGCCGATGCTGCCGAGCATCCCCGCCTGAGTAGCCGAAAGCCCCCATTCTTTGATAAGCAAGGGTAAAACAAACGCAATAAGCCCCGTATCCATGGAATCAAAAACCCAACCGATTCCGGCAACCACCAACAGCTTATAGTGAAACGATGAAACGGGTAACGCATTTAAACGTTCCAGCACAATATCATCCTCCTTATATTATGTATATAATTGTGCAAATACGCATTTTAAATTTTAAGCCCTATTTGTATATATTCCTCATCCATTTTCATAAAAGTAGGACAGTATCTATTTTCTATTCCCTTCCATTTTATTATCACTGTAAATGCTACTTTAATAAGTATAGCATAGTTATTCTTCTAAACCTTATAAAACTTTCACATACCCATGCCGACACCTATTACTTTACTTTATACACTTTTAAAGCAATATAAAAAGGAGCCTCTTTGATGAGAAGCTCCTCTTATATTACATTATATAATTATTATAATTGTTGACGTAAATTTACGATACGTCCTTCTTCATAGGGCGAAATTAATTGTCTATCCGCATCCATACCGGCCTGCAATGAAAAGAGTACCGTTTCATTTAAATAGAACCGCAATTCATTGTTTTCGACTTGTCGGGTATTGTCAGCCAAAACATTCAGGAAGTCTTGTTCAAACATAGCCTTATTCTCCGGCGTTACATAGGAATGAGTAGCAAAAAACGCTTCATAGTCATGATAAAGTTTATAGACCGCCTGTTTACCGTACGCTTCTTCCTTCCAGCCATGACTGTCACGATACAGATTGACACGAACGTACATATAATGCAGAACCTGATCGTTATACCAACCCTGTTCGGATTTTACGCCTACACCGACTTCCTTGACCAACTGCCCGCCTCTTTGTGCCTGTAAGGTCGTAAATTGTTGTAATTCCTTATACACTTCCGCATTCGGAACGACGATAGCCGTCATTTCCTGAACCGCCGTCAAATCCCGACTCGACGGTGTCGGTTGGGATAAAGGGTCGGCGGCAGCATAGGCCGTAGCGCTGACAGATAAGGCCAAGGCTGCAGTAATCAGTTTTTTCAACATAGCATCCTCCTTACGAGGTTTGCCCCCGGCCGAAGCCGGGAGCCCCCGTTTCTCTCACTTATTTCAGACCCGCTTTTTCCATTAAGAGGGCAATTTGAGCCTTCATTTCTTCATTGTCGGCCTGAACCTTCCGATACGCTTCAGTCAGTTCTTCTTCATGGTGCTTAATGCGGGCATTTTCAGCCTTCAGTGCCGTTACTTCATCTTGCATTACGTATACGGAACTGATAGGACCGGCTTTATAGCGATCGGGGATGGCTTTCTTTTCCGCCGAACGACCGAACTTGTACGTTACGCCCGCATTGACGGCGTTATCCTGTTGTCCGAAGGAGGCACCAACGTGGAGCAACGTATTTTCATTCGTGTAATGAGCCAAGCCGAGTGCTACGGACGTACTGTTACCGTACGAACCGACGGCCGCCATAACCTGTGTAGGTGCAATGGGATCGTAAGCCAAGGGATGTAAGCCGGCTAAGGCTGCCGATGCGGAACCGGCATTATCCACCTTGACCTGTACACGACGAAGTTGGCTTACATTGACGGCATCGTCATCGAGCGTACCGGCTGCCACTCCGTGAAGCTGTTGTCCGCCGTTATTAAGACCCGTTCCCGTCAGTCTGACCCCGGTTGTCGAAGTGCCGACAGGCGTAAAGGTAATACCGCTACCGCCCATGGTCATGGACGATGTCACGGTCGGAGCGCCCGGTCGACGATCTTCGCCCAGAACCGGTCCGTTCGTCATCTCTCTCGGCGTTGACTCGGGAGCCGTAGTCGACGTTGTAAAGGTAATAGTACCGTCTCCCATATTAATATCCTTGGCCAACTTAATATTGTAGCCGTCTTGAGCGGAATTCGATACTACGGCAATATTGCCGTCTGTCAAGCGCGATAAATTTTTCGCATTGCCGCGCAGATTTAACGTATCGCCGAGGCCGACCGAAACCTTACCCCAATCTCCTTGGAAAACTCGACCGCCGGAAATCTTATCACTGACAACCTTGAGCTGGTCTTCCGTTGCCGCTCTGCCGCTTGTAATATTCGGGTTCTTTACGTCCCACGTCGTATTGCTTAAGCCGCCTACATAGCTGCCGCCGCCTTGTCGACCTATACTTACTCCGCCGACACCGATATTGCCGTTTACACCGTCAATACTTACGGCTCCGGCACCGCTGCCGATGGTCAATTTGTCCGAAAGGCCTACGACAACCTTACCGCCGCTTACGGACGTGCGTACATTCGTACCGTCGCCGCCGATAGCCACCGCTTCGCCCAAGCCTTTCATAATCGACCGGCCGTCATCAGTAGTCACGCCGAATCCCTTACGGCTTATACTGTCCGCCATATCATGAAGTTGGCCGCCGTTAACGGCATCCGTACTGCCGGCACCGATCCGTCCTGCCGCTACATTCGTAATGACCTTATTACCTGCATCGATACCGTTTTTCGTAACTGACGGGCCACCGTTAATAACCAGTCCGTCAGAGGTTACTGTCGTATCACCGGTCGTCACCTTATTGGCCGTAACCGTATCAACGCGCACATCCTTGTTCAGAGATACGCGAAGCTTGCCGTTTTCAACGGACGTGGAAATATTGGTTCCGTCGCCGCCGATGCCGACTGTTTCACCCAAGTTCTTCTTAACCGACTTGCCGTCATCAGCCGTCACACCGAAGGCTCCCTGTTTGATCCCGTCTACAGCCTTGTCAAGCTGTCCCTTATTGACCGCATCGTGTTCGTCTTCGCCGTCTTTAAGGTTCGTAATGCGATTGTTCGTTACGTTAATATTGCCGCCCGTAATCGTTACGGCATCTTCACAATGGTCTTTCAAGGTTATCTTCGTATCGCCGTTAGAAATAGAGGTAATGCCTCTCAAGTCCTTAGCCAAACGAACCTTCAGGTTATCCGTTCCGTCGGAGACGACACCGATATTATCCTCTGTCGTAAGCAGAGTTTTGTTTGTAATACCGCCGATAACGGAAACCTTATTATTCAATTTTTTAATAATATCCGTTCCCGTATCGCCGCCGAAGACCATGCCGTCTTCCATCGTTGCAACTTGATGCTCTCCCGTCTTGTCTTCATAAACAATACGCGTAATTCCGTCCGTACCGTCTACACCTTTTTCACCCTTAATTCCCTTGGAGGCATCATCATAACCGTTCTTCACAGTCAGGTCGATACCGTTCGTACCGTCCTTACCGTTAGTTCCTGCCGGCCCGGTTAAGCCGATATGGCCTACACCGTCCTTACCGTATACGGTTACAGCATCCTTACCGTCCTTACCGCTCACACCGATCTTGCCGTCTTTTCCGTCTTTTCCGACTTGAACGGATTCGGTGACAAGGTTTTTATCCATCATGACGGAAATATTGCCGTTTACATCTTTTACGGTCTTAATATTCGTAGTGCTGTATTCAGAATCGGCCTTTGTACCGCCGCCGACGATGCCCAAGGTTTCACCGAGGTTTTTGTGAATTACCTGCCCGTCGTTACCGACGAAGTTCATGCCCTTGGCCGTCAGGTTGTTCGTCACATTCGTCGTCGTATTCGTTACGGCGTTATTTACCTGATCCGTCAGGTAATCCACGTTTACGACTTCGCTTCCGTCGTTACCCGTCGCATAGGCTACGTTGGTAATATGCGTGCCGCCCGTCTTGTTAACGTACGTGCTGCCCGCCATGGTAACGGAGTTTTTATTCACGATGCCGCCTGTTACATCGTACTGTACGGAACGGTTCGACAAGTTGTCTACAGCCTTCTTGGAAGCTACATCCTTAATCGTAACCGTCTGCTTCATACCTGCATGATTCTTGTCTTCTACCGTCAAGTTTACCTTGCCGTCAGCATCGACACTATACGCCTTATCGGCCGTGTTGTTTTCCACCAGACGGTAATCCGTCGCACCGGCTCCTTGGGTTGAAATGGTATCTTGCAAGACTTTCAGCTGATCTTCCGTAGCCGCTCTGCCCGAAACAGCCGTACCGTTCCACGTCTTGTTATCAAGGCCCGTCACATAGTTACCCGTCACGCCGCCCGACACTTGCGTACCTGTCTTCACATTGCCGGCCGTTACGCTCGTAAGTCCCGTTACTTCTTTAGCAAGCTGCACCTTCAGGACTCCGCCGACGTTGTTGACGCCGATATTGCCGTCCGACAAAGCTCCCGCAGCACCGCCGCGAACGTCCAATCGTTCGTTGAGTTTCTTGGAAATAACCGTACCGTTATCTCCGGCAAACTTCATGCCGTCGTCCAGGGTTGCCACTTCGTGATTTCCCGTCTTGTCTTCGTAAACAATGCGAGTAACGCCGTCCGTACCGTTTACGCCCGGCTGACCTTTTTCAACATGAATGTCTACACGGTTCGTGCCGTTAATACCGTCTACGCCGTCTTTACCGTTAATGCCGATGGTGCCGTCCTTGCCGTTTTTACCCGTAACAGTTACCGTTTCAGCCGTCACGTCTTTGCCGAGGGCTACATCAATAACCGTATCGGCACCTGTCTTTTTAATGGACGTCTTAATATTCGTGCCGTCACCTTTAACGGTCACCTTAGAACCCAGGGCACTCGTCTGTTCACCGCCCACATTGGCATCAAAGCGAAGTCCCTTGCTCGTAACTTCTTCCACCTTCGAGTCAAGCTGGCCCTTATTGACCGCATCATGACTGTCTACGGCGTTTTGGACGTTTGTGATCCGATTATTCGAGACGCTGACATTTCCGCCCGTAATAGTTACACCGTTGCCGCCTACACTCGTATTGTTATTCAAGACAATACTGGTATTACCGTTCGATACGGATGTAATGTCCGTCAAATTCTTCGCCAAGGCAATAGAAATTTTCCCGTTATCGTTAGCCGTTTGAATATTCGAATTTTTCCCGACAATGCCCACGGTAGATCCCAAGTCCTTGTGAATTACCTGTCCGTCGTTACCGACAAAGTTCATACCCTTGGCCGTCAGGTTGTTCGTAATATTCGTCGTCGAATTCGTTACGGCATTATTTACCTGATCCGTCAGGTAGTCTACGTTTACGACTTCGCTTCCGTCGTTACCCGTTGCATAGGCTACGTTGGTAATATGCGTGCCGCCCGTCTTATTGACGTACGTGCTGCCCGCCATGGTAACGGAGTTTTTATTCACGACGCCGTTTGAGATATCGTAATGAACGGCGTCTTCATCGTGACCGCCCTTTGCGGAAATACGGATTTGCCCGTTTGCCGACTTTTCGATGGTCACGTTTTCACCGTTTACAAGATTGACCTTACCCCGGCTGGGCGGTACATCTTTCCCGTTAGCCTGCAATGTCCAAATATCCGTCTTCTTCGCCAAGTCGCAGTCTTTAAAGCCGATCTCGTAATGTCTGTTTCCGTTCGCATCGATACCGCCGTTATCCTTAACGGTAATACGACTCCCCGGAACGGCGGATACGGTCGTATCCCTACCGTTTACAGTATAGGTTTTTGTCCCGTTAGCAACAGTTGATGTAACGATCGTATTCGAGCCGCCTTTCACTACGACGGCCTTCTGAGCTTCATTATGAATAACCGTTTTGCCTTCATTGGTAATGTTGGACAAGTTAATATTAGCCGATGCATCGATCTTTTGACGAACCGCATCGGTTAACCCGACAGTAACCGTTCCGCTTCCTGCCTGAGTGGTCACATACTGATTATCACCTTGAATTTTTAAAGTCTGACTATCCAATAAGACATCCGTATGCCCCGTATTGGCACCCACTTTGAGGTTCACATTGCGCAATTGGGCCACATTGACAGCATCCGTATCCTTGCTACCGGCTGCTACATGGGTAATTTGTCTCGTATGTCCTTCATTGCCGACGGAAACGGCTGCATACTCGGACCGTAAAGCAGAACCGCCAAGTCCGGCATAGCCGTTTGTCCGCCCGTCTTCCGTTTTAACATTGTAGCCCCATTCACCGCTTGTTCTGTCGGCTCTCGAGTTAGAGCCCAAAGCTACGCCGTTTACCGTCGGTGCCGAAGCACTTTTACCGATAGCCACGGCATTATCGGCACACGCTTTGGCATCGGTACCGTAAGCAATAGAGCTTGTGCCGCCGGCCGTACTGCGACTGCCGAAGGCTATACTGTCGACGCCTTTAGCATGAGCCGTCTGACCCAAGGCAATAGCACGATCGGCCGTAGCCTGCGTATTGTTTACACCGTCATAGGCGGCAATGGGAGTTCCCTTGGAATCATATTGTGTTTTCGGTGCTATGGTGCCGATGGCGATGGACTGATTGCCCGTAGCCGTAGACGAATGTCCCATAGCCAGACTGGCTTCACCCTTAGCTACGGCAGCCGTTCCGATAGCCGCCGCATACTTACCGCTTGCATAAGACTGACGCATCATGGCCAGGGAGTTAAATTCCGCAGCCTTGGCCCCGGCGCCGATGGCTACAGCGGCAATCTTTTCGGCAGACGCATAGGGACCTACGGCAACAGCCAACGATCGAGCCCGCGAATAATCACCGAGTGCCGTACCGGATGCGGTCTGTACCTCAGGGTCATAAGCGTTGGCGGCGTTGCCGAGTGCAATGCCGTACAAATGCGTCCCTGTATATAATTGATACCGACCTGTACCGTCCCACTGTAAGACTCCCGTGTTGTCATAGGCCTTATTACCCGGCGTCCCGTAGTCGTACATCTTCGTCGCCGTACCGCCTTCCAAGGCAGACATCCACCCGGATGATAAGCGAATGCCCGCACTTCTTGCAGGGTTGGGATCGGTCGGTCCCGGATCGTCAGTGACGGCAGCAAAAACGGGTACACAGCCGGTTAAAAATAAGACCGCCAAGGTTGAAATAAGCGTGTATCCTCTGTTTTTGGACGTTTCGGACTTAGTTTTTGAATGAGACTTTGCTATTTCCGAAGTAACAACATAACAGTTTCTGGCTTTGTTCCAAATAACTTTAAAAATCTTATTCATATCATGACCCCTTTTTCTAAAAAGTATTTTTATTTATGTACTTTTAAAGATCCGTACATATCCTCCTTCCCCTAGTACCCCAAAACACCTTCTATAAATTATCAATTCTTTTACATTATGATTACACATTCTATTTTGTTATGGCAATGCTTGAAGGTGAAATTATTACAATTCTGTTACATTCCCGTTTTTCGTTATTTTTTTGAAATATAAATGCATGTAAACACGTTAATATCTGTGGTAGTACGAAAATTTATTTATATCCATTTCCCGGGATTACCCTTTCTCCCTTACAACGTTTAATTGACATACCGCTAATACTTTGTACTTACTGTAACTCATAATGAGTCAAGAAAACCCGTTTTATCTTGATGTCATTTGTGTGGCCTGAAGTTTTCTGTATATTCTGTTATATTTCTTTTATTTTTACTTCTTTTATTTGATAGTTTTTCTCCCCCCTTCCTTTCATTTTTCATTCCTTATTTTCTAACAGTTTTTTCACAGCCTTTTGGGGATATTTCATCTATTTACTCTATTTTTCTTAGAAAGATATATTTGTAATTATTTATCCCTCTTTTTTAAAATGATAGCTTTCTTTCTATTTACTATCATCTCAAAAGATAAGATAAAATCACTTTTATTTTTTCTTTCCAATATTTGACTTTTTGACTTTTAAGTGTATAATCATAGTTGTAGTCGAGAACATAAAGAAGTTTAAATGAATGAATCGTTCCTATCTCTTGACCGCTAAGGAGGTTTATACTATGGGAAATGAAAAATACACACAAAAGGTAATGGCCGCTTTCCAAGATGCACAACAGACGGCGGCTCTTCACTATAATCAAGAAATTACGTCCGTTCATCTGATGATCGGTCTAGCCAAAGATCCGGAAGGTCTCTTAGCCTCTATTTTCAGCGATTGTAAAACTGATTTGCCGCTTTTAAGAGCCAAGTTGGAACAGATGCTTAAAAAGATTCCGTCCGTTCAAGGTTCAAGTAACCTGTCCATGTCGACAGAAATGGTACGTATCATCGGCAAGGCTCAACAGCGTGCCGAAGCTATGCACGACGATTACGTCAGCACGGAACATTTGCTTTTAGCCGTTGCCGAAGACAGTGATGAAACTATGCAGGAAGTTTGCCGTCAATTCGGATTAAATGCCGATAAGATTCTCTCTTCCATTAAGGCAAACAGAAAGCAGTCCGTTTCATCCGATAATCCTGAAGATAATTATAAATCTTTGGAAAAGTACGGCCGCGATTTGACGGCTGCCGCCCGTAAAGGAAAGCTCGACCCCGTCATCGGTAGAGACGAAGAAATTCGCCGTACCATCGAAATACTTTCGCGTCGTACCAAGAACAATCCGGTTCTCATCGGTGAACCCGGTGTCGGTAAAACAGCTATTGTCGAAGGCTTAGCCGGTCGTATCGTTGCCGGTGATGTTCCGGAATCTCTGAAAAACAAGACCCTCTACTCTCTCGATATGGGGTCTCTCATTGCCGGAGCTAAATATCGCGGTGAATTCGAAGAACGGCTTAAAGCCGTCCTCAATGAAATCGTTAAATCGGACGGCCAGATTCTCTTATTTATCGATGAAATCCATACGGTCGTCGGTGCCGGTGCTTCAGAAGGCTCTATGGATGCGGGCAATCTGTTGAAGCCTATGCTGGCTCGCGGCGAACTCCGTTGCATCGGTGCTACGACCTTAAATGAATATCAGAAGTATATTGAAAAAGATGCCGCCTTGGAACGCCGCTTCCAACCGGTTATGGTAGACCAACCTTCTGTAGAAGATACAATTACCATTCTTCGCGGCTTGAAAGAACGCTATGAAGTCCATCACGGTGTCCGCATTCGTGATAATGCCATGGTCGCCGCTGCCGTTCTTTCGGATCGCTATATTTCCGACCGTTTCCTTCCCGATAAGGCGATTGATCTCGTTGATGAAGCCGCTGCAAAGCTTCGCACGGAAATTGAATCCATGCCGGCACCGCTCGATGAAATTCGTCATAAAATCATGCAGCTGGAAATTGAAGAACAATCGTTAAATAAAGAAACGGATGATGCTTCTAAAGAACGATTGGCTAAAATTGTCGACACGAAGAAGGAACTGGTTGCAGAAGAAGAAGAATTGAAAGCTCGTTGGGATAAGGAAAAACAGGCAATTTTACGTACTCAGGCCTTGAAAAAAGAACTGGATGACGTACGCCATCAAATGGAAAAGGCCGAACGGGATTATGATTTAACAAAGGCTTCCGAATTAAAATACGGAAAGTTACCCGAATTGGAACGTCAATTAGCCGAACAGGAAGACTTGCTTTCGAAAGAAAAAGACAGCCACTTATTGAAAGAAGAAGTCGGTGAAGAAGACATTGCACAGGTTGTCAGTCGTTGGACGGGTATTCCCGTTACAAAGATGATGACGGGTGAACGTGAAAAGCTCCTTCATTTGGACGATACACTCCATCAGAGAGTCGTCGGCCAAGACGAAGCGGTTCGCGTCGTAAGTGATGCTATTATGCGTGCTCGTGCAGGAATTAAAGATCCGAATCGTCCCATCGGTTCTTTCATCTTCCTCGGCCCTACAGGCGTAGGTAAAACAGAACTGGCCAAAGCCTTGGCTGAATCGCTCTTTGACGACGATCGCAATATCGTACGTATCGACATGAGCGAATATATGGAAAAGCACACCGTGTCAAGACTTATCGGAGCGCCTCCGGGATACGTCGGATACGACGAAGGCGGTCAGTTGACGGAAGCCGTTCGCCGTCATCCCTATTCGGTCATCTTATTAGATGAAATCGAAAAGGCCCATCCCGATATTTTCAATGTTCTCTTACAAATCCTCGATGACGGTCGTCTGACGGACGGCAAGGGCCGCGTAGTAAATTTCAAAAATACGGTTATCATTATGACCAGTAATTTAGGTTCTCATGAAATTCTTGAAGCTGCCGACTTTGAAACGGCGGAAAAATCGGTTAAGGATATCTTAAAATCCTATTTCCGCCCTGAATTTCTGAACCGTATTGATGACATTGTCGTCTTTAAAGCGTTGAAAAAAGAACAGGTATTCGATATTGCCCGTATTTTGTTGGAACACCTCAGCAACCGTTTGCAAAAGCAAATGAATATTACCTTGACGTGGACCGATCGGGCTTTGGAAGAACTGTCCGATAAAGGGTATGAACCTCAATTCGGTGCTCGTCCCTTGCGCCGCCTCATCACGCATACCGTAGAAACGGCCTTAAGCCGTGATATTATCAGCGGTCGCATCGGTGAAGGCCAAACTGTACGCATCGATTTCGACGGTACAGACTTTACTTTCACTCCTGTCAAGGGGTAAGGCTTTCCTATTCCGAACAGCCGGGTTTCCTTTATTCTATATTTATATAAAAGGACTCTTCTCAAAACGAGAAAAGTCCTTTTATTTCTTTTATCCCTTTCTTTTCGGCTTTGTCACAATAAGGTATCGGTTTTTCCTCTTCTCTTTCTCAAGATATACCCCCGAGGGTACATTCGTTCGCGTTTACAAGGGGTCAAAAAAATATTATAATGAACTGCAAATACATAGACAGGTGAACGGAATGACTAATACTTTAGGTAAGCATTTACTTATTGATTTTTACAACTGCCGACTCGTAATTTCCGAACCGGAAGAGTTGCGGCCGTCCATAGAAAAAGCATTTGTTCAGGCAGGTGTCAAACTTGAGGGAATCAGTTTTTTTCAATCAACTGATGAAATGACGTGCATAGCCTTATCGGGTAATACGCACGTCTGTATTCATTATTACCCCGTCTTATCATATGCCGCCGTCGACTTGTACAGTTTTTCGACGGACTTGAATTTAAATCGGTTAATGAACATCTTCAAAATCAGCTTAAAGTCGGATCGTATCAAGGCAACCAGCGTACGCCGAGGCGATTTCGGTTCCATTAGGGATATGCGTCCCACGCGTAAATCCAAAGTCTCTACGGCTCGCAGAGTCAAAAACACGGGAGCTCGTTTAAAGCGCACGAGTGCCAAAATGATTAATATTTTGCGCCACCCCAAACGCCCTCCCAATGAATAATCGTTAGTTTGTTTGTCCGCATCAGAAAGGTCTTATCCCCATGTACATGTTATCATTGAGTCAATCTGCCGGCATGGGCTTTGATGAAAAAGAATCACTGGAAGCGATTACAGCCAATCTCGTTTCATTCTTACAAATGAAGAGTCAACGCCTGTACAGACATTCTTTGCAGGTTGCCAACTACAGCGTCAGTGTAGCTGCCAAACTCGGCTTACCGAAAAGCGAAATCGAGTTGATTAAATACGCTTCGTTGTTACATGACATAGGAAAACTCAGTCTTTCCAATTCCTTACTGGCCAAGGCCCCTTATCTGAATCGTTCGGAAAAGGCTCTGTACCGGCGTCATGCTGCAGCCGGTGGTAATATGCTGGAAAACATTCCTTGTTGTCAGGACATTATTCCCTATATCGTTCATCATCACGAACGTTGGGACGGTTCGGGTTACCCCAAGCACTTGCGCGGTGCCAATATTCCCTTCGGTGCCCGCATTATTGCCGTAGCCGATTATTATGATACAATTATTAATCCGTCTGCGGATTTTTGGGCTAAGACGAAGCAACAGGCCGTACGTGAGCTGTTCTCCGCTTCGGGGCTTCTCTTCGATCCGGAAATTGTAAAAGCCTTTATCGATACATTGGGAAAATAAACAAATAACGAAACCCCTTCTTTACAATTTGTAAAGAAGGGGTTTTCAGTTGCGCGACGAAGCTATAACAAGTCCGGTCACTTCAACGGCACCGTTTCGCTTTAAAGCGGCGGCACAGGCCTGTAAAGTCGCTCCCGTCGTATATACATCATCAACCAGTAACAGGCGACAATCCTTCACGGTCTTGCCGGCAACCACGGTAAAGGCCGCTTTCAAATTGCTCTGTCGCTCTTTACGTGCCAAGCCGACCTGCGAACCGGTCGGCCGAATTCGTTGTAACGCAGGTAGCCACATGTAACCGTGTCTTTGGGCCCACGAACGGAAGAGAATATCATTTTGGTTAAATCCTCTTTCCCTTTCCTTCAAAGGGTAAAGCGGCACAGGCACAACGGCATCATACATCTCCAATCGCCGGGTGAAGGGAAAGGCTTCCAGCAGATCCGAGAAAGCGCGACCGTACTGTCGTTTTCTCTTATACTTAAGATGCGTTAAAGCTCGTTGTACGGGCTCCGAATAATCACATAGGGCATAGCAACCGTCCAGTCTGTTTCGTCTGCTGTCATCCAAAAAGCGAGGATGCAGTAAATTTTTTCGGCAAACTTCACACCACTCGGCTTCAGTAGAGACATAGCACCCACAGCCGGGACAAGCGGGCGGAAAAAGAAGATTTTTTAAAAACGTTCCCCCACGACTCAGCATATTTCATCTCTTTTCAATCGTTGAGCCAATAAGGTATACCGCTTACTTTTATCGGTAGCTCTTACAGCTCGTTGCAGTGCCGCCTTCGTACCTACAAGGATTACCTTCTTCTTAGCCCGTGTAACAGCCGTATATAAAAGGTTTCGCTGCAACATAATGGAATGACTGTTTACGAGGACAATAATAACCGTATCATATTCACTCCCTTGACTTTTATGGACCGTTACGGCATAAGCCAGAGATATTTCTCCCAAGTCATTTCCCTTGTAGCGTATATCCTGCTCGGGATAGCGTACATGCATGCTGTCATTACCGAGCGCGAAGACGGCTCCCATATCCCCGTTAAACACGCCCTTTTCATAATCATTCTGTTTTTGCATAACCTTATCGCCTGTACGAAAAAGTATATTACCGTTTTTCAACTCCGCCTTTGCGGCATCGGCGCCATTTACTTGTTTCTGAATCAATTGATTCAGAGCATCGACGCCGCATGCATTCCTGTACATAGGTGACAGAACCTGAACTGAGAAAATGTCCCCGCCCGTAGACATCACTTCTTTCTCGTATAGGTCGGCAACAAGATGAGCGCCTTTGTCCTCATCATTCGTCTCTATAAAACAAAATTCTCCTTCTTTGTCCACAACCGGCATACCACCGTGATTAATGCGGTGCGCATTGGTGACAATAAGGCCGCCTTCCTGTTGCCGAAAAATAGTTTCCAAACGTACGACAGGTACTGTTTCCGACCGAATAATATCATGCAAAACCGCACCGGCACCGACAGAAGCCAACTGATCCGCATCGCCTACAAGGATACACCGGCAATGGCCGGGCAAGGCTTCCAAAAGGCAGTCTGTCAATTCCAAATCGAGCATGGAAACCTCATCAACAATAATTAAATCGCCCTCCAGAGGATTGTCTCGATTATGATCGAATAAGGGATGTGCCCCTACATATCCGGCAGGTCCTAAAAGCCGATGAATAGTCTTGGCTTTACGCTGAGTTGTTTCGGCCAGTCGTTTCGCAGCTCGACCCGTAGGAGCACACAGCAAAATATTCAGTCCTTCCTGCTCAGCCAGTGCGATAATGGCCTTTACAACTGTCGTCTTACCTGTACCGGGACCGCCGGTAATCACGGTCAGTCCCGAGTCCAAAGATCTCTCGACCGCCTCTCTTTGCTTGTCTGCCAGCGTAAATTCCCGTTCCGTCTGCCACCGATCTATAAACTCGTTTATATTGACATGAGTCTTTAACGATGTCTTAGCCGCCAGATCACGAATATCGTCGGCAACACGCAACTCTCTTTCATAGGCATCGACCGTATATATATAGGTCAGACCGCCGCAATCTTCAGCTACAAGCTGCCCGGTTATCAAGGTCTCATTTAATACATCGCGAATATGTACGGGTTCGGCCTTCAACACATTCGCCGCCTTTTCGACCAATTCATCGTCAGGCAGGCAGACATGTCCGTTCGACGTCATTTCCTGTAATACGTACTCGATACCTGCCGACAACCGTTCCGTTCCCGTCGGATCCGTTCCGAAAGCCAGTGCGATTCGATCGGCCGTATTAAACCCGATACCGTCAATATCACGAATCATTCTGTAAGGCTCGTGTTCAAGCACATAGGCCGCTTCATCGCCGTATTCCGCCAACAAGCGTTTGGCATAACGACCTGAAATGTAGTGAGTTTCCAACAAAAGGGCCAACTCGTTAACATCTTTTTCCGCCTGCAAAGACGCTGTAAGAGCCGTTAATTTTTTCGGCCCTATTCCTTCAACTTCCTTAAGCCGCTCGGGCTCATTCATCATGATTTTCATCGTTTCCGACCCGAAAGCGGTAACAAGCCGCTTAGCCAAAGCCGGCCCGATACCGTCGACAGCACCTGAGGCAAGAAAGTTTTCAATACCTTCCGCCGTATCCGGCAAAAGCCGCTTCCACGAAGAAGCGGCAAACTGAGCTCCGTATTTTTTATGGATTGTTCCGTGACCTCGTATCTCCAATCGGTCCCCCTGTAAGGGCTTTACTCCGTTTCCCGTTACGGTCAGCAAGGCACCGTCATCTCGGCGAATGCGAAAGACGAGGTAATCCGAGTCGGGTGCTTCAAAAAGCAGGCGTTCCACTGTCCCTGAAATTACTTCTCCTTCAACCATTATCCGTTCCTCTTCATTTCATCGGCTTCATAGGCTTTGCTTTCATCCATTAAGGCCTGATAGATACGCTTAATATAAGGGACCAACAACTTATCCGAAGTAAAGACGGCTACTTTATCCAGCACGGCAGCTTCTCTGGTTGCATCGAGTACGGGCATACTGTGAGCTTTCTTATAGGCTGCCACAGCGGCCACGACTTTCATTCGTTCTTCCAACAAAACCGTTATTTGTTTGTCAATTTCATCGATCTGCTGACGACTGTCCATAAGGTCCATATCATTCATTCCTTTTGTTGAAAAACAGTATATTTTTTCCATTATACCGCACTTTATAAGGGAAAACCACGGTTAACAGAGGACTTTCATTTATGCGTACAACGCCGTTTCTTCAGATGCAACATATTTATTACACATTTACAGTCTTTAAGTAATTGTCAGAGCCTTTCTCTTTCGTTATAATATTATGTATTATTTATGAATTTATTATATCTTATACAGAAGGTTGTGATTTCTCACATGTCAGAAGAAAAGCAAGAATTACGACGAAGCCTGAAGGCTCGTCACATGAACATGATCGCCATCGGCGGTGCCATCGGTACGGGTCTTTTCGTTGCCGGTGGGGAAACGGTCAGTACAGCCGGTCCCGGCGGGGCCTTGTTGGCCTATGCCTTCATCGGCGTTATGGTGTACTTTCTTATGACCAGTCTCGGTGAAATGGCGGCTTATCTGCCGGTCAGCGGGTCCTTTGAGACATACGCCAACCGTTATGTCGATAAGTCCTTAGGCTTTGCACTGGGTTGGAATTATTGGTTTAACTGGGCCATAACACTGGCTGCCGAACTCGTAGCCGGGGCACTCATTATGAAATACTGGTTCCCCGATGTACCGGCTTCCGTATGGAGCGGTATTTTCCTGGTCATCCTTTTTTTCCTTAACTATTTATCGACCCGTTCTTACGGTGAAAGCGAATTTATTTTCTCCAGTATCAAAGTTATTACGGTTGTTACCTTCCTCGTCGTCGGTACCTTACTCATCCTCGGCGTAGGCGGTGAAGCACCCGGCTTTACGAACTGGACTGTCGGGGAAGCTCCTTTTGTAGGCGGCGGTGCTGCCGTTCTCGGCATTTTCATGGTTGCCGGCTTCTCTTTCCAAGGAACGGAAATGATCGGCATTGCGGCCGGTGAAAGTGAAGACCCGGAAAAAAATATTCCCAAAGCCGTCCACTCCATTTTCTGGCGAATTCTCCTCTTCTATTTAGGTGCCTTCGTCGTTATCGGCTTCCTTATTCCTTATACGGATCCGAACCTTTTGAACACGGATGTGGAAAATATTTCCATCAGCCCGTTTACCCTTGTTTTTGAACGCTTCGGCCTCGTTGCCGCCGCTTCCGTCATGAATGCCGTTATTCTTACGGCCGTTCTTTCGGCAGGCAACTCCGGCCTATACGTATCGACGCGTATGCTCTACGCTATGGCCAAGACGGGACAAGCTCCGAAAATCTTCTTAAAGCTCAATAAACGCGGCGTACCTACCAACGCCCTCTTTGCTACGGCTATCTTCGGTCTCGCCGCCTTCCTCACTTCTCTTATCGGTGAAGGCAAGGCCTATGACTGGCTTGTCAATATCAGCGGCATGGCCGGATTTATTACTTGGATAGGTATTGCTATTTGTCACTATCGTTTCCGCCGTGCTTTTAAGGCTCAAAATAAGGACTTGTCCGCCCTGCCTTACAAGGCGTCTTTATTTCCCTTCGGACCGATTTTGGCCCTTATTCTTTGCATTATCGTTACGGCAGGACAGAATTATTCGGCCTTCACAGGCCCTGAAATCGACTGGTACGGCGCCAGTGTTGCTTACATAGGTATTCCCGTATTCTTAGCCGTTTTCTTCTATCACAAGTTCAAGCACAAAACCGGTCTTATCCCCTTGAAAGATGTAAACTTGACGCGTGAAGAACACATAGATTCAAAATAAACTATACAAAAAGCCCCTTGCAGGTCACCATAAGATAATCTGCAAGGGGCTTTGTATTGCTTATTCTTGTCAGGATACTAATTTTTTAAGACATGATGCGTCTACACGGCGTACATCCGCCGTTCCCGTAATAACCATAGCATCTATAAGTTCTCTGCGAATTTTATCCAAATACAGGGCTACGCCTTCAGCGCCTCCGCCTACAGCCGCTACGGCCACCGGTCTGCCGATAAGAACAGCGTCGGCCCCGAGAGCCAACATTTTAAGTACATCTTCTCCCGAACGAATACCGCCATCGACAAAAACAGGTATGTTCCCCCTAATTTCAGCGGCAATTTCCGGCAAAACATCGGCTGTGCCGGCCATATCATCGAGAATACGCCCGCCGTGGTTGCTCACTACAATGGCACCCGCTCCCGCATCGGCACAAATTCTTGCCTCTTTGGCAGACATAATTCCTTTGACAACAAAGGGTAAGGGAGATTCCTGACAAATACGACGAATACTCGCTTCATTTTTAGGACCTACCGGTTGGCCGAGAAGTCGCATATTTACCAGTGTAGCCGCATCTATATCACAAGCTGTCGCCGGAGCTCCCGCCGCTTCACCCCGAGCGATTTTTTCAATAATCTTGTCGTCTTCCCGCGGCTTAATCGTCGGAATCACTCGCCCGGGACAGGCCTCTGAAGCCGCCAAGGTTCCTTCATACATATAAGGGGCTCCGCCATCTCCGCAAAAAGCTAACGTTCCCGCTCTAGCCGCTCCGGCCGCTACAGCAAGGTCATACTCTTTTTCGACTTGTTCCGGTTCGCCTTCTACCTTGCAATTCAGGGTAATGGCTCCGATAGGGGCTACCATGACGGGCATGGACAGTTTTTGTCCGAAAAACTCCGTTTCCGTCGACGGTTCTTCTATGCCCCTCAGACTGTTCATAATCAACCCGTATTCATTTAGTGCCGCTATATTACGCAAAAACGAACGACTGCGTCGCAATCCCCCGAACCCCGGTATATGACCGATACAACCGCGACCGTCACATTGAGAACAGACACGACACCCCTTCATTTTAGCCTTAGCGGCGGCACGTATTTCTTCATATGTCATAGTTACTCACTCTCCTGCCCGAAAAATTTATAACCATATCATAACAGGTTCTACCCGACTCATGCAAAAGGGCAAAAAAATACCGTCACGAAAGTGACGGTATTTTAAAGTCTTACATTTTCTGGAATGCGTCTTTTGCGGCACCGCACAAAGGACATACCCAGTCAGCCGGAACATCATCCCATTTCGTGCCTGCAGCTACGCCGTTATCCGGATCGCCTTCAGCTTCGTCGTAAATGTAACCGCATACTGTGCATTCGTATTTATCCATTGTTATTTCCTCCTGTGATTACTAATAAATTATCGTTATTAATTAACTACATCCCTATTATAACATGGATTTTTTCTATTGCAACAAGTTATCCATATTTCGTAGTAAAAAAAAGGGATTTTTCCTATTTCAAAATGGCATATACATGACGATCCATATCTTCCCAAGCCGAGATTTGTGCTTCTTCCGATCTTAAAAGCCTTTCACCGTCCGCACATTGTCGAGAAACCGATTCGGGAGCCGTACCGCTATACGTTTTGCGTCCTCTTACACAGGACTCGATTTGTAAAGCTTCGTAAACATCGTCTGAAAAAACGGGACTCCATGTCCGCAATTCATCAAGACTTAATTCCTTTAAGACCTTACCGTGTTCAATACAATACCGGACGGCATGGCCCGTGACGGCATGAGCTTCTCTGAAAGGAAGTCCTTGACGGACAAGGTAGTCGGCCATATCCGTCGCATCTGAAAAATCGCCTTTCAATACAGCCCGCATGCGATCTTTGCAGACGGTCATCTTATCGATCATATCGGCATATACGGACAGTGCGAAGTGTAAATTATCGACAGCGTCGAACAGTCCTTCTTTATCTTCCTGCATATCCTTATTATAAGCTAAAGGAAGACCTTTCATTACAGTGAGAAGAGCCATAAGATGCCCGTAGAACCGCCCTGTTTTACCGCGGACAAGTTCACAAATATCGGGATTTTTCTTTTGCGGCATAATAGACGACCCTGTGCAGTGAGAATCATCCAGTTCAATGAAGGCGAATTCTGCCGATGACCAGAGAACGTACTCTTCAGAAAGACGACTTAGGTGCATCATTACTTGAGCGCCAAATTCCAAAAAAGCAATAATGTAGTCTCTGTCGCTCACAGCATCGAGGCTGTTTTCATATAATGTCGTGAATTTCAGTCGCTTTGCCACATAAGCCTGATCCAAAGGCCATGTCGTACCCGCCAAGGCCCCGGCACCCAAGGGCATCATGTCAGCCAAGTCTCTAGTCAGGGATAGATATTTAAAATCACGGGACAGCATGGCAAAATAAGCCATCATATGGTGACTGAACAAAATGGGCTGCGCTCTCTGCAAATGGGTATAGCCGGGCATAATAACATCTTCATACCGCTTCGCCGCTTCCAACAAAGAGTTCTGTAGGCGCAACAGAAGCTTCCCCGTCCGGGTAACGGCCTTACGCACATATAAATGCGTGTCCAAGGCCACCTGGTCATTACGAGATCGTCCCGTATGCAAACGCTTCCCGCCTTCACCGATCATATCCGTCAATTTCTGTTCAACGCTCATATGAATATCTTCAGCCGCATCGGAAAACTCGAATTCATCTTTTTCAATAAGGCAGTATATCTTTTTTAACCCTTCAATAATATCCTTCTTGTCAGTCTGTGTAATAATGTTTTCCTTTGCCAACATTTCAGCGTGTACGATACTGCCGCAAATATCTTCGGCATACATACGCCGATCAAAATGAATCGACGCCGTAAAAGCTTCTACGGCCTTATCCGTTTCTGCCGTAAATCGGCCGCCCCATAATTTCATACCTATTCCTCTTTTCCCCGTTTGCACACGGCTACTTTTTCTTTGCCTGCAACATCAGGGCTCTCATCTTCAACGGCAATCCGAAAAGATTGATAAACCCTTCCGCATCCTGTTGATTATACACATCATCTTCGCCGAAGGTAACGAATTCTTCACTGTATAATGAATAAGGAGATACGGAGCCGGCACTGATAATATTACCCTTATATAACTTCAATGTTACGGTACCCGTTACGGTTTCCTGAGTAACATCTACAAAGGCCGCCAAAGCTTCGCGCAAGGGCGAGAACCACATGCCGTCATAAACGAGGTCTGCGTACTTACCGGATAATTCCTCTTTGCAATGCATAGTAGCTCTATCAAGGCAGAGATATTCCAACTCTTTGTGAGCATACATAATCAGGGCTCCGCCCGGGTTTTCATATACGCCCCGGCTTTTCATCCCTACGAGACGGTTTTCTACAATGTCGACAATACCGATACCGTTGCGTGCTCCTATTTCATTCAAAGTCGTCAATAACTGAACGGCTCCCTGCTTTTCACTGTTCACGGCCACGGGAACCCCTTTTTCAAAGTCAATGCTTACGTATTCGGGCATATCCGGAGCTTTTTCAGGCGGCGTCGTTACCAAGTATACATCATTTTGCGGTTCATTAGCCGGGTCTTCCAAGTCCGCACCTTCATGACTTAAGTGCCAAATATTCCAATCCATGCTGTACGGATAAGGCTTATCCGTACTTTGATGTGCAATAGGGATATCATGAGCCGCTGCATATGACAAGGCATCTTCTCTGGACTTAATATGCCAAACTCTCCAAGGTGCAATTATTTTCATTTCCGGTGCCAAGGCTTTGACGGTCAGTTCGAAACGAACCTGGTCGTTTCCCTTTCCTGTTGCACCGTGACAAATAGCATCGGCTCCCTCTTTTTTTGCAATTTCTACCAATTTGGCTGAAATCAACGGCCGTGCAAAAGACGTGCCTAGAAGATATTTTCCTTCATATACGCAGCCGGCCTTCACTACAGGCCATACATAGTTTTCTAAAAACTCTTTTTTTACATCTGCAATATATACCTTGTCGGCTCCCGACATGTATGCCTTCTCTTCAACGGCCTTAAAGTCATCGGGTTGACCTACATCGGCACATACGGCTATAACTTCGGCTCCGTTATAGTTTTCTTTTAACCACGGTATAATGACGGAAGTATCCAAACCGCCCGAGTATGCTAAGACAATCTTCTTTATTTCACTCATGTTACTGCTCCTTTCTACCTGTGCCACATCAACCTGTGACGTTACCATATGCTATGATGAGAGTATACTCTTATATGTTATTTTATGCAAGTATTTTGTATATTTTCTATATATATTTTTAGCAACATCCCTTTTTTTCAGGTATAAACCGCTTATTTTTGCCGTTTCTTTGCGAATATGCTATAATTCACCCGGAGGAGGGCCTATGAAAATAAAGTATATTCTCTTCTTCGTGCTGGCCTTTGCCGTAACGGCCGCATGGAGTCATTTCAGTGACACGGCTCGACCGGCTCAGACAGTACAGGCCGAGTCCGAAGAAAATTCCATATCTCCGTATTTTCACTTCCGTGAAGCTATGCAACAAAAACTGAACGGGATCCCCTCATATGTACGAAACGATAATATTCCGTCTTCCATGAAAAAAGCTCTTGTCGCAGTTGAAGATAAACGTTTCTACGACCACGGGGCTATCGACGTTCTCGGTCTTCTTAGAGCCGGCCTCGTCAACTTATATTCACAAGACACGGTTGAAGGCGGCAGCACCATCAGTCAACAAGTTGTTAAAAATGTCTTTTTAACGCAAGAGCGCACCTTTTCCAGAAAGTTGAAAGAGTTGTACTTAGCTGTCTTACTGGAACGAAACTACAGTAAAGACGCCATTCTTGCCGCTTATCTTAATACGGCCTATTTCGGTGCCGATGCGTACGGAATCTCCAAGGCCTGTCGAATTTATTACGGCATTTCCCCTGAAAGCCTGACACTGGCCCAATCAGCTATGTTGGCAGGATTGGTTCAGGCACCCACTTACTACAATCCTTTCGAAAATTATGAAGCTACCAAGAGTCGTCAAAAAATAGTTCTCGACCGAATGGCGGACCAGGAGCTTATTACTAAAGCTCAGGCCGATAAGGCATATGCCGAAGACCTGCACCTACAAAAAAAGGGTAAGACCTGACGGTCTTACCCTTTTTATTCGGTTTAAAGCTCTTCCATAGCTGTCAATAAGGCATCTACATCTTCCGCCTTGGTAGCCCACGAAGTACAGAGGCGAATAGCTACACGACCGTCCGGTAAGTCCCCGAAATGATCGAAAGTAAATTCTTTTTCCGCCAACTTATCGCATTGTTCTTTCGTCAAAATGGGTAACTGTTGATTCGTCCTGTGATGATAGAAGAAGTCGAATCCCAGTTTTTTTAATCCTTCGTGTAAGACGACGGCCAAATCAGCCGCATGACGAGCAGCCTTAAAATACAAATCGTCTGTAAAAAGAGTTTCAAATTGCAATCCTAAGAGCCATCCCTTAGCTAATAAAGCACCGCGCTGTTTCACATGGTAAGGGAACTCACGCTTCAGGGTCTCATTCGTAATGACGGCTGCTTCTCCGAAAAGAGCCCCCTGCTTTGTACCGCCTATGGTAAAGACATCGCAAAGTCGCGCCAAGTCGGGCAACGTCATATCACAGTCGGGAGATTCGAGAGCATACCCCAAGCGAGCGCCGTCTACAAAAAGGATGAGATCGTAACGACGACAAACATCGTGGATGGCTTCTAATTCGGCCTTTGAATAGAGGGTTCCCGTTTCCGTCGTCTGCGAAATATAAACCATACCCGGTTGAACTATGTGAAACCCGTGTGTATCAGCCTGATAGGCACGACAGTATTCTTCAATCTGTTGAGGCTGTAATTTTCCGTCTTCAGACGGAAGAATCAATACCTTATGACCCGTTAATTCAATGGCTCCGGCTTCATGAACATTAATATGAGAAGTCACAGGAGCCAATACACCTTGATAGTTTTTTAGAGCCGCTCCGATAACGGTAAGATTGATTTGCGTGCCGCCGACAACAAAGTATACTCCCGCATCGGGAGCGTCACAAGCCTGACGAATCAATTCCTTTGCATGTTCCGTACGTTCATCCGTCCCGTATCCGGGATGCTGTTCTCCTGCCGAAGCGGCTAGGGCTTCAAGGATTTCCGGAACAGCCCCTTCCAAATAATCAGATTCAAAGCGTATCATACTGCTTCCACCCTTTCTCAATTATTTTTTTGTATTTTTGGTTCGCACCAATATGTCCGTTACCGTCGACAACAAGTCTCCACTATCCTCATTTTGACCGAATATCAGCATCACATCCGCACCGGAGCTGCGAGGCGCGACAATAATACGAACAGCTTCCGTAAATCTTCCGTTATTTACAAATAAATCTCCATTGACAGTCCCTATATAATAAGTATTTCCGTTCACTTTGACGCCGTGCATATTTTCAGCTACATAAAAATTACGAGGTAATCGGCCGGCCAAGGCATCATTCATAGCTGTCGGCGTTACGGAATCGGTGCCGATAAGTGTTTTTACATCGGAAGACAACAGGGAATAATGCATCATATATGCATATTGGAACTCTCCCTTATAGGCCTTAACCAACTGATAGGTATGAGGGGTTACTCCCGGAAGAGCTTGGGCAATATACGACGTCATATCATTCCCCGTCTCCTGGGCGATCAATAACTGTTGGGTTCCGGATTGGATATATAAGCTATCGGGAACTGTAACGTTTCCCCATCCGTTTAAGAACATATCCGCAGTCTTATTTTTATCTTTTGCACTTACGGGTGCCGCAAAAATACATACGGCTAAAGCCAGGCAAGCCAATGTCTTTATACGCATTTTTATTCCTTTCTTACTAAAAAATTAATTATTTATAATTCTATACTATTTCACCTTTAAGGTCAAAAAAGACGCCCTTTTCAGGGCGTTTTTTTTCGATAATAAAGCCGTTTATATACATTTGTCACCTAATCTATTTTTAAAAAATATTGTTGTGCCGAAACATCGATAAGTCCCGCCATTTCCAGTTCTGTCAAGGACGAGGCCAAACATGCCGGCGATAAGTTCGTCCAGGTACACAACTCTTCATAGCTTACGGAGCGATCACCTTGCATCAGTTTATAAACGCGGTCGGCTCCTTGGGATAGAGAAGGTAGGGCTTTCCTTCCTCTTTTTTCCACCTTCTCTTGCCAACCGTAGGTCTCCAATAATTCTTTACCTGATAAAAGCGGTACGGCACCGCTTTTAACCAAACGATTCGTACCGGCACATAGTGGTGAGTATACGGAACCGGGTACGGCAAAAACATCACGCCCTTCTTCCAGGGCAAAATCCGCTGTAATCAAAGACCCGCTTCGCAAGGCCGCTTCTACTACGACTACGGCTTGCGAAAGGCCGGCGATAACACGATTGCGAGCCGGAAAATTACGCCCCAAAGGCGGTGTTCCGAAAGGAAATTCGCTGCAAACGACACCGCCTGCTCCGATAATTCTCCGAAACAAGGCCGCATTTTCCGGCGGATACGTTTTATCCAAACCGGCCCCCGTTACAACCCACGTCATTCCTCCACCCGCCAAGGTACCTAAATGTGCCTGTGTGTCAATGCCTCTCGCTCCTCCGCTGATAACTGTTACACCGGCCTCAGCCAAGGTGCGTGCTAACCTGTGTGCCGCACGTAACCCGTACGTATCGGCCTTCCTCGATCCCACAAGAGCCACGGTCTTTTCCGTTTGCAAGAGACGACCGCAACAATACAATACAGGCGGCGGATTCACGGTACAGCGCAGTAAATTAGGATAAGATTCATCATTCCACGTAAGAACAACGGCTTCGTATTTTTTTAAATTTTCTTTTGTCCGTTCAAACGAATACTGGGTACGCCAACTCACCAAGGCTCGCCTGAATTTTTCAGGCAGTCTTTCATCCCTTTCCCCTTCATACCAAATCGTCGCCGCCGTACCGCACTTTTCAAATAAATCACGCAAGGTGCCGGGACCCGTTCCGGGCATGGCCGCCAGAGCCGTTAAGCATTCTCTTTCCCCTTCACGTTTTATAAGTATCCCTTCCTTCATCCTTACTGGCGCTGTACCGTATCTCTGTAAGCAGCCGCTTCCGTAATATGGCAAGCTTCAATCACATCGGAACCGGCCAAGTCGGCAATAGTTCTGGCAACCTTTATGAGTCGATCGAACCCGCGAGGACTCAATTTCAAATGTTGGAAAATGCGAGCCGCTAATTCTTTTCCTTCGCTCGTAAGCGGACATGTTTCACGAATCTCTCTGTGCCCCATCAAACCGTTACGTAAGATTCCGTACGGTTTCAGGCGCATCGCCTGAATGTTCGCTGCCGCCGTAACACGTTCTCGAATAGCCGCAGATGATTCTTGCCGCTGCGATGAAGATAATTCACTGTATAAAGGGCGTTCAACGGTAACATGCAAGTCGATGCGGTCCAATAAAGGCCCTGAAATTTTACGTACATATTTTCTGATTTCTCCGGCCGAACAAGTACAAACGTGATCTTTATCATGCAAATAACCGCATGGACAGGGATTCATGGCCGCAATAAGGATAAAGGATGCCGGATAGGCTAAAGAAGCCCGTGCACGTACGATTCTCACATCACCGTCTTCCAGTGGTTGGCGCAATACTTCAAGAACGGAACGAGAAAACTCGGGCAATTCGTCCAAAAAGAGAACGCCGTTATGACTTAGTGTCACCTCTCCCGGCTTAGGCACGGAACCTCCTCCTATAAGACCTGCTGCAGATACGGTGTGATGGGGACTTCTGAAGGGCCTTTCCGTAATGCGACCTGCCTTGCTCAATATACCGGCTACACTGTAAATTCTCGTAACCTCTAAAGACTCGTTTACGGTCATAGGCGGTAAAATAGTAGGCATTCGTTTCGCCAACATAGATTTACCGGACCCCGGAGGGCCTGTCATAAGCAGGTTATGCCCTCCTGCAGCGGCAATTTCCATCACCCTTTTAGCCACTGCCTGTCCCTGTACTTCCGAAAAGTCATTATGGTATTCCTTATCTTCCTCCTGTAACATTTTAGATGAAGAGGGAGAAAGGCAGTGTATCTTTCGTAAGTGATCGGATAGTACGGCGAAAGTCTCGGCCTCATAAACCGTTATACCTTCACATAAAAGAGCTTCGTCTCCATTCTCGGGACTGACGTAAACAGTTCTCATGCCCCTTTCTTTAGCAGCAATGACCATGGATAAAACCCCGACAGTCGGCCTGATAAGACCGTCCAGCGACAGTTCCCCGATAAATACGGAATCTTCACATGATTCCGGTGCAATTTGTCCGCTTGATACCAATAAAGCCACGGCAATGGGCAGGTCCAGTGCGGCTCCTTCTTTCTTCATATCCGCTGGTGCCAGATTGACGGTAATTCGACGTACGGGAAAAGCTAACCCGCTATTTTTGACGGCTGTTCTTACTCTTTCCTTTGCTTCTTTAACAGCTACAGTAGCCAAACCTACAATATCAAAAGACGGTAAGCCGTTAGCAATATCTGTTTCTACTGTAATTAAACAACCGTTCAATCCGAATAGGACGGCCCCGTATATACGTGAAAACATGAATCAACACTCCATTATAAAAGCATGTGTAATATGTCTTATATCATAAGAGGTTTTCGTTTTTAGGATTTCGATGACATCAAAGCGGCAAGGACGGTCGTTCTCCTTATACTGTTGAAGCCAGCATTGCGCCGTCTTGACAATTTTTCTGCGTTTTCTGTAATGAACCGCTTCCGCCGGTACGCCGAACCGTTCGGATCGTCGTGATTTTACTTCCACAAAAACCGTGGTCCCCTTATACCTGGCTACAATATCGATTTCTCCGAAAGAGGTCGTATAATTGACAGCCACAATATCGTACCCTTTACGACGCAAAAAATCGGCAGCCAGATCTTCACCCTTATAGCCGAACCTTTTATAATCCGTCACCTTATCACCTCATGTTTTCAGTATAGCCGTTCTTTCTGTGAAATTACTTAAACTCTTTCTTAAAAATACATAAAAAAATCGGATGAACCTCATTGAGATTCATCCGATTGCTTATAATCCCTTTACAGCCAGCCAGGCGATAATGACGGCCAAAGCGGCTACTGCTGCAATACGAATCAAAGCGGACGAGTTAAAGGTAACTGTTACCCTTTTTTTCTTCTTCGTCATATTATACTCCGGGCCATGCCATCTCTTTACCGCCCAAAATATGAGCGTGCATGTGGTGTACCGTTTGACCCGCTTTTTCTCCCGTATTGAAAACTACGCGATACCCGTCTTCAGCAAGGCCCAAAGAGGCTGCCACTTTTTGAATGGCAAAGAGCATGCGTCCTGCCACAGCCGCATCATCCTGCGTAAGAGCCGCAATACTTTTAACATGTTTCTTGGGAATAACCAATACGTGTACAGGCGCTACGGGAGCAATATCTTCAAAGGCGTAAAAATCTTCATCTTCATACACTTTTTTGCTCGGTATTTCACCCGCCGTAATTTTACAAAAAATACAATCTTCCATCATACATCCTCCTTCTCTACTCCCGTCAAAATCGTACCGTCACGGCCCGTCAGGAGTATCTTTATAATACGACCGCTCGTATAAGCGGTCGGAACTTCCGCACGTATACGTTCGTACTGTTCCGAAAATCCTTCAACTGTCGTCCCCTTTACCTCTTCAATAAGAACGTGAACGGTCTTACCGATCATGCCGTCGAGAATCTCTTCCTTCTGCTCTTTGGATAAGGCATTTACCGTTTCGACACGCTTTTTCTTTACGTCACTGCTTACCTGATTCTCCATTTGTGCCGCCGGAGTTCCTTCCCGCGGCGAATAGGGAAAGGCATGAATATGGGAAAACTTTAGGCGTTTCAAAGTATCCATTGTTTCGTCAAACAACTCGTCCGTTTCGCCGGGAAATCCCAGTATCAAATCGGTTGATACTGTAAGATCTTTAATCTTTTTATGCAAGTCTTCGATAAGGAGTATATACTCTTCCTTTGTATAGTGCCTTTTCATGCTCTTAAGAATCTCATCGGACCCCGATTGCATGGGTAAGTGTAAATGAGGACAAATTCTGGAAGAAGAGTTGATGGCCTCTACCAAATCGTCACCGATTTCCACGGACTCGATAGAACCCATACGAATACGGGCAATATCCGTTTCCGCCAAGAGCCTTTTAAGTACGAGTGCCAGTGTAGGCCTGTCGGGCAAATCCATGCCGTAGGCCCCTAAATGGATACCGGTCAAAACGATTTCCTTAAAACCTGCCGCAGACAGTCGCTTCGTTTCTTCAATAACCGCATCGGGTTGCCGTGATTTCAGACTACCGCGAGTGTAAGGGATAATACAATAGGCACAGAAATTATTGCACCCTTCCTGAATTTTTAAATCTGCCCGCGTATGTTCTACTGCCGACGGATAAAGAGGGATTTCTTCAAACTCATCTCTTCCCATAATGTCATGTACCGCCCGGACAGTCCGCTCGCTTCGTTCGTTACGTAACGATTCGACAACTTGAACGATGCGCTTTCGTTCGTTCGTCCCGATAACGGCATCCACGCCGGGAATGGCTGACAATACATCGGGAGATAACTGAGCATAACAACCCGTGACAATAACAAGGCCGTCGGCATTATTTCGTTTGGCACGACGTATAATTTGACGCGACTTTTTTTCACCTACATGGGTGACGGAACAAGTGTTGATAACGTATACATCGGCCGGACCGCTAAAATCCGCTTCTTCATAACCTGCGGCGGCAAAAAGACCGCGCATACTGTCCGTATCATATTGGTTCACCCTGCATCCCAGAGTAGTAAAAGCAATAGTCGGCATTAAACAAATCCTCTTTCATACATAATGACGGAACAAGCCGCCAAAGCCGCCGTTTCTGCTCTCATAATTCTTTTGCCGAGAGATACGACGGCATATTGTTCGCAAGATGACGTAAGCTCCTCTATTTCTTCCGGAGCGTATCCGCCTTCCGGACCGATACAGATCACAGTATCTTCCCCGGCCGCCCGCTCAACGGCAATCCGTGCCGCTTTTTCTTCCCCTTCGTAAGGGATAAAGAAAAAGTACCGGTCGTATTCTTGTATAAGTTCTTTTAAGGTCCTCACTTCATCAACGGAAGGGACTCGAGTACGACCACATTGCTTTGCCGCCTCGAGGGCTATTTTCTGCCATCTCGCACAACGTTCTTTACGACGTTTTTCATCTAATTTTACTACACAGTGTTTCATTTGTATAGGAACGACGCGGTCTACCCCCAACTCCGTAGCCTTTTGAACCAACCAGTCAAAACGATCATTTTTCAACAAAGCGGCAGCTAAAATCAGCTCATGTCGCTCTGTTTCATCTTCAGGTACAATCTTCTTCAACGGCTGCATCAAGACCCTTTCACCGGCCGTATCTGCAATAAGACAAGTATAGGCAATCCCCGTACCATCCGATACGGTAAGAACATCTCCCGTAACGTGACGCAATACGCGAACAACATGGCGAGAGTCCTCGGGGGATAAATAGAATTCTCCTTCTATAGGAAAATCTGTAAATAATTTACGCATTATATACTCCTTAACACGAGGGCATACCAACCATTTTCAAATGCTTTCCGTTTAACGGAAAAACCGTATCTTTCAGCATAGTTTATGACTTCTCCTACGCGTTCATCAATAATACCGCTCGTAATGAACAGACCGCCTTCTTTTAAGTAATCTTTTAAATTCGGCAACAAACGAAGAATCAGGTCCGTAACCAGGTTTCCTACAATAAGATCAGCCTTTTCTCCTCGAGGCACCATTTGTTCTAACAGGTCACTGACAGCCAAGGTCGTACAGGCATCTGCAGCATTTAATTTTATATTCAGTCGAGCCTGTTCTACAGCCTGCTCATCGTAATCGCCGGCTCGCACCGTAGAAGCTCCGCACTTGGCAGCTGCAATAGCCAGAATACCGGTGCCCGTACCGACATCGTATACGACTTGTCCCTGTTTAACAAAGTCTTCCAGGAAACGAATACACATGCAAGTTGTTTCATGAAATCCGCTGCCGAAGGAAGCTCCCGGCTCGATACGAATAACTTCCTCACCTTCTCGTACCGACACGGACTCTCCTACCGGTGCCGCCCAAAAACGTGCAGATACTTTTTTAGGATGAAAGAACTCCTGCCATGCATATAACCAGTCCGTTCCCTCACCTTGCCGAACGGTCAAATCATAGTCTTGCCATGTATGTTCCTGCCACAAAGAATCTAAGAGTCGACGAATTTCTTCAGCCACACGTTGTCCCTCAGCTTCCGTATACACAGTCAGAGATTTCATGCCCTTTTCATCCGTTTCTCCGTCTGTTACGGATACATTCACCAAGGATTCCCAAATAAGGGATGAAACACTGTCGGCACTTTCAACCGGCACGTGTAATCCTATTTCCGTCCACTCCATATACACATCTCCTTTATACGACAAAAAGACTGCGAACAAACTCGTTGTCCGCAGCCTGTAAGACCTACATTCCGGCTGCAAATTGACTGTATCCGATACATCTGTTACGGACTATTTTCGTCAACCTGTCCCAGATTCCTTCTTTTTTGTTTTTTTCCTTTTTACCCTTACTTTCATCTTCAACAAGCCAATCTTCTCCACCGGCTATACCGAATTCTTTAAGCAAACGTTTCTGCTCCGAGTTGAGACGTTTCGGCACGACAATATTGACTTGAACATGATGATCGCCGCGACGATCCTTGGACCCGAGAACGGGAACCCCCTTGCCCTTAATACGGAACAAGGTTCCGGTCTGTGTTCCTGCAGGGATTTTTAAGTCAATTTTACCATCCATAGTCTCTACACGAATAGTAGCACCCAATGCTGCCTGAGTAAAGCTGATGGTCTGCTGCGAAATAATGTCGTTACCGCGACGAACAAAGTTCGGATCTTTACGCACGAAAATATATACATACAAGTCACCGCGACCGCCGCCGCGCACTCCCGGTTCACCTTCACCGGCTATGCGCAATCGTTGACCGTCATCGATGCCTGCGGGAATCTTGACTTTAATCTTTTTACGCACACGAATCGTACCCGTTCCGTGGCACTTCTTACATTTCTTTTCAATAATCTTACCTGTACCGCCACAATGAGAACACGTACGAACATTGACCATCTGCCCGAAGGGAGTATTTTGTACGACCCTTTGTTGCCCCGTACCGTGACATTCGGGACAAGTATCCACCTTGCTTCCCGGTTCGGCACCGTTACCGTGACAATGGTCACATGTGTCATCCTTCGGTATCTGGATTTCCGTTTCATCACCGAAAACGGCTTGCTTGAAAGTAATGTCTAAGTCATATCGTAAATCGGCACCTCGTTCGGGTCCATTCTGTCGTTGTGCCCGACCGCCGCCGAAGAAGGAGTCGAAAATATCACCGAATCCGCTAAAGTCACCCTGGAATCCGCCTTGGCCGAAACCGCCCTGACCGAAGCCTCCAAAGCCGCCGAAACCGCCGGCACCGGCGCCTCCGTTTTGGAAGGCGTCGGGTCCGAACTGATCATACTGTGCCCGTTTGTCCTTATCGGAAAGAACACTGTATGCTTCATTGATTTCTTTAAACTTTTTTTCCGCTTCTTCCGGGTTATCCCGGTTTTTATCAGGATGATATTTTATGGCCAGTTTTCGGAACGCCTTTTTTATATCAGCCTCGCTCGCATCTTTCGATACACCGAGCAATTCATAATAATCCTTTTTACTCATTCCGAGCTGCCCCTTTTCTTACTTCTTATTTCTTATCATCATCTACGACTTGGTAATCCGCATCGACTACATTGTCGTCACCGGCACTCGTCGATTCCTGTGCCTGTTCCTGACCGGATGACTGCTGAGCCTGTTGTTGTGCTTCAGCCTGCTTATACATATCGCCGGTTAAATCATAAAGCGGTTTCGTCAATGCTTCAGACGCGGCTTTAATCTGTTCCGTATCTTCGCTCTTAAGTGCTTCTTTCAAAGCGGCAATCTTATCTTTAACTTCCGAAACCTTAGTCTGATCGGCTTTATCACCGACTTCTTTCAGCGTTTTTTCAGCCTGATATACGAGGGAATCGGCATTATTCTTAGCTTCAATACCTTCTTTACGCTTCTTATCTTCCGCTTCATGAGCAGCCGCTTCTTTTACCATGCGGTCGATTTCACTCTGGTCGAGACCGGACGAAGACGTAATGGTAATTTTCTGTTCCTTACCTGTGCCGAGGTCCTTTGCCGATACATTGACAATGCCGTTGGCATCGATATTGAAGGCAACTTCGATGCGAGGTACTCCACGGGGAGCCGCAGGAATACCGGACAATTCGAAACGGCCCAACGTTTTGTTGTCTGCGGCCATTTCACGTTCGCCCTGCAAGACATGAACATCAACAGACGGTTGGTTATCCATAGCTGTCGAGAAGATTTGTTTGCCTTCCGTCGGAATGGTCGTGTTGCGTTCAATAATCTTCGTGAAGATACCGCCCATAGTTTCAATACCGAGAGACAAGGGAGTAACATCGAGAAGCAATACATCCTTAACATCGCCTACGAGAACTCCTGCTTGAATAGCCGCACCGATAGCTACGCATTCATCGGGGTTAATGCCCTTATCCGGGTCTTTTCCGAGAATATTTTTAATAGCTTCCTGAACAGCCGGAATACGGCTGGAACCGCCGACGAGGATAATTTTATCAATTTCATCGATGGAAAGACCCGAATCTTTAATAGCTTGGCGAGTCGGTTCCATCGTAGCGTGTACGAGGTCTGACGTCAATTCATTGAATTTAGCCCGCGTCAGCGTAAGATCCAAGTGTTTCGGACCGCTGGCATCTGCTGTAATAAACGGCAAATTAATGTTTGTCGACATAACAGTGGACAATTCAATTTTTGCTTTTTCAGCCGCATCTTTCAAGCGCTGTTCGGCCATCTTATCCTGTGAAAGGTCGATGCCCGTTTGTTTCTTAAATTCTTCTACCAGCCAGTTCATAACGGCGTTATCGAAATCGTCGCCGCCCAAGTGAGTATTACCGTTCGTTGCCTTAACTTCAAAGACACCGTCCCCCAATTCGAGGATAGATACGTCGAATGTACCGCCGCCCAAGTCGAATACGAGGATCTTACCTTCACCGCCCTTATCAAGGCCGTATGCAAGAGCTGCCGCCGTCGGTTCGTTGATAATACGCAATACATCGAGGCCTGCAATCTTACCGGCGTCTTTTGTTGCTTGGCGTTGGCTGTCGGAGAAATAAGCCGGAACTGTAATAACAGCCTGCGTCACCTTTTCGCCCAAATACGATTCGGCATCTTCTTTTAATTTCTGCAAGATCATAGCCGAAATTTCCTGAGGCGTATAATCTTTACCTTCAATCTTTACGGTATAGCTTTCACCCATGTGACGTTTAATAGAAGCTACCGTATTTTCAGGATTGGAAATAGCCTGGCGCTTTGCCAATTCCCCTACAAGACGTTCACCGGTTTTTGAAAAACCTACTACGGACGGTGTTAAACGAGAACCTTCCGAGTTGGTAATAACCGTAGGTTCGCCGCCTTCCATAACAGCGACTACGGAGTTTGTCGTACCTAAATCAATACCTATAACTTTTGCCATTCTGAATTCCTCCTCAATATATACACGATTATTTAACCGTTAAATGCTACTTTTACCATGGCCGGTCGAAGCGTTTTATCTCCTAAAAGATATCCGTCTTGCAACACTTCTACGATTGTATCGTTAGCTACCCCTTCGGCAGGCACTCTCATGACCGCCTGGTGGTAGTTCGGATCAAAAGGTTTATCAAGAGCTTCGATCTTACGGACGCCCGCCTTTTCCAAAACTCCGGCCAATTGTTTGTAAATCATTTCATATCCTTCAATAAAAGGTCTTACTTCTTCACTTTGCTTTTCTTGCGGTACGTTTAAAGCCCGTTCAAAGTTATCCATTACAGGAAGTAACGTACTGATGAGTTCTCCCTTGATAACGCCGGCTACTTGCAAACGTTCGGCTGAAGAGCGCTTTTTATAATTTGCAAAATCGGCCTGCAGACGCATGAACTTCTCTTGAAATTCTTGAGCCTTGGCTTCAGCCCCATCCGTCTGACCCGCGTCTTGAGATTCCGTCTGTGCCGTATCATCTACAACATCTTCAACGACCTCTTCAACTACCGGTTCTTCGACAGCCGCCTTTTCTTGCGTGTTTTTTTCCTCACTTTCGCTCATCCAATATACCTCCTACGTGTCTTCATGATGGTACGACAAGATTTGCACTACATGCTCTTTCATAAAATCGAGCAAGCCGATTATTTTGGCATATTCCATTCGCGTCGGCCCGAGAACGGCAATTTTTCCGACTACCTCGTCCCTTTGCCTGAATGTAGCCTCAATAATGCTGCAATCATTTAAAGGTGCGGGAGTTCGTGCATCGCCTATGCGGACGACAGGATTTTTTTCTTCCGTTTCCTTGCCGAGAAGATGGATTACCCTTTCCCTTTCTTCCAGCATACTGAAAAGGGAGCGTGCCTTATCCATGTCGCGAAACTCGGGGGTATTCAACAACTCCGTAGCCCCGCCCTGGTATAAATCCTGCTTCCGAAAAGCCCGTTGCAGATTTCGAAATGCCGCCTTATATAAATCAATATCGTCGACAATATCGTTCCTGAAATGCTCCAGCACTTGTGTCGTAATCTTACTTAGCTGCATACCGGCCAAGCGCTCTGTCAATTTCTGTGCCAATACGTTCAACTCGTCTATCTCTACATGAGCCGGTTTGGCATAAATACTGTCTTCTACCTGGCCCGTATCGCTGACAACCAGCATAATGGCTCGCCTGTCATCTAAAGGCAAAAAGCGGACATATTTCAGTCTGGCACCGCTTTGCCCCGATGTAACGACAAAACTCACATTGTGAGTTATCTTCGCCAATACCTGAGCCGTTGAGCGAAAGAGTTGATCCGCATTATCCGCTCGATCCCCGAGCCATGTCTGTACAAGCCGTTTATCATCTTTTGTAACCTTTGACGGTTGCAACAGACAGTCAACATAAAATCGATACCCCTTGGCTGAAGGGGTTCGGCCTGCCGACGTATGCGGCTGTTCCAGGTAGCCCATTGTTTCCAAGTCGAACATTTCGTTGCGAATGGTCGCCGCACTGACACCTAAATCATATTTACGCGCTATCGTTCGGGATCCTACGGGCTCAGCCGATGTAATATAATCCTGAATGACGGCTTCCAATATTTTCTGTTTTCTTTCATCCAGTTCCATCGACCTCACCTCGTTTCGGTTGATTAGCACTCCGTTATTTCGAGTGCTAACAACTGTATAAAAGATAACATGTTTATTTTTCTTTGTCAATAGATTTTAAGCCAAAAACAGCAAATTTAGTCAAAAAGTCAAAAACATTTTATTTCTTAGTTTTGAAAAGGCAAAAGAGCAGATTCTCCCTGAGAATCTGCTCTTTTATTTCTTCTATCCAAGGTGAAATTATTTAGAAAGCATTGTGCGAATATACATAATAAAGTTCGCTCAATTCATCCATTTTTTTACTCATCAAGACCTGCAAATCCGAAGCCGTGTCATAGTCTTCTTCCGACAAGGCCCGTTTGATTTGCGTAAAGAGAGACAAATTCTTATCCGTATCTCTCCCCAGTTCAGTACGCAAAGCATTAATTTGCTGCCACCGTTCTTCTTCCAAAGGATTCGCATCGCTATCTAAATGCAATGCCTTAGCATTAATTACCCTTTCCAGATTATCAGGGACAATACGGTACTGAAGTTCAAGAGCCCACCGTTTCAAAGCTCCTTCTCGGAAGGAATCCATAACACGTCTTGCAAAGTTATCGCAAGCCAGGGTTTCCAGTTTATGGGGATATACTTCCCATGACTTGAAATTTTCCCAAACCGTCGCCGGAGCCTTGCCGAACATAGTATTGCGTTCTTCTTCCGTGAAGGCTTCAAACACATCCACTTCCGAACGATAAGCACGATCCGCAGCCAGGTAGTCTGCCTTATCTCCCACCTTCTTGGAAATTTCAGCCAATAATTCAGCCGGTGCTTTTTTATTCTTCAAAGCATAACGAATGCCGTCCAAGGCTGCCAAGTAGAAGAGAGCAATAGCGATATAAGTATTGGTAAACGGATTGGGAGCCCGCATTTCCACACGCGTCGCATTAGGGCTTGCTACGTTACGAATCAAGCCGGCCAAAACGGAACGATTTCGAGTCGGCACGTCGGGGCTTTCACCGCCCAAAGAGGTTACAATGCAGACCGGCGCTTCAAATCCCGGTTTCAACCGATTCAGCGAATCCGTCGTAGACGATACAAAAGGATTAATGACTTCATAATGTTTAAGAATACCCATTAAGGCCCCGTACCCTACAGATGAAAGGAACTCTTTCATCATGTCATCCGGATTGAACAGGTTAACATACTTACCGTTTTTCATAATAGCGCCTATACCGATATGGGTATGTTCACCGCTACCGGCAACCCCCGATATCGGTTTGGCCTTGAAGGTGACTTCCAAGCCGTTTTCACGAAAGGCTTCGCGAATAATAATACGGGCCTGAATTTCGTTATCTGCTGTCTGAACAGGATCGGACGAGAACTTCCAGTCTACTTCCAGCTGTTCAAGAACGAAGATAAGTTTACCCGAATCATCAATGTGAGCCTTAATACCGCCTACTTCCTTATGCCCCATTTCCGGCTCAAGGCCGTATTTTTCAAGGCGTTCAACTGCCTGTTCCAAGGCCGTGCGTACAACACCGTGTGTTCGTTGCCAATATTGTTCCTGCAATTTTTGCGATGTGGACAAAAGGCGAGAAGCCACATCCTGACTGGGCGACTTAACCCAAAACTCCAATTCCGTAGCTGTCGTAAGTACCAGTTTCTCTATATCATTTACATTGATATTCAACCCGGGAACACCGTATTCCTTAACCAGCTTGAGAACTTCATCGCCTACATAGTCGGTCGTATTGCGCAAAATAGATCGGGAATCTATAAAGCCCGTAGCATGTTCAAGGAAACTCGGTATACGCAAAGTCCCTACAGGCTTTCCCGTAGCTTCATCTATATTTCCGTCGTTATAGTCAACAAACCAGTTAACGCTCGGATCCGCCTTAATATCTACACGAGCATTGTCTAAGGTGGCAATCCCCGGCAGGACTACGGAAGAACCGTCCGTCTGGAAGGCCGAGCCGTCAAAGAAACTTTCATAGTCGTCAAAGAAGACGGAGATAGGGATCTTTTCATCCGTATCATTGCCCGCCAAATCGACACCTACCAAAGATACGAATTTAATTTCCGGATGTTGTTCCAAAAGTGCCAGAATGCCTTCTTTTCCGTACTGTCCGGCAGGGATTACATAAAGCAAGTTTTCCGTATTCATACTGTTCCTCCTTAGAACTAAAAAACTCCGCACCTCTACCGGTGCGGAGTCCCCTTTGACTCGGTCATATTCTTTTGTCCGAATTACAGTTACATTATATGAGTAACCGACTCGTCTGTCAACTCGACGATATAAAATCTATCTGCTTTGCAGAGTTTTCTTTACCGCATCGGAAATGACCTTTCCGTCAGCCTTGCCTTGAAGCTGCGGCATAACCGCCTTCATGACATCACCCATTTTTAAAGCACCTTCGCCCATACCGGCCACTATGTCGGAAACAATTTTAAACACGTCTTCCGACGACAGCTGAGCAGGCATGTATTTTTCGAGAACTGCAATTTCCGCACGAACTTGTGCAGCTAAATCTTCCCGACCGCCTTTGACAAAGTCTTCCAGCGATTCTTTGCGTTGCTTCATTTCTTTGGCGATGACCTTGCTTACACCGGCGTCATCGAGCTCGCACTTTCCGTCGATTTCCACGTTCTTGATGGAAGAACGTACTGAGCGAATAACGGCAAGTTCAATATTGCCCGCTTCTTTTTTCTTCATCGCCGACTTCATGTCCTGCGATAATTCTTCCTTTAAAGACACTGTATCAACCTTCTCGGATTATGCTTTAAATTTACGTTTACGTGCCGCTTCGGACTTTTTCTTTCTCCGTACGCTGGGTTTTTCATAATGTTCGCGTTTACGGACTTCGGAAAGAACACCTGCCTTTTGGCAAGAGCGCTTGAAACGACGCAATGCGCTGTCCAAAGTTTCATTTTTACCAACTCTGATTTCTGCCATTCTGTATCCCTCCCTCCAAAATTATCGTTAGGGAGTGCTGTTTTGCACACATGAAAATTATACTTAAAAAGCGTCGTTTTGTCAATTACATGCCCTTTTATCCTATGCAAAAACATTCTCTCGTGTTTTATCTCAAAAAGCGGCTGAACACATAGTTTCCATAAAGAATCCCCTGGCTTGTAAGGCAATATCCCCACTCGGTCTTTTCCAGGAAACCTCGCAGTACCAAATCCTCTATTACCGTGCCGAAAGCATCTGTCACCGTTCTCTTAAAGCACTGCTCAAACCGTTCATTATCAATTCCTTTCATGGTTCTCAGCCCTAAAAAACAAAAGTCTTCTTCTCCTCTTTCCTTGCTGATTAGTTCATGTTCTGCCAGGACCGATGTTTTTCCTGCATTTTTTATATATTCCGGCAAAGAACGTATATTTGAAAAACGATAGGTGCCGTCAAAGGAGTGGCTCGAAGCACCGAACCCGATATACGGCTCATACTGCCAATACTTAAGATTATGTTTTGATTGAAACCCCTCCGCCGCATAGGCTGAAATTTCATAACGCTTCAAGCCGCCCTTCTCCAGAGTACGGCATACCCTTTCTCCGGCTTCTTCCGTAACACGATCTTCCGGAAGGAGGATCTCCCCCTTCCGGACAAGACGCTTCAGCATCGTACCTTCTTCAACAATAAGACTGTATGCCGAAGCGTGTGTGACACCCAGTTCGATTAAGATACGGGCATCGGTCTCGGCGTCCTCGGGTAATTGTCCCGGCAGACCGTAAATGAGGTCTGCCGATACATTCGTCACACCGCCTGTACGTACGGCTTCCAAGGCCGCAAAGGCTTCCGCCGACGTATGAACCCGCCTTAACAATTGCAACAATCGATCATCAAAGGACTGGATTCCCATGCTGATTCTATTAACGCCAATTTTTATAAGATCGCGTATGTAATCGGACTTAATTCCGTCCGGATTTACTTCAAACGTAATTTCGCTATCTGCGTCTATCCGAAAGGTATCTGTCAGTGCCGACATTATTTTTTCGCCTTGCCGTGCCGTCAAAAGCGAGGGAGTACCGCCGCCGAAATAGACGGTATCCGCCGCCTCCCCAATGTATGAAGTTGCGCGTATTTCTCGACACAGGGCCTCTACATAATCATCTAAATACGACGAAATGCCTCCGTACGACGGAAAGTCGCAGTAGAGGCACTTACGTACGCAAAAAGGAATATGAACATACAGGCCCGTCATCAGTTATCATCCACCTGCAAGACAGCCATAAAGGCTTCTTGAGGTATTTCGACACTACCTACCTGCTTCATTCGCTTTTTACCTTCTTTCTGTTTTTCCAACAACTTGCGCTTACGCGAAATATCCCCGCCGTAGCACTTAGCCAACACATCTTTTCTCAAAGCCGCCACGTTTTCACGGGCAATAATTTTATTACCTACAGCCGCCTGGATCGGTATTTGGAAAAGTTGACGGGGAATAAGTCCGCGAAGTTTTTCCACCAAGCCTCTGCCGCGGCGAGCTGCAAAGTCTTTGTGGACAATGACACTCAAGGCATCGACAATTTCCCCGTTAATGAGGATATCCATCTTAACCATAGGCGAGGTGCGGTAACCGTCCAATTCGTAGTCCAGGGATGCATACCCTTTAGTAGACGACTTCAAGACATCAAAGTAGTCATAGAGTATTTCATTCAACGGCAAATCATATACCAAGGATACCCGCGTGTCGTCAAGATAGTCCATAGTCACATACTGCCCACGCCGATTCTGTGAAATTTCCATGACCGTTCCCACCATATCCTTGGGAATTATAATCGTCGTTTTTACAAACGGTTCTTCTATATGTTCTATTTTAGTCGTATCCGGCAACAGGGAAGGGTTGTCCACCGCTACCATCTCACCGTCCGTCTTATATACATGGTAAATAACGGATGGAGCCGTGGTGATCAGGGATAGCCCGTATTCTCTTTCCAATCGTTCTTTAATAACATCCATGTGCAGCAGTCCCAAGAAACCGCAACGGAAGCCAAATCCCAAAGCCGTCGAAGTTTCAGGTTCATATAAGAGAGCCGCATCGTTCAAGTTAAGTTTTTCCAATGCATCTCGCAAATTATCGTATTCACTTGTATCTACGGGATAGAGGCCGCAGTACACCATGGGTGTTGCCGGTCTGTAGCCGGGCAAAGCGTCGTGTGCCGGATTATCAGCCTTGGTCACCGTATCTCCAACGCGACAATCGCGTACGTTTTTCATGGATGCGGCAAAGTAACCTACACTACCGCACTCCAGGCTTTTTACGGCATACATGCGCGGCAAAAAGACGCCCGTTTCAATAACTTCAAATTCTTTTCCCGATGACATCATGCGTATTCTGTCGCCGGTCTTGACGGACCCTTCCATAATACGCACATTGGCAATAGCACCCTTATAGGGGTCGAAATGCGAATCGAAAATCAGAGCCCGCAAGGGTTTGTCACTTTCGTCCTTCGGCTCGGGTATCTTTTCCACAATAGCCTCCAGCACCTTGTCGACGCCGAGTCCCGTCTTGGCACTGACCATGACGGCTTCGGATGTATCGAGGCCGATAATATCTTCAATTTCCTTGCACACCCGTTCAGGATCGGCACTGGGTAAATCAACCTTGTTTATAATCGGAATAATTTCCAAATCATGTTCTAATGCAAGATATACATTTGCCAAAGTCTGAGCCTCTACCCCCTGAGTCGCATCAACAATAAGCAACGCTCCTTCACAGGCAGCCAGACTGCGTGATACTTCATAATTAAAGTCCACATGCCCCGGCGTATCGATAAGATTCAGCGTATATTGATGCCCGTCCTTGGCATCATATAACAATCTGGCTGATTGGGCTTTTATAGTAATACCTCTTTCCCGTTCCAACTCCATGGTATCCAAAAGCTGCTCTTCCATCTCTCTTTGAGAGATGGTTCCGGTCATTTCCAACAGCCTGTCGGCCAGGGTAGACTTACCGTGATCTATATGAGCAATAATAGAAAAGTTACGTATATATTTAGTAGCCACTGTCCGTTCTCCTTCTTAAGTAATCGTACCGCCGCCGAGAACGCGGTCATCCTCGTATAGCACCAAGGCCTGTCCTGCCGTAGCCGCACGCTGAGGTTTGTCAAAAACGACCTTCATTTCATTGCCTGCAGGATATACCGTACAGGGAGCCGCTTGAGCGGCATAGCGAATTTTCCCGTAGGCCTTGAAAGGCTCTTCCCGTACAGTCTCAGTCCAAGTCACATCATGAGCTTTAATTTCGGCGGAAAAAAGTTCTCGTTCCGAACCGACGCGGACTTCATTGTTTTTTTCATCCAACGACACTACATAATAAGGACCGCCCGGGCCGCCCAGGTTCAACCCTCTTCTCTGCCCGATCGTATAAGCCGCAATTCCCTTATGAGTACCTACTGTCCGCCCTTGTCCGTCCGTAAATCTACCGGCTTTAAAAATATAGGGAGCTTCTTTTTTCAAAAATCCCTTGTAATCATTATCGGGAATAAAACAAATGTCCTGACTTTCCGGCTTATTAAACACCGGCAATCCCCACTCTTTTGCCAACTCCCTGGTCTTCGTTTTTTCCAAATCCGCCATGGGGAAAATAATATGTTTCAACAAATCCTGCGTCAGTTGGTACAACACATAGGACTGGTCTTTTCTTTCATCCTTACCGCGACGCAAAGTGTAAATCTTTCTTTCATTGTCATATACAATGCGGGCATAATGTCCTGTCGCCAACAAATCCGCTCCGAACTGTTGCGCCTGATCCCACAGCAGTCCGAATTTAATGGACCGATTGCAGGCAATACAGGGATTCGGAGTCTTGCCGTGTGCATATGAATCAATAAAGTAATCAATAACGTCATGACGAAAAACATCCCGAAAATCCAAGGTATAATGGCGTATACCTAAGACATTCGCCACGGCTTTGGCATCATTAACCGAATCGAGCGAACAACAGGCATGAATATTTCGTTCGACTTTACACGTAGGCTCTTCTTCCCAAAGTCTCAAAGTAATACCGATGACTTCATATCCCTGTTCTTTTAAAAGTCCCGCCGTAACGGAGCTGTCCACACCGCCGCTCATGGCAACGGCAATACATTCAGACATGATTATTCCTCTCCCGCTATGCGGCGAATAACTTCAACAGCCCGCCGCACTTCACTTTCCGTCGTATCTTTACCCAAAGATATTCGAACACTGCCCGTAAGCCATTGAGCCTCCGTCTGCATTGCCTCCAGAACATGAGACGGTTGAGCCGCACCGGATTCGCAGGCCGAACCGGCTGAAAGGGCAATTCCCTGCCTATCCGCACTGATTAAAACAATCGTTCGATCCTTTCGAGCTACGGAAAAATTAATAATATTGGGCAACGAGTCGTTCAAGGTCCCGTTCAAATGATATAGATCCGGTCGCTGTCCCAACTGTTCGACTATATATCGTTTCAAACACGCTGCGTGTTTTATTCTTTCTTTACCTTCCAGTTGCAAGAGTTCACAGGCCTTACCGAAACCTACAAGAGCCGGTACATTTTCCGTTCCGGCCCGCAAATTACGTTCCTGGGGGCCGCCGATAAGGTCGGGAGCTAACTGAATCCCGTCGCGTATATACAAAGCACCGGCCCCTTTAGGACCATATATCTTATGACTCGCCACAGATAAAAGATCTATATGCAGCCGCTTTACATTCGTATCCGTCCAACCGAATCCCTGTACGGCATCAACGTGAAGTACGGCACCGTGTTCCTGTAAAAGTTCACCCACGGCCCGAATAGGCTGCAACGTTCCGGTCTCGTTATTAGCCGCCATAATCGATACAAGAACCGTATCGTCCTTTAATGCATTTTTAACGGATTCTATAGAAACTCGGCCTTCTTTATTAACAGGCAAAACGGTTACATCATATCCCTTGGTCCGTAAAAATTCGAAAGAACGCAAAACGGCAGCATGTTCTACGGCCGTTGTTATCAAATGCCCGCCTTCGGGACAGTTAGCTCGTAAGTACCCGAACAGGGCCAAATTATCAGCTTCAGTACCGCCGGCGGTAAATAAAATTTCTCGTCCTTCAGCCCCTATGGTTGCCGCCACACGGTCTCGCGCCGTTTGAACAGCGGCTCTTGCCTTTTGGCCGAAGGCGTGCAAACTCGAAGGATTTCCGAATTCAGTTGTCATATAGGGCATCATAGCGTCCAACACCCGCTTATCCACCGGTGTGGTCGCCGCATAATCCAAATAAATGCGTTCCATAGTTTTCCCTTCGCAAAGAAAGTCATTATTAATCATATCACATAGCCTGCGTATCTACCAGACATATAAAAGATAACGAAATGCCGACCTTTCCATAAAAAGGTCGGCATACAATTAAAAAGCATCCCTATATATTTCACGATAATCGGCTTCCGTAAGAGTCACAAAGTTATGTGCCGTCAATCGCTTCTGCTCCGTTTCCACTGAATGAGCAAATGCCGGTATCATATCTTCCGTAACGCCATATTCTCTAAGTCTTTTCTTCGGCAAAATCACATCAATAAGACGAGCCAATTCAGTTAACACATCTTTTTCGGAAACCCCTAAAATCCGTGCTGCAAAAGCCTTAAATACACTTAACTCACCGCCGTCTCGACGTTGTTCATAAGCCTTCAAAACATTCGTAAACACGGCATAATTGGATTCACCGTGAGCAACATGACAGGTAACGCCCAAGGGGTAACTCATGGCGTGTACGGCTGCACATCCTGCCGTGCCGAAAGCAATCCCGGCATATAGTGCGGCTGTCAGTAAGTCTCCATATAAGGGTTCACGTGCATCCTTACCGTGTTCTCGAATATACCGGTAGGCACAAAGAATCATTTCCATAGCCTTATAGCTGAAAAGCTTGGTCGTTTCCGTCGCAGCCGGCGATAAGGCTGACTCCACGGCATGAACTAAAGCATCGACGGAACTGGTTGCAAAAACCTTGAAAGGTTTGTTTATATAAGTACTATTAAAAAACAGGCACTCTTTAGTCTGAAAGAGTGCCTGTCTGTAGTACATTAATGCTATTTGGTTTTTGTTGTCTTTACAGCTTTCGCTGCCTTTTCGGTCTTTGCAGTTTTTGTATTTTTCTGCGGTTGAACATGTCCGCCGTATACATCGCGATAATCTTTCATCTTCTTGTTATCTTTGTTGTTAACACGAACACGTTCTACTTTATGACGGTCGTTATCTTTACCGGAAATGCGGTCAACACGAGTCCGATCCAATTCTTGAATACGATTCAATTCAGGTTCGAATTCGCCCATAGCTTTCGCCATCTTCGGATCAATAGGCGCTCCGTTTTGCAATGCACGGTAAATAACAGCCGCAAATTCATAACGAGTCATCGAGCGGTCACCCTTGAATTCGCCATCAGGATAACCAACAACCAGGCCTCTATCAGCTAAGGATTTAACATATTCATATGCCCAGTGGTTTTCCGAAACGTCAGGGAAGTTAACATTACCCGTACTCGTCTGGCCTACAGCCATTTTACCGGATTCCATTGCATCAATCTTTGCGTTTTGTGCTTTGACGATGGCTTTTAATGCTTCCACTTCTTTAGCCAGAGCTACTTGTGAACGTGTTACATGTTTCCCTTGCCCAAATTTCAAGCTGACTCCCGCATTTACCAGGTTTTCACCGGCACCGAAAGAACCGCCTACACTGAACATGACATCTTCATTCGGGCGATAATATGCACCAACAGCCACAGCGTTAGCACTATTATAGTTACCATAACCTGCCGCGAAATCCCACTTATCATCCGGATCGAAGTCAAGAGGATGAAGGGCTGCCAATGCCGCAGCACCTGCACCAACGCGATTTACTTTATCACCCAACTTATTAATGACGGCAGAATTAATATTATTGTTATTACCAATAGCCTGTTTTAATTGAGCCACATTGACTGCGTCTGTATCATTTGTACCGGCAGCAACGCTCGTAATCTGACGAGTACGAGTGGTACCATCGCCTACAGATACAGCAGCATCCGTTGCTTTCCATACAGATGTTGTGTTTGTCGATGCAGTGTGAGTCAACGGATCATATCCAACTGCACCTGCACCTACGGATGCAATAGAACCGGAACCAATAGCTACCCCACCAGCTTTTGTTACATTGGTATTGCGTCCAATAGCAACCGCATCTGATACGTTAGTCGTGCTACCGGTATCATGTGATCCTAAAATTACGCTATTATTTGCTCCCTGTAATGTTCTATTATCACCGATAACCACGGCATGATTAGTATCACTGATCGTATTTTCAGAGCCTGTAACCGTTACATGATTTACATTCGTTGCCGTATTATGGAAACCGGTAATAGAGTTGTTGGCACTTGCTGCGCCACTAGTTCCCGTTACTGTGTTATTAACACCGACCAAAGCCGTCCGCAACGTATAGTCCGCTCTGTTCCCCCCGCCAAAAGCCATCGTGGAACCACCACTACTCGATGCCCGAATAGAGCTTCTCAAGCTATCGGCAAAGTCTTTTGCTGAAGCACCCCCATCAGTCGGAGTACCGGACAAGCTAGTATATGAGTTGGTAATTTCATTACCGGCACCAAAAATAAGAGAACCGTTGGAATTGGCTGTGCGGTTAGCAACCCCTGTAATGGTATTGCCAATACCGGAATAGTAACTACCTGTTTTAGATTCAACGCTATTTAACGAACCGTTAATAGTAGCTCCTAAATTTTTCGTCGCATTAGAGAAACGACCACCTGTGTAGTCACTGGAGATAATGTTGTAGGACCCTGTGCTAGTAGTAAAAGCACCATTGCTAAAGCTATTAGCACCTACTGTCGTAGCATATACGCCCAACGCATCTGTTCTAGTAGAAGCACTGTTCACCGTAGTATCGCCCAAAGCTCCATTATAATTGTGAGAACCGACCATCGTACTCCCTGTACGAGCAAATGTATTATCACCGATAGCAACACTGCCTACGACCTTAGTCGGATCAGCAGGAATTCTAGCAGAAGAGAACATGCTTCCGCTATATGTTGTCTGACCAAAAGCAAAGCTTGCTTCTCCGCCACCAGCCATATTTTCTATGTGTGCATTTTTACCGATGGCAATACTGCCGCCTTGACTGGCATAGTTATTAATATTGGCTCCATTACCTATTGCAACATCACCGGTTGCAGCACTAGCACCATTAGAATAACCAATGCCAGCGCCTTGACCAATCGCTACATTTTCTACTTTCGGAGCGCTACTCCCCGTACCAATAGCAACACCAAGGCCATCACCGGCCGGATTCGTTGCAGGGGCTGCTAACGCTGACACGCCTCCTAAAGTCGTGTAAATTAGAGCGGCCGTTATCGTAGCCGCAAGTCTTTTCTTTGCATATTGTGTCATACCATTACACTCCTTTTCTTTCGAACAAATATATACATGGCATGTCTATTCTATATTGTTTATTACAAATTTTCAACATATTTTTATAACCATAGTTATTTGTAAATGTTTTTTGCCCTTAAGAAACGTCTTATGATATAATGCATTAAACAATAATAAATGAATATTTCCCTGTGTTCATTCATTTATTATTGTTTTAGCATGATTCGCCTTTCTGCCATCCACCTGTCTGATTGTAGAATCAACTGATGCGCTTCAATGATATGATAACTAGAGTCTCTTCACGAATAGGCAGTTAGGCTATCCTTCTTTTACTAATAGAAAGACGCCCTATATTTAATTATAGGGTGTCTTTCTATTATGTACCTAAAGCACAAAAATAAAACTCTCCCATAATCGGGAGAGTTTTTGCCTTACCAAGATGTCACGATGCCACATTGTCGGTCACTGTTACCGATATGCACAATTTTTCAATACGACTCGCTGGTATCGGGATGTAGAGACAATGCGTCCTTTAATGACGTATTTATTTCTCTCATAAACACACCATTTCCGCATAAATAAGCCATTTTTACTTTTATTATTTTCTGATAAGGAGCTATATTGGGGGTTAATATGTTGTCAAAAAAAGAAGTGACGTTAAACGACTTTTTATTTACCGTCACTCCTCTGTTTATTTGTTTCGAGAATTCTTATGTCCTAAAAAGGCCCGAATAATTGCTGTAACTCCAACTCCCGCAAAAACGGTTCCTACGATATAATGGTCATTTTCCAATAAATAGATCCCCCCAACTAAACACACTAGGGAAAGAATAAATGCAAATATAAGGGCCATATGTCCATCCCAAACCTCAGCCTTCGTAACCTTTGCTTCTAATTCTCTTCTATGCTTTCCTTGGGACTCAGCCATATTAATAATGCGATCTGCAGCCCCCTGACAAATGTCTTCGTACCGTTGCAATTCTTCTGGATCCGGTAACGGACCAGATCTGATTTGCATTTGTTGAATTTGTTGAATCGGTTGACCTGTTTTCTTTTGCAGGAATTCGGGAACGTCTAACTTTTCTGGAATATTTTCATCAGATTTTTTATTGGACATATTTTTTACCGTACTCAATCAAGGATACTTTAAAATCCTCTCCAACCGAGTTCCAATCATCCCTTAGTGCCTTTTCATTTGTTGTCTTTAAAATTAAATTAATTCGTTTCCGAGAGGCCTTCTTCGGGTTGAAAATTGCATACATACCACGAAGCCAAAACTTATTTAACATTAAAATCTGTTCCATATAAGACACCTCCCTTATTTAGTATTTATAGTATATCATATTATTTTCTAAATTGCATTGTATACAAAAAGAGACTCTCCCGATTATGGGAGAGTCTCTTACATTACCATTCTTTAATTGTATATAACAGGGTACCGCCCTGTCGGCCATCTTGTCCAATATGGGCTATACCTTCCACACGACCCGCTTGGTACCCGATAGATAGATATGGTTTCCCGTCTATATAGGTGCCGCCGGCCTTTACTTTGTGGTTGTTTCTAAGGTTTATTTTGTACACATCCACTTTCTGCTTCTTATCGTCTACCGTGACTACCGTGCGATCACTGTTGGCCACAGCCTCTTTCGGTAAGTGCGGGTCCTTATTTCGAATAGCCGCCTCTGTCGTATCGGCAGCCGTTTGTAAATCAGGAGCCGATACGTAATAAGTTACATTCGGTGATACGGCCCCCTCGTGAATTCGTTCAATTCTCGTCACCAGTTCCCCTGCCGTCTTATCATCGACGTGTAAATTCTTCTTTACCGCATTTTTATCGGTCGTGTCCGAAAAACGCATTTGCACAGGGCTCTCTACGGGTTTTTTCTCATACTGCACGGCAAAGTATATACATCCTAAGCAAAAAGCCGTCAAAATTGAAATAATCGCGATTCTTACAAGTTTCGTCCGTTTTTCATCGTTTATCATCGGAATTTTCATCATGTCACCTCGGTTAGTCGTACATAACGTCTAAATCAACCGCACATCCGTTAATCTGTCCTTCGTCGGAGTATTGCCAGAGGCTGCACGTCTTATTCGGATACTCTTGTTTAAAATAGTTGACCGGTCCGAAAATGGCTACGAAAAAAGGCACGTAATCGGGGATGTCTTCCAAATTCATACAGTTTACCAGCGTATCATAACTGCCGTAGATGCCTACATACTTTCCTGCCTCATTCATTACATTGATTCCTGCCATCACTACCGACGTAAGTTCTTGGGCTCCCAGGTCTTTTTGCATCTCTTCTTCTATATCCATCCAGATGCCCGCTTTTAATTCTACGTCCTTTAGGTATATATCCAGCTGTTTTACCAGCCACATGGCTTCTTGTTGTGCTTGCCAGGTTGTGGTGGCCAGACTGTAAAAATACACCCCGATATCCATTCCCGCAGCCTTGGCCGCATTAATATTGTGAATAAATAAATCGTCCAATTCCTGCCGTCTGTCTCCTCGGGTACGCCCGATTCGAACGATACAGAATTCTTTCCCCGCTGCCTTAGCGGCTTCAAAATCAAATCCTTCCTGGCAATAGCTTACATCAATTCCTTCTCTCATTGTTATCCTCTCCTATCTTTATTAAAGAATGAGTCATATTGGGTTTTTGCCCTTCCGGTGAATTGTACTTACTGTCAAGCCCGTACTTTGTCCAGGCGGCCTTAGCAAGTCCTACAACCGTTACAATCCCGGCCCCTACGGCCGACACCCCTTGCCAGCAGCTGTTAATTTCAAAGTGAGTGCCGTATAATCCGTTACTCCAAAAGCCGTATAGCCAGGACAACACAATTACAACCAGTAAGATAAACAGCACTACCGCTAACATAGCAATGAGCGCCAGCCAATTGGCCTGCGCCCATTTTCCGAATCGTATACATCTACTTTTCATATTCCTTTTTTATCTCCATATCCAGTACCAGCTGATAGATAGAGGTCATGACCCCGTTTTTACCAAGCGCGTGATAGCATTCATACATATTGATAAAGTTCTTTTTCTCTGAATAGGTAATGCCTTCTTTTTTATACCGCTCGTACTCAATGAGCATGCGGCAGCGTAGCAAGGCTTGAACGCCTCTATCCAAGCCTCGGCGTCGGTTCTTTTCAGATACGTAAAAGGCAAGCCCCGCCGACAGCAGCATGGGAATTACCGTCTGGGCGATAAGAGAGGCGATTTCAGTGGATATCGTCATGATTAAATACGTCTCCTTTACTCAAATTCATCGACCGTGTTCGGCTGTACACCGTCTACGTTTACGACCAGATAATCAAGACTCGGGGTACCGATAAACGGAGTCGGTCGATACGCTGTGGTCGGAAGTTCCTTATCCCTCTCGACGGTACCTACGGCCTCGTCCGAGGTAAAAGTCACTCCTTGCCGTACCTCATACTGCCGAAGCCCTGAAAATTTCACCTCATTAGTACAAGCAATCCCTTCAATCACCGAGTTTTCTATCACGGCTACCGTTACATGATAGGGTTTTGAGTCTTGGTGAGATAGTCGAATATCGCCTTGAACGTAGGTATCCTTGGAATACTTCACCGTATTTTTGACCTGATCAAGGACTACAAGCCACGGAAGCCTAGAGTCATACAAAAGGTCCGCCGAATACCGCTCGAGCTTTCCCTTGGCCTTTTTTACTTCTTCACTTCGTTTATCGGCTTTAGGCGAATGAAACCGCTCGTTCCAAAACCGATGATACCCGTAGACCTGTACGCCGCACTTACACTTGTCTATATCCGGGTACTCTTTAAGAGCGGTCAGGTTCGGTCGGGGCTTACGAAGAACTTGCCACGGCAGTTCCACATGCCGATTGGCATCTCCTCGATACATCCCTTCATTTACAAAAACCTTATACCCCAGTTTCCATACGCCGTCATGGACGATAAGCATCCCTTCTTGAATTCGTCCGTATCCGTTTATTTGACCTTGAGGTGTTAAAAAGTCGTATATATAAAGTTGGATACCTTTATATATTTCATCGACGGTGATATCTTTATCGTCGTTTCGCCATATCCGTAAGTAATGGATAAACCGCATAACGCCCGATTCGTTTCGAACTTGCATATAGGCTTTAAAGTAATACCCGCTAGGTATGGTTACGGCCACTAGAGGCGGTGTGGGAAACACCTCAGGATGAAACACGGTCGTTGCCAGTACGCTTTTTTTATCATCCAAGGACCAAGGGGTCACCCCCATGTACCCAACGTGCCCCGTACCGCTATCACCAAAGGTGGGCATAGCTTCTAAAAATACGTTCTTAAGCCGTTTTATCTGTACCTTCTTTCGAGGTTTGCAGACAAAGTTTTCATAGGAGCTGTTGATAACGGTCTTCTTTCGTTTATTAGCAATTTGTATCAGCTGCATCTTACATCGCCCCCACTATGACATATCCCCAGTAGGGGTTTTTGATATATTCTTGAATATGCCCCGGTGTTTCAAGTCCGTCTACAGCGTCGTATTTTTTGCCGTCAGCTCCGGGTACTTCAAACCATATATTAACGGCCGACATATCCTTATACTCTTTAATCCCCGGCGGACCGGGCAGCCACACCGTATCGGTAGCAGCCGCCCTTAAATTATGACCGACGGTCGTTAAAAAGAGCGTTTCATGCTCTTCTAAATACGCATGGAAGATAAGCTGTCCTCTTTTATTCTGATTCCAGGCTACTGTTCGAGTCTTAAATAAGTCTTTCATCATCTCTCGAACTTGCCAGCGTTCAGAAGCGGGGATCGTATCATAATCATTTTCCGTATAGCCTGTTTTCTTATACTTAGTAATATACTGCTTCATGGCCGTCTTTTTTGCCTGCTCAAGCCCTTCATCGTCATCTAGGTAATTTTCAAAGGCGTAGTTATTATTCATGCAGATCGGCTGCTGACCGAACACCACCCAGATTTTATCAATAATACGGCATATCGAGTTATCGGGCGTTAAGAACGTGGTCCCCGACGGGTTTCTGATTTCGATACCTGTATTTAATCCCATATACCTATCCTCACTCTCAGTTCGTTATCATCGTCATATACTTCAATGAGATTGTCTTTAATCTCCGTCCGAGCGCCGCTGGTGGCCGTACGAAGCGTCCCAATCCGAGCGCTTATCGTATCGAGCGATTCAACTTGCATCTTATCGGCTGATACTGAGCCCGCTTTAAGCATCTTGTTCGTGATGATATTGTCGTCGAAGAGCGCCTGCCCCGTCACATGAATCAATTTCCCGTCGATGCGAACGCCCGACGTGGATAAGTTAATCCGTGAAATAAGCCCGTCACCGTCAAGTCCTTTAATGGCGTTACTAACCCTCAGGTCAATGCTGTTACTAAACTGCGACAGCTGCGTTTGTACGTTTGTCTTTAAATCCGTGACGGACTGTTGAAGGCCTTCCGCTGTCTGAGTAAGCTTTGTTTGTAGCCCGGTTACATCAGACTTTACAGTCCCTACTTCAGCTTCAATCTTAGCGATATTCTTATCAATCTCATCGAGCCCTAAGGCTTCACGATTAAGCGTCGAAAGGTCAACGGTTGCCGTTACCGTAACGGTTGTAACCCCCGACTCGGCACCCGGGCCGAATACGTCAATAAAGCTGATACTGACATCGTATATATCGCTCTCACACGCATACGAGATGACGCTTGAGGTCGTATCAAAGGCCGCCGAGTGCTGCTGCCCAATGATTCGTACGTGCATTTTAGAGACACCCACGGGAAACGACGGTGCGGTAATCGTAAGCGTTCCGATGCCCGTCTTCACGTTCGGCGCTTTCGGAGCCTTCGGGGCTTCCTTTTTATACATAAGCTCAGACGCGCTGCTATACTCTCCTTGCGTGTTTTTGGCCAGGACGAATATCGTTCCCTGGCGCTCCGTAAGCGGCAAGGCGGCTTGAAGGTCGGTCGTTTGAACGAGTAGCCCCGCAGCTTCACCCGGTGCGTTATTGGTCCGCACTTCGTAGTAGGCGATTGTCGTATTGGTAACGGCGTTCCACTTGGCGACTACCTTGTCGGTAAACTCGATAGAAAGGTTTTCAGGCGCCAGCGGCTTGGTGGTTTGCTCTGCCACTACTACGTCTAAATACTCTACGGCATCAGGCACGGTATACTCTCCAAGCTCATTGGCGGTGGTGACGGCCACTCGAATCGTCTCTCCCGGTAGTAGCTGAGGGATAACCAGTTGTCCCGCTCCTTCTCCGGCAAAGACCCCGGCACCCCAGGGCGTCTGCTTTGTTCCGATAACATTTTCAGCCGAGGCATACGAGGTCTTGTAGTAGACACGGCCCGTAAGCGAGGACGGCAGCCAGTTCACTATGATGTCATATATCGCCTGGCCACCTAGCTGACGGTACCGCGTGTACGCCGTCACGCCTGTAGCTGGTGTAGCGGGTAGAATGTTACCTGATACGCCGATATGGGCCGAAGCGTATGCTGATTCAAAGCCGTCTAAGATAGCGCGGACCCGTACGTAATACGTGTGGTCAGGCTCCATGTTCTCGAGGTCCAGTGATAAGGCTCTCGTCGTCGGAGCGTCTGTCCAGTTATAATTGTCCGTCGAATACGATACTCGGAACGTATCGAATCGAGCGTTCTCAGGCATCTGCCATGAGCAGTGGATGATACTGTTACGACCGCTTCCCTGAACTCTCAGATTCTCTTCGGACAGCTTGAGGTTAATCGGTGCTTTGAGCAGTGCCGACTTCTGCTTACTGTAGTCAATAATCGGATAGCGCGTGTAGTCGGGTTCATATATCTTTTCATCGTATTCAATCGCCGTAAGGGTCATCTTAAGATCCTTGTCTTGCTCAAGCTTTACAACCCGAAACGGCTTTACAACCTTATCTTTAACGCCGATAGCATAGCAATCATATGGAGCGACTTCTTCGCCTTCTCCAAAAGATTGCGATACGGTGACCGTATCGGTGACGGTATCCGTCGTAACCGGCAGTATATCTCGAGTAACCAAGACATCGTCTTTAGAGCGCTGCACGATGATGCTATGCACATCCGAGGCCGTAAGGGTCACTTCTTTATCAAGGGTTACCTTGTTACCGTCGATGGATACTATGCGGCCACTTTCAAGTCCCAGTCTCGGCACCGTATGAGCGACGCCGACGATATCGCCGTACTCACACACTAAGGCATTCACATCGGCCGATAGGTGTATCGTTTGTAGTTGCCGTTCATTGGTAGCCAGGTAATACAAGGCTTCTCGATGGGCTTGGGAGCGGCGAGATACGCCAAAGAGCGTAACGTTGGCCGTATTATCTTGAAGCGTTCGATTCTCGGCGTAACGGGCCGAGCGGACAAAGAACTCCGTGTTTTTAAAATCCCGCTGCTCGTCGTTATAGGTAATCTGTACACTACGAGCTCGTTCCTCACGCGAAGCAAAGCTTCCTGATACGGACGAGGCAATCGTACGACCTTCTCCGAAGATTTGTTTTATCGTCCCCGGCATATCGACTACAATCCCGAGGTCCACGCCGTGACGCACAATCGTAGCATGCCCTACTTGAGCCGCTTTATTGGCTGCCTCATAGCGTTTTTGCTTGGTATCGAAAAAGGCATCAAGCTGGAACCTTTTTTCCGTACCGCCGTTGCCGTCGTCTATCATTTCATCGGCATAATCAGCCGCTTTTTGCCACTCATGGAAATACTTTGAAAAGCGCTCCGTAGGGCAGCCGTCTACTACGTATTCAAACTGCCCCGTACTTATGTTCTTAAGACGCCTGCAGTGGTGAAGGATATCATACGCCGCCCAAATAGGATTTTGCGCCGACTTTTCTTCATACTGACGAGTTCTCGGGTTAAAAACCAATACATGCATCCGTTTCTGACGCCAGTTAAGATTCGGAATCCCGCCGTTTAATTGGTTCGTGGCTTTTATACGCAAGGCGATAAGGACTTTATTCGGCCGAATAAATCGACCCGAATTGATATACGTCGAAAGAATGGACCAGTGCATTTGAGCGTATTGGCGTGACGTCGTCGGGGCATCCGTCGGAAGCACCCGAACGTCGTAACGAGACGCTTCCAAGCCTTCAAATTTATAGCTTCTTCGCACGGCTGAGTTCGTCCCGGCGGTGACGGAGCAGGTCTGCTCTATCCAGGCGTCAGTTGTACCCGTCTTTCGAATCCCGATAGTAAACCGGGCCGTGTAGTTTGAAAAGTTTCCGTCGTCTTTAACCGAGTACAATCCCCCGGGCCAGGTCAGTGTGACTTCGACGGCATTACATAAATCCGTATCGGTACTTCGTATAACAGACGTTCCTTCTTTACAATCTATATCAATAGACTGATCCGCAACGGTATTAGGGAAAAACGAAATCGGCTCTTGGTCATTCGTACCCAGTCTCTTTTCAATTTGTACGGACTCAAAGTTATCTATCGGCGTATAGCCGATACGGATGTCTTCAATAGAATCCACCGGCCCATAGCCTCCGCTAAAAAGAATATTCAGGTACTGTACGTCTTTTTCACCGCTGTACTTATGGGTATTTTCGAGATTCCCGTCGTTTTTTACCTTATACGTTTCAGACTCCGTCTCGACGTGGTACATTAAAAGTTGTCCGGCCGGCATCGCCGTTCCGTACGTCTCGCCGATAAGATTTCCCTCATGGGTTTGCACTTGCGGAAGGTCCCACCCGTATGTCGGAGAGGATTCTTGTTCTTGAGGATGCGCCTGGTTAATATGAAGAAGACTGTTAATCAGCTTACCGCCAAGGATGGTAAAAACCCCGGCAACCAAGCCCTGCCCGAATTTAGCCGTAATACCCAGCCAGCCACCTACCAAAGGGGCTGCAGCCATAAGCCCTATCTGTAGTATCCAGCCGAGGGCCCCCTTATTGCCCCCTTCAAGTTCAGCCGTCAAAACAATTTGGTCTCCGTCTTGAGGAATATAGCTATAGGGGATGTCTACGAGCGAGCCGTTTACAAAGACCAGCAAGCCTTTAATGTCGACGATATCGATGAGCCGCTTGCCTTCGTACTCATACCGCTGCCGCTCTTGCTTTCCTGTGAATATATTATTTACAATGATAATTTCAAACATGAGGATATACTCCTTCTTTGGGCTTATAGTACCCGACCACTCTCGGGCCCCATCGAGATAATCGGTCAATCTGTACATAAGGGGCTATGGCATGAATAAATTCGCCATAGCCCAGATACACCCCGCAGTGACTCGGTAAGGGATTGCCGATAAGCCGCAGTAGCACCACGCAGCCGATTTCAGGCTCTTCCAATTTTTCCCAGTTTACTTGGTTCTTTTTAATCTCATCCATAACTTCATCCGTATGGGTCGCATTGATGGGAAACTTGGGAAGGGTGATCCCGTCCCGCCTATAATACTCTCGAACAAGACCCCAGCAGTCGAACCCTTGGGTAACGTTTCTACCCCCGTTTACGTAGGCTACTCCGACCAGATCGTTGATATTAACCATAGTTTCCCGTCATCCCCTGCTCGCCGCCGAACCGTTCTTTAATGCGACATTCTTTAATCGTGTTGTTACACGGCTTATCCGTTCCCGTATAGCCGCACCGGACGGATTTAAAAACAAAGGGGCAAAAATCGACCATATACGTATCAAGAGGAAATTTATTGTATAACTCAGGGCTACTTCCCAATTTAAAGGTAACCCAGGCTTCGTCATACGACGTCGAAAAGTTGGTAAAGTCTAACTGATCGAGCGGTTCGGGATTATCTAACAGCTTCGTATGAACGACATATAATGTAACGGCGGCATCCGTCATGCCCCCATACCGTTGCAGGTACGACTGGATAATGCCGCCGCAATTAGACACCGTAAGATTCACTGTAGGTAGCGTGGTCCCGTCTGTATTCACGTTGGTAACATTAAATGCAAACCGGGTCCACGTCCGTCCGTTCCACGTTATATCTTCCGTATTTCTTGCCAAATATACATCTTCCGGCAACTCTTTGTGATGAAGTTTTACAAGTAGTAAAAACGGCGCATCGGAGGATAACTTATTCTTCTCCAATATCGCCGCCGTTTCCCATATTTTCATAAGTTATACCTCCTCAAAGGACAAGGATAAGTAATACCCTTCAGGATGTGAGTAGTGGCACTCCCAATCACTCGTAAAGCGCACGAGGCAGGTATCGCCCGTATCGTAATCCTTAAATTCGAATATGTCGGACTTTCGAACAACCTTCCAGAAGTCTCGGAGGGTATTCTTTTGAGCCTCTGACAGACACGTCCAGGCATACAAAAAGGTCCTCGGCGTTCTTGTATTTCGAGGTCTAGTAAGGCGATACCCTGCGTCTGTTTTAGACTCGACCGTACTGTCGGTTATTTTTTCCACGTACGTATCACCGGCGTTGGTAGCCCGCGATACGACGGGATGAGGAATTTGAGTTATCGGAAATGTCTTCATTGTTTATCCTTTCGAAATGTTACGAATGGCTCGAGCCATGCCGCCTTCGTCTGTTTCTGCGGCATCTACGACCACATTAATAATATAGCGCTTCATCTGATTGTCATAGTTACTCGACTGAACATTTATTTTCGATTGACTGTTATTAATAATATTAATAACGGGTGCCGCAACGGTCCCGCCGTTTTGCCCTTGGTTTTGCACAATCCCTTTGGCTACTCGCGAGTACACTTCATCCGTTAAGGGAAATACGGCTTCGTCGTTTCCGGCTTCGCCGATAAGCCCCATAGTCGGAGCGGTTACCATACCGCCAGAAGCAAAGGCAGGCATCGATACGCCGAAAGACGGCTTATAAGGCCTGAACGAGGCCGCGTCCAAAAGGTTCCCGTTAAAGCTAAACCCATTTGAGGACTTTCCTTCACCCAGCCAGCTACCAAAAAGAAGCGTCGCAATTTTATTCGCCGCCATCTGAGCGACCATTTGCGTAATCGTCTTTTGAAAGACTTTTCCCAGGCTTCGCAGTGAGTCCTTCGCACTTTCCGACCCGTTTGCCAGGGCTTCGAAAACGCCTTGGATTCCCGATGCGATTTGACCCGAGCCGGTTGTGATCATCTCAGCCGTAGACATGTGCGCTTTTTGCCAAAATTCATAGTACGTTTGAAGGGCTTGCTTTTTATCATTCCAGGCCTTTTCATCGTTAGCCCCTTTCGATTGAAGTGCATTCATCAGCCCTTGGGTATCGCCGCGTTGGATCGCCCACTGCACTGACTTTTCATAGGCTTCACGCTCGGCGTCTTCGCGTTTTTGTACCGCCTGTAAATATGCCGCCGTATACCATTCGTTGGCTTTTTTAAGCGCTTCATAGTCGTCTTTCGTGGCTTGGATTTCTTTAAGTTTAGCTTTACGCTGCTTATCCAGACTTTGTACCGTCGCTTCAAACTCAGCTTGCGCAACTGATACATAATCACCCTTAAGGTCCGCGTTTATTTTAGCCAGGTCTGTTTTAAACGCTAACCGCCGCTGTGTAAGAGCTTCCATGGCCTTGGCGGCCTCTTCAATTTTCCACTGTTTTAAAAGGTCTTCGGCATGAGTCGTATCAATATCTTTCGATACATTTTTTATCTTACGAATTTGGTCTTCATATTTTTTCGCCTGGCTATTCATATTGGCGATACTCTTTTCAAACTCCGTACCGGTATCGTTTAAAAGAGCTTTATCGAGGTCATTTTCAAGACCCTTTAGATCCTTGCGAGCGTTAGCAATGTCTTTAGCTCGCTGTTCCGCTTGCTTACGAACATCCGATATGGATAGAGCTTTACCCGACTCCGTAACACCGGCAAACTCTGTAAGTGAGATAACGCCGACGATATTGCCGCCGAACGCTTCACGGTAGTCTTGGTCGTAATGCTGAGATACTCGGCCGCTACCGGCTGCCGCATAATAGCCCGAGGCATTGGCATCCAGCATAATAACGTGGCCACCGTTGTTGGTAATAACGGCATCGCCTGCATGAGCTTCGTAGCCATTGCCGTAAGTGTCCGTCGGATGAAACGCGCTTCCTGCGTTTTCCGCCCAGTCGGGAGCCCACGGCCCAAGGTTCCAGGCGTTCGAGACTCCGGCATCGGACCAAACGTTTTCAACGTACGTCGTGCACACGACCTCGTTTTCGCCGGTACCGTAATTAAGACCGCTCCAGCGTCCTGCATTATATATCGCACCGCCTCTGACATCGTACGTCTGCTCATTTTCGACGTGGGTACCACCGCCCACACCGCTAACACCTGTGTCAGGCGAGAAGTCATAGGACGGTATCTGTACATTATTGACCGCTGCTTCTGCCGCCTGTCTTTGGGCTTCGGCATCGGCAAAATCTTTACCGCCTCCTGCGTTATACCAGTTAGAGTATTCTCTAGCATAGGCCTCTGTTCCTTCCTGCACCGCCTCTTCAGAAACTCCGCCATTAGCTCTTGAACCTTGTCCTGTCGGATCGGCTGATATAGAGTTGTTATCTTCTTGTATTTGGCGCCAAATACGGCCATCGTGAGCGGTGTAAGTATACCCGTCGTCACCGGTCCATGTATTCTTCTGCGCCGCCTCATACTTGGCATTAAAATACTTATACGCACAATAGGCAGCGTAAAGGGCGGCGGCCGCTACTCCCATCCAGCCACCGGCTAGATCGAATAGAACACTCGTTACCTTACCGATTGCACCAGGCAAACGCGCAAGTCCAGATACGCTTTTTTGCGACGACAAGACACTCGCCACACCTGCTTTTTCATGAGCTACCCCTAAAGCGGTCGTTGCTTGGGTTGTCATCGCTGTGGCCGCCGTGGCCGCCTCACTGGCTCGTACAGAGGCCACCCCCGCTGCCATGGCTGACTCTCCCACAGCGGCGTTACTTACCATCACCCGTTCGTTGGCTGTTACTTCTGCCGATGCCGCCAGTTCCTTTACCGCCGCGGCCTCACGAGCCGCCGCTCCGATAGCTACTTCCGACTCGGCCACTTTGGCGTTACTTGCAATGACCGCGTTATTGGCTTCAACCTTTGTCGCTGTCGTCGTTTCCGTGGTATAGGCGGACGCTTTGACAGCCTCTGAAACAACGGCCGCACTTTTTTCGGCCTCCACGTTTACTGCCGCAAAGGCTCTGGTCATTTCAACACGGATTCGTTCGGCAGCTTGCGCCGACTCCAGGCCTATCTGTGTAAACTTTTCCGCCATATACGCCTGCGTTTCTTCTGCCGACAGGTTCTGCTGATTGGCCGTCTTAATGGCTTCTCGGCGCATCTGTGCATACATTCTATCGCTATCGGCGATGGCTTTATTGATTCGCCGTTCCTGGGCTTTCGACAGCGCCTGTTGCTGCGCTTCGTTAGCTTGGTCTACCGTAGAACTTCGCACGGTATCCACGACCCTACCAACCGCACTCGCCGCTTTTTTAGCCAGCTTTAACGCCTCATACGCAGCGACCAATTTGGTCAGTGTAACGACTGTCGTTGCGATGGCGTCCTTATTTTCCTTAACCTTGGTAGCCGTCCACGAAAGCCCTTCCATAACCTGCGGTAAAATCTCCATAGCAAGCGGAGCCAAAGCCCCTCCGGCCACGGTTTTTAACTTACCAAACTGCAGATTAACCTCTTGCATCTGCATATAGGCTTCGTGCATTTCTTTCGGATCAAGACCGACCCCTTTTATTTTAGATACCCGCTGGGCGGCTTCTTCATAATTAAGAAGCGTCTTGGTTAAGGCAAGCCCTCTTGTGCCGAGGGTAGCCATTAAAAACTCTTGGCCTTGTCCGGCTTCGTTAGCCGCCCGATAGCCTTTGGCCAAAGTCTCCAGCTGCTCGTTCATGGGCTTCATCTTGCCCGTTGAGTCCGTAAGAGACAGCCCCATTTGAGACAAGACAGCGGCTGCTTTCTTCCCTTCTACCGTGTTATTGGCAAGGTTCTTATCAAGACGCATTATAGACTTAGCGGCCGTCTCCACATCGCCACCTGTCATCTTTAAAATGCCCGAAAGTTTGGCGGCTTCGGCTGAAGTGAGGTTAAACCGTTGCTGCACCTGGTACAAAGATTCACCGGCATTTACCGCGCTTTCAATAATGGCATTTAACCCAAAGCCCGCGGCTGCCACGCCTGCAAACTTCGTAAACGTTCCCAGCATGGCGTTTACCTTACCCGTTGCGGTATCCACGCTCCCCGAGAACTCGTGTATCGGATTGGATGAGAACGTCTTTTGGATTTCTTGTTTTGTTTTACCAAGCTCAGAGGACAGCCCGCTGCCGTCGGCTCCTATCTTAATCAGTAAATCTGCAACTGTGGTCATTGGCTATCCTCCTTACATGCCAAATACCTTGAGTAATTCTTCTCGTTCTTCTTTCGGATCGGGCTTTACGTCCGGATACAGCGGCGCCAATATATCAGCCGGTGTGAGCGAAGAGTTCTCTCCGAGGTGAGGCTTGAGCTGCCAATACGTGAAGTATGCGTTCATCTCATCTTGTTCTCTCTTACGCCTTAGGTGTCCCTGCACCATGGCGTTGAATTCGCGTATCTGCATTTCTTCGAATTCATACGGCTTTAGGCTGAGCATGCCATAAGCAACAGGCTCGGCCGCTTCGACCCACTCTTCCATCGATCCGACGACTACCGTCCCTTCTTCTTCGGTGTCGTCGGTTCGGTGTTTTTTACTTTACCGGTGTCGGGCTTGAATTTGACCTTGTTATAAAGCCCCGTGTCGAATATCAGCTGTATCACAAACCCGCCTAAATCATCCATCGTCTGCCCTTCGATGGAGCAATACTCATCAATAAGGTCGTATAACTCATCGTCAGACCTTTGCCCCTGCTTTTCGTCGTGAATGGCAAATCGGAGAACGGCCATAACAAGGTCAATACCGAGATTGGCCGTCATGCGAGAGATGACCGCCAGGGAGCTTGCATCAAAGATGGATAAGAGCGACTGGTTGATTTCTCTTTCTACCATGCGCATATCTTTAATGGTAAGGTAGGCCTCATATCGGTTATCACCGACGGTTAACGTCCGTGTGGTTTTCATCGTAAAGTTCCTCCTATCGTAAAAAAGAGCGGCCTTTCGACCGCTCCTTCTTCACGTCTTACGCTGTTAATTTGAGTTTATACGTAAGTTTAATATCCGCTGTAATCGTAATGGTCATGTTGTTGTCCCCCATTACCAAATGGTCCTTCATAGCTCCATTTTTTAAAAGCTTCAGCGTTCCTTGGCTATACGTATAGTCGACTTCCTGATAAAGTCTCGTTCCGTCGGCCATGACGACCGTACGAACGTTGGCCTCCGGCGGCGTAATCGTAATGGATACATCCGTCATGGCCGCTTTCGAAACCGTACTTGTGGCCGTGCTAAGAGCCGGGGTCGTCGACAGTTTCTGCACGTCTGAAATACCGTTTTTGCCTTCAAACGTAACTTTTAGCGTAGATACCCCGCTATAGCTATGGTCTTCATCAAAGGCCGTCACACTCGCCCAGCCGGTACGATACGATCCGTCGGGATATTCCTGGCGAATAAAGACCGGCTTACGATTATTGAATCGATTTTCAAGAATTTCAACGGCTTCATCGTTTAAGACCAACAGCCCTTCATACGACATGGTCCAGCTTAGCATACCCGAAAGTTTCGTACTGTAGTTGCCGCTGTCTTTCGACGTGGCGTCAATCGATTCCGCCTTACGAGATAACGGATTGTTTCGCTGTCCGCCCAAAAGAACCCACGTCGGGGCACTATCGAGCGCAATATAAATCAGCGTGTCTTTGCCGGCAATGGCCGTCGAGTTTTCTTCCATGACCGGAAGGTTTTTAATTTTATCTTCTGTTAAGGGCATACCTGTTCCTCCTTATTAATTCATATCCTGCTGCAATACCCATTCCACGGTCAGTACTCCGTGATAGGCACTGTTATTATCAGCATACAGTTCCTGATACGCCATGTATTGCGCAATCACGGCCGTACCGATTTGCGTGTACCCGGTAAGGGGTAATGAGTATTTGGTCAGTAGATACACCATATCATCAAGTATTTCATTGACTTCTTTTTTAGCTCTTCCTCGGGTCCAGACGTGGATCTGTTGGCTTACGGTGTGATACACCGTTGTCTTATTTTCGTCAACAGGTGAGCCGTGAAATTCGCCCAAAACGATATACGGCATTACATCCGTTTCCGATTCTGTCGGAACGCTGTCATACACAGGGATCGTCTGACCCGTCGAAAGAAGCGTATACACGTTTTGCTGTACCTGGTTAAACGGAATTCTACTTATCACGAACGATAGCCTCCTTTATCGCCTCTCGAATGGTCGGACGTACTATGTCAATGGCAGGCTGCATGAAAGGGTGCGGCGCTCGTCTGGGGATAATGGCTTTGGCCATAAACCATCCTTGTCCGCCGGGCTTCATGGCCTTCTTATGAGTCGGAATAGATACCGTAGCAACCGCCCCAAACTCCACCAGATGAGCCACTTTATTTTTCGTGTACACTCTAGCGGCCGAGGTTTTCTCCGTATTTACAAACTCCAACTTAATCTCGCTTGAAAGCCGCCCCGTGTTCTTCGGGGCCATCGTAATTGCCCGCTGCTGTACCTCGGCGGCCTTTTGTCTTATGACGTCTCGCAGTCGTTCTTGCGTAAGGGCGTCAAATTGCGTGATATCGGCTACGGCTCTGAAGGTTTCTTCATCTAAATTCGTTCGAAGATACATAGCCCCTCCTATCCGTGATGGCTCACAGCCGTGCACGTTAAGGTCATAACATCTCGTTTTTCCCCGTATTCAATGTGAAGTACCCGGTACTCCGTATGTTGGTACCGAATACGCCAATCAGAGGCTACCTCTTTTCGGTAGCGAATCGTAATGCCCTGGGTAATGGCGGTAGCGGGACCTCCGCCTGCCTCGGTTTCCCAGAATCGGGGCCGATGTATCTGTGCCCAAACCGTGCCTACTCGTACATACGTTTCATCGTACCCGCCCTGCCCGTCAGGCGTTAACTGCAAGCGATACAGTTCTATGCGACTTTTTAAATCCGATACCGTGGTCACACCGCTCACCTACTTTTTAGCGGTCTTTTTACCGTCACTTTCGGGCTCTTCTATCGGGGTTTCTTCTACAGGCTCTTCTTCCTTCGGGGCTTCAATCGGCCCGTCGTAGACCTCGGCATACCCGAAATCAAGGATTTCTTGTAACTCGTTATCGCTCCCCGTTACGATATCGCCTTCTTTATAGAACGTGTTTTGGTATATGCAGTCTTGAATAATTTTTGCGTTCATCCTAATCGCTCCTTTCAGCTTCGATTTGAAGTAGTTGCGCCGTGACGGTAAAGGGCATTTCAGAATCGCTTCCTACAAGCCCTCTATGGTCATACCAATGCGCTACTATCATCTTTAACGTTAACAGATGGCGGGCGTTCGTCTCTGAAAACGTAACGCCCGTACCCGTTTGTATATACTGCTTGGCGGCCTCTATTAGGCCTTGGATGACCGAATCCTCATCTTGGCCATCCACGCGCAGATAAAGTTTCACGTCATCCAGTAGTACCATAAAAGCCTCCTACGACAGTGCCAATTCGCCGTAAACCACAGCCTGGTCGTCGAATTTTTGTACATCAAAACGCATAACGGCTTTGATATCAAAGCTATCGCGCTTCCACGCATCGCCACCGACACTCGTACCGACTAACGTGGTCGCCCGGCGGTCGAACAAGACAACGGCGTCTTCAAAGCTACCGATAAGAAGGGGCGCTTTTTTCATCCCACCGGCGGCATCCGTCGGCAGCACCTTATTGGACAGGACCGTAACGGACTTTCCAAAAAGCATCTTTTGCGTCGAATCTAAAGGATTGGGCTGTAAGAGATATCGACCTTCGCTATCTTTTTGCTTATCCAGGTAATTAAATCCGTCCTGGTTCGTCACGACGGACGAAAGCAAGGAAATAGCCGGATCGAGAGTCACATTTAAGACGTCTTTTACCGAATCGATATTCGTAAGAGGCGCTTTCGTAAGCGTCTTTAAGAGTGCTAAAATCTGTGCGTTTTCCGTAATGACCGACTTTTTAGCCAGCCAGCGGTATACATAATTTAAAAGGTCCTGGTCCGTATCGGCCAAGAGTTCTTCAGACATCGGCAAAATACCGGCGTACTTTTTGATAAGGTACTTAACTTGCGTGAACTTCGGGGCATCCGTTTCCCCGATAGTGGCAAATTCAGCGACCGGCGCAAACGCCGTAATGTCGGACGCCTTTTCCATCACGCGCGTCCCCGACATGGTATTGACGTTTTCAACACGTACAATAGAAGAAAGAGGATTTAAGGTACGCTTTAATTCATTGATTTTCGTCTGTGCGTCTACCGGTACAATAAAGCCGCCCTGTTCATTGGTGCCTTCGTTTAAATTCCCGGCGGCGTTGGAAACGGCCATGCCGCGTGCCGCTTTTACTTCCTGCGGCGTTAACAGGTTGCCTTTATTTCTAAGAAGCTGCGCAAAAACGTGTGTCATGTCCACGTCTTTTTCGTCTTCTTGTTTTGTAACCGAGGAAGCAGCGACTCCCGGCACCGTATCGGCTACCGTCTGCAGCACGTCGAATTGACGCCGCAATTCTTTTAATTCATTCGTCGCAGACTCGGCTTCATCCAGTCGGTTGTCTTTCAATAAGTCCTGGATATACGCTTGTTTTTTGGCCATATCCTGGCGCAACTGTCTTTCTTGTTCTGTCATAACAGGTTCCTCCTTAGGTCAGTAACTCAAGTTCAATGGCAAGTTTTCTCTTGCGGTTTTTAATATCGTCTTGCAAATTTTCTTTTTCAGGCGGCTGCTTTTTATCTGTTGCCGTTTTAGCATTCTTTACCGCCTCAGGCATAGTCTTAAAGGAAAGTCCCTTGCTGCAGGCCACGAGCTGTACGCTCGTATCTTTTACGGTAATGTCGAACACCTCAGAAGCTTCAGCGGCCGTGTACCAGGTTTCCTCCTCTACGGCCTTACGAATCTCTTCGGCCGTTACGCCTTCTTTAGCGCGCTCTAAATACACCTGCTCGATGCCTTCTTGCACCGTATCAAGCATCGTAGCCACTCGCAGCATATCGTCCGAATCACCCACAGCCATGGCGCTCGGTTTATGAATCATGAGAAACGTGTTCTTAGGCATGTAAAGGTCATCGCAGGCCATAAAGATAACGCTGGCAATGGAAGCCGCCCACCCGTCTACCACGCCTACAGTGTGCCCGTCGTGCCGTTTTATCATATTAGCAATGGCCATCCCTGCCGGGACGCTGCCGCCGTCTGAATTGATGTAAATCGTAAGGTCTTTTCCTTGTAAGCTTTCGAGCTTTTCTCGTACATCAACCGGCAGCACGTACCCGGCAAAGGTCTTTCCGTCACACTCTGACAGCCACGCCTTCATATCATCGTCGACAATATCGCCGTGGATATACACCTCGGCCGACTGAGGCGTCTCGTTTTTCACCGTAAGACAGCTTAATTTATTCGTCTTGTTGTCCATTTTCCCCCTCACCTCCTTTCGATGCGTCTTGTTGCCCGACTTGATCGAGCGTGGTATAGTTCAGCGACACAAAGTGCTTATCCCCATTTTTACCGATGCCGTCCATTTCTTCCATCTCACGGATTTCGTTGATGGTGTAAATGCCGTTATTTAGCATGTCCCGGTAATACCCGGCACGGGCAGTACTGTCACCGCGAAGTTCGGCTGCCGCATTAAATTTGACATAAAAAGAAGCCCTTTCCGTTTCGGTAAAGAGCTTGTAGTTTATTTCCTGTTCCCATTGTGTAAATATCGGTAGCAGGGTGGTTTTAATGTAGTCGAGCCCCATGGCTTCGGCGTTAGCGTAAGTCGCCCTGTCAAGCTGTGCGAGTTTATGCGGCGGCACTCGATAGACTTTGGCCACTTCCGTAATGCCGAATTTTTGCGTGTCTAAAAACTGAGCCTGGTCAAGCGGCATGCCAAGCTGATGAAAGTCTAAGCCTACGTCCAAGACCGCGATTTTCCCTTGGTTGTCCTTTCCGCTATTTAGCTTTTCCCACTCGCTTCGCACCTTTTCTTTGGCTTCAGCGTTTAACTTGGTCGCCGTCTTTAAGATACCGCTCGATAAGGTGCTGTTACGGTAAAAATCACAAATAAACGACTTAAGGGCGTTTTGGCTATCGAGTTCATCGATAAGCGTCTTCCACGGCGGGATCCCGATAATGCCGTCTCGCGTAAAGGCTTTAAAGTGTAGGACCTCATCGGGCTTTAAATCGTATACCTCTCCTTGGGCGTTTTGGGTTCGGTAATGAAGGGTGCCCATAGCGGCATCCAGTTGTACAAACGTGCGTACCGGATCCAGCGGCCATAGTGCCACGGGGTACCCGTCAGGGCCCCATTTAATATAGGCAATGCCGTTGCCGTAGATACCGATGTGTCCTTGTATAGTTTGCTTAAATACAAAGGCCGACATGAAGGGGTTCGGCCGCTCATATAACAGTTTGGCAACCGGGTGCTTCATGCCGATGTCTTTCTTTTGATTGTTAAACGTATGAATCGGAAGTTTTCCGATATCGTCAGCTAAAATAGACACGCACGCGGCTACGTTCGAGTTTTTAGCCGCCTGTTCCGGCGTAAGTACCGCTCCGCCGCCGATGGCATCGATAAGCCACTGCGCAGGATTTAAAAGGGTCCCGCTATCGGTACCGGTAAACAGCTTTCCGCTCCCATTGGCCCGGTTTAACAGCCAGTTACGAATGAGCATCCGTATCGACCCCTTTAGCCTTATCGGCAGTTAACGTGTAATTAATAAGATACGCCCCCGATAAGCATTCAACGGCTGCCGTATATAAGGCTACGGCAGGACTTACATACGACCCGGCTACCACTAATAAGATAAAGCCGGCAAGTAGTAAGATATCATCGGCAAACTTTTTTATCGTCTTCATATGGTTCCTCCTATAAACTAAATTCATCGGATAAGACATACTCGCTTAAATCTTCAAGTTCCGCTACATAAGCCCGACTAAAGGCGTTTATAACCGCCGCTATCGGGTCAATGCGGTTGGTGGACTTTGCCTTATCAAGCAAGATGTTTTCATTGTGGTCACGCTTAGTCACAGCGTTACTAATAGCCCAATCTAAAAGAGGATTGGGTTCATGTAAGATGTTTCCGCGATAAGCTTCTTCTCGAAAGGCCTTGGTCGGTTCTGAAAGCGTTCGCATCCCTTGCCGTACTTCAACGGTTACAATGCCTCTTGAATCAAGCTCTTGCGAAAACTGAGTCGCGTTATACGGGTCATAGCATACTTCCTTAAGGTTTACCCCCAGGTTATCCATTTGTTCTTGTATCCATGTGTCGATAAAGCGGTAATCCACGACATCCCCCGGGGTGATGGTAAGGTATCCCGCCCTTGCCCAGGCTCGATACGGCGCCTTATCTGTTTTTTCATGTGTAGCTACTTTCTCTTCCGGAATAAACCCGTGGGCTCGTACCAAATACTTCGTCGTTCCGTCATCATCAAGTGGCAGTACCATCCCAACGGCCGTAAGGTCGATGCGCATCGACAAGTCGATGCCGATATACATATCCTGCTTGTATAGGTCAATAGGAGGGGCCGTAATGGCTCCTCGTTCTTTCCACTTGGCCATATCCATATACGATAACTCCGACTGATTGACCCATAGGTCCATGTTCTTCGTTAAAAACGACTCCATCTTTTCGGGGCTCTCAAGTGCTGACGCCAGTTTACTTCGGATATTGGCCAGTCCTTCGGGGTAAGCAGCGGCTATCGGGTTAGCCTTTATCCAGCACTCCTCGTTTTTTACGTCATCTAACAGGGTTCCTTCGTCATCTCGATCGAGTTCATTTACCATACAAAAATAATCGACTACATCAAAATCAAGGGCCGGGTTTAAAATCTTCTCAACAAGCGGATACTCCACTCGATAACACGGACCGCCGAAGTTATTCCCCGCCGTGGTGATGATAAATAAAAGCGGTTGGCGTCTGGCTACCATCCCCGTATTAATGACTTCCAGGATATCGTCGGCGGGATGGGCGTGATATTCATCGATAAGACCGCATTGAGGGTTTAACCCGTCACCGGTCTTTCCGTCGTCTTTTGAAAGGGCCCGTAAAATAGAATCGCTTTTAGGATGCTTTATAACGCCATACGATTCGTGCCATTTACCGGTAAGTAACGGGCACCTTTTTAGCATGGCTACGATTTCATTGTAGATAATCTTAGCCTGTAGGGTCTTAGTCGCCCCGATATATACTTCACTCATGGGCTCACCGAGAGCCATAAGTTCGTAATCCCCGACGATGGCCAGCGACTGAGACTTGGCATTTTTTCTGGCCACCTGCCAATAGGCCCTACGAAAGCGCCTAAGGCCCGTATCTTGATGGATCCATCCGTAGACGTTGCCGAAGATAAACCGTTGTATCGGAGCAAAGTCTATCGGCTCGCCGGCAAGGACGCCTTTGGTATGCCGATGTAAATGCGCCCAGTTAAAAAAGCGCTGCGCCTTTTCTTCGTCAAACACATACGGAAACTCTTTCGTTCCTGCACGCTGAACATCTTTTAAAAAACGTTCGCACGCCCAGCGGTGCTTTTGGCATACATGGGCCGTGTCCTTTATGCAGTTATGGCTATACTGAGTAAGTTCTTCAAGTAGCGTCATACATTACCAAATCCTTTATCGCCCAACGGATCGGCCTTTTTAGGCTCTTCTTTGGGAATGTTCTTGGCTTTGGCCAGGGGATTTAAAAACATTCGGTCTTCCATTTGAACGAGTGAATTCATTTTAGCGTTAATGGCCTTGTCCAGATTTAACAGCCCCGATACGGACAGGACGTATTCTATCTTTTCAAACATTTTTTCCGCCCGTCTTGTTCCGTACTTTTCAGCCAGTGCCTCGACGGCGGTAATACTTTCATCCGGTGAGAAATCTATCTCCCGAATTTTCTCCCGATGATGCAATAAATCCAAATATTCCGAAAAAGTAACACAGTATCTGGCCATCATTCCCACGTCAGCCGAGCTTACAAAATCGATATTTTTATATAATTTTACTATCTCTTTCCACTTTTTATGGGCCTCTTTATCCGCCCGAACATAGCTCGGACAGACCAATTTTTTATCGCCCAATTTCACTTCCGACTGCTGCCTTTTTTCTATCTCAGCCGCAGTAAGATGCCGTTTGTTCCCCTTCATGAGATGAAGAGCAACAGGCACCGCAGGTCTTCCTCCAGGCATACTATTACCTCCGTTATCCCGTAAGGGGAATTTCACGAACTTTTTAAGAAGAAGAGGCCAAAACGGTCCGGCGTTTTAAGGTAAAAACTTTTTTGACCGGGGGGCCTTTTCTCATTCTCATTTAAAACTATATTTTCTCAATTATGAGAGTAGTGGCCAAAGCCGCCGTCTTCGCTGGCGGTCTTACGATTGTGGCACACGTGATTCATGGCTTGCCAATTCTTTGTATCCCAGAACAGTTTCTGATTGCCTCGGTGCGGAATGATGTGGTCCACCACATCTGCGGGAAGCGGCTGGCCTGATGCCTTGCACCGCTCGCATTCACAGGTAGGGTGTTCGGCTAAAAAAGAAAGCCTGGCTTTATTCCACTTCGAACCGTAGCCTCGTTTGGCGGCGCTTTGCCGTCTGCTATCGTATGATGTCTTGCGGTGTTTTTCGCAGTACCTGTCACGGGTAAGCTCATGGCAGCCCGGATAACAGCACGCATGTAAACTCTTTTGCGGCATTAGATAGCCTCCAATCTTCCCATAAAAAAGACACCCCTCACGGAGTGTCTCTCATTAGTAAATCACAAATCAACTTAAGTTGAATATAAAATGCTCAAACCTCTAACGATATTCTTCCTTCAACTTAATTATTTTTCCATGCCTTTGGGGTTTTAACATCTCATGAGGTAATCCCAGTAAAGTTTCTACTTCTTGATATTCCATAGGGATCCCCTTCTTAGCTAATTCATTCATAAATTCATTTGAATTAAAGACATTATGGTTAAGTAATAGTGCAACTGCATCTTTCAATACAGAAGGCTGAGCAGTCATTAATATATCATCCAAAGGTTCATTAGTCCTCCACATTTTTTTCTGCATAACTCTCATCATATATTGATATTGCGAATACGATATTAAATTTAAATTTCGACTACGATAAAGCATCGCGGCAATAGATACTTTCCATTTTCTTTTTAAATTGCAATAATAGTCAAAGGAAGAGTGATTTTTTAAAACATCTTCCGTAAAACTATCTTCAGGCATCAAAAAAGCAGCTGCAAACTCATTTGCCTCTTTTTCTTTATTTTTAAACTCATCACGGGTAAACAGCTCGGGATCATCGCCCCAGCCATGTAAAATGATGTGGCCTAATTCGTGTGCCACATCAAAATGAATACGAGCTGCAGAATTCTTATTTTTAGATAATGCAATTAAAAAAACCGAACTATCCTCTATCCTTACATTCTGGCTAAATGCATCAATATCATTTGTTGATGTAGGAAACATTGTCACAATAATGCCATTAGACTCCAACACCGGTATTATATTAGAAATAGGTTCATTCCCTAAGCCCCAGTACTCTCTTAATATATGTGCAGCCTCCGCCGGAGAACTATATTCTCTTGATGTTGGTAATTTTAGATCTTGGAAAATAATATAATCCTTCAGAACGGAAAAAATAGCAGCTAAGTGTTCCATTTTAACAATCTGTTCTTTTCTATACTTTTTACTTGTTTTCATTAATGAGCGAAAATAGGTGGCTCCTGATTCTATTTTAAAATTTTCTGACTGCATAAAATATTCATAAGGGAATTTTAACGATTGGGCTAACGCAATAATTTTTTCAAACGAGGGCGAATTTTTATCGTTTTCATATAATGAAATGGCTTGTTTAGTAACCTTAACTTTATTAGCTAGTTCTTCAACAGTCAATCCTCTATATAACCTAGCATTTCTTAATCTCATTCCATTAAAATTTAACACCCAAACTCACTCCACTTCAATTGGTTACATTCTTTTTAATATCAGAATCAACCTTTGTATCCACATTAATCCCTTGAACTGTACTATTTTGTCCTCGACTCTTAATGCGATCATAAGCTTTTTTATTAAGTATAACATTAGAATTTCCAGTATCTACATTATCTGTCACTTCTAAAATTTCATTAGAGATAATAGGCCTAATAGATCCTAACCAATTACTTTCTTCTATAATCTCCATCTGCTTACCCATAAGATAAGCACTTAAAAATTGAATATCATTCCCTTGATAATCAAAAACAACCAATACATACCTCAAAGTATCACGACTATCTTTAGAATTAACACAAAGTTCATTTAAAGCCTCTTCCATTTTATCCGAAATTTGACTATTATCATGACTTTTACATTCGGGAAATAAATCCGTTTGATTAAGTGGTAACGGACGATTTAATTCCAACAACTCATTAAGATATTGAGGATTCTTTTGCCCCTGAGATTTTAGCAGTTGTTTATATCTAGATTTTCTCATAAAAGATATAACGATATCATTGGTTTCATCATATACTAATACAAATGACCAACCTCCTTTCCGAATATTTGTATGAGGAATACCTGCTTTTTCACAGAAAAAAGTTAAATTACGAAAGAATAAGTCCCATTTCAGAAATGGTCTACTATTATTAGTTTGTAAATCTAACGAAGATACACTTGTTTGATAGTCCTCTCCTACAGCTTGAACAAGTGCCTCATAAATATTTTGTTTCCAATAGTCCGATATGCCATTTAATAGTTCAGTATCCGTCATATAAAATTCTCCTTGACAAAATTAAAAAACGACTCTAATTTTAGAATAATTTTACTACATATTCTTTGTTTTTGTCAAGCACTTTGCTTTATTTATTCTTTTTTATCTATTTCATTGAATTTTCAAAGGCTTTTTCTCTTGACGAAATACTTTACAATTTTTAAAATTAGATATATTCTTATAGAAGGATTTTCAATCCTACATGGTCTAAGTCCACTGTGATTTAGACAAGACAAAATCTTATTTTGTCGACCTCTGGTAAAGGAAATAACCCCGAGTCATAATGGCTTGGGGTTATTTCCTTTATTACGCCCCTCTACACAAACCGGGCATACTGTAATAATAAGTTCAACAAAACAAGACGCCCAATCACTGAGCGTCTTGTTCTGTGTCATGCAATATATTATTAAGAGGTGTTCACACTATTAATATACCAGCATTTTCCGTACCAAGTTGATACGAAAACGTACCGTTTGTGACATCTCTTAATTTCTATCAGTAAAGGCAAAATGCATCTGCAAGGGAATTGATAAGGGCCCGAACATCATCATTGATACTTTTTCCAAAACTCTACCGGAGCGTTTTCTTACAGCCGGTTCACTTAGATGTAACACATCTGCAATACGCATCCAGGAAGCCCCGTTAATGAAACGTTCTACAACAATAGTGCGGTCAGCATAGCTTAGAGCCTCTATAGAACGGTCAAGTCTCTTAATTACCGGCTCAATCTTATTCAGTTCTTCCTGAATATTTTTTTGCAGTTCTTCAATTTTTTCTTTTTCACACATGGACTTTTCTTCCTGGCTTAACATTTCCCCATTACTTCCGGGAGCAAATGACAGAGACGGAACCTTAGGAGCTGCCGTCAAATTTAGCTGGGTTTGGTATTCTTCGAGTTCCGCATGAAGGTTTTCGATATAGACTTTCGTCACATTGTATTTTCTAAGTAACGTTTCCACTTCTTTGGTTCGTTTATCTGTCATCCTTTCTGTAGCCTCCTAATATCGTAACCGCTCTTCAACCATAACTTCAATTCTCGGTTTATCACTGTATATTTTTCCCGCATTAATTTCGCACACAATACTGTCATCTTTTAACACGGTGCCGTTTAGTGCGTCCAGTATCCCTTTGATGTAATTATCCGTATCAGGTCTCGTTGTCGGTCGAATTTTAGCTTCTATAGCTTCCTTTCGTTTCTTTTGACTAAATCCACTCGGAATAGCTCGACATATTAATAAGTGTACTCTACACGGATTTTTAAACTGCCTAAAGCCAGGTTTTGCCAGTAACGGCTGCAGCTCTAATCTTATCAGTGCCTTATAGGCTTTGGACTTTATCGGATCATACGTTTTTACAAATCCGCCTTGCCGTGAGAACCTCGGGCGTCCCTGAGCAACCGGATTTCCATAAAGCGTCATTAAAATTCTCCGTACCTTTTCTGTTTCCTCATACTTTATCGGCATTTATGCTCTCCTTTAAAACGGGATTTCTTCCTGAACCGATTCGCCCATATCTTCAAAACCAGTAGCAGCTTCCTTTTTTCTCCACTTGTTCAGTCTTTGTCCTACCTCATCCGCCAAAATATATGTACGGTATTGATTCACACCGTCTTTTTCATATACGTTAGTCTTCATACGGCCGATTACGATAACCGCATCCCCTTTGTGCAAATCTTCATAGATAGAATTAGCTAAATCATTCCAGGCTTCAACATTCACCCAATCGGTAGCCTGTTGGTACTCCCCGTTTTTATCTTTATAATTTCTATTTATGGCAACTGACAAACTAACAACCACATTGCCGCTTACCGTTTCTCTTCGTTTCGGGTCTTGCCCCATGTTACCTACAACAATGACCTGATTCATATTCATTCTCCTTTCGGAACTAATTCAATACAACTCGTTCTACAATTTCACCATTTTTCGATAAATACAGCTGTACCTTATTTCCACATTCATCAAGCTGCATGTCGGTGCTTGCGTAATGTGTCAGTATCGCTAAGTTTTTCCGAATTACGCTATCAGGAATATCCGGCCAAAGGCTACGTGCAAACGTTCTTAACTTACAAGGAATGGGTTGCTCATACTTCTTTTCTTTTAAAGCTGACAACCTGGCTATTAAAGCTTGTACATCAATTTTATGTCTCGGCTTACTATATTCGGCAATCTTTAAAGAAGATCGTTCTGCTTCTGCCCGTGCACTAAGCTTCTTATCCAGTATTTCTTTTATGGTTGCCAAGGACGGCAAAAATTTCTCCCGTTCAATTGTAATTTCTACCGCATCAGCTACATCCTGTTCATCGTACCTTGCAAATATTCTTTCAAAATTTTTAAAATATCGAGTTCTTTCATCTTTATCTCTTAGTTGGTTTGGATATGAACCGCGAATCAAAGACTGGATAAAGTACATACTTCCTCTCGTAAACATTCTCTAGGACCCCCTTTGCCGTAGTTTTCGTTTATGTTCTTCACGTTCACGCATAAAACGCTCGTAATCTTCTGAATGCTGCCACTGATTCCGGGAACTTTTATGGTTTTCAGAAATTCCTTCATCGTACCCATTGGCTTCCCAACGGTTAAGAATACCGGTAATATAAGCCAGGCTTCTTTTATTTCTCACAACAGCCCTTTCAATAGCTTTATGAACAAAAGCATCACCATGAGTTTCAACCAAAGCAATAAGTTTATCCTTTTCAACGAGAGAGCTGACGGGATGAATATTAGAACTGTAATACCCCATAATTTCATCAGCCGCAGCGGAAGTCCTTTCTTCTCCTTCTTCTTTACTTTCCTTTCCTTTACTTTCCTTTACTTTACTTTGTGGATTATCGTCTACATTTACGGGGTTATTGTCTACATTAACTAGGTTTTTGTATACATTAACGTTTATGAGCAGAAATCTTGCGTCGTAACGGACTTCCCTTCTGCGGGAGGCCGCCTCAAAAAAGCGGCTCTGTATCCCTTCAGAAGTAAGTACGCCGTAGCATTCGTACATATTGGCGTTAAAGAAATCCACCTGCACCGCCTTGTCGACAGTCGCGGTAACTGCGCCCTCGCTAACCCCAAGCTCGTCAGCAATTAGAAAGGACATATCAGGACTCCACCGAAGGAAATACCCGTCATTACGATAGATATTAGCCAGCAGGCTGATTAGCACCGGGATGGATTGTATTCCGCACGCTCTCATTATTCTGCGAATTTTAACGTCCTGCAAAAACCCGACATCCAAAGGATAATAGTCTAACCCCTGTTTTATCGGCCTTGCCATAGGGTCTCCTTTTGAACGTTATTCGGAAATAGACGCTTCTAAAATTGCATCATCTTTTTTCTCCTGTTCTGTCCGTGTATCCAATACTTCTCCTGTCATCGGATCTACATTGTCGGGAACCGTTTCAGCTTCTGTATCAATGTAATCCATTTCATCAGGCACATCACTCATGTTTTTAGCAATGTCTTTCTTAATGGTCCCATCAGAACCCATTTCTCTTACAAATTCGGTCTTAAGCGGGGCGTATTTCAAGCACTTCTTAAGCACCGTCTTTTTGGCCATCTCATCAAAGTGGCTGTTCCAGGGACTATAGTTACTGCCGGAAGCTTTGCTATACTTTTGAGCATGCTTTTTTATATCTTCCACACTCATAACTTCGAATCCATATCCGCCTTTTTGAGTATGAAATACAGCGTAGTAAGCAATAACACTTCCTCGATTGCTGGTAGCCGGTATATGCTTAAGCTTCGGCTCAAGGCCCAACTCGTATTCAAAAACATCGTTTTCATATACTTCATGAGCTTGGATGTCTTTTACTTCACCGCTTCGATAGGCCAAGTCAATAAGCCCTTTGTATCCCAGTTGAAATTGGCATTCCAGGGCTCCTTTATTCTTACTGTTTCTGTACGGAATTAAGTAAGCCTGTCCAAGCGGAGTATTCGGTTCTACCCCCAGCTGTGCTGCTTGCATCATAGCCCCGAGAAAACTGGTCGGCGTACACTCCTGCAGCTGAGTATTGCTGCTCATAGCTGTTAAAACCATGCGAGTAAACCGTTCTTTTGTGATTACGGTAGGCAGCGCTTTCTGGATTTGGTCTTCCATCGATACTACTAAGTCCTTCATGTTCCTAACGCCGTCAGTTTTGTTACTTTTTGCGGTCATCAAACCGCCCTTTGTGGTCGCCATTAATAGGTCCTCCTTTATATCTTGAATACCCTTATCGGGCTACCCTTCTTACTGTATTTTTCATATATATCCGGAAGTTCCGTCTTAAGTTTCTTACTATCAATTGTCGTTCTGCCGGCTTGCGTCTTCCAGGTAATTTTTCTCTCTCCGGCATAAGCTACCTCATGATCACCTATCATGGTCTTCAGTTGGTTCTTTTTGGTTTCGACTTGCTCTTTGATTCTCGATTCTACTTCTTGAAGCTCATCAATTTCAGTCAATAACGTTTCGGCATTTTCGGGAAGTACTATGTCATCCGCAAGACCACCGGGAAATCGTTCGGCAAGTGCTTGCGAACAACTCTTGCTGCCATCCACATCGGGCATAATACCGCCCTTAACATTATTCTTCCAGAAAGATTCTTCCACCTCGATAAGTGTCCTAATATCTTCTTCATTTCTGGGAATTTCTTTCCAAATAAAGTGATTCCCTCCGATAAGACATGCGATATACCATTTATCACAGCCCGTCACAGCCATGTAATGCTGGCACTGGAGATAGTAGCTGTCGGGGACGTTGTCTCCTTCCCATTCTTTAGTTTTAAATCCGTTTGCTGTTTTGCACTCAAGGCCGGCGTTTTCGCCAACAACTAGTCTGTCGACGTTGGCTATCATGAACGGGTAATCGAGCGATTGAAGCGTTCCGCATTTCTTTACTTTTAATCCTGTAAGCTCAGTAAACCTGGTTGCGACAGCTGCTTCGTGAACGTTCCCCCAATATATGTACTCATTATCTGATAGGTCCTCCGGTTCAACCTGTCCCGTTTTCTCTTGCCAAAGTCTAAACGGACTCTTCCACCGATTCATACCGGCAATAATGGCAGCATCACTACCTCCAATTCCGATATTACGAAGTTTTTCCCAAGCTTTGCGATCTTTCATTTCATCGACTGTCATAATTAACTTCGTATGCATTGCTTTTTATCTCCGTTTCTGTTATAGTTATATAAACCGGTTTTTTCTTTTTCATGGGAGGAACGCATCTGTTACGGCAGATGCGTTCCTTTTTTCTTTTACTAAACAGTTTCATGAAATAATAATTAATACGACAAGGATTAAGTATACTGCCACAACACTAAGCCCGACTTTGACACCTTTGAATACAGTTTTTATGACCGAGTGATTCGTATTCTTGTTGGACTCGATTGTACTTTCTGAGGTTTCCATGCTTTGTAGTCTGTAATATCCTTGATTTATCCACGGCGGAGGTACTGCCTTACATCCGTTATATCTCATATAGTTTCTCCTTTAATGGCGTTACTTAACTGCGTTTAATGGCTTGAATCAACAGGGTCAGTGTCACTATCGTGACTACCGCACACGTTACATTGGTCATCCACTCCATCTGTATCATCCTTTCTGGTTAGTGTGACTTTAAATCGTCTGCCTTCCGAGGCATATGCAGTATTTAACAGGGCTTCTAAAACTCTCTCGGGATTGAAATTCACAAATTTTACTTCTGTTTTAATCGCCTTCTTTCGGGTAGTATAATTACTTTGTATAAATCGCTATCAATAAATGGGACCTCCATATGGTATACTTGTTCAATAAGGAGGCGAATCGGTTGACAAATAAGATTACCCACTTTCACGAATTGCCCATTGAGGTGCAAGACCTTTTATTCCATTACATCCATACGACTTACAAGCTGCGAGTTCATATAAATCACAATGTAACGACCTATTATGTGAAGCACCACTTCATTGAGCTGTTAAAAGAATCTCATCGAGAGTGGTTAAAATTAGATATCGCCCTCGGCTGCTTCAAAGAGGCTATGGAATTCTGGGGATTCCGTTCCATGTGGATTGATGACAATCCGGATTCCGGATCAGATTGGGCATTCAATGCCCGCATTGTCAGATAATATGAAAATATACTTTTTAACCACAAGGGAGTGATTATAATGCGTGCAACAAAGATTAAAATGAAACCCGGTTGTCAGGACTCTTCCAACCTTCTCGAAATCGAGCAAATTTATATTACGTGCTGCCCGAGAGAAGGTTACTACTACAAAGAAGATATTTATGATGCCCTGGTAAGGCTGCCCGGATGCATCCAAGTAAATATTTATCCTTTCCCTAACTTAATTCCGGCAATGAGCGGAAAAAAGGAAAAGTATGTGCGTTCCGAGCAGGACGGTTCTATTCAAGATAACCTTCTAAATCTACCTCGCGAATAGAGTAAATTCGTTAATATATATCTGTTTCTTTACAGTTTTACACATCCTTTCATCGAATCACTTCTTTGTGGTATGCTTTAGCTGAGTTGTCTAATAAGGAGTGATTATCGTGAATTTAGATTTAGAACTATTCAGGTCTATCCTACTGGCTGTTAAAAACGCCCCTTCCTCAATCGTTAAGAACAACTATTCAATCCGATTTGAGGGGGTACATCCGACAACAACGGACTACCATATTCATTGGCTTATTCAAGAAGGATTTTTGGCTGCCATTGATCCCGAATCCAAGGATCGGGAGTATGACTACATAAATATCAAGTTAACCTCCAAAGGACGGCAGCTTTTAGACATTCTTACCAATAAGGATAACTTTGAAAGGGCCAGGGCTATTCTTGAGGATAGTGCCATTCCCATGACACTAGACGCTCTATTGAGTGCATTTACGGATCAATAGCGCAAATACTCAACCCGGTAAAGGTGTCATTTTCAGTTTTTTTCATTACTGCTCCTTTCTCCCCATTAGGGGACGGGAAAAAAATATATTTGACGAGCTATCTTAATCCCTCATATACTAAGACTAAGGTTTCTCCATCTCGTACATTAAGGTGGTGAAACCAAAACTCAAGGAGGTGGTCATTTTGGCCAACTTTTTGCGTTTTGCTTGTTCTCGTATGAGCTACCCTGTTTAGTTATCCTTCTTTGCTTGCCAAAGCTCAATTGGCGGCAGTCCTCGCTGCCTAAGTTATGAAGGAATCCTATAGAAGTCATGGTCTGGAAAACCATGATGGGAGCTTGTATTGCAAATGGTTGCACTCAGGGATGTTTACCATTTGTGGCAAGTTACCTGCAGGGTTTTACGAGAAAACAATGAGGGATAGATAGATTTCCAACCTATCTATCGTTGAGTATGCCTACATGGGTACTCTTCACCATCGCCGGGATAACAGTTTTTTTGTTGTCCCGGCATTCTTTTTCCCCCATAAGGGGACGAAAACACGACCTACTATGTGAAGCACCACTTCATTGAACGATTTAATTACCGTTACCCCGTGAGGGGACGGAAACTCGTAAAAATTTTCTAAATATGCATTAGCAAAGTTAGGGTAAAATGTACCCCTTTGTGTTCTTTTTCGCACTCCTCAAAGAAATTAAGTAAATTTTTAATTAGCCTGTCTCTCGTTGATGTCGGGATTTTTCTCATATTAAATATTACTTTTACTTCCGTTCCCTTGCTTTTAAATAACATTGTCCATCAGCTCCTTTTCAATATACTCAAGTAGATTATTTAGAATGTTTCTTCTGCGTCTTTAGATGTCTTCAAAGCGATAGCCGGTAAAATCACAGCGTCGCTTCTTGAATCTTCGCTTCAGCAATAATCAGTCGATCGAGTGCCTCACCAACGCTGATATAACTGTCAATCAGCTCTTTATGACCTGAAGTTCCTCTTCTGGATACTTCTACTAATTGGTCATTAATCTGCAAAAGCTTTGCCATTCGTTGTTGACTCAATATGCGATAGGCTACTTTATCTTCCATCCTCGCTCCTCCTTTCCTCTCTTCGTACCCTAGAAACACTATCTAAAGTTGTGTTGAGCCAGTTTTAGTAGCTCTTCTCGAATGCCGTTATCAGCCAAGGAATATATCAAATTCAAGCGTTCCTGCTCGGCATCAAGATCACAAAGATACTTTTGAGTTGTTTCTGCTATTCGCTCTCTAATCTCGATGTAAAGATGTAACAGTTTCAAGTGTTTCCTGCTGTTAAACGGAGCTTCGTCCATACGAAGCTCTTTTTCTTTCTCGTCCATTTTCGTTCCTCCTTTAATCACTTTTAGTGAACTAAACGTTAAAAAAAATATCCCCAACAGACTTCCGATAATATTGCGCTAAAGCCAATTTAATCTCATCGCGGGGCACTCGTTCTCCCGATTCATACATAGCAACTGCGGAAGTCGAAATGCCCAAATCATTTGCTACCTCTTGTTGTGTTTTTCCCTCGTTTTGTCGTAATTCAGTTAGTCTTTTTGCGACAACCTTTTTATTGAACATTCTTTTTTCGCCTCCTCGGTTCACTTAGAGTGTATATCAGGTTTAAAAAATTGTCAACACTTTCCGTGAATATTTTCATTGATAGTTTTCACATAAAGTGATAATATGTTTCCAAAAGGAGATTATTACTATGAATTTTGCAAAACGACTAAAAGATCTTCGGATTAGCCGCGGATTAACTCAAGATGATCTCGCACGAGAATTAAACCTTGTGAAAAGTTCAATTAGTATGTATGAAAACGGGAAAAGAAAGCCAAGCTTTGAGGTTCTTGAAGCAGTTGCAGATTATTTTAATGTAAACTTAGATTCGCTTTACGGTGCTAAAGGAGTCTTCATTCCTTCGTTAAAAAAAGTCCCTATGCTTGGGTATGCGGCAGCGGGACAGCCTCTTGAGAATCTTGATGGACAAGACACCTATTATGTTAAGACGAATTCTAAATATGAAGTTGATTTCTGTATCACAGTTCGCGGTGATTCTATGATAAATGCTGGCATTAACGACGGAGATATAGTCTTTGTCAAGTCGCAGCCGGAAGTTCCCAATGGCAAGATCGCATGCGTAGAGATTGACAATGAAAAAGTTTGTATTAAGCGCTTTTATAAAACAAACTCGGGGGTTACCCTCATTTCAGAGAACCCTAAATACACCCCTCTCCAGTTTAATGCAGAGACTTGTGATGATTTCAAAATTTTAGGACTGGCTATTATAAAACAATCAGAAATCAAATAATTTCATTGAGGTATATTACTATGTTATCTAAGAATACTCGTATATACAAAGGTAAAAGCCTTCTAGATTTTCCTTCTGATTACACTTTGATAGATATTGAAACAACGGGACTTGACCCTAACTATGACGAAATCATAGAAATCGCTGCAATTCGCATCAGAAACAATATGATTGATTCCACATTTAGCACCTTGGTAAAGCCCGAAAGATTAATCGATAACTTTATTACTGAATTAACAGGCATTACTAATGATATGGTAGCTAATTCGCTCCCAATTGAACCTAATTTATATAAACTTCACTCATTTATAAATAATGATATATTAATTGGTCATAATGTAAACTTTGATGTTAATTTTTTATATGATAACTATATTAAATACACACCCTATCTTTTTAAAAATAATTTTGTTGATACACTAAGATTGTCAAGGAAGGTATACCCAGATTTAGGTTCTCATAGTTTATCTTATCTAACGAGATCTTTAGGCATTATCTCTAAGACTTCCCATCGTGCAGAAGCGGATTGTCTAACAACATATAGTTTAGTTAATTCAATGATCAATACTATCTCTAATACAGGTGAATCTATTGAATCATTCGTCCAAAGGATGAACGCCTCTATCCATAATCTAGCTTCATCAATCAGAGCGACAAACACTATTTTTGATGATACTCATCCAGTCTATGGGCAGTCATTCTGTTTCACGGGGACGCTATCATCTTGTACTCGGAGAGAAGCAATGCAAGTAGTCGTTAATATGGGAGGAATAGTTACAGATCGTATCACTAAAAAGACAAATTATTTAGTTCTCGGTATTACTGATTATCGAAAAGTCAAAGGAAACAAAAGTTCCAAGGTTAAAAAGGCTGAATCTTTAAAGACTTCTGGGTATGATATAGATATTATCAGTGAAAATGTGTTTTGGGATTTAATTTCAAATTAGTAAACAAATGTGTATCCTCAGGAGTTGCGAGGGAGTGTTGTTTGGGAGAGGGAGGGGGAAACTTTAAAGATATAGGAGAAAAGAGTATGTACCAAAAATATAGAGTTATTGCAATGCAAGATGAACACACGGTGCTGATTGATTATGGACTAACAAACGGGGCTCGCATTGGGGGCACTTTGTATATTATAAAGCCCCATAAGGACATAGCACTTAGCGGCAAAGATAACGGATCGTGTGATGAAATAAAGGCGATTATTGAAGTAGTGGCTCCTTATGAAAATTTCTCGGTATGCAGGCATATAGCGCATAAAAACATTGATACAATTAGCACCGTTTCCGCCGGAGATGTCGTTATTCTAACTCGTGAATAGCTTTTCTTATTATCCTGTTAGTACGTTCTAAAGAGGTGACGCTACTATGAACAAAACTACCAGAGATACTTTTATGCGATATTTTTCAAACCCTATACCCTTACGAGAAAACAGTTTTACCTTTCGACGCTTTGAAAAATTACTAGTCGATAATGTGGACGCATTGTTCGACAGTACCCAGTATGACACGTACATTCCGTTCCAATCCTTATATGTTGACGGGGCTACTATGGAAGACCAACTCCTAGTCTGCAATAACTGCAAGACCCCGCTTTTAGAAGCCTGCGAAAGGCTGCACTCAACCGGAGACACTGAGGAGATTTCCATTTACCAATGTAAAACTTGTGGTAATCTTATTTTTACGAAATATCCGACAACGTTCAAGTACTAACTAATGGCAAAAATGACATATTTAAGCCATTTAAAGAATCTTAAAGAGTTTTTCTATTAAAATCTATGACAGAAGGAGGTTTGACAGGAGCTTATTATCATGATATATTATGTCCATGGTATCTGGGGAGACTGAAAAGTCGCAACCTGAAAGAGCCGTGTACATAACACGTTATGTACACGGCTCTTTATGTTATGATGAAACCATTTAAAACATACGATGAGCAAATCGAGCTTCTACAAAATCGAGGGCTTCTTCCTAATATTTCTGAAGTAACAGTTTTTCATATCAAAAATAGGGCCGGTAAAGTATTACTCCCCGTTAACCCACTAAACATTAGGAAACTTAACTTTTCCAAGCCACAAGCCACCAAATACGCAAAGGAGCTCCTACAAACATACGGGTATTATAATATTGTAAACCAATACAATAAGCCATTCTTACAGAGTGACGGAAGTTACCAAGCTGATATCGACTTTTTCATGTTATTCAGCCTTCATCAGATTGATACTAAAATGGAAAATATTATTTTTTACCCTATTTTACAAGTAGAGCAACGATTAAAAACCTGTATTGCATATGAATTTGCAAAATCTTACGGTCCATTTGAGGGAGATATTATTAAGAATTATATTGAGCCCTATTTCCAACCGGCTAATTATAATCAGCATTTAAAGACAAAAAAGGGTGTCCCTAAATACACCTTCCTGATTAAAAAATTAAAGGACATTTACGCAGACGCTGAATACAAACCATTTCAACATTATAAAGCTCATCATTCGCATATCCCTATTTGGGTATTTATAAATAAGCTTACTTATGGAGAATTGTTTCATTTTTACGAGGTTCTAAAAATTCAGCCAAATATCGCTGCCAATTTTAAGCTGACTCCCAGCCAACTTCGTACAATAATGTTATTTTTAAACCAAGTTAGAAATGACTGTGCTCATTTCTCCGGATTTTATAACCAGCGATATCCCTATATAAAAAAAGAGGTCCCTTTATTAAGTGCGTTTCAAAGCAAATTCTCTTTTCAGTCTCAACGGGAAGTCCCTAACATGTTTTTATTGCTTATCATTTTTAAATACTTATTACCTAAATCAAACTTTGATTTACTTTCAAAAACTGTAAAACGCGAAATATTTGACTTTATTTCTGAGAAATATATCCCCAAAATAAGTGAGCATATGAAAGATAAACTAGCCATTCCCTCGAAAAAAGATTGTGACGATAAATTTAGTTTTTTAGAGCATTATAAAATATGATTTTGCTAGTCCAGTATTTTGTCTAAAACTGGACAAACGACTAAAAAAGCCCGCATTCTGCTACCAACAGATATTGCAGAATCTAAAGATTGAAAAAATTACAATTTACTATTGAACTTATTGCTTTTGTAGGCTATACTGGCAGTAGTGAACTGTCCCTTTCGCATTGCGCGGCTGGGACACTGAGGTCCTTGCTACTGCCCGTCCACCAGCAAGGACCTCTTTTATTTATATAGGAGAGTTTACCTTGACTATTTATGATAAGCCTTTTAAAACATATAACGAACAAATTGAATTACTCAAGAGCCGAGGATTAATTGTTGAAGATTACGGTTTTGCATACCATGCTCTAAGCACGCTCTCTTACTATGACTTAATAACTCGATATCAGAGATATTTCATGCCTGACGGTAAAAAGTTTATTGATAATATAACAATAGAGCTACTATATAATTTTTCATTGTTTGATAGATCCGTCCAGGCGTTTATATTAAAGTATAGCTTGCTTATAGAAAATATCGTTAAAACAAAGTTATCCCATATAATGGCCAAAGACTTCGGAGTCAATGAGGTTGCATATCTTTCTGCTTCTAAATATAGGGAATCATTCAAACTACCTAACAACGAATCGTTAAAATTTAGTTCACTCGCTTTTGAATGTAAAAAGGCTATAATAGATCCTAAAATTGCACACAATCCCACATTATATTATCACCGGAAGCATAATCATATTCCTCCATGGATTCTATTAAAAAATTTATCATTTAACAATACTATCAGTCTGATTAAGCTGTTAAGAAACAAACAGCGAAATCGTATTATAAATGAATTAGTCCCTTTTCCTCAAGTGCGTCTACGGGATAAAACCAACTTCGTTTTCTGCTCTTTAGGGGCAATCAGGCTCTTTCATGACTTTGCGGCTTGCAATTTGGATTTTACGACTCTATATACCTATGAAATCAACCATCTTTCCCCTACTATCCTATCTAAACTCCTAGATGATCAATATCTCATAAAATCAGAAAACGACAGAATACCTCTTACTGAAAAAGCTTTCTCAAAAGGACTTTATGGGGTAATGCTTTCTATGTTGGTATATCTCAAAGGAAGTCATTTAGTAGGTGAGTTTATTACTGATTTCCTTTACCTTTTTAAAGATTTCAATGATAGTGACAGTGCGGATAAAAAACGGCTATTCAAATATTATTCAGATATAGCCAATATGCCGGCCGATACGCCTATGCGTTTACAAAGTTATTTATCACAGTACAAACAAGCAAACAACGATTCCCGGAGTTTCCGTTAAAAAGGATTTGATTATTTTGTCGGATGATATATTTTTAACTCCCAAAGAACAAGTCCAATATTGCAAAGCAGAAGCCATCTGTTTTAACCGGATGTCAAAATCTGAAGCCGTAAAATATTTGGAAGTTAACCGAAACTATTTTAAGCTACGGACTTTTCGTAGTAACTATGTAAAAGACCCTCATCTTCTAAAATATACGAATTTAGATTTTGCCGACTTAGTCGATTTATCAAACATTGACAGCCAGCTGCGACGTATTTTACTGGAAATGGTGCTTAGCATTGAACACTTCTCAAAATTACATCTAATACGGATCGTTCAAAAATCAAAAGAAGATGGTTACGCTGTAGTGCGAGATTATATTAATCAACTATCTCATGATAATCAAAGACGCTTATCTTCTGATCTGAAGAAAAACAGTCGGAGCCTATATTGCAAATCTTTGTTTGATAACTGTATCAAGAAAAATATCACGACATGCCCCATTTGGGTATTTGTAGAGATAATTTCATTAGGTCAATACCTTCATTTTTATGATTTCTGCCGTCAACGCTACTCACGCCAATCATATGCAAAAGAGCTTAAAGAAAGATTATATTTGCTATGGACAGTAAAAGACCTAAGAAATGCATGCGCTCACAACAACTGTATTATTAACGATTTTCGTGCCCCTACCTCCGCTAAAACTATCCCCAGTCAATCAGTAAATAACGCATTAATAAACTTGGGAATTTCTACTCACGTGCGTCGAAAACATTTGCGAAGAATCCCTACCCATCAAATTATTACAACCTTTTATACTCACACGCTAATCGTATCAAGCCCGGAAGAACATAATCACGTGGTAAGTGAGCTCCAGAATTTCAAAAAACGTCTGTTTCTAAATAGTGATTATACGCATAATGACATTGTTTACTCTAGCTTCAAGCTACTGGAGAAACTTATTGACAATTGGTTTATTATGATATAAGATACTGTTACAGAGAAAAAACATTAAATGTTTTTGCGAGAGCAGTATCAGTTGATATTGCTCTTATTTTTTTGTCTTATAATAGGCAGCTATGTTATCAATATTCTATAAGTTTTTATATATAGAAAGAGGTGTTTCCAATGAAAACCGAAATTGATAGAGACCTATTTAGACGCCGTCTGTACGAATTAATGGTTGAACAGAATCTAAGCCAATATGACTTGGCTCGGGAAATGAGAATTTCGGTATCAGCACTTCACAACTGGTTTCACCTTAAACGCACACCTAGAAAGAGCTCTATCAATAAACTATGCAAATATTTTAATGTTGATAGTAGTTACTTTTTAAAAGAAAATCACGATTAAGGCTATCTATTGTTCTTAATATTTGACTTTTCATAGATTTAACATAGATAAATTTAGCAATTAGTTAAATTTTTCTTCTTTTGAGGGGGGGATCTCTCATGAATAAAGCACTTAGAACAAAATTAAATCACCTATTCGCCTCGGGCGAATCCTGTAGTAACGACGAAGAACAAAGAAAACGATTAGATGCGATTTTAGACGCACTGAAAGTATTGTATAACAATGATGAGTACGATGTTTTTGTAGTACAGCGTGCTATGTATTTAGTCGGAGCCGATGTTCACAATGTTGATTTTACTTGCTCTGTATGTCACGCCCCTATCTCTGATGAACACGAGGTATTTCATTCCACAGAAGGCAATGAGTCTATTTCTATTTATCAATGTAAACGTTGTAAGCAACTCGTGTTTGCTAAATTCCCCGCTATAAATTCAAAAGAATAACCGTACACAACTCTTTTAATGAGTCCAAGCCCCGCATCAACAAACTGAGGCGGGGCCTGTTTTTACTCCGGAGGCATCTATATGAACACTAACAAGCGAGCAGCTCTTTATATCCGTGTAAGTACAGAAGAACAAGCCAGGCATGGACTATCCTTAAGTGCTCAATTAGAAAATCTACAACAGTATGCAAAAAATAAAGGGTACGATATAGTCGGAATATATACTGATGATGGTGCTTCCGCTCGTAAATCCCCTTTTTCTCGTAAGGCCTTTAAGCAGCTGATGGAAGATGTACAATGGAATCGAATTGACCGCATATTATTTATTAAGTTGGATAGATGGTTTCGTTCTGTCCGTGATTACTATAAAGCCCAAGATATACTGGATGCTCATGGAGTGGACTGGGAAACTACACAAGAGCAATACAATACTACGACTACGAACGGACGCCTAATGCTAAACATCAAATTATCTGTCGCCCAAAATGAATCTGATATGACAAGTGATAGAATTCGTTTTGTATTTGAACAAAAACGGGTAAAACATGAAGTTCTATCCGGATTTGCACCTTTAGGTTATAAAATAAAAAATAAACATTTAGTTCCTGATGAGAATGCGTCTATAATAGCCAATGCATTTAATCAATTCATTGCATACCCCAATTTACAACAATTAACCAATTGGTTTCATTCCCAGGGAATTCATTATAATGTAACTTCAATCCGCAAATTATTAAGAAATGAACGATATATTGGCCGTAATAAGGGTGACTTGGAGTATTGTCCTCCCATCGTATCTGATCAACAATTCTATACCGTCCAAGATATGCTTGACAAGAATTTAACAGTAAAGAGGACCGCAAGCGGATTGGTATATATTTTTACCGGTTTATTACGTTGTCCTATTTGCGGCCATAAGCTTACCAGTTCATGTGCCTATTCCGGTACACATAAATATAAGCGTTACCGCTGTTCCAGACATTGGCGTAATGAAGACTGCTCCTTTAATCGTGGTATTGCGGAAAGCAAACTTGAAAAACAATTATTAGCACATTTTGATGATTTGTACGAGCACTTCAATTCCGCCGTACAAGAAGAGCAAAAAAATAACACTCGCATAGACACGCAAGTGATCAAGAAAAAGCAAGAACGGCTAAAAGAGTTATTTTTAAATGAGCTTATTACTCTAGATGAATACAAAAAAGATTATGCTAAGTATGCTGCCATGTTACCGTCTGAGCCCAGACCTTCTATTCAACCTTCATTATATAAGGGTATGAAGGCAGCTGACATAGAACAGCTATATAAGGCTCTTCCGGATCGACAAAAGCAGGCCTTCTTACGACAAATTATTGACTATATAGACTTTGACGCTGATTTAAAGCCTATTATACATTTTAAATAGCTTGTACTACAGGCAACACTTCTAAAGGTAAGGCTTGTAAGAGCTCCGGTACGAGTACGGCCCTATCGGCATATAAAGCCTCATGAGCCAAGCCTTTTTTCACCTGCCGCGTAACCAGCGATACAACCGCTACATTGGTCACTTCACTGCCTGTGCCGCACGTTGAAGGCACCAGAATGAGCTCACTGCCCTTACAAGGCTGTACCGTCCCGTCAAAGAGATCTGTCAAGGGTATACATTCTTTCAGGGACAGAAATTTAGCCACATCCAAGATGGCTCCGCCTCCGACAGCTATAATCCGCTTCGGATGTTCTATCATGTCACGGCGAATCGCTTCCACTACCTCATCTGTCGGTTCCCCGTCATCATAATCATCCTTTAAGAGAACTTGACACGGTAAATCGAGATTCTCAAAATAAGAACCGTAGATATACCGGTTTGTCAATAATACGTCATCTTCCCTTACCTTCAAGTCAGCCGCCATGGCACAACATGTGTCATATCGATAAACGGCGGTGTGTAATCCCAGTTCCAGCATAACAAGGCCTCCTTGATTCGTTTATCATTATGTATAACAACAACAAAATGCAGGTCTTATGAACGTTGTATCCGCTCTCCCGTATTCGTATGAATATCCCAAACTTGACGATCCGTTTCAACACGCACCGTTCCTTCGGGCAAACTGTTATCTTCCTGCCAGGCTGCTACGATTTTAAACGTTGCGGGTAGTTTCATATTTTCATTCTTATATCCCCGCGTACGCGACGTATCGTGACGATTATATCGTATAGTCACACGTCCCGTATGTCCCAAATCTTCCAACAAGAAGCGAATTTGTCGTCCGTAACGAAGCGAATCGACCATATCCCCCATAGCCGGAGCATAGGCACCCGCAAGAACTTGAAGACCGTCATCTAAATCGGCCGTAGACTGCAACCCCGTACGAATACAAGGTATATGATGCCGCAAAAACAACTCTTTCATATACGCAGACCGGCGTACGGCCTCGTCTATCGTTAAGGGCTCATAATGACCTCTTCGATACATATCTTCCAGCTCCGTATTGGCAATGACGACAACCGGATATATTCGTGTAAAATCGGGTTCTAAGTTACAAACGGCTTCCGTTGTAGCCGTTAAGCTTGTCCAATCCTCTCCGGGGAGTCCGGGCATGAGCTGTAAGCCTATTGTAAAGCCGCTCTTTTTCAAGAGAGAGACGGCTCGATAAACATCCTCACTCGTGTGACCTCGTTTCGCTGCCTGTAATACACGGTCATCCATAGACTGCACGCCCAATTCGACGGTCCTCACTCCGTATCTCTTCAAACGGTTTAAGACCTCGTCATCTATACAATCGGGCCGAGTCGAACAACGAATGGCTGACACAAGTCCATTTTGCAAAGCTTCATAAGCCGGCTGCAATAATTCTTCTTGAAGAGTTGCCGATACGGCTGTAAAAGAACCTCCATAAAAAGCAACTTCATAAGCAGTGCCCTTTTTACGTGTATAAGTAGCTATTTTTTGTGCCGTATCGGCCCCTGTAGGTACCTCGGCCTGCCCCGTTACCGTATGTTGATCACAAAAAACACAGCGATGAGGGCAGCCTAAGTGAGGAATAAAAACGGGGATAATCGATGTTTTCATATTTTCTCCGTAAAAAAGGCCGATGCCGCAGCATCGGCCCTTCACATATCTTAGCTTAGAAGGATAAGGCGTTCATTTTTTCCAGTGCCGCATAAGCAGCATGTTGTTCGGCCGACTTTTTCGTTTTTCCCGAACCCATACCCATAGTCGTTCCGTTTACGATAACTTCCATAAAGAAAGTCTTATTATGATCGGGACCCTCTTCATGACACAAGTGATACTTAATATCCTGTGCGCCGTCACGCTGAAGCAATTCTTGAAAATACGTTTTATAATCCTTACCGTATATTCCTTTTTCAACCAACTGCAAGTATCGTTCCAACTGAATCAAAATAAAGTCGCGAGCCGCTGAATAAGAACAGTCCATATAGATCGCGCCGACAACAGCTTCAAAGGCGTCTGCCATAATACTGTTACGCGTACGCCCGCCGGTCAGGGCTTCACCCTTGCCCAGTCTCAGGTAGTCCCCCATATGAAATCCTGCACATACACAGGCAAGGGGCTCTTCACTGACAATACTGGCTCTGGCCTTCGTCAGATTGCCTTCAGGCATGTCGGGATACCGACGGTATAAGTATTCGCCTACAACCATATCCAGTACAGCGTCACCGAGAAACTCGAGTCTTTCATTATGCATACTGTGATGAGTCTTATCTTCATTCGTATAAGACGAATGGGTTAATGCCTGGTCGAGCAGGTGCCAATCCGTAAACGGCCCGATATTAAGGCGTTCCGTAAAATTTCGCAACTGCTCTCTTCTGGCTTTATTCATATGTAAACACTTCTTTTACGCCTCTGTGTATTTTTTTAACAACAACGTTGCGTTGTGCCCGCCGAATCCGAAGGAATTGGATATAGCCACATTCACGTCTGCATCGACTGCTTTCCCGGGTACATAATTAAGTCCCAAAGCCTTTAATTCATCATCCGGTTCCACTAAATTAATCGTAGGATGTACTTTTTTATTTTCAATCGTCAACGCACAAGCTATGGCTTCCACGGCTCCGCCGGCACCGAGAAGATGTCCCGTCATGGACTTAGTCGAGCTGATAAGCAACTGTTTAGCATGGTCGCCGAAGAGGCGCGCCACAGCCAACGATTCGTTCAGATCGTTTAAGTGAGTAGATGTACCGTGTGCATTAACATAGTCCACGTCTTCTACGGAAAGGCCCGCATCATCAATAGCCAGCTTCATACACTTGGATTGCTGTAAGCCTTCAGGCGCCGGTGCCGTAATGTGATATGCGTCGGCATTGCTACCGTAACCGGCAACTTCACAATAAATGTGAGCACCTCGTTTTTTAGCATGTTCCAATTCTTCCAGAACGACAACGCCTGCCCCTTCACCCATAACAAAACCGTCACGATCTTTATCGAACGGTCGCGATGCGTGTACGGGGTCATCATTTCTCGTAGACAATGCTTTCATGGCTCCGAATCCGGCTACAGCCCCGGGAGACACTGCCGCTTCCGTACCGCCCGCTACGGCTACATCCAGTTCCCCGCGTTGAATCATGCGGAATGCATCGCCGATAGAGTTCGTTCCGGTAGCGCAAGCCGTAACGACACTGGCACAGTGGCCTTGTAAGCCGAAGGTAATCGAAACTTGTCCCGATGCCATGTTGGCAATCATCTTGGGGACGACGAAAGGATTGACACGAGACGGGCCTTTTTCAAAAAGTCCCTTATACAAGTTATGCAATGTTTCCATACCGCCGATACCCGTACCGATAATCGTTCCTATACGGTCGCGATTTTCAGCATCTAAATTCATGCCCGAGTCATCAAGAGCCAATTTCGTAGCCGCCACGGCATATTGAGTGGACGGATCCATATGCCGAGCTTCCTTGCGGTCAATGCCGTATTGAGTAACGTCAAAGTCCTTTACTTCTCCGGCAATACGGGTCGTATACTCGGTTGCATCAAAGTGCGTAATCGGACCGATACCGCTCTTCCCGGACACTAATGACTCCCAGAAAACGTCTTTACCGTTACCGACAGGTGAGATTACGCCCAAACCGGTAATTACTACTCGTTTTTCCAAAGTATTCACCTCATCATTTTGAAAATCAGTCGTGACTTATTCGGGAATCGCTTCCGTCTCACGCTTAAGATACGCAAAAATTTCCTTAACACTCAAGATTTCATGAATCTCCTGCATTCGCCGACCCGAGAAAACAAGACCCGTTTCGACATCGCCTTGCTGTGCTCGTGTCAAAGCTCGAATGATACAGTACTTATGACTGCACTTTTTCAGACACGTATCACAGACTTCCGGTTTAGGCGCATGATCCGCCAAAATACGTTCGGAAAAAGGGGTCCTGATAGCCTGTCCGGGCAATCCTACGGGACTATGCACAAGAACAAAATCCTCAGGGTTATTGGCTCGCAAGTAGACTTTCTTCAATTCATCCGAGCTGTTTGCCTCTTCACTGGCTGCGAAACGACTGCCCATTTGGACGCCGTTAGCACCAAGGCGCAACATTTCAACAATGTCTTCACCGTGCAATACACCGCCTGCACCGATGACGGGCAAGTCGACAGCCGCTCTGACTTCAGGAACGATTTCCCTACTGGAACGACTCGTGCCCAAATGGCCACCCGCTTCGGCACCTTCTACGACAATAGCCGCAGCGCCGAGGGATTGTGATATTTTAGCTAATTTTGCAGATGAAACGATGGGTACAATAGGGGTACCCGAATCTTTTCCCAATGCAAACATATCTCGGGAAAAGCCCGCTCCTGCAACAATCAGATCGATTCCTTCTTCAATAGCAGTGGTTACAATGCCGTGAAATTCACGAGCCGCAACCATTACATTAATTCCTATTATTCCGCCGGGAGATAATCTTCTCGCCAAACGGATTTCAGATCGTAATTCTTCAAAGGGCATTCCCGATGCCGCTATCAATCCGATACCGCCTTCGTTGGCAACAGCTGAGGCCAACTTGGCCGTCGATAAACGAATTGCCATGCCGCCTTGTACAATAGGCACTTTCGCAATGAGCTTACCAATTTTTAATTCAGGCAGCTTCACTCTGTTTTCCTCCAATCAAGATCCCGTCAGGGGAAGTGCTCACCGGCCCTTCCCCGGCGGCGGGTCTTATTGCATACTTACGCTTTCTTTTCCTTTTCGATATAATCAACCGTATCTTGAACGGTTTTGATTTTTTCTGCAACATCGTCAGGGATTTCAATATTGAATTCTTCTTCGAAAGCCATGATCAATTCTACGATGTCCAAGGAGTCAGCGCCTAAATCGTCGATATATGCAGCTTCTAACTTGACTTCTTTTTCATCAACGCCGAGCTGTTCTACAACGATACCTTTAACTTTCTCAAAAGTTGCTTGTTCGCTCATCTTACTTCACCCCCTTTCGATGTGGTATAGACTAAGCCTAGTCTATGTTATTACATTACCATGCCGCCGTCAACATTCAGAGTCTGACCGGTAATATAACCTGCCTTTTGTGATGCCAGGAAGACGACTGCTTGAGCCACTTCTTCCGGCGCCGCCGTGCGTCCCAGCGGAATAGATTTTATCATTTCTTCTTTTACCGCATCGGATAAAACGGCCGTCATATCCGTGTCAATACAACCGGGAGCTACGGCGTTTACGCGAATATTTCGCGATGCCAATTCTTTAGCTACCGACTTTGTAAAGCCGATAACGCCGGCCTTTGCCGCCGCATAGTTGGCCTGCCCCGCATTGCCCGTTTCACCGACAACGGAAGTCATGTTAATGATCGATCCGCTACGTTGTTTCATCATAATCTTCGTAACGGCCTTCGTACAATTATATACGCCGGTCAAATTCGTACTCAAGACGGCATCCCAATCTTCTCGCTTCATGCGCATAAGCAATCCGTCGCGCGTAATGCCGGCATTATTAACAAAAACATCGATTGTACCGAGCTTTTCGTGCACAGTCTTAACCATATCCGTTACGGCACCTTCATCAGCTACATCGCACTGCACGGCAAAAGCCTTACCGCCCGCCTCTTCAATGGTGCGAACCGTATCTTCCGCCGCTTTTGTATTGCCGGCATAAATAACGGCTACCGTCGCACCTTCAGCCGCCAAGGCTTCGGCTACGGCTCTGCCGATACCGCGAGAGCCGCCTGTAACGACGGCGCCTTTATTTTCTAAAAGCATCCTAGTTTCCTCCTGCCAAGAATTCGACCGTCTTTTTCAACGACGGTATATCTTCCGTATTTTCACTGTGAATGGTCTTATCAATTTTACGATTAAACCCGCACAAGGTTTTTCCCGGTCCCACTTCTACAAAGGTATCGGCACCGAAAGTCTGCATGGTTTGCACACATTTAACCCAGAGCACGGGACTGGCTGCCTGTTTTACCAAAGAAGCCTTAATATCCGCCGCCGTCCGTTCTATTTCACCGTTTACATTGGCTACGACGGGAATGACCGCGTCGCGAATCGTAATCGTATCCAGAACTTCCGCCAACCGTTCTGCAGCCGGTTGCATCAATGTACTGTGGAAAGGAGCACTGACATTCAGCATGACGGCTCTCTTCGCACCTGCCTCTTTCATGGATTCTACGGACTGTTCAACGGCCTTCGTCGCTCCGGCAATAACAATCTGTCCGGGGCAATTAAAGTTTACGGCTTCCACCGTTGATCCTTGTGTCGAAATCTGAGTGCAGATAGACTTTATTTTCTCTTCATCCAAGCCCAGAATCGCCGCCATAGCTCCTTCTCCCAAAGGAACGGCTTCTTGCATAAACTGTCCACGTAAGCGAACAGTCCGTACGGCATCGGCAAAATCCAAAGATCCGGCCGCTACCAGAGCCGAATATTCACCTAAGCTGTGTCCGGCTACAATGTCGGGCTGAAAACCTTCTTCTTTGAGCACGAGATTACACGCCGTGCTGGCCGTTAAAATGGCCGGTTGTGTATTGTACGTGAGCATCAATTTTTCATCGGGACCCTCAAAGCAAAGCTTCGTCAATGAAAAACCCAATGCGTCATCGCTTTCTTCGAAAAGTTGTCGTACAGATGCATACGAGTCGTACAAGTCTTTGACCATCCCTACTTTTTGTGCCCCCTGCCCGGGGAAAACGAATGCTTTTTTCATGAGCTCACTCCTTTATTAATACCATTTCATGACCATTCCGGCCCAAGTCAGTCCGGCACCGAATCCGGTAAGAACCACAATATCATCGTGCTTGATACGGCCTTCCCGATGGGCTTCATCCAAAGCTATGGGGATGGAGGCTCCCGATGTATTGGCGTACTTATCGATGTTGACAAACACCTTTTCCATAGGTAAATCCAATCGTTTAGCTGCCGACTGGATAATCCGAATGTTCGCCTGATGAGGTACGAGAATGTCAATCTCACTCTTGTCGATACCTGCTCTTTCCAAAGCTTTTTCCGCCGTCTGTCCCATGACCTTGACAGCAAATTTATATACTTCTTTACCGTCCATATGAACATACGTAAGGCCTTTTTCACGTGCTTCATCAGTCGGCAACACAGCCGTGCCGCTGGCCGGAATGTTGAGATACTTACCGCCGTTTCCGTCAGCTCCCATATCCATGCCGAGAATACCGTATCCTTCCGGCACAGGACCTAAGACAGCTGCGCCGGCACCGTCACCGAAGAGAACGCAGGTATTGCGGTCTTTAAAGTTTAATACGCGACTGAGAATCTCGGCTCCTATAACGAGAACCCGTTTATACATGCCCGTTTCAATATATTGTGTCGCCGTAATCACTCCGTAAGCAAAACCGGAGCAAGCGGCGTATAAATCGAAAACAGCTGCATTCTTAGCCCCTAAATTAGCCTGTACAATACACGCTGCTGAAGGAATCGTCATATCGGGTGTCAAGGTGCAGACAATAATCAGGTCAAGATCTTCCGCTGCCGTTCCGGACTGTTCCAAAGCCTGTCGTGCCGCTTCAGTACACAAGTCGGACGTATTCACACCCTCCGGTGCAAAATGCCGTTGCTTAATGCCCGTACGCGTACTGATCCATTCGTCTGACGTGTCGACGATTTTTTCCATATCCGCATTGGTTACTATATTATGGGGAACACAATGGCCCGTTCCCAAAATACCGGCTCCGTTAAGCTTCACTTTCATCCTCTTGCCCCTCTTCTTCAATACTTGACCGAATATGGCCGACTACATCTTCTTCTACCAATTCACCTGCTACGCGAACGGCATGTCGAATTGTCTTGGCCTTTGAACTGCCGTGACAGATAATAAAACTGCCGTCAACACCGAGCAACGGTGCTCCGCCATATTCCGTAAAATCAAGTCGTTTTTTCAAATGCTTGAAGGCCGGCATGACGGCCATAGCTCCAAGTTTCGCCAAAATTCCGCCCTTACGAATAGAATCTTTAACCAGTTGCATGATAAAGAGTGCGATACCCTCGCCGAATTTCAAAATAACATTTCCTACGAATCCGTCACAAACAACTACATCCACAATACCTTCCGTAATATCACGACCTTCTATATTGCCGTAAAAAGAAATGGTCTTTGTGGCTTCCAGCATAGGATACGTCGTTTGGGATAATTCATTACCCTTCGACGCTTCCGCTCCGATATTAAGTAAGCCTATTTTCGGCGACTCGATATTAAAGATATATTTTGCATAATGGGTTCCCATAATGGCCGCTTGTACAAGATGTTTGGGTTTACTGTCCGAATTGGCGCCTGAATCCAAAAGAACACTCACACCTTTTTTAGACGGAATGGGAGTCGCAATACAGGGTCGTTCAATACCCTTAATACGCCCTAATCCCAACAAGGCCGCCGTAACGGCAGCACCGGTGCTTCCCGGGGCTACAACGGCATCACAGACGCCCTCTTTTACCAGGCGAGTTGCCACTACAATAGACGCATCCTTTTTCTTACGAATAGCTTGTGCCGGATGTTCATCCATTTCAATGACTTCCGCTGCATGAACGATCGTAAGTCGTTCCGATTCTTCGGCTCCGTGTTCGGCCATGACCTTACGTATTTTCTTTTCATCTCCTACGAGGACAACATCATACTTATATGCCTTAACCGCTTCAATGGCTCCGAGAACCACTTCTTCCGGTGCATAGTCGCCACCCATAGCATCGACTGCTATTTTCATGCGTATCGCCCCTGTTACTCTAATGATTCAATAATAAACTTAGCCCGAAATACTTCTTTCGCGTTTTTGCGAATTTTTACCCATACATATCGTTTATCATCCCGTCTACGAATGACTTCCGCTCTGGCGACCAGTTTGTCTCCTACCGTAACGGGTTGCTTATATTTTACATTGCCTACAGCCATAATACAAACGGGGATATTGACAACGGCCTTAGCCAACGAGCCTGCCTGCGCATATAAATACTGCGATTTAACGATATGTGCCTCGTCAACCATATCCTCAGTAGCCGTCATAACGGATATACCGCTTTCTCCGGGAACACATTCCACCAACTCTCCGAGTACACCGGCCAATTTCGTTTCCGGTCCGGCCGCTACGGCCCGTTGCTTAATGCGAATACGTAATTCAGGTATCCCCAAAGCCATGCGATCCAACCGTATAGTCGCAATGCTGACGGAAAATTCCTCAGCCAACTCTTCATCATTGATGAAAGGATTTTCCTCTATTCTCTTTTTCAGCAATTCATGCCGTTCATCTCGTCCCGTTCTCGCCATGATATCACCCTAGTTTTATGACCAAGTATTAATAGTACATACTATGAAAATTATATATTGTTTTCCCTCTTTTGGCAAGAAAAAAGTATGCATACAGCGTCTTCACTCATACGAAAAACGCCACATGCATACTTCTATTTTAATATTTGTCAAAATCCATATCATTTAAAATATCTTTCAACTTCATTAATTCTTCTTTAGTTAACGTAATACCTTTTGTCATAGCCTGATAATCGGGATCCCAGGAACGCAAATCGAACTTGGCCGCACGGTTGTTCCAACTGATATACGTCAGTTCTTTGCGCCAACCGTCCTTATTTTCCGATAAGGTGCCGCAAATATCTTCAATATTGAAATTAAGCTGTACCATACTTTCTATCTCCTCTACAGGCGGTTTTAAGACCGCTAATATTTTTTTACTAAAAATCAGTGTTATATGTTATCATATCAAACCGCCGTCCAAAGTCAATAAAGAAACTCCGATTTTTAATGAGACGAGCCTTTTTTCGAAAATAATCCGCCATGTGCTTCCTGTATGTCAAAGATGGAAACAAAGGCATTCGGGTCGACTTCATTCACCGTGTCGCGCAATTGCATAACTTCCAATCGGGATACGACGCAGTAAAGAACCCACATCTTATGTCGCGCATATGCCCCTTCACCGTGCAACAATGTAACACCGCGATGCAGTTCACGCGTAATGACTCGCGATACTTCCTCATCCTTTTTGGTCACTATAAGTACGCCCTTCATTTCATCCAACCCGTTGGATACGACATCAATAGCCTTGTAAGCAATAAAGTACGCAATAAGGGAATACATGGCGCTGTTCCACGAAAAGACGAAACCCGATACACCGAGAATGAAGAAGTTAAAGAACATAATAATTTCACCTACCGAAAAAGGCAGGCGACGGTCACCGATAATGGCCAACATTTCCGTACCGTCCAAAGAACCGCCGAAGCGAATAATAAGGCCTACGCCGACACCTATAATAATCCCGCCGAAAACGGTGGACAAAAAAGGATCCTTCGTTACCGCCTCTAAGTGCATATAATCAACGACGCGGCTCCATATGGCCAACCATAAAATGGAATAGAGGGAAGCGATGGTAAAACGAGCCCCGATCTTTTTATAACCTAAATACAAAAACGGTAAGTTCAAGACAACGATAAAGGTTGAAAAAGAAAGGTTTGTCAAGGCCGCCGCCATTAATGAAATACCGACAACGCCGCCGTCAATAACATGGTTAGGCGTTAAAAATACGTCCAGTCCCAATGTATAGACGAGTGCGCCGAATGCCAAGGCCACGGCTTTCGTAAGGTATCTGGTTACCATGTCTTTTTCCTTTCCCGTACATATCTGAGTCCAATAATCCAAGCCACAAAGTCATCTACCGGTTCAGGCGGATATTGCCATGACGTCGGCACGAACTTTCTCCAGCCCTTACGCGGTGTATACTGCCAATAAAGTTTACGTCCTTCAACGGTCGTGAATTTTTCATTAACATATGCAAAACTCACTTTGTCGTGCCCTTCGCCGATCCAGGACTTAACGAGATTTCCCAAGCTTTCGTGGCGAGTCCCGTCCCCCATAACCACCGTTTCCAGTGCTCCCGAATCATAACACTCCTGTACATATTGCAACAAGGCTTGGGTCGGAATAATTCGCTTTTCTTTCAGCTCCCCGTCTTCATTAATCAGGGCCACTCCCGTTTTCACAGATCCCGGGTCAATAGCTAAAATCACGACTTACCTCCTGTTCGGCTCAACACGAATTTCAATACGCAAAGGTCCGGCCGTAAAGATATTCTGAGTCGTAACGGCTCGCAACGTGAGTCCCGTATTTCCGTAAGCCTTCATACGAGAAATGGCGTCAAACATTTCGACAGCCGTCAACGCCCCTACGTTGCCGCTCAAGGGATCAGGCAGGATTCCGTCGGACTGAGCGCTGCGATTAACATTATGCAGAAAATGCAGGAGCTGTAATTCCGCTCCGCTCGCAATTTCTTCACTTGTAAAGTATTCCGTATATACTTCTCTGCCTCGATTATAAACCAGGTTATTGTCATACACATTTACATGTACCAAAGCGGGCTCACCCGTAATGATATTTCCGGCAGCTGTAACGCGAATCAGTTTACTAGCCTTGGGAGAGTTGCTGAGTTCCTGTACGGTTCGCTCAAACTCGTCAGGCGAAATGTAAAGCAATACGGCTTTTTCATCCGTAATGTTAAGGCGTTGGCGAATCATATTGTTAATATTCACCATAATACCGCTTAGTTGTGACCTTGTTTCGTCCTGAGACTGACCGGCTGTCAAGACGGAACTGGAAAGCACTTCGCCTACGCGAAAGAGTACCGTTCCCTCACGAACAGTCAGCATGGATTCATTCAATAAGCGATTCCGTTCATCCAAAGCGGCAACCGTCTTTGTTAATCCCGCCTTCGTATGTTCAAGTTCTTCGATTTCTCCCTGAGCCGTCGCCAAGTCCGCATGAACCTGATTAAAGGCCGTCTGAACAATCCCCAGCTGAGCCGAAGCATCGTCTCGCGCCGCCTGAACCTGGTCCAAGTCCAACAGAGTCAGTCGCAAACGATCGTTGGCTCCGTCCAATTGTTCTTCCTGAGAAGCTAACTTCACTTCATTATCAGCCAATAAGTCATTTTTTTCCTGCATTTCTCTGGCTAACTTATCCGCCTCGGCTAAAAGTCGATCTCTCTGCTCTTCCAACACATGCTGTTGTTGGCGCAACTTATTCATACCGAAAAGAGCTACTCTGGCGTTTTCCGATAAGACGGACATGACACCCAAGGTAACAACGGCAATGCTGATACCCGTCATGATAGTAACCAAGATGGATGTATACTTAGGGCGTAAGCCCATCAGTTTTATTTTTCTTTTGCCGACCTTGGAACCTATTTTATCGCCTAAATAGGCAATAAGTCCGCCCATAACGGCAAGAACAATCAACATAAACCAGCCCGACTCCATCAAACGCCCCTCCTTCCGATACAGATTCTCAAATCATTTCATAATGTCTTATTATATCATATTTTTACAATGTATCGAATTGCCTACACCGCACATTTTGATGAATCCCCTTCATATTTCCGTCTGAATTTTACTTGAAACAACGTTTCCTTAAACACCTCAAAGAGAACCACTCCTTCACCTACACATAAAAAGTTCGCATAACGTTCTCTTTTATTATACAAAAATTGTGTTACCTCCCGGCTAAGAAGGTAACACAATTTTTAACGAGATTTTTTATAGATAAGCCATATACCGGCAATTCCCGTAATTACGTCGGGAAGAAATGCCGCTACGTACGGAGGGATACGCCCCCCGTTTCCCAAGGCATTGGAAATCGTCATAATGCTGTAGTAAATAAAAATAACAATGACACTAATACCGAATCCGATGGATGAGCTGCCTCTTTGCTTTTGCAAACCCAGAGGCGCACCTACTAAGGCACAAACCAAACTGGCTAAGGGCATAGAAAAACGATTGAACAGCTCGACTTTCATCTTATTCGTATCTACGGAATTATTATCAAGGACCCTAATCTGTTCCTTCAATTCGCGAATAGTTAATTCATCCGGCTTTTTCTGCGATTCAGCCATCTTATTAGGTTTCTGAGAAATTGGCAGGGTTTGATGGTTGAACGTCATGGTTCTTGTTACCTGCTGTTCATCTCCGCCCGAAAGATCGTAAATAATTCCCTTGTGCATAATCCATTTATCGCCGTCCCATTCAGCATAGTCGGCTTTTTCGACACGTGTCAGTACATCATTATCAAATTCCTGCACCGTCAAATCCTTCAAGCGTTTTTCCTGGCCGTCATATTGGCGCGCATACATGAGGCTGGAAATATCGGATCCTTTTACGTTTTTCAGAATTATATGATCCTGTGTAGTCGGCTGAGCCCCGGCCTTCACTTCCTCATTTATAATGCGATTATACGCATTGTTCGCCTTCGGCACGACGAACTCATTAAAAGCCGTTGTCCCTAAAGAAATACACAAGGCCGTGATAAAAATGGGCATAGCCAAGCGAGGAAAGTTCTGACCTCCCGACCGCATGACAATGATTTCACTGGCTGCCGACATTCTGCCGAAAGCCATTAAGGACCCCAGCAGCACGGACATGGGAAAGGTAATGACAATAATGGAAGGCAAAGCCAATACTAAAATTCGAAAAGCCGCCCACATGGACGCCCCGTATTGATTGATTAAGTTGGCAATTCTATACAGAGTTCCCGTACCGACAAAAACGCTCGTAAACGCACAGACACCGAAAAGAAAGGGGCCTATAAACTCTTTTAATATATATTTATCAAGTATTCTCATCTTATTTATCCCCCGACGTCTTACATGGTGAAGTCTTCACCTAAATAGTTTTTCTTCGCCACTTCGTTTTCCGCTATTTCCATCGGTGCGCCTTCAAGGAATACCTTGCCGTCAGCCAGCAAGTACGCCTTATCGACAATACGCAACGTTTCTCTCACGTTGTGGTCCGTAATAAGAACACCCATGCCTCTTCTCTTCAAATGACTGATTATACCCATAATATCGTTGACTGCCAAGGGATCGATGCCGGCAAAAGGTTCATCGAGCAGAATAAACGCCGGGTCCATACACAGACACCGTGCAATTTCCACTCGCCGCCGTTCACCGCCGGACAATTGAATACCTAAGCGATCACGCAACTTTGTAATGGAAAACTCTTCCATGAGTGCCTCTGCCTTGGCACTTTGTTCCGCCTTGGTAAGTTTCGTCGTTTCCAACATGGCCAGCAAGTTATCCTCTACCGTCAATTTACGGAAAATCGACGCTTCCTGCGGCAAATAGCCGATTCCTTCATGGCCGCGTATGTGTACGGGCTGCTGAGTAATATCCGTATCGTCAATACGAATCGTTCCCGACGAAGGCTTTTCAATGCCTACTATCATATAGAAGGTCGTCGTCTTCCCCGCCCCGTTAGGACCGAGCAATCCCACTACCTGTCCCTGATCAACACGAATGGACACTCCGTTAACTACATTACGACCGTTATAGGTTTTAACCAAATCATTTGTCTGAATATACATGAACTCTCCTCAAAATGCCTAGTTGGTCGGTACGATAATGAGTGTCGACCGACTCATGGCCTGAGCCGAATCATCGGCCAGACGGATTTGAATATTATCACCGTTCAGGCTGCTGCCGTTTTGCGTTGCGTGCACATCACCGAAAAGGTTGATAACACCGTCATTTACGCCGGGTGTTTGGGTATACTCCGCCTTATTCGCATAAGCGGATAAGTTATCCTTCGGCGATTCAATATGAACACTACCCGTACCGACTGCCAGAATTTTCTTGGTCCAGGCATCGATACGATCAGCCCACATTTGAGACCCCTGAGCTTCCATATAACCGTTACCCGTTACGATGCCGTAGTCCTGATCCAAGTAATATTCGACCTGGTCGCCGTTCAATTTACGATCACCGTATATGCCGCGAACATCACCGGTAGCTACGACATAATTTTTATTCGTCGAATGTAATTTTTGTGCCGTTACATGCATATCCGGCTGTTCCACCGTAACGCCGCCGTCCAAATCGGCTTCGGCCGTCTTCAAATTATACATAGCGGTAGCTCCGGTCATAGTCGCATTATCCCGTACGATGACAACATTTCCCTTAGCCGTAGCTACCTGTGTTTTGCCGTCATACTGTAACTGATCGGCTGTTACGGAAATGGCCGGCTGAGGTGCGGCTACCGTCGACAGCGAAGGTACGGACACGGCAGTTGCAGCCAGTAAGACTGCACAAGTATATATCCATGTTTTTTTCATTCTCTATTCCCCCTTGGTAATACGGGCATGACCGGTAAGCGTTACTGCATTAAGTGCCGCGTTGGCCGTAAATGAATCGGCACTCAAGTCGGTCTGATCGGCACGCGTAATTACGACTTTACCGCCTGTTATTTCACGAGTATCCATATTATAGTATACACTCCCGTCGGTCTGCAACGAATCTCCCTGATCCGTATGCGCTTCCAGAGGGGCCTTAAGCTCAATCGTTTTTCCGTTTCTATCTACAATGCCCTGGTCGGCCGTAATCGTCAGTTGAACTCCGTCATCACTCACAAAAGTCCCCGTGGGTTTTACAAAGTAGACCTTGCCCGAATCGGGATCAACCAGGATTTTGTCGGCCGTTAAATGCCAGATCAACTTTCCGTCACGCTTTTCTTCCAGTTCCGATCCGTCAAACTCAACAAAACGCTCCGTATTGACTTCCGCCGGCTTTTCTCCCTCACGCAAAAGAGGAATCAATACGGCGGCAAATAAAAGGATGAAGGCCCCTACAATCAGCGGCAACTTATATTTTTGAATCCGTTGTATCATATGCCTTCCTGTCCTCCTTCAGTCTGAAGTGCCGTCATTTCCTCCGGTTTCGTACTCCAACGATGCTGGAACCACAACCATTCTGTCGGATGTTCTCTAATAAATTTTTCCGTAATAATCGCCGTTTGCTTCGTCAATTCTGCAATATCCCGCTCTTTATCACCCGTATCTTCAAAGTAAATCGGCTCTCCAATATAGACGCGATTACGATGGTTTTCATCATGATACGGGAAAATCGGCACGATAGGGGAACGAAATTGGCGAGCAAAAAGAGCAATTCCTCGAGGTGTCGAGGCCAATTGTCCGAGAAATTCCTGCGGCACACCGTCAAAACCGCCATCCTGATCGGCAAGAAACCCGAGAATTTTTTTCTTCTTCAAAGCTCGAGCGGCAATAATCATTTCATTCCCGCCTCGAGCAAATACTTCCAAACCCATGCGCTCACGGTTTTCATTCAAAAATCTCGTAACCGAATCATTGGGCTGATTCTTCACAATAGTGGTTGCCGGGTATCCGTATAAAGCCAAAGAGGCTCCCATCCATTCCCAATTTCCCAAGTGACCCGTTAAGGCAATGACACCCTTATTTTCTTCCAAGGCTCTTTCAAGTATATCCGGCCGATCCAAGGTTACATACCGGGAAATACAATCCTTATTCAGACGAGGGGTATATAAGATTTCCATCAATGCCTGGCCCAAGTTGGCAAAAACGCCGTCAATAATCGCAACGGCTTCCGCCTCGTTGCACTTAAGTCCGCGCATGACATGGAAAATACCTCGATTGCGTTGTTTCTTAAGGAGCCGTCCCGCAACAGGGCCCAATTTTCGTCCCCATTTGACAATGGTATCGTAAGAAAAGAGGCATACAAATCTTCCGATAGCTCTTACTGCATGGTACTGCCAATTTTTAAACACTCTAACGGACGCTCCTTTCTTTATTGTTTAAGCTCGTTCTTACCGCCCTTATAAGCAGTAATAACATCGTCCAACTGTCTCCGAGCCTCCAAAATGTATTCACAAAACTCTCGAACCGCACCGTGACCGCCCGGATTATCCGATACCCAAAGGACCGCTTCCCGTACCTGACGACATGCATCCCGAGGCGCACCGCTGAAACCGACCGCCGCGATTACAGGCAAATCGTTAATATCATCGCCCATGTAGGCAACCTCTTTTTCAGTGACTTGAGCCTTCTCACACAACTCGGCCAAGCCTTCTTTTTTATATGACGATCCTTGTATTACGTAGGTAATTCCTAAGTTTTCAGCCCGTTTAGCCACACTTTGCGATGAGCGACCCGTAATAATGGCCGTGCGCAAACCGGCTGCCTTAACCATAGAAATACCCATACCGTCACGGGCGGAAAAGGCTTTCATACAATCACCGTTCTCACCGTAGTACAGAGTTCCGTCAGTAAATACGCCGTCTACATCGAAGGCAACTACCTTAATATGTTCCGCCTTCATTAAACGACACCTTGACGCAATAAGTCCGTCAAATGAATCATACCCGTAACCTTATCGTTTTCATCAATAACCGGCAATACCGTAATCGGTCGCGGCTGATTTTTTTCCATAATATGTAAGGCTTCGGCAGCCAATTTATCCTGAGAGATCCGTCGGGGGTTCTTAGTCATCATGGCATCTACAGGCCACTGTAAGAAATTAGACCCCGTTTCCAGACCGCGTCGTACATCACCGTCCGTAACCAGACCGGCTAAAGTGCCGTCTTCACGCGTAACGGCTACGGCACCCAATCCCTTTTCAGTCATCATAAAGAGCGCATCCTGAACCGTACTTTCTTCACCGATAACAGGATTATCCACACCCTTATGCATAACGTCTTTTACTGTTAAAAGCAATTTTTTACCCAAAGCTCCGCCGGGATGGAATACAGCAAACTGATCCTTCGTAAAGTTGTGCGCCTGTAAGAGGGCTACTGCCAAAGCATCCCCAAGGGCCAAGGCCACAGTCGTACTGGTAGTCGGAGCCAATCCCAAGGGGCAGGCTTCTTTCTCTACTGTCACATCAAGAACGATATCGGCCGTTTTTGCCAACGTTGAGTTCATATTTCCCACAACGGCAATCAGTTTGGGACCGATACGTTTTAAGGACGGCAATATATTCAGGATTTCCGTCGTTTCTCCGCTATTAGAAAATGCCAACACCGTATCATCAATGGTTACCATGCCCAAATCACCGTGAATCGCCTCGGCCGGATGAAGAAAAAAGGCCGGCGTTCCCGTACTGGCTAAAGTAGCCGCCACCTTACGGGCTATATGGCCCGATTTCCCCATACCCGTAACGATAACACGTCCCCGAGATTCGAGAATCATATTGACGGCATTGACAAAGCGCTGATCCAATGTAGGTATCAGGCGTTCTATTCCTGCCGCTTCCACACGGAGTACTTCTCTTGCTTCTTCCAATATATTCATATGGCACACACCTCACGTATGAATCGATTACATAGCCGTTTCGGTACTCTTTGCGACAATGGAATGAATGGCAACCATATCACGCAAAACGCCTTCGACTTGGGATAAATACAGTGAATTCGGTCCGTCGCTTAAGGCTTCAGCAGGATTGTCATGCACTTCCATAAAGACCCCGTCAATCCCCGATCCGGCTGCCGCCCGGGCAAGATTACCGATAAATTGTCGCTGTCCCGTAGACTTCGTACCGCCACCGCCGGGAAGCTGTACGCTGTGTGTAGCATCAAATACAACGGGATAGCCGAAGGATCTCATAATGGGAAAGCTGCGCATATCGACAACCAGATTATGATATCCCATAGTCACGCCGCGTTCTGTAAGCATGAGATTTTCATTGCCCTTATGAAGGATCTTTTGAACTACATTTCCCATGTCTTCAGGAGCCAAAAACTGTCCCTTCTTAACATTTACGCACTTTCCTGTTGCCGCCGCTGCTTCAAGCAAATCCGTCTGACGGCACAAGAATGCGGGGATTTGCAAAATATCCAAGACCTCCGCAGCTTTTTCGACCTGTTCCACTGCATGAATATCACTAACGACGGGAACATTCAATTCTTTTTTGATATGCCCCAGGATTTTCAAGCCTTCTTCCAGGCCCGGTCCGCGGTAAGACGTGAAAGATGAACGGTTGGCCTTATCAAAAGATGCCTTGAATACATAAGGCAGTCCCAATTTTCCACAAATCTTCTTCATCTCCCGGCCGATATTCAAGGTGCGTTCCGGGTCTTCTATGACGCAAGGTCCGGCCAAGACGAATAAAGACGACCCGTCAAGGACCGTATTTCCTACTTTAACAGATTTCATCAAACCTTCTCCTTAGCAAAATACTCTCTGACTCGATCTACGTCTTCAGGCGTATCTATGCCGATAAACGTATGTGTTGTTTTAATAACTTTTATCTTATATCCGTTTTCCAATACACGCAACTGTTCGAGAGATTCCGTCGCTTCCAACGGGGTTACTTCCATATTCGCATATTCGAGCAAAAAGGCTCGTCGGTATGCGTAAATCCCTATATGCTTATACGGGCCGTGTTGTGCCGTATAGTCGTGCCGCGGGTACGGAATCAGGGAGCGGGAAAAATACATGGCTTCGTCCCGCTTATTGACAACGACCTTAACAGCTCCCTTATCGTCATACTCTTCAGGCTGCAAGGGCGTAGCTACCGTAGCCATTTGCAAGTCTGCATCTTCTTCAAAAGCTTGACAAAGCGCATCGATGACTTCCGGTGCAATTAGCGGTTCATCTCCTTGAACATTAATGACCACATGGGCATCCTTATAGTGTCCTACCGCTTCGGCTAAGCGGGCTGTACCGTTTTCATGATTCTTATCCGTCATAACCGCTTGACCGCCGAAGGACATGACCTTGTCATAAATTCTCGGGTCATCGGTAGCCACAACGGTCCCCGACGTTTTTGTCGCCTTACAAGCCTGTTCATATACTCGCTGAATCATCGGTTTGCCCGCTAAATCGATTAAAGGTTTACCGGGTAATCGCGTCGATGCGAATCGTGACGGGATTATGCATATAAATTTCATTTTATCCTCCCAGCACACGTTTTAATACGCGTTTTACTTCTTCTTCACCGGCTGTAATTTCTATTTCAATCCCCAGCACATATAGGGGGACACTCATAGACTCTACCATAGACGGCGAAAGTTTGACCGCATCCTTTTCCGTCGTTACTACAACGGCTCGCTGTGCCGTCGCCAGAGATGAGGCTTCTCGCAAGTCTCTTTCCGTGTAAACGTGATGGTCGTCAAACCGTAAAGAGCGAACAACTTCATATTCCGCTTCTTCCAGAGTTTCCTCAAAAGAATCGGGACTGCCCAAAGCCGATAAGGCAACGACCTTACTGTCTTCTTCCAGTCCTTCAGCAGATATCTCTCCCTTCAACCATTGCGCATAGGGAACACACCATTTCGGTTGATGTTCCGCTTCGGCAATGGGTGCGCTTTCATTATAGTATCTTAGGAGAGAATAGATCTTTTCCACTTCATCTCTGTCGGCTTCATCAGCCTTCGTAATAATAAAAAGTCCGGCACGCTCCAATTCATCAAGAGGTTCTCTTAAAATACCGCGCGGCAATAAGTGTCCGTTACCGACAGGATTGGCCGCATTAATCAGCACTATGTCCAACTCTCGCTTCACTTGCCAATGTTGGAAGGCATCGTCCATCAAAATGACATCGGGATGAAACTCGTCTACCGCAATATGCCCCGTTTCCGTTCGGCGCCGCCCCGATAAAACGGGAACTCCCGGCAGGGAGCGTGCCAAAAGGACCGCCTCATCGCCGGCTTCAGCCGGTGTCAATAAAACGTTATTTCCGTCCGATACAATAGCACCGGCCTTTTCCGCCTGCGAGCGATATCCGCTGCTCAAAACGGCTACCGTATAGCCCATGCGGCGAATTTCCTTCGTCAGAAAAACCGCCATAGGGGTTTTCCCCGTACCGCCGACCGTTATGTTTCCCAAACTGATAACCGTAGCATCAAAAGAAGTTTCTTTCTTTATCCCTGATGTATAAGCGTGACGACGACGTGTAACCGCCTTTTCATAAACTTTTTCAAGCATTTCCAAAAAGGATAGCATCAGGTCATCACCCTTATTTTGTGCTCCCTTTTCCGTCAATTCAAGAAATCGCTTAGTCACTTTTTCACGTAAAGACATATTTCTATCCCCATAACTGCAATTTATCCAACAATTTTTTCAATTCATTTAAATTACGATGCGTTGCCCCTTGGTTTTCGCCGACAATTTGCAAGCAACTTTCCTTCATATGCTTGGCTCTTGCAGGATTTAACAAAATATCGAGACACGTATCGATAAACTCTTCTTCGTTACGTACCATGGCACAAGCGCCACGTCTACTGAGAAGTTCGTAAATTTCAACGAAGTTAAACATATTCGGCCCAACGACAATAGGCTTTCCGTGTGCTGCCGGTTCAAGAATATTATGTCCCCCTACTCGAACCAAACTGCCGCCTACGAAAATCAAATCGCCTATGCTGTATACGCGGCCTAATTCACCGATCGTATCCAAGATAACACCGTCATAAGGGATATCCGACTTACAACCGGATACCATTTCACTTCGTTTGACCATGGTTACACCTAAGGATACGCCTTCGCTGATAATTAAATCGGCCTGGTAAATATATCTAGGTGCAATAATGAGCTTCGCCTGCGGAAATTGTTCCTTAACCTTGACAAATGCCTTGTACACGGGAATATTTTCACCCTTGTGCGTACTTCCGGCAATCATAATCGGATAAGCATCATCATTAAAGCCCATCTCCTTACGCAAGCGTCCCCGTTCTTCTTCCGTTACAATACCGTACGTCTGATCATACTTCGTATTGCCCGTTACAATAACTTTATTCGGGTCGGCACCGATGCTGATAATATATTGTGCATCAATACGACTTTGCATACAAAAGACGCGTATGGAAGAGAGTACATGGCGTGTAAAGAAGGTAATAAGGCGATAACGTGAAGCACTGCGATTACTGATACGTCCGTTCATCATCATGACGGGAATATTCTTACTTTCGGCGACACGCAGGAAGTTCGGCCAAATTTCAGTTTCTACCAGAACTATCACCTTGGGGTTGACGATATTCAAAATACGATTCGTAAAATACGGCAAGTCGAGAGGGAAATATAAAATCCCGTCAGCTCCTTCAATGATTCGGTGAGCCATACTAAAGCCTGTAGCCGTTACAACGGATACGATGATAACTTCTTCAGGATGTTCTTTCCTCATTTCCCGTACAATCGGACTGGCAGCTACGATTTCTCCTACCGAAGCCGCATGAATCCAAATAGCGTCTCTATCGGATATTTTCTTTTTCAAATCTTCCGGCAGCCAACCGATACTTTGTTTAATCCGTTGAAAAAATCCTTCTTCTCGAAAGAGACGATAAATCAATACGGGAATCAACGTAGCCCAATATAAGAGTAGAAGAATATTATATACCCAGTAAAGAAAGTTGGCTTTTATGTTTAGTTTCAAGAGGACTCTATCCTTCCGTTACGACTTCGGGATTAAATTGAACCGCATATAAGCTCGCATATAAGCCGTCGCGGGCGAGCAACTCCTTGTGAGTACCCGATTCGACAATAGAACCGTGATTGATAACAACGATTTTATCCGCATTTCGAACCGTACTGAGTCGATGAGCAATGACCAAAGACGTTCGTCCTTTCATCAAGGTTTCCAAGGCCGACTGTACTATTTTTTCGCTTTCCGTATCCAATGCCGATGTAGCTTCGTCGAGAATCAAAATATGAGGATCCTTCAAAATAGCTCTGGCAATGGCGATTCGTTGACGCTGTCCGCCGGAAAGCGCGCTGCCTCTATCTCCGACTACAGTCGCATACCCGTCAGGCAGGTCTTTAATAAACTCATGTGCATTGGCCGCCTTGGCAGCTGCCACGACTTCTTCCTCCGTCGCATCGAGGCGACCGTAGAGAATATTATTCATAATAGATGTATTGAACAACATCGTTTCCTGCGGTACCAGTCCGATTTGGCTGCGCAATGACGAAAAAGTTACATCTCTCACATCCGTGTCGTCAATTTTCAGAGCCCCTGAGGTTACATCGTAAAATCTGGGTACCAAATTGGCAATAGTCGATTTGCCGGCACCGCTGGGTCCCACCAGAGCTACGACTTCACCCGGCTCTACAGTAAGGGTAAAGTCCTTTAATGCTTCATGTTCCTCATCATAAGAGAAGCATACATTTTCAAACTCTACCTTGCCATGAACGATATTCAAGTCTACGGCATCAGGTTTTTCCTCTACGTCCGATTTTGTATCAAGCGTTTCAAATACTCGATCCGCTGCAGCCAACGAACGTTGAATTTCACCGTAAATCTCACTGATTCGACGAACGGGATTCGACAGGTTGATAGCATAAATCAAAAAAGCGATTAAAGCACCTGCCGTCATAGCTCCGTCAATAACGCTCATGCCGCCGTACCAAATAATTCCTACGACGGCAACAGCTGCGAAGAACTGAATAAACGGCGTCAACATAGCTGTTAATCGGGTAGTTGCCATAAGAGCCCAGAAATTCTTGTCATTTTGTTCTACAAAACGATCAATTTCGTGATCTTCCCTGTTAAAAGAACGAATAATGCGAATACCTGAAATGGCTTCTTCTATAAGAGCCGTAATGTCGGCCAGTTTTCCCTGAACCTTATGTCCGGCCTTACGTAGACGTTTGCCGAAATAGTTAATTGTTAAAACGACAAGCGGCACGACTGCCAAGGTTAAAAAGGTCAGCTTCCAATACAGGTAAAACATGGAAACCAGGGATCCGACTAAAATTACGGCTTCTTGCACAAAGGAAATCAGATTGTCGGCAATAGCCGTTTGTAAAGCCGTAACGTCATTAGTGAGGTTACTCATAATATTACCGGTCTTGCGCCTGTCAAAATAAGACAAAGACATCTTCTGAATATGGCGATAAAGAGCCTCACGAATATCGTTAACAATATGTTGTCCAATGTAACTCATCAAGTATTTCTGCCAGAAATAAAAGAAGCCTCTAAAGATAAACAGTGCCAGAATACCGATGCAAATCAGATTCAGCGTATGCACATCCTTTTGCGCCAGAACTTTATCGATAACATCCTTGATAACCCAAGGAACGACAACATTACTGAGTCCCGAAAAAGCCATACAAACGACGGCAATGGACAACTTCTTCTTATAAGGAACGATAAACCGTAACAACCGCTTGTAGCTGTGCCAACTATTGTACTGCTTCATGGAGTTGTTTCTCCTTTACAAATTCAGAAATGATTTCAGCCGTACGTCGTACAGCCCCTGCTTCGCCCATTTGACAGCGTACACCGGCCATCAAATGTCGTGCTTCCTCCGCAGCTGCCGCATCCACTAACCAGGGCAAAACGGCGGCTTCTATATTTTCGGGTGTTACTTCATCCTGCCAAAGTTCCGGCATAATACGATGTCCCGAAATAATATTCGGTAACCCGATACTGTCCAAGTGAACCAAAATCTTTGATAACCAGTAGGTCAATGCATTGACACGATATACCAAAAGGGTCGGTACTCCCATTAAAGCGGTTTCAAGAGTAGCCGTGCCGGACGCACAAATAGCCGCATCGGCTATATTCATCATGTCATATACCCGTTCTTCGCCTATATGAACCTCTAAATTCGCTTCTCGCGCGGCTTCTTCCAACATATGTCTGTCAATGGTAGAAGCCTTCGGAACCATAAACTGCAACCCTTCAACCTTGTCCTGCAACAATTTTCCTGCCGCCAACATTTTTCCGTATAAGCTTTGTACTTCCTGTACACGACTGCCGGGCATAAAAAGTACGGTCTTTTTCCCCTGTTGTAAACCGAAAAAGCTGTACGCCTCGTCTTTCGACATGGACGGTTTTACCGTATCCAGCAGAGGGTGTCCGCCATACACAACGTTCGTACCCATTTTCTTATACATTTCGGCTTCAAAAGGAAAAAGTGATACGGCCAAATCCGTATATTCGGCAATAACGTTGCCGCGGCTCTTATGCCAAGCCCAAATAGTCGGCAGAATATAATAAATTACAGGAATTCCCGCCTCCTTAGCCTTTTCGATGAGCTTCATATTAAACCCCGGATAGTCGATGCAAACTAATGCATCCGGTTTTTCTTCTTTCATCGTATTGACTAAAAAAGCGCGCAATTTATAAAAGAAAGGTATCTTTTTTATAATCTCTCCAATGCCGATAACGCCGAGATTTTTTATGTCATACACAATGCGGACACCGGCCTTACGCATTTGTTCGCCACCCATACCGATTAACTCAACCTGCGGATCTACGGCTTTCAATGCTTCGGCAAGATTGGCACCGTGTAAATCACCGGACGCTTCGCCGGCGGAAAGCATGATTTTCATAGGCTCTCCTCATTAATATGATTCGTCAACGGCACAAATACAAATACGATGCTCATCTGCCAGTGCCAATACTTCTTCTTGCTCTACAAACAGGGTTTTATGCGCTTCCATTGCCAAAAGCGTACATCCGCTTTCAATCATGGATAAGAGTGTCTGTTTACCTACGGCCGGCACGTCAAAACGTACATCCTGATTCGGTTTGGCCACCTTTACCACGCAGGCACCGCCTCTTCCCAATGCACCGCCGCGACGAATGCACGCATCGGTTCCTTCAATAGCTTCAATAGCCATGACCGCCTTGTGCTTCACTACAACAGTCTGTCCTATATCCATGCCGCCCATAGCCTTCGCCGTTTCAAACCCGAAACGAATATCTTCCTTTTCTTCTTCTGTCGGATTTCGTTTTGTCAAAACACCGGGCGGCGGCATCAACGGTTTCAAGTATGCCGTTTGATCGGCAACCACAAGGTTATCTTTCGCCAATTCGTCGACAATGGCCAGCATAATCGTGTCGTCCTTGCGATTACGCAACTTCGCTAAAAGCTTCACGGCCCGAAAATCGGGAAATTTTATACCTTTAAAAAGAATTTCTTTTGTTACCTTACCGATCATGGTAACGTCCGTAACGCCTTCACGGAGCAAAGTCTTAATAATCTTATCAAGCTTCGCCACATTAATCTCGTAGTATGCGTCCGCTTCGGTCTTTAAGGCCGCCGCCGTATCGGGCACGACGGAAATAACTATTACTTCATGCCCCATTTGATGGGCGGCACGCAAAAACTCGACAGGCAAATTTCCGACGCCCGCCAATAAACCGACTTTACCCATGTATACCATCCTTACATTAATGTATAGTACATTTTATTATACCAAAAAACGACATTTTCTGTCAGCACGGATATAGCAAAAAAGGGTAGGCAAGACAACGCTTACCTGCCCTTTTTATCAGTCTTTAGCCCCTCTGCAAATACCGCGTTCCGCATTGCGCAAAAAACGTAATAAGTGTTCTACTTCTTCACTACTGTTTAATTCCTGTTCCATCGATTCGATGGCCTGACCTAAGTTAAGGCCCGAACGATATAAGAGGCGGAACCCTTTTTTCAGCTCCCGTCGCGTTTCTTCGGAAATACCGGCACGTGCCAACCCGACACTGTTTAAACCGATAATACGCGCCGGTTGCCCGTCGGCAATAACAAAAGGCGGTATATCCTGAACGACTTTGGCCAAGCCGCCGATCATGGCATTTCGACCCACCTTGACAAATTGATGTACGCCTGCAATACCACCGATAACGACACGATCTTCTACAGTAACGTGACCGGCCAGGCCGGCACAGTTACTCATAATAACGTGATTACCTACTATGCAATTATGGGCAACATGCGTACAAGCCTGAAACAGGCAGTCGTTACCGATACGGGTTTCTTCACCTTCACCCGTAGCGCGGCTAACCGTTACAAATTCACGAAATACGGAGCGGTCACCGATAATGACATAACTTTTCTCACCGTTAAACTTTAGATCCTGCGGTTCCGAACCGATGGATGCACTCGGGAAAAAGCGGCAATCTTTACCGATGGTTGTCCATCCGTCAATAACGACATGCGACATAATCTCCGTACCGTCGCCGATTTTTACATTAGGCCCTATAACGGCATAAGGACCGATTTTTACGCCTTTTCCGATATCAGCTCTAGGGTCGATAATAGCTGTCGGATGAATAAGGTCGGCAGATTCTCTTTCTTTTTCGTCGGTCATGAATGTCACTCCTCAATATCCTTTGCACCGAAAGACGGTGCCGTACGTCTGAATTTTTTATATAATCCCGTTTTAAGAATTTTTTATAACCGGAAATACAGCCGATTACGGCTCCGTATCTTATCGATTACCGGATTTTCTGTCTTATTCGTCGATTTTCAGCTTTTTTTATTTTTTCTGACCGGGCATGAGAGCAAAAAGATATTCCCCTTCAGCACAAACCGTATCGCCTACGCGACACTGTGCCGTAACCTTTCCCATACGACCTTTAATTTTGATAATATCGGCCCGCATAATAACCTGGTCACCCGGTCGAACGGGGTGACGAAAACGCAACTTATCAATACCCGTAAAGAAGGGTATTAAGCCTCTGTTTTCTTCAGGGTACAACAAGGCTACCCCACCGACCTGTGCCATGGCTTCGGCCAAGAGAACTCCGGGCATAACCGGTTTTCCCGGAAAATGCCCTTGGAAAAACTGTTCGTTAAAAGTCGCATTTTTGATACCTACAGCATATTTCATAGGTTCCAATTCGGTAATGCGATCCACTAACAGCATGGGATACCGGTGCGGTAAAATTTCCATAATATCCGTAACTTCCAAAGTCATTTCAATTCCTCCCGTTACATATCTTCATAAATACACTTAGCCAACAAATTGTTTAATTTATGGCTTGATTTAACAGCTATAATATGGCCCTTTAAGGGTCTGCCGATAAGGGATAAATCGCCGATAATATCCAACACCTTATGACGTACCAATTCATCATCAGACCGTAATTGAGACAAGCATGTATCCTTATCATATACGACGACGTTTTCTATTGTACCGCCCTTGCCGAGGCCCAATTTACGCATCATTTCCAACTCTTCCGTAAAGGCGATGGTGCGGGCATAACAAATATCGTCGATATAAGACTGTTCCGTCACTTCACTGTCGAAAAACTGTACTCCTAACAGGGGATGGGGATTAATGGACGTAAAAGTAATACGAAATCCGTCGTAAGGTAACACGGCTATAAATTTATCATCTTCTTGCACCACCCGTTGCTTCGTTACGGCATATACATTACGAGGAGCATCCTGCTCGACAACGCCCGCCTCTTTAATCATATCGACAAAAACGGCGCTGCTGCCGTCACCTACAGGCGGTTCAGGCGAATCCATTTCGACAACACAATTGTCAATTTTCAAACCTTGCAAGGCCGATAACACATGTTCTACCGTAAATACTTTGGCTTCTCCCTTTTCCAGAGTCGTCGCACGCATCGTGTTGGTTACATACGACTGATTGGCCGGCACGGACGGGTCGCCGGGCAAGTCGGTGCGTACAAAACAAATACCTTCATTAACTCCTGCGGGCTTTAAGGTCATATGTACAGGCAATCCTGCATGAAGACCTACGCCTTCATAAAAAACAGGTTTGCCGATAGTTCTTTGTTTTTCCGAGGACACGAAAATACGCCTCCTTCCATCTAAACATACAGACATACTTCACATACTGATTAATTATATCCTATTCAGAGCTTGTTGACAAATACTCGCATGGCGGAAAGGTCGCTTTTTTTCGCATACTTTCTTCTTTGTCAATTTTTTCCCGCCTTCCATTCGTAATTTTATATAACAAAAAAGAAAGGCGCTACAACGCCTTTCTTAAGTTTTTTTGATAATCGTTCGTTTTTCATCCGTACCCAGGCGGAAAAAATAGTAAATATTTTCCGCGGCACTGCGATTCATACCGTCTACGGCAGCCAATTCGTCTATAGAGGCCGCCTTAATATCATCCAACGTCTTAAAAGCTTGCCAAACCGCTTTACGCCTTTTCGGACCGATCCCCTCAATATGGTCAAGGACGGATACGAGACTTCGTTTTCCTCTCAGTTTACGGTGATACGTAATAGCGAAACGATGAGCTTCATCACGAATGGCCTGAAGCAATTGTAACTCCGGCGTATGGTGACTGAGAATAATCGATTCACTGCGACCTTCAACGAATACCTCTTCAATTCGCTTAGCTAAGCTGATGACCGGTGCGTCCGTTCCGGCCCGTCTGATAACGGGAAGTGCCGCATGTAACTGTCCCTTACCGCCGTCAATAATAATCAAGTCGGGAACGGGCCAATCTTTTTCACTGTAACGGCGTTCCATAATTTCGGCCATAGACTTAAAGTCATCCGGCTTTCCTTGTACGGTCTTTAGCTTAAACCGCCGATATTCCGATTTAGCCGGTCTTCCCTGTTCGAAAACAACCATGGACGCTACCGTTTCAATCCCTTGAGTATGGGAAATATCAAAACACTCCATGCGTACAGGCAGACACGGGAGATCGAGAACTTTTGCCAGAGCCTCTACAGCCCCTGTCGTCTTGTTCTTGTCATTCCGCCATTGCAAGCGACGTTGTTCCCAAAGTACTTTTGCATTATTTTCGGCCATTTCGAGAAGCCGTTTCTTCACTCCACGGTGGGGAATAATAATATCTACATTTCGCCCTTTTTGCACTCCCAACCGATGTTCGTAAGCCTCTTTATCTTCTACATCAGGGACGACAATTTCACGAGGTATGAAGACGCCTTCTACATAATATTGATCCAATACGGCCCCTGTAAGAGCCGCCGTCGATTCATCATTACTGTTATCAAGACTGAAGTTCTCCCGCCCCATAAGCTTGCCGCCGCGAATGGTATAAATCTGCACGGCCGTTTTATCTCCTTCGGCATAAAAACCTATAACGTCCGTATCGCCTGCACCGGTAGTAACAATATCCTGTTGTTCCTGAATGATTTTTAAAGCTGCCAGTTGATCCCTATACATAGCCGCCTTTTCAAACTGCTCCGCCGTAGCGGCTGCCTCCATCTTATCCTGTAACTCCCTGTAGAGAGTCTTGTTACGACCTTCCAGGGCATCCACAGCCAGTCGGGCCTGTTTCTGATAAGCAGTCTTGCTTATATAGTTTACACAGGGAGCCTCACAATGTCCTAAATGGTACTGCAAACACGGCCGTTCCACCTTCATGGAACGACACGTCCGCAAATGTAAGGCCGTCTGCATCAACTTCAGAACGCGATGAACCGCCCCGGCATCGGCGAAGGGTCCGAAGTAACGGGCTCCGTCCCGTAAGACGCGTCTTGTCATAAAAACGCGAGGATATTCTTCATTAAGCGTCACTTTAATATAGGGATAGGTCTTATCATCACGCAACATAATGTTATAACGCGGATGATGCTTTTTTATAAGCGTATTTTCTAAAATCAGTGCTTCCGCTTCGTTGGCGACGACAATTGTTTCCAAGTCGACGGCATGACTCATCATGGCCGCCACCTTGACAGCCCTGTTCGAGTCCTTGCGCACATAACTTTTGACACGATTGCGTAGATTAACGGCCTTGCCTACGTAAATGATCCGTCCCTTTTCGTCCTTCCATAAATACACGCCGGGTTCGGTAGTCAGTTCTTTAATTTTTTCCAACACGTCTTCACGGACGGCCATGACTTACCTCTTCTTTTTCATCAATTTTTTCGTACGTTCCAAAACAGGGGCTAAAAACTTACCTGTATACGAGGCCGCAACCTTGCACACTTCTTCAGGTGTGCCCGTAGCTACTATCGTACCGCCTCCGTTGCCGCCTTCAGGCCCTAAGTCGATAAGATAATCCGCGACTTTGATAACATCCAGATTATGCTCAATAACAACGACGGTATCCCCTCCGTTGACAAGCAATTGCAACACATTCATAAGCTTATGAATATCCGCACTGTGTAACCCCGTAGTCGGTTCATCGAGAATATATAAGGTCCGGCCCGTACTACGTTTTGACAATTCCGTAGCCAGTTTGACACGCTGAGCCTCGCCGCCCGATAAGGTTGTCGCCGGCTGCCCCAAACGTATATACCCGAGTCCCACGTCTTGCAAAGACTTCAACTTGTTCAGCACTCGCGGCACGTTGGCAAAAAACTCAACTCCTTCATCCACCGTCATATCGAGGACTTCGGAAATATTTTTACCCTTATATTTCACTTCCAGCGTTTCTCTATTATAACGGGCACCGTGGCATACTTCGCACGGCACATATACGTCCGGCAAAAAGTTCATTTCAATGCGAATGATACCGTCACCGCGACAAGCTTCGCAACGACCGCCTTTAACATTGAAACTGAAACGCCCCGCCTTATAGCCGCGAATCTTGGCTTCCGCAGTCTGACTGAAAAGTTGACGAATAAAGTCGAAAACCCCCGTATACGTAGCCGGATTAGAACGAGGAGTCCTCCCGATAGGAGCCTGATCTATATTAATAATTTTATCGATATATTCCGTTCCCTTAATGGCCTTAAATTCACCCGGACGATGCGGCGTCCCGTAAACCGCCTCTGCCATTCCTTTGTAAAGAATTTCATTGACCAGAGTAGATTTACCGGAACCGCTGACACCGGTTACAACCGTAAGCGTGCCTACGGGAATTCGTACATCTATATTCCGTAAGTTGTTTTCTTTCGCGCCTTGAATCTCAATAAACGTACCGTTACCGACTCGCCTTTTTTCCGGCAAAGGAATAAATCGCTTGCCCGATAAATACTGCCCGGTTAACGATTCAGGGCATTTCATAATTTCCGCCGCCGTTCCCTGCGCCACGACACGGCCGCCATGTTCTCCCGCAGCCGGACCGATATCGACAATACAATCGGCAGCATGCATCGTGTCCTCGTCATGCTCAACGACAATCAATGTATTTCCCGCATCACGCAGGTGTTTAAGCGCCGACAGGAGTCTGTCATTGTCCCGCTGATGCAACCCGATGGACGGTTCGTCCAGAATATACAGGACTCCCACCAAACCGGCTCCGATTTGAGTCGCCAGTCGAATACGTTGGGCTTCACCGCCCGACAAAGTGCCGGCCGTTCGTGCCAATGTCAGATAATCGAGACCAACGGTAGCCAAAAAAGACAACCGTGCACGAATTTCTTTTAACACTTGTTTTCCGATGAGAGCCTGCTTTTCCGTTAACTGCAGATCGTCAAAAAAGGTAATCATCCGGCTTACTGTAAGCTCCGTCAATTCATGAATATCCAGGCCGCCGACCTTAATGGCCAGCGCCTCGGGGCGAAGCCGCGAACCGTGGCAAGCCGAACACGGCTTAACGGACATAAACTCCTCAAACTGATCTCGCATCATATCGGTAGATGCCTCTTTATAACGGCGCCGCACCATGGGAATAATCCCTTCAAAAGGTGTGGTAAAGGTCTTTACTTCGCCTCTTAAATTTTCATAGTCAAAGGTGCATTCTTCTTCCGACCCGTTCATGACCTTGTCTTGAGTTTCTTCATCCAAATCGGCAAAGGTATTCTCCAAGGAATAGCCGTGTCCCGCCAACAATCCTCCGAGCTGTCTCATAAACCAGGAATTGGGATTATTACTTAAAGCCGCAACGGCACCGTCCGAAAAAGTTTTATGTTCATCGGGCAAAACAAGTTTACGATCTACTTCCATTGTACTACCGATGCCGGAGCAGGCCGGGCAAGCCCCGAAAGGACTGTTAAAGGAAAACAGTCTCGGCTCGATTTCAGGTAAGCTGACATGACAATCGGGGCAAGCAAAGTTTTGGCTGAATGTAAGTACTTCCCCGGTATCAACTTTCAGCACATGTACAATACCGTCGCTCAAAGCGGCGGCCGTTTCCAATGAGTCGGTAAGTCGCGTTTCGATTTCTTTTTTTACAACCAAACGATCCACGACGACTTCAATCGTATGTTTTTTATTCTTATCAAGATGAATATCGTCGGATAACAAATAAATTTCTCCGTCTACACGTACACGCACATACCCGTCTTTAACAAGCCTTTCCAAAAGCTTTTGATGAGTTCCCTTGCGGCCGTCAATAACAGGTGCCATAACCATGATTTTCTGTCCGGTTCCCAAGGCCAGGACGGAATCGGTCATCTGTTCTATCGTCTGCTGACGAATGGGCTTACCGCACGACGGGCAAAAGGCTTCGCCTGCACGAGCATAAAGCAGGCGAAGATAATCATAAATTTCCGTAACCGTCCCGACAGTGGAACGGGGATTGCGGCTGGTCGTCTTCTGGTCGATGGAAATAGCCGGAGATAAGCCTTCAATGTAGTCTACATCAGGCTTATCCATTTGTCCTAAAAACTGACGTGCATAGGCTGACAGAGATTCTATATACCGTCTCTGCCCTTCCGCATAAATCGTGTCAAAGGCCAAGGAAGACTTTCCCGACCCGGAAAGCCCCGTAATGACGACGAATTTATCACGCGGCAATTCGAGATCTATATTTTTTAAATTGTGCTGTCTGGCACCTTTTATAATAATTTTCGCTTCAGACATACCTCAGTCTTTACTCCTTCGTTGACTTTCCTTTTTCTACGGCCTCGCTCTTGCGACGACGCGCCGACGGATGGCGAACCTTACGAACTGTGCGTGACGACGGCATATCGGCCTGTCCGGCCAATTCTTTCGGTAACGTGTCGTCATGACTCATCTGCGACAGTTCTTGTCGTAGCCGTCCCAGGCGATCTCTTATTTCCGCCGCCTTTTCAAATTCCAACTGCCTTGACGCCTTTTTCATTTCCTGAGTCAAGGAGTGAATGACCTTGTGCAAGGCTTCTTTAGTAAGCGGTGTATCGGCAGCTCCGTAACTCTTTTCTTCTTCACTCACCTTCGTCAGTTCAATCAAGTTTACAACCTCTTTCTTAACCGACTTAGGTGTAATATGGTGCTCCTTATTATAGGCTTCCTGTACGGCCCGGCGACGCTCCGTTTCATCCATAGCCCGTTGCATGGATCCCGTTACCGTATCGGCATACATGATAACGGTACCGTGTTCGTTACGAGCCGCGCGCCCCATAGTCTGTATCAAAGCCGTGTCGGATCTTAAAAAGCCTTCCTTATCCGCATCGAGAATAGCAACTAACGAGACTTCCGGCATGTCCAGCCCTTCGCGCAATAAGTTAATGCCGACGAGAACGTCGAATACACCCGCCCGTAAATCACGAATGATTTCAGCCCGTTCTATAGTAGCAATATCCGAGTGCAAATAACGCACAAGGATACCCGTCTCCTTTAAAAATTCAGTCAAATCTTCCGCCATTTTCTTAGTCAGCGTCGTTACTAAAACTCGCTCTTTCTTTTCAATGCGCTTGCGGATTTCACCGAGCAAATCATCCATCTGTCCCGTAACGGGGCGAATCTCCACCTTCGGGTCAAGAAGGCCTGTAGGCCGAATAATTTGCTGGGCCAAATTAGTCTGTACTTCCATCTCATAGTCGCCGGGCGTCGCACTGACATAGACAATCTGATTAATCCGTTCCGTAAACTCGTCAAAATTCAAAGGTCTGTTATCCTTAGCCGACGGAAGTCTGAACCCGTATTCGACAAGAGACTCCTTGCGTGACTGATCGCCTGCATACATAGCTCTGAGCTGCGGTATGGTAACATGCGATTCGTCGATGAGAATCATAAAATCGTCGGGAAAGTAATCAAGCAAGGTATACGGGGCTTCTCCGGCCTTGCGTCCAGACAAATGGCGAGAATAGTTTTCTATGCCCGAACAATATCCCATTTCTTCCATCATTTCCATATCATACCGCGTACGTTGTTCCAAACGCTGTGCTTCCAGCAGACGTTCCCGGCTCTTCAAATATTGCAATCTTTCTTTCAACTCTTCGCTGATTGTACCGAGGGCTCTTTGCATCTTTTCCTTCGTCGTTACGTAATGACTGGCAGGATAGACGGCTATATGCTTTCGTTCAGCCAAAACTTCCCCTGTCAGCACATCCACTTCCATCATGCGATCAATTTCATCACCGAACATTTCGATACGAATGACGGAACTGTCGAAAGCCGCCGGAAAGACTTCAATCGTATCCCCGTGTACGCGAAAGGTCCCGCGCTGTAAATCTAAATCGTTTCGTGTATATTGAATGTCCACGAGTTTTCGTAAAATTTCGGTTTGAGATTTCTCCTGCCCTAAACGCAAGGACAATACCAAATCGCTGTAATCTTCCGGGTCACCCAAGCCGTATATACACGATACGGAAGCGACTATAATCACGTCACGCCGTTCGAAAAGACTCATCGTCGCCGAATGGCGCAGCTTATCTATTTCATCGTTAATGGCCGAATCCTTTTCAATATAGGTATCCGTTGTAGGAATATAGGCTTCCGGCTGGTAATAGTCATAGTAGCTGACAAAATAGCCCACCTCATTATCCGGAAAAAAAGCCTTGAATTCACTGCATAGTTGGGCTGCCAAGGTTTTATTGTGAGCAATGATTAACGTAGGCTTTTGAACCCGCTCAATCAATTTGGCCATCGTATATGTCTTACCGGTTCCCGTGGCTCCCAATAATACTTGAGCCCACTGCCCGCTTTCAATACCGTGTGCCAATGAATCTATGGCTGCCGGCTGATCTCCCGTAGGTTCAAAGGGAGATTCAACGCGAAAAGGACGAGACCGATCATAATCTTTATTTCTTTCTTCTACATTCATAAACTGATGCTCCGTTTCTTTACGAAACTATACTTAGTAAGTCTTATTATTTTAGCACAAGACCGAACATATGTACACGTAAACGGGTAGAAAAACGGAGCGGCTACGAACCGCTCCGTCAACTTATTTAGCCATCATTTTTGCAAGGCGTTGCGCAAAGACAACCGGATCTTCCGGCATAATTCCTTCCAACAATAGTGCCTGATCGTATAAGAGTTCACTGTACTCTTTGAATGCCTCTTTATCCGTTTCTCCGTCATGCAAAGTCTTCAGTTTATTGAATAATTCATGATGAGGATTGATTTCCAAAATACGCCGTGCCTTCATAAACGGATTATCCGCACCGGCAAAAGCCTGTTCCATGGCTACGGACGGACCTGCCGCATCGGCCACGAGGCAAACGGCACCGCTTTTTAACCGATTGGAAAGGCGTACATCCACCACTTTCGATTCCAAGGCTTTTTTCACGTCTTGTAGCAGACCTTCATTATCTTTAGCCAAGTCTTCGTTTTTCTTTTTTTCTTCCTTAAACGTATCGTCATCCAAGTCCAAATCGCCGCGGCTTACAGAATGGAAGGACTTACCGTCGTATTCATGAAGAGCCTCAATGGCGAATTCATCTACGGGGTCAAAAAGATACAATACATCCAGGTCTCGATCCTTCAGCAATTCCGTCTGCGGCAAGGCATCAATGCTGTCCTTGTCCTTACCGACAGCATAATAAATCTTCTGCTGCCCGTCCTTCATAGCCTCTACATATTCTTTCAAGGTAACGAGACGACCTTGACGAGCCGAATAAAAGAGTACCAAGTCCTTAAGCTTGTCCGCATTGTTTTCTCCGGTCATCATGCCGCTGTAAATGCCGATTTTAATCGACTTTCCGAACTCGTTCCAGAACTTTTCGTATTCAGGACGTTCTTTTTCCGCCTTTCGAGCCAGCGTTTTTAAAATAGTCTTTTCCAAGTTCTTGCCGATAACTTTTAAATTACGGCTTTGTTGCAACATTTCACGCGAAATATTGAGGGACAGGTCGGGAGAATCGACAAGGCCTTTGACAAACCGCAAGTATTCGGGAAGTAAATCCTTGCACTTATCCATAATAAATACGTGACGCGAATACAATTGAATGCCCGGTTCATAATCACTGTAATACAGATTCATAGGAGCACTGCCGGGAATGAACAGAAGTGCCGTGTATTCAACCGTTCCTTCAGCCTTTGTATGGAATACTTCCATAGGCTTTTCCCATTCATAGAACTGATGACGGAAAAAGTCGGCATATTCTTCATCCTTAATATCCGACTTGTTCCGAGTCCACAAGGGCTGCATGGAATTCAACGTCTTCAATTCCGTTTTTTCAATCGGATTAGCCCCTTCAACAGGCTGACCGTCTTCATTTTTCGGTACCTCTTTTACCGTTACATTCATCATAATGGGATAGCGAATATAGTCGGAGTATTTTTTAACTAATTCGGAAAGACGACTTTCATCAAGGAAGTCATCTTTACCTGTTGTAAATTCATCTTTCAGTTCCAGTACGACAGCCGTTCCGTGATGTTTAACATCGCATTCCGTTAAGGTGTATGAGCCGTCACCCGTAGATTTCCAACAATACCCGATATCCGTACCGGCCTTTCTGGTCAAGACCGTAACGGCCTTAGCAACCATAAAAGCCGAATAAAAACCGACACCGAACTGGCCGATTAATTCCTTGTCCGATACGTTTTCATTATCTTCTTTTTCCGCTTTCAGACGTTCCAAAAAGGCCTTAGTCCCTGACCGGGCGATCGTGCCGATATTGGCTTTAATATCTTCCTTGTCCATGCCGATACCGTTGTCGGCAACAGTCAAAGTCTTCTTATCCTTATCTATGGCCAGTCGAATAGAAAATTCCGTATCGCCTTCCAATAAATCGCGATTTGTCAACGCTTCATAATGTAATTTATCAATAGCATCGGAACCGTTGGAAATCAATTCACGAAGAAATATTTCACGGTTTGTATAAATAGAATGAATCATAAGATCCAACAATTGTTTTGTTTCAGCTTGAAACTCATATCTTTCTTCAGCCACTTTCCAAAACTCCCTTCTATGTAAGCATACTTTTCTTTATGCTCATCTATCATACCTTATAAAGGGCAAAAAGTCAAAGTTGTTTAAGAAATAAAAATTCCGCCTCCCTACAAGGAAGACGGAAAGAGTTTAATACAATCCTACCGATGCGGCATAGGCCAGCAACACGGCCAAAGGGCCTGTAATCATGCGCGAATACAAGACGGCCGGCACGCCCAGTTCGATGGTTTCCGGTTCCGCTTCACCAAGGCTCAGGCCGACAGGAATAAAGTCGGCTCCGACTTGTGCATCAATGGCAAAGAGAGCCGGCAGAGCATATTGCGGAGGAATATGCCCCAAACCGATTTCCGCCCCTAAAAGCGTACCTATAACCTGTGCAATAACCGCTCCCGGTCCGAGGACAGGCGAAATAAAAGGTAGGGCACACATAAGCGCCAAAATCAACATTCCCGGCAAGGATGCGGCGACGGGGGAAATGGTAACAGCTACGACATTACCGACACCCGTAGCCGTAATAATTCCTAAAATCATGCTGACAAAGGCCATAAAAGGCAAAATACTTTTGATGGTAATATCAATAGATTCTCTACCGGCAGCATAAAATTTATTAACCACCCGGCCGATGCCGATACCCATCCGTGTCACTATATTAGCCGATGACCGCCGCACTTTTTCGGGTTCCTTGCCCGCCGATACGGAGACAGCTTCTCTTGCCGTTTCGCGTACGACAGCCTCTTTACTTGCATAAGCAAGACACTGCGGTGTCACACCCGATACGTATAAGTCCTCGGTTATATACTTACTCAAAGGCCCGCTGCGCCCGACGGGAACCACGTTAATCGTGTGAATGCCCTTCCGGGGATAAACACCGCACCGTGCCGTACCTCCGCAATCAATCACGACGGCCAGAATTTCCGAGTCGTTGACTCCCGTTGTAAAACCGTCGACAACTTCACACCCCGATAATTCACCGAGTTGCTTGGCAATAGGGTGAATCCCGCCTCCGGTCACGCTGAGAATAATATGTCTTTGCGCGGTAGGTATCAGTGTAATCGGACCGCCCCAACCGCCGGCGCCTTTACAAACAACTATTGATTTATACATGTGTCACCTATACCTTTCGTCCCGCTTTACGATTCATGTATATATAAATTCGTTCCGTAATGATTCCGCGTAAAAAGATAACTACTATGCCGATAAGAAAGTAGCGAACCGCTAAATCCCCCAAAGGATATCCCAGTGCCTGAATACCCGCAGCAATACCCATGTACACGAAAAGTTCGCCTCCGTTGGCATGAGGAAAGAGTCCCGTAACAGGGTGCACAAAGCTTACCTGTGCATCATAAAAAGCAGGCTTATACTTTTCCTCTACAAAACGTCCGAAAGTAAAACACATGGGGCTCGTTAAGAATATAACGGATAAAACGGGTGCCAACGTATAGCGTGTAAGCTTATATTTTGTCGCTTTTCGAGCAAATCCGTAAAACCGCTGTTCTCCTATGAGCTTAATCAATGAGTTGACTGCCGTCATCAAAACGACTACGAGAGGGATAATTCCCGTAACAAAGCCTGTAAATATTTGCGCCCCTGCCTTGAACAAGTCGATAAATGAATTGGCACACATGGCAATAAATTCCATTATCCCTTGACCTCCTCACCGACAGCCCGGCCCGCCAATTTTTCTTCCAAGGCGTCCAAAGCCGCAATATACCCGCTATACTCGTCTTGCGCTTCTTCATTACCGCTTTTAAGTCGAGCGTTTACGTCATAAATAGATTGGCCGTTCCACTTCCCGTACTCCTTAAAACTATTAAAAACCGTAATTCCTTGCATCAACTCTCCCCCCGTAATCGTTCCTTGCGAATCACAGGCCAGGAGCACTACATAACCGGGGCCTACCTTTCGCTTTTTAGTGCCTACGCCGACGTTCCCTTTTTTATGAAGTCGTTTCAAAGCCTCATTAAATGATTTTATTTGAAACTTGGCCCCCAAAATCTGTCCTCCTATAAGTAGACAGACCATAATAAAAAACAAAATAATTTTCATGTTTTCCGTCCTCTGCTCATATATTGTCGTAATTACGGTACATACTCCGTATAGAATATCATTATTTTTATATTGTTTCAATGAATTTTTATTATTGAAATTTTGTAAACATAATGTACTTTCGTCAATATAAAATACGGGGCTTCACTCGTCAGCCTCGTACCTGACAAGCAAAGTCCCGTATTTGCAAAACCTTTCTTATTTACCGTAGCCGCTTTGACGATCTACTTCATGTTCTAATGCTTTTCCCGCTAAAAAAAGTTCTAAATTTCGAGCGGCAATTTGAATGATACGATTATGTGTATATTCCAAATGTAATCCGCCCGATACATGCGGTGTAATATAAATTCCCGGCGTATGCCAAAGGCGATGACCTTGCGGTAAAGGTTCAGGTTCGGTTACGTCTAATGCCGCCCCTGCCAACCTGCCTGTCGCTACGGCATCACATAAAGCGTCACTGTCTACGACATTGCCGCGACCGGCATTGATAAACCAAGAGTGTTTTTTCATCTTTCCCAATCGCTCTTTCGTAAACAGCCCTGCCGTTTCCGGAGTATCGGGCAACACACAGGCAACGACCTGTGCCTGTGGCAGGAGACTGTCCAAGTCATCAAGCGTGGCTACCGCATCCGCCCCGTCAAGTCCCTTCGTAAGACGACGCCGCACAGCCGTAATACGGGCCCCCATTCCTTTCAAGATCCGTCCGAACGTGGCTCCTATATCGCCGTATCCCACAACCAGAACTTCCGCCCCGAAAACACTCTGAACCGGTCCTTCATCGTGCCAACGTTCGACCTTTTGATTGTCGTAATAAGCAGGCAACCGTTTCATCATCATTAAAAGCTGTGCCGCCATATGTTCCGCCACGGCTACACCGTACGCACCCGTTGCGTTGGTTAAAAGAACGTCTTTACCGACGACATCGACATAACTTCCTACGCCGGCACTGTTCAGCTGTAACCATTTAAGCTTTTCAGCCTGCTTTAACAGGTGCGGGTCCGCATTCCCGATAATAACGTCGGCATCATTTATGACATCCCGTTCCACAGGAATAGACAACCCGGTACCTTCCATACTGTCCCCGACATATACAAAAGTATGTCCCGGTGCGATTTTTTCCAACAGTTTTTTATGTGCCTCCGTTACGGCACAAGTCACAACGATTTTCACGGAAGTCTCCTTTCTCATAGACATACATCACTATGTATAACTTCAAATCATAATTCTGTTTTCGCATTTATTTGATTCTTTCTAATTATAGTGCTCTTTTATATTTGAAACAAGGGCTGCTTTTTTTAGCCGGATCGTGTAATAAAGACCGCCCTTCAACCCTTTACGGGCATACAAACAAAAAAAAAGACGGTAACCGAAGTTACCGTCATAAAGGTCGTTACCGGAGTTTACGCTTTTGTTACGTTAGCTGCCTGAGGGCCACGAGCGCCGTCTACGATATCGAATTCAACTTCTTGACCTTCAGTCAAAGACTTGAAGCCGTCTTCCTGAATGGCAGAGAAGTGAACGAATACGTCGCCGCCGTCTTCTCTTTCAATGAAGCCATAACCTTTTTCTGCACTAAACCATTTTACTTTACCTTGCATGACACAATCCTCCTAAGATAAAAACTTCCAGCTATCTTGCTAGCCATGGCCTAAGTGTAACATAGTTATAATCCAGTGTCAACGAATATTTCCAATGTATGCATGTAATAAAAATTCGATAATCAACCTATTTATCGGCTTATTTTCGAACATAATCAATAAAGGAATATGCATATTTATTACTCAATATTTTTTCAAAGTCATGCCTATCAGTCATAGCCCACTCATTTTTATTTTCTTGCGGGAAATAGGTATCGGCCGCGAATTCTTCATGAATTTCCGTAATGTACATTCGCTGTGCCAAGGGCAAAAAAGATTCGTAAACCGAAGCTCCTCCAATGACGAAATATTCCTTGTCCTCCACCAGAGAAGCACATACATCTTCTACAGAATGATATACATCGATACCGTCATGAGACTGTTTGTAGTCTTTCTGTGACGTAATTACCATATGTCTGCGATTCGGCAAAAGCCCCGGTAAACTTTCAAACGTTTTGCGCCCCATGATTAAATCATGTCCTGTCGTCAAGGCCTTAAATCGTTTCAAGTCCGCTGAAATATGGCACAGTAAATCTCCGTCCTTACCGATGCCGCCGTTTTTATCTCGCGCTACAATCAAAGAAATCATACGGCTACCTCCATGGGCAATTTCCCCTTATGCGTATACCCTTCCAGGCGGATATTTTCAGGTCTAAATTCATAAAAATCTGTGATTCCTTCATCAATGACCAGCTGCGGTGCCGGTAACGCTTCCTGGCGTCTCGCCAACTGCGTTTTCAAAGCTTCTACATGATTTTCGTAAATGTGTGCATTATTGATGACATGAGTAAACAAGCCGGGCCGCAACCCGACAGAACGTGCAATCAGGTGAACAAGAACGGCATACTGAGTCATATTAAACGGAATTCCCAAGCCCATATCCCCGCTTCGTTGTACAAGCATGCAGTTCAATCGGCCATCGGATACATCCCATAAGGTCTGATAAGCGCAAGGCTGCAGAGCCATATCAGGTAAGTCTTCAATATTCCACAAAGAAACGATCATGCGTCGATTTTGCGGATCCGTCCGCAATTGATCCAAAAGCGTATCTACCTGTTTATATTTGCGAATCTGGTACCCGTAGGCTTTACCGATCGTCCCGTCTTCACGCATCCATTCATCCCATACATGACAGTTCATCTTTTGCAATTCTCGCACATCATTACTCTGCAGCTGCCAAATCCACAGCAGCTCCTTTACAGCCGTCTTGAAGGCGACAAATTTTGTCGTTAAAATGGGAAACTCTTTTTCCAAGTCGAATTGCATCATCTGATGAGGCAGTTTATAGGTCCGAATACCTGTCCGGTTCTGATCGAAGTAACCGTGCTCCAGAATATTTTCTACAATATTCAAATATTGTTCATCTGCCAAACTCATAAGATCAGTCATCCTTTCCGTCACTTACAATAATATTAAGAAACGCAGGCCCGTATTTATGTAATTTAAAGTCGCCTATCCCCTTTATACTGTGCAATTCTTCAAGTGTTGACGGCCTTTGTTCCGCCAACTCCCAAAGCGTTACGTCGGAGAAAATGACAAAGGGCGGAATATGTTCTTTCCGTGCCGTCTCATATCGAAGTTGTTGTAACTTCGTAAATAAGGGACGCAATCGTTCCTCATCGTAACTCTTACGCATACTCCTCTTATGTACGGCCCTTGCCGGCACCGAGTCCTCCGTCTTAAGCACACGCATTACGGGAGCACTCTTACCCGGCCCCAGCAACGTTCTGCCGGCCGCCGCCAGAGACAAGACGGGATACTTGCCTGTTGCCACTGATAAATAGTCGCGACTTACGGCATAGCGAATCAACGCCGCCATATCTGCCGCCGAATAATCACCGAGCATACCGAAAGACGCATTTCGTTCAAAGCCGTATTGCCTGATTTTTTCCGTTGCCGTTCCGCGCAAGACGGCCGACACGACAGTCTGACCGAAACGCCCTTTTAATTCATCTACACACATACAAATGAGTTTTACTTCCCGAGTTATGTCTTCATCCGTTGTTTCGGCATCACAGTTTCCGCAGTTTCCGCACTCTTCATACTTCACTGTTTCACCGAAATATTCCAAAATCGCACGCCGTAAGCACGACGAGGTTTCACAATAATCGACCATTCGATTCATTAAAGCCGTGTCATTCTTTTTCTGCTCTTCATCAGTTGATGATACATCGATTAAAAACTTCTGAACCATAATATCGCCGCGCGTAAAGAGAAGGATACATTCCCCCGGTGCTCCGTCTCGTCCGGCACGCCCGGCCTCTTGGTAATAACTTTCCATATTTTTCGGCATTTGCCAATGAATGACAAAGCGAACATTGCTTTTGTCAATTCCCATGCCGAAAGCATTGGTCGCCACAATCAGCTCAATACGGTCATAGGTGAAATCTTCCTGTACACGTCTTCGCTCTTCATCTGTCAGACCGGCATGATAACGGCCGACCTTAAAGCCGTTCTTACGCAGCATATCGTATACCTTGTCCGTCTCCTTGCGCGTGGCGGCGTAAATGATACCGCTTTCCTTCTTATGTTCATCCAAATAAGAAATAAGAAAGTCCGTCTTTCGTGCCGTCTTGATAACACGAAAATATAAATTGGGCCGATCAAAACCGCCTACCAAAACCAGAGGATTTTTCAATCCCAGAAGATTCAACATATCCTGTTTAACGTATTCCGTTGCCGTGGCTGTAAAAGCTCCTACAACAGGACGTTGCGGCAAGGACTCGATCCAGTCTTTGATCAACCGATAGCCGGGGCGAAAATCATGGCCCCACTGGGATACACAATGAGCTTCATCGACAATGACGGCCGACACGGTTACACTTTTCATGACGGCTGTGAAATACTCGTTTTGTAATCGTTCGGGCGATATATACAAAAGTTTTACTTTTCCCTGTCGCAAAAGAAAAAAGCGTTTATTCGCCTCTTCTACCGTACATCGACTGTCAATACTCGTCGCCCCGATTTCTTGTGCTTGCAGAGCATCCACCTGGTCTTTTATCAAAGACAACAGCGGCGAGATAACTACCGTTACCCCCTTACTCATTAAGGCCGGTATTTGAAAGCACAGAGATTTCCCCGCTCCCGTCGGCATAATGGCCAATACGTCCCGATGCGCCGAGAGTGCTTCTATGACCTCTTCCTGCCCGGGTCGAAAGGATGTATATCCGAAATACTGTTGTAATATATCCGTCGCTTTCATGCCCTCACCCATGCCGTTTCCATTCAAACGGCAAAAAAAGACTGTGTATATACATTTTATTACAGTCCCTTGCTTAAGGCAATGCTACATAGCGCCTTTACTTATCCAACTCTTCGTGCAATAATTCTCCCAAGCGTTTTACCCCTTCAACAATACGATCTTCCGTCATATTCGAATAGTTGAGACGGAAATGGTTAACTTCTCCGTCGTTGGGATAGAAAATGACTCCCGGGACATAGGCTACATTTTTTGCAATAGCCTTCCGCATCAAAGCCTTGGCATCAATCCCTTCAGGCAAGGTAACCCACGTAAAGAGGCCTCCCTGAGGTCGATTAAACTTAACTTCTTTGGGGAAATATTTTTCCATGGAGTCGCACATTAAATCACGACGTTTGGCATACAAATCCGTAATCCGCTTAATATGCGCTTCCATATCATACATCTTGCAGAAGTAAGCGGCCTGCCGCTGACCGAATGTAGACGTGCCGATGTCGACGGATTGCTTAAACTTAACAAACTTATCGACAACGTCGTCAGGAGCTACAATCCAGCCCAAACGAAAACCGGGCATAAACGTTTTAGAGAAAGACCCCATAAAGACAACCTTACCCTGAGTATCCATAGATTTCAAAGACGGTAATTTATCGATACCGTAACGAATTTCACCGTACGGATTATCTTCAAGAACGACGACATCGTATTTATTAATGACATCCATAAAGGCCTTACGGCGTTCAACAGGCCATGTAATGCCCGTCGGATTCTGGAATTCGGGAATGACGTAAATCATGCGAATGGAATCGTCTGAAGCCAAGACTTTTTCCAACTCTTCAACAACAATGCCGTTTTCATCTGTCGGAACGGTGGTATATCGCGGACCGGACGGATCGAAAGCCATGATGGCACCCATGTAAGTCGGGCTTTCCATGAGAACTGTATCCCCTTTATCAAGCAAAATCTGGGCTAAAATAAAGAGTGCTTGTTGAGATCCTGTCGTAATGACAATATTATCGGGAGTGCAGTCAACGAAGAACTTATCTTTCATACGAGCCGCCAGTTGTTCGCGTAACAAATCATAGCCCTGTGTAGGCCCGTACTGAACGGCTTGACGTCCCTGTTCCGTATAAATGGCTTCGTCTACCTTTTTCATTTCTTCAATCGGAAAAAGCTCCGGTGCAGGCAAGCCGCCGGCAAAGGAAATAACTTCCGGCTTTTGAGTCAATGCCAAAATTTCAGCAATATCGTCAGCCTGTAATGTTTGTGCAAATGTAGAAAAACGTGCCATAATGCAATCACCCCTAAATATAAATATCTTTAACGATTACGTAAAAGTATACCACCATACAAATCTATGAGCAATGCGAAAGTTAAAAAAAAGACCTCCCGAAGAGGTCTTTCTTAATTTATTTTAGAGTAACTGTTTTGCTTCTTCTACTTTTATTTCCAACACTTTTCGCAAAAAGGAGAACTGTTTTTTCATCATCTCATAGTCCTCACCTTCGTCTATGAGCTTGGCCGTACCGGTAATGCGAAATCCCGTACCCTGATATCCGTTAAACCCTTCCACTTCTCTGGCACCGACGGTAAGGATGATCCTATTGTTTACATCCAAGTCCGTTTCCGTACTGTTCATACCGGCAGCCGGAATAAGCAATCGATCATCCTCTTTTTCAACGATGTACGTATTCCATGTATTGTTTACATGCGGACCTTCAGGCGTCCATGTCGTAAGTGATACAACCCCTTCATAGCTCAAGACATCGTGTAATTTTTCCGGTAACATATTTTTCTTCCTTTCCCTCATAGCCGTTCATAACACGGCACTCCTTCAACAATCACTAATAGGAGGATTATACACTACGGAAACGGCTTAGGCAACATACGGCGGCCTACAATAGAACTTCATCTCTCCCCCTAAGGGTTCTCGTATATTCTTCATCGGGTCGCTATGTTATAGCTCATATTCATTTATTCATGACTGATCCCTACTTGGCCACTTAATAATAACCTGATAATATAATGTGTTTTTCACTGTTAAAGCGGTTCTGCCTCAATATTTGCAGCATCAAAGACTTCTTTCACCTTATCAAAATTACTGCTCATAAGGACTGCTTTTTTAAGATTTGGAAATTGTTGCAGTTCTGCCAAAGTTATTTCATTTAGGTCAAAGCTTTCATCTTCTCCATCCCACTGTGGAATTATGTTCATATACAACTCATTACCTCCGTCCATATAGAGCATTTCTACGTGAGGTGCAAACTTCTTTGGAATTTCCATTTCCTTAAAGAAATTCATCGCAGGTTCAATAATAGTACAACTGTCCGTATCAATCTTTTCGCCTTTGTATTGGTCGGCAAAATCATAAATATTAAATTCCGGCTTTAGCAAATGCAAGTCATACATCAATACCTGAATAATAGCTAATTTAAAATTCAAATGATCGAAATGTAGAACAGTTCCTATACTGTCTTCATTAAAACTTGATAAAGGCACTCCTTTTCTATCCCTGTTTTTCATACTTGTCACAATCTTAGCCAGTTCAGACTTAAGACACTTATTTTTATATATGTGAGCTACAGTCAAAGGTATAATTAAAACAGATAAGAACATAATTACACCTACAAGAGCAGCACCTCGATAGTGATTTTTCGTAGCTCTTCCTTCCGAAATACTATTAAAAAAGTCTGCTGTCTCAGTAAATATTTCTCCTCCACTTACCATAAACAGCAGAATGATCTCTAACGTCATTAAACCCAAAATGATAATCATCATTTTCTTTGCTACCTTATTACATATTTCTATTTTTGTTTCTATACCGATTGATTCAGCACCGGCTATATTGGAAAACCATTTTTCAGCTCGCTCCTCTTTTGTCATAACGAATCTCCTTTGCTAATTAATTATGCAATAAATAGTATCATATTAAATTCACATTATTTTCTCTATAAAAAATATCTCCCGTCATTTACTAATATACACAGATTTACTACTTACTTTCAATTTTCACATAAAAACAGATAGAGAAAGACAGAAAAACTTGATACAAATTATTTGTTTCCTTTATTCTTTAAATTCGGATTATACTGCCTTTAACAGTTTATCTGGCAACCTATTTTTATATTGGTTAATATTTATTTTTAGATCCTGATTTTAGATTGTAGCTGTAGCTTTTTTCTTGATCTGTATTCTCGTGCTTTTATTCGTCCCCACTTTTTAAACTTCTCGAGATTTTTTGCTCGGTAGTTACTTTCCCGACTTCGGCTTTAATAGCCTCCACCATTGCCGCACCGCCGTCGAGCTTTTCCGGTGCTGCATACAATTCGGCCATTGTCATGTGTCATTCTCCTTTTCGAACACATTAAATATATGTGATGCGGTCTCCTCCGCTTTTCACCAAAAAATGCCCTACGCACCACTTGCGCAAGGCATGAAAAAAGCACCCACATTCGTGAGTGCTAAAGGCAAAACGTTTTTCTCATTTGCTCTTTTTCTTCTTCGCTCAAACTTTTATCTTCATTAATCGATATCGCTAACTCTCTGTCTTCTGCCCGAAGCATTTCGGCTGTGCGGGGGAGAACATTCGCAAACTCTGAATCATCAACAACCAAATAATCGGGCTTTTTTTTATATTTTGTATTCATCATATTCTAATAATCCTTCTGCTTTTAACTGAAAAAACGTCTTTCTTAATGCAACGCCTTGGCTGCAATTAATTATATTTTTATTATACACGTCATGTATGTGTTCTTCAAACAATTTAATATCTACACTCCTATTAAATTGCTTAACGACAAAAAGATTGCCCCGGTGGTCCGTTAAAATTCCGGCATAAACACTTTCGTTGCGAAAATATTGTATAACGTCTTCCCTCGAAAACGTCATGTTTCTTGGGTGATTATGTAATACGAGTAATGAGTTTGGCTTTCTTTCTCCTTGGGGAAACGGAATATTTACGCCATCTCCATTAATTTTCCCAATCGCTTCAGGCCCTACGATTTTTCTATGAGCGTCTATCATTACCCCTCTTTCTCTATTTATCCCATTATTTATATTAAGACACGCAATTAACTCCCTCCGAATTAATTGCGTAACATCTGCCGCAAATCCTAATCCCACAACCAAATCATACCATGCTTTTGTGTTTACTGTTTTTCTATCTACCAAAAACATCGGATCAATCTTCGACCCTCTCGGAATTCGTACCTTTGTCTGCCACTTATCAGAAGACTGAATTAGACTTGGGATTCTAACCTCAAAACCATCTTTAGAGACGCTCCTAGCACTGGCATACCACTCTTTCTTACCGCCCATTACATCTTTTCTGCCATGGACACCAAGTAGCCGCTCTTGCTCCCGTTTCGGAAGCGTGTCGATGTATGCCTTTCCACCCTTATCAACATTATCCTTTTGCTTGCTTATGTCAATCATGCCGTCAACAATTGGCTTGATTCTACATAAGCAATGAGGATGTGCAGGGAGCTTCGGGAATTTATCCTTCGGGAATATGCCCTTACCAAGTCCGTACAAATCGGCGTGTGCGTATACATCACAAATATCGCACTTCGGATGTCTATCGGCATTTATGTAGTTGTCTACAATGAATATATAAAAATCCGATATAATGACAAAAGCGAACTACCCATCCTTATCAATCCGATAAGAATAAATAGTTCGCTTTTGCATTCTCTGGTGGGCGATGACAGGATCGAACTGCCGACATCTTGCTTGTAAGGCAAGCGCTCTCCCAGCTGAGCTAATCGCCCGAGTTGTGGTGACCCCTACGGGATTCGAACCCATGTTATCGCCGTGAAAGGGCGGTGTCTTAACCGCTTGACCAAGGGGCCATGGCTCCTCAAGTAGGACTCGAACCTACGACAAATCGGTTAACAGCCGATTGCTCTACCGACTGAGCTATTGAGGAACAACGTGTTCCATACGGAACAATAAGAATTATAACAAAGAACCGTACAAAAAGCAACACCAAAATTGAATGCTTACGGGCAAAACACAAAAGAAGGCCGAATCCCTTGAAAGAGGACTCGGCCTTCCTGATTTTACATCGCCTGTGAGCAGACAATTTATAGGCTATATATGTCGGCTTACATCATGCCGGGCATGCCGCCGGGCATACCGCCGGGCATTGCGGGAGCCGCACTTGCCGGTTCGGGTTTATCCGAAACAAGCGTTTCCGTCGTAAGTACGAGAGACGCAATAGAAGCGGCGTTCTGTAAAGCCGTACGCGTTACTTTAGCAGGGTCGACAATGCCGGCCTTAACCATGTCCACATATTCTTCCTTAAGTGCATTAAAGCCCACACCGTCGGGAGAATCCATAACCTTGGCAACAATGACCGAGCCTTCCAACCCGGCGTTATGTGCAATCTGGCGAACCGGTTCTTCAACAGCTCGCTTAACGAGATTAATACCCGTCTGTACGTCCCCTTCTTCTTTGAATTCATCCAACACGGGAAGAATATCGATAAAGGTCGTACCGCCGCCGGCAACAATACCTTCTTCAACGGCTGCACGAGTTGCGTTCAAAGCATCTTCCAAACGAAGCTTCTTATCTTTCAATTCAACTTCCGTAGCGGCACCTACTTCGATAACGGCTACACCGCCGGACATCTTAGCCAAACGTTCCTGTAATTTTTCTTTGTCAAAGTCGGACGTCGTTTCGGCAATCTGTGCCTTAATCTGTGCTACGCGATCCTTAATAGCCGCAGCATCGCCATGACCTTCGACAATAGTCGTTTCGTCCTTCGTTACACGTACCTGACGTGCCGTACCGAGGTCTTCAATGCCGATGCTGTCCAACTTACGGCCTACTTCTTCCGTAATAACCGTAGCACCTGTCAAGGTTGCAATATCCTGCAACATAGCCTTGCGACGATCCCCGAATCCGGGAGCCTTTACAGCGACGGCTTTAAATGTACCGCGCAACTTGTTGACTACGAGAGTTGCCAAAGCTTCGCCTTCTACATCTTCGGCAATAATCAGAAGTTCCTTACCTGCCTGTACTACTTTTTCCAAGGTCGGCAACATTTCCTGAATGGATGCGATTTTACGATCCGTTACCATAATATACGGTTCGGACATAACGGCTTCCATCTTATCCGGATCCGTTACCATGTACGGAGAAATATATCCGCGATCGAACTGCATACCTTCTACAACGGACAACTGCGTACCCATAGTCTTCGATTCTTCAACCGTAATAACGCCGTCTTTACCGACCTTTTCCATAGCATCGGCAATCAAGCCGCCTACTTCTTCATCTCCCGCGGAAATGGAAGCGACCTGTGCAATGGCTTCTTTATCGTTGACTTCAATAGCACGCTTTTGAATTTCTTCTACCAAGCGTTTGACAGCCTTTTCTACACCGCGTTTCAAAATCATAGGATTAGCACCGGCTGCAACATTACGCATGCCTTCCTGAATCATAGCCTGTGCCAATAAGGTAGCTGTCGTCGTACCGTCGCCTGCCACGTCATTTGTCTTCGTAGCCACTTCTTTTACGAGCTGTGCACCCATGTTTTCAAAGGGATCTTCCAATTCAATATCACGAGCAATCGTAACACCGTCATTCGTAATGGTAGGTGCGCCGAATTTCTTATCCAATACTACGTTACGGCCCTTAGGTCCCAACGTTACTTTTACTGCATTTGCCAATGCATCTACACCGTTGCCCAGCGCACGGCGTGCTTCTTCGTTAAACAAAATCTGTTTTGCCATTATGAGTCACTCCTTATAAGAAATGCTATATTATATAGTTGCTAAAATATCGCGTTCACTGACAATTAAATAATCAACACCGTCATATTTAACTTCCGTACCTGCATATTTCGAGAAAATAATTTTATCGCCTACGCTTACTTCCAAGGGAGTACGCGTACCGTTGTCCTGTAATTTACCTGTACCTACGGCAATAACTTCCCCCTGGCTCGGTTTTTCTTTAGCCGTATCGGGCAGGAAAATACCGCTCGCCGTCTTTTCTTCCTGTTCTAATACACGAATTACTACACGATCTCCTAACGGTTTAATCATTGTATGTTCCTCCTCATATCATTCATTTCCATCTTCATTGTTAGCACTCAAGTTTTATGAGTGCTAACCACAAGACTTATATTACCCATTAAAGGTGAAAAAGTCAAGATTTATTTTTATTCGTTTCTGCACGAATTAAATCAGTCGCCGCCTTTTTCATAGAGATACCGTGTTTCATGCAATACTGTTGAAGACGCCGTTGTGCTTCTCCTTCCGTAATACCGTATCTTTTTACCAAAATTTCTTTGGCCCTGGCCGACAGTTTCAGCAGCTGTTTCTCTTCTCTCAGCCGAAATGACTCCTCATCCTTTTGACGTTGGCTCCTGAACTGAGATACGGCCACTTCCATGGCCGGATACAAATTGGCGGGATTGACAGGTTTTACCAAATAGGCGAATACACCAGACTTAGCCGCTTCATCTACAATATCCGGCTGACTATAGGCGGTCAGTAAGATAACGGGAGCCAATTTTTCACCATGAATCAACTTTGCAGTATGAATTCCGTCAAGCCGCGGCATCTTCACATCCAGAAAAACCAAATCGGGTCGTTTGCTGCGCACCGCTTCCAACGCCTGCACTCCGTCAGCCGCTTCCGCAACGACGACATGACCCCTTTCTTCCAGCATTTCTTTCAAATCCATGCAAATAAGGGCTTCATCATCGGCAATGACTATGCGATAAGACATTTTCATCACTCCTCTATGTAAGGAAAAGTTACGGTCGCCGTTGTCCCGCACGGTTGATTGGCACAGATAGAAAAACTGCCGTGTAAATCTTTTTCCGCCACAGTTTTCACGATTTCCAGACCCAAGCGTTTTTTACCGTCTATTCCGGGTTCCATACCTTTCCCCGTATCCGTAACGACAAGTATACACTGCCCGTTTCGCCTCTTGACGGAAAGATAAATATCACCGCAACCGTCGTCTGAAAATCCGTGTAACACGGAATTGGTAAGCAGCTCATTTAAAATCAAAGCCGCCGACACGCCTACGCCTGATGACACGAAAATCGCTTCACCGTTAAAGTGTGTCCTTATTCGTTCTCGGATTTCCGTGAGACTGGAAACGGTCAATCCCAATAAACTCTCCCCTAACTTAGCCAAATCTATTCGTTCTTCTTCCCCGTATGCCAGCGTATCGTGAACCAACGCGATACCGAGGATACGATTTAAAGCTTCCTGCAATGCGTCCCGTGCTTCTTCATGCTCGACACGCCGCATTTGCATGCGTAAAATACCGGCAACGGTTTGCAAATTATTTTTCACACGATGATGAATTTCTTTAATAACCGAATGCTTTACTTGCAGTTCTTCTTCTTTTCTTCTTATTTCCGTCCGTTCCGTTAAGACGAGAACCAGCTGAAAGAGTTTTCCGCCTCGCACAAGAGGAATAGCCCTTAAAGTCAACGACGATTCGGGGCTGTTAATCTCTTCCGTCGTTCCCTGCCGTGTTACCAGGGCGTGGCGTGCGGCACTTAGATCAGCAAAATCCGTAAAAACGCTTTCTCCCTTAAGCGGCGACGTACGCCCCCGTAATCTCATGATTTTTTCCGCCGTGTCATCGGCATAAATAATCCGTCCGCCTTTATCCACAATGATGACTCCGTCCTGAACGGACAGGCGACCGTATAATCCCGCTTCATCGGCCGAAGCGGGCACTTGTAAGATACTGAAAGCCGTTTCCGTCAACAGCTGTTTATCAGCCGCCACCTCCCCCGTAAAAGACAGTACGGCAATGACCTTGCCGCCGTTATCGACAAAAGGATAGACCGTCATGGATTCCGTACGACCGTAATCCACTTCCTTGTGTGCTGTCAAACTTCGCCTTTGCGTAAACACATCGGCAATAACCGGCTCATCCCCGCAAGCTACGATAGCACCGACCGATGTATCCGCCTTACCTTCCGCTGCAAATAAGGGTTTACGCACAGCTGCCGACACGAGAAACCCCTCTTTGGATGACGGTACGAAAAGAGCCAACCTTCGTTGCGCCAAATCGGCAGCAAACTGAAGGAAAGGCTCACTTTTTTCCAAAATATGAATTTGTACGTCCGATAAGTGACTGTCACTATGACAGATATCCGCTATAGTAGGCATACGTTCCTATGTCTCCGTTCCCGTTAGAGACAATGCCGGTTTCGCATTCAAAGTCATATCTGCGAAACGGCCGTCTTGAGCCATGTAATAAGCACGACAGCCGATCATAGCCCCGTTATCCGTGCATAAAATCGGCTCAGGCTTATAAAAAGTATATCCTTTTTCTTTACACGCCGTTTCCATAGCCTGTGTCAGGCCGTGATTAGCCGCTACGCCGCCGGCCAGGACGACGGTACGAAGCCCCGATAATTCCGCTGCATTGACAGTCTTTTCAACGAGTGTCTCTACCACCGTCTTTTGAAACGACGCCGCAACATCCTCGGGACTATACGTTTCACCGCGCTGCTCCTGCGTGTGCAAATAATTGAGTACTGCCGACTTCAAGCCGCTGAAGCTGAATTCAAAGTTGTTTCTCTCATGCAAGGCCTTAGGAAAAACAACGGCATCGGCATTTCCGAGGGCTGCCAGTTTATCAATTTGCGGACCTCCCGGATAGGGATACCCCATGACGCGGGCTATCTTATCAAAAGCCTCTCCCGCAGCATCATCCCGAGTCTGTCCCATGAGTTCAAATCGATTATAGCCCAGCACCTTTACAAGCTGAGTATGGCCGCCCGACACGACAAGAGCCAAAAAGGGCGGTTCCAATTCTGTATGACTGAGAAAGTTGGCAAATATATGCCCTTCCATATGATTAACCCCTACCAAGGGTTTATCGGCGGCAAAGCTCAAGGCCTTAGCCGTAGCCACCCCGACTAAAAGGGCCCCTACCAGGCCGGGTCCGTAGGTTACTCCGATATGGTCGACATCATTCAACGTGATTTCAGCCTCTTCCAACGCTTCTTTTACAACAGGCATAACATATTCAATGTGCTGTCGTGAAGCGATTTCCGGCACGACGCCGCCGAACTTACGATGAATCGGTACTTGCGTAGATATAATATTGGATAAAATCCGACGACCGTCTTCAATGACAGCCACGGAGGTTTCATCACAACTCGTTTCCAAAGCTAATGTATACATTATCTCTATCCTTCATCAGCGTACCCAATGGTAGGCTTCTTTTTTACAATCCATAACATAGGCATCTTCTACGGGGTCGGAATAATAATGCTTTCGTACACTTAATACCTCGTAGCCCAATTTTCGATATAAGTGAATGGCTCCCTGATTGGAAATGCGCACTTCCAAAAATATTTCAGTACAACCTGCTTCCCATGCGGCTTCCATCAAAACACGCACCAGCAATTCGCCGTACCCTTGGTGACGAAATTCCTTGCGCAAGGCAATATTGGTAATCTGCCCTTCATCAAGAACCTGCCACAACCCGGCATACCCGACGATCGTACCGTCTTCTCGCTCCAGTACATAGTAAAGAGCCCGTTCGGACTCCAATTCCCGTTGCACAGCCTGTAACGACCAGGGAATGGAAAAAGAATCCTGTTCCACTTCAAAGATTCCCTTGTCGTCGGTCCGTACGGCTTTACGGACAATTATGGACATATTGGATCACCGTACCGTTTCTCCCAGAGAACTTCAGCCTCACTGCGCCGCTTATAAGCCGGTGTCAAGGTCATACAATCATCCGTATCGCCCTTGTCAAAACGTTCCTGTGCCGCTACTGCCAAAGCTCCGGCTCTGGGAATAATTTGGTGCGGTCGAGCAAGCAAACACTTGTCTCCGCCGGATGCAATCAAATCGGCAAACTTAGAGGCTCCGTCACCGCAAAACACAACCTTTTGATTTCCTTCAGATACGCGGTTAATAACATCCGCTGCCGCCATAACCGTAACGGCTTCATCTTCATATAGCTTGCCCTGCCGCCACGAATACACGGATACATATACATTCCCCTTCTGTGCATCAATAAGCGGACATACGGCATAAGCCGAATCAACAAAATTCCACGCCAGGCTACGCGGCGTTTCAACCCCCACAAGAGGTACATTCCAAGCAAAAGCCAGTCCCTTGGCCGTAGCCAGACCGATGCGTAAACCCGTAAAAGACCCGGGCCCGACGGATACGGCTACTCCGTCAACATTCTTCTTACTGACAGCCGCCTTGGTAAGCATATCCGCAATATGCGGCATAAGCTGTTCCGAATGAGTTAATCGTGCCTGAACGGTTACTTCCGCCTTTAATACGCCTTCGTGCAAAAGTGCGACACTTGAAACGAGACAAGATGTCTCAATGGCCAAGAGCATATCCTTCTACCTCTTTCAATAAATCTTTCCAACGGGATTCATCTGCTTCTACTGTAATCTCCCGCTGAGTATCACCTGTTTTTTTGATGGTAATCACTGCCGCATCATCAGGAAGTCGATGAGGAAACTTTTCCGACCATTCTACAAAAGAAATCCCCGTCTCCCAATATTCTTCCGGATCGATAGAATCCAGCTCATATTCTTCTTCAAGACGATAGAAATCGAAATGATGCAAAGGCGGTACATGATCATATACATTCATAAGAGAAAAGGTGGGGCTGACAACGGGTGAAGTAATCCCCATTTGCTTAGCCGCTCCTTGGACCAAATGTGTCTTACCGGCCCCCAAATCCCCCTTGAGAGCGATGACATCCCCTTGTTTTAAAACCTTGCCCACACATTCGCCGAAGGCTATAGTTTCGGCTTCACTACGGGTATATAGAGTAATCACCTTATTCGCCTCCGCTGAAATGATTCCATCCCGACGGTGCCAATACTTGCGTATGGTGTCCGTCTTTCAAATATACTTTACCGCTCCCCGCTTGAACCTTTCCGATTACCGTAAGAGAGGAAAACTCCTCTTTCAGTAAATAAAAATCGTCGGGTGCCATAGTCAGCACGAGCTCATAATCTTCACCGCCCGTAAGAGCGTAGGCATACGGATCCTTTCCCGACACTTCGCACCATCGGCGGAGTTCATCAGACAGGGGGATTTGCAACTTGTCCAGTATCAGATCTACATGACTGGCCGCTGCAATTTCATTGCTTTCACTGGCTAAGCCGTCGCTAATATCATTTAAACTGTGACACCCGTATTTTACGGCCAATCGTCCCAGTTCTACTTGCGGCACGGGCATAGCATGTGCCTTCTTCAGGGCCGCGTACCCTGCATCTCCTGCCAAGAGGACATCCAACCCGGCTCCAGAATTTCCCAACGTATGGGAAACAGCCACAATATCACCCGGTACGGCGCCGCTTCGTAAGACGGCCTTACCCGCCTCAATTTCACCGAAAGCCGCCACCGTAAGCACGGCCCCTTCAGATGACACTACCGTGTCTCCACCGAGAATATTTACACCGTAATGACGGCAAATATCCTTCATGCCCCTATACAATTCATCCGTTTGCGCCGCATCCATCTGCGGTGTCAGAGCCACGGACAGAACCAGGTGCGTCGGTTCAGCTCCCATTGCCGCAATATCACTTAAATTGGACGCCACGGCCTTATATCCCGCTTCGTACCAGGTAGCCGTCTTACCGATAATAAAATGTCGGCCTTCAATCATCGTATCTATAACGGCCACTTGTTCCTTGCCTTCCGTTGTCTTATATACGGCCCCGTCATCGCCTATACCGACAACGACCGATGCGGGATTTACAATCGTATCTTTTTTTATTCTGTCTATAAACCCGAACTCTCCTATGTCCGACAACTTCATACTTTCCACCGTCCTTATGCCTTATGCGGTCTATTTACTCATCATTTTATTGTAAAATAAGACGCCTTGCTTGTACAGACATAGACGTCTTACCTATTTTCCGAACGGATATAGTCATAAGCTATCCGTTCTCCGCCTCTTACAGTTATAATTCCGCACCGTTTAAACCCGAACGACTCTATGACCTTTTACATAGGCAGATTGTTCTTATGCGTATCAATCCGCAAATAAGGCTGCCGGTCTGAACAATAGGTAAGACAGGCATGACCGGCTCCCTTTACAGTCCCGTCCGAAGCTAAGCGATGAACCGTTCCGTACGTTTCATTCTTACGCCACTGTCCGTCACAAATCTTCGTATACGTAGGCTCTTCTCCTACAATAAATACAAAAGTACCGTGAACCCTTCCTTTTTCTTCCAATACATAAGCTTGGCCATCGGTAATATTTTTTACCAAAAGTTCTCGGCCGGGGTAAGAAGGATCCCATTGGTCAGGATTTCCCGTAGCAATCATAAACTTCCTGGCCCTTGCATATATCTGTTCCATAGATGCCAGGTCTACAATAACTGCACGTCTGATTTCCACTATTATTGCCCGCTTTCATCCACATGAGTGTACCACAAAGCATCGTCTCGAACAAACATCACGGCCATAACAAAAAGTCGCATCCATAAATGATGCGACTTTCGTCATTTTCTATATTATTGCTACAACAGAAATTCCGGATTTCGTCTATTTTAAAAGACGGGCGGCACAATTATAAACCAATTCATATACACTCATTTGCATGGCAGCAACATTAGCCAACTCCAGGGCTTCCGCCTGTTTTTTTGTACCCGTTGTATACGGATAAATGCCGAACATAAAAGGAAAAAAAGCATAAGCAAAAGCTTCCGCTTCGGCAATCCCCATGTAGGGGACATATCGTGCCAAACAGCTGCACACAGCCTTTCTGGCCGCCATACAGACGCTTTTAAACTCGGCCAAGCAACGAACGTCGCTATGCTCTTCCATATCGAATTGATTCATGGCTAAAAGCTTCAATAAGATCGGTCGTGTTGAGAGCGATTCAGCCAACATGCCGGCAAAACCGGACGCTGTCTTTTCGTCTGACGTCGGCTTTACCGCTTCCAGATAACGAATCCACCCTTCGTATTCGCGCTGTAATAAGGCCAGAAAAATATCTTCTCTCGTGCTGAAATAATTGTATATGGAAGGCCTCGTAAAAGATGTATACTTGGAAATTTCCTTAATTGTTACCTCTTTGAAGCTCATTACCTCATATAGCTTCTCACATGCATTAATAATTTCTTCCCTACGCGCCCGTGTTAACTCCGGAGATCCCTTCGGCATTTTGACTCCTTTCCGACAAGCTGCTTGCATCACTTGTCTTTCCGTTTTCTTTCTGCCGCCTCAATCCTAAGATGATTAAATTAGATTTTAATATTTCTATTTAGTAATAGTATAGTATGGCGGTCTACATAAATCAAACGTTTAAGTTACTCCATAACCAACAGGCATTAAATAAAAAACAGATAGAAGCCATAGTCATATATGACTTCTATCTGTTCCGGTCGACTGCATTAATATTTTCTTTGTAAAAATCGTTGCGTTATCAAGGCCGTTCCCATAGCCAGAGCCATAGGATAAAAAAGTTCAGTTGAAAATCGAGATATTTCCAACATAAATACGCAGGCTGTCAGAGGCATTTTCTGTGCCAATCCTAAAAATACGACAGCTCCTACAAAGGCTGCAAAAGACAAAGATACGGGACTGATACAAACACTCCACAAAGTAGCTAAGACAAGGGCCGACGTACTCCCCAGCATCATAGACGGAGTAATGCGGCCACCATAGGCACCTGCCGTAAGAGCTGCCAATACGGCAAGCCACTTCGTCAGGAACAACCCTGCCGCATACTTCCAATCGATAGCATCCGTAAAGGTCAGCTCATTTCCCGCCTTACCGTTCCCTAAAATTTCAGGAAAATACATGGCCATGAGACCGATGAAAACAAATGCCCCTACGGCAATAACGATCATTTTCGGACTTTTTCTGTCAAACTTCGGTAAAGCGGTTACGGTCCGATTAAAAAACTGAACAGTTACAGCCGTAAAGATTCCCAAGATAACGGCAAAAGTTTGGTAACTTCCCGTTACATCCGGCATAGGCAAGGCATATTGAACCGCATCTCCTACGACAAAGCGTACAATACCTGCCGCCAATCCGCACGATAACAAGGCTGTACCGACAGCCTTTACATTGCAAGTCATAACGAGCGTTTCCAAAATGAATACGGCAGCCGACAAAGGGGCATTATATACGGCAGCTAAACCGGCCCCGGCTGCACAGGCAATGATCAAGGCCCGATTATCCCTCGTTAGATTACTGTGCTTTACAAGCGCACTCATAATACAGGCACTGGCTTCCCTCGGGGCCACTTCTCGTCCCAGCGGTGAGCCGGCACCGACGGTAATGATTTGTAAGGTCGCATGAACCAGAGTTGTCACTAAGGGCATGGTCTTCTTTTCACCTTGAACAGCCGTTTTAATATCCAACAGCGGTGAACCGTAACGATGAATAAGCACCCACCCTATGCCGACAACCAGACCGCACCCGAAGAGAGCCGCCAGTCTGTGTTCGGGAGATACTCGCACCACGGCCTGTCCGAAATCCAACCCGTCAGCTGCCGAATAGGCATATACAAGATGCTGTACAAAATGCATTAAATGAATATAAAAAGAACCGATGACTCCCGCTACAAGACCGGCAATCAGAACCAAAAATATTACTTTTCTGTCTCCCATGATCTCACCTTACGTGTTCGTACAATAAAAACCTTTTACTCCCTCGTCGTTCTTGCCGCTTCGCGGCCCGCACTCCTCGCAACCCTCGCGGGGGGTACGGACTCAATGCGCGGTAGGTTGCGGTCGTCCTTGCCGCTTCGCGACACGCACTCCTCGCAACCCTCGCGGGGGTAACTCTAAAGCCCGCAGACTTCCGTAGGAAGGCTGCGGGCTAAGAGTTACTCCCATTCAATCGTGGAAGGGGGTTTGCTGGTTATGTCATACACAATTCGGTTAATGTGTTCTACTTCGTTAACGATACGGCTCGAGATTTTATCCAGTACGTCATAGGGAATTCTCGCCCAGTCAGCCGTCATAAAGTCTGTTGTCGTTACACCTCGTAAGGCCAAGGTATAGTCATATGTGCGGAAGTCGCCCATAACGCCGACAGACCGGTTATTCGTTAAGACGGCAAAGTATTGGTTTATGGAGCGATCAAGGCCTGCCGCCGCAATTTCTTCTCTAAAAACGGCATCGGCATCACGCAAGATGTCCAGTTTTTCTTTTGTAATTTCGCCCATAACGCGAATGGCCAGTCCCGGTCCCGGGAAAGGCTGCCGCCATACGAGATAGTCCGGCAAGCCCAGTTCTTCACCGAGTTCGCGAACTTCATCCTTAAAGAGATTGCGTAGCGGTTCAATAAGACCCTTAAAGTCTACAACAGCCGGCAAGCCGCCTACATTGTGATGGCTTTTAATAACTGCCGCATCACCGGCACCCGATTCGATGACATCGGGATAAATCGTGCCTTGTGCCAAAAAGTCGACGGCACCGATTTTTCGTCCTTCTTCTTCAAAGACGCGAATAAATTCTTCGCCGATAGTTTTACGTTTTCTTTCGGGATCGGAAATACCTGCCAATTTAGACAGGAATCGGTCCGATGCGTCGATGCGAATGAAGTTCATTCCCGAATCCTTAAAGGCCGCTTCAACTTCATCGCCTTCATTTTTTCGCATTAAACCGTGATCAACAAAAATACAGGTCAATTGGTTGCCAACGGCACGGGAAATCAAGGCCGCCGCCACAGAGCTGTCGACCCCGCCTGAAAGAGCCAGTACGACCTTACCGGCACCGACAGTCCGACGCACGTCTTCAACAGCTTGTTTGGCATAGTTTGCCATCGTCCATGTACCGCTGCATTTACATACTTCAAAGAGGAAGTTATGCAACATTTCCTTGCCGTGTTCCGTATGAAGCACTTCAGGATGGTATTGCATGGCATACAATTTCTTGTCCGCATTTTCCATTGCGGCTACGGGGCAGTGTTCCGTATGAGCCGTAATCTTAAAGCCTTCAGGAATTTCGGCTACATAATCCGTATGGCTCATCCACACGATTTCTCTTTCTTTCAAGCCTTTAAAGACAAGGGACTTCGTATCCACAGTTGTTTCCGTTTTGCCGAATTCCCGCTTATTCGCTTCTTTAACAGTTCCGCCCAGAAGATATGCCATCATCTGCATGCCGTAGCATAATCCCAGAACGGGCACACCCAGTTCAAAGACGGCGGCATCGATATGCGGTGCCTTTTCTTCATATACACTGTTCGGACCGCCTGTAAAAATAACTCCGCGAGGCTTCAGTTCTTTAATTTTTTCAACCGCTTTATGATACGGGTAGACTTCACAATATACATGATTCTCTCTGACCCGTCGTGCTATTAACTGATTATATTGCCCGCCGAAATCGACGACAATGACTAATTCTTTCGAGTCCATCAACAGCCCTGCCTCTCTGAAATATTCCATTATTCATATGACCGAATTATACCATAAATAACCGCTCAAACCAATTAAATCGCCTGTAAAAAGAGCGTAAATCCGCTTCCTTATATACAAAACAGGCGGACACCTTCATGGGAAAGTGTCCGCACATACAATACAGTTTTTTATAAAATGTACCTAGGCTTTTTCTTCTTCGTATTCTCTATGCATTTCTTCCAAAATAGATCGGCGTGTAACGACACCTACACAACGCTTATTGTCTACAATGGGAATGACCTTGAGGTGCTCTGCTACCATAACGCCTGCCAACTGTTCCACATCCGCATCGGGAGCCGCAATGATAACGTCTTTAGTCATCAGCTCTTTAGCCGTACTGGCCATGAGTTTTTTAAAGCTCTTATCGTATTCACTGATGCCGTTGTAGTAAATGCTGGCCCCGAGAAGGTTGACATAGTGCGGCACATGGGGCTTGATTTTCTTATACAGCAAATCGGCATCCGTAACAATACCGGCTAAGGTGCCGTCATCGTTAACAATGGGAATAGACGTAATCTTATTTTTAATGAATAACTGGATTAAATCCAAGACGGTTGTACCCGGATCGGCCGTTACAAAAACCTTTTCCATAATATCCATTGCTTTGCGTTCGCTCATAGTATCCACCCCTTCGTTCCGAACTGTAAATCGAAACCTTTGTTTGTACCTTTGTTTGTACCTTTATTATACTATCTTTTACAAAAAATAGATATACACGCTGTAATTATAAGTGATAAGGCTCGTGCCGCATGATTTTTACAGCCCTGTAGATTTGTTCCGTCAGTATCATACGAATCATTTGATGTGTCAGCGTAATGCGACCGAAAGAAATACAACGGTCGGCTTTTCGGCGGACTTCATCAGACAACCCGAAGGGACCTCCTATGAGAAAGGTAAACTCACTGCATCCGTGCAACGACAAGTCCTCAAAAGCCTGTGCCAGTTCTTCCGACGAAATAAGTTCTCCCTGTACATCGAGAACAAAAAGATATGAACCGGGACGCACATTTTTCAGCAACCGTTCTCCTTCTTTGTCGAGAATCTGCTTTTTTTCGGCTGCCGAAGGATTGTCGGGCATCCGTTCTTCGCCTATTTCCGTAATTTGCACCTGCCCGTACGGCTTAAGTCGTTTTAAAAACTCGTCAATGCCTGCCGTCAAGTATTTCTCTTTAATCTTACCGCTACCGATAATATGAAATTTCATTAATTATCACTATCCGTCTGGGGTGCCAGTTCCTGAAGGGTTACTTCGGCTGTCTGTTCCGAATCTCCCCGCATATAGGTTACTTTTACCGTATTTCCGACTTGATACGACTCGACTGTTTTTTGTAACTGTGTATAGTCATCGACAGGCTTGTCATCTATTTTCGTAATAATATCGCCTCGTTGAATACCCGAACCGTACAAAGGCCCTCCGACGACAATTTGATATACATAAATCCCTTTGACTCCTAAATCCATACCGTAACGAGCCGCCATGGCTTTATCCAAACCGTATAAACCCAGGTAAGGGCGAATAACACGACCGTTTTTAATAAGCGCGTCCAGTACAGGGCGAGCCGTGTTGATAGGAATGGCAAAACCGAGTCCTTCAACGCCTTCTTTAGCTATTTTGGCACTGTTAATGCCGATTACCTCTCCGTCGGCATCAACCAAAGCTCCGCCGGAGTTTCCGGGATTAATAGCCGCATCGGTCTGAATCAGTTCCATCGGTACGCCTTCACCGACAATCGTACGGTTCAAAGAGCTGATGACACCGGCCGTTACCGTTCCCTGGAACTCGAGACCTAACGGATTGCCGATGGCAATAGCCGGCTCACCGACTTGAAGAGTATCACTGTCACCTAAGGCTGCAACAGTCAGATTATCCGCCGTAATTTTAACCACTGCCAAATCCGTTCGGGCATCCGTACCTACGACAGTACCTTCAAAGGTCCGGCCGTCGGCCAAGGATACGTTAACTGTTTTATTATTACCTACTACATGATTGTTCGTAACGATATAACCGTCCTTGTCGAATATAATACCCGACCCAACGCCTTCACCGACCTGAACGGGACGATTGAAAATATCGCGATTATATACCTTCGTCGTAATACCTACAACAGCGGGACCTACTTTTTTTACGGCCTGCACAACAGCCGTATTGCGGGCGTTGGACAAGGTTTCAGACTTACCGTCTGCAGTTTGAACCTGTACGGGAACCGTATTGGTACCTTTCAGGCTGTCGTGTAAATAATAACCGCCGAAGCCGGCGGCTCCTATAAGAATAGCGGCCGCTATTACGGCTGCCGTAGATTTTTTACTCATCATGCTCCCCCTTATCGTCAAAACGGACGGCGCTGTTTTTACATGCCAATCTTACCAGCACATCTTGACCCAGCGCTTTGCCGCTACGTTCGAACTTACTTTTTACGGTTTTAATGACCTTGGAAGGTTCATTATTTTTATCACTTCTATGTGCCAAAAGAACTTTCATCATCTTCTTTTGCGGCAACTGAGTCAACAAATCCGCAGCCGCGTCATTGGATAAGTGTCCGTAACTACCGAGTATGCGTTGCTGCAACCGATAAGGATACGGCCCTTGACGCACCATATCTTCATCGTGATTGGCTTCCAACACAAGAATATCCGCATGAGAAGCAGCTCCCCTTACGGACGGTGTGACATATCCCAAGTCGGTAGCATAGGTAATCTTCGTCTGCCCGTCATAAACGGCATAGCCTACGGGCCGAGCCGCATCATGCGGAATTTCGAAGGGTACGACATAGATGTCACCCACGCCGACTCGTTTCGTCAACGGTACAAAGCGTCCCGGTGCAGAGGTTGCCGTCTTTCCCAAGGCACGCCACGTTTCTTCCGTCGTATATACGGGCATATCCGTATTTTTCAATAAAATTGGTAATCCTTGTACATGGTCCGTATGCTCATGCGTCAGAAAAAGGGCATCGATATCGTCCGGACTATAGCCTCGTGCCGACAATGCGTTCGTAATACGTCGATAGCTGATCCCCGCATCGATAAGAATTTTTGTAGAACCACAACACACTAAGGTCGCATTTCCGCCGCTACCGCTGGCCAAGACGGTAACGGAAGACCGACAGTCAGCGGCAGTAACCGTTTCTACAGGCAGGGCAGGCTCTGTAGAAACGGTCTTATTAGCAAAACGAGCCGCCCCGACAAGGGCGGCATAGGCTTCCAGATCGTTTTTATGACCTGTCAACGGCTTCTCCTTCTACAATGGCAATGCCGGCACTGGCTCCGATGCGATCGGCTCCGGCAGCAATCATAGTCCGTGCCGTCTGATAGTCGCGAATACCTCCGGAAGCTTTAATGCAAGCACGTAGTCCGATAATTTTCTTCATTAAGCGAATATCATCGGCCGTAGCCCCTCCCGGACCGAATCCTGTCGATGTTTTAACAAACCGTGCCCCTGCCCTTACTGCCACACGGCAAGCTTCTTCTTTTTCCACATCCGCCAAAAGTCCCGTTTCCAAAATAACCTTGACAATATGGCCGTTCGCCGCCTTTACGACACCGCTGATATCGTCGGCAACATAATCCCAATTGCGGGCCTTTACTTGCCCTACATTAATCACCATGTCGATCTCGTCGGCGCCGTTAGCAATGGCAAAGGTCGTCTCAGCCGCCTTAATACTCGAAGCCACCGCCCCGAGAGGAAAGCCTACAACCGAAACGATACGCACATATGATCCGGCCAGTTCACGGCGGGCAAGCGGCACATACGACGAATTGACACATACGGACGCAAATCGATACTGTTTAGCCTCTTTGCAAAGTTGAATAATATCATTCGGCGTTGCATCGGGCTTAAGGTTCGTATAGTCAATATAGGATTCAATGGTCATAATAAAGTCCCCTTTAAAGCACACAAAACCATTTTTTACGGTTGCTATTATACCATATTGAAGAAAAAGAAAAACCGTAAAAAGATGAATTTTAGAGATACTCCTCCTATTGCCATACGGATTCAGAAATCATACATGCAACCTGTATCATTTTGCTCATGCCGCATCCTTGGGTTCTCGCACTGAAAAAGTGAAAATCGCTCCTATGGCCGCACAAATCCACAAAACTTGTAAAGCCGTCGGAATCCCCCATATATCGGCAGCCCAACCGACCAACGGCGTGAGAAGCCCTCCTATGGTAATACTTAAACCTAAGGTTACGCCTGAGGCAAAGCCCACATTCTTACCCAAAAAGGTTTGTCCCAGCACGACAATAGCACTGTACGGAGCAAACAAGGTCAGTCCTACAGGTACGATAAAGAGTGCGCCTTCCCAAGCCGTCGTACTGTGAACGAAAAAGTACATGGCCGGTACCATAAGCGTAATGGCTACACGCATTACCTTGACAAAACCTGTCCGATCCGCAATAAGGCCACCCACATAGGTGCCGACAACGCCGATGGCAAAGAGCAAGGATAAAGCCAGACTCCCTTCGGACGGTGTACGTCCCAACACCTTGACCCAAAAGAGGGGAATAAAGGCATTACAAACGGCAAAACTTATGGAACGAGCAAAGATGACGACTGTCAGTCGACTAAAAGAAGACCAATCATTTCGTTTTTCTATCCTACCTGTAACCGTTTCTTCAACAGTTTCATTCCTATTGATTTGTGCCAAAACCTTCGGCAAATGATGATAGAGAAATAAGGCCAAGCCGGTATTGACGACTGCGAAAACCGCCAGCCCGTGAATATCAAAGGCATAGGCACATAAGCCGGCTATAATGGGTCCTACAGCAAATCCCACACTGCCGCCGACGGAAAATGTCCCCATAGCCTTGCCTTTTACGGCTCCCGATATTTCATTAACCATACGGGCCGCTTCAGGATGATATATAGATGACCCCAAGCCGCTCAACATAGAGCATATAAAAATAACCGAGTAATTATCCGTAAAAGCCAAGGCGGTAAGGGAAAGCCCGCTCAGGAGAACACCGAAAGGGATAAACCAGGGTTTGGACACCTTGTCGGAATAATACCCCAAAATAGGTTGAGTAACCGATGCCAAAAGAATGTTGGCAAATAAAAGAGCCGTTGCATCCCTGTACGACAGGCTGCAGAGCGTTATAAAGTAGGGTAACAAGGCGGGAAAAGCGCTTTGCGCCCAGTCAACGGAAAAATGACCGAGTGAAAACATATATACATAAGAGTTCATCCTATTCATAAAATCTTCCTTTCCATAGTTCGGATGCGTTTTATTATACGCCCATTGTCCCCGAACTTGCAAAAAGCCGCCGACACGACGATATACGCCCTGTCAGCGGCTTTCTGCCACTTATTATATCCTTTCACAATCAAGAGGGGGCTTGATCTTAAGGCCTATTTTTGAGTCGCCACAGCTTGTGCCAATGCTTCCTGATTAGCCCGCAAAGCCTGAATTTCCTCGCTCTGAGCTTTTACAATAGCCTTCAACTCTTCTACTTCTTTACTCAACTCCGATGCAGACTGTTTTACATGAGTTCCTTGGCCGAGCTTAAAGCTTACGCCGGCATTCATCATGTTTTCTCCTCCTCCGAAGGAGCCGCCCATACTGAACATAATATCTTCATTGGGGCGATAGTAAGCACCTACAGCCATGGCATTTGCACCGGCATAGTTACCGTAACCGGCTGCAAAGTCCCATTTGTAATCCGGATCAAATGCCAAGGGGTGAAGAGCTGCTAAAGCGGCGGCACCGGCACCGACTCGATTCACACGATTTCCCAGCCGATTTACCAGAGTATTATCTACAATCGTCGTACCGGCAATAACGCGTTTAAGTTGGGCCACGTTGACAGCGTCCGTATCGTTCGTGCCGGCTGCAACGCCTGTGATTTGACGCGTCACGGTTGTTCCGTTGCCGACGGAAACGGCCGCATCCGTCGCCTTCCACGTAGACGACGAATTAGAGGAAATACCTCCGGTATGGGGATCATAGCCTACGGCACCGGCAGCTACGGAAGCCACGGAATTAGCACCTATAGCCACACCGCCGGCTTGCAATACATTAGCGTTATATCCGACGGATACGGCATTGCCTACACTTGTCGTAAGAGCCGAATTTCCCGAACCTAAAATGATGCTTCCGTTCGCATTGGTCAACGTCCGTTTATCACCCATGACAATGGCATTATCTGTATTGCTTATCGTGTTTTCCGAGCCGACAACCGACACATGATTCACATCAGTACCCGTGTTTTTATAGCCGTTCAACAAATTATATTTGCTCACGGAAGCGGCAGAGCTTCCCTTTAAGGTGTTATTCACGCCCGACAGCTGAGACCCCAAGGTATAATCCGCCTTGTTGCCCATACCCATTGCCAACGTCGAGCCGCCTCCGTCGGCATTTTGTACAGCCGTCCGTAGCGTATCAGCCAAATCCTTGGGCGAAGGCGCCCCGCCTGCAGGCGCTGACAAACTGCCGATAGAATTGGTGATTTCATTGCCTGCCCCGAAGATCAAAGACCCGTTTGTATTATGAGTTCTGTTGGCCAACCCGACTATGCTGTTGGCAACACCCGCATCATTATTAGCAACTGTTTCCGATTCAATACTGTTCAAAGACCCCGTAATGGTAGCCCCGAAGTTTTTACTATAGTCTTTACCTGTAATAGCCGAATATGCCCCGTTGACCACGCCGAAAGACGCATTATTAAAGCTGTTCGTGCCTACTGTCGTAGCATCGGTTTTAATATTATAATTGCGCATATTCGCCACAGAACCCGTATCGACCGTAATATCACCGATATTACCGCGATAATTATGAGTACTTACCATGACGCTTCCCGATCTGGTATATGCATCTTTACCGATGGCAATACCCGTTACCATATTTTCAGGATGAGGCCCGGCAGTCCCGGATACAGTCATCCCCGACTGTCCGAAATCATAAGCCAATTCTTGGCTACCTACCGGACTTTCGGCAAAAGCCTTATGGCCGATGGCAATGCCGCCGCCCTGGTCGGCATAGTTGTTCGTATGAGCGTCACCGCCGATTACAATATCACCCGTCGAAGGCTGTCCGACACCGCCGTAATATTCAATACGTGTTCCCGCACCGATAGCTACATTTTCCGCCTTAGGAGCCCAACTCCCCGTACCGATGGCTACCCCGTCGCCGGTTCCTGCCGGATTGGCGGCCGGTGCCGCCAGGACCGTAAAACCGCCACAGGTTGTACCCAGTAACACAGTAGCCGCAACTACGGCCAAACGCGTTCTCACATATCTGTCATTCATAACAGCTCACCCACTCCCATGCAATAATTTTCTTTATGTTTCTATAATATTACAATCTTTACAATTTCGCAACAATATATGCGTTTTATTCATTTGTTCATTACTTTTATTTTTATTCAATACTTACAGTATCAGATAACAGTATCCGCTTATTATATTTTTTTGAATTTTTTATTTAAGATCCGTACTTTTTTCTACTTCAGTCTTATATTTTGTGACAACAACGCCATTTTACAAGGGTCTCAAAAAAATTATCTTCCGGAAGCTCACTTTTTTGCGAAGATTTTCCTCGTCCGATTTACTATTGTATATATAAAATCCGGTATTCCCATGCTTTATAATTTATATACTTAATCAATTCGATTTTAAGCGTTACACCTTAAAATCAAAAATTTATAAATGTATTTTAATACGTAAACGTTATGCAGCATGTTATTCTTCCGGTGCATGGTTTTCATTTTTTCAAAGTCGCTAACGGGCACCATATAAAAGCGAAAGCTCCGAAAATCATCTCGATTTTCGGAGCTTTCGCTCAATCCACAACTACGCCAAACAAAGCCTATTCACAAACAAATTTCTCGTGTTTCACATATATCAGAGTAATACTAAAGTCTTTACGAAAAGTTTTTACGCCTTTTCTGCAAGCACCATTCTATGGAAAAGCATTCGACTTAATGCTGCAGCTCTCTTAAATTCCTCATCACTAAGAACCAGTAATACGTAGTAATCCGTTCCTATATCCATGTCTATCAGGCTATATCCCTGCCATGAAGAATTAATCGCTTCAATCCATTGAGTAGAAAATCCGTCTTCGTCCAAAGACGCTTCATTAACGCTCAGCCCCTTGGGTCCGGCCAACCGTTCTACAACATCCACAAGACTTTCTTTGTCGATTTTCAGGCTTAAATCCGCAGCCACGTTACACGACAACAATACCTCATACAGATCATACCAGCTGTCATCTATAAGTTCCATAGAATCCACCCGGACCCGGGACATAAATTGCTTAACCTGCTCAGAATCACCGATTAAGAGCTGTGCTAACTCTGCAAACGACTCTTCCAAGGCATGTTTATCAAACTCTACGGTTTCCACATACCGGCTTCGTTCAGGCAAGACCCTTTTTTTCACGAAATCTCGCATGATCCGTATCCCCTCGGCGTAGGTCATATTCTCAATGACATAGCACTTACCCTCCAGCTCTAAATAAAGGTCCATCATAGTCAAACTCTTACCGATGCGAGCCTTCATAGCCGTGCACCCTTGTACGGCATGAGGAGGATACAACTCCGTATAAGCAATAATCCCGTCCTCCATGGCCTTTAGGGAATTATTGATTCCGTCTATATGAAAACCCTTACTATTATATAGGGGACTCTTCGTACGCCATGTCACATATGTTTGAAAAAGATGTTCTTGAATCCAATCGGATATACTCATACCTGATCTCCTTTATGTAATTATTTTAGCACCGATAGCTTTTACTTTATTATACATGATTAATAGGTCATCTGTACAAGACAGTTGTACTCCCCGTAGAAAGACACGAAAAAAATACCTACGATTGTGAGTGCGGAAATATTCGGTTAAAACGCCTTTATTAGCCTCGCCCTTATGACAATAGGGGCCTTCAACCTTACGGATCTCATTAATAAACTGATATAACTTTTAAATCCGGTCATGCACCTTAAAAATGACCGGATTTCTAATGGGGAGTCAAAAATCACCTACTTTTGGGGGGCACCTAAAACAGACAAACAAAAAAGGACTGCAAATGCAGTCCCTGTCTTACAGTATGGCGGAGAGTCAGGGATTTGAACCCTGGGTACGGAGTTCACCGCACACATGATTTCCAATCATGCTCCTTAAGCCACTCGGACAACTCTCCATGGTGATTCACATTGTGTTGTTATGCCTCGGGATGACATCCAATGTGAATATGGTCGGGGCGACAGGATTCGAACCTGCGGCCTCTTAGTCCCGAACCAAGCGCGCTACCAAACTGCGCCACGCCCCGTTACCTGACTTAACTATAATATCAAGTTTCCCATACCTTGTCAAGACAGGACCCGCCTACCCCCACAGTCTGACAAGCCCTTATCTTTTAGTGGGTGTCATTCGTTGCCAAGCAATACCGCCGAGAACCGTTAATAACGTTAAAGCGATTTTTACATACAAGGCCGTATCTTTCGACAGAGCCAAATATTCGTCGGCGCCTACCATAGATCCGGCTGCCCACCCCAGTATCAAACCGCCAATATAAATGAGTACGGGGAATTTGTGCATAATCTTAATGACGACCGTACTGCCGAAAATGATAATAGGTACGGAGATAACCATACCGAAGAAGAGAAGTCCCATGTGACCGCCGGTCGTACCGACTATACCGAGAACGTTATCCAAACTCATAAGTGCATCAGCTACAATGATAGTTTTAACAGCACCGCCCAGAGAATCCTTAGCCTCTACATGAGCTTCTTCTTCACCGTCTTGCTTTCCGATAAGCTTCATACCGATATATACGAGTAATAATCCGCCGACTGTATGTAAGTACGGAATCTGTAAAAGGTAGACTACTATCATAGCCATAAAAAAGCGTAGCACAATAGCTCCGGCCGTTCCGTAAAGTATCGCTTTTTTTTGTAATTCATGAGGCAGGTTTTTCGCCGCCATGCCGATGACAATAGAGTTATCTCCACCTAAGGCCAAGTCAAGTAAGATGACCTGTATAATGGTCCAAATATCAGTAATTAATTCCGCTTCCAATTTCAGTGTCCTTTCTTATACATACTATGAGGCTCATTATACCATAGGAGTAAGCTTCATAACACATATAACCTTGCAAAAATCGTAAGTCTGTTTTTCTATATAGACTGCAATAAAAAAAGCAAGGACCGTAGCCCTTGCTTTTTCGTATACGCTTATTCTACAGGAATTTCATCGTTAACATCTATAACCTTACCGGGGTTCATGATGTTCTTCGGATCCAATGCTTTCTTAACAGAACGCATGAGTTCCATTTCAACGGGATCCATGTATTCTTTCATCAACTTAGCACGTTTGTATCCGATACCGTGTTCACCCGAGAGGCGGCCGCCCAACTTGTAAACAAGTGCGTAAATTTCTTTTTGAATCTTCGGAAGCATTTCTTCCCATTCTTCCTGAGAGCGATCGTCTTTCAAGATGTCGATATGTACGTTGCCGTCACCGCAGTGGCCTGCGCAGTGCATAGCTACATCATATTTTTCACCGAGACGGGAAATCTGCTGTACGGCGCCGGGAATTTCCGTCATCGGAACGACAATGTCTTCCATAGAGAATACGAGACTTCTCTGACGGTCTGCTTCCAAGTATGCTTTACGGGATTTCCAAATCTTGTCTTTATCGGCCACCAAGACATCAAGAGCCCCGTTTTCACGAGCCAATTCGTCAATTGTAACGCACTGTTCATCCAATACGTCTTCACTGTCGCCGGCAATCTGAATAATAATATAGTTCCCTATATCTGAATGCTGTAATTTTTCATTCAAGAATACTTCGACTTGCTTAATGGACGCATTATCCATAAATTCAACGCAAACCGGTGTAATGCCCGCATTCATGACTTTCGGAGTCAAATCGATAGCTGCATCGAGATTATCGAATACTGCCAGAAGGTCCATTTCATACTTCGGCAATGCAACGAGTTTTAAGAATACTTTAGTTACAATACCGAGAGTACCTTCGGAGCCGATGTATAAATGCATAAGCATATAGCCTGTAGCGTTTTTACGGAACTTACCGCCCAACTGCACGACTTCACCTGACGGAGTAACGACTTCAATGCCCATAACCTGATCACGCGTTACACCGTACTTAACAGCACGGTTACCGCCCGCATTGGTTGCTACGTTACCGCCGATGAAGCAAGAGTCCCCGCTACACGGATCGCCTGCATAAAAGAGGCCTTCTTTATTTACAGCTTCCTGAAGTGCCGCCGTCGTAATACCCGGTTCGGCAACAACAACCATGTTTTCTTTATCAATTTCAATAATCTTGTTCATGCGTTCAATGGAGATGATAACGCCGCCGTAAATAGCTACGGCACCGGCAGCCAAACCGGTTCCTGCAGCACGGGGAACCATGACAATATCGTTGTCATAACACAATTTTACAACCTTTGCCACTTCTTCCGTTGTTGCCGGTAAAACTGCAACCTGAGCTTCCTTCATATAGTGCGGATCCGTTACTTCATCATGTCCGTATGCATCGAGCTTATCTTTATCGGTATATACATATTTTTCACCGACAATCTTTTTTAATTCTTCAATAATTTCGGGTGTAACCAAACCTTTTGCCATTCCTTTTACCTCCAATATTACTATAAATGAGACGGCCCGTCGCAAATTATAACAATTTACAGGCCCTTAAACCGTCTGTACCTATTAAGCATAAAGACCACCATATCATTACGGTCCCCTCATGCTTCAGCTATATTATATCCTTCCGGTATGCATTAGTAAATCACCTATCCTTATTTTGCATATACCTACTTTGCAACCTTAATCTTCAACTATCCATCTTATGCATACCTTTTGAGTCTACTTAGTGAACTGATTCACGTTAACCTATTTTTTACTCATTTCTTGACTTTTCTCAGCTGCAGTCATTACGGCTTCCATTACGGCACTGCGAAATCCCCGTTCTTCCAAAGCTCGAACTGCGGCTATCGTTGTTCCGCCGGGAGAGCAAACATCGTCTTTTAATTTTCCCGGATGTTCTCCCGTTTCCAATACGGTTTTAGCAGCTCCCATTACGGTTTGAGCGGCAAAGACATAGGCCTTGTCCCGCGGCATACCGGACGCAACGGCTCCGTCCGCCAAGGCTTCAATAAACATATATACATAAGCGGGGCTACTACCGCTTACTCCAATGACGGCATCAATCAAATATTCATCCACTACTTCCGCCCGTCCGAATGATGAAAAAAGTTCTTCAATCTGCAATATCTCTTCTGCCGACACGTGTTCATTAGGCGTCAAGGAGGTCATACCGGCACCTACTACGGCAGGGGTATTCGGCATGGCTCTTACCAGTTTTCTACCCGTCCCGACAACAGATTCTATTTGCTCCAAGGTCACGCCGGCAGCTACTGACAAAAGGATATCATCCTGTTTCAGGTTGCCTTTGATTTCTTCCAAAAGAGAAGAGACAATTTTAGGTTTTACGGCAATAATGACTAAATCCGCTTCTTTTACAGCTTCCCCCGGTGTAGATGCAATACGGGCACAGTTCTCCAAATTTGCGGCTACAACCTCGGCTTTATGAGCATGAGGATTGTACAAGATGATATCCCCGTTTTTCATGTCCGGCGAGCGGCCGATTCCTTCGGCAATAGATCTTCCCATATTTCCGATTCCCAATATGGCAACTGTCTTAAACATATATTCCCATCCTTTCAAAAACGGGCATAACGAAGGTTATCCCTTTGCTATGCCCGTTTATTTCTATACTATTAAACGACACCGACCTTATCCAAAGCCGTCTTAATCTTTTCAGCCAATCCGTGTATCTTTTTCTTTGATACGGAGCAAACAGCCAATCGAATTCCCTTACCCAAGGGGACAAGGAAAATATGTTCCTTTTCCAATTCGTCAACAACAGACTGTGAGCCTATAAGAGGAATGGTGATAAAAAATCCCGATAAATACGGTAAGTATTTCAAGCCGCAAGCATCGGCTTCAGCCATAAATAAATCGGCTCTTTCTTTGATTAAGTGGAAATATTCAGCTCTTTCTTTATCTAATTCGGCTACCCGTGCCGGGTCACTGCAAATATGTACCATAGCCTTCATAGCCGCACTATTGGAATTAGACCACGTCGCACGGTTGGAATATTGGTTAATGGCTACAAATTCGTCGGCAATATCCTTACTCGGTGTAATGCCGATCATAGCCCCCATTCTCTGGCCGTACATAGTAAAACCCTTACTCAAAGTGTAGGCTACAATAACCAGAATATTTTCAGGCAGGTTACCGAATTTTTTGAAAAAGCGGCGGCATTCGTGTTTTTCACCGCTATAGTCCAAATATGCCACATCAGGAACGAGAATGACGTTTTTATCCTTATTGGCTACGATTTCTTTCAAAAAGCTTAATACGGCATCCCAATCGGAGTCGGATAAGGCAAAGCCGGTCGGATTATTAGCCGGAGAGTTCATAATAATAACGATATTGGTTTGTTTCTTTGCCATATCTTCAACATGAGCTTTGAAATCGGCAAAGTTAAACTGTCCCTTATCATCAAGTAGCAGGAATTCACGCAATGTTCGGCAGTTATCGCGACACATGGAACCGTATGCACTCCAATGCCAGTCACTGGTCAGGATTTCATCTCCCGGAGCGGAATAGTTATGAATAACGTGATGCAAGACACCGGAACCGCCCGACGTAGCACAGGCACGAATATAACCTTCAGGCTTGGATTCACCAAAGCACTGGTCAATAACGGCGGACAAATAGTCGTCATATCCCTGAATAGGCGCATAGGCAATAATATCACGCGTAGACAAGGCACGAAAAGCTTCTTCTACAACCTTGAGCATTACCAAATTACCGTCTTCATCGAGAATGGATCCTACAGTCCCGTTGATAACCGCATCGGCACCGAGCTTTTCAGCCAATGCCGTCGCCCGGTTATTGGCACCGAAAATTTTATCTTCTGAAAACTTTCCGCTTGCTTGCGGAGCTGCTACACTTTTTACCATCACAATAGTCCCCCTTATATACTCATACCTTAATTTATATCATATTCATCATACATATACAATACAGTAGCTCGTGTATACAAATATACATAATAAACTACTTAAATCATATTCAGAAATTCTCTTTCTATGTGATTATACATATTGTAAAGACAGTACTATTGAATGTAAAAAACTATGTACAGCAACCCGTAACCGATTATGCCGCACTACTGACTGAGTTTTGGGGACGACTTTGAGCGTATCTTATTAGACTATTGTTTTAATTTGGATACAACAGCAAAATACGGTCCATACAAAATGTATGGACCGTATCGCTTTGGTGACCCGGTAGGGATTCGAACCCTAGACCTACTGATTCGTAGTCAGTCACTCTATCCAGCTGAGCTACCGAGTCATGACGAGGAGTATAGCTCACCGGAACTTCTACCCCTCCGATTTTGGCAGGGGCAGAAGGAATCGAACCCTCAACCAACGGTTTTGGAGACCGCTACTCTACCAGTTGAGCTATACCCCTATGAACGAGAAGAGAGAACATAGTTCTCTCTTCTCTCTTAATCAGCGGCTTCCTATCCTCCCAAGGGGCCTCCCCCTAAGTACTTTCGGCG